>QFCH01000916.1_pt1 | contig 600533 bp, 503 predicted proteins | sample 5346071 | NCBI WGS metagenome assembly QFCH01 (sample SAMN09062255, study PRJNA434731) | Human gut metagenome, whole genome shotgun sequencing project. | isolation source: stool timepoint B chromium assembly | host: Homo sapiens | collected 2015 | reverse complement strand
TCTTGATAACGTCTGCTGCATCCACACTCAGTCCACTTTCGTTCTGCGTGATCGTGAAGTCTGCCGCTACCACCGTGAACCTGTAGTTCGTGTATTCCGCATCCAGCTCTGCCGCTGTCTTCCCGATGTTCAGCACCCCTTCATGGGTCCCGAGACCGTCATCCCCGGCATCGCTCCTGCTTACACTGAGGTCAATCCCTGACAGCTCACTTCCGACATACTCGCTTATCACCGCATCCGCAAATGACGGGTCTGCCTCTCCGTATACCTTCCCGGCGTCCGCCGCCGTGATGCTCACTTCCTTCGCGGTGATCGTCACATCCGCGCTTCCATATGCATCACCGTATCCGTAAAGGCTTGCCTTGAACTCCACCTTTGTCGTCCCGACATCTCTCCTTACCGGGCTTTCCGCCAGCGTGTAGTTCCCTTCCGCATCCTTATAGGTGATTGTCGCACCCGACGGTACGCTTAACGGCTCGACACCGTAGCTGTTGCCGTCATAGGTCTTGATAACGTCTGCTGCATCCACACTCAGTCCACTTTCGTTCTGCGTGATCGTGAAGTCTGCCGCTACCACCGTGAACCTGTAGTTCGTGTATTCCGCATCCAGCTCTGCCGCTGTCTTCCCGATGTTCAGCACCCCTTCATGGGTCCCGAGACCGTCATCCCCGGCATCGCTCCTGCTTACACTGAGGTCAATCCCTGACAGCTCACTTCCGACATACTCACTTATCACTGCATCCGCAAATGACGGGTCTGTCTCTCCATACATCTTGCTGTTTGCTGCTACTGTAATGCGTACTTCCTTTGGCTTAATTGTCAATGTTCCTGGATTTTCAGTAATCTTATATCTTCTTGTTACATCAACATCACCACGCATGATTCTGTATCCAGGCGCTATTGGATTATTTCCGTTCTTAGTATCAGATACATTGGTCACACTGCCAGTTGCAGTTGCCTCAAGTAAATCACCCTGTACTAAACTACCCCTTTTTACAGAAACCGTACTGTCACTATGTGGTAAACCATCATAAACAAATTCCTGACTTGCTGCCTCTATGGTAATCTCCTTACACATTGACCATTGTGCATACAAATCGTTTGACCCAACATTATCAAGTAATGCAGTATCTCCTGCATTATAGACATCACCAGTACCATTACGGTTAGTCGTCCACTTTTCAAACACATATCCATCACGTTCAAAAAGTTCATTTCCATCAATAATGGTAACAGAACCATTATTAATTATGTTATCTGTTGTTTTTGTCTCATCGTTATCAAAATTAGAATGATAAGTCAAAAATGTTTTTGCTGGCAATGTATCCCATTGAGCCACTAATTTCACTTCATCATTTACTGCTAATGAACTATCTACAATAAATGTCTCCCCAGGATAATAAACACTATTACCTAGTTTCCACCCAATAAAACCTTTATTCTCTGGATGAGTTAAAGTATTACCCGGTTTAGCTGCCGCACTTGAACCATCAACATATTGATTAATATCTGTTGGAACCACCCCAACACCTTCACCGGCATCATAGATAACCGTCAACTTGTGGGTACTCATCCATTTAGCCACCAAATTTGTATTATCATAGATTTCAGTGTTAAAGTTGAATATAGAGCCATCATTCATCCAACCAGCAAATGTATAACCATCTCTTGTAGGGTTATCATCAGGTTGTAATACAGTTTTACCATAATCTACAATCTGATTTGGATATTCACCCACACCACCATTTACATCGAAAGTAACCTTAAATTGTGGAGCAGACCATTTTGCATATAAGGTGATATCCATCGCTGGCATGATTTTGCCTGAAAATGAATATTCATCCCCTTCTCCCAACTCATTGTCATACCATCCAGTAAATTCATAACTGTCCGGTATACCTGCGGGTCTTGGAGGTACATAACTTACATTACTAATATCAGCTTCGTACTGTTTAGGAATAGACTTTTCAACTTTTCCCTCATTAACAAAGTTAATATTATATTCATTACGATAATAGTAAAAATCTATCTTATAATTATACCGTGATACATAATCAAAATCAGCAACATATGTATTATAACGATAACTCCACGAATAATTTATATTATTACTATAAGTAAAACCTGTTATATCGTAGTGGTCCTCATGTGTAGAAACCAGGCTGTCAGACTTTATAACCTCTGTTCTTGGTGTTCCATCATAGTATTTTCCATCATGAAGAATGCTCCCAGAGCCATCAACGGCTTCTAAATAATGATTGATTTTGTATGTAGAATCTCCCGATGATTCATTCTTATAAAAACTAGCACCATTGAGTGGCATCACTTCCAAAGCCGCCTGCATACTACTAGTTGAAGAAGAAGAAACTCTCCAGTTCGCTTCAAATTCATATGGGTATCTACTGCTAGGCCATAAGCTACTGATATTCTGTCCATATTTTGCTGAAATGGTCAGCTTTTCTATCTTGACCCAATCACGTATAGGCCTTCCCTTATATTCATAGAAATAGACTTGATAAACATTTCTATCATAATAAATGTTTATAATCGTAGAGCCATCACCAGCAATCTCTTTTTGATGCAAATTTCCTGCTTTGAAACCGCTATAAGATTTACTTCTAGCATTTGTATATTCACCGGCTTTGCCAGTTAACTCCTGACTCTCCACAAATGAATATCCATCATCATCTGCATTCTGCTGCCAATGAATGACTGTATATTTTATACTAGACTGACCAATCCACTTTGCAAATAATTGGATATCATTATTAATGGCAGTATTAAACTCAAATTTTTGTGTAAGCCCGGCATCAGTATACCATCCATCAAAACGATATCCCAATCTGATAGGATCTTCTGGACGATTCGGCATCTGCCCCAAGCCAACATAAGTTGGCATTGTATAAGATCCACCATTCGCATAATATGTAATCCAGTTAACTTTTTGGATGATTGGATAAAGGTTAATATCGTTCTTATCAACCGTCACGCTTTCCCCAACACCCTGAGTGCTTCCTTCAACCAACGTCCAGCCAGTCAGAGCCTCATCTCCAGCCACTTCAATCTCCACATCCATGACACTGACGGATTGACCTGTATTTGCCTGCTTAATCTGTCTGATTATGCCATTATAATTAAAATAAACATAGTATGTCTGATTAAATCTGGCATGCAGATTAATGGTTTGCGTATTGGTAACTCCAATCGTTCCAAACACCTGATATTCATCAGGGCTCAAATCCGTCGACCACCCCAGAAATTGATTACTCTCAGACGCTGGTATCTGAGGTTCAACCAACGTATCACCATCTTTTACAATCTGTGTATTGACAAGCTCATCACCATTATAGAAATTATATGTATGCGTTGGCTTATCCGTTATATTTGTAATTATATAGATTGTAAAATGTTCAGCATCAAAGGATACCTGCCTTACCCCAGTTCCCTCTGGCAGAACCATTGTATCACTTACACTCTCCAATGTCAGGGTCTCTGCCGATGCCTCTGCTGCAGTGTCCGCACTCAATTGCTCTTCATTTACATCATCTGCCGCAAATATTTCTACAACATTACCTTGTGATGTTTCTTCTTGAATCCTCTTACCTGTAAAGGAAACTGTTACATATCCATTATCAGACCAACTATTGTCCAGCTTAACGCCATTTAATATAAGATTAATATCATACGCTAATACTGAACTAACCTGACTTCCTTCTTCATACTCTAACTTATCTTTAACCGCAGCTTCAATTTCTGCAGTTACTTCCTTAACATCCAGCTTCGTCCCAATAGGGATAACCCCTTCTGGAGCTGTTGCTGTTATTGTCACGCCGTTAACGGTCACAGATTCAGCAAACGCCGGATGCTCCCCAGTTTCTGTCATATAGACTTCCACTGTCTGCTCTTCATAAACCTCAGGAACAGAATACCATACCGTTTGAGTCGTGTCATTATTATCTGTTATGGAATCAGCAGTTAACACCTCTCCATTGGCAGTCACACTCTCAACCGCATACCCAATCTGGTTCTTAACACCAAAGCTTAACGCCTGGCCTTCCTCAACGCCTCTTGGTCCTTCAACGATACGGGCGCTGGCTTCCGGGTAGATGGCATAAGAAATCTTATAGCCCTCAAAGTCATCCAAAGCTTTCAGCTGGTTGATGGTAGTCACATAAACCTTAGCAGTGGAACAATAACCGATTCCAACCAAATCGCTTGTTCCTGCCGCAGAAACATTATCATCTTTTGCAGGTGCCTCGGTTGGCTTAGCCTCCGACGGTGAAGCCACATCCGGAACCGTCTGTGCCGGTGTCTCAGTCGCGCCTTCGTCCGCAGAACCGCTCTCACTCTCAGCGGGCGCTGCCGTTGTCTCATCCGTACCAGGTATAGTTGTCTCGCCGTCAGCCGCTGTAGTGGTTTCATCAGTTGAATCCTGAGTAGGCTCAGTGGAATCAGTAGGATCTGCTGCTTCTGTTGACTCCTCCTTACTTGGTGCCTCAGTTTCTTCGGACGTTGCCGCCTCTTCCTTGGTGGGAGCCTCTGTCTCCTTTGGCTCTTCCTCTTTCTCAGGTTCCGGGGCTTCGGTCTCTTCCTTGGCTTCGGTTTCTTCCTTAGCTTCCGTCTTGTCTGCCGCGTCCCCATTCTCATTATCCGCAACCATTGGTGCATTGTGACGGATGATGGATGCCACAGGCTCATTTACTTCGGCTTCAGGTGCTTCCGTTTCAGGTGCTTCTGTCTTCTCCGGCTCGGCTGCTTCCTGAGTTTTTTCCTCAGCAGCTTCCGTTGTTGCCGGTTCTTCTGTCTGAGCCTCTGTCTGGCTTTCTTCCGGAGCAGTTGTTGTCTCATCCGGCAAGGTTGCCTGAGTCTCATCCGCAGCCTCCGTTGTTTCATCCGGAACCGTGGCGGATTCCTCCGGAGCTGCTGTGGTCTCATCTGCGCCAGGCCCATTAGTGTCTTCCGGCAACGGTGCAGGTTTTTCTACTGGCTTGGAAATGAGATTCACTTCCTCATCGCCATAAGCAGCCTCATAACTCTTTACAGTAACCCGCTTGGTCTTCTTGACCTTTTCTGTGCCGTCATCCATCCTTGTGATTTCAGTGGTACAGCTGATGGTATCTTCTCCATTATTGATATATAAGAAGATAATCTCTTCATCGCCGGTTACCATATACATGTCGTCAGCATCTTCCGGCAGCCGTACGAACACCCTTAATTCTGCGTCCATACTTCCGCCATCCGGATCAGGGAATGCTTCATAGATTTTCCCCTCCCCAAAGAAGAGTTTCTCAAATTCAGCAATCTTTCCATTGGTGAAATCGAGATTCCCTGCCGTCACTTCATTGCCATCGGCTATTGCTTCATCAATGGCTTTGACAAGCTGTGAACCGCTCATCGAGAAGGTGACGGATTCTGACGATGTGGCTGCAAGGGCCGTATTCATATCCGCACCGACATTGGTTAGGATCATGGCTGCTGCAAGCACGAACGCCAGAAGTCTTTTTTGAGCACTGTACACTGTCCGCGACAATGCCCTAGACCTTTTTCTTCCTTCCATACTTATTCTCCTCTCTTGATATTTCTTTTCCAAACATAGGATAAATTTCAACTATCTGGAACAAGTATATCAAACGACAGTTACAAACGGGTTACAATTTAAGAAAAGTTAAAATTTTTCTTAAATTATTCCTGCCCATTCCTAACCTCTGTAATAATAATAGCAAACACGGCGTTACAAGGGGCGTTACTTCATGCAGCTTTTTTGTTACTATTTCCATTCTCCTTCTCAATATTAGTTTTTAGTTTATAACCAATTTTGTATTTTTGGACGCACATCAATCATAAATTGTCGAATAATATCCCAAATTTCTATAATGAGATTTTTTCTCGTTCATTATTGCATTTTCCCCTCTTCCTATGGTACAATAGAACCATTGATCTTGATGAGTTTTTTTCTCTCAGAAAGCGAGGTATCCCATGCTGGTTCAGCTTACATTGAAGAATTTTAAGATATTCAAGGAGGAAACCCTGTTGGACTGTATTCCCGGCCCAATTAATGAGCATAAGGCATCCCTGATAAAGGATCCGCTGGATGGCGAACAGTTCCTCCCTGTCATCTCCATCTACGGACCAAACAGCAGCGGTAAGTCTACGGTCCTGCAGGGACTCACATACCTGTCCTCCCTTATCACGTCCCCGGCATCACCATCCTCCATGCCGGCTGCCCCCCAGCAGCTTTCATACTGCATGGACCCGGCCTGCGACGGCATTCCCACTGAGTTTGATGTCCTGTTCCGTCATAGCGGATTCCTGTTCCGCTATCAGCTTCATCTCTGCAAGGGAATCATCAGGGAAGAGAATCTTTTCTACGGCCGGCTTGGCAAGGATGATGCCGGCATCCTTTTTAATAGGAAGGAATCCGAATTTCATTTAGGGAAAACCGTGCCGCCGGTCCAGATTGGACAGCTCCCTTCAGACCGTCCTCTCCTTCTGCTTTTGTTCCATTCCCTGAACCGCGCTTCAATACCCTGCGAATCCGTGCAGGCTGCATTTTCCTGGTTCCGGGATATCCATTTCCTGTCCCCGGATTGCCCGGACAGCCCAGCCTTCCCGCAGCTCTCCCATGAGCCGGACATGCAGGCTGCGATATGTTCTGCGCTGCAGGCCATGGATTTGGATATTACCGGTTACAGGACCATTAAAAAGGAAGGAACGGATGAAACGCAATTATTGATTACACATACTCCTGCAGCCTCTACCAGCTATGAATTACCCTTTAGCGAGGAATCAAGGGGAACCAGAAAGCTTTTGTCCATCCTGCCGGACATACTCATCAGCCTGAAGGAGGGGCATCTGGTTGTGGCGGATGACCTGGATTCCCTGCTGCATCCCCACCTGCTCCGGTACATAACCAGCCTTTATACGAGACACGAGAAAAATCCTCACGGTTCCCAGCTTATATTTACCAGCCATAATACGGCCATCCTGATGCCCACCGTACTCAGGCGGGATGAAATATGGCTCTGTTCCCGCCCCACCGGAGAAGATGCACAGCTCTATCCACTTTCATGGTATAAAAAAGAAAACGGCCTCATCCCGCGAAACGATGAGGCCTATGGCAAGCAATATCTGGAAGGGCGTTATGGCGCCAGCCCTAAGATATCCAGATAATATTCAGTTTCTGTTACAGCAGGCTTTCAGGCATTACCTGATAGTTCAGTTTCACCCGTCTTCCCCCATCCCACAGATGGAGGTTCCTGTCAATACGTTCGAAAATCCTGAGACAGTATTCCTGGGAGGTGCCGTTAAGCATCACCAGGTACTGGCTGGGATTGTAGCAGGTGAACACATCCCCTTTCCTGATTGAATTGCCGATGGCTTCATGGAGCTTGGAGGATGCTGCCTTTAAAAGTTCCCCGCCGGTATCCAGCGGCTTCCCTTTGGAATCCAGAAGGGTGCAGCACAGAAGCACATTGGTGAAATCAATCCTCTCAGACATGCGGACCAGCAGCCGGTAACAATCGATGAACGCGGGATAGGAACAATAATATGGGCCGTTCACCCTGTCCCTCTCATGGAGACTGTCCCTTATATCCTTAAGCGTATCCGAGGTATAGCGGATCTGGCCGCTCATGGTCCTGAACCGTTCCAGCATTTTCTCAGATGGCGGCAGTCCCTGTTCCTCAAAGTACTGGGTCACGGCCTGGTCATATACCTGCATTGCATCCTTGAAGCGTTTCATGGCAATAAGACAGTCAATCTTCATAATCTGGCATTCTTCATAAGGATACAGGTCACAGGCATCAGAGGCCAACTCCAGCAGGTCCGTGTATTCCCGGTTATCCTTCATGATATAATATGCCATCCTGAGACAGTCAAAATACAGTTCCTGATACCGGACCCCAATGATGGATACCCACTTTTCTCCTGCCAGCTGGGCCATGAACTCCCCCTGGTATAACCCGCACGCCTTTTTTAAAAGGGATTCATCTCTTTGTTTCAGCGCTTTATGGGCCGTTATCTCAAAGTCCTTTGCATCAATATACACAGGCACCCCTCCTCCGTCCCACCGGTATATGCCGCTGTCCGTGCGTATGTATTCATGCTCCGGCAGGCCACAGCCCTCCAGGGTCTTCCGCAGCCTAAACACTGCCGCCCTCAGGCTGCCGGATGGATTGGTATTCTCCCCATTGCCATAAAGCATGTCCAGAAGCTCTTCCCTGAGTACGCCCTTATCCCCTGCGTATAAAAGAATCAGGAACAGCTGGAGCATCTTCCCCTGGGGATTCCCCATCAGCGGCATGGGCTTCCTGTTGTACTCCACCATGACTGTTCCCATCATAAATACAGTTATGCCTTCATGCTCCATCCCAGGTACATAAGCGTCCTGCTCTGTATTCATATCGTATCCCCCTGCACAATAGCGTTATATTGCATATAACACCATTGTACATTATTTTACGCCATTTATCTACAAATCTTTCCAATTTTCCTCCATCTACCACTGCTTTCCCCTCATAAACCAAAAATAGTAGGGAATTTCAACCAAAAGCATGACGCTCCATCCGATGGCGCAGGCATATGCCACGCCCTGCATTCCAATCCCAGGCGCCAGAAGGTACACAAACACCACCCGCAGGCCGGTCTGGACAAACGTCCCCAAAAGCGTTATGCTCATATTCCCCATGCCGCGGAAAAATCCCTGGATTCCATTGGTAAATGCAGGAAATATGTAAAATACTGCCATAAGTGCCAGATAACTGCTGCCCAGCTTCACAATCCCCTCATTGCCCGCGGTGACGAACAATCCCATCAGCGGCTTTTTGAACAGCGTGATGATAAGTCCGATACATACCCAATAAAGGAATTCCAGCCGCAGGCCGTGGCAGAACCCTTTCCTGATACGCTCCCTTTTCCCGGCTCCCCTGTTCTGTGCCACAAAGGTGGTTATCCCATGGGAAATGCTCTGCTCCGGGGTAAATGCATAATCGTCTATCCTGTTTACCGCATTAAATGCAGCAATCAGATCCACACCCAGGGGATTAATGGCGCCCTGGATCAGCAGCTTCCCAACGGGCTGGCAGGACTGCTGCAAAGCGGTCACGCTTCCGTATCTCAAGGTCTGCCTGAGAAGTAGGCGGTCCATGGTGAATTCTCCTTTACCAAGCTGCAGCATGGGAATCTTCCTATATACATAAATGATGCAAAGGATTGCGGAAGCTGCTTCTGCAATCACGGTGGTGATGGCAGAGCACACAATCCCAAATCCAAGGCCGCCAATGAATATCAAATCCAGGACCGCATTTAATATAGAGGAAAATGCAAGAAATTTAAGAGGGGTCTTGGAATCCCCCACACTTTTTAACGCGGCCGACACAGCGTTATAAAAATAAGTAAAGGGCGCGCCTAAAAAGATGATGGACAGGTATGTGGAGGCCATTCCAAGGATTTCATCCGGCACATTCAGGGCAGAAAGAAGCGGACGTGAGAAAAAAGCTCCAAGAATGGCAACAATGACTGAGAAATAGCAGCCGAATATAACCGTGGTGGACATCTCCCGTTTTAGCTTATCATGCTGCCCTGCCCCGTAGAATTCACTCATCAGCACGGATGCACCCATACAGATACCGGAAATACCCAGGATGACAATGTTCATGACCGGACTGGCCGTGCCTTCCGCGGCCAGGGCCTGCTTCCCAATGAAACGGCCCGCTATGATGGAGTCCACTGCATTGTACGTGAGCTGGAACAGATTGCCCAGTATAAGCGGGACCGAATAGCGGACCAGATGTTTTGTTATATTGCCTTCTGTCATGTTTACAGCAGCCATGATTGTCTCTCCTTAAGATAACCTTATCTCTTATCATGAAACTGCACAGTTAAAAACCGCGCAGTTTATCGTCCTCTCCGCCAGTGCTTTTGTCAATGGCGCGGATTTCCACATCATAACCAAAGCGGTCATCCACTTTCACATGTACCCTGTCCCCCACCTTGTGCCTGCGGATTGCCTTTCCCAAGGGCGAGTCAATGCTGATCAGCCCCCGAAGGGAATTTCCCCTTACCGTTGTTACCAGCTTGTATTGTTCTGTCTCGTCGTCATCCGGTATGTATAGCTCCACGGTGTCTCCCAGGCCTACCTCATTGTCCTTGGACTCATCGGAAATAATCCTGGCTGTCTTTATCATCTTCTCCAGATAACGGATACGGCTTTCATTGCGGTTCTTGTCCTGCTTTGCGGCCTTGTATTCAAAGTTCTCGCTCAAATCCCCATGGGCCCTGGCCTCCTTAACCGCTTCCAGCGCTTCCTTTCGGACCACCAGCTTGCGGTACTCTATCTCCTCCTGCATTTTCTCTATATCACTTTTTGTCAGATTATCATACATCCTGATTACTTCCCTTTCCGGCTGACCTGCCCTTCCCGATCAGCTGCTTTTTATTATATTCCATATTCCAGCCCTTTGGCGCACCTATTGATATCCACGCATCTGGTTGCTGCTTTTTAGTTCATACACAGCGCCTGGTGCCAGGCCGTCAAGGTCCATATGTTCCCTGTGAGGATTTCCCTCATCAAAATATGTTTTCATGATACGTTCCACTTCCTGATTGGCCGTATCCTTGAAGCACCGTCTCACCAATGCCTGAGGCATGAGGCCGGTCACTGCCAGGTCCACCTTGTACCAGTTCCCATCCGCCTGCACATAGACGAACATATGGTCCTTGTCATTATCATCCGGGGCACAGAAGCTGTTAAGGCCGGTTGCCCTGGCCAAAAGCTGATAAGCCACTGACATGCCTTCGCATACCGCCTTGTGGTTCACAAGACAGCCATACGCTGTAAATGACGGGTCCCCGCTTGTGTCCTCACCGGCAACAAACCGGTTATACAGGGTTTTATCATACGTACAGTTGGAGGCAATATAGAAAGCCGCGTTCTGGGCGCGCTCCAGTTCGCTGACCGTGCGCCATTGGAAACTGCCCAGATAATCCCGTATCACAATAGCCAGGGCATTGCGCTGCTGCTTATATGTGTCGCTTCCCACTGCTTCCTGGTACAGGGCTGTCTGGGCAAGCACCAGCAGGCTGTCTCCGTCCGCTGCATTTTCCCCTGTCCCAATCTGGTCCGTATCCTTGCCGTACAGCGCTTTGCACAGGTCGTCCGACAAGCCGAAATAATTATAAAGGCTGTATTTCCCATCCTGTCTCAGGCGGCGTTCCATAATGGGCCCGCCCTTCTTGTTATGGCCCATGACCGCATCTGCGTACTGCAGCCCGGCTTTATCTGCATAGTCCTTTAGCGGATAATTGGCATCATATGAAACATAGGGGTCATCGTTTACCCACGCCCCGTCCTCCCCCAGCCGGTATCCGTCCGGCGTAAGGGTATCTGACAGCATGTGGCCATTGGCATCAAAATAATACCATCTGCTGTCCAGGTCCTGAAACCATCCTTTTGCAAAGGAACCGTCGTCATTCCTGTATTTCCACTGTCCGCTTTCTGATATCCAGGTGCCTGCATAGGATGCGGTTGATAAACTGATGCTTAGAGCGGCTGAAAACGCTAATATTTTCCAAAAACGTCCCTTCATATGGGTATCACTCCTGCCTTTTATAAATTGTTTATGTTTACTTAAGTTTCTTTAGTGATTCTTTAGCGTATGCTCAAATTTTAGTCACATTTTCCCTGTATAGTATTACTTGTAAGGTGATAGACCTTTTACTATACAGGAAGACACTTTTTCATACCTATGGCCGGCAGCACCCCTTCTGCCGGCCCCCTCCATTTTATATGACGGATGTGGCCTGGACATGCAATGGCAGTGCATGTTTGGTCACATTCTTTTTTTGCCGGCATATTCTATAGGGAATAAACCCTTTCAGGAGACCATCATGGATAACCAGTCTGTCACTCCTGCCGACGTCTTTGCAGATTTACTGCGCTTTGGCGCGCCTGCCGCTGTTGCCTGGGTAAAAGGCGGAGCATCCGCCCCCGCAATCAGCGGACTTGTTAAGTTCTATCAGACTCCCTACCAGGGCGTGCTGGTGGAAGCTGAGATTTTTAACCTTCCTAATAAGAATGTGGCTGGCTCTTCGAATTTCTATGCCATGCACATCCATCAGAACGGCGACTGTTCAGATAATTTCGCCAAAACCGGAGAACATTATAACCCAACCAATGCAGCACACCCCAATCATGCAGGCGACCTGCCTCCTGTGTTAGGCAATGAGGGGTACGCCTGGACGGCCTTTTATGACAAACGTTTCGGCATTGATGAAATTATCGGCAGGTCTGTCATCATCCACAGCCAGGCCGATGATTTCCGCAGTCAGCCTTCTGGTGATTCCGGAAGCAAAATAGCCTGCGGTACCATTATAAAAGCGGATTATACAGGCTAGGGTATGTTTTGCAACCCATTCCATTATGAACCGGGCCGCGGTTTGGTCCGGTTTCCTAAAAGTATAGCACACTTTCCTTTTTAATACAATTTGAACCCTGCGCCTTCTGCAATGTCCAGTTCTGAGAAAATGCGTCCCACCACGGCTTCGTATTCGGTCAGATGCTGGGCTTTTTTTATTTTCTTTCCATATGTCTCAGAGTCAGCGAATATCTGGATCATGGAAGCCCATATCTCCTTCATCTTGAATAAAACATTCCTGTCGCCTGACATAATTCCCCGGTATCCCTGGTACAGGAGCTGATGAAACTCCCGGAGCTGTTTCTTATCCACGGGCCGGCCTGTCTTTATCTCGCCTGCCAGCCCGGGATTGGCTATGATTCCACGGCCCAGCATCACCTCATCCAGTTCCGGATATGACTGGGACAGCCGTCTGAAATCATCCGCAGTGAATATATCCCCATTGTAACAGACACGGTTTGTGCTGTTCTTAAGTCCATGCCGGAACATTTCCCAATCCGGGGTATTCCTGTAGTAATCCGTGCGGAGCCTGGGATGTATGATCAGCCGTTTCAGATGATACTGATTGTAGATATCCAACAGACCGTAAAATTCATCCGGCGTCACCATGCCCAGCCTTGTCTTTACCGAAAGCTCCATGCCCATAACCTCAAGCTGCTCCGTTACAGTGCCCAGAAATGAATCCAGCCTGCAGGTCAATGCCAGGAACCCGGCGCCTTTGTGCTTGGACACCACGGTTCCTGAGGGACATCCCAGATTCAGGTTCACTTCTTTATAACCATAGTCTTTGAGTATCCTGGCCACGGTAAGGAAATCTTCCGCCTGGTTGGTCAGTATCTGCGGCACCACACGAAGCCCCTGGTTGTGTTCCGGCAGGATATCGTTCATCTCCCTGGAGCTTAAACAGCCTCTGGCCTTGGGTGAGATGAAGGGGGTATAATATAAATCCATGGGGGTAAAGCAGGTGTTGTATGCATTTCTATAGATATATCCTGTAAGCCCCTCCATGGGGGCCATGTAAAATTCCATATAAACTGTTCCATCCGTTTCTTCTATATTCGTTATTGAACCTGCCGCTTCCATCCATCCTATATGGCAGGGCGTAACAGATTCAGTATAGCATATTCCATCCATTTCAGGAACCTGAATCGTACGGTTCCTGTCAAGCAAAAAGTGCCCCGGACATGTGTGGCATCCACATGCCGGTGCACTTTGGTGCGCTTTGGTACACTTCAATCATCCCACTGCAAAGACTCCACGAACATCTGATATGCCTCCAGGTCCTTCTCATCCTCCACTCCTGCCAGGAACTGTCTGGACAGTTCTATCATACGGTCATTTTCCTCATCCGGGATAAAGTACCGGATGAATGTGGACCGGACCGTCATCAGGCCGTTGCCTGTATGGATTACAAGCTTAATTGCCTTCCTGCCATCCAGCAGGATGTCCTCTGCGGTTTCCACCGTGAACTCATCTTCCCCTATGTCATAACCGTATTCTTTCATGGTGGAATCGTACACATCCTTCATCCACTGCCCAAAGGCGGCAGCTTTGTCATGGTCCTTAAAGGCCGTGTACCCTTGCGTATCTGTTTCCCCCATATAGATACTGTATGGTTCATAGCCGTCTTTATCAAAGCATCCCAGCAATACCGCATCGCCAAAACCGTGTATCTCATAATAGTATCCCTGGTCCTCATTTTCCTTCAGGTCAATATGGAATCCATACTCTGCATTATGAAACACAGAACCGTCAATATAGGCCCTGTCCAGGTAATCCCATCCGGGGTCAAAGCCACTGTTGGCATCGTCCCCAGGATTCCCTTTGTCATCCTGTCCGCTCCAATCCCAGTCCCGGGGCACCGCATCTGCAAATTGGCTGCCGTCGTGCTGGAAAAATACAGCCACGTCTTCATCCACCACCTGTATCCCGGCAGCATTATAAAATGAAAGCGTACCCAGATACGGATAACCGTCCCTGCAGTCAGAAAGCAGAAGCATCCCTCCTGCATACGGCTCGCACTGGACAGCATTTTCACAGAAAACCTTGGATGAACCGGCTGTGGTAATCCTCATAAGGTCAGGCGCCGCGCCGCCCTTTTCCTGAAATATAAAATACTCTCCGCCGCTGCCTCCCACCTGGCGCAGTGTCTCCGGATCAACATCATCAAGGATCCTGGTTCCTTCATAATATAATGTATGTTTCCCTGAGATGCTGTCTGTGTAAAAGGCTTTGCCGTCCTTTTCATCAATCAGGTAAAGGTCTGTTCCATGTGCAACGCACTCCGGCGATTGGCTCAGCTGTCCGGAGGACAGTTTATATCTGTACAGCCAGCTTTCCTCGGCCTGGCAGGAACCGTTGAGTTTTGACACGGTCAGATAGATACCGTCATCCGTGCCCGTGATACTCTTATAATACCCGTCCAGCCAGCCCTCCGGCATGTCCGGAACCGCAAATACGGAAGAAATCCCGTCCACGGCCGCATACAGCGTTTCTTTTCCAACCGGGCCGGACTGGTAGATAATCATGGACTTCCCGTCCAGCCAGTCCGGTTCGCTTATGTATTCCCATACCATGGATACCTGGTCTGACAGCAGCTCCTTCTCCCCTTCAGAGGAATAGTACAGGGAATTCCTTCCCTCCTTTCCATAGACAAAGGTGTATAGGCTGCCGGTATCCGGGTCCAGATAATAACTTCCTGCCTGGTCCTCTTTTGTGAGGACCGGCTCCCTGGTTCCATCTTTTCCTATTTTAAGGAGTTCATAGTAAAACCCATCTCCGTCCTCAACCGTGCGCTCCCCATAGATAATGCTGCAATCCTCATTGGCATCTGCATAATTCATCTCATCAGCCAGGAAGACTTCCTTCCCGTCCTCAGCCATGTACAGATCCTGAATCCATTCATCATCCATTTTTGTAAAACAGATGACGGAACCGTCTTTGGAAGGAAAGAAATTGTACAGGCCCGAAGCCTCCAGCTTCTTCCCCTGCTCCGGCGTGTAGGAATACAGGTCATACTGTGGGCTGGAAGGTTCCCCTGATTTACTTTCTACTTGAAACAGCAGTTTATTGCCGCACATGACGGTGTTGGCATAGCCTTCATAAATCAGTTGGGATGTGCCGTCCTCACTGTTGACAGCTGCCAGCATTGCATCATCACCGGACCGGTCCCCCTCTGTCTCAAACTGAAAGACAAGGAAACTGCCGTCTTCAGCCAGGCTTACATCATGGTAATCCTTGAGATTGGCCTTCTCCCCCCACTCCTTCCATGACAAGGGACGGGTTCTTTCCTGCCTCCATGGGCCGTTTTACATCCGCACGCATGAGGTCCGCATCTTTTATGTAATAGACATAGGCTGGATTTTGGACGGAATCTGTCCCGTCCTGCGCAGCGCAGCCGCCTGCCGCCAATGCGGCGCAGGCTGCCAGCAGTAATAGCCGCCTTATCCTGCCATGATTCCTTCCCACTTGCTCTTTACTATATCCTTTCATACATCTCCTCCTGTTTCCGTGACGGAAATCCTGGTCTTCCTTATCTGCCATGAGGAGGAAATCCCGGTCTGTGGCAGACCGTCCTTGCCTCCCTGCCGGGAACCGGGATTAAAAAACCATACCGCCCCTGTCCGTCAGCCATGGCGCCTGAGTATATTATAACAATAATCAGCAGGATTTTCCATGGGCAGCTGCAGGAGGATGATTTTAATGCCCCCGGTGTAAATACGCCGGGGGCATTGTGGTGTATATTTGTTATAACAGCAGTCCCGCTTTACCGGCCTGAGCCGTTAATTCATCCCGGAACCTGGGATGGGCGATGCTGATAAGGAGTTTTGCCCGTTCCTTTACGGTCCTGCCGCTTAGGCGGACAATACCGTACTCTGTTGCCACATAGTCCACGTCATTCCTGGACAATGTGACTGCCGTACCGGGTCCATGGGATAAACAGATTTTTGACAGCGTACCGTTTTTGGCGGTGGAGGCCAGGGCAATGATGGATTTGCCGCCCGTGGCATGGATTGCGCCGGTTACCGTGTCAACCTGACCGCCGCTTCCGCTGTACTGCATGTATCCGATGCTTTCTGAGGACACCTGGCCCAGCAGGTCGATTCCCATGGCAGTGTTCACGGATACCATTTTGTAGTTCCGGGCAATGACATTGGGATTGTTGACGTAGCTGCAGGGATTCATGGCAACACAGGGGTTGCGGTCCATGAAATCGTACAGTTTCCGGGAACCGCGGCTGAAGGCGCCGATGATGATCCCCCTGTTTATGTTTTTCCTCTGTCCGGTCACCACACCGGCCTCCACCAGTTCCAGTATGCTGTTGGTTATCATTTCCGTGTGCACGCCCAGGTCCTTTTTGTCCAAGAATGCATGGGCTACCGCATCCGGGATTGCGCCGATTCCAAGCTGGATGGTGGAACCGTCCTCCACCAATTCGGCCACGTAACTGCCAATCTGTTTTTCCACTTCCCCGAAAGGAAGCGGATCCATGGTTTCAAGTGGGTGGTCATACTCGTAAATGCCGTCAGCCTCGCTGACATGTATCTCATTGTTGCCGTAAATCACCGGAAGGCTTGGCACAACCTCCAGAAATATCTTTTTTGCCGAATTGCGGAAATCCGTTTCATTGACATTGGAAAGGGAAGTCCTAAAGTATCCGGTCCGCTCATCCATGGGACAGACAGCCGCCACATATACGTCAAGGCCTCCCCTGGCCTGAATCATTTTCATGCCCTGGCTGTGATAATGGGTGGGCACATAGTCCACCCGGCCTTCCTGAATGTATCCGCGCTCGTCCTTGCAGAGCACGAAGCCTGACAGCGTCCTGATTTTTCCTTTGCACGCCTGGCTTTCCAGGAACTCAAAGTCACCCTTTTTATAGGTTGTGCCGTAAAAAAAGTCGATTCCCTGTTTCAGCCTTGGGGCAATTTTATGGATATTTTTATAAAATAACAAAGGCGCGTTCACACCGCCGCTGGTGGCCACGAAATCGCGGTCCCGGATTGCTGCCAGGACATCGTCCACCGTGCATTGTCTGGCCTTATACGCTTCCAGATACCGGTTCATCGGCACTCACCCGCCTCCTTTATTTTCCTCACCACATCAGCTCCGGCCTTGAAGGCCCTGCGGTTTAATTCAATCAGCTCCGGCTTCCTGCCCAATTTGTGCATGGCGATTTCCTCCGCCCGGTCAAGGGGAATGGTGTTTACAAGGGCCATATAGGCTCCGAACATGATTACATTGGCCACCTTCCGCTTCCCCAGGTCGTAGGCCATGTTGTCAATGTCCACCTGTACAATCTGGATGTCGTCCCGATCCACAGCGGAAACATCCACAATGGAACTGTTGACAAGAAGGGTCCCGCCCGGACGCAGCCTTGGCAGGAAGTCCACCATGGACGGCTGGTTCAGGGCGCACAGCACATCCAGCCTGCCTGAGGTGGGGGAGCCTATCATACGGTCGGACTGGATGACCGTACAGTTGGCAGTTCCTCCCCGCTGTTCAGCGCCGTAGGACGGGAAAAATGTGGCATTCAGGTCCTGCTCCATGGCACATTGGCCGATTAACTTCCCAATCATCATGACACCCTGCCCGCCAAATCCGGCAATCATTAAACGGTTAATCATTTCTCCACCTCCCCGTTGTCCTTGCAGATACCCAGCGGGAATTCCTTCATCACCTGATCCTGAAGCATCTTCACGCTCTCAAGGGGCGACAGGCCCCAGTTGGTCGGGCAGCTGCTGAGCATTTCCACAAAGGAAAACCCCTTGTTGTCAATCTGGTTCTCAAATGCCTTTCGAAGGGCATCCTTGGCCTTTTTGATATGGGCCGGGGTATCAAGGGCAAACCGCCCGGAATACGCCACCCCTTTCAGTGTTGCCACCAGTTCCGCCATGTGCATGGGATAACCGGTCAAATCCGGGTTCCTGCCTTCCACACAGGTGGTGGTCTTCTGGCCAATGAGTGTGGTCGGGGACATCTGGCCCCCGGTCATGCCATAGTTACAGTTGTTAATATAGAAAACACATATGTTCTCGCCACGGTTTGCAGCGTGCATCACCTCTGCAAAGCCAATGGAACTAAGGTCCCCATCCCCCTGGTATGTAAATACGATTGATTCCGGATGACAGCGTTTTAATCCGGTGGCATATGCCGGGGCACGGCCATGGAGGGCGCAGCCCTGGTCAATGGCAATACACGGGGAACTATTGTTGGCACACCCTATGGGCTGGATGACCACTGCCCGGTCCCCGATTCCCAGTTCATCAATTACCTGCATGCAGATTTTAATAAAGGTGCTGTGCATGCAGCCCGGGCAGAATTTATTGTTTGAAATATCAAGGCTTTCCGGCCTGCTGTATACTTTTTCCATTGTTTCACTCTCCTTTTGCAAGTCTGATTGCACATCTGACCACTTCATCCGAATCCACAATCACACCTCCTGTGGTCAGGCAGGTATGGATTGGCAGGTGGTCCCCCACGGCCAGGCGGACGTCTTCTGCCATCAGAGCCGGGATTGCCATCTCCACATCCAGAATGAACCTGACTTTCCCTATCAGCTTCCTGAATGCCTCTGCGGGGAACGGATTGGTGGTAATAGGGCGTACCAGTCCCGCCTTGTAACCAGCTTCACGCAGTTCATCCACACAGGTATGGCAGATACGGCCGCAGGAGCCATATGCTGTCAGCACAAAGTCCGCGTCCTCTGTCATATATTCCTCCGCCATGACCTCATCCCTTTTCCATCCCTCGTAAATCCCAGCCCACTCCTGGGCCTTCTTCATCTGCTGTTCCTCCACAAAGGATGCATTGAGCACGATATTAGGTTTTCCGCCATGGTATCCCTTTCCGATTACCGCCCACTCAGGTGTCTTTGGCGGCTCCTGCGGCTCTGGCAGGGTCACTGCCTCCATCAATCCGCCCACAAGGCTGTCAGCAAATACGAAAACAGGCATGCGGTACTTCTGGGTCACCTGGAATGCCTTGGTCACAAGGTCCACTGCCTCCTGGATGGTTGCCGGTGCATAGTTGATGGTCTGATATCCGCCATGGCCTGAAGCCCGGTTAATCTGAAAATAGTCGGACTGGGCCGGCTTCATGACGCCGGTGCCGGGGCCGGCCCTCATGATATCCACGATTACCGATGGCACCCGGGCAGCTGCCAGGGATGAAATCCCTTCTGCCATCAGGCTGATTCCCGGACCCGAGGTGGATGTCATGGCCAGGGTGCCTCCTGCCCCTGCCCCGTAAACCATGTTAATGGATGCAACCTCGCTTTCACCCTGGACAAATATCCCGCCTGCCTTTGGCAGGGCCCGGGACAGATACTCCGGCACCTCGCTCTGGGGTGTAATGGGGTAACCGGCATAAAACCGGCAGCCAGCCCTGACAGCTGCTTCTGCAATGGCTTCATTGCCTTTCATAAATTTTCTTTCCATCACTGTTCTTCCTTTCCTGTGCATTTATACAATGATAAATCCATCCTCTTATTTCTTTTTACTTAAATACTTCAATGACACAATCCGGACATACCTGGGCGCACATGCAGCAGGCAATGCAGGATTCCGGGCGGGCGTCCACCACATAGCGGTATCCCTTTTTATTGATTCCTTCCCCTATTTCCAGGACCTGTCTGGGGCATACGTCTACGCATAGTCCGCAGCTTTTGCAGCTCTCCCTGCTGATTTCAAGTTTTGCCATAATCACACTTCCTCTCCTTTTTTATAAAGTTTCTTTGTTTGGATCATGCGTTCATGTTTTCATGTTTAAATCATGTTTCCATGTTTGAACCATGTCTTCATACATATAGTTTGTCTACAAAGGTATCCAGTTCCAGCATCGGGACGTTCATCTGTTTTCTGACCCGGCTGGAAAATGTTTTGGAAACAGCCAGACACTTAATGCTTAAATCCAGTTTGGCAAGATCCTGTTCCAGTCTCCTGTAATATCCGGCAATCAGTTCCGCTGTTGTGTATCCGCCCATGTAAGGATTGGCGATTACTTCCAGCCGTCCTGCCGGGACACGGGCTGAAACCATGATGGCGTCCAGGCTTTCCCTAATCTCCCCCACTGTGCCTGAAAATGCGCGGCAGGGATTGATTACATAGTAATAACGGGTGGTCTTTCCTGCCAGCAGTCCGGCAAACTGTCCCATCATGGCTGCGCCTGCCGCGTTCCCGCCTGCATCAAATACACACCGGACCCCTTCGTCCTTTAACAGGGTGCTGACCCCCATAGGCACCAGAGGGGAATCCCACAACTCCTGGTTTTCTGCCATATTTACCTGTCTTTTCTCTAGTAAGAATGAAAAATCCCTGGCCCGGAACAAACACTTTGTCTGGTCCATGTCTATCAGATACACTGGTTTTTCATCTTTTTCTGCCAGAAGGAGCGCTATGTTGGCGGCTATTTCTGTTTTTCCGCTTCCTGCTTCCCCAAGCAGTACAATATTGTGTATATCCATACCCCTTTCTCCATTTTCTTTTTTAATTCAGAGCCGCGGCTTGTTTGGATGATTCCGTGCTTTACGTTTGCGAGACTGATTGTAGCACACTGTTTTTCGGAATGCAAGTAATTTTTGATAATTTTTACTAATTTTACATCATATTTTTATGCATATTATCTAATAAATTAAAAATAAAACGGAAATGCCTATCATTTATGCTTAAAATATAACCAAAATATACGTGATATATACGTGTTTTATAAGCTTATTGCACAAAACCCTATTGACTTATTTCAATACAGGGATTACTATGGGTGCATGGAGTTTTTACGTTTGCGCGTCCTACCAATATAAAATATCAGGGAGAGGTTTTTCATGAAATCTGCAAATATTAAGAAATATGTTTTGAGCATTCTATGTATATTGATTGGGCTGGCCATCGGACTGAGCCGTCCCCCAGGGGAACTGACCGTTGAAAGCATGCGCTATCTTGGCATCTTCATGACAGCTGTCCTTCTGCTGATCCTTCAGCTTTATCCGGCTCCCCTTGTTGCGCTGTTTGCCTGTATTGCTTTTGTTACCTTCCATGTGTGTACTTTCCCGGAGGCATTCTCGGCCTGGAGCGGGGATACCATGTGGACCGTTATCCTGATGATGATTTTTGCCACAGGTATAGCAAAGACAGGGCTGATTGACCGTATTGCATTTAATACACTTAAGTTTTTCCCGGCTACATATACCGGTATGGTGGTTGCAATCATGGCCACCTCCACCATCCTGTCGCCCATCGTGCCCAATTCCTATTCAAAATGCGCGGTGCTGGGCCCATTTGCCGCTTCCGTGGCCAAGGCTAATAACATTGAAAAAGGCAGCAAAGCTGCTGCCGGACTGTTCTGTGCCTTTTTTGTGCCTGCTGCCATCCACACCATGGCATTCCTCACCGGAAGCGCCATGACCTTTGTATTAATCGGCATGATGGGGGAAGGTTATTCTTTTAGCTGGTTTGGCTGGTTCATATGCTGTTCCGTGTGGTTTGCCGTTAACCTGGTACTGACCTTCCTGTTTATCCTGGTATATTACAGGCCAAAGGAAAAGCTTAACATATCCAAGGACCTGATTAACCGTAAGATTGCTGAATTAAAGCCCATGAACAGCGATGAGAAAGCCGCATCCGTCATCCTTATCCTGTCCATACTGCTCTGGATTACCGGCTCCTATACGGGTCTGAAACCATATACGGTGGCAGCCCTTGCCTTCTGCGCCATGTTCCTCAAAGGGATCTTTACCATGAAGGATTTTCAGGACATGGTGCCCTGGGGCGGGCTGATAACCCTGGTTGCCTCCCTGCTGTCCATCTCAGCCCTCCTTGGCGTGGTTGGGGTCAATCACTGGCTGGCAAGTGTGGCCGCACCTGTCATTATCCGGTTCGTGCCCAATGTATATGTGTTCATCATTCTTCTGTGCGTGACTACATACCTGCTGCGTTACCTGGAATGTACCGGACTTGCCACACTTGCCATCATTGCAGCCATCTTCCTGCCAATCGGGGTTCCTTTGGGAATCCATCCCTTCATCACCCTGTTTGCAGATTACCTGGCAATGCTGGTGTGGAACCTGTCTTTCCATAATCCATATTATCTGCAGGCCGAGGCTGTTGTGGATGGGCTGGTGACCCATAGGAACGTGGTATCCATGTCCTACGCCTATATGGTCATCCATGTATTAGGCCTGATTGCAAGCGTGCCGCTGTGGAGATACCTGGGAATGTGCTGATTCATTTATTAATGATTGTATTTTCATATCCATCCCTATATAATTAGGATATTACCGGTCTTTGACCGAGCTGGGGGTTTGACGCTATGACAGATACAATTACTGCTATGGGGAACGATTTGAAAAATTACGCTTATAACATAATGAAAGAACACCTGATAAATTGTACCTATGCGCCTGGAAGCATTTTGAATGAAGCACATCTCACCGCGGGCCTGAAACTCAGCCGCACCCCGGTGCGGGAGGCAGTCAGCCGTCTGGAAAGCGAAGGCTTTGTGAAGGTTATTCCTAAAAAGGGAATCTACGTCACTGATATCCTTTTAAGCGATGTGCTGCAGATTTACCAGATACGCATGGAATTTGAACCCACCATCCTCCGCCTGGCTGCTTCACGGCTTCCCAAGGAGGAAATCCAATACTTCTGCCAGAGATTTGAACACGGGGAGCCGGATGAGACAATCATGGACCGCATCCAGCTGGATACCGCCATGCATCTGTTCATCATAGAGCACTGCGGAAACCGCTACATGGTGGATGTCATGCACCGTGTTTATGATATCAGCAGCAGGATTGTTTATTTTGTCCATCAGAACCACGCCACGGTCCATGTTGAAGCCGGGGAGAACCTGGAAATCTTAAAACTGCTGCTGGAGGACAATGTGGACACTGCCACGGAAAAGATGAAGGTCCATATAGAGCACTGCCGGATGGCGGCGCTGAACTATTTTTATACAATCCCCCAGGCAGCGCCGGCGCAGACTTATCGGGAAAAGTTATACAAAAAGCAGTAAGGCATGGTATCATTATCAAACACGCCTGACTGTGTAAATGGAAAGCCGTAAATCCAATTCAGGATTTACGGCTTTTCCATGTCAGCCTGTCTGCAGGCAGTTTTCCATCCAATGATATAAAAAGTCCAATTGCTCCTGCGTATGGAACCAATGCTCACCATGTTGAAAGACAGTCAGGCTGCAATTAAATTCCTGGGCAAACTTCTCTACAACACTGCGTTCAATCAGATGATCGCTGCTGCCATATAATATGTGCGTGGGTGCCTCCCATCCGGCAGCCGGGCGGCTCCTGGTATACGCCAGATACTCCCATGAAAGCGTCTGTCCAAAGGAAGTCTGAATCACCTGTTCACGCCTTAAGCGCCCTTCTGACACATCAGCCTGCTTCATCATGTTCAGGATCAGGCGTTCCATGTCAAGTACAGGTGATACCAGCAAGCATTCTTCCAGCCACCCGCTTTCAAAGCCCAGCAGGCTGAACCATGCCCCGATGCTGTTGGCGCACAGCGAAACATGCGTCCAATGGGACCGTATGTACTTCATGACGGACAACAATTCAGGAACCGCGCACCATGGGACAAAGGAATCTGCTTCCGCTTTCCTTTCCCCGTGTCCGGGCAGGTCAATGCTTAGGACCTGGCATGAATGACGGCTGGCTATGCCTGCAAATGCTTCGGCCTCCTCCTTATATCCGCCCTGACCGTGTACGTACAGGTATACTTTCGTGGACGGGTCGCCCCAGATAATTGCAGGAATCTGCATGATAGATATTTTTTGGGTTTTCATTCTGTTCTCCTGTCTTTTTTCTTAAGGTAGCTGCAATACTATCTTATTGATGCAAAAACTAACTATAGTAGTTATAAAACTAATATCATTAGTATTATACAAAAATATATACCAACTGTCAATATTGCAGGTACAACATTCAGCTAAATGTTATGCCGGTTGGCTAATATTTATTGACTCGGCTAATACCCATTGACGCCGCTAATATTATTAGTTAAACTACTAAGGAGAGTCATTTCAGATAAGTGAGGAACCGTCATGCGTGTTACGAAAACTGCCGTAGTGCAGACCGCTTCAGATATAGCCGACAAAAAAGGACTCAGCAGCCTTTCCTTAAAAACCGTTGCTGAGGCATTGGATATCCGTACCCCATCACTCTATAACCACATAGAGGGTTTAGATGACCTGCTGCGGGAAGTAGCCCACAATGGAATGAGGACCATGAATGAACGGATGTGCCGTACCGCCATAGGCAAATCCGGGGACACGGCCATCCGATACGTTGGTATCGAGTATCTTAACTTCATGATAGAACATCCGGGGGTTTATGAGACCATCCAATGGGCCACATGGCACGGTAATGAAGAAACTGCAAAAATTTATGAAGATTATACCAATCTTCTGACCACCCTTATCCTTTCCATTCACCTAAAGGCGCCAAAAGTGGAGGACATATTAAATCTTCTCACAGGTATGTTACATGGTTATGCCACCCTGCAGCTCCGCTCTGCCTTTATAAGGCCGGAGGAAACAAGAAATGGTCTTTGCGATGCCATGGATACGCTTCTTCTGGGCATCCATCAGAAATATGACCGATAGATGCCCAGGCATTTGGATTATGACAGGTTGGTTTCAGGCTGCCGGCCAGGGAAACCTGTTTTTTGCTGCTGCCTGGTTTTTGCTGCTGCCAGTTCTTTATGTAAATGGGCCGCCATGCACACGGTAACAATCCCGGAAAGCACATCCGCAGCGGGCTGGGCGTACAGAACCCCGTCAAGCCCCCAAAACATAGGGAGGACCAGGATGACAGGCACAAAGCAGATGCCCTGTCTGCATGCGCCAAGGATGCAGCCTTCCTTTGCTTTTCCCAACACAAGGAACAAGAAGGAATATACCGTATATAAGCCAAAAAGCATGAAAGAAAGACCGTTTGCCCTCAATGCCATGGCCCCCACACGTACCATTTCCATATCGTCTTTTGTAAACAGTGACATGATGTGGGTGGAAAATATGGCTGCCAAGGATCCGAATATCACGCAGAACGCGGTGGACCAGAGTATGGAGGTCCTGATTGCCGCATGCAGACGGTCAAACTTTTTAGCCCCGTAGCTGAATCCGGCAATGGGCTGGAAGCCTTTTAAAAATCCGAATACAATCAGACTGCCCATGGACATGATCTTAGTGAGCGGTCCCATGGCGGCAAGGGCGGAGCTTCCGTAATCCTTGGCCGCATCGTTCATCATACTGATTGAAAGACTGGTCAGCAGCTGAAAAACCAGTGTGGGAATCCCTATCTTCAAAATCCCGGACATGATTTCTTTAGAAAAATCACACGCTTTCACACTAAAACTAAACACGCTCTTCCTTCGGAAGATATAACGCACATAGACCAATGTGGAAACCATTTGTGATATGGCTGTAGCAATGGCCGCCCCGGCAACCCCAAGATCCAGCACATAGATGAATACAGGGTCTAATACCACATTCAGGGCTGCGCCTGCCATCAATGCGCACATAGCTGTTTTGGCTGCGCCCTCGCTTGACACAATATTATTCATGGTAACATTAAATACATTGAAGATTGAAAATGTGATATAAATGCCGGAATACGTCATCGCATAGGGCATGACATCCTCCACTGCCCCAATCTGTTTCAGGATTGGCTTTAGGAAAATCATGGAGCAGCAAATAACAATTGCCCCGATGGAAATGCTGCTGTATACAGCGGTGCTGGCCACTTTGTCGGCACTATCCCTGTCCCCGCATCCAAGAAGCCTTGAAAGACAGGCAGCAGCGCCATTTCCAAACAACAGGCCAAGCCCCACCACAATCTGTCCAAGAGGAAAGGCCACCGTGATTGCTCCCATCTGGTTGGTGCCCAGGCCCCCCACAAAATAGGTGTCCACCAGATTATAGAGTGCGTTAATCAGCATACCAACCATGGTTGGAAGGCCCAGCGCCACAAGTGCTTTTGGGATTGGCGCACTCCCCAGCAATTCCATTTTTGTGTTACATCCATTCATGTTTAACTCTCCTTTCACTTGACACGTGATTAAAAATATAGTAGTATAAATTATAGTATCTTGTCGTTGTGGATTATACTACTATACTTTATACTATTTGTCAATCATAAAAACAGGAGGGAATCATGGCAGCCATAGATTTAGTTGTATTGGGCATGATAAAAAAACAGCCCTTAAGCGCCTATGACATTCAGAAATTAGTCGAGTACCGCAACATTTCCAAATGGGTAAAAATCAGCACACCATCCATTTACAAAAAGGTAATTCAATTGGAGGAAAAGGGGTATATCAGAAGCAGTTCCGTAAAAGAAGGAAAAATGCCGGAGAAGGCGGTCTATTCATTGACAGACGCCGGGGAAGAAAAATTTGAATGTCTTATGCATGAGATTGCTTCCCAGCCCATTCACTTTTTTCTGGATTTCAATGCCGTGATTGTGAATCTGTCCAGTCTTTCGCCAGAAAGCCAGAGGTCCTGTCTGGACAGTATTGAGGAAAATGTAAAAACCCTAAAGGCCTATCTGGAAGAAAACATCCGTGAAAAAGAAACAGCGCCAAATATTCCGCAAACAGGCATGGCTGTTTTACAGCAGCAATATGCATTGGCGCAGTCAATTGAAACATGGATTGCTTCGCTAAAGGATAACAATCCGCATACATGATATGGACTTACTTTTTGCAGGAATGTAACTCCGGGGAATTGCGGTTCTCCGGGATGGGACAGGGGGATAAAAGCAGCAGTCTCATGGTTGGATAGGGTCTGGGGATTCCTTCATCCATGCTTACTCCGTAATCCGGCTGATTCCCATATCAATATACGGATAACCGCCAAATTCCTGCTCAATTGCTTCACTGGCCAGGTTGAACCAGCTTATACAGTTATCCAATATGATGGCATCGCTGGTAATCACATGATCCTGCTGTTTTAACACGGAATCCACGTTGTGTATGGTAACTGCCTGGACCTCATAATCAAAGTTTTCCAATAATTCCATAATCCTATCTTTCAGCCTGCCTGAATTAGAAACCGGTGAATCCAGGTAAAAAACAGCTTTGCGGATCTGGTTGGATTCCAATACCTTTCCAATCCGTGTGATTGCCATGTCCGTTTTATCAATTAAGCGGTAGGTTCCCCTAAGTCCAGCCAGGTCCCTTATGGTCCCATCCATGCATTTTAACAGCGGGGAGCCTGAGAACGCCACTTCCATGGTTATGATGAGGTTGAAACCGTCAATATTTACCGTGCAGCCTTCCAGGCTGCCTTTTAATTCCTTATCCATCCTTAACCGGATTTTTTCTTTTGGTGAGATGGCCCTTACCAGGGCCAGCCGCTGCCTTTCAGACAATAAATAATGGTTTCCCACAAATACGGAGGCGCTCTTGATAGGATATCCCCGGTTCAGCAAATAGTACAGATTACTCCCAGCAGCAAGCAGCTTCTCCATCCCGTCTTCGGAAAATTCCCTTTTGTCGCTGGGTACGTATCCTCTTTGAACCATCTTCCCCATCCTTCAATCCTCCTAATCAGATGTTTTCATGCTCTTGAATTTCATTTATGTCATAGGTGTTTTATTTAGAAAGCTCCCGCTTTAGCGGCTTACTCCTTGAAACGGTGAAGGGCGGTTTTTCAAGGGTTTGAGGGGTATTTGCGCGCTATTGGTGTGCTACTCTGCCACACTGAGGGCTGCTCACTACCACATCAAAATTTTTAAACCAATAGACATTTTGTTTCTTTATAGCTATACTTAATATGCTGTTGACTCTTTCCAGCAGGAAGGAGGTGTACTTTTGGAATACATAATCGCTTTTCTTATCTCTATTGCGGCAGGTATAGTCTGCTACTATATTTGCAAATGGCTGGATAGAGATAAGTAATCAACGGCCAGCCTAAGTTATTCCTCTTTAAAAGGAAAATAGAACCCCCAGAGAGCTGCAACTCTCTGGGGGTTCGTCTGTGTACCATTGGAACACAATCGCTTTTCTTTGCTAATACTATATTAAGGCAAAAAGAAGAAAATGTCAATAGCGTGCCGTGGCAATTGAACCTTATTCCTACCACAGAAATTTTTTATAACCTCGAAAAGCCTTATTTTATGTAGTTTCCCTTAGAATTTTCCCGCTTTTGCGCTCTCACAAGGGAAACGGTGAGGGCTGGATTTTCATGGGTTTCAGGGGTGGTTGTGAGCTATGAGTGTGCTACTTGGCACTATTGACGACAACTCATTCCCACTCTTTATTTTATAGATTGGCATGGACATTCCACTACTTAACAGCTATAATTAAATTGCTGTTGACTCTTTCCAGCAGGAAGGAGGTGCCATCACGGAATACATAATTACTTTTCTTATCTCTGTTACGGCAGGTATTGTCTGCTACTTTATCTGCAAATGGTTGGACAGAGATAAATAATCGACAGCCAGCCTAAGTTACTCTACTTAAAAAGGAGGAAAAGAAAACCCAGAGAGCTGCCACTCTCTGGGTTTTTACTATGCCAAACGGACATAACTACTTTTCTTTGCTAACATTATATTAAACCAAAATAACTAAAATGTCAAGAAACACGTATCAATTTCTTTTTGTTCCAACCATCAAATAATTTCATCATCACCGAAAAGCCTTATTTTATCGGTGTATTCCTAGAATTTCCCAGCTTTAGCGCTCTCCTCAATGGAAACTGTGGAGGCTGGATTTATAAGGGTTTTAGGGGTGTTTGTGCGCTATAAGTGTGCTACTGTGCCGTGCTGATTGCTACTCAGAACTCTTTGCTGATTTTAGTATATAAAACAATGGACAGCCTTCCATCAAGGCGATATAATAAAATTGCTGTTGACTCTTTCCAGCAGGAAGGAGGTGACATAATGCACTACATAGATTCATTTCTCATTTCTGTCATGGCTGGTATAGTCTGCTACTATATCAGTAAATGGTTAGACAGAAAAAAATAACAGCAGCTAGCCTGGGTTATCCCACCCTATAAAGGAAAAAGAATCCCCAGGAAGCTGCAACTTCCTGGAGATTTGCATTTGTGACACAATGCACATAAATTCATTTCTCTGCTACTACTATATTAAACCAAAATAACTAAAATGTCAAGAAACACATACAAAATGCTTTTTCGTTCCAACCATCCAAAAATGGTTTGACCTCTCAAAGCCTTATATTATAAGGATTCTTTAGAATTTTCCAGCTTTAGCGCTCTCCTCAATGCTAACCGCAATCGCAACCGTCATACCAACCATTGGGTTGTTGCCTGCGCCGATAAGGCCCATCATCTCAACGTGTGCAGGTACGGAAGAAGAACCGGCAAACTGTGCATCGGAGTGCATACGGCCCATGGTATCGGTCATGCCGTAGGATGCAGGACCAGCTGCCATATTGTCAGGATGCAGGGTACGGCCTGTGCCGCCGCCGGATGCAACGGAGAAGTATTTCTTACCCTTCTCAACGCATTCCTTCTTGTAGGTACCGGCTACCGGATGCTGGAATCTGGTTGGGTTGGTGGAGTTGCCGGTGATGGATACGTCAACACCTTCCTTCCACATGATGGCAACGCCCTCTGTTACATCGTTAGCGCCGTAGCAGTTAACCTTTGCCCTTAAGCCCTCGGAGTAGGACTTTCTCCACAGTTCCTTTACTTCGCCTGTGTAGTAATCCATCTCTGTCTCTACATATGTAAAGCCATTGATTCTGGAGATAACCTGTGCAGCGTCCTTGCCTAAACCGTTCAGGATGACGCGCAGTGGTTTCTGACGGACCTTGTTAGCCTTCTCAGCAATACCGATAGCGCCCTCTGCAGCTGCAAAGGACTCATGGCCTGCCAGGAAACAGAAGCAGTCTGTGTTCTCTTCCAGAAGCATCTTTCCTAAGTTACCATGGCCCAGACCAACCTTACGCTGATCCGCAACGGAGCCTGGGATACAGAATGACTGAAGGCCTTCTCCGATTGCAGCAGCAGCGTCAGCAGCTTTCCTGCAGTCCTTCTTAATAGCAATTGCAGCACCTACTATGTATGCCCAGCAAGCGTTCTCAAAGCAGATTGGCTGGATCTTCTTAACCTGATCATAAACGTCCAGGCCTGCATCTTTGGTAATCTTCTCAGCTTCTTCAATAGAAGCAATGCCATAGCTGTTTAATACAGAATTGATTTTGTCAATTCTTCTCTCATATGATTCAAATAATGCCATCTTCTTATTCCTCCTATTCGGTCTTCATCATTCTTTACGTGGATCGATAATCTTAACAGCGTCAGCAACGCGGCCGTACTGGCCCTGTGCCTTCTCCCATGCTGTGTTAGGATCGTCGCCCTTCTTGATGAAATCAGTCATCTTGCCAAGGCTTACGAACTGATAACCAATGATCTGATCTTCTGCATCCAGTGCAATACCGGTCACATAACCTTCAGCCATTTCCAAATAGCGGGGACCTTTTTTCAGTGTTCCGTACATGGTTCCAACCTGGGAACGGAGGCCCTTGCCTAAGTCTTCCAGACCAGCGCCTACAGGAAGTCCATCCTCAGAGAAAGCACTCTGTGTTCTTCCGTAAACAATCTGAAGGAACAGTTCCCTCATAGCAGTATTGATTGCGTCACATACTAAATCTGTATTTAAAGCCTCTAAAACAGTACGTCCTGGCAGGATTTCTGCCGCCATGGCTGCGGAGTGGGTCATACCGGAACATCCGATGGTCTCAACCAGCGCTTCCTGAATGATACCTTCTTTTACGTTCAGTGTCAGTTTGCAGGCACCCTGCTGAGGAGCACACCAGCCCACACCGTGGGTAAGGCCGGAAATGTCTTTTATTTCTTTTGATTTTACCCATTTTGCTTCTTCCGGAATTGGAGCAGCGCCATGATGAACGCCCTGTGCAACTGTGCACATCTCTTCTACTTCATGTGAATAAATCATGTGTTAAAACTCCTTTCAAAAATGAATTTGATCAAGTACAGTGCCCATTCGTTAAATTTATCACATCATACTTGGTTCTATTCTCTCACAAAATACGACATTTTACAAGCATATTTTTTATTTTTGGGTCCCCCACCCACGCATCATACGCTGGAATACAATAAAGAAAATAATCCCCTTCACAATGCTCGATATGGTAAGGGCCCACCAGATACCGTTAAGCCCCAGGGCTGTCCCGCCCAGGAGAATGGCCAACGGGATACGGGCAGCTGTAAGGATGATGGTGATTACAGAAGCCTCCATGGTCTTTCCCATACCTGACATGGCGCCCACTGTCATCAGTTCCACACACATGAACATTTCCGAAAAACCAATGATGCGCAGGTAATCCGCTCCAGCCGGTATGACCTCCGGTTCATGGATGAACAGGCTGAATATGGGGACTGCCCCGAAAATCAGTAGCAGGGTCGTAAACATTCCCCAGATAAACATGATTCCCGCCGCCTTCATATAACCTTTTTTCACACGTTTTAAATTGCCGGCCCCGTAATTCTGTCCCACAAATGCATTGATTGCCGAACCAAAGCCCTCTGCCGTCATCCATGAGATGGACTCAATCTGTCCACCCACCCTTTGGACCGCCACGGCCGTGTCTCCCCACGATGTGACAAACCGTGTCAGTATCATGGAAATGCTGCAATAAAGCATACTCTGCACAGCGGACGGAAAGCCAATCCGTATCATGGTCTTTATATTGGACAGTGGCGTGGGGTTCCATATGCGCATCTGGGCTGCCAGCACCGGGTCCTTTTTCATGGATAACACAAGCACCAGGCTCACAATGAACTGGGCTGAAACCGTGGCAGCCGCTGCCCCTGCAACCCCAAGTCCCGGGATTGGTCCCAGACCAAAAATCAGAATGGGATCCAGGATAATATTGGCCCCCATTCCAATACAGTTTGCCATCAAAGGGGTCCTGCTATTGCCCGAAGCCGTATATAGGCCGGTCAGGGTCTGTCCGATAAATGCAAATACGATGAACCCACAGGCAATCCTCAGATATGTAATGGCATCCGCAACCACCTGCGGGGAATTAAGATGGAAAAAGCCAATCAGCGGATCTGCCAGCAGATTCGTCAGCAGCCCATATGCAGCTGCCAGCACAAGGGCCAGCTGAAGCGCTCCCTTTCCATATTGTATGACTTCCCTGCGGTTCCCTTCCCCATAGGCATGGGCAGACTTTACCTGTCCTCCCATCCTTGCCAGGGTCACCACACCGGAAGACAGCCAGGTATACATGGCGGCAGCTCCCACTGCCGCCACCGCATCGCTTCCCACCATACCGATCCATGCCATGTCTGTCAGGTTATATGCTGTCTGGACCAGGGATGTGGCCATAATAGGAACAGCCAGTTCCGTCAGGGATTTCAGGATATTGCCATTTAATAAATCTATATTCTTCTTCACAAACTTCACCTATCGCTATTGTATTTTCATAATTTCAACCACTACTATACTATCTTTCGTCTTTATATGCAATATGGAAAGTATATGTCTTAATATAGCGGACAGCCGGATTATATTTATATAGCGCCCGGATTAAGTTTGTCCTTGGGTGTTGGCTTCTCTTAATTTATGATGTTCTCCCCCTTAATATATGGCACTCCCCTACTGTATGGGGTTCTTCTCCCTAATACGGCCCCTCTCCTTCTTAATATATGACCTTTCCTCTCTTCATGTATGGCCTTCCTACTCTTAACATATGGCTTCCTCCCTATATATCGCCTTCCTACGCTTAACATATGGCTTCCTCCCTATATATCGCCTTCTTCCGCTTATCATATGGCTTCCCTCCTCTTAACTTCCTCCACTTAATAGTGCCTGGATAATCAAACGTTCCTTCCTATTAATACAGGTGGATAGGGTGACCAGCTTTTCATTTCCCTCCGGAGTGATTCCGGTATCATAGATGGATGATTCCTTCATCTCTTGCAGATAACCCGCCCATTCTTCCATAAGAAGGTTGGTTTTATAGGCGCCTGCATCATTTTCACTTCTAATCTGGCAGGAAAAGATGGGGCACCCTTTCCATTTTCCCTGATAGAATATCCAAACTGCCGGATTTTCAAGGTAAAATGACTTTTCCCTGTATTTCTTAAGCCCTGCAAACATGGAACCGTCCTTCATGTTATGCCCGTACAGGACTGTATTGTCTGCTGCCAGAGGTATGCTGCTGCAGTCGGCAAAGATGCTGCCGTTTATCTGCTCCTTCATGAAAAAATCATGGGTCAGGTAATATTGATTGTCTTCATGCTGTACCACAGGATAATCAATTGCGGTTCCCGGGATGGACAGCCAGAATTTATACCCGGGATTCTGCACTATCAGCTCCGGCTCATTAATGGAGGATGATGGGGGCTGTATCTGCGTTTTTAGCTGCTCCGCTTTGGGCAGCCCTGACAGTTCTGGCTCCACTTCAGGAAGCTCCACCCCCTCCGGCTCCGTCTGTGCCTGCGTATTCTTATACGCGATTTCCCTCACTGTGCGGTATGTATTCTTTCCATTTATATAAGCAGTCCCCATTTTAACAAAAACCGCAAAACATATCATGAATCCGGCAAAAAACAGGATGGACAGCAATCCACTGGCCCGCTTAAGTTCAATCCTTAACCTGCCATTCCTGTATCTGCGCCGTATCCAAACGAAGAAAACACATACCGCCGTTATCACTGCGGCCAGGATTACAGCCGCATGTCCCGGCATCACCATTTCCCTGTGCACCACGCTGTCACCAGTAATTCCTGGGTCCCTTTCCCTGCCCTCATGCACACCGCTGCCCCCAAACACGCTCCTGTTCACTTCACCGCTGTATACAGCCGTACAGTCTGCAACCATACGGCTGCCCTCTGCATTCACATCCCTGTACCATACGCCGTCTTTCTCATAAGGCTCCCCCTCCCACTGAAGACGCTCTATCCTGTATGCCTGACTGTCCAGTCCGGCCTGGGCTAATAGATTTTCCTTCAAATGTCCCGGGAATTCTTCTCCTTGAAGTTCAACCAGGTCATCTTCCAGCAGATACCCGTCAGACCTATAGTCCAGGACTGTCACATCCAGCCGGAATCCGTTTTCCCATCGCCTATTTGTAAAATGATAGTCTGACAGGGGAAGCAGGACCTTCCTTTCCTGCCCCGTTATTGGATCCTGTGCCCATATCCAGGCGGCTTGGGGGATTGGCTCCACTGCCTCCATCCCGGGATATATGATTTCATCTGAAACATAGATGGTCTCAGAAGCCGCTATTCCGGCTTCTTCCCCTTGCTGCGCCGCCATGGTGTTATTTGGTAATATAAGTCCTGCCAGGACTAATATCAGGATGACTGCCGCTGCCTTTTTTCCACGCGGCCATTTAAAACCCTTTTTCACATGCAGGCTGACAGCAAGACCGGCCAGGCAGAAAAGCCCAAGGACAGCCACTGCTAAAACGGGCATATTGTCTCCGGTCCGGACTTTATGCTTTGGCCCTGTCCCAAAATGGAAGGTACCATTTCCAAACCGGCTTTTCACCTTATATACAGCCGTAATCCGCCCAATCCGCTTTACCGGTTTCTTTTCTTTCCAGTTATAAAGTGTGGTATTGCCCCGCACCTGACCGTCACTGTCCACGGTAAACACATAGCTGGTATCCGCTGCCGTATATCCTTGCGGCGGTATCACCTCACTTATGGAATAGGTTCCGGGTCCAGGTGGATGATACGTGATTATACCGTCTGCATCCGTCACTCCGTCAAATACCGCCTGGTCCGGTTCCTGCACACTCCGGATACGTAAACCAGCTCCCTCAAGGGGCTGCTTGGTATCGCCATCCAGTTTCGTGATTTCTATACGTTTTTCCTGGTTGACAATCTGATATCCGCCGCGGATGATGTCAGCTCCCTTTACCGTAAAGCTGTGGATTGCCGGATTCAGCGCGTATCCCGGAGGCGCTTTGGTTTCTTTGAATGTATAGGTGCCGTCCGCAGGCTTTTTTATACGGAAGCTTCCATTGAAATCACTTATGGCTGTGCCCATTGCATTTCCCTCCTGGTCATAGAAGGTGAACTGCGCCCCTTCCACCGCCTTTCCTGATGTATCTGTCTTTTTAAAGGAAATGTATTCCGGCCTTGGCTTTGGTGTGTCATCCCCACCGCCGGATGAGGAAGCTGCCCGGTTGGCAAAATAGAATACCTGGGTGGTATGGGTGCTGTCCGTCACCGTGATTTCCATGTCTTCTGCCATCCTGTATCCTGGCGGGGCCTGGATTTCATGAATGATATAGGTTCCCGGCTCAAGGCCATGGAACCTGCGGCCTCCTGATTCCTCCGATGTCCATTCCTGTATGATTTCACCGCTATCCTTTCGAATCAGACGGAGCCTGGCGCCGGCAAGCAGTGTATTGGTCCCGTCTTTTATTTTACAGATATCCGCCATTGTTGAATAGTTGCGCATCTTCAGGTGAAGTACTTCTTCCATGCCATCTGTTATGGTGAATTCCATGGGTTCAGCCAGGATTTTGAAGCCTTCCGGTCCTTCTATCTCTATGAGACGGTAATGGCCGGCCTGCAAATCCCTGGTGGAATGTCCCTGCCGTCCGGTTATCCACTGGTCTATTATCTCCCAGTCCCCCGGGGTTCCATCTTTCCTCCGCTCAATCCGCAGTACTGCGCCTTCCAGCATTTCCTCTGTGTCCCCCAGCAGCTTGTCCGTAACCACGCGGTTGGAATCATTGGTTGGCTGATACTCCAGTTCAATTAACGGGGTTTCCTCATCCCTGTACCCGAACTGGAATTCATATGGTTTCAGGTTCAGCATATGACCGGCCGCTGCCTTGGTCTCCCTGCACACATAGGTGTATGGCTGGAAATCCCCTTCCCTGTCCATATAACCAATGGGCTGGGGCTGGAACAGGGCCTGTCCCCGGGTGTCGGTTACCACGGTTTCACACAGCCGTCCCGTGGTCTGGTTGGTTAACTGGAATTCAACTCCCTGCAGCTTTTCTTCCGGCCGGTCCGTATCGCTTTTGACTATCTTAAGGATTCCGTCCGGGATTTCATCTGTCATCCCTGTTTTCTGGATTATCCCTGTATCAGCAACTGTAAAGGGTATGTCCACCGACTCTAGGAAGCCGTATGGCGTTGTTTCTTCCCTTAAGATATAGTCGCCTTCCGGTATATACGCTATGATATGGGGTCTTAAGTCCCCTGGTTTAAATCCCTCAGGAATCCTGCCTCCTGCCTGGTCCTCCTGGGTATATCTCCCGTCCAGGCCGCTGATCCACGATGCTTCTATATCCTGGTATCCACCTTCTATGGCGGGCTGATGGAGAATCAGCGGCGTATCTGAGATGTCCCCCTTTTCATCCACCGGATAGACCGTGAGTTTTGCCCCATGGACTTCCTTCCCGCCAGCGATATTTACCTTTGAAACCTCCATTCTCAAAGGTTCATCGCCCATCTGTGCGTACTGTATCCGTTCCAGGTGGCCTATGTCTTCAATGGTTATCAGAATTGGATCTGATGTGGCATAACCTTCCGGATTACGGGACTCTGCCAGGACGTAATATCCCACAGGAAGATATTCAAGACGTGTGGTCCCATTTTCCGTATAATAATAGCGTCCCTGATAGGTATTTGGAATCGGTTGGAAATCATAGTCGTATTTCATGATTGCATGGTTCCCTGCTGCGTCCGGTGTTACCCTGCCGGTCGCAGCTACCTCCTGTCCATCCTGATACGTGGCTGCACGGAACGTAAATATGCCTGCCCCGGCATCGTATTGAGGTATGCCGTCCTTTATCAGCGGATGGCCCTTGTCATCCAGACGGGCGCGGTACAGGGTCAGGTACGCCTCGCTGTCTTTGTAAATGGTATCTTTGTTCTGCGTGTCATATTTCCAGATATCAATGGCGGTAAAATCATCTGCCATCTCAAAGCTCTGGACATTTCCGGTTTCTTCTATATGAATATTGACATCTGCCGACTGCACATAACCCTGTTCATAGGGACAGGCGGTCTCTTCCAGAACATAATACCCAACAGGTATATGGTCAATCCAGTGAGGCTGGGGGGTTGGGATTGGCTGGCCGTTCCCATCCAGTTTGAGATTCCCATTATCATCATACAGGCATCCGCTTATCCAGCTGGCGTACACCTCCCCCTTTTCATAATGTCCGTATTCGTCCTGGACCGGGCTTTTGTCATCACTTAGCCTGGCACGGTATAACGTCATGGCCGCGCCCTGGATTTCCTTCTGGGTGCGCACATCTATTTTTGCAAATGCTGTCTTGGTATATTCATTCTGCATGAAATATTTCTGTACCTCGTCCGTGTCATGGAGCACCAGGCCCATATACTTTGACTGGATATATCCCTGTTCATACGGCACCCGTTCCTCCTGAAGGATATATGCCCCAAAAGGAAGACGGGCAATGGAGTGGACAGCCCCGGCAACTTCTTCCTTTCCATGGGAATCCGTGCTGTTGTCTGTTATCCAGGATTCTTCCTTTGTGACCACGTTTCCGCCCGTATAGTATACCGGCAGTCCATTTTCATCATCTTCCGTGCTCTTGTTCTCATAAATGGTCTGTCCGCTTCCGGTTCCGTCATCCACCACCTGGATGGACTTTACCAGTTCTTTGTTCCCCTCCTCATCCGTGGTGTATGCCAGCATGCGGCCATAATCATCATAAACATAGGCCATGCCGGTATTAGGATCCGCATAACACAGATGATTCCCCCGCTCATCCAACACGGACAGCCGGCCTGTAACCGGATCTGGCCGTGTGGAGGTCTGGTCAAGGTCATAATAATAAAGGTTGACCGGTTCATTGGGCACAATGACCGTGTCCCATACATCCGCGGCAGCAGGCCCGCTGTCCTGGCCAATGATACGGATTTCCCTGTGGGTGCCTGTATTTGTATCCTCTATGGCCGTTACCCTGCCATCTTCCCTTTGAACGGTTATCCCTTTATATGTGTTTCCGTCAAGCGTTTCTATCTCCACGGCCCTGTAAAGGGACAGCCTGGCTCCTGACACGGGTATGTCAAACCGGATGCCCTTTCCGGAAAAGGTTCCATCCAGCTGATAGAGCGGCTTCACGCCTGCCATGGACTTTAACAGCTTCTCACTTCCCTCTACAATATGTTCTGAAAATCCATCCAATGCCTTGGTTACATAGCCATGCCACTCCCCGCTTTCAGGATGAAAGGAAATATCCCTCACATCACCTCTGGCCTCCAGTTTCTCCCTGCGCCCGTGAACCTGATAAATCAGCAGGTCGCCTTCATCATTGACCGTGATATCACGGTCGAAACCACCGCTAAGCTCTGTCTGCCCCTGGGCGTCTGTCCTTTGGAGGACGTTCTGGTTCCCAACCATGGAGTCCCCGTCCTCTACCTTATGTATCTCCAGTCTGGAAGGGTAATCTTCCACCATTACCTGGCTTACCGTCTCCGTCCGGAATCTGTCGGTCTCACCGGATACCGGGATTGCATACTGGTATTTTGCTGCTCTCCGCGGTTCCCAGCCGCTGGTTGTCCCATCCGCATTTCTCTGCTCCCTGTAATAGGTCACATCATCTGAGTATATTTCAAAGGCCGCGGGACGGCTCCGGGTGTAACCCTTTGGGGCCTGGACTTCTACCAGTACATAGGCGCCCGCGCCCAGGGGCTGGTACATTTCAATATATCCAACCGGGACTTTCTGCACCTGACCGTCCTTGGTTATCTCCCGGATGGTGGAATACGCCCTGAAAATGCCGGTCTCATTTCCATCCTTATCATACTGCCTGATTAACTGGCTTTCATCATATTGGGGGATTCCCTCCTTGTCCAGCCGGATGGGCAGGTCATCCTCCGCCCCGTTGTCCTGTCCAACCCTTGGATACATGATTGGATTGCCGTCCGCATCCGCCACGGTGTTTCCTTCCCAGTCCACCGCCTCCCCAAACAGCACGTCCCCTGTTCCGGCAGCCGCGTTCATGCCGCTTTTGTCCACATCACGTTTGGCAGCGTAAATCCGGAACAGGGCGCCGTCATGGATGATGTTATCACCGGTCTCCGCGTCCAGCTTTTCAATCCTCAGCCTGGAACTGTAATATGCATCCTCAAAATCTTCCTGGGCAAATGCAACAAAGTTAAAATCTTCCCCGCTTCCTGACGGAACAAGTGTCTCCACGCTCCCATCATCCGGGTTCACCCTGTCCACTGCCGGGGCCAGCACGGTCCAGGGCACCAGCATAGGCGCATATTTCCCGTCAATGGCTGTCTGCATTCCGGACATTACGGGTACGTTGTCCCTTACCTCCATCTGACCGCTGTCTGTCTCATATCCGTCATAGACTACCTTGTCCATCATCCCGGCATCCTCGCTTTGGGAAGTGTATCCACGATAATAGGCTTTTACCGTGTCATTGTTTCCATCCATGTATTCCGGATCATAAGGTTCTTTGGACGTAAGGCTGTGGCCGGGTCTGGCATCCCTGTCCAGTCCATACTTATATACCTCAAAATCCCCGTCCTGTCCGTGTGCCTTAATGATATGGGTTTCCTCATTAAAACGTATCTTGTACTTTCTTATCAGTTCCTCCGGGGTGTCTGTGCTGTCATACCTGTAATAAGGACTTCCTGTCTGGTCATTTACATCTGTTTCACCGGTATTGGCATCCTGGCTTATATCCGGGATAAAGGGAAGGGTGATTTCCTTTGGGTAATCCTTATTAAAATGACGGTTTGCCAGCTCTTTATCCACATCCGCAGGCGTCTGTTCCGCTATGACATAGGTGCCGTAGGGGAGCATGATGGAATGGTTGTAATAATCATCCTTGCCATTCTTTGTATTACACTGCAGCGTGGTCCTGTCACCGTCCGCACCTCCGCCCGGGTCCTTATCCCAGGCAATTGCCAGACGCTGGTCCAGACCTGCAAAAATATCCAGATAAGCGGCAGCCTCGCCCTCTGCCTTTAAAAGTGCTCGTTCATAGGCCGCATCACTATTTAACCCTGGTTCTGCTGCAAGTATTTCCTTCTTATACCCATCTATGTCATAGTAATCAATTGCAAACTGCCTGAGCACTCCGGCCGGATAAGTTCCCCGTGTCTTTTGGTCTGCTGCATACATGGCATCAAAGAATTTTGTATAATTATATGTTCCATCCGCTGCCCCGTCCATTGGTTCCAGCAGACGGCGGCCGCCGGCCGCCGCTGGCGGAAGATATAGTTTCTGTACGTCACCCCGAAAGCCTTCCCTGCCTATGTATTCGGAAATAATGGTTCCGGACTCATCCACGTAAATATTTTCCAGGTTACTTTTTAAATATGCCTTAAATTTAAACTGGTTTAATATCTTTGTGCCCTGAGAACTGCTGCCCCCGCGAAACAGACCCAGAAGCACGGTTAGCGGGTCATTGTGCAGGGAACCATATGTGTTGACCCCATCATAAGATGTCTGGGAAATGTCTTTTGTGACTTTAATGGATTGTTTGATGACCCGCTGCAGGACCTGGACCGGCTTAGTCAGCGTACCGCCATCCTGTATGGGCTGGGTCTGACCTGGATAAACCAATGCCTGGAGTACGATGTAACTGCCTGCATCCATGGCCGGAAGGGATGCATGAACACTGACACCTGCTCCTGCCACATCCGTAAGATACTGGTTATAGGGCATTTCCATCCCATTATGGTCAATGGTCTTCCTGGATGTTACTGCCCGGTACACAGTCCTCACGGACTGTGTTTCCCTATCCCAGTCCGTTGTATTTTCCACATGGATTGTATAACTGCCATTGTCCGCATCATGGCCTGCCTCCAGGGGCACCAGCCGTTCATACTCGTGTGATACTTCCTCTTCCGTATAATGAAATACACGCTCCATGACAGGGATAGGGTTTCCGGAACCGTCTGTCAGGATTTCCCCTTTAACGTACGTCTCATATACGGGTTGGTATATGACTTTAATCTGTTTTTCAATCTCACCGCCATATGTGATTGTGTGGGTGATTGCCTTTTTTTCTTTGACGGACACGGTTTTGCCGGACAGATTGAATTCACCTTTCTGATATTCTATCCAGTACCTTACCTGGTCAGCCGGGCCTCCGTCCATGGCAGCTGTCTTTTGGACATAAAGACGCTGGTTTGCAAAATCATATATGGCAGGATAATCCTCACTGGATGCAGAATAATCATATTGAAGACGGGCGCAGTATTCCCCATCTTTTTGATAAATGGATTCCACGGTTCCGCAGTCATAAAAGTTATGGGCGGTAAACCAGTCCAGGATTTCCGCGGCTGCCTTGGCATTGGTATCCCCGGACAGATTCAGGTCAATCCAGGGGGAATCATCCTTGACAGGCTTATACTTTAGCTGGGCTAACATTCCATTGACCTGCACTGCCAGGTAATCCCCGTTTACGGGCTGCCCCCATTGACTCATGTCATCCGGCGCTGCCGTGCCGCTTGGATAGGAAGCTGTCCTGAACCGGTAGTAAAGGGTTTCCCCATAGGGAACCTGTTTATCAGGACCGCTGTCCGTGGCCGTATCCGGCTTCATGAACGGATTTCCATCCGGCCCTGTTTTGTATTCCCCTCCCTTGGCAGTCTGATAGACCGGATTCCCATATTCATCCAGCTTTGGCTGAAGGGAACTACCGGTAATAATCTGCTCCCTTTCATTCCTGCTTTCCGTGTCCACACAGTAAAAATCAGTGCCGGCAGGATAACCGCTGATAATGATGTCATAACCATTTTCAGTCTTGAAGTTTTCCACCATGAACTCGTTCCAGGAACCGTCCGCATTCATGTTGTTATAATCCGATAGCCCGCCGGTTATCCATGCCTGTCCTGCTTCCCTTACCGTGGTCATTCCGGTCTGGGTACGGTTGCTTTCTGCAAGGGAAATGCCGTTAACAGACAGCTCATACCCTTCGGAACGGCTCAATTCTTTTATATAATAATTTCCCAGTAACAATGGCCGTCCTATCCATTGATTGCCGTTGACTGCCGTATTATCCGGATATGTGACGGTGCCAAAACCTTCGCTGGAGGATGTGATGGATGAACCGTCATACAGGTTCCCGGCTCCCGTGCCGCCCTCCGCCGGTTTTATGTTGCCGTCCCCGTCCAGCCGGGTTGCGGGTTGCTCCGTGCAGACCAGGAAGGAGGCGTCCCCGTTCTTATCCGTTGCGGCAATTGACACTATATCGTTTTGATTATAAATGATTCCCGACTTTCCATCCGGATGTATGATGTCCTGGGCTGCAAACAGGCCATATACGGCTCCTTCCAGGGACGCATCCCCCTGGGTCTGCCCAAAACTGCTGTCCATATCCGCCTTATACAACTCCAGGTCACGTTTATTGATGTGGATGCGTCCTTCGGTACGGTGATCCCACACCTTGAATGTGTAAAGGATAAGACCCGGATTCCCATAGGCCGAAACGTCGATGGAATCCAGGCTGTCATCCATGAAACCGGGAAGGAAACCTGATATGGCATCACTGTCCTCACGGGAGAATAGTGATGTCAGGAAACGTGTCAGCGCATTCCCTTTGTCCTGTGGATCCGGATTTTGTTCCCCAAGGCTTATGTCTGTTTCAATTGATGGCCGGATGGGGTTTCTTGTATATTCATACGTTTCATAGGATTCCCCCTGGTTTTCATCCTCTTCATCCGTGTCCTCATCCTTATCCGAATCCTCTTCTTTATCCGAATCGTCTTCTTCATCCGGATTGTCTTCTTCATCCGTTATCATCACATCATCTTTTGGTTCTGATGATGCGTTATTATCCGTTGCAATGGAGGATGACAGAATCGTCTTGTCCCTGGCTGTTTTTGAAACAGCAGGGATTTCCTGACTTTTGCATGTAAATCTGATGGGATTCTGTTTACTATCATTGAGATTCAGGGTACCACGACCTTTGCTTGCGGCAGTACCGGAAAGATGATTTTGATTTTTGGAATGTGCATTGTCACGATTTTCACTTTTCGAAACTCTGGTATCCTCACTTTTAGATTGAGGATTCCGGGCATCCTGACCTTTACGCCCGGAACCCTGGATATCCTGATTTTCATTGTTGGAACCTCCTGATTTTTGTACCGTGCTTTTCACATGGCTGTTGGTTCTATCCGTTTTTGAGTTTCCGTTTTCTTCAATATCAGGGATTCCGTTTTCCTTGGTTCCCTGGTTTCTACTTCCGCTTCCCTCGGTTACCTGGGTTCCACTTCCATTTTCCTCAGTTCCCTGATTCCCACTTCCGCTCTCCCCAGTTCCCTGGCTTCCTCCTCCATTTTCCTCGGTTCCCTGATTCCCACTTCCGCTCTCCCCAGTTCCCTGGCTTCCACCTCCACTTTCCTCGGTTCCCTGATTCCCACTTCCGCTTTCCCCAGTTCCCTGGCTTTCACCTCCATTTTCCTCGGTTCCCTGATTCCCACCTCCGCTTTCACCGGTTCCCTGGCTTCCTCCTCCATTTTCCTGTCCGTTTTCTGCGCCATCCTGTCCATTACTCCCAGCAACGCTGCTCCCTTCAATGACATCATCTGCAGACGGTTCGGTCCCAACCGGTTTTCCCTCACCTTTTTCTTTTATTACATCCACAATGCTTCTCTGTCCATCCAGATCCTGCTCCTGCGCTTCCGGCACCGGGTACGTATAAAACCGTAAGCCGCCCATCTTGTCCATGGCATGATAGACAGGATCCAGTATATGGTTAACCATACCGGCTTTGTAATATCCGGTTACCACATTTCCGCCAGCCTGGGCAGAGGTAAGAATCACGGTTTCTATCTCTTTGTCATCATGATGTAACCCATGTAATATATAACCTGTCCTGGCAGTCTTCTCCTGCATATGATAGCTGTATTCCAGATTGATATAATTCTCATAGGTCTGGTCCCGGTCCTCCAGCATGGCCTGCATGGCTTCCGGGTTCTGGCCGTGGTCATCCTCATTATCATTCTGCACATGGAAATCACAGGTGGCTGCGCACAATTCCTGCTCTGCCATCCACTGCCCGCGCAGGCGTTCATTTTCTTCATCGCAGCTGCAGTCTTCACCTTCCTCTTCTCCATCCCCGCCCTCATGGGTGCACTCAATCCACTCCGGGGCAGGATGGCCCATACAATAAGTCTTACTGTAATCGTATTGCCTGACATCACTATGGCTGGCCTGACCGCCTATATCTGTATTGATGGTATCACATATATAGCCGGTTTCCGGCTCCGGCAGCATGCGGTTTAAATATACTTCTCCTGTAGAACCGTCAGGCTCACCCTCCGTATATCCGTCTGTGTTTATCTGGGAAAAATCAAAATCTTCCCAGACATAAAAGGCGGTCCCTTCCAATGGTTGGTTTGTCTCAGCACAATATTTTTCAAGATCAATGTTATAATTGCTCTCAAATGTTTCGGAATGACGGTATAATTCAAGCTGCGCTCCGCCATCGGCGCTTCCCGGTGCATCCGGTTCCACCTCAAAGGATGCGCCGGACGGACTATGGCCAAGGTCCAATCGTCCCATCTGTACCTGCAGTCCTGACGGCGGGTTAAAGATATAGGCAAAATATTTGTTTTCCACGCCTGGTATATCAGCTGAGGTGATTGTTCCTTTGGGTTCTTGGGAACCGTTGTATTGGAATGTGATACTGTTTCCATCTTCCGACAATTGGTACGTCCAATCGGTATCAGGAAAGGACCATGTGGTATTTCCCAGCTGACGGCATGTGCTTATATCCAAGGTCAGCTCATAATGTCCATCTTTCAGGGACATTCTCTGCCTGGAACCATTCCATGACGGAAGGGTTCCATTGCCCGCGTCGTAATCATCCATTCCCTGGATGACGGAATCCTTCATGCTTTGGTAATATGTCATAACCCCAGGATTGCCCATGACAGCGGCAAACTTTTCCATGGCCTGTTCCTGGGCATCCCAGTCATCCTCGTATCCGGCAAGACAACCCCAATAATAAACCTGCACCACACCATAACGGGACGCATCCGGGAAAGGCCCTTCCCACAATAGCCATTCATATGCCAGCACCATGGATAAATACCGGTCAAATGAACCGATATACGGAACTGACTGCCCTGGCCGGACTTCATACCGGGTATATGCGCAAGCGGTTCCATCCCATAACTTTTTGCCCGGCTCCAGGCAGAATGTAGCGCCGCCGTAAGCTGAACCTACCTGGTAAAAACTCATGGAATTATGTGTTTTCCCAAACACATTCAGTGGTTTTCCCTGAAAAACATAATACCTGGGTATGATATTGGCCACATCCATATCAGCAGCTTTTGCTGACAATGAAATCATGATGGATGACAGCAGGAATACCACTGCCAGCCACAAGGATAATGGGCGCTTTATACTCTTAATCCGTTTCATTTTATACTCTTCCTCCCAAATAAAAAACCATGGACTGCTTATAAAAATGCAGCGCCATAGTTCTTTTAATCATTATTAAGTAATGTGTTATTTTATGTATAGCTGGGACACATCATATCCATATTCCGTTATATATACGCCTACTCCTGTTTCTTTCCATTTGGAATCCAGCATATTCTTCTTATGCTCAGAAGAATTTAACCAGCCATCCACTACTTTCTTCGCAAAATCATGGACCGTATGTGCATTTAAATAACCGCGTCCGGCTAAGTTTTCTCCGGATGAGGAATGTGTGGCCGTTATCACGGTATTATAATACCTTCCATCGGGCCTGGTATGGGAAAAGGTCCTGTTCACCTCCTCAGCCCTCACCATTGCATTTTCCATCAGTTCATCATTCATGTCCAATGCATTCCTGCCCCTGGATTCCCTTTCTTCATTCACCAATTCCCAAATCACATACGCCAGTCCATAAGGGTCCAAATCTTCCAAGGGATTGGCCTGATTGGATACAGCTGTCCTGTTTTCCTCCAATTGGCTTTCTAATCCATCTGCCCAAGCCCCATCATATGCCCAGTCAGCTCTTTTCCCATGGATTGCCATGCCCGGATAATAATCCCTGCCTTCAGGTAATACGGTCATGCATACCATGCCATTGTACAGCGCTGCCCCATCCCCGTTAACCCTTACCCCCTGGTCAGCCGGGTTCAATGACAGATAGCCGTTTCCATCAAAACAATAATTCTCCGCAATACCATCATGGTTCCCATCAACCCAGGCCCATGTCAAGAACGGATAACTCCCGTCGTCATTCTGCCACCAGCAGCCATTACCGTCCTCCATCCACTGCCCCGCATAAACCGGCGGCGTCATTATCAATGCTGCTGCCGCGGTTAATATGGCCAGACGTCTTACCATAATCCCATCCTCCCTTTCGTTTCAAACAATGAATCAATGTATGAATAAACCAACTCCGCATCTATGGCTTTTTCTTATTCATTTTCAATCCATTAAAATGGAATGCGCCTAATAAAGGAAAAATAAACAGCCGCTGCCGCCCATTCCATCCATACAATTGAAAACATCCATTGTCAAGGTTCAGTTATCTTTGCTGCTCCCTGCATACCTGCCCTGGTTACATACATGGAAATACTATTTTGAAAAAAGTAGAAAACCTAGATTTAAATCCGATATCATCAGACATCTTAAATCCAAAGACCATTGCCTCCCTTCCTCCTGCTTATTCCTTCATTATCAACAATGTGAATATGGGCCGAACCGGCCAGCCAAACGGAACAATCCTTTGTCCCATAGAAACTTCCACAGAGAACTCTGTGTGAATGAATATAGAATAGCACACCTGCAATCCCCAAGTCAAGGCCAACATTTATTTTTTTCTAAAACTATTTTCCCAGCTATTCCCGCCCTATTTCCTGTTCCGATATACCGCCCCACCCCCATGCCTCCCACTGCAATCTTTCCACCACAAAAAACCGGTACCCAGATGCCTGCACAGCACCCGGATACCGGTTTAAAACCTTCTATCCTATAATCATGCGTTCAATCTATTTCCCCTGAAGGAACTCATCAATACCCCTTGCTCCTGCGCGTCCTGCCTCCATGGCAAGGATTACGGTTGCAGCGCCTGTAACGGCATCACCGCCCGCATACACGCCTTCCTTGGTGGTCTTTCCATTGGCTTCATCAGCAATGATGCATTTCCACCGGTTGGTCTCAAGGCCTTCCGTGGTGGAGCTTATGAGCGGGTTGGGGGATGTTCCCAGGGACATGATGACTGCATCCACATCAATGGTGTAGTCGGAGCCTGGTATCTCCACCGGTCTGCGGCGCCCGGATGCGTCCGGCTCGCCCAGTTCCATTTTCCTTACAACCATGCCCTTAACCCATCCATTGTCATCGGTGAGGATTTCCACAGGGTTGGTCAGAAGGTTGAAAATGATTCCCTCTTCCTTTGCATGATGCACTTCTTCCACACGGGCGGGAAGCTCTGCCTCACTTCTTCTGTATACAACATGCACTTTTGCGCCAAGACGGAGGGCTGTCCTGGCAGCATCCATGGCCACGTTTCCGCCGCCCACGACCGCTACCTTCTTGCCCAGGTAAATCGGGGTATCATAGTCATCCCTGAAAGCCTTCATCAGGTTGCTTCTGGTCAGGTATTCATTGGCTGAAAATACGCCGCTGGCATTCTCGCCCGGGATTCCCATGAACTTGGGAAGTCCTGCGCCGGAGCCGATGAACACGGCCTTAAAGCCCTCTTCATCCATGAGTTCGTCAATGGTCACTGACTTTCCAATGATGACATTGGTCTCAATCTCAACGCCCAGCTTTTTCACGTTCTCAATCTCAGGGCGCACAACCCCGGACTTGGGAAGACGGAATTCCGGGATACCGTATGTAAGCACGCCGCCCGGCTCGTGGAGCGCCTCAAATATGGTCACCTCGTATCCCATCTTAGCCAGGTCGCCTGCGCAGGTAAGTCCCGCGGGGCCGGAACCGATGACGGCCACCTTTAAGCCGTTGGTCTTCTCAGGCTTTGCAGGCACGAATCCATTTTCCCTGGACCAGTCTGCCACAAAACGCTCCAGCTTTCCGATGGAGATTGGCTCGCCCTTGATGCCGCGGATACATTTTCCTTCACACTGGCTCTCCTGGGGGCATACACGGCCGCAGACAGCCGGCAGCGCGCTGGACTCTGCGATGGTGTTGGCCGCATCCTCGAACTTGCCGTCCTTTACTTCTGCAATGAACTTGGGTATATTGATTGCAACCGGACATCCCTGGATGCACTTTGCATTCTTACAGTTGATGCAGCGCTGTGCCTCTGCCTGGGCCTCCTCCTGGTTGTATCCAAGACATACTTCCTCAAAATTAGCTGCCCTTACCTTCGGGTCCTGTTCCCTTACCGGTATCTTCTTTAATACGTCCATTATTCCTCACCTCCGCAATTTCCGCATCCGCCGTGGTGTGTTGCGCCCTCGCGCAGCCTTAAAATAGCCCTGCCTTCTTCTGTCTTATACATCAGCTGGCGCTTCATGGCCTGGTCAAAATCCACCAGGTGTCCGTCAAACTCAGGTCCGTCCACGCATGCGAACTTCACTTCCCCGCCAACGCTCACACGGCAGGCGCCGCACATGCCGGTTCCGTCCACCATGATCGGGTTAAGGCTGACAATGGTGGGGATGCCCAGTTCCTTGGTGAGTCTGCACACGAATTTCATCATGATCATGGGACCGATGGCAACACAGACATCGTACTTCTTACCTTCATTTTCAACCAGGTCCTTGATGACCTCGGTAACCATGCCCTTGCGCTCATAAGAACCATCATCTGTTGTTATGTAAAGATTGCCTGCAACTGCCTTCAGCTCATCTTCCAGGATTAACAGGTCCTTTGTCTTGGAACCTTCAATCACATCTACATCAATGCCATGTTCCTTCATCCATTTAACCTGTGGGTATACAGGAGCAGAACCAACGCCGCCGGCCACGAAAAGGTAGCGTCTCTTCTTCACTTCTTCCAGGTCTTCCTTAACGAACTCGGAAGGCTGGCCCAGAGGTCCCACAAAATCCTGGAAATAATCCCCGGCCTTAAAGCCTGCCATACGCTCGGTGGAAGCGCCCACTGTCTGGAATACAATGGTAACAAGCCCCTTCTCCCTGTCGAAATCACAGATGGTCAGCGGAATCCTCTCTCCTGCTTCATCCATCTTAACGATTACAAATTCACCTGGCTGGCAGGCTCTGGCTACACGCGGTGCTTCCACGTCCATCAGATAAATCTTGTCTGCCAGGCATTCTGCCTTAACAATCTTGTACATGGTTCTCCTCCTGATTTGTTAAAATGTTATATTCGTTAACCTACCTCAATGGTATAGCTCCTGCTCCAGCTATCCCATCCAGGCAGGGAAATGATACCTTTCCTGTCCTTTAATTCACCCTTGCAGCCATCTGAGGCACAGAGTCCGTACCAGGGCTCCAGGCAGACAAACGGGTGGGTCTCCTCCATGGTCCACACACCCAGATATGGGAAATCATTGCATCCCATGGTAACATATGGCCTGCCGTCCAGAAGCAGGCTCACACTGCTGACCTGGGCGTCATCAAACATATAGGTAAGGGCTGTGTCAAAGAACCCTTTTGTCAGAGGCGTCCTTCCCTCCTGAAGCTTAAGCGTGCCCTGCAGTTCCCCTGACTCATAACCTTCCGGCGTGGGCGCAAGATAATGAAGGCTGTCCTGGTGCTGCCCTTCCCTGCAGCCTTGGCGGTTAAATTCAAAGGTGAAATCGTAAATGCTCCGGCCCTCCGGTACCTGGAACGCGGGATGCCCTCCAATCATGAACAGCATTTCCCCGGAATCCTGGTTGGTCACCTTCCACATCACCGTAATGGTGCGGCCTTCCAGCCTGTGTCCAATCTCCAGTTCAAAATGGAATGGATATTTGGCAAATGTCTCAGGCGTGTCCTTTAATTTAAACCAGCACTCATCCATGTCGCACAGCACCGGTTCAAACTCCATGTCCCTGGCAAATCCATGCTGGGTGGGCATGGCATACTCTTTTTCTTCATGGATATATCTGCCCTCGTAGCATTTGCCCACAAAAGGAAAAAGGACAGGCGCATGACGGTCCCAGACAGCCGGGTCCGCGCCCCAGAGGATTTCCCTGCCGGCCTTTTTATCATAAATCCTGGTCAGTTCCGCCCCGTGCCTTGCCACTGTAACTAAAAGGTCATCATTTTCCAATGTAAATAATGTTCCATCCTGCTTCATATGGATTCCCCCATCCTGCTTGTGAGAATTTACTCTTACCCAAGCTTTATATTATCATTTTCTGCATCATGTTACAACTGGTTTTTCAAATATTTCTAAAAATTTTTTAGATTTTAGTCGTTATATACAATTTTTTTGGTTATTTCTTCCTTTGGAACTTCTGGAACGTGTAGCACAAATCAAAATACGTCTGTTCATCACTCTCCCCGGTCATTTCCCACGCCCCATCTTTTTCCAGATTACTGAAAAATGTATCTGCGTCATAGGTATAGTCAATACGGGTCACATGGACCGTGTCCACATAGGGCAGGAACTGCTCATATATGCTCAGCCCGCCAATGATATATATATCATCCGTATCATAGGCAGAGAGCACCTCCAAGGCCTGGTCCAGGCTGCCGCACACCCGTGCCCCTTTCACCTTATAATCCCTGTTCCCGGACAGCACCACGTTCACGCGGTTTCCCAGCGGCTGGGCTCCCGGCAGGCCTTCCAGGGTTTTCCTGCCCATGACCACCACCTTGCCCGCTGTTTCCCGCATCAGCATCTGCTGGTCAGCCGGTATGGTCACCAGACCGCGTCCGTCTTTTCCAATGGCCCAGTGCCGGTCGGCCGCCACAAGGATGTTCATAGTCCCTGCCTCCTTGTATAGACTTTAAATTCATAGGTAATCCCATTGTATTCCTGCATCTGGCTGGTGCTTGTGACTTCCCATTCCCCGGTCCTGTCCAGGTCCACAAAATCCGTATCAGCCTCAAAAACATGATGGATACAGGTTACATATGCCTTATGACAATATGGAAGGAATTCCCTGTAAACCATCCCTCCCCCTATAATGAATATATCCTCTTCAGGATACTGTTTCAGGGCCTCAAGCACCTGGCCCGCATCATGGCAGACCGTCACTCCCCCGGGACAGTAATCCCGGTTCCCGGTCAGGACAATATTGACCCGGTTCTTCAGGGGTTTTCCATCCGGAAAGCTTTCCAATGTCTTTCTTCCCATGACAACCACTTTTCCTCTGGTTGTCTCTCGGAAATATTTCATATCCCCCGGAAGATGGGTCAGAAGACCACCGTTCCTGCCGATTCCCCACTTCTCATCCACTGCTACAATCAGATTCATCTATAGCCTCCTGTCCTTGGTCATGTTTGGAACATGCCTCAGACCGTCCTTAAGTATCCGGCATGTTCCAGATTCAAACAAAAAGATTATAGCACGAATTGCCATGGAAAGAAAGATTTTCTATGTTTTATCATTGTACTTCAAGGGCAACCTCTGCTATAATAGGCTCATTATTTGACTTAAGGAGAGATGTGCATGAGTTATTCAGATCAGATATTTATACAGAATTGCAGGGATATTTTAGATAACGGCGTGTGGGATACGGATTACGATGTGCGCCCGGTCTGGGAAGACGGCACGCCTGCCCATACCATCAAGCGCTTCGGCATTGTGAACCGCTATGACTTATCAAAGGAATTCCCGGTCATTACCCTTAGACGGACCGCTTTTAAGTCAGCGGTTGACGAGCTGCTGTGGATATGGCAGAAGAAGTCCAACAACATCCATGACCTGAACAGCCACATCTGGGATTCCTGGGCGGATGAGGACGGCTCCATCGGCAAGGCCTACGGTTACCAGCTGGGCGTCAAGCACCACTATAAGGAGGGGGATTTTGACCAGGTGGACCGGATTCTCCATGACCTGAAGCACAACCCCTTAAGCAGGCGCATCATGTCCAATATCTATAACCACCACGACCTTCATGAGATGAACCTGTACCCATGCGCCTACAGTATGACCTTCAATGTTTCCGGCCGCACCCTGAACGGCATCCTGAACCAGCGCTCCCAGGACATGCTCACAGCTAACAGCTGGAATGTGTGCCAGTACGCCATACTGCTCCACATGTTTGCCCAAGTCAGCGGCCTTATGGCGGGTGAACTGGTCCATGTGATTGCAGATGCCCATATCTATGACCGGCATATCCCGATGGTGGAGGAGCTGCTGAAAAAAGAACCTTATCCAGGACCCACCCTGGCCATGGATACGTCCGTAACAGACTTCTATCAGTTCACCACATCCAGCTTCCGCCTGGAGAATTACCGGTATCATGCATTTGAACATAAGATTCCTGTTGCAATCTAATCGTTAAACGCCAAGAGCGCTGTGCGGCCGCAAGGGTACCCCCCCAAAGAGCACAGCGCCTTTTTATCATACAGCCGTCCCTGCAGTGAACAGCACATTCCTTACCTCCCACAGGGCACGCCATGTCTGGTCTTTTATGTCCCCGGCCATTGGATTCAGTCCCATCCTGTCTCTTTTCAGAAAAGTCCTTCATTCTTTTGTTCCAGCACCTTGATGGCATGATAGAACATCTCATTATACGGGGTGGGCACCCCCAGTTCCCGTCCCATGCGGATCATCGTGCCCCCAAACATCTCCACTTCCGTCCTGCGTCCGGCCTCGATATCCTGAAGAGTGGATGGTTTATTCCCCGGCGGCACCGCCCCAAGGACCCGGACCTGTTTTTCCATGTCCTCCTCTGTCAGGCTGATTCCTTTTTTCCGTGCAACAGCAATCACCTCACGCATCAGGGCTTCCCGGATAAAGTTGGCATCCCCGCTGACGCGCCATGCACCATAGGAAATGCCCAGCACGGCCGCGCTCTGGTTTTCACTGACATTGCACATATACTTAAACCAGATGGCCCGCTCCATGTCCTCCGGAACCACACAGCGGATACCTGCCGACTCAAACAGTTCCTTCAAAACCCGTACCCGCGGCGTGATTATCCGGTTCCTCTTTTCCCCGAATTCAATCCGGGCAGCGTCAGGCTTAAAGGAGGCCTGCCCGTCCTTCATGACAACGCTGACCTTGGCCAGGGAATATAAAAGGTTGTCCCAGCCATAGACGGACGCCACCATGTCCTCTGCCTCCACTCCATTTAGCGGAGCCATGATAAGGGTATCCGGGCCGATCTGGTTCTTCATATCCTTGATTGCCTGGGAAAGGGCCGGGAATTTTGTGATGATAATGGCCAGATCCGGATAATCCCCACCGCAGTCCTGGTCCGGGGGAACGATATGGAAATGATGATTCACACCATTAACCGTGACTCCCTCCCTTTCCAGCCTATCCTTTCTTTCCCCTCCTGCAATGATACGCAGCCTGTCTCCCAGAACCTCCTTAAGCTGGAAGGCAAAAAAGCTTCCGATTGCCCCCAGCCCTATGATGGAAACTGTTTTGATTGGTTTATAATCAGTCATGACCCCATCCCCTTTCTATTACACTTCAATGCCCTGCTGAAGGGCCAGTGAATAAATCACACGCTCCTTCACCTTTTTGCCCGTAAGCTGGGTCAGGGCCCGCTCATAATAATCCAGCTGGACCCGGTAACGCCGGGCCAGCATGGCCGCCCCCTGCTCCCTGTTTCCCTTTGGCACATGGTCTGTCTTATAATCAATGAGTACCAGGCCGTCCGGCTCTTCCAGATAGGCGTCAATGATTCCCTGGATTAAAACCAGTTCATCGGAATCCCCGCGCCCCATATCCCTGGCCGGTATGCCGATGATAAACTGCTGTTCTTTGTGGATACGCCCCTCTGCCTGGGCCCTGGCCATGCGCCTGCCAAGGGGGCTTTCAAGAAACGCCCATATATCCCCGGCGCGGATGAACCCTCTGGTTTCCTGGTTCAGATATCCCTGTTCCACCAGCGCATCAAGGGCCGCCTCTGTTTCCTCCGGACTTTTGATATCCTGGAAGGATATGTGTTCCAGCGCAGCGTGGTAGGCAGTTCCCCTCAGTGCGCCGCGGCTGGGTGTTCCCGGCTGGTCCTGGCCGGAATCCGGACCTGCCTGTCCTTTTGGCCCAGGCCTCTTTTCCGGCCCTGCACCCAGGTACCCTGTTCCACGGTCCGGCTGCTCCAGGAATTCCGGCACCGCGCCCTCCGTCCCCACATCCCCGGTTCCGATTGCCTCCTCAGACCGTCCGATCTGGCTTTGTTTCTTAAGTTCTGATACAGATACCATGGCATACAGTCCCGTATCATCCATATGGGGGTACCTGTAATTCACTGCTGCTTCCAGCCGTTTTCCAAATTCCCTGTCATAGACCTGGTCTTTGTCCACGGACAGCAGATTCTCCTTTGTCATCTGCCTCACTATCTGGCGTCCCACTTCCTCCCCTACCAGATCCCTGACCTGAACACATTGCAGCTGCAAATGGCTGTCCGGGACAGCTGGTCTGGCCATCAGAAGCCAGTCCAGGCAGGAGCCTGCCGACGACAGGATTGTATAGGGAATCTGGCCGTCCACTGCCAGGCTGTCCTGCCATTTTGCCAGCTTGGCCTCCAGGGAGCGGTCCGTGGCAGTCATGATCAGCTTTTCCTTGGCACGGGTCATGGCAACATACAGCACGCGCAGCTCCTCGCCCATGGTCTCAAGCTCCATACGCCGCTTCAGCGCCTGTTTCTTAAGTGTGGGTGCTTTCACCCTCAGATCCAGGTCCAGGTAATCAGCCGCCACCCCCAGGTCCGCATCCAACAGTATCCGGCCATAGGCGTCCTGCTTATTAAAACGTTTCCCCATACCGGACAGGAATACCACCGGGAACTCCAGGCCTTTGCTCTTATGGATACTCATGATGCGGACCGTATTATCCTGTTCGCCTGCCGTGGCCGCCTCCCCGAAATCCGTATCAAACTTTTTAAGCCTCTCAATGTAGCGTACAAAATGAAACAGGCCCTTATAGCTGGTGGCCTCATAGGCAGCCGCCTTTTCCACCAGCATATCAAGGTTACCCCTTCTGGTCTCGCCTGCAGGCAGGGCAGAAACATAATCATAATACCCGCTGTCCCTGTATACACGGTACAGCAGCTCATGAATCGGCAGGTACCCGGCTTCCCTGCGCAGCGTTTCTAAAAGCCCGGACAGGCAGGACAGCTTTTTCCTGATGGATGCAGCTGCTTCTTCGGGCACCTTCTGAAGCATTTCAGAATCAGGCTCCATCCACATGGACCAGGCCCCGTACACACCCCTGTCCTGTCCTTTTTTACTGTTTTTCTTAAACGCAGCCACCATCCAGGCCATTTCCTCATCACTCATGCCCACTATGGGAGAGCGCATCACGGCTGCCAGTGGAATGTCCTGCATGGGATTATCAATCACTGACAGCAGGCTCAATATGGTCTCCACCTCCACGGTGTTAAAATACCCGGTCCTGGTCTGGGCGCTGGCAGGGATTCCCTCGTTCATAAGCACATTGACAAAGACTTCCGACCATCCGGTCATGCTGCGCAGGAGGATTACGATATCCCCCAGCCTGGCCCTGCGGTATGCCTCTTTTTCCTTGTCCCATACCAGCAGTCCCTTGTCACTGCTGACCAGTTCCCGGATACGCCTGGCCGTCATCCTGGCTTCCAATTCCCTTGCAGTGTAATCCATGGCGTCCTCATCCAGCTGTTTCAGTGACCCGGACCCGGTATCCGCCAGCAGCAGTTCCGAAGGAGTACCTGCGGACAGGGCGCTGCCTCCCTTTTCCCAGTCCATTCCAATGACCGTATCCGGCCCCGCGTCCTTGAATACGGCCCCCGGATACAGGGCCGTATCCTTTGTATATGTGATTCCGCCCAGATTCTTTGTCATTATCTGGTAAAATACATCATTGACACTGGTGAGCACCGACTCCCTGCTGCGGAAATTCTGCTGAAGCTCAATCATCTGGTACTGGCTGTCCGCAGATGCATAGGATTCATATTTTTCCATGAATAATTCAGGGCGGGCCAGCCGGAACCGGTAGATGCTCTGTTTCACATCCCCTACCATGAACACATTGGGATGCCCGTACCGTTCCCTGGAAATGCTGGTTATCAGGGCTTCCTGGACATAGTTGCTGTCCTGGTACTCGTCCACCAGGATTTCTTCATACTGACGGCTCAGTTCATCCGCCACCGGGGACGGACGCCGGGCAGCAGCCGGGTCCTCCCCTTCTTTCCAGTCCGGATCCTTCTCTAAAAGCACTTCCAGGGCCAGATGCTCCAAATCATTAAAATCCAGCATGTTCCGTTCCTTTTTTGCCGCCCTGTATTCATTATCAAACCGTTCTGTCAGCTCCAGCAGCTTGTGTATCACCACCCTGGTCCCCCGGATGCTTTCCACCACCTCATGGGGGCTCTGGGAACCGTAAAGCTCCCTGCATCTGCCCAGGGCCTTCTTGACCCGGTCGCGGCAGGCCGTGACAAAGGATTTCTTGTCCCCGTCAATCTCCTTACTGCGGATGGAAGCCAGACGGTCAAAACTCATATTAATAAGACCCTGGTACAGCTGTTCATACCGGCCTTCACGGGCAGCGGCCCCGATTGCCTGGATTTTCATCCTGTCACCCATAAGCATGGGCTCGTATGCCAGTGGTCCGTTTTCCTCCCTGCACACCTCAAGGGCCCTATCCAGCTGCCCGCCAAGTTCTTCCATCTGCCGGGCCGTATCCTGAAACAGGAACCTCATCCAGGGGCTTTTCTCCATCTCCTCCAGATTCTCTTCATCCAGCTCCTGCCTGCATTCTTTAAGCCAAAGGAAAGGCCATGGATGGCTCTGGGAGAACTGCCATGCCTGAAGGATTACATCCTCGATTCCCTTGTCGGACTTCCCGCGGCCAAAGTGTTCCACGAAACCGGTAAATGCCTCATCGCCTTCCTCATAACAGGCTTCCAGCATTTCCCCCATCACATCCCCCCTTAAGAGGGATAACTCCCCTTCATCCCCGATACGGAAGGAGGGGTCTATGTCCAGGCTGTTAAAATGGCTTCGGATGATATTCAGGCAGAAGCTGTCAATGGTGGTGATCATGGCCTGGGGTATCAGGGCTGCCTGAAGCCACAGATGCTCATCCTCAGGGTGCTCCTTAAGCTTTTTCTCCACAGCCGCCCCAATCCGTTCACGCATCTCAGCCGCAGCCGCATTGGTAAAGGTCATTACCAGCAGCTGGTCAATATCCAATGGATGCTCACCCTCGCTTATCATCCGGATGATACGCTCCACCAGGACCGCGGTCTTGCCGCTGCCGGCTGCAGCGGACACCAGAAGGTTCCGGTTCCTGCTGTCAATTACCTGCTGTTGTTTTTCAGTCCATTTTACTGCCATCGTTCTCCTCTTCCTCCACCGGGGATATTTGCGCCCAGATATCCTCAGGCTTAAGCCCGGCCAGCCTGCGGTAGCCATAACCGGCTGTCTTGGTGTCAAAACCGCATACAGCGTGGTACGGACAGTAGTCACAGGCTGTCCTGGCCGTCTGCTTATAAGGCTTCAGGTCAATATTCCCCTTCAATATATCCTGCCCGGCTTCCCTAAGCTTATGATTGACAAACCTGCGCAGGTCCTCAAACCTCCTGGTACTGGCAACGCTGGAGCGGCTCTCCTGGACATATCCATCCTTGATAGCCACGGGTATCACATCCGACTCTTTCTGGATATCCTTGTCCAGATGGCTGATAATATCCAGTTCGCTGTTCACCAGCCCGTCCATCCTCAGCTGGCGCAGGATCTGCTTCTCAATCTCCTCCACCGTCATCCCCTCCTGCCTGTCGGCCAGAGGGTCGTTGATATGATAATAGAAAATGCCGGCAGGGACCACTTCCTTATCCGGATGGTTCCTCTCTTCCATCTCCACGGCAGCATCCATATAGACCACCAGCTGCAGCTGCAGTCCATAGTACAGGGCGGCCAGGTCAAAAGCAGTGGTGCCTGATTTGTAATCAATGATTTTCACATATACGTGTTCCCCGTCCTCACACAGATCCATCCGGTCAATCCGTCCCCGAAGCATAAGTTCCTCATCCTCGGAAAGACGGATGCGCATGGCCTTCAGGTTATCAATGGCTGAAAAGGAGACCTCAAATCCCGTGGGCTCAAAATCACCCTTCTTCACCTGCTCGGCCAATGCCCATATGGTCCTGTCCGTAATCCGTTCCACCCTGCCAGCCAGGTAGGCGTTGCGCGCCGAACTGGCCATGATGGTATTGCCGTACTCTTTTGTGACCCGGGCAACGCATTCCTTTACCAGCTGTTTCCGGCCTTCCTCGGTCAGGCCGCGCCAGTCCTGTTTCCTCTCCTTCATCACTGCAAAGCACCTGTCAATGGACTGGTGGAACAGGTTGCCCATATCCACTGCCGCCAGCTCATATTCCTGCCGTTCCATCAGTTCCAGGCCGTATTTGAGGAAATGGGCGTAGGCGCAGGATGCAAACTGCTCCAGCCGCGTGACGCTGCCCTGAAGGGACTGACCGTAAAGCGCCCTGGCAGCCGCCCGCCCTATCCCCCTCTCCTCATAGGAATAAAAGGCCGCGTCCACCAGCTGCTTTACCTTTTCCCTGTGCCCGTCGGAACAATAAAAATAACGGTACAGTTCCATGAATGCATTTTCCTCTGCATCCCGGCCCTCCGGCGCCTTGGCGTTTTCGCCTTCCTTCTCCTCCCGAAGCTTCCTCAGGCCGTCTATGAGCCGTTCCCTTCCGTCCCTGACCGTGCGTACAGGCCAGTCCACTAAACCTTCATCCAGCACGGGAATTCCCGGGAACAGCTTTTGTACCTCGCCAATCAGGCTGGATGGCCTCTGGCTCTTGCCCTCCGAGGACATGCCCGCATAGGTCAGCACCAGACGGCGGGAGGGTTTTGCCATCATCAGGTACAGGTAGAACTTCTGGATGCATCCATCCTCCCTGGCCGTAGGCGCCAGTTCCATGTTAAATTCCTTAAACACCGCCCTGTCCCTGTCCGTGAGAAGGCTGGCGCCACTTTTCCTTTGGGGAACCGTACCTTCATTGACACCCACAAAGAAAAGTACCTTCACATCCTCCAGACGGCTTCTTGTGATATCCCCCACCATGACCTGGTCAATGGTGGCCGGTATGACGCCCACCTTGATTTCCCCAAAGCCTGCATCCAGGATTTGGGAATAATTCTTCATATCCGTCTTTTCAGCGCCCAAAAGGCCTTCCAGACGCCCCAAAAGCTCCAGCACCCTGTCATATACCTGGGAATATTCCCTGGCCAGGTTCTCATCCCCCGGGTTGCCCCTCTCACGGAAAAATCCACTGTAATCCTCCAGCTTTCCCCGCAGCCCCATGCGCTCCAGATATTCCCTGAGCGCGGCGGTCACGGACCCAATGGTGGCCCCCTCTTCCTTAAACGCTTCCCTGAGCGGGCGGAGGGGTTCAAGGATCCACTGTCGGTACGCGTTCAGTTCCTTAAGGTTCAGCTTCTCACTGCCCCGGCAGGGCTTTTCCCACTGGGATTCCCAGCGCTTCCAGCCCCGGATGCCCAAGGCCCTCACATAATTCTCCAGCCGGTCCGTCATCTGTCCGGTATGTTCCCTGGAACCGTCAAACACCGCGGTATCTTCCGGATGTCCGGCATGTCCGGAATCCGGCACGTTCCCGGCCCCCGGCACGTTTCCAATCCCCAGCATGTCCCCGGCCCTCGGCACGTTTCCGATTCCCGGCATGCCCCCGGAATACGTCCCCCCCTCATTCCCTTCCCGGTCATACACAAGTCCTGTCTTCAGGTACCGGAACACACTCTCGTAGGAAAAATCCCGGATTGTCTCCAGGGCAGCCCGTATCAATTCCACCAGGGGATTTTCCATAATGCTTTTCTTATCATCCAGGAAATACGGGATTCCCGCCTCATCAAACTGATGGGACAGCTCCCTTCCATAGGAAGCCAGGTCCCCTGTAATCACGGCCGCATCCCGGTAACGCAGTCCTTCCTCCTGAACCAGCTGTTCTATCCGGCTGCACACATAGGAAGCCTCCCCGGCAGGGCCGCGGCTCTTATATATCACCACATGGTCTGCGGGCCTGTCCCAGACAGTTCCATAATATCGGTACAGGTTCTGCTCCAGGAAATCCAGGTCCGGGCTTTCCACAAACCGCCATGCCGGCCTGCGGCTGCAGATAACATCCGGTTCCTTGGCAATCCCATGGCGCTTTGCCATACAATCCAGCCTGCACACCGTATGCTTTCCCATGTAGAACAGATGCTGGATGCTGCCCTCCTGATAGGCATTGGCCCTCGGGTCAATGGTCACGGAGCACAGCACCTTCCTGGCATGAAGCAGGAACAGCTCCACCAGCCTGTACTGCACCGGTGTAAATCCTGTAAAACCGTCCAGAAGGATGACGCTGTCCCTGAGGATTTCCCATTTTGGCAGTTCCCTGCACAGGATATCAAGTATTTCCTCTGCCGTGATATAATGCTCCTCTATATACTGCCTGAACCCGCTGTAAATCAGCTCCAGGTCCTCCAGTTTCTGCTTCAGCAGGGGGTTACCTGCCTCCCTCATCACTTCACTGAGCATATCCGGCGTAATGCCATACTGGTATAATTCAGATATCTGGGATTTCAGCTGGTTGATAAAACCGGACTGTTCCAGATGATGGCCGTACAGACCCAGCTTTGAACGTTTCATGCCAGCCACCTTGCGGATGACCATGGACTTGCCCATGTCGTCCAGCACCACGGGAAGGCTGATGCCCAAATCCTCAAACACCCGGTAAGCCAGGCGCTTAAAGCTCAGGATGTCAATATTCATCACGCCGTGCCGCGGATGAAGGCGTATGATTTCCTTTTGGGTCTGCATGGTAAACTGCTCCGGCACCACCACCAGATACTGTGTGTCCGGATGCTCCATGGACTCCCTGATTGCCGTCTCATACAGGTATCTTGTCTTTCCTGAACCGGCTCCTCCCAATATGAACTGTAATGCCACTTTTATCTCTCCTTCAATCTCACGGGACAATGAAAATCTCTCATATTTCCCTAATTGCCATCATAAGCTTTAACAAACTATCTTAGAGGTCCTGACTATGAGCTCTAAAACCAAAATTGTGGTGCTGCGGATGAAAGAAATCATCTACACCGCAATCTTCGTAGGCCTTGCAATCCTTTTAGTTACTCTCTGCTTCATCATGTTCCGGCCAAAGAAGGACACCGCTGCAGTCTCCGCACAGGCAGCTGCCTATGTCCCAGGCGTATACAGCGCAGCCCTTACCCTTGGCAGCGAGAATGTGAACGTTGAAGTAACCGTGGATAAAGACCGAATCAATTCCATTGACCTGGTTCCCTTAAGTGAAGCTGTCACCACCATGTATCCCCTGATGCAGCCCACGCTGGACGATCTGGCCAGCCAGATCGTAAGCACCCAGTCCACAGAGAACCTTACATATCAAAGCGCCTCACGTTATACCTCAACCGCGCTTTTAAATGCCATTAACACGGCGCTGGATAAAGCGAAGATCGATTAGCAGCATCACCTGCCTGTAACATTCCTCAGATATCCAGCCATATACGCTCCGACAACCAAAAAAGCCGCTGCCCCAACTTGTGGGGCAGCAGCCCTCTTTTGCTGTCATTCATGACTGCGGAACTTCCTGCTCTTAAACACATACACGTGGATGAACAGGGTGGCGCCAAACACAGCCAGCAGGATTGCCTCCACCGTGCCTGGAAGGCGGTTGGCACCCACGCCGAAGCTGCACGCAGCATCGGCCGTGAATACCCACTTCTCAACCCTGAACACCTTATCCAAGTCGTAATCTTCCTTTTTTGTGGACCCCACAAACATAAGGAAATCCTTCCCTGTGAATAAAGCGATTCCTTCTGCCAGGCACAGGGCCCCCATGAACATATACAATAAATCCATCATTCTTCCTTATGCTTTTGCGGTTTCTGCCGGTTCCTGCTCCACAAACTTCCTGATGTTGGACGCATTGGCAAACTTCTGCACGATTCCATCCCTTACAATCACCAGGGTAGGCGCCTGCATGATGCTGAACTTTTCAGCCAGCTCCGGGTGCTCCTCCGCATCTATGATCTGGTAATCCCATCCCTTTAGGAATTCCTTGGCGGACCTGCAGTTTGGACAGGTCTTGGTAGTGAACAGGTAAAGCTGGGCCGGCGCCGCTGCCTTCTGGGCGCTGCCTGTCTGGTTTCCAGCAGCAGCCTGCTTTGGCTGTCCGGCAGCCGTAATCCTGGACACGCCGTGCTTTAACCTGGAATGGCTGATATCATAGTTGGTGCGGTCCTTGTACTCCTGGGACTTTCCTTCATTCCAGTTCTGGACCGGACGGTAGTATCCGGTTATCCTGCTGTATACCTCTGCCTTCTCCCCGCAGATCGGACAGGTAAAATGCTCGCCGATCAGGTACCCATGGCTCTTGCAGATGGAATAGGTGGGTGACATGGTGTAGTACGGCAGCTTATAATTCTCAGCAATGGTGCGCACCAGGTTGGCTGCCGCCTTCCAGTCAGGCAGCTTCTCTCCCAGGAAAGCGTGGAACACGGTGCCGGACGTGTACAGGGTCTGCAGCTCATCCTGGATGTCCAGGGCATCAAACACATCGGCCGTGTAATTCACGGGCAGATGGGAACTGTTGGTATAGTAAGGTGTCTCGCCCTCTGCGCCGGCCGTGATGATCTCCGGATAGCGCGCCTTGTCATGCTTGGCCAGACGGTAGGAGGTGGATTCAGCCGGGGTTGCCTCCAGGTTGTACAGGTCGCCGTACATCTCCTGGTAATCAGACAGCCGCTCCCTCATGTGGTTCAGCACATCACGGGTGAATTCCTGGCACTCCCTGTGGGTCATGTCCTTCCTGACCCACTTTGCGTTCAGTCCGGCCTCATTCATGCCCAGAAGGCCGATGGTGGAAAAGTGGTTCTCAAATGTTCCCAGATACCGTTTGGTGTATGGGTACAGGCCCTGGTTCAAAAGCTTGGTGATGACTTCCCTCTTGGTCTTTAAGGAACGGGCGCAGATATCCATCATGTGGTCCAGCTTCCCGTAGAAATCAGCCTCGTCCTTGGCCAGGTATGCAATCCTTGGCATGTTAATGGTAACAACCCCCACAGAGCCGGTGCTCTCACCGGCGCCAAAGAAACCGCCGGTCTTCTTGCGCAGTTCCCTCAGGTCCAGACGGAGGCGGCAGCACATGCTTCGCACATCGCTTGGCTGCATGTCGCTGTTTATGTAGTTGGAAAAGTACGGCGTACCGTATTTGGAGGTCATCTCGAAGAGAAGCCGGTTGTTCTCCGTGTCAGACCAGTCAAAATCATTGGTAATGGAATAGGTAGGAATGGGATACTGGAACCCGCGTCCGTTGGCATCGCCCTCGACCATGGTCTCGATGAATGCCTTGTTGATCATATCCATTTCCTTCCTGCAGTCCTTGTACTTAAAATCCGTCTCCCTGCCGCCCACAATGGCATTCATCTCAGCCATGTCATCCGGGACCGTCCAGTCCAGGGTGATATTGGAAAACGGAGCCTGGGTTCCCCAGCGGCTGGGGGTGTTCACGCCGTAGATAAAGGACTCGATGCACTTCTTTACCTCGGGGTAGCTTAAATTGTCAGCTTTAACAAAAGGGGCAAGGTAGGTGTCAAAGGATGAAAATGCCTGGGCCCCGGCCCACTCATTCTGCATGATTCCAAGGAAGTTGACCATCTGGTTGCACAGCACGGATAAATGCTTTGCAGGGGATGAGGTAATCTTACCTGTAATGCCCCCAAGGCCTTCCAGCAGAAGCTGCTTTAAGGACCATCCGGCACAGTAACCGGTAAGCATGGACAGGTCGTGAAGATGGATGTCAGCATTGCGGTGGGCTTCGGCAATCTCATGGTCATAAATCTCGCTGAGCCAGTAATTGGCAGTGACCGCCCCTGAGTTGCTTAAAATCAGTCCTCCTACGGAATATGTAACCGTGGAGTTTTCCTTCACGCGCCAGTCCTCCACCTTGACATAGCTGTTGACCACATCCTTGTAATCCAGGATGGTGCTGTTCATGTTCCGTATCTTTTCCCTTTGTTTTCTATATAAAATGTAGGCCTTGGCCACATCCGTATATCCGGTCTGCTCCAGGACGTGCTCCACACTGTCCTGTATCTCCTCAACGGAAATCATACCTTCTTTCATCTTATCCTGAAAATCTGCAGTTACCCTTAAAGACAGCAGCTCCAGAATCTCGTTATTGTAATCTTTTTTCGTTGCTTTGAATGCCTTTTTGATTGCTTCCGTAATCTTGTTCAGACTGAACTCAGCATTCTCACCATCCCTTTTTACCACCTGAATCATACCGCTTGCTCCTTTCAAACCTTCACTCACTTGCAATGCGCGGCCCTCTCCCATACAGGAGCGAGCCACGAACCCATTATAGCAGACAGCAGTCAAAAACACAATATCTATGTATAACATTTTGTGTTAAACTAGATATTGTGTCTTATTATCTGTACTTATAACACTTTTGATAAATGACCGCAAAGCCTTATTCTATCAGGGTTTTGAAAAATGCCCCTGCCGCCTCACCCTTTATCGTCCGAATAAAGACCTGCAAAAAGTTCTGCCGGCACATATGCCTTCACAGCCACACCGTCGTCCCTGTACTCCTCCTCCAGCAGCTGGCCATACCTGCGGATGGTCTGGATCCGCCCTGTCTGGGAATAGGGGAATACCTTTTCAAGGAAAATGCGCCTGCTGCGTATGATGGTCCTGAGGATCTGCTCCAGCCCGTCAATCCCCTCTCCTGTCCTTGCCGAAATCCTTACCTGGTAGTCAGAGGAAAAATCCCTGGGAATCTGATGCATCCCGTCTTCCGTCCCCTGCTCCTTAAAACGGTCCGTCTTATTGAACACGGTCACCGTGGTCTTGTCCACGATTCCCAGTTCACGAAGGGTTTCCTTCACCACATGCATCTGCATATCCATCTGTGGGTTGGAACAGTCCACCACATGAAGGATGATATCGCTGTAGCGCGCCTCCTCCAGGGTGCTCTTAAAAGCCTCGATCAGGTGATGGGGAAGCTTGCGTATGAACCCCACCGTGTCCGTCAGGAGGATCTGCTGCCCGTCCTCCATGACAAAGCTCCGTGTGGTGGGGTCCAGGGTTGCAAACAGCTTGTCCTCAGCCAGGATCCCTGCTCCGGTCAGACGGTTTAACAGGGTTGACTTGCCGGCATTGGTATAACCCACAATGGCCGCTGTAAGGGCAAAATCCTTCCCCCTCTGCTGCCTGGTCACCTCCCTGTGGCGCTTCACATCCTCCAGCTCTTCCTTCAGCTGTGAAATCCGCTGATGGATCAGACGGCGGTCTGTTTCCAGCTTCTTCTCACCCGGCCCCCTGGTGCCGATGCCGCCGCCCAGGCGTGACAGGGAGCTGCGCATGCCTACCAGGCGCACGGCCCTGTATTTTAACTGGGCCAGTTCCACCTGAATCTTGCCTTCCCGCGTGCTGGCCCTGGATGCAAAGATGTCCAGTATGACCATGGTCCGGTCCATGACCTTGGTGTCCAGGGAATCCTCCAGATTGCGCAGCTGGGCCGGTGACAGCTCATCATCGCAGATGACGCCGGTTGCGTGGAGTTCCCACACAAGGTCCCTTACCTCGTCTATCTTTCCTTTTCCAAGGTAGGTACCCGGATGAATCCGTTCACGGTTCTGTATCACCCGTCCCACCGTCACCGCGCCTGCCGTGGCCGCCAGCTCTTCCAGCTCGTCCAGGGAAGCATTGCTTCCATCTTCCTCTCCCGTGCTGACTGCAATCAATATAACCTTTTCCTGTAATTCTTCTAAATCAATCAAATCTGCCATCCTATCTTGTTTTCAAAAATGCAATTTCATGTTCCGCGTCTTCATTGGGACCAAAGACACTGACATAATCCTCAAACAGACCCAGTGCTTTCTTGTACTCTGATAAGTATTCGTAGGCCACGGCCCTGTTATACACCAGTTCCTTTAAAAGGGCCATGTCTGCCCGGGCATCCGCGTTAAGGGCCGCTGCTGCCTGGGCCGGTTCGGCGCCGGAACCCAGGCTGTGCCCTGTCACGAATGTCTCATATCCCTGATTAAATGAATCAAGAGCACCCTGGTAATCCTTTTCAGCCATCTGGCAAAGGCCCATCTGGTTATAAACCTGTCCATGCTTTACCCCTTCCCTGATTGCATCCTGGTAAAGGCCCATGGCCTTTTCATACTCGCCTGCATCCACACAGGCGCCTCCTGCCGCAAACAGCGCCTCCTGCCTGCCCGCCTCATCCTTGTCCTCCTTTTGGACCGCATTCCCTGCATGATAACGGTCAATGGCATTATCCGTGTCCCCCAGATGGGCGTAACACATGCTCTGTGCATACAGGTATACAGCCGTATCCGGCTTCATCTCCAGCAGCAGGCCATAGGTGTGGACAGCCGCCTCATAATCCCTCAGCTTATATTCGGCCTCGGCCCGGTAGCCCAGCACGTCCGAGTTAAACCCATCGGACTTTTTTCCCGACTTTTCCAATGCCGTGTCAAAGGCCTCAATGGCCCCTGTGTAATCACCGGAAACCAGCTTCTCAATCCCGTCCTGGCGGAACTGCCTTTTCTTTGAGGAGGCCACGGACGAAACCACCCTGACCGTCCCCACTGCAATCAGCCCGACTAAGAGGATGCACACCGCCCAGGCAATCAATGCCTTCATGATACGCTTTCTTCTGCGCTTCCTTCTCCTTTCATTATCAACCGGCCGTCCCCCTGCCCCGCGGTAATAACCATTCCCCTGGGGTTTTTGTCCGCTGTACCCTTTGCGTGTTCCCCGATTCGCCATATGCTTCCTACCTCACATCCGTGCTTCCGAATCCGCCGTTGCGTGAACTGGTACATGCATCATCCGCCGTGATTCCGAACGGAAGGAAGATTCCCTGGGCGAAACCGGTTCCCGGCTTCAGCTCAACCGTCCTGCCCTCATTGGTGTCATTGGTCACCTTGATGAACATATGACCCTCATTATCCGAGTAATAATAATCGCTGTCAATGATGCCCACCGTGTTATTCAGCTGGAGACGGAACTTGAATCCCAGGCTGCTGCGCGGAAATATCTGCAGGACCCAGCCCTCCTCCATATTGGCACGGATTCCTGTGGGTACCTTGATTGTCTCACCCGGCTTTAAAGTTATCTCCACCGGAGTAAAAAAATCATAACCGGCCGAGCCTGAGGTGGCCCGCCTGGGCATCTGGATTCCCTCATATATCTGTGTCACCGCTTCCTGGGATGTCCCTGGAAATGTATCAATCCAGTCAGTTTTAAACTGTCCGAAACTTATCTTTTCAAATTTTGCAATCCTCTGCATGTGTCCTCCTGTCTGAAACCTCTGCCCTGGCCCGGAAAAATGCTGCTTCCTTTCTTTTGGTCCGGCAGTATAAAATGTCTTTATCAGTCTATCATAAACCAATGGATTTTTCTACTTTATTTTTTATACTTCATTATTAGATACCAAAGTTAGATTAAATCACATTACAATGAAAAACACTGCTTCATCATTAGAAATATACAGAGCTTACAGAGGGAACTTCATGAAAATTTCTTACAATCTCGAACCCAGAAAAAACCTGATTGGTCAACGTCTCTGCCAGCTTCGCAAGGATAGGAAGCTGTCGCAGAGGAAACTAGCCATAAAACTCCAGCAGCAGGGATACAGCTTCACGGAACTTACCATCCTCAGGATAGAAAAGGGCCAGCGGCTTGCCACTGATATTGAGGTAATGATACTGTGCAGGTTCTTTGAGGTAGACCCGAACACCATGTTTGGTTATACGGGCAGTACAAAGGAACAGGAGGATAAAAGGAACTGATGCCCTCTCCTGTGCATGCCATCATGAAATTAATTGGCAAAATACTGCTTTCTATTTTAAATTCCCCAATATTCACTATATAGTGCATATCTATACATTATTTTTCAGCCTAATGTTTTCTTCGCTGCTGGGATACAATAGTACAAAAGCTTTGGAAGAAATCAGACAATGGTGGTGAAAAAATGAGTTTTGAGCTGGAACGCATCGAAGAACTATGCCAGGAACGGGGATGGAGCCATTACCGGCTGGCCATAGAGATGGATACCTCCCCCAATAATATAGGAAACCTGTTCCGGCGTACAACAGTCCCCAGTATCCCGACTATCCGCCGCATCTGCGAGGTCATGGGCATTACCATTGCCCAGTTCTACAGCACGGACGGCGTACAGGTGACACTAAACGAACAGCAGGCCCGGATCCTGGACCTTTATGACAAACTGGACCAGACAGACAAGGCGCGTGCCGAGTCTTACATGGAAGGCTTATCGGCCAGGGACCAGAACCGTTAATACCGGATATACCGTACAGAAGACAGCATGCAGTATCCTTTTATCTGCATGGACACAAAGGCGCGCTTTTGGTCAGTCAGTTGATTCCACTGCCTGCAAAAGGGCGCCTTTATGATGTCCCCTGCCGCATAGGCTTACGCCTGCATGCCGATACAGGACCCACACCTTATGCCAATATCTTTGTCAGGGCCAGTATCATGAGAAGGGCCCCGCTGATCCAGGACAGGTCACACTTCCACCTGGAGGCCACCTTGGCTCCCAGCCATAACCCGGCGTACATCATGCACATGCCCACCAGAAAAGACAGAAGCAGGGTCAATCCTGCCGGGATATCCAGAAATGCAGCCATGGTTCCGGCCACCAGACTGTCAATGGACATTGCGAATGCCAGGAATACGGTCTCCTTCCATCCAAGGGAAAGGGACCCGTCCGCATCCGCTGCCATGGGATTGCCGTAAATACTCACAATCACCTTAAGTCCTGACAGCGAAAAACTCAAATCCCTGCGGACACAGCTGTTACGGTTAATAAAAGCCTTGATGCTGTAATCCAGAAGCTTTACAAGCCCCAGGGTAAACAGACATACAAAGCAGATGACCTTTGTAAGGTTTTCAGGTATAAAGGCATCTATAAGACTCCCCATCCCAAGGGCCGCGCCCAGGCAGCCGCTGCATATGCCATTAAGCAGCGCCACCTTTCCCCAGGACACATGAACCTGGTTTGCACCATAAGCAAGGCTGGCTACAAAGGTATCTGTACAGAGAGCGAATACTAAAATCAGACTTTGAAGCATAATCCCATCTTTACCTTTCCACGATTCTTTTTATCGCGGACTTTCCGGTATCTTTTTATTTTAGTATATTCCGCTTATCCTGCTTTGGGAATCACTCCCTGTTTACTCTTCGCTTGTGGCGGCTGCCTCTTTAAGGCGGAGGGCCTCCGCTTCCTCCGGTCTTTCCAGTCCTTCCGGCATCTCCTGCTCCGCTTCCTCCGCCATCTCCTGCCCCGTCCCATCCGGCAGGGCTTCCAGCTTCAGCTGAAGCTCCTCTTCCACCTGGGCCTTGATTTCCGCCTCCTGCTCCGGCCCCACATCCGGCAGGTCCTGGACAGAACCCACGCCGAACCGGCGCAGGAATTCCTCGGTGGTGGCAAACAAGGCAGGCCGTCCAGGTGCGTCCAGGCGGCCAACCTCGTAGACCAGATTGTACTCCACCAGACGGTTTACCGCATGATCCGACTTGACTCCCCTGATTTTTTCTATCTCCATCTTTGTGACAGGCTGTTTATAGGCAATGATGGAAAGGGTTTCCAGCACCACCTCGGTAAGCACCTGCTTTTTCGGGGTGGCTGCCACCCGGATCAGGTTCTCATAGTACGCTGCCTTTGTACACATCTGATAGCTGTCCTCCAGCTGGGTTATCTCCATACCGCTTTTAGACGAGCGGTACCGCTTTATCAGCCGTTCCACCGCCCTTCTTGCCACGTCCTGGTCCTGGCCGATAGCCACTGCCAGCTGGCGCAGTTCCACGGAATTGCCCATGGTAAAGAGGACCGCCTCAATAATGGCTTCCTGCTCCTTCTCATTCTCCGTTGGCGGAAATGACAGCTCCAGCTGTCCCGGAACCGCCGGTTCCCGTCCGTCCGCCATATCCGCAGCGTTTCCTTCCGGACGCTTTACCGCGCCTGGCGCAGTTCCTGCCGGTTTCCTTCCTCCGCCTGGCGCAGTTCCTTCCGGATTCCTTCCTCCGCCCAGTGCGTTTCCATCGGACTTCTTCACCGCCCCCACAGTTTTGCCGGTACGGGTATTGACAGTACCGCGGGCTGCCTCCATTGCCTCTACTTTATCCTTCTTGCTCATCGCTTAACCATCCGTTTATCCTTCAAAATCATCCAGCCCCTCCAAATCCAGGTCCATCTCACCGCCCTCCTGTTCCAGGGCTTCGATTTCCATGTCCCCAAAGGTTTCTTCCTGCTTCAGCTGGATTTTTCCTATCTTCATCAGTTCCAGCACGGCCAGAAAGGTAACCACCACCTCCAGCTTGTCAGCCTGTCCCTCCAGAAGCTGTCTGAAGCTGAAATGCCTCCTGCTTCTGGCAAAGGTCAAAAGCTGGCCAATCTTCTGCTCCAGGCTTATGGGTTCCCTTTTAATGGTTCCGAAATTACTTCTGATTGGGTCTATCTTGTCCTCTTTGCGCTTCATGACCTGTTCGAAAATCCGCTGAAGCTTTGCAAGGGTCAACCCGTCCAGCAGCTTATCCAGGTCCACCGGAGGTTCGTATCTGGCGACCTCCGGCGGCAGGGTAGGGCTTTTATATAAATGCTTCAGGGCGCCGTCCTCCCTGTCAGCCAGCTCATCCGCCATCAGTTTATACCGTTTATATTCCAGCAGCCTCTGTACCAATTCAGCCCTGGGGTCAATCTCCTCCCCTTCCTCGTCCAATTCCTTGGGGAGAAGCATTTTCGCCTTGATATCCAGCAGGGTGGCTGCCATCACCAGGAACTCGCTGACCACATTCAGGTCCTCCCGTTCCATATGGCGCACATAATCCAGGTACTGTGCCGTGATTTCCACAATGGGGATATCATAGATATTAACTTTATTCTTCTCAATCAGATGGAGTAAAAGGTCAAGAGGCCCTTCAAAATTCTCCAGTTTGTATGATATTGTCTCCATGTGCCCACCTGTCCTGCTTCTTATTACAATTCAGCCACTTTATATTATCACAGATTATCTGCCTTTTCAAACATTCCCTGTTTCTTTTTCAGGTATATCACCGCCAGCTGGGGCCGGTTGTTCAGGCGTATGTTAATGGAGTGGGTTCCAAGCCCCCGGCTGACAATCATCCGCTTCCCGTCCCGCTCAAAATCCCCTGCGCACCATGGCAGGAAAAACTGGTACTGGGGGGTCATGACCCCTCCAAGACCTGGAATCCGTATGGTCCCGCCATGAAAATGCCCGGACAGCGTCAAATCAGCGCCCCAGTCAGCGTACGCCTCAAAATACAGCGGCGAATGGGCCAGCAGGATCCTGAATCTGTCTCCGGGTTCCCCGGCCGGCCCAAGCTTTTTCCTCAGGTATCCCCTTTCCATGTCCGGCAGCTTCTGGTAAAGGGCCTTGCGGTAAAAATCCTGGTCCAGGTCCACCCCTGTTATAAGGATATCCTCTCCCAGGGGCACGGTATCGTCCTCCAGATAGGTAACCCCCATCTTTTGGAGTGCCCCCTTATATTCCTCATACAGGTTTCCATAGATATCCCGTCTCCATGTCATGCGGTTTTCATGGTTCCCATTCCCGTAAAAAACAGGATACCTGGCAGCCAGCTGTTCAAAAAGCCGGAGAGGGACCTGAATGTCCCTGCTTCCTTTTTTGCTCACCATCATATCCCCGCCGCACAGCACGGCATCCGGCTTCAGCCCGTGGATGGCCTGCACCAGCTTCTGGTTGGTGCAGCCAAATTCATTGTTATGTAAATCTGATAAAAAGACGATTGTCCTGTCCCGGTAAATCTTATCCGAGACAATGGCTGCAGCCTCCACGGAAAAATGTTTTTTTTCATATTCAGACAGGGCCAGGCAGGCACAGCCCGCCGCGCCTGCTAAGACAGCTGCTTCTCTCCACATATAATGCTTCTTCCTCTTCCATCTTCTAAGTTGTCCGTACCGTTCCTGCACCGGCAGGTTCAAACGTCCCGTCCTCAAACAGGCCGATTACATCTGTCAGGCTGCTGCACCTGGCGGTCAGGAGTTTTGACAGTTCCTCATCCGGTTCATCCTGGTCCGGCACCATTACGGGAAGGAATCCCCCTGCATGGGCTGCCTTTATGCCGTTAAAGCTGTCCTCCAGGATGATGCATCTGTCCGGTTCCTCTCCCAGCATTTTTGCCGCCATAAGGAAAATGGCAGGATCCGGCTTTGCCTCCTTCACCATATCCCCATATATGTATCCGTCAAAATATCCGTCCAGCCCCGCGCCCTTTACATTGCCCTGGGTCCAGCCTTCGCTGCTGGCCGTGGCAACGGCCGTCTTCACGCCCTGTTCCTTCAGATAAATAAGCAGTTCCTTCAGCCCCGGCTTTACCGGAACCCCGTTCTCCCTGATCCACTGGTAGGAATACCTGCGTTTTTCCTCAAATATGGTATCAAAATCCAAGCTGTTTCCAAATTCATTTAGAAACGCCGCTTTTACCTTATCCGGCTTGCAGCCGCGCAGATCCCTTAAAAACCCTTTATCCAGGCAGATGCCATATCTCCGGGCCGCCTTTTCCCAGCCCTCCAGTGACAGACGCTCCGTGTCAAACATAAGACCATCCTGGTCAAATATGACTGCATTGATTTTCTTTGCCATCCGATATTCTCCTTCGCCATCACAGCAGGGTATAATGTCCGCCATGTCTGCGGACATTATACCATCTGTCCCATGCTTTGTAAAATCAAAATTCCCGGGCAGGCCCTTGGCAAAGGGGTCCCCTGGCAGCAGGGTCAGGCTTTAAGGTACCACGGTGAAAGCTCCTGGCCTGCGAAATATCCCTGGTCGTGATGGCAGACCGGGCAGTACTGGGGCGGCTCTTCCCCCTCATAAATGTATCCGCAGTTGGTGCATACCCAGCTGTTCTTTTCCTCCCGCGCATAAAGCCTTCCTTCTCCCAGAAGGTCTGCCAGGTAGCGGAAGCGTTCCCCGTGTGTCTTCTCAATCCCTGCAATCATGCGGAAGGTGGCTGCAATCTGGGTAAAGCCTTCCTTTTCAGCCACCTCTGCAAAGGATTTGTATACCACGTCATGCTCCTCATATTCATTGTGGGCAGCCGCGTTTAACTGGGCCAGGGTATTCTTCTCCAGGTCCACCGGATAACCACCGTCAATGAATATGGTTTCCTTATCCAGCGGTTTCAGATAATCATAGAAAATCTCTGCGTGCTCCTTTTCCTGGTCAGCCGTGTACCGGAATACCATTTCAACCATGGGCATCTTCTGCTCCTTGGCCAGCCCTGCCGCAAAGGTGTAGCGGTTCCTTGCCTGGCTCTCTCCTGCAAATGCCCGCATCAGGTTTTTTGCTGTCTCGCTTGACTTAAAATCCGTCATATAAAATCCTCCTTCAGCTATATCTCTTTCTTCACTCCTAACTATGCCCAAAAACCTCTCTTTTATTCCCATTTTTACCAATCATCCTTGTATTTACGCGGCCTCCATGTTATAATCCGGTTATTGATAATAACCACATAAAGAGGAGGAAACCCTATGATCCGCTATGACCGTCTATGGGTCACCATGGAAGCCTGCGGCATGACCCAGTACAGGCTGATTAAACGGCACAATTTCAGTGCGGGCCAGATTGGCCGCCTGAAAAAGAACATGCACGTATCCACACACACTCTTGATACCCTGTGCACCATCCTGGGCTGCGGCATCTGCGACATCATAGAGTATGTCCCGGAAGGCGGCCCCGAGGATGCCCCTGACAGCGGCATGCCCCTTGCTTCGTCCCCGGCCCTCCCACCCGGCGCAACTGTGCCGGTCGGTTCCAGCTTAACAGCCAGCCAGTCCCAGGCCGCTGAATCCCCGGCCAAGGCAAAAAAATCCGAATCCCCCAAAGGTGATAAGTCCAAGAAAGCCGGGAAGCCAAAAAAGGGCGATAAGAAGTCTGCCAAAGAGGGCAAGGAAAGTAAGAAAAGCAAGGACAGCAAGAAAAACAAATAAACAAGTGCATCCGGTCAGTTAAAATTAATAAGCATTCAGCCATATCCACAGGCAGTCTGGAAATTATCTCTCATTTCGGGCTGCCTGTTGTTTATTTTCCACCTTTTTGTAGGATTGTCGGATTTACTTTCCATTGGCAGATGATAAAATTGACTTATAAGAACAACTGTAAACCAACACATAAGGGAGGAGCGATTTAGAATGAGAAAATTCCAGAAAGTAACCGCATGTATCATGGCAGCAGCCCTGGCAGCTACCGGATGTTCCGGTGCAGGCGGCGCAAAGGCGCCTGCGGAGCCTGCCAAGACAGAAGCAGCCGGTACCCAGGCAGATTCCGGCACACAGGAGGATTCCGGCGCACAGGCAGCCGCTTCCGGTGAAGAGGAACCCGTGCTTGTGGTCTACACAGCCCGAAGCGAAGCCTTGAACAATGCGGTCATCCCCGAGTTTGAGAAGGATACCGGCATCAAGGTGGAGGTTGTGGTTGCCGGTACCGGCGAGCTGTTAAAGAGGGCCCAGTCCGAAAAGGATAATCCTCTGGGCGATATTTTCTGGGTTGCCGACCAGACCATGCTTTCTTCTTCCAAGGACCTGTTCATGGAATATGTTTCCCCGGAAGACAGCAACATGCTGGAGGCCTTCCGCAACAATACCGGATATTTCACACCGGCCTTTGCCGACCCCACTGTCATGATTGTAAATAAGGACTTAAAGGGCGACATGAAGATTGACGGCTTTGAGGACCTTCTGAATCCTGAATTAAAGGGCAAGATTGCATTTGGCGACCCGGTTAACTCCAGTTCCGCGTTCCAGTCATTGCTGGCCATGCTCTACGGCATGGGCAAGGACGGCGACCCGCTGTCAGACCAGGCATGGGACTATGTGGACCAGTTCATTGCCAACCTGGACGGCAAGATGTGCAACAGTTCCAGCCAGGTATACAAAGGCGTTGCCGAAGGCGAGTACGTGGTGGGCCTGACCTGGGAAGACCCGGCTGCCAACTATGTAAAGGAAGGCGCTGCCGTTGAAGTGGTATTCCCCAAGGAAGGGGCCATATTCCCCGGAGAATCCGTACAGATCCTAAAGGGCTGCAAACATCCTGAAAACGCCAAGAAGTTCGTGGATTACATGCTTTCTGAGAAAATCCAGAACGCAGTGGGTTCCAACCTGACCGTACGGCCTCTTAGAAAAGATGCCACATTGGCTGACTATATGACTCCACAGTCTGAGATTAAACTGTTTGACAATTACGATGAGGGATGGGTTGCAGAACATAAGGTGGAAATCACCAACCTATTCAGCGAACACATGGAGACTTCCATGGATTAATCAGACCATCACGTGCCGGACCTGCCTGTCACCTCTATGCTGAAGGCTCCGGCACGGACAAACAGAATAAGGACTGCCCTGCACCTGACCATTACCTGCATTGGAACCGTGTGATTGACCGCACAGTTCCAGCCGCCTCCCCCGGCGGGCAGTACCTGTCAGATACGGCAGTCCTTTTCTGTCCCCAAAAACAGGATATTGAAGGAGGATTTACAGGTATGAGTGTAGCAATCAGCATTGATAATGTAATCAAACGTTTTGGAAAGGATACCATCATAAACGGCCTGTCCCTGGATGTAAGGCCCGGCGAGTTCTTTACCCTTTTAGGCCCCTCGGGCTGCGGCAAGACCACGCTGCTGCGCATGATCATCGGCTTTAACACCATTGAAGGCGGCGAGATTAAGATTGACGGCAAGGTCATCAACGACATCCCCACCAACAAGAGGAACATGGGCATGGTATTCCAGAACTATGCAATCTTCCCCCACATGTCGGTCCGGGACAATGTGGCATTCGGCCTTAAGAACAGGAAAATACCCCAGGACCAGATAGAGGCCCAGGTGGATGATATCCTGAAGGTAGTGAAGATAGACCATCTGAAGAAGAGGATGCCCACCAAGCTCTCCGGCGGCCAGCAGCAGCGCGTTGCCCTGGCAAGGGCCATTGTCATCCACCCGGAAGTCCTTCTCATGGATGAACCCCTCTCCAACCTGGACGCCAAGCTGCGAGTGGAAATGCGCAATGCCATCAAGCGGATCCAGCAGCAGGTGGGCATCACCACCCTCTATGTAACCCATGACCAGGAGGAGGCCCTGGCCGTGTCTGACCGGATTGCGGTGATGAACGGGGGCGTCATCCAGCAGATTGACACCCCAAAGAACATCTACCAGCGCCCGGCCAACCTTTTCGTATCCACCTTCATCGGGCTTTCCAACATCATGGACGGAACCGTCGACATGTCCCAGGGCGGCACACGGGTCAGGATTGGGGATTACTCAGTTGCCATGGATAACCTGGATGATGCGGTTTTCCAGGGCCAGCCCGTAAAGGTGTCGGTACGGCCTGAGGAGTTCATCATCAGCCGCAGCAGCCAGGAGGGCATACCGGCCATTGTGCGCAGCAGCGTATTCCTTGGGGTCACCACCCATTATTTTGTGGAGTCAGAGGACGGCAGGGAGATGGAGGTCATACAGAACTCCGATATCTGGGATATCATCCCGGACCACACCCCGGTGCGCCTGGGCGTACAGCCGACCAAAATCAATGTATTTAACCAGGAAGGCACAAAGAGCCTTATTGTCAGGAGGGAGCACGCATGAGATATGCAGGAGAGAAAAAACTGAATATTTGGATTGTCATGGCACTGGGAATCCTGGCCTTATTTATTCTCTTCGTGGTCTATCCCCTGGTCCTGGTGCTTTATAAAAGCGTACTGTCCGAGGACGGACAGCTGAGCTTTGCCTATTTCACCAAATTCTTTGCAAGGAAATATTACTGGAGCACCCTGGTGGGCAGCTTTAAGGTGACCATCCTGTCCACTGTGGTGGCTGCCTTCCTGGGCCTGGTGATGGCTTATGTGCTGCGCAGCGTACGGATTAAGGGAAGCAAGTACCTGAACATACTGATTGTGATTTCCTATCTCTCACCGCCCTTTATCGGCGCCTACGCGTGGATCCAACTCCTGGGCAGGAACGGCTTCTTCACCAAGATCCTCAATGGGCTGTTCCATGTGAAGCTGGGAGGCATCTATGGGTTTGCAGGCATTGTGCTTGTATTCTCCCTCCAGTCCTTCCCCCTGGTATACATGTATATCTCGGGAGCCCTTAAGAACCTGGACAATTCCTTGAACGAGGCAGCGGAAAGCCTGGGCTGCACCGCATTCCAGCGGGTGATGCAGATAATCGTCCCCCTGGTAATGCCCACCATGCTGGCCAGCTCCCTGCTGGTATTCATGAGGGTGTTCTCTGACTTTGGTACCCCCATGCTCATAGGCGAAGGCTACAAGACGTTCCCGGTACTGATTTACAGCCAGTTCATGGGCGAGGTCAGCACGGACGACCACTTTGCGGCAGCGCTCTGCGTCATTGTCATCGTCATTACCCTGGTGCTCTTTTTCCTGCAGCGCTACCTTGGCAACCGTTTCACCTATTCCATGACAGCCCTAAAACCCATGGAGGCGGAAACATGTACCGGCGCCAGGAATATCCTGTCCCACCTGTTTGTCTACGCAGTGGTACTGGTTGCCATCCTGCCCCAGATCACGGTCATCATCACCTCCTTCCTGGCAACGGGCGGAGGCACGGTGTACACAGGCGGCTTTTCACTGGAGAACTACAGGAACACCTTATTTTCCAAGAACAACAACAGCGCGATTTTCAACACCTACCTGTTCGGCCTGTGCGCCATTGCCATTGTGGTGGTGCTGGGAATCCTGATTTCCTACCTGACTGTCAGGAAAAAATCCTTCCTCACAGGCATCCTGGATACGGTCACCATGTTCCCATACATCATCCCCGGATCCGTGCTGGGCATCTCCTTCCTGTATGCCTTTAACAACAAGCCCCTGCTGCTCAGCGGCACCGCGGTCATCATCATCATTTCCCTGTCCATACGCAGGATGCCCTACACCATCCGTTCCAGCACGGCCATCATCGGACAGATCAGCCCCAGTGTGGAGGAAGCTGCCATCAGCCTTGGATGTACGGAGACAAAATCCTTTGTCAAGGTAACGGTTCCCATGATGATGTCAGGCGTGCTCTCAGGGGCCATCATGAGCTGGATTACCCTGATCAGTGAACTGAGTTCCTCCATCATCCTTTATACCAGCAAGACCCAGACCCTGACCGTGGCCATCTACGCAGAGGTCATCCGCAGTAACTTCGGCAACGCGGCAGCCTATTCCACCATACTGACACTGACCAGTATTGTTTCCCTGTTAGTGTTCTTTAAGGTTACGGGAAGCAACGATATCAGCATTTAAACCATGATATGGCTGAAGGACCATCAGAAATATGATATAATCGGAATGTAAGCCAATATGGATCCATATTGGAACGAATCATTTATTTAGAGGAGGGGCCTCATGGCAGGAAGTAATCAATATAGGGATTATATCAAGAGGTCTTTCCTCAGGTTTGCATTTTCCATCATTGCCCTGCTCTTTGTGCTGGTGGGACTGTTCCTGTTCATCAATGTGCAGCTGATCAGCGCAGGAGGGAACAGGAAGAATAACGCACGGCTGGGCGCTGTCCTTGATAAGCAGGTTAAGGCTTATGAGGAAGGGCTTTTGCGGTTCGGGTCGGATTACAGGATTTTAGAGGCTTTAAAAGACAGGGACAGCGGACGGGTTACCGAGGTAAACCGTCTGCTGTATGACTTTTCCAACGCACAGTCCATACGGTGCAGCTTTGTGCTGACAGACAGCGGCGGGGAGATTGTCAGCTCCAACCTGTTTGAGGGAAACCGGGAAATCTTCCTTAACAGCACGGTATTCCAAAGCATGTTTGAGAAAATGGCCGCGGAGCCGGATAAGATTTTCACAATGCCCAGCAGGCTCAATTATGCCCATGGCCAGGCAGGCGACCTGGCGCTGGCACGGGCAGTATCCGGTCCGGACCGGGTGTATGGATACCTTTTCTTTGATTTGTCCGATGAACAGATTTACACGGCTGTCAGGGATTATCCGCTGGACGACGTAATCCTCACGGACCGGTATGATAACCTTATATTTTCCATCGGAAGGCAGAGCGCCGACCCCATGGAGAAATATCCTGCGGGGAAGTACAGGATGGAGTGGCAGAAGGGGAACGTGGTCAAGGTGAACGGAAAACATTACCACGTGCAGAAAGAACTGCTGCCAGAGAGCACCCTGGTGCTCTATACCCTGGTATCCATGGAGTTCCAGCGCACCCTTGTCTCATATGGCATGATTTTCCTTCTCATCGTGGGCGTGCTGATGCTGATCATGATCACGCCCCTCTCGCTTCGGATTGCGGGAAAGAACCTGGAAGCCATTGATGAACTGCAGAACGCGGTGGCGGAAATGGGCCGCGGGAATATGGATTACAGGCTCCAGGGGCAGGTGTTTGATGAGTTTAAGGAGCTGGGGGACGCCTTCTTCAGCATGGTAACCCAGCGTGAGGAACTGATGCTGCATAACAGTGAATTGACGGAACGCAAGCGCATCATGGAAATCAAGCAGCTGGAGGAACAGTTTAACCCGCATTTTATTTTCAATGTGCTGGAAACCCTCCGCTATGAGATAGCCATTGATGCGGCCAAGGCATCTGATATGGTGATGGCATTCGCAAACCTGATGCGCTATAGCATTTATTATGGAAGCACCATTGTACCGCTGCAGACAGACATTGAATATATCAATGATTATCTGCTGCTTCAGAAAATGCGTTATAACCGGAGGCTGAACTATCATATAGATATACCGGAGGAGCTGATGGGCTGTAAGATACCAAAGCTCCTGCTCCAGCCCGTGGTGGAGAATTCCCTGGTCCACGGCATGAAGGATATCCGTTCCATTGCAATCAACATCAGCGCATGGAAGGAAAAGGGCCAGCTGAAGCTGTGTGTGGAGGACAACGGCAGCGGTATCCGTGAAGAAAAACTGGAGGAACTGAGGAAAGGGCTGGAACAGGAGGACGTATACAGGGAACACATTGGCCTTTATAACTCCCACCGGGTGGTCCGCCTGCTTTACGGGCCGGAATCCGGCATGACCATTGAGAGCAGCCCTGGCAATGGCACCAAGGTAACGGTCACCCTTCCGGCAGATATGGAGGAAATATAATGTATAAAGTCCTGATTGTGGAAGACGAAGATATCATACGCAAAGGCCTGATGTTCATGGTAAACTGGCAGGAGGCTGGCTGTGTGGTCGTGGGCGAGGGAGTGGACGGCCAGGACGGACTTGAAAAAATCAGGGAGAACCGGCCGGACATTGTGATTGTGGATATTAACATGCCGGTCAAGGACGGCCTTGCCATGCTGGAGGAAAGCATAGGCCAGTATGGATATGACGCCATCATTGTTTCCGGCTACAGCGAGTTTGAATACGCCAGGAAGGCCATTGGGCTGGGGGTAACGGAATACCTGCTGAAACCGGTTAATTTTAATGAACTGTACGATGCCCTGGATAAAATCATACGGAAGCAGACGGCCGCGGCCAGGCTGCGGGACGATATGAAGCAGATTGATATGGAAAAGAAAAAGCTGGGCATACTGGACGGGATTTCCTGTGACAAGGTAAAGGAAGGGAACCGGTACGTGGAATTCATGATGGATTACATAAAGGAACATTACTCCTCCCGGGTTTCCCTCACCGATGTCAGCGAACAGTGCGGCATGTCCTGCACCTATCTGGGCTCCAAGTTTAAAAGCGATACAGGCTACACCTTCAACGATTTCCTGAACCGCTACCGGATGCAGAAAGCGGTGGAGCTTCTGAAGGAAAATAAATACAAGGTCTACGAAATCGCAGACCTTGTGGGATTTTCCGATTATAAGTATTTTATCAAGGTGTTTAAGAAATACGTGGGCTGCTCCCCTGTGAAGTTCGTGGAGGGCGGCGCCTGCGAATAGGGGGATTCCTGCTTATCCCGCCCTGAAATCCTCACAGTAATTGGGGCGGTGGATATCCAGTATCATGGGCAGGTTCCTGTCACAGAACCGTTTATCCAGGGCTTCCATCCCATATTCCAGCTTATACTCTATTTCTTCCCTGTAAGCAGGCACCACCATGTAGAAGTTGATTTCCGTTCCATCCTCTGCCTGCATGGAGCCCATATCGCCGCCTGTCTGCACCAGCACCACCCCGCCCATCTCAGTTTCAGCACACAGGGGTCCGTATTCAGCCCCGTTGGGTATGGTGTGGCCCCAGCCCAGCCATGTATGGTACTCATGGGGGAACCTGGCCAGGTATTTAATCAGTCTGATGGGCCAGTACTCACTGTCCGGTATGTCGGAATCCAGCTGTCCGGTTTCTCCCGGATTCCACTCCCCCGGAAGGAACATGAACAGTTCCGCGTGCTTTAAATCCTCCCTGTCCGCGATCTCCTCGGGAAGGGTCATGGGCATGTCGCTCATGCCGGTGGTATACATCACATAATAGGGTCTTTCCTCTGTTGGCCGCATGATGTTCACATCAATGTGCACCAGGTCCGATATCAGTTCATGATAGACAAACTCCTCCCGGTTGGGGAACAGGGCCTTAAAATGCCCGCTGATTTCCTCTGCATATTCCCCGTATGCCTGGGGCGGACGCCACGCCTCATGTTCCGTTTCCTCATACCGGTATACCGGACTGCCTCCCTTTGTCACCTCACTGGCCTTTGGCCCTTTCTTTAACAGCTTGTCCAACAATCCCATCTCCGTCCTCCCGCTTCATCCTGTCTTCATAAAACTTCTGCTTCTTCATGTACATGTTCTTATCCGCCCTGCGGCAGGTGCTGAACAGGTCATTATCCGTATCCGGGTCATAAATGGCTGCTCCCCAGGCAAATGTCAGCTCCGGCATGAAAGCCAGTTTTTCAAATTCCGTCTCCAGCCTGCCGGCAAAACTCCTTATCCTCTCCTCACTGGCTCCCGGCATCACCACCGCGAACTCATCCCCGCCAATGCGGTACATAATCCCATCCTCCTGCCCCATATTCAGATATGCCTGGGAAATACAGGTAATGTATCTGTCCCCTGTCTCATGCCCCATGGTGTCATTAATATGTTTCAGGCTGTTTAGGTCAATCAGGATGAAACCCGTGTCCTTTTCCTTCTTAGCCGCAATCCGGTTCTTCATATCCAGCTGGTAGGCATTCCTGTTCTTAAGCCTGGTCAGGTAGTCCATGTTGGACATATCCCTATAAAATGGATTGGAAATCCGTCGGAACAGATACCTGGACACCAGGCTGGCAGCCAGACTGAACAACAGGATGAATACCGGCAGCACACGCCGCAGGTTCTGGTATACCTGATACTGGTGGTCTGCCCGGAACTCAATCCCGACCACGCCGATGATTTCCTCCCCTTCATAAATCGGAAGGTAAGTGATGAAGATTTTCCCCCAGTCTGTTTTCTTAATCTTGTCCGGCAGTACACGTTCCCCATTTAACGCCCGCTGCATGTCCGGATAAATCTCCCGTTCAATGGGGTCGCCCGGATACCTGAAATCCGCATCCACAGGGTCCAGGCAGTCCACCACATAGACAAACTCCCCGGCATCGTTCATCTTGGCAGTGTACAGGTACATGACGCCCGTAATCTCCTTTACCCGCTGAAAGCGGTCATGCATCCTCTGGTAATCCTCCTTCTGCACATCCCCGGGACCGGATATATGCTTGAACGTATCCGTATCCATCCTTTCACCGATATAGGAATAGATATGTTCCGCCTGGTCGTTCAGGCTCCTGAGCATGTCATTGTACGTGATCCTGTACTGTACCATAAAAATAGAATAGGAAAGAATGGCCACAATGACCGCTGTAAATAACGATACCTGAACATCCACTCTCCGCCACAGCTCTGATCTCATATAAAACCATTCTCCTTCAGAAAATGTTACTTTCAGGGAGACCGCGGGGATTCCCTGCATTTTCCAGTATTCCTACTGATATTATAACCTCAGTCCCCCTGTTTGTCTATGCGCGGTCCCCATCTTTTCCTTCCATATATACAGGCACCATCACCCTGACCACATAATCCTCATATCCTTTAACCGTCAGTTCATCCAACAGCAGGTCCTCATACCACATTTCCCCGGTAACCCGCCCAATTTCCCTGGAAAATCCTGTAATCCGTTCATAAGGCGCCTCCATATCCCAGGCATACCCCCGGTAATACATCTCCACATATTCACCGGCAGGGCGTTTCATGACCTTGGGGGAGGCCGCCCTTTTCTCAAGCTTTGTATAGACCTTTACGTATTTGTCAAACAATCCTTTTTCCAAATCCTCCTTCAGGCAGATGGAGCCCACCGCCCCCATGGCGCCGTGGTATTTTTCCTGCTCCCTTACATGCTCTGCAATCTCCACGGCTGTCCTGCGCTCATCCGAAGCCGTGATGTCGGATACCAGAAGGAACTCTTCCCTGTGCCCCACCAGCATGGGGACACCCAGGGGCACATTCAGGGCAGCGGTTATATTGTTCTTTTCATTGCGTATGAACCGCTTCATCTGTTTCAGGTGCTCAATCTCCCTGTCTATCTGCTTCTCCTTTTCATCCATCATTTTCATGAACCGTTCCGGCGAGCGGTTCTCAATGTATTCCTTGATTTCCTCCAGGGGCATGCCCAGCTTCTGCAGCGCCTTGATGACCTCGAACACATCCATCTGCCAGACAAAATAGTAACGGTATCCGTTCTCCTCCTTCAGCGCAGGTGAAAAGAGGCCTATCTGGTCATAGTGGAACAGGGTATGTTTCTTAACCCCCAGTATCCGTGCAAATTCCCCGGTTGTAAAATACAGTTCAGTGCGGTTTTCCATTTTTTCAATCTCCTCTTGACTATCGGGTAACCCTATACTATATGATAATACCTGCGGCTGAAATTTACAATAGAATCAGGAGTATTTTTATGAATCATTCATTATCAAAAAAATTTACCTTCGGGTCTTTATTGATGTTTGCCATGCCAACCACCATCATGATGGTTGTCATGTCCCTGTACACCATCGTGGACGGCGTATTCGTCTCCAGGTATGTAAGCACCAATGCCCTGTCCTCCATTAATATCGTATATCCCATCATCAATATCGTGCTGGGCTTAAGCGTCATGCTCTCCACGGGAAGCAGCGCCATTGTTGCCAAAAAAATGGGTGAAGGCCGCCCTGACAGCGCCAGAGGGACCTTCACCATGATCATTATGTTAAATATTGCGGCCGGACTGGTCATTGCCATCCTGGGCAACCTGTTTGCCACGCCCCTGTCCCTGCTTTTAGGTTCCAGCGAAGTCCTCTTAAAGGACTGCGTCACCTATCTGCGCTGGCAGCTGGCATTTGCCCCGGCCCTGATGCTCCAGATCCAGTTCCAGATGTATTTTGTCACCGAAGGGCGGCCGGGCATCGGCCTGTTCCTGACCCTTCTGGCCGGGGTGGCCAACGCTGTGCTCGACTATGTGCTGATCGTGCCCATGGGGCTTGGGATTGCAGGCGCGGCCATTGCCACGGTGACCGGTTACATGATACCGGCTGTCATTGGCCTTATTTATTTTTCATATGCAAGAAACTCCCTGTGGCTGGTACGTCCCCGCATGGAAAAGGGGGAGCTTAAGGACACCTGCATCAACGGTTCCTCAGAAATGGTGACCAACCTTTCATCCGGCATCATCACCTTCCTGTTCAACCTGGCCATGATGCATTTTGCAGGGGAGGACGGGGTTGCCGCCATCACCATCATCCAGTACTCCCAGTTCCTGCTGAACGCGCTGTTCATGGGCTTTTCCCAGGGCGTCTCACCGGTAATCAGCTTTAACTACGGAAGCAGGAACCAGGAACAGCTCAGGCAGGTGTTTAAGACCTCCCTTCTCTTTACCCTTGCGACCTCGGCAGCCACCTTCCTGCTGGCCCAGCTGGGCGGAAGCATTGTGGTGGGCATATTCGCGGAGCCCGGCAGCCCGGTCTACGGCCTGGCCCGCCATGGCTTTACCATATTTGCCTTCAGCTTCCTGTTCTCAGGCTTTACCATATTTGCATCCGCCCTGTTTACCGCGCTTTCGGACGGACGGATATCCGCCGTCATCTCCTTTGTGCGCACCTTTGGCCTTATCATCACAAGCCTTATGGTCCTGCCCTTCCTGATCGGGGTGGACGGCGTGTGGCTGGCGATTCCCATCGCGGAACTGGGCGGCCTGCTTTTAAGTATCCATTATATGAGGAAATACCGCAGCACCTACCACTATGCCTAATACTACATCCCCTTTATGAACTTGGTGGGCGACTTAAGCGTGTATTTCTTAAATACGGAGCAGAAGTGCTTATAATCCGTGAACCCGGTGGCCTCGGATATCTCGCTGATGCGGTACTGCCTTGTGTTCAGCATGGCAACCGCCTGCTGCACCCTGTATTTGTTCAGGAAATCCAGGAACGTCTGCTCCGTCACCTCCTTGAACTTCCTGCTGAGATAGCTGGCGCTGACCCCCAGTTCCTCCGAAATCCCCTCAATACTGATCTTCTCGGCAAAATGCTCCTTGATCTTCCCAATGGCCCTGGACACATACTGGTTCTCCGAAAGGTCCAGCTGCATGTAATACTCCAGGTTCATGGTCCCGCCCTCCAGCTCCGCCTGCTCCAGCGCGTGTTCCACCTGCCTGGCGCTGGCAATCTCCTCCTCCAGCCTTTTCATGATTCCTGCCAGCGCCTCCTCGTCCACAGGCTTTAGGATGTATTCACATACCCTGGCCTCAATGGCCCTCCTGGCATATTCAAAGTCAGCATAGCTGGTCAGGAGGATGCTTTTGAATTTCACCTGCTCCGATGCCTTCTTAATCATTTCAATCCCATCCATGAACGGCATGCAGATATCCGTAATCACCACATCCGGGCGGCATTCCAGGATCTTTTCATATCCGTCCTTACCGTCCGACGCCTCTGCCACCACCACGCAGCCCATGGAAAGCCAGTCCGTGGTGTACACAAGGCCTTTTCGTATCATATCCTCATCTTCTGCAATCAAGACGCGCAGCATCCGTTTTCCTCCCTTTTTAAGCGCCCGGTCCCCATGACGGTTCCCGGTCAGCAGGCAGCGTCACCACCAGGGTGGTGCCATGCCCCTCCGTACTTCTGATTTCCACCCCGTAAGGCCGTCCATACAGGATTGCAATCCTCCGGTGTATGTTGTAAAGCCCTGAATGCCTGCTGGTATTCTCCTTCTGCTCCAGCACGGCGTTCAGCTCACTTAAGTTTTCCTGGGAAATCCCAACCCCGTCATCACGGCATATCATCATCAGATTTCCCTGGTAGATATATGCCTTCAGCTCCACCTTAAGGTTCAGCTGGCTGCCGAACCCGTATTTAACCGCGTTCTCAATCATGGGCTGGAGGACCAGCTTTGGTATCCTGCAGTCCATGGCCTCCGGCTCCACCTCAATCTGGTATTCCAGCCTGGAACCGAACCTGCGCTTAAGGATGGTCATGTAATTCTCCAGATGCTCCAGATCCTCCTTAAGGGTCACCTGGTCCTTGCTCCCGTCCAGGCTGTAGCGCAGGAGATTGGACAGGGAAAATACCATCCGCTCTGCCGTGGCCGGCTCCAGCCTGCACATGTACCGTATGTTTTCCAGGGTATTGTAAAGGAAATGGGGGTTGAACTGGGATTCCAGCTGTTTGTTCTGGGCCATGGCAACCAGCTCGGTCATCTTCCGGTTATTCTCCATCTGGGTTTTCAGGCTGGCGATTGTCTCATTATACGCATCCGCGATGATACGGAACTCATTCTCGCTGTCAATGCGGATGGAGGTCTCCAGGTTGCCGGTCCTGGCATTCTCCATCACATCCAGTATACGGTAAAAGTCCTCTGTCTTTTTTTCCGTCATCTTCCTGGACCGCAGCAGCATCCACAGGGTCATGAGGATCAGCGCCGTTATGACCAGGGCGCTGCTTAAGGACAGGGAGATCACAATGTTCTGGATGTCCGAGATGGAATAAACCTGGAACAACTGCCGGTAGGCCGGCTGCCTTGCCGCCAGGTACATCTGCCTGTCGTGGGACAAAAAGCGCCCTGCTCCTGAAAGGGCTCCCAGGACCTGGTTGCTTTTATTGACAAAATGATAGTTGCTGCACGCATAGACCCATCCATAGGAATCCGTGATGATGGTCTGCGTCTCCAGCCGGTCCAGCATCTTCTGCATCTGGCTGCTGGGAATGGAGCACACCACATATCCCACGGTCTGCCCCTCCGACTCCACGCTGCGTCCAAGGGCAACCGCGCCCTGCTGGCTCTTCCATCCGTCCACCAGCTTTACGGCTGTCTGCCCGGGCCATCTGTCCATGTGCCAGAATATGCCCCAGGAAGTCCCCTCCTTCACATCCAGATACTCAGGCCGGCCCGGCTGGCTGGACAGCAGGATATTCCTGTCCCGGTCCAGTATATAAAGGTTCCCTTTTATCTCCAGGCCATTGGTCATACCGTAAAACCCTTCAAATATCCCGGCCTTCCTCCTGGTGTCCAGGGTGCCTGTGAACAGGTCAGGCTGCCCGGCCAGACGGACCAGTCCCTCCTCGTAGCGTCCCAGGACCCGCTCCAGTTCCCCAGCCACATAACCGTTGTTGGATACGGTAATGCTCCTTCTCCCATGGATAAGGGCCACCATGAACACCACTCCGCAGAGCAGCGTGAATACCACGGCCGGAACAATGGCATAGTAGATGAACATGTGCTGGAGTTCGTCCCTGAAATACTTCTCTTTTTTCATCCGGCCCCTCCTTCATCCGCCACGGACCGGAAAATCCCGGCAAACCTCTCCAGCCACTGCTGCTTGTTCCTGTTCACCACCTCCAGGTCGTCATAGATAATGTGCAGGCCATCCTTATCCGGCAGATACTCCGGCTCATCCACGTCCTTGCGCACCGAACGGCGGTCCAGACGGTCCGCAATCATTGTCTGGGCATCCTTTCCAGTGACAAAATCCACAAACGCCTCAGCTTCTGCCAGGTGCCTGCTCCCCTTCACGATACAGACCACATCCGGAGTGGAAATGACGCCTTCCTTCATGTACACCAGCCTGACAGGCTCCCCGTCCGCCACATAGCGGGCCGCCCCTTCCTCAAAGGTAAGCCCCACCACGAACCGTCCCTCGGCCACTCCCTGGTACACATCCGCGGAGCCGCCAAGAAGGCAGCCGTTCAGGTTCCTTACAAACTGTTCCACATAATCCCAGCCCTCCTCCGGGTTTCCCTGTCCCATGGCGTAAAGCATATTGATCAGATGCTCATAGGCAGAGGATGAGGTGGACGGGTTACACATGGCAATCTTCCCCTTCAGCTCCGGCTTCAGCAGGTCCACATATCCCTCCACCACCGTATCCCCGATCAGGTTGGTATTCACCATAAGGACGCTGGGCACGTCCGTGAACCGGCTTAAGTTGCCCTCCTGGTTCTTAAACTCATCCCTGACCATGTCCTCATTCTCATTCACATAAGGCTCAAACAGCTCCTGTCTGGGCATGGTGGTGGAAAGGGAGCCGCCCCAGAATATGTCGCAGGCCGGTTCCCTGTGCGCCTCCACCATGGATAGCAGTTCCCCGGTCCCCCCGGTCTGCACAAAGGTCTTCACCCCGGTCCTGCCCTCAAACTCAGACACAATGGGGTTTATAAACTCCAACGGATGAGGGCAGTAGATAACCAGCGCCTCATCCGTCTCACCGGCAGCCCCGGTCTCCCCGCTGCCCCCGCATCCTGGGAGACAGAGGGAAATACCTATGGCTGCCGCATATATGATCCAATTCTTTTTCATTTGGTTTCCAGTGCCTCCCGGCGTTCATTGGATGATGAATGTCCATATGCTTAATTGTATCAACCAGCTGAAAGAATGTAAACCCCCTTGGGGTCGAAATCCAGATACGCCTTCTCGCCCACCTCATAAATCCTCCGGTTCACCGGATTATAATCCGTTATCTGAATCATCATGTTCCCCACCATGACCTCATAGTACTGGTAGGAACCCATGAAGGTGGAAAGGCTAACCGTTGCCTCCAAAAGCCCCTGTTCCGCCAGGGTGGCCCCCTCCGGGCGGATGACCAGGGTGGCGTCCGCGCCGGAATCTGCATGGGCAAAATTATTGACCTCCAGCTCCTGTCCCACCACGTCAATCACTGCTTTTTCACCGCTGACAGACTTCACCTTTGCGTCCAGGAAGTTGGCCTCGCCGATAAAGTCAGCCACAAACCTGGAAGAAGGATGGTAATAAATCTCCCTGGGCGTGCCGATCTGCTCCACCCTGCCCTGGCTCATGATGATGATCTTATCGGAAATGCTCATGGCCTCGGACTGGTCGTGGGTCACGTAGATGGCGGTAATCCCCACCTTCTGCTGGATTTTGCGGATTTCCGTCCGCATGGTCACGCGCAGCTTGGCGTCCAGGTTGCTCAAAGGCTCATCAAACAGCAGCACGCTTGGCTCAATCACCAGGGCCCTTGCCAGCGCCACACGCTGCTGCTGGCCGCCGGACAGCTGGTTGGTCATCCGGGACTCCATGCCTTCCATCTCCACCAGCTTAAGTATGTTCATGACCCGCTCATGGATTTCCTCCTTGGGGAGCTTTCGTATCTTAAGGCCGTAGGCCACGTTGTCAAATACATTGATATGGGGCAGGAGGGCGTAGCTTTGGAATACCATGGCCGTATCCCTTTTATTAGGCGTCAGCGCATTGATGTTCTCATCCCCCAGGTAGATATCCCCCTCATCCGGGCTTTCAAACCCCGCAATCATGCGGAGCGTAGTGGTCTTGCCGCAGCCGGACGGGCCCAGCAGGGTCACGAAGGAACCCGGCTCAATATCCAGCGTGGTATCCTGCACCGCGTAAAACTCCTTCCCCGTCTTGGGGTCTGTATATATCTTGGAAATGTGGTCCAGACGGACACCCTTTTTCTGCTTTTCCATGTTATTATCCTCCTATTCCTCAGCCTTGATCTTCCTGCTGACACCAAAGAACTTCATCATTGTATCCATAAGCAGCACCGCGCCGTATGTAATGACAATCAATACGGTTGCGTACGCACAGGCCACCCCGTAGTTTCCTTTTTCCGCCTGCTCGTTTATCTGGCAGGTAATCAGCAGGAAGTCCGGTGTTACCAGCAGGATAATGGCGGAAATAGCCGTGATGCTCCGCACAAATGCCGTTACAAGGCCGCTGAAGAAAGAATCCTTAATCAGCGGAAGGGTTACGGTCATGAAAACCTTGGCCGAATTAGCCCCCATGTCATATGCGGATTCCTCAATGGACTTGTCAATCTGGCGCAGGGCTGAGATGCCGCTCCTGGTGCCGGTGGGAAGGCTCCGCACAATGAACACGATGATCAGGATAAGCCCGCTTCCGTAAAGGCTGCTCATGATTCCTGTGCCGAACAGCCCCCTTGCATAACCGCGGATGTATCCGATACCTAAAACCGTACCTGGAACCGCCATGGCCAGCATGGATACAAACTCAATGAATCCTTTGGCCTTGAACTTTTTCTTCACCACAAGGTAGGAAATCACCATGGATAAAAACGCGGTCAAAGGGGCTGCAATGGCTGAAAGCACAAAGGAATCCTTAAATGCCTTCAGTCCGCTGGTCTTGAACATGTACTGGAACCACTTAAGGCTCAGGCTGTAATCCCTGCCCCAGAGGGTGAACATGGCGCCGAACGGGACCATGATATACATTAACAGTACGAACGCAGCCACCAGCCCGCAGAATATGGTAAGGGGCACGGTCACGCTCTTATCCTCAATCAGCATCCTCATGCGGGAGGCCTTGCCGGTAAGGGTTGCGGCTGTCTTCTTCTCCAGATAATACTTCTGTATCAGGAACAGCACAACGGTCAGGGACAGAAGCACCACGGCCATGGCCGCTGCTCCCGTGGAATCATAGGCGCCTGTGACCTGCAGGTAGATTGTGGTTGCCAGGGTATCGTAGGAACCGCCGATCAGCATGGGGTTTGCAAAGTCCGCCACGGACTCGATGAAAGTAACCAGGAATGCATTGCCCAGGCCGGGAAGGAGAAGGGGGAAGGTGACGCTTGTAAATACCTTCCATCGGCTGGCACCCATATCCCTGGTGGCCTCCTCAAGGGACGGGTCTATGTTCTTTAAAAGCCCTTTTAACATCAGGTAACACACCGGGAAAAATGTCAGGGTCTGTACAATGGCGATTCCCTTAAGCCCGTATACATTGGAATCATAGATGCCCAAAAGGGACCTGGTAATGATTCCGCTGCGTCCAAACAGCATAATCATGGAAAGGGACAGTACAAAAGGCGGGGATACCACCGGAAGCATGGATACCAGCGCAAACAGCTTTTCAAGGATTTTTGTCCTAAGCTTTACATACACCTCCACATAAGCAAATAAAAGACCGATGGCAGTGGAGGTAAATCCGGTAATCAGACCCAGCACCACTGTATTTTTAAATGCTTTCTGGAACCGCTCCAGACTCAGTACCCGCTTAAACACATCCAGTGTGACACCGCCCTCCTCGGTGCGGAAGCTGTCCACCAGCAGCATCAGGAGAGGATACAGGATGAACAGTGCCAGGAAGATGAGCAGTACCACGATCATGCCCACCAGGATGGGGTCTGAGAAAAATTTCTTGCGCTCTAACTGCGCGCTTTGTTTTCTGGCCACGTAAAGGCCCCCCTTTCTATCCGGGCCCCCAAAAGGCGCCCCATTTCTATCCGGAACGCCCGGGCGCCCCGCTCTGCATAAGCATCAAAGGAGAAAATGCTGCGTAATGTACGTTCCGGCGCATTACGCAGCACTATCCTGTCAACCTATCCTATCTTATTGTAAATCCATGTCATGCCTTGGATTCCCTTCTTATTCCGTCAGGAAACGGCTGCTGTCCGCACTGTCTGCAGAACTTCCAAGGGCTTCAAAGAAATCTTCCACGTACTTGGCGCTGTTTTCCTTTGCATCCTCAAAATCATAATCAATGGTATTGTTCATGTCCAGTCCGAACCTGGTTGCTTCCTCAGGCTGGGTTGCGTTGCTCAGCACCAGGAACTGGTAGGAGCCGTTCTCTTTTGCATGATCCACACAGTCAGGAGACAGTGCGTACTCAATCCACAGCTTGGCAGCGTTTGGATGGGTACAGCCATTGAAGATTGCGGTAGCGCCAACCTCAAAGGAGGTTCCGTCTTCCGGTACGATTAACTGGATATTGTCATATCCCTGAAGAATCTGGTAAATGCCGTCATGGAGAAAGCCGATACCGATGACGCACTCGCCCGGGCCTACCATCTTGGATGGGCCGGAACCGGACTTGGTGTACTGGGAAATATTCTTGTCCAGCTTCTTAAAGTATTCCATGGCCTCATCATGGCCCTTCATCTGAACCATGGTGTTGATGAGCAGCTTCGCTGTTCCTGCCGTATTGGGGTTGGACAGCATGATCAGTCCCTTATACTCTTCCTTTGTCAGGTCATCCCATGTCTTGGGCGCTTCCAGGCCTAAGCGGTCCAGTTCTTCCGTGTTCACCATGAAGCCCAGGATGCCTTTGTAGATTCCATACCAGCAGTCGGTGGGATCTTTGTATTTGTCACTAATCAGGTTCTTGGCATTAATTGCGTCATACTGCATCAGCAGTCCGTCTGCAACCGCCTCATTATAAGGGTCAGTGGTTCCGCCGAACCAAACATCGGCAGAAGGTTTTCCTGCCTCTTCAGAAATCTTGGTATAAACTTCTGAAGTGGAAAGTCTCTGATACTTTGTCTTGATTCCGTAGAGCTTTTCAAAGTTCTGGCATGCAGCTGACAGGTATTCCTCCTCACAGGAGCCGTATACGGTCAGTTCGCCCTCGGCCTTGGCTGCCTCTATCAGGGCGTCCATATCCCCTCCGGCTGCCTCTGCTGCCGTGGTATCCGCCGCCTCCTTGCTCTCCTCCCCCGCTGCCTCGGTTGCAGCCGTGGTGGCAGGAGCCGCCGTGGTGGTTGGATCTGCCGCCTTTCCACCGCCGCATGCGGTAAGGCTCAGTGCCATGGTACATGCTAACAATAGTGCCAGTCTTTTCTTCATAATAAAACCCCTCCTATCTTTTCTGGTGATTCCATCATAGCAGAAAACAAGGTGGGGGAAAACCGTGATTTAAGTAATTTTGTCGTGATTTCTGAACTTGTGGTCAATTTTTTTATTAATTATACACAATCGCATGACAGTGAAACGTTCCCCACAGAACACACCGCCCCTGTTTTCTTCAACCTTATTCCTTCCTAAAGAATACCTCTTGACTATCGGGTTACCCTATAGGGTACAATAATACGGTTATCCAGGGTAATGATACCTTCATACCACCCAAATCCAAAGGAGAGTGTTCAGATGCATCTGATTCTACATTATTTAAAACGCTATAAAATTTACGTATTCTTCAACCTCCTGGCCATCCTGGGATTTGCCACGGCAGAGCTTGGCATTCCCACCATCGTTTCCCGTATGATTGACAACGGCATCATATTAAATGACCGCGCTTACATCTACAAAATGGGAGCAGCCATCCTGGCCGTGGCTGTTGCCGGAGGCATTGGGAACGTGCTGCTGGCCTACTGCAGTTCCCTGGTCAGTTCCCGGGTGACCAGGGATATCCGCAATGATATCTTCCGCAAGGCCCAGGAGTTTTCCCACACCGAATACAACAAGTTCGGCATATCCAGCATGATAACAAGGACCACCAATGACGCATTCATCCTGATGCAGTTCATCAACATCATCCTGCGCACCGCCCTGCTGACCCCGATCATGATCATCATCAGCATGTTCATGGTCATCCGCACCAGCATGACCCTGTCCATGGTCATCGGAGGCTGTGTGCCCATTATCTGCCTTGGGGTATATCTGATAGCCAGGACCAGCAACCCGATCAGCACCCGGCAGCAGAAGGGACTGGATAAGTTAAACAGGATTACCAGGGAGAACCTGACCGGGGTCAGGGTCATCCGGGCATTCTGTAAGGATGAATATGAAACAGAACGGTTTGACCAGGCCAACGAAGATTACGCAGCCAATGCAAAAAAGCTGTTCAAACTCATGTCCGTGACACAGCCATCCTTTTTCCTGCTCTTAAACCTGGCTGTTTCCATTGTCTTTGTCCTGTCCAGCAGGCTGATTGACATGGGAAGCCTTCAGGTGGGCAACCTGGTTGCGTTCCAGGAATACATGTTCCACGCCATGTTCTCCATGATGATGTTCTCCCTGGTGTTCGTCATGTATCCCAGGGCTGAAATCAGCGCCAGGAGGATCAAGGAACTATTAGATGAGGAGCCCCTTATACAGAACCCCAGGAATCCAGTAACTGCGGGCGATGGCAGCGGCACCCTGGTATTTGATCACGTGTCCTTCCAGTATCCGGACGGGGAGGCGCCGGTCCTCCGGGATATCACCTTTGAGGCCAGGCGGGGGGATACCATTGCCTTCATCGGCAGCACGGGAAGCGGAAAAAGCACCCTGATTAACCTGATTCCCAGGTTTTATGACATCAGTTCCGGCAGCATCCGCATCGACAATGTGGATGTGCGCAGATATGACCTGAAGGCGCTGCGGGAAAAAATCGGCTTCATCCCCCAGAAGGCGCTGCTGTTCACAGGAAGCATCAATGAAAATATCCGCTATGGTAAGCACAATGCAGTCCAGACCGAGGTGGAGCACTCTGCCAAGGTGGCCCAGGCCTATGATTTCATCACGGAAAAGCCCAAACAGTTTGAAGAAATGATTGAAGAAGGCGGCGGCAACGTATCCGGCGGACAGCGCCAGAGACTCAGCATTGCCCGGGCCGTTGTGCGCAAGCCTGATATCTATATTTTTGACGATTCATTTTCCGCCCTGGACTTTAAAACAGATGCCAATCTGAGAAAACAGCTGAAATACGAGACAAAAGATGCCATAACCCTGATTGTGGCCCAAAGGGTCACATCCATCATGGATGCAACCAGGATCATTGTGCTGAATGAAGGCGCGGTGGTTGGGATCGGGACACACAGGGAACTGCTTAAAACCTGCAGTATTTACCATGAAATTGCCTTAAGCCAGCTGTCAGAGGAGGAATTAGCATGAAAATGAACACCACAGGAATGAGGCGCCTGATCCCATACCTGAAAAAATACCGTTTTAAGATAACCGGGGCCATCCTGCTGATTGTGGCGGCCTCATGTCTCATAGCATTAAGCCCTACCCTGGAAGGAATGATAACCACCCAGCTGTTCCAGGATGTGACAGCTGGACACGGGGTGGATTTCACAGTCATATACAGGATCGTGGCAACCCTGCTGCTTGTTTATGTGACAGGGGCCATCTGCAACTGCTCCTACCAGTTCCTCTTAACCGACGCCATCCAGAGCGCCATGGTGGACTTGAGGAACGATGTGGAGAGCAAGATCAGACGCCTGCCCATCGCCTATTTTGACCAGCATCCCCTGGGGGATACCATGAGCCGTGTCACCAACGACATGGAAACCATATCCAATGCCCTGCAGCAAAGCTTTGCCCAGATACTTAACGCCATCTTAGGACTGACCCTGGCCGTTGCCATGATGTTCTCCATCCAGTGGAAGATGGCCCTGGCCTCCATGCTGATCATCATTGGCTCCGTGGTCATTTCCAAGATGATTGTAAAAAAATCCCAGCCTCTGTTCGAAAAGCAGCAGAGCTCCCTGGGCAGCCTAAGCGGCGTAGTCCAGGAAAGCTTTACCGGATTTAATGAAATCAAGCTGTTCGGCAAACAGGAGGACGCCCTGGCCGACTTCATGGCCGCCAACAGCGAACTCTGCCAGAACGGGTTCAAGGCCCAGTTCATCAGCGGCCTCATGTCTCCCCTGGTATCCTTCATCACCTATGTGGGTATTGGCTGTATTGCCATCATGGGCGCGCTGTACGCCTTGTCCGGGGTCATTGCCGTTGGACAGCTGCAGGCTTTTATCCGTTATATCTGGCAGGTAAACCAGCCATTGTCCCAGATGACACAGCTGTCATCCGCCCTCCAGTCCTCTGCCGCCGCCGTGCACAGGGTATTTGAATTCTTAAACGAGGAGGAAGAGCCGGAGGATGAACGCTGTCAGGCAGCGCCGGAACATGTGGAAGGAAACGTGACATTTGAAAATGTACACTTTTCCTACACACCGGAGAAACCGCTGCTCCAGGGCCTGAACGCCCGGGTGGAAAGCGGGCAGATGGTTGCCATCGTAGGACCTACCGGAGTGGGAAAGACCACCCTGATTAACCTGCTGATGCGCTTCTATGACGTGACTGGAGGCGCCATCCTCATAGACGGCATTGACATCCGCCATATGAAACGGAAGGACCTGCGCTCCAAATTCGGCATGGTGCTTCAGGATACCTGGCTGTTCAAAGGAACCATCCGGGACAACATTGCCTACGGCAAGGACGATGCCACGGACGCCGATGTCATCCGGGCAGCCAAGATTGCCAATGTCCACCACTTCATCAAGACGCTGCCGGAAGGTTATGACATGATATTAAATGAGGAATCCAGCAACATTTCCCAGGGCGAAAAACAGCTTTTAACCATTGCCCGGGCCGTGCTGTGCAATCCGCCGATCCTTATCCTGGACGAGGCAACCAGCTCGGTTGACACCCGGTTGGAACACATGCTTCAGGACGCCATGCAGAATATCATGAAGGGGCGCACCTCCTTTGTGATTGCCCACCGCCTATCCACCATCCGCAATGCGGATTTAATCCTTGTGATGCGTGACGGCAATATCGTGGAACAGGGAACCCATGAAGAACTGCTTGTGAAAAAGGGGTATTATGAACAGCTGTACCATGCGCAGTTTGCAGAGGTGTGATTGGGGAGGACGGTGTGCCAGCGGATGGCATATCCGCGGGCGGCAGGTAAGCAGATGGCGTGGCGGCGGACAACACATCGGTAGATAACACATTAGTAAATAACACATTGCTAACTTAGTATGATTCCTGATATTGTATACAGGTACTTCTGACAGAATAATTAATGAAAAATGCAGGAAGAAATGATACCTCTTCCTGCATTTTTTTATACTATATTAATACATCCATCCCCCATCACTATGACACATTCATCTGCACCGTCTCCCCCTGTACCTCTTCTGCCTCCTGGGTTTCCTCCTCAGGAAGGATCAGGTTCAGGGTCACGGCAGTGATGGTAGCTATCACAACCGCTGATTCCCCGAATATGGTCTTTGCCCAATCAGGGAACAGGACCAGACAGCCGTTGGCCTGGATTACGCCGATTCCCAGCCGCTCTGTTCAAGGGATTGATTGATAATTCATTCCCGCCATCTGACGGAAAGCAATTTTCAAACACACCCTAGCGGTTGGGAAATCCTTACCGATTGATATATTCCTTTACAACTGCATTGGCTTTCTCTACAATCCTGTGCTCATCCACACAGGCCAGCCGTCCATCCCTGACCACGATCCTGCCGTCCACCACCGTATAATCCACGCTGCCCTTAAGGCCAACGGTTGAGAGCACGGACGCCGGGTCAAACTGGGCGCCAACCATCTCGATGCGTTCCATATCCACCAGGAAAAAGTCAGCTGCCATTCCCACTGCAATCTGCCCCAGTTCATCCCGACCAAGAATCCTGGCGCTTCCCCTGGTTGCCAGCTTAAGGATTTCATAGCCAGAAGGCGCCTTCTGGCTCCAGGTTAAGCGGTGCAAAAGATAAGCCACCCGCATCTCTTCCAGCAGGTTGGAACCGTCATTGCTGGCGGAACCGTCCACGGCCAGCCCCGTGGGAACCCCCAGTTCCAGCATCCTTGGAATGGATGCAACGCCGGATGACAGCTTCATGTTGGAAACAGGGCAATGGGCAACCCCGGTTCCCGTGCTGGCAAGGAACTTTAACTCCTCGTCATTAAAATGGATTCCATGGGCATACCATACATCCGGTCCAATCCAGCCAAGGCTCTCCATATAAGCCAATGGCCGCATCCCAAAATGGGACACTGTAAACTGCTCCTCATCCTTTGTCTCCGCCAGATGGGTGTGGAGCCGTACCTTAAGCTTCCTTGCCAGTACAGCGGATTCCCTGAGAAGTTCGCCAGTCACACTGAAGGGGGAACAGGGAGCAAGGGCCACCTGGCGCATGGAATACCGGCTGCTGTCATGGTACTTCCTCACCGCTTCTTCCGAATCCCTTAATATCTCATCCACGGTCTGGACCACGGTGTCCGGAGGAAGCCCGCCGTCCTTCACGCTCAGGTCCATGCTTCCCCTGGTGGCGTGAAAACGCATGCCCAGGGCATCAGCCGCCCCAAACTGGGCGTCCAAAAGAGACATTCCCGTGTCCTTTGGGAACACATAGTGATGGTCCAGACAGGTGGTACACCCGGTTTTTAACAGTTCACCCATTCCTGTAAGCGAACTGTAATAAACCACGTCCTCATCCACGTGTTTCCAAATCTCATATAAAGTTTTCAGCCATGGAAATAATTCCATGTTCTGTACCTGCGGTAAATTGCGGCTGAAGGTCTGATATAAATGATGGTGTGTATTGATAAGACCCGGATACATCACCATGTTAGATGCGTCAATCACATCCTCTGCTGTTTCTTCCACCGGGCCGATTGCCTCAATCACTCCGTCCCGGATGAATACATCCACTCCGTCAAGCAGTCTGTCATTTGCGTCACATGTCACAAGATGCTTAACGTTTTTTACTAACAGGGTTCCTTTCATACTTACCTCCTGATGTAAATTTCTAAACAATCTTTGCTTCATAGACTATATGACTGGTATACTGCCGGCGGCACGGGTGTCCACGATGCACCCTCATACACATGACGGTATATATGATACCGCCGGCGCAGCCCGGCAATCATACGCCTGACAGGCACCGTACTATGTCAATCAACGTAGTACTCGTATGCCGCGTGGTCCCAGCTATGTTTTAAACAGCTATATAGATATGATTTTTCAAAGAACAATAGATACTTTAACAATATAACAATGATTGCCCTGAAAATCAATGTTAATATTATCACATATTGATGCAAATTTTTTGTACAATACTAACAGTTTTTGTTCTGCGGATTATCTATTTCCCCTATCCTGGAAAATGCAGGGTTCCCCACACAGGGGGCGTGATGGTGGAAAGCACCTCCACATAATCCGCGGTATCATTGATGCATGTATGGGGTAAGTCTTCCTCAATGATGGTTGTATCACCTTGGTTGAGCACAATGGTCACATCACCTGCCACAACGGTCAGGGTTCCTTTCAGCACAAGGAGGGTCTCCTCGCTGTGATGGACAATGGGGATTTCCGTGTCCCTGGAACATGGCTCAAGGATGGCCTTAATCATCAGGGTTTTAGGCGAAAAATTCGGTGAAGGAAGCGGCGTCAGGAATTCATATTCCACGCTGCTTTTTTTAATGCGCACAGACAGCCTTTCTTCCCTGCGTATGGTCAGGTTATGTGCATTCTTATGGTCATCCATCAGCACATAGACAGGGACATCGAACTCCCTGGCAATCTTGCGCAGGGAAGACAGGGACGGCTCCGCCTCCTCCCGCTCCACCTGGGAAATGTATCCGATGGACAGTCCTGTGCGCTCTGACAGTTCCTTAATGGTAAGTTTCTTATTTTTACGGTATTCTCTGATATTCGTACCCAGCATATCCGGCTCCTTCTTTCTCATTATCCTCTATTTTAACGGATCTTCTGCACTTGCGCAAGAATATTCATGGCGGTTTTTGATTTTTCATGTATGTTTTGGCGTATTTCAACTGGAAACAGTTGACCCATTTTTCAACCTATAGTAAAATTATAAGAAAATATTTTAGTTTTTTATGATATAACCATAATTCAGGAGGATAAAGATGAAGATTACAGGTATGAAAATCGAGAAAGTGCAGATTCCCTTAAAAGAACCTGTGAAAGTAGCATTTGCAACGGTCAGCTATCTGGAAAGCGTGCTGGTCCAGGTAACTGTGGACGAAGGCCTGGTGGGATATGGCGAAGCCTCCCCATTTGCCCCGGTCACCGGTGAGACCGTGGACGGTGTCATTGCCGTGCTGGAGCTGTTCAGGCAAGGACTGATGGGAATGAATCCCATGGATATCGAAGCCGTACACGCAATGATGGATGGCCTGATTGTTGGAAATGGCGCTGCAAAATGTGCCGTGGACCTGGCCATGTACGATCTGATGGGAAAGGCCCTGGGACAGCCGGTATACAAACTCCTGGGCGGTTACAGCAATATGATACAGAACGACATAACCATCGGCATCAGCACGCCGGAAGCCATGGCGGCCGAGGCCCGCAGGCTGGTGACGGAGGAAGGCTGGCATATTCTGAAAATCAAGGCCGGCATTGACTATAAAGAGGATATCCGCACCATGAAGCTGATTCGGGAGGCAGTGGGCATGGATGTCCGCCTGCGGGTGGATGCCAATCAGGGTTACCGTGTATCCGATGCAATCTGCGCCCTTGAAGGATTCAAGGAATACGGAATAGAGGCAGTGGAACAGTGCCTGCCCCACTGGGATATGGAAGGGTCGGCATTCATCCGCAGGAAGGTCAATGGAATCCAGATCATGCTGGATGAATCCATCCATGAGCCTGTGGACGCTGCCAGGGCCTGCCGCCTTCAGGCCGCCGACATACTCAACATCAAGCTGATGAAATGCGGAGGCCTGTATCCGGCTGCCAAGATCAATGCCATTGCCGAGGCAAACGGGGTCACCTGCATGGTGGGCTGCATGCTTGAGACAAAACTGGCCATCACTGCCGGGCTGAGCCTGGTGGCTGCCAAGAAAAACGTGACCGAAGCAGACTGCGACAGTTTCCTGTACTACAGTGCAAATCCGGTGGAAGGCGGCTTTGTCCGGGACAAAGATACTTTCACACTGCTTGATGAGCCTGGATTTGGCGTAACCCTTAACCTGTAGGATCCGGGAAATGAAATGCCGGTATAGCAAATAACGAAAGAGGTACAATTATGCAATTCCCCATGTTCCAGACAACTGATGAATTATTGACAGTAATCTTAGTAATAGTGGCATTTTCCCTGTGGGTACAGCGGTTCAGGGTATTCAAATATGTGGGTCCGGCCCTAACGGTCATCCTGATTGGCCTGACGCTGGTAAACCTGCGCATTGTACCAGGTTACCAGGATGTATACGGTGTTGTGATAACATACTGTGTCCCCATGTCCATTTCCATATATCTGCTGAATATCAACCTTAAGGAACTGGCAAAACTTTCAGGCAAAGCCCTGGTGGCACTGGTATGCGCCGTATTCAGCGTCTGCCTGGTGGCCACGGCCTTCGGCGTTGTATTTGGCAGCAGGATGTTTGAGGGCTGGAAAATCGCCGGCATGTTCGTGGGGACCTATACTGGCGGCAGTGCCAATCTCACCGCCATTGCAGTTGGCCTTAACGCTGCCAATGAAACCATTGCTGCTGCCAACGCAGCGGATTATGTCATCGGCATGCCCACCCTGTTCCTGATGTTCGCGGCCCCGGCCCTGTTCCAGAATGTAAAATTCCTGAAAAAGTTCTGGCCTTATCACCTGTCCGATGAAGAACGCATTGGCGATAATGAAGAACCCGTACTCATGGCCGAACAGAAATGGAGTATCCAGGATATAGCATGTCTTCTGGCAGTCTCGGTTACCGTTGTCACCATTTCCACCAAACTGGCATCCTTCCTGCCCCCGGACTTTGCCAGCGCGGGCAGGATCCTCCTGATATCCACCATCTCCATTGCAGCCGCACAGATACCGGCTGTGGGAAGGCTGAGAGGGAATTTGAACCTTGGCCTGTTCTTTGGCCTTATGTATCTGACCATCATAGGTTTCAGCGTGGACCTGGCTTCCTTCTTCGGTTCCACCATGACCATTACCCTTTTCTGCTTCTGTGTCATCGTGGGAAGCATCGGGCTCCACCTGTTCCTTTCCAGGATGTTCAAGGTCCCGTATGAGTATGTGATCCTTGGCATTACCGGAGCCATTGCAGACGGAACCACCGCATCCCTGGTGGCATCCAGCGCCAGATGGAACCGCCTGGTCAGCGTGGGACTGCTCATGGGGGTTCTTGGCGGTGTCTGCGGAAATTATGTAGGTATCATGGTTGCTTATCTGATCCGGTTCATCATCGGCGCGTAAGGAGTGTGCATATGGAGCAATGGAATTTTTATCTTTCCGGAATATTATATGGAGTATTGGAAAAAAGAAACAGCCGCGTCTATCACCGGCCCCTGGATGTCTATACCGGCCGGCTGGAGGACTGGCAGGAACTTAAAAGCGGGGATGGCTGGTACAGGGAGCTGGGTAAGATGGATGTCCTGGAAGCGCTTCTCGGCCTGGAGGACTATGAGTCCGGGGTGCGGGGATGCGCTGGCGGCACAGATGGCTGTAAGCGGTTCATGACCCCGCGGGGTGAACTATATGAAAAAAAAGATACGGATGCATATGTACAGCGTAATATAAAATTCCCAAAAGACCTGATACTTGAATCCGGAACCATCGCTGCTTTCGTAACCCCCTACCGCGACCAATGCGCGGTGCTGGTAAGGGACGGACTGGAGGACAGGACCATCCTTAAACAGTGGGCAGACATGAACCAATCACCCCTATATGCGGTAAAACCACCAATAACGGTCATGATTCCCATGCGGGACCAAGTCCGTCTGGCGGCAGACATCTATCTGCCTGCACCAGCCGCAACAGCAGGAAACAGTGGGAATCCGGCACCTGAGAAGATGCCCGAAAGAATCCCGGCAGTATTAATCCGCACCCCCTACGGAAAAAGCGCCGGGGCATCCTCTTATTTCCGTTTCGTGCAGCGCGGTTATGCCGTGATAATCCAGGATGTGAGGGGGAGGGAGGACAGTGAGGGCGAATGGCTTCCCATGTATTATGAAGTGGAGGACGGCGACGATACCCTGACCTGGATTGGAGCCCAGACCTGGAGCGACGGAAATGTGGGAATGACCGGAGGCTCTTATCTTGGATATGTCCAGTGGGCCGCGGCAGCCAGCGGGAACCCATATTTAAAGGCCATGCTCAGCAATGTCTGTGCCGGAAGCCCGTTCATCGATGTCCCACGAAGGGGAGGCTGCTTTAATTCAGGCATGCTGGCCTGGGCCTTCATGGTTTCGGGCCAGCGCGCCAATCCCCTGCTGATGGCCCGGGAGGACTGGGATGAGGTCCTCAATATCCGCCCCCTGGAGGAACTGGCGCCAAAAGCCCTGGGATACGATATACCGTTTCTGAAAAAATGGTTTCAGCACATGGACTATGATGAACTGTGGCAGCGCGGGAACTGGAAGGAGCGCACCAAATCCCACCGTGTACCGGCCCTGATCATGTCCGGATGGTTTGATGATAATGGGATGGGAACAACTGAGGCACTGGATTTGTACCATGATTACCATGAGAAAAAGGTAATCCTGGGCCCCTGGATGCACTCCGACAATGCCAGCTACGATATCCACGGCTTCTCCCTCGGAAACAACGCGCTGCGCTATGATATGGACCTGATATGCCTGTCCTGGCTGGAACATTACCTGAGGGGTGTGGAAAATGGAATTAACCGCACACCAGCCGTGGAGTATTACACCATGGGCACCAACCAGTGGAAAACCGCAGAGAACTGGCCTGTTCCCGGTACACAGGAACTAAGCCTGTATCTGGACGGCAATCATGAAAATGCCGGTACAGAAAACAAAGGCCGCCTGTCCCCGGACGCGCCCTCTGCCTCTTCCCTGGATTCCTATGTCTACGACCCGAAAAACCCGGCAGTCCATCTGGTTGACATGTCAGAAAACGAACTGGAGGTGCCAGGCGATTATACGGCCGAAGAACAGCGCCCTGACATACTGTGCTATTCCACTGACCTATTATCCCAGGACCTGACCATAACAGGAGATGCCTGGGCTGAGCTTTACATTTCATCTGACTGCGTGGATACGGACCTTGTGGTGCGCATCACGGATGTGGATGAGGACGGCCGTTCCATGAAACTGGCCGATGGCGTCATCAGCGTACGCTACCGCAACCAGTTCCAATTTCCTGAGTTCATGGAACCCGGAACCATTTATCCGGTCCGTATCCAAACCACCAAACTATCACACACGTTTTTAAAAGGACACCGGCTCCGGGTTACCATAACCTCCAGCGCCAGCAATTTCATCTTTCCCAACCGGAATACGAAGGATGGGTTTAACAGCGTGGAAATGCGGGTTGCACACAACTGTATCCACAGGGGCGGGGAGCATGCATCACGGGTGGTTTTTATGCAGGAACAGGAATAGGATCTGTTTTTGCCCATTGCCTTTGACTCTTTGACTGGCAGGTGTAAACCCGGAAAGGATGGAGGGATTTAGTGATCCTCCATCCTTTCTGCTTTCCTGGGGAAAGGAATCCAATACACCTTGCATCTTTTCTTTGCTGATATCATGATACACCATGATTGGCATCAATTTAAGTCTGACCCTTGTTTTTACACCGGAAATGGTATTGTCCGTTTGACTATCTGACTATTTACTGTATCCAGGCCCCGTCGTCCCCCACATAATACCCATCCGGCGTTGTGGCATTATAATACATTGCTCCGTCCTCCCCACAATAATACCACCTGCCGTTCCATGGAATCCATCCAGTCACCATATATCCGGCCGCATTGAAGAAATACCATCTGTCATTGATATACTGCCAGTTATTAGTTGTATAGCTTTTATCCGCATTGCAGTACCACCAGCCAACATCATCCCTAAGCCATGCGCCGCTGTAGCCCTGGGCCGCTGAGCCGTAGGTCTTTCTGTCAGCGCTCAGTTCATCGGCTTCCTCGGAAGATACATACCAGGAATCAGATTCTTCCCAACTTCCCTTATCAGACGAATTATACACGGCGCGGACCTTGAACATATAATCCCCGCTTCTGGTTATATATCCAGCAAAATCATAGCTTGTATCTGATGTGGTGATGACAGATGTTACAGAACTGTCATTGCGGTACAGACGCACCTCATATTTCCTGGCGTCCCCGCTGTCCTCCCACATTGCCATGCCATCTGATTCATCCCATTCCAGACCATATACATCCAGATTGCGGTCACTGCTGCCCTCATCCAGCGCATCCAATGTTATATTGACAATCAGTGTGCTGGATTTCCTTGTAAGAGAAGTAACCTTTCCATCTGCCCCGCTTAAATCCACATCGCTTTTTGAAAAGCCGGATGGAAAATAATAATCATCCTCTGCTTCCAGCGTAACCTTGAGTTTTGGTTTGTCATTCTCATCCCATTCATTCTTAGGCTCATTGGTCACTTCCACATCATCCACCGTGTATCTGCTGGAATCAGAGGTCACATCCACATCACTGGAACTGTCACCTGCCTCAATATCAGATTCCACCCACAGGGATACACTGTTAATCTCTGTACGTGAAGCCGCCGCCGCTGTACCGCACATGATTACTGCCAATCCAGTTGCCATCCATATGGCTGCCAATTGTCTCGTTCTTCCCATATTCCCCTCTCCTTTGGAACAATCTGCCTGCAGTTGCCGATTGTGATTACCTGTCCATCACAATACCTGACTCCTATAGATATAATTATAATGGAAAATTTGGGAAATGACAGCCCTTTTATTTTACTTCATGTTCTTTTATTTTAATATCTGTTTGTTACAATTGTTTAAAACGAATACCACCTTTCATCTATACTGATTCCGCCCCACTTCCCACATCCGCTGCCCTGATACCGGATTTTGCCTGCCGGGCATCCCGGTAGCAGGAATATTTCTAATACACACAGCCCTTGCAGGCTGTGACCATTAGCCTAGCAGCGAATCGGAAGCCTTGTACATTTCAATCCACACAGCCCTCGCAGGCTGTGACTATTTGACTTTATCAAGTAAGCACGTATTTAGTATTTCAATCCACACAGCCCTCGCAGGCTGTGACCTGTCCATGACATGGTTCATCCTGTCAACCAGCAGATTTCAATCCACACAGCCCTCGCAGGCTGTGACTTTGGATGGGAACTGGCGCCGCCATCTGACAACCAATTTCAATCCACACAGCCCTCGCAGGCTGTGACAGCAGGAGGTGCTACTGTTACCAACAACGGGGACGATTTCAATCCACACAGCCCTCGCAGGCTGTGACCATGTTGTACTATCGTGTTGCATTATATAGGAAATTTCAATCCACACAGCCCTCGCAGGCTGTGACAAAATTATCTCCACCACAAAGTCTTTGAAGATAAAATTTCAATCCACACAGCCCTCGCAGGCTGTGACAGCCTGCCACACCACTCGCACTCGTACCTCGACATTTCAATCCACACAGCCCTCGCAGGCTGTGACTTATAAGGGTCTGTCCCGGTTCACCTCCTGCTGATTTCAATCCACACAGCCCTCGCAGGCTGTGACTACCCTCATCGCTGCCCTTGACCGGGCAGAGCAGATTTCAATCCACACAGCCCTCGCAGGCTGTGACTCACGGAGTATGGCATGCCGAAAGGAGTTATTAATTTCAATCCACACAGCCCTCGCAGGCTGTGACGAATTATGTCAAGACACAAAATTCTAACCTGACAGATTTCAATCCACACAGCCCTCGCAGGCTGTGACCTTCGCAAACTCAGCGCGCACATGATAATTAAGATTTCAATCCACACAGCCCTCGCAGGCTGTGACTCTTTCAGTATTGGCTGTTGTATGAATGGTGTAAAATTTCAATCCACACAGCCCTCGCAGGCTGTGACGGGAAGGCAGGGGGAGGATGGAGGGGACCACGGAATTTCAATCCACACAGCCCTCGCAGGCTGTGACGAGAATGCAAAAGGTTCCGTCCGGGGCTATAAGATTTCAATCCACACAGCCCTCGCAGGCTGTGACATTCCAGGCCATCTACTACTTGTTTGGATACATGAATTTCAATCCACACAGCCCTCGCAGGCTGTGACAACCGGCAGATATGTGGCCTTTGGCATGCCGTGGAATTTCAATCCACACAGCCCTCGCAGGCTGTGACAATCCTCGCATTTAATTTCAAAATCAAAACCACGAATTTCAATCCACACAGCCCTCGCAGGCTGTGACAAATAATCATTTTCGTATAACCGTGTACCAAAGTATTTCAATCCACACAGCCCTCGCAGGCTGTGACTTAATGTCGTACTGAATATTGCTTTCCCTCCGCATTTCAATCCACACAGCCCTCGCAGGCTGTGACGTTGCAAAGGTCAAAGATAGTATCTACATCCAAGGAATTTCAATCCACACAGCCCTCGCAGGCTGTGACCAGGGATATATTCATCTTTCGCCAACTCTTTGGCATTTCAATCCACACAGCCCTCGCAGGCTGTGACCCCAAGCGGCTATACTCGGCCTTGCTGGCGGACGATTTCAATCCACACAGCCCTCGCAGGCTGTGACCTATAGGAGTTCCGTGAGCCGTCCAGAACTGATGGATTTCAATCCACACAGCCCTCGCAGGCTGTGACCCTGTCAATCTTCTTTGGGTCAATCGCAGCAAAAATTTCAATCCACACAGCCCTCGCAGGCTGTGACCCCTGTTCCAGCGCATAATCCAGCATGGTATTGATATTTCAATCCACACAGCCCTCGCAGGCTGTGACGCAAATACGTGCTTCCTGAAAAGTGGAGCTGAGGGATTTCAATCCACACAGCCCTCGCAGGCTGTGACGAAAAGCATTGGCAGATACTGCGGTATCAGGCAATTTCAATCCACACAGCCCTCGCAGGCTGTGACGATAAATAAGTCTTAAAAGCTGACACATCACCTATTTCAATCCACACAGCCCTCGCAGGCTGTGACGGCGGTACGGATATCACGCTGGGCAAGGGGATACTATTTCAATCCACACAGCCCTCGCAGGCTGTGACAAATAATCATTTTCGTATAACCGTGTACCAAAGTATTTCAATCCACACAGCCCTCGCAGGCTGTGACTTAATGTCGTACTGAATATTGCTTTCCCTCCGCATTTCAATCCACACAGCCCTCGCAGGCTGTGACCAACATGCGGTCAAACTGGGCGCACAGGATGATATTTCAATCCACACAGCCCTCGCAGGCTGTGACTTATATGCGTCTACAGTCGTTACGTATTTATAAATTTCAATCCACACAGCCCTCGCAGGCTGTGACCGCCTACGTGAATGACCTGATAGCAAGGGATATGATTTCAATCCACACAGCCCTCGCAGGCTGTGACAACACAGGGGAACCGACAATGGAGCCAATGGATATTTCAATCCACACAGCCCTCGCAGGCTGTGACTGCGCCGCCGTATCAGCCATCACGCTGACTATGATTATTTCAATCCACACAGCCCTCGCAGGCTGTGACATGGTTATGCCCACGATGATGGTAACGGTCAGATGATTTCAATCCACACAGCCCTCGCAGGCTGTGACGTCGTAAGTGTGTTTAAATTCCTCCAAACAACATATTTCAATCCACACAGCCCTCGCAGGCTGTGACGTTGTTCCCGAATCCAGCCCGGATGATTGCAAAATCAATTTCAATCCACACAGCCCTCGCAGGCTGTGACTGTTGTCCATGAAAGACCTTAACGGGCGTGAACCAATTTCAATCCACACAGCCCTCGCAGGCTGTGACGGTTAAGGGAGCGATGGGGGAAACTGACGATGGCATTTCAATCCACACAGCCCTCGCAGGCTGTGACGTCTGGTCCAGGTCACATCTGCCTGATATTCCTGATTTCAATCCACACAGCCCTCGCAGGCTGTGACGGTTTATGGAAGCTTAAACTTGATACTAAGCTTAACATTTCAATCCACACAGCCCTCGCAGGCTGTGACAAACAAAACTATAACTGTAAATGGGACCTATACAATTTCAATCCACACAGCCCTCGCAGGCTGTGACCTTATCGTTTATGTATGGCACCTTGTAGCTTGATATTTCAATCCACACAGCCCTCGCAGGCTGTGACAGTCACCGGAATATCTTGCAGACTGTTTCCTAAAATTTCAATCCACACAGCCCTCGCAGGCTGTGACGATATACTCCTTATAAAAAGGAGGTATCTGCTTTATTTCAATCCACACAGCCCTCGCAGGCTGTGACTCCCATCTTTCCGGGTCAAGGAAACATCCACAGATTTCAATCCACACAGCCCTCGCAGGCTGTGACAAATTATTGCATCCACTGTATCCTGCAATGTCTATTTCAATCCACACAGCCCTCGCAGGCTGTGACGTTCCAGCATACGATGTTGTAAAAGTATTCGGCATTTCAATCCACACAGCCCTCGCAGGCTGTGACTATCAGGACGGGTCAATGGCTGCGGAAATATATATTTCAATCCACACAGCCCTCGCAGGCTGTGACGATTCTGCGTGGCGGGGAATTATATAAAGCCACAATATTTCAATCCACACAGCCCTCGCAGGCTGTGACCAGAATCAGGATATGAGACATACAGGCACACCGAAATTTCAATCCACACAGCCCTCGCAGGCTGTGACTCAGCACCCGGTGAAGAGATATCCGTACTGGCACTTATTTCAATCCACACAGCCCTCGCAGGCTGTGACCCCCTTACCCCAATCCGTATTAAGGAAATCAAACTATTTCAATCCACACAGCCCTCGCAGGCTGTGACAACCCTGTGCTACATGGACACCTTACCTTTACGATTTCAATCCACACAGCCCTCGCAGGCTGTGACCCCGGCCGACTTCGGACCCCTGTCTAATTAGGTCCATTTCAATCCACACAGCCCTCGCAGGCTGTGACCACGGTATTCCTTCTTGAATGACTTAAAGTCACGTATTTCAATCCACACAGCCCTCGCAGGCTGTGACTCCACATAAAAATTCCCATAAGTGGTACTGGACATTTCAATCCACACAGCCCTCGCAGGCTGTGACTAAAAAAGACGAACAACCATCCATAACTCACCAATTTCAATCCACACAGCCCTCGCAGGCTGTGACGATACCGTTCTACAACATCATTAAGTGTCTGGCATTTCAATCCACACAGCCCTCGCAGGCTGTGACCACTTGATTGTGTAAAACCAACATTAATATAACTAATTTCAATCCACACAGCCCTCGCAGGCTGTGACCTTAATCTGGGATTCATATAAGACCATACGTTCATATTTCAATCCACACAGCCCTCGCAGGCTGTGACGGGAATCCAATCCCTGGGCAAAGCCGGCAACATAATTTCAATCCACACAGCCCTCGCAGGCTGTGACCGGCCCAGCAGGTTGAACAAGGGGACACTATCATCATTTCAATCCACACAGCCCTCGCAGGCTGTGACTTACGCAGAGTGGACTTTGGGAACTGTTTATTATGTATTTCAATCCACACAGCCCTCGCAGGCTGTGACCAGGTTGCGATTGGTTTATTTGCGGATGTGATTAGGATTTCAATCCACACAGCCCTCGCAGGCTGTGACCCAGATAGGACAGCTCCTAAGAACGGTCCTAAACATTTCAATCCACACAGCCCTCGCAGGCTGTGACGGTCGCCGTGTAGAGCAGGTTGACGTCTGGAATGGCATTTCAATCCACACAGCCCTCGCAGGCTGTGACTACATGAAATACTTAATATCAAAAGACATAAAAATTTCAATCCACACAGCCCTCGCAGGCTGTGACGCCAATGCAGAGCATGGCAATCGTGAGAGTAAGGGAATTTCAATCCACACAGCCCTCGCAGGCTGTGACACTACGTTTAGATGCCCTGGGCGGACGAACCACGATTTCAATCCACACAGCCCTCGCAGGCTGTGACGATACACAAGCTTACCTGTCCGCGCATACGGATTATTTCAATCCACACAGCCCTCGCAGGCTGTGACCCTATGCGGCTCTTTCATTTTTTCTCCATCAGCTATTTCAATCCACACAGCCCTCGCAGGCTGTGACAGCAATAATACCCAACAAAAACCACATTCTAACAGACATAATCATATACAATGCATATATATTTAATTAACAAACTCTAGTTCCAAGAAGGCTCCCCTGACTTCCACCCTGCTTTTTAGGTGCGAATCCCCTAGGAATTTTATGTGTGCTCATGATCCGCACCATCATTTGCCCCTAGGGTATGTTTGAAAATTCATTCCCGCCATCTGCACGCCCCAACTCTTCTATCCCCAATAAAACAATAACTCCATCCTGTATATTATTATATAAAACTTTTTCGCAAAATAAAAGCCAATCCAGCATCTTCCCGTCTATTTTATGCGTCTGCACTCCAGTATGATTTCCAAATCCATCTCTCTTTATGGAACCGTTACGTCCTCCATGATACCCGCCAATTCACCCTCCTTTTTCACATGCACTGCATATCAGATATAATCCGCCCTATTTTCAAAATTTTATTCTCTGTATCAAAATGGATATACGCCTAATGTCCCTAAACGCTGAAACCACTGATACCCCCGCAATTCCCATGATTTCCAACCACCCTGTCCCCATTCAGATAATCTCATCCAACACACTTTTGAAATCCTGTATTCTTTTCATATACTTATAATCCAATTTACACCGTGAAAGACAGGAACACAATACATTCCTGACTAAAAGATAGGCTCAGACCAGGGTTGTCACAAAAATCATCCTGTCACATAAAATGATATTGGGAATAAATATTGAAAGGAGTGTCTATCTATGGATTTATGCACTGATATAAGCAGAGAATGCTGCAATTGTGACCAGGGACAGGCTTCTGGCTGTCCTTGTGGCCAATCCGGCTGCCCCTCCTGCTGCCAATCCCATTGTACGGATATGATTCATTATCCGGTTGCAATGGCATTCGTGCCCTGGCAGCAGTGGCAGCCCACTTTTGTCCCGGAACAGGGTCTGGTACAGGGAACCATTTTCCCTGAACTGGATCTTCCATTTCATTGCGGGAGGTGTGGCATATGATGAATTACGATTTTAACAATTTACGGGAAATGATGCTGAAGCAGGTAAATGAAACAGGATTTGCCGTTGTTGATTCCAACCTTTATCTTGATACCCATCCCTGTGATGCGGCTGCAATCAACTACCACAACCAGATGGCTGAGGCATACCGCCGGGCCTTAGCTGATTACGAAGCACAATTTGGCCCTCTAAGGGCTTCTGACAGCAGGGATACACAATATTGGACCTGGGTCAATGGTCCATGGCCATGGGAAGGAGGATGCTGATACATGTGGATATATGAAAAAAGACTGGAGTTTCCTGTTAATATCAAGGAACCAAACGCAAGGCTGGCCAAGTTCATCATGAGCCAATATGGAGGACCTGACGGTGAAATCAGCGCATCCATGCGTTATCTCTCCCAACGATATACAATGCCATATAAAGAATGCAAGGCCGCCTTAACGGATATCGGTACCGAAGAACTGGCACATATGGAAATCATTGCAGCCATCGTGCATCAGCTAACTAAGAACCTGACCGCCGACCAGCTGGTAGAGCAGGGATTTGGGCCTTATTATATTGACCACGGCACAGGTATCTGGCCGCAGGCAGCCGCAGGCATACCCTTTAATGCCTGTGAATTCCAATCCAAAGGAGATGTAATCACCGACCTTCACGAGGATCTGGCCGCAGAGCAGAAAGCCAGAAGCACTTATGACAACATCCTGAGGGTTGTGAAGGATTATGATGTATGTGAGCCAATTAAGTTCCTGAGGGAACGTGAAGTGGTCCATTACCAGCGTTTTGGCGAATGCCTGCGAATTACCCAGGAAAAACTGGACAGCCGGAATTTCTATGCGTTTAATCCGGAGTTTGATATGCAGCCAGGGCCGTACCAGCAGTGAGGATATGACAGGAAAATGTACGCCGCCGGGCGTATCCGGATAAGAATGGGGCGCTGCAGGCCATGGTATGCAGCGCCCTTTCCCCATATGCATGTGTTAAGGTGTTAGAAAATTGCTTTCCGTCAGCTGTGTGTCCCACTTTGTGGGAGATTTGGTCCCAATGAGGGAGACATAGCGGGCTACGTTGACCGAATTGGGACCAAATATGCCGCGAAGTAGGGCGTACAGATGGAATGATCCATCCAGTCCCTTTATTCCTGTTCCGATTCCAAATGCGGAACCAGCAAGTCTATCTCTGCAATTTCATTGTCAGTTGCAACCCGCAGGGGAGGCCCCCATGTTCCTGCGCCAGAGGTGACAATTACCTGGGGTGCTGTTGCGTTGGCCCTGTAATACCCATAGTCCACATCGAAAACAGCATTTGTAATAAGGTTAAACGGGAACATCTGGCCCTGGTGGGTGTGACCGCATAGAATCAGGTCTGTTTCACTGCCATACTCATCCAGATTACCTGGTTGGTGGTCCAATACGATTACAGGAAGGGGTCCGGCATCAGGCAGTACTTCCAGCTTCCTGCGGTTATCACCGTGGGCACCGATGGGAGATGAATCCCTTCGCCCGGCCAGCACAAACCTCCTGTCAATCACCACCGTCTCATCCATCAGCACGCGGACGCCCGCCCCATCCAGAAAATCCAGCATCTGCTGGTAACCATCTCCCGCATCATGATTGCCAAGACATGCGTACACGCCGTATTCTGATTCCATTTTCCCGAACAATCCCATCAGTTCTCCAGGATTCGCCAATGAAGTGATATCGCCGTCAAAAATATCTCCGGCAATGCAGATAATATCTGGTTTAAGTGCATTGACAGCCGAAACTATCTTGGCAAGATGCTTTTCCTCAATCACATAGCCCAGATGTATATCACTGAGTAAGACAAGACGTATTGTCTCCATGCCAGCCTGTTCCTGTCCAAGCCGGACGTGATACCGGCGTATCTGGATATTGGCGGCATGAACCGCACCAAAGACCGTAAGTCCTACTGCCAGCAGCATGGACAGTGCTGCGGACACAAGACGTACACTGCGGGATACCGGGAATTGAATCAGATGGGTAAGCCTTAGGGCAAATAGGAGAAGGCTTACAGCATTGGCAATGATTACCACATAGGCCAAAAACCCCAGTGCATAATGGTCAATCAGGAACAAGGTCCCATAGGCCCCCATGCCTGGTATCCGGCTGACAACAAACACCGCCAGAATTGTCAAGAGCAGCAGACCAAAAACCATGCCGGATACGGGCCGGTTCAAACCTTGAAAAATCATCGCAAGCCATTTATAAATCTGTCTTTCCGCATTGATGAATAAACCAACCAGTATAATCAGCATGAAAACCATTGCCGCAATCCGCATCGTATCCCTTACCTCCATGTTATCACATTTGCTCTGATGAACAGCATTGATGACAGTCCGGCAAATTCCCTCATATCATGCAGCCGTCCCAATAAGCCTCTTATAATGCGCTTTAAAACCGCCTGGATACTTTGAATTCAACTCCCCATTTTGCTTTCAGCGTCCTCCAATCTGGCGTTTTGTCATCATACATAATGCCGTCTCCTATTTTCCTAATGGAACTTCCATCACAAAGGGCTGGTTCCAGTAAAATGCCGGCCCATTGAATTTGAGGGTAACTGAGCTGTCCCCATCCTCGTAAAAGATGCGGAAACCGCTCAGGCTGCCATTTCCATCAAAGTCATACCGCTCATGCTCCCACCCGGACCATTTTAACTTCCTCTGGCAGATCAGCCCCCTTAATGCAAGCTCCTTATCTTCATGCACTGCTTCCACATCAATATATACTGCCGGCCGCTCCTTTACTGTTTCTTTCCCTTTCCCATCTGTTATTGACACTGGCTGCGGCTCCATCCTGGTAATGCCCAATATACGTACGGAGCCTTCTTTCCACGGGATATCAACGTTCAATGTTTCATGATCATCCGGGATATCCAGCGTAACATGAGGGGATTCTTCGCGGTTCAAAAATGTGATTCCAGGAATATTTATGCGATAAGACCCACTCGGTTCATTCCGGGGAACATCAAACAGGCATGAGTAACGCCGCCCATGCCGTTGTACATCCGACAGCCTGTACCGCCCTATATTATCCCAATAGGGATTGGCAGGTAATTGCTTTATTGGATATTCTCCCTCTTTATCGGAGATGGTTGGCAAATCTATCTCCTGGTATGGCGGCTTGTAAGTAATGCTTACCTGCCTTTCTTCTCTTTCACTGTACACATACCAGGATATCAAAATCCCTTCGTTAACCTTTTCACCTATGCTTATAATGGAAATACCGTCATGGGTATCCATACTTCCACGCTCCTCCGACACTAATTCTTCCAACGTCCCATATTCAGACGCACGCTTCATGGCAAATTCCAGCGGCTCTTCAAAATCGAGAATCCGGAGCGCATATCCGGCCAATGCATTTTCATGTCCTGAAACAGATGGAATCTCAAACCTGGCTTCAATGAAATAACGCATATGTCCATATGCATCTAAATAGTCGGGATAGGAAGCATACACCGATTCCTGGGGCTTTATTCCAGATTCCGGAATGCCAGGTCCTGTCAAAAACAAGCCATCCCCCGACACCCAAAGCTGGTTCTGATACCGCCCGGAAGCAGCCATGCCCTCATCCCCCGGCGTTTGGTATTCACTGTCCCCTGATGCATCCCCGCCAGCCGCGTTCTTGCGGACCTGGGAATAATCATCCATGACAATAGTTACTATCAGCTCCTGATTTTGACAGATAACAGATGTCAAAACCAATGACTTTTCTTTCTGGGATATCTTAGATTCAATGACAGATTCCAATTCATAGACCGGATGTTCCGATTGAATGATTCCATATGTCCTGACAAATTGATATGGAAGAGCGGAAATCCGTTTGTCCATTTCTGTTTCAACCTGCTTGCCTGCATTCGGATCCTCTGTTTCAGTCCGTGCCATTCCGGTATTTTCTTCCGCCTTGCCATCATTCTCTTCTTCGGTATGTTTCCCCTCCATACTGATGACCGGCTTTGATGTATCCTCCAAAACTCCTCCCCCAGCTTCCTCCTTCCCCTGGCAGCCGGACAATAGAACAGACAGCAGACCTGTTATCACAAAAGCAGATATTGATTTTTTCTTCATGGCAGCCCCTCCTCTTTTCAACGGAATTCCTATATGTTTATCTACATTTATCATAACAGGACTGTTCCTTTTGTTCTTTTCTTATTCCTTAAATCTTCCAGACGTAAAGATTAATTCCATGTAGTTAATCATGCCGGTATTTATATAAAATGCTGCACCTTCACTTTCCATCCCGCATAAACAGGAGTCACATATTCTGCCGTCAAGTGGATACCGATTACAAAAAGTTAGCCGCATCCCCCATATGTCCATTCCCCGGCCCTACCCCAAATATAAATCTGCCGAAATAAAAAGAACTACTAAACCCATATTTGATAGATAGCAGTTCTCCCTATTCACAATAAACCGGAATTTAATCCGATACCTGCTTATAACAGATTGGCTCATCATAGCCAAATGTCCTCTTTCCGTTTACTTCCATTGTTTCGGATACTTCCAGACATTCCTTTGAAAAACGTTCAAACAGCTGAAACCTCATCACGGGGGTAAACATACTGGTACTGCCTCCCTCCCAGACACCAGCCTTTTCCTGGAACAGCGCGGGCCTAAACTTCTCCGAAATCTTTAAGCATTGAAAATCCGCCGTCTTCATATTTTTATAAGAAAATGTGGTTTTCTCATTGCCGTCCGGAATCTCATAAGAAGTCAGCAAAATCCCTTCCGGTTCCTCTGTGAACAGGAACAGATGGGAGGAGCAATGCCGTTTTCCATTTACTTCGTAAATGCTCTCCTCAACCATGAACTTCCCTTGAAATTCTGGCGGCAGATTGCTGATTTTATCGTTACAAACCGTATTCATGTGCTCCGCATAGGGAAATTCCTTTCCCTCTTTCTGTAATGCATCATACTGTTCCCTGTTATTGAAACTCCCGGTCAGTAATGCCATAAATCCGTCTAGTTTTGCCATATATACTCCTCCTAATATATAAGTGTAGGGTTTTCTGGAAACCGATGGCTATCTTTAGATACCATCACATAATAATACTTCATATGCACATATTTTCTTCCATTCATTATACAGGAAAATCCAGTAAAAGAAAAGGCATGGCGAATCATACGCCATACCATTCCTATATACTGAATGTCAAATTAAACCTTTCATAAGCCTACTGCACACAGGCCCCGCTCCCGTCCACCTTAAACCCATCCGGCGTGGTGGTATCCGTAAGCATAGCCCCATCTGCCCCCAGATAAAACCACAGGCCGTTCTCCTCAACCTTTTCCCACTGATTCCTGGCCATGGCGCCATTGGAACGCAGGAAATACCATTTCCCGTCAATCTGACGCCATCCCTTTGCCATGTATGTATTGGAATCAAACCAGTAGGTTACGCCGTCCACGGTAATCCATTCATTGGATGCCTTTGCACCGTTATCTTTTACATAATACCAGCCATTGCTGTCCTGTATCCAGCCCTTTCCGGCCGTGGTCCCAGGACCTGCATTTCCCGAACCGGAAGGAGACGCCGTACCGCCTGTGCCGCTTCCTCCCAGCGCGCCGGCCTTAGCAAGTTCAAACCCGTAATCAAACATTGCTTTTGTATCTGTATAATGGGTGGATTTGCTCTTCATCACCACTGCGATGAGCCTTACGCCGTCCTTTTCCACAGCGGTCACCAGCGTATTCCCAGCCTTGGAGGTATAGCCTGTCTTACCGCCTATGACGCCCGGATAATATCTCGAATCACTGGGATTAAGCATCTTATGTCCCATGGTCACCGTCAGACCTGAAGGGTTCTTAATTGTTGGGGGCAGTGTATACGTCCTTGTGGAAGCCACGGTCTTAACAGTATCATTCTGGAATGCCGCCCTGGCAATCAGCGCCATATCATGGGGTGTCGTATAATGGTTGGTGTCATTCAGCCCGTGGGGATTGGTAAAATGGGTATTGGTGCATCCAAGTGCGGCTGCCTTGGCATTCATCATCTCCGCAAACTTGGCATTGCTGCCGGCCACATGCTCTGCCAGGGCATTGCCCACTTCATTGGCAGACTTTAACAGCAGGGCGTACAGACACTGCCGGACAGTCATCACATCCCCCTCAACCATGTTGATGGAGACAGCGCCTGATTCCAGATTGGTGGTGGCTGTGGCTGAAAATGTAACCTTGTCGTCCAGGCCGCAGTTTTCAGCTACCAGCAGGGCTGTCATCAGTTTGGTGATGCTGGCCGGGTAAAACTTTGTATCCCCATTCTTGGAAAACAGCACATTGCCTGTGGCTGCATCCATAAGGACTGCGCCTTCCGCCTCAACGGCCGGCTGCTGAATTGAGGCCGTGTCCACTGTCCCTTGATTGGTCCCTTGATTTACCCCTGTGCCGTTACCCGGGTTCACACCGGTACTGCTTCCTGCCCCCTCTGGTCCGGCAGCCGTCCCATCCGCTGTCTGGGATGGCCCTGAGGGGCTGCTTGGGTTATTTGTATTGTTTGTATTGTCAGCAGAAGGCCCGGTGGAGGATACCACCCCTGCGCTGTCCGCGCCACCCCCCACACTGCCTGTCCCACTGCTGCCGTAACTGCCGTCCGGCCCCTGTCCCTGTGCAGGACTGCCGGACTGGAAGGACGCCACCTGGCTTTCTTCCAATGGTGTGATGACAACCGGGTTGCCGTATGCGGCCGTGCACATCATAAGGGCGCTGGCCATGAATATGCTTAAAAATGATTTCCATTTTTTCAATCTCATCCTGATACCTCTCCTGCATGTCTTATAAAAACAGTCCAGCATCAGTATATCATATTTCATGGTTACAAAAAACATCTAATTCTGACGATAAACTTACGATTTTTATAAGTTAATCCCCCTGCCCGGCGCCCAGATACTGCTTTAAAAGTTCCAGTTCATCCATGTACAGGCAATTGGGAAGCGTCCCCTGTCCCACTGCTTCCATACACGCGTCAAGTTCCATCCACATCACGCTTTCCACTTCCTCTTCCTGAAGCTTCAGTCCCTGTATGTCAACAGGTTCCCGGTACACATATACATGGCTGTACTCGCTGTCCCTGAACATTTTCCCATAAAACTCCTCTTCCATGTAACCTTTGTGGATTCCTGCGAATTCCAACTGCCCTGCCTCTGCCGAAATCCCCAGTTCTTCCTTCAGTTCCCTGAGCGCCGTGGTCAGGAAATCATCCCCGGCCTGCACATGCCCGGCCGAAGAAATATCGAAACACCCCGGATAGGAATCCTTCCCCTGGCTCCTTTTCTGAAGGAGGATTTCAAATCCTCCCTCCCCGCAGGCCCTGACGATCCAGATATGGGCCGTGCCATGGGTATCACCGTCCATATGGACCATGGTGCGCTCCCGCACCGTTCCTGTCCTATGTCCTTCCCCATCCCTTATATCAAACAGCTCCAGCGCCTTCCCGTCCAGGGCTGCCTCCACCAGCCGGTCACCGCGGTAGGACAGCTTCAGGGAAAAGAAGGGGGCGTCCTCATTTATCAGGCGGTGGAAAATCTTATCCCCTTCCCAGATATTTAATTTCAGCACATCTTCCTTTTTCACCCACTCCAGCACGCCTTCATTGCAGGGAAGTATCTGGCCTTCATGACTGTCCGCAGTATACAGACACATATACTCTGTATCCCAGCCTTCCGCCACAAAGGTTACAAGCCCTCTGAACCGCCAGGAAGTAAGGGTCAGTCCTGTCTCCTCCTTCACCTCCCGCAAAAGGCATTCCTCCGGGCTCTCGCTTATCTCAAAATGCCCGCCCACCCCTATCCATTTATCCTTGCATACATCGTGTTTCTTGCTGACACGGTGGAGCATCAGATATGCCCCATCCTTTTCTATATAACACAGCGTTGTCATTTTTGCTTCTATGCCCATCCCGCGCCTCCTCTTACCAAAAATAAAAGGGTACCCGCCGGATCATCCTAACGGGTACCATTATTAACCAACCTTAATGCTGTCTGGGGTCTGTTTGGAATTTCCAGACACGCCCTTGCGCAAATACCGCGAAAGCCCCTGCCAATGCGGTACGGCACCCCTTATTCTTCAATCGAATAGTTGGGAGCCTCTTTTGTGATATGGATATCATGAGGATGGCTCTCTTTTAAGGATGCGGCGGAAATCTTGATGAACCTTGCTGTCTCCTGAAGGGTCGGGATATCCTTTGCGCCGCAGTATCCCATACCGGAACGCAGCCCGCCCAGCAGCTGGAATACGGTGTCCTCCACCATGCCCTTGTATGCCACCCGGCCTTCCACGCCTTCCGGCACCAGCTTCTTGGCATCGGTCTGGAAGTAGCGGTCCTTACTGCCGTTCTCCATGGCTGATATAGAGCCCATGCCGCGGTATACTTTATATTTACGTCCCTGATACAGTTCAAATGTCCCCGGGCTCTCGTCACATCCGGCAAAGATACTTCCCATCATACAAACGCTTCCGCCTGCCGCAATGGCCTTGGTCACATCGCCTGAATACTTGATTCCGCCGTCAGCAATGATCGGCACTCCGTACTCCTTGGCAACGCGGTAGCAGTCCATGACAGCGGTGACCTGGGGAACACCGATGCCAGCAACCACGCGGGTGGTGCAGATGGAACCAGGCCCGATGCCGACCTTGACACAGTCAGCGCCCGCTTCAATCAGATCCCTGGTGGCCTCTGCCGTGGCCACGTTGCCCGCCACTACCTGAAGCTCAGGAAATGCTTCCTTGATCATCCTGACGCAGCGTACCACATTGGCGGAATGGCCATGGGCGGAATCCAGTACGACCACATCCACCTTTGATTTAACCAGGGCTTCCACACGCTCCAGCACATTGGCCGTGATACCCACGGCAGCACCGCACAGAAGGCGTCCCTGTTCGTCCTTTGCGGACAGCGGGTACTTAATCTGCTTCTCAATATCCTTGATGGTGATGAGTCCTTTCAGGTTAAAGTCAGCATCCACAATCGGCAGCTTCTCTACCTTTGCCTTGGCCAGGATGGCCTTGGCTTCCTTCATGGTTACGCCCTCCCTGGCCGTGACCAGGTTCTCGGATGTCATGCACTCCCTGATTGGGCGGTCAAAATCCTCTTCAAACTTTAAATCACGGTTGGTGATGATACCAACCAGCTTCCTGCCCTCGGTAATGGGCACGCCGGAGATGCGGAACTTAGCCATCAGGTCATTGGCATCCCTTAATGTATGGTCCGCTGAAAGGAAAAATGGGTCTGTGATGACTCCGTTCTCAGAACGCTTTACCCGGTCCACTTCCTCTGCCTGCTCTGCAATTGACATATTTTTGTGTATCACGCCGATACCGCCCTGTCTGGCCATGGCAATCGCCATGCGGTGCTCTGTAACCGTATCCATGCCGGCGCTCATCATTGGGATGTTCAGTCTAATCTTCCTGGTCAGATTGGTAGTCAGGTCCACCTGGTTGGGAATTACTTCTGAATAAGATGGTACCAGAAGTACATCATCAAAGGTTATGCCTTCGCCGATAATTGTACCCATTTCGAATTTCCTCTCTTTCTGTGTGTTTGCTTTGACATTTGTTTTCAGGGGCACGGGGCCTGTCTGGAACGGGCCCCATGCCCCGGAATATATCTGCTGGATATTGTTTGAACTGCCTGTCTGCTTCTTATTAGTATCTAATACTAGCAAATTTTATGTGGCTTGTCAAATCAAATTGAAAGGAAAAATTCATTCATTTTACTTATAGGTATCAATCAGCCCATCTAATAGACTTCAGCAATAATTTTCCAGTTTACGGATGGCCTCACACATCATTTCTTCTGTAATGACATCAAAGGGTCTGGCGCGCATCAGTACGTCATTCACTGCCTTGCGGGCCACCTTTTTTATATTCCCATCGTTAAATTCCAGGTTCAGTCCCTTAAAGGAAGGCACAAGTTCCAGGCTGCGGTAAAATCCAAATAACTCCTCCAGTTCTTCCTCCGGGCTCTCAAGCACCATCAGCTGTACACCGATCCCATATGCCACTTTTTCCCCGTGGGTGACGTCGTGGCTTCCCTCCAAAAGAGTGAGGCCGTTCTGTACCGAGTGGGCAATGCCGTTCCTCACAGCCTTGATTCCCAGGGCCTGCACCGTGGATGCTGTATAAATATTCAAATTTACAACATCAATAAAATCCGGTGACACGGTCTTTGCCTTCATGGACCTGACAGCGGATACAGCCTTTTCATACATCTGCGCCTTTAACATCCCGGCCACGGCCAGCGCCATATGGTCAAATATATCGCTGTTGTCCGAGCCCGGCAGGGAAGCGCTCCCCTCATACCACTTTGCCAGCGAATCATAGATGCCTGAAATAAAATACCCATATGGGGAACCCACGATCACTTCCGGGTCCACCAGCACAAGCGGGGGGTTGGTTTTAGGATAGATATTCTCCAGATACTCCCCTTCATCGGAATACACGATTATCTGGTTGCTGGACGCCGCGCAGGTGGCTGCAATGGTAGGCACGGTGACAATGGGGACATTATACAGTTCAGCTGCATATTTAGCCGTATCAATGGATTTTCCCCCGCCTGTGCCAATGATGAAATCCGGTTGGAATCCCTCACACAGGTCTAATATTTTTTTTACATTACCCATGCTGCTCTCGCCGGAGAATTCATTGACCACATACTGGATTCCCGCTGCCTTAAGGGCCGGGAACAGTTTCTCCCTGACAGAAGCCCTGGACCTGGCCCCGCCGCTGACCACTGCCCGTTTTCCAAAGGAAGGCAGGACCATGGCGGCCTCCTTCCACACATCTGTCCGGCAGCAGTATCTTGCCGGACCTGACTTATTATATTTAACCGTCTCTTCAAGACTGAATTTTCCCATAGCAATCTCCTTTTATCCGCCCAGATATGATTTGTTGACCTCTTCATTGCCCATAAGCTCCGTGCTGTCACCGCTAAGCTTGATGGCGCCGTTCTGCATGATGTAGCACCGGTCAGAAATACTCAGCGCCATATATGCGTTCTGCTCCACCAGGAGCACCGGTATCTTTTTTTCCTGATTGATCCTTGTGATGACCCGGAACATATCTTCCACGATCACAGGCGCCAGCCCCAGGGACGGCTCGTCAAACATAATCAGCCTGGGATTGCTCATAAGCCCCCTGGAGATGGCCAGCATCTGCTGCTCCCCTCCGCTCAGGGAGCCTGCCAATTGTTTCTGCCGCTCCTTAAGACGCGGGAAAATATCGTACATCTCCTCTATCTTCCGGTTCATTTCCTTTTGGGAATATTTCCTGCAGTAAGCCCCCATTTCCAGATTGTCCCTTACCGTCATTTCAGGAAACACCTCACGGCCTTCCGGCACATAGACAATCCCCCTGGATACAATCCTGGTATTCCTGATTTTAGTCAGGTCCTCCCCGTCAAACAGGACTTCTCCCCGGGCTGGTCTTAACAGTCCCATGACTGTTTTCATCAGGGTGCTTTTACCTGCCCCGTTGGCACCTATGAGGGAAATGATCTCATTGTCCCCCACCTCCAGGCTGACGTCGTACAGCGCCTGGACTTTCCCATAAAATGCGTCAATATGTTTAATCTCCAGCATTGGATTGTCCCCCTTCTGCCTGCGCCGCTTTCTTCCTGTACCCTTCGCCCAGATATGCCCGGATAACCTCCTCATTCTTCTGTATTTCCCTGGGGCCGCCCTCTGCGATCTTGCACCCGAAGTTCAGCACCGTGATGTCGTGGCTCAGGTTCATGACCACGTCCATGTTGTGCTCAATCATGAAAATGTCCACGCCGCTTTCATATACCCGCCTTATGATATCGATGAATTCCCTGCGCTCCGACGGGTTCAGCCCTGCAGCCGGTTCATCCAGCAGGATCAGCCTGGGTTCCATCATCAGGGTCCGCCCCAGCTCTGTCATCTTCTGCCGTCCATACGCCAGATTGCTTACCACCTCGTCCCGGTAACGGCTCATGCCGATAAATGCAAGTATGGACTCCGCCTTTTCCCTAAGTTCCCGCTCCTCCCGTGCGGACCTTACCACGTTTACCAGATAGCTTAACAGGTTCTGGTTGGTGTTGTACTGAGCGCCTATCATCAGGTTCTCCAGGACCGTCATGGTGGAGAACAGCTTTATGTTCTGGAAGGTGCGCCCAATGCCCCTCTGGGCCCGCATATAAACAGGCAGCCTGGATATGGACTCCCCAAACAGCAGCACATCCCCTTCTGTCTGCGGACCGTCGCCCGTAATCATGTTGACCGTAGTGGTCTTACCGGCCCCGTTGGGTCCAATCAGGGCGTGGATCCTGCGCTTTTTCACCTGAAAGCTTAAATCACTTACAGCCACCAGTCCTGAAAACCGTTTTACCAGATTCCTTACCTCCAGAACCGTCTCTGCCTCACTTCCCAAACCGTTCACCGCCCTTTCCTGTTTTCTTCACCAGATGCCTGAACCTCCCCGGCAGCGAGACCAGCCCGTTGGGCAGGAACACAGCGCAGAGCAGGACCATGGTGCAAAAAGTAATCTGATAGTAATCCCCCAGGAAACGGAGCATTTCCGGAAGGATCGTGATGACAATGGCGCCGATCATATTGCCCAGGATATTGCCGATTCCCCCTATCATCAGCATGATGACATAGGAGATGGACAGGTCGGTGGTAAACGACAGGGATGTTACAAACTGGTTAAAATGGGCGTACAGCGCCCCGCCCAGGGCCCCATATACCGCGGCCAGGGTAAATGCGCGGATCTTAATCTTTTTGATATCCAGACCAAGGGATTCGATTGCCTCCGCGTTGTCCTTTACCGCCTTAAATTCCCTGCCCCATTTGGAATGGGCAATCCGCATGGACAGAAGACACAGCAGCACGGCCACGGTCCATACAAAGTAAAAGTATTTCACATTGGTATCCAGGTTCCAGAACAGCACACAAAACCTGGGTATGTTCTTGATTCCCTGGGTTCCTCCTGTAATATCCATCAGGTTGGTGGCCAGGATCCGGATGATTTCAGAAAATGCCAGGGTTGTAAGGGAAAGATACACCCCTTTCATCTTAAGGCTGGGATATCCCAGCCCCCTGCCGATAAGGAACCCAACCACCAGGGCCGCCACCATGGTGAGCCAGGGCGACAGCCCAAAGTTCCTGGAAAGCAGGGCCGAGGTATAGGCGCCCAGGGCATAGATTCCCGCTGTCCCCAGGTTCATCTGCCCGGCCAGGCCCGTAATGAAATTCAGTCCGAACACCACAATCATGTTGATAACCATCTGGTTCAGGATCGTTATATAGTAATTATTGGACATAAATAACGGAACCAGTGCTAATATGAGAAAGGCTGATGCCATCATTGCATACTGCCAGTTTATTTTCTTATTCACGTTTTCCACCTCTGTTCCTTCCATCCGATTTCCAATGGGTCAGCGCGTCTTCCCGGTAATTCCTGCGGGCCTGATTAACAGGAAACCCACAAGCAGGACAAAGGCTACAATATCCTTATAAACAGATGGCAGTACCATGGAAGCAATATTTTCCACAATCCCAATGCACAGTCCTCCAAGAATGGCTCCGGGCAGGTACCCGAACCCTCCGATGACTCCGGCTGCAAACCCTTTAAGTCCAATCATGTTGGACATGGTGGTGGTGATATTCAGCAGCGGGGATACCAAAAGCCCAATCAGGCAGCATATCATCATACTGATCATGACCGTTACCGTCATGACCGTCCTCACATCAATCCCCATAAGCTGGGCCGCTTTCCGGTTCTGCGCCACACACCGCATGGCCTTTCCCGGTTTTGTCTTATATAAGAAAAGCTGCAGCGCCAGCACACAGAATGCAGCAGCCGCGATAATTGCAATATTGGCAATGGAAATGACCACATCCCCCGCCTTCACGGTGCCGATTAGGAAACCCGGGACGGAAAACGGCACAGGCCCCCACAGCAGGCGGATGGCCTCCACAATGATCTTTCCCAGCATGACAGTGGCCATTATGGTATATATCATGGTCATATTCCTCAGCGGTATGAAGATGACCCTGGCCACCACAATACCCAGAAGGGCCACGGTTATAAGGCTGAGCAGGATACCTGGTATGAAATCCATTCCCAGGCCCAGAATATAGGTTCCGCCGAAAATATAAGCGCCTGTTGTAATCATCTTGTCATGGCTGAAATTAAGGACGCCGGACGCGTTCCATATCAACGTGTACTCAATCCCCACCAGCGCATAGATGAACCCCATGGCAATCCCGCTTACAATCAGCTGTATCAAAATCCCAAACATAGGCATACCTCCACATTTTATTGCAGGGATGCAAAAACCTGCTTTTCGCATCCCTGAACCGTACAACTGATTAATCCTCTACCGTAATGGAATCCAGGTAAACCGCGGTGCCGTCCTCCAGTTTGCAGATGATTCCTTCATGGACCATTTCCCGCATGGAGTTAGGTTTGTATTTTCCCACCACGCCCTGAAGGTTGTCTGTCTCATTGAGCGCTTTTAACAGGGCGTCGCTTTCCGTGGTCCCGGCCCGCTCAATGGCATCCTTGAGGATATAGATGGAGCCATAGTAGGTGGCCGCGTACAACTCCGGCGTTTCATTGTATTTAGCCTCAAAATCCTTCACAAACCTTGTCACATGGTCACTGGTATTGGAAGCGGTAAAGTCCGTCACGCAGTACCAGTTATCCAGCCATTGGGGCTGGCAGAGCCCGGATACCTGGGGAGTGGAAATGGAGGGTGAACCGATGATCGGCACATCCAGCCCCAGGTCGTGGAACTGCCTTGCGGCCAGGGCTGTCTCTGCATCATCCGTCCATATGATGACCCCGTCCACCCCGGCGTCCTTTAACTTAAGGATTTGGCTGGTCATATCCGTATCCCCTGTATTATGGGCTTCCGCCACATATTCGGTTCCGATTCCGTCCAGATATTCCTGTATGACGTTTAAGGCTCCTGAACCATAATCATTGCTGTTGGTAAACAGCCCCAGCTTTTTGCACCCCAGGTTCTGGGTGGCATAGGTTGCTGCCAGCTTTGCCTGCACCGTATCAGCCGCGCGGATCCGGAACAGATATGGATTGTCAATGGTGGTAACCAGCTTGGGGCTGGTGGCGCCTGTGAGCATGGGAACCCTGGCCTGTGACAGCAGGCCTTCCACTGCCAGCGCCATACCGGACAGGTTTGGCCCTACCTGTGCCGCCACGTCCTGGCTGATAATCAGGTTGGCCGCATTGATGGCCGTATCCTGGGCGCCTCCGTCATCCGCGACAAAAAGTTCAATCTGCCTTCCCAGCACGCCGCCGGCCGCATTGATTTCATCTGCCGCCATCTGTGCCCCTTGCTTGGTCCTCAGGCCATTGATGGGCGCTGCTCCGGTGATGGACCCTGATACCCCAATCAGGATTGTATCCCCGGAAGCCTGGTTTGCCGTATCCTCCGGGGATTCCCCCGCGGTCCCGTCCTGCCGGCTTTCCTCCTTTGCATCACCGGCAGCCTGTGTCTGCGGGGACTGTGCCGCCTGGCCGCCGCATCCTGACAGGATGGAGAACACCAGACACATTGCCAGGGTTATACTAAGATACCGTTTCTTCTCCATTATGTAACCTCCCTTTATCCAATTTAATGAGAACAATGCCACACACCCTACAGGATATCCCCCATATCTGCCAGCAGCGCATCTACTTTCTTCTTTTCCTCGGGAAGCAGGTCCCCTAAAGGCATCCTTGGAAGGCCTGCGTCAAATCCCTGGCACTTAAGCACATATTTGAATACCTCATGCCAGTGCGGGTCATTGGTGTTGTATGTAATGAAGTAATCCACAAAAGGCTGGATCCTGGTCCAGTATTCATTGGCCTTGTCAATATCTTTTTCAATGGTGCAGATATCGAACAGGGTGCGTGCGAATTTTGGGAAAATGGCCGGCATTCCGCTGAGCCATCCGTCTGCCTTTGCAAAGAAACCTTCCATAGGGGCGTAGTCATGGCCATACATCACGGTCAGCTTATCGCCGCAGTGGTATTTCAGTTCATGGATCCGGTTGGCATCCCCGTGCGCGGCCTTGATGCCATTGATTAAGCCTTCATCCACCATGTCCTTAATCTCAACCGGTGTCATCTCATACCCGCAGAACCTGGGATTATTATAGAGGATGATATCAATGTCAATGGCTTCCCTCAGCTTCCTGAAGTGGTTCACCACCGCCCGTTTGTGCGGCTGCAGATAATACGGCATGATGACCAGGACCCCTTCTGCCCCGCACTTCTGCGCGTACTGGCTCAGCTCTATGGTCTGCGCCGTGGAGTACCTGCCGGTACCCGGGTACACAGGTACCTTGTGGTCCACGGATTTGATGATGCTTTCCATGATATACTTCTGCTCCCTGGTGGACATGGAAATATTGTCGCCGGTGCTGCCCACACAGGAAATACTGTGCGCCCCCTTATCCAGCACCCACTGGACATACCTTAATGTCTCCTTCTCATTGTAGGATTCATCTGCATTCCACATTGTCATTACTGCCGGCATAACGCCCTTTCCCACTGTTCCCATAAGTTCTTTCCTCCTTAATTGATAAAATAAAAGTTTCTTATAATAAACACATATGTGCTATTATCCTCTCCCGAAATATTAAATTAAAAATTAAAAATTTTTTAAAAAAGAGCATACGTTACCCTTACCAAAGTTAAATTGACGTTCCTTATGCATCCCTCCTTCCCTTCCCTTCCCCCAGAACAGGCCTGGCACGGCCATATCATTCGACCTTGCTTTTAATCCGTTCCTCCATATTCATGATATGGGTCTGAATCAGGCCGCGCACGGCCTGTACATCCCTTTCCTTTAACGCCTCCACCATCTTAAGGTGTTCATTGCACGCCACCCGCTCATGGAACAGGGACGTGCCCGTGGTGGTCCGGATGACCATATACCGGTTGCTGAGCACCATATACAAATCCAGCAGGCATTGGTTTCCCGCCATCTCCACTAACTTTTTGTGGAACGCCATATCCGCCAGAAAATAATCATCGAATTTTCCCTCTTCAAAGTATACCCGGCTCTTTTCCACCATGAATTCCAGTTCCTTAAGCTGCATGGATGTAATGTCGCTGCCAAGCTTCACAAGGGCCTGCTCCTCAAACAGCAGCCTGGCCTCACAGACATCCGCAATGTCCTCCCTGGTGGCAACCGGGATTTCATATTTACCACCCGGCATCAATTCTACAATATGCTCATGGGCCATCCGCTTAAGGGCCTGGATAATCGGTGTCTTGCTGATCTGGTAACGCTCTGCCAGCTCGGTGGGGTCCAGCCTTGTCCCGGCTACGTAATCCCCGCTGACAAATCCCATACAGATTGTTTCATATACAATATCATCTAAGTTCTTTTTAAGTGACATATGCTACTGGTACATCCCCTCTGTTTTTTTTAATGGTATCATTTTAAACCCGCATATGCAATCGGTAAAGTATCTAATTTCCCCTATTTACCGTGCAGGGCCACGATTTTACCCGGATTTAAAATGCAATGAGGGTCAAATGCCTTCTTGATTCCTTCCATCAGCCTCATCTGGCACGGACCGCACTGTTCATCCAGATACATGCGCTTGGCATACCCAATCCCATGCTCGCCGGACACAAGTCCTCCGAAGTCCCTGGCCTTTGCGTACATTTTTTCAAACACATCCTGCTTTTTATATTCCCAGGCCTCCTGGTCCATATCATCCCTGCACAGATAAATATGCAGGTTTCCATCGCCCGCATGGCCAAAGCTGGGTATACGCATCCCGGATGTCCCGGCCAGCTCATGGGTATATTTGATGAATTCCGCCACATGGCTTCTGGGAACCACCACGTCACATTCATCCATCTCCGTGGTGGAGGCCTTGATTGCCTCTAAAAAGGCTCCCCTGGCGTTCCACACGCTCTGCCTGCGCTCCTCGGTATCCACCAGGAACACATCCTTTGCCCCCAGCTCCAGGCATAAATCCGCTGCCCGCCCGTAATTGCGTTCCACCTCTTCCCTGCTGTTTCCGTCAAATGTCATCAATATATATGCATCACTTCCCGTATCCGGGAACCGCTTCCCAAGGTAATCCTCTGCAAACATGATTGTATTGCGCTCCATGAACTCAATGGCCGTGGCCTGGACCTGTGCCTCTATGATCCGCGGCACGGATTCAATGGCTGATTCCATGGTCCCAAAGGGCACCAGAAGGCTCACGGTCCTGGACGGAAGGGGAAGGAGTTTCAGGATTGCCTCCGTGATGATGCCCAGCGTGCCCTCCGAACCGATCATAAGGTTCAGCAGGCTGTAGCCTGAACTGTTTTTTACCACCTTGCCGCCCAGCCTCATCACCTCGCCGGAAGGAGACACCACCGTAAGACCCCTGACATAATCCCTGGTAACCCCATACTTGACCGCGCGCATCCCTCCGGCATTGGTACTGATATTCCCGCCAATGGTAGCTGACTTTTCCCCGGGGTCCGGTGGATAAAACAGGTTGTTTTCCTCCACGTAGGCTGCCAGGTCCATAAGGAGCACACCCGGCTCCACGGTGACGGTCAGGTTTTCCCTGTCCAGTTCCAGAATATGGTTCATGGCGGTCGTATCCAGCATGATTCCTCCATGTACGGCCACGGCGCCTCCCACCAGGCCGGTACCGGCTCCGCGCACAACCACCGGGATTGTTTTTTCCGATGCATAGGACATGACAGCCGCCACTTCCCCTGTGTCCATGACCTTTATAAGGACCTCCGGCATGGAGAATACTCCCCCCAGTTCGTCGTGTCCGTAATCCTCGCTGATTTCTTCCCCTGTAAACACACGGTCCGGGGAAACAGCTGTTTTTAAATAGGAAATGTCCTGTGAATCTATTTTCTTATAGTTCATTCCAGTTCCCCCTTCAACTGTCTGATTAATTCCGGAATGATTTCGTATAAATCCCCCACGATTCCATAATGGGCCACATCAAAAATAGATGCCTTCTTATCCCTGTTCACCGCAATGATACAGTCCGCGCCCTTCATACCCGCGGCAAACTGGACAGAACCTGATATCCCGGCTGTTATGATCAGCTTTGGTTTTACCGTCCTTCCGCTTAAACCGATCTGCTGCCTGGGGTCGAACCAGCCATTTTCAACCAAAGGCCTGGTACAGGCCATCTGGGCTCCCAGCTGCTGCGCCAGCTGTTCCATCAGTTCCAGGTCTGCCTGCGATTTAACACCCCTGCCCACCGCGACAATCACGTCTGCCTCGGATATATCCACCTGCTTTTCCTTTGGCGTGCATCCCAGGACCTGTATCCTGTTATCCAGGAATCCTTCCTTTACATCCATATGTACCAGGGTTCCTGTGGGATGTTCCTTTTGTCCTGCCATGGAACAGATCTTATACCTGACCGTACAGAACTGGGGCCTGTGCCTGGGCGTCACAATCTGCGCCATGATGTTGCCGCCAAAGGCAGGGCGGATCTGAACCAGGTCCGTATCCTCCTTCATCTGCAGCACGGTGCAGTCAGCCGTAAGGCCGGTCCTGAACCTGGCCGCTGTCCTGGGCGCCAGGGAGCGCCCGGTATTGGTGGCTCCCACCAGCACGGAGGAAGGTTTTATCTTCCGGATAAAATCCTCAAACACATTGGTATAGGAAAGCACGTTAAAATCAGCCAGGCCCGGATGGTCATAAAGGAATACCCGGTCCGCGCCGTATCCCAGAAGCGTTTCCGCCTGTTTTTCCATCCCGCTTCCCATTACAAGGACGTAAACAGGATGTCCAATCTGTTCTGCCAGCTCCCTTGCCTTTCCCAGAAGTTCCAATGTAACAGGGTGGATGGACTCCCCGTCATGCTCCGCATAAACAGCAATCCCCCGCCATTCCTTTTTATCCACGGATGCGGGCGCCTCTTCCTCCACCCACCGCACAACGCCCTCCGGTCCCTTCTTTACACACAGGCGGCACATCCTGCAGGCAGCCGTAATGGACAGGCTTTTCCCCTGCCCTGTAATTGCACCAAAGGGACAGAGCGCCTGAAGCTGCTTTGCGGATTCCGTTGTCACCTTATCCTGGTTTATCTCTAAATATGCCATGGTATACCTCACTTCAAACAGCTTATATGAACTTATGTTTCCTCAGGACTGCAGCCATTGCCTGGGCCAGCTCCCGGCCGGTCCCTTCCATGATTTCCTTATCCGTCTTCTTATCAGGCGGGAAAATGCGTTCCACCTGGGTAGGCGATCCCTTAAGGCCATAGTGGCCGGGATCCCTGTCCTCCAGGTCATCCAGACCCATAACCTTGATACAGCCCGGGTCCATCCCAATCCTTCTCTTATAGGAAGGAAGCCTGGGCGTGTTCACATCCTTGTCCACGGTTAACAGACATGGCAGTTCCATCTTCTGTGTCTGTATCTTATTCTCCAGGTTCATCCTCACCGTCACGAAGGTATCCCCTGTTTCCAGGACCTCCAGTATATTGGCGCCGTGGGCAATCCCCAGGAACTCGGCTGTTTCCGCCCCTACCTGGGCCGTGTCCCCGTCCGTGGTCTGCTTCCCGCACAGGATCAGGTCATAGGTTCCTGATTGACGGATGCCCTGGGATAAGGTATGGCTTGTGGCGCACACATCCGCGCCCGCAAAGCATCGGTCCGAGATCAGGTATCCTCTCTCCGCCCCCATGCATACGGCTTCCAAAAGCACTTCCCTGGCCTGGTCCGGCCCCATGGTAATGACAGAAACATGTCCATCTGTCCTTGCCCCAAGCTCCAGCCCCAATTCCAGCGCATATAAATCATATGGATTCATCTTAGCCTCAATACCATCCCGCTTCAGTACGCCTGTAACCGGATCCACCTCCACGCTGGTGGTTCCCGGCACCTGCTTGATGCATACCAGAATCTCCATTGCTTCCTCCTGTTGTGTTGAACTTCTTTTCAGAATTAAAAATTTAAAATTTTGTATACACTATTTATGATTAAATCATAGCATATGACTACATCCAACACAATGCCTATAATATCCAAATTAAAAATATTTTTTTGTGCATTTTATACATCAACCAGCGCCGCTCTCCTTCCAGCCCCCACAATATAAAACTTACCCTAAAAATCCACCCTTGACAGCTCCTGGATCGCATGTTATATTGTGTATATACGATATACACAATATAATCATCCAAACAATCATGATTGCCACAAATACAACAACCCCATACCACGGAGGCAGCGCAGTGAATATCATTATCAGCAATTCCAGCGGAAAACCAATCTATGAACAGATAACATCCCAGATAAAGAACATGATCATGACAGGCCAGCTGGATGCAGGCGATTCCCTGCCAAGCATGAGGACACTTGCAAAGGAACTGAGGATCAGCGTCATTACCACCAAGCGCGCTTATCATGACCTGGAGCAGGAAGGATTCATTGAAACCATAACCGGAAAAGGAAGCTTTGTGGCTGCAAAGGATACCGAGGTCATCCGGGAGGGGAACCTGCGGATTGCGGAGGAATATCTGACAAAAGCAGCTGACCTGGCTAAAAAGAGCGGCATTTCGTTAAAGGAACTGATGGAAGTGCTGGAACTTATATATAACGGAGAGTGAGGAGATGTCCATGGAGTACGCAGTGAACATAAGAGGGCTTTCTAAAGCCTACAAGGATTTTTCCCTGAAGGATGTTGACATCTTACTTCCAAAGGGAGCCATCATGGGGCTGATAGGGGAAAACGGGGCCGGCAAATCCACCACCCTTAAGGCCATGCTGGATATTGTCCGGCGTGACAGCGGCGGGGTTGAGATACTGGGCCTGGACCTGGACACGGACCAGCAGCGTATCAAGGAACAGATTGGGGTTGTGTGGGGCGAAAGTCATTTCCATGAATTCCTGGACGGGATACAGGTATCCCATATGCTGGGCAGGATTTACAGAAACTGGGACCAGGAACTGTTCCTGGATTACATGGGCCGTTTTGCCCTGCCCGGGAAGAAGAAGATAAAGGATTATTCCAAGGGAATGCAGATGAAGCTGTCCATTGCGGCTGCTTTGAGCCACCATCCCAGTCTGCTGATCCTGGATGAGGCAACCAGCGGCCTGGACCCGGTTGTCAGGGATGAAATCCTGGATATATTATTTGGATTCATTGAGGACGGCGAGCATTCCGTGCTGATTTCCTCCCACATCACCAGTGACCTGGATAAGGTGGCCGACTATATCACCATGATCCACAACGGTTCCATCCTGTTTTCAGAAGAAAAAGATGCCTTAATCGAGGACATGGGAATCATCAAATGCAGCCAGGAGGAACTTCAAAGCCTTAAAGAACTGGAAAGCCGCGGCGGGATTACCATCGTGGGCGTCCGCCAAAGCGCATACCAGTCAGAGTGCCTGGTGCGCAGCAGCCGGGAAGTAATGGAGCGCTATCCAGCCCTGGTCATGGACCGCACCAATATTGAGGAAATCATGCTGTTTTATGTAAGGGGGCAGATGCGATGAAAGGATTACTATTAAAAGATCTTTATTGTTTAGGACAGAACGTCAAGAGCCTGTTATTCATCATTGTCATATGGGGTCTTGTCTTCCTTCCGCAAAAGGATGGCGGACTGCTGCTCATATCCCTGTCCATGATGGTAAGCGCAATGTTTACCTTCACCCTTTCTTCCTATGACAGACAGGTGAAGTGGGATACCTATGCGCTGAGCATGCCCCTTTCAAGGACCGCCATGGTCCAGGAAAAATACATCGTTTCCATACTGATGCTTATGGCCGCGGCCGCCATATCCTTTCCCCTGACAGGCCTTGCCTGGCTGATCCGTACCGGGGGAATCGATGCGGAGTTTCTGTATGCAATGTATACAACCCTTCTGACAGGTACGGCCATATCGCTAATCTACACAGCCCTGGCCCTTCCCTGTTCCCTGTGGCTTGGCGCTGAAAAGGGCCGTTACATCCCCAGCGTGCTGTTTGCAGCCATCTTCTTTGCAGGTATCGCCATGGCCCGGGGCGGCAGGCTTAAGGCCATGAGCCCGGACCTCCTGTCCAATTTCGCCATACTGCTGCTGGGTCTGTCACTGCTGGTTTTTGCAGGATCCTATTTTATAAGCATTTCCATTTACAGGAAGAAAGAATTTTAAACCATCCGGGCAGGAGGCCAAAAAAACTGGGCACTTGCCTGGAACCGTCCAGAAAGGGGCAGCTGTTCCTGGAGGGAATCCCCATATCCCCCAGGTCCGGCTGCCCCTTTCTCCTTATCATATCATGCCGTGGTTCCCAATCCGGCTACATCACAAGCTTTCTGGGAAATGTCCTCCTCATGGCGCCAATCATCTTCTCATTGGGCTCAATCAGGACCTTGAAGCTGTCTGCCCCCTTCTGGTACATAAGTGCATATACCTTGGCTTCCTTCCTGCCGGATGAAAAATCCTTTATCCTGGCGCCCTGACGCTCATAATCCTTTAACACAAAGGAATCAGCCGGAGCCACCACCTGCACATCCTCTTTGTCACAGTCAAATACCCGCTTCCTCCTGGCCTTGCCCAGGATGCGGTCCACGCTGAGCCCGCCTTCTGCAAACAGGTATTCATATTCCACGCTCATGTTCAGGAAAACAAAATAAGTACCTGCCGCCGCTGCCAGGAGGAATATGATCCCAAATATGGTCTGCATGGCCAGGAAGGCTGCAAGGACACACAGGACAATCATCAATATCTTAAGGGGAATGGCATAGGCCGGGTCTTTCCTTTTCACAAGCCACTCTACGTAATTATCATCGTTCATCATGGTCTCTCCTTTTATCATGTGGTAAATGTTCTGATTTGCATATTTCCCATTATACAATAGTTTGCCCCATATTTCCAGTCATACCTTACAGGCTTTTAAGGAAAGGCAGCATCCGCTCCATATTCTCCACGGTCCTCCGGTTGATATAATGCTCAATCTTCTCCACCTGTTCCAGTTCACTGTCCGTATGGTTCAGGGCGCAGAAGAATTCCTGCAGCACCCGGTGCCTGTGCAGCAGATACCGTCCCTGCGCATGCCCCTTGTCCGTAACCATGACGGCGCCGTATTTCCTAAAATCAATATAGCCCGCTGCCTTCAGGTTATCCAACATCTTGGATGCGGAGGAAGGGCGCACATGCAGGTTGGCGGCCAGAAGGCTTACCCGCACCGGATATCCCTCCGCTTCCATGCGGCAGACCATTTCCAGATAATCTTCCATGGAAGACGTCAGCTCATCCACATTTGCCCGCTCATATCCTTTCATGGTATAGAACCCTTCATTATCCATGGCAGATCTGTTTTTTTCATGATTTCCACCCATACCAGTAACCAAAGCATACCTCCTGCAATATTATAAGAGTAAGAAAATGTTTCCCTATCCTAAATCTATTGCGAGGTATTGTAATTATGAAAGAAAATCATTGTCTGAATGATATAAAGCCCGGACAGCGGGCACACGTGAAAGAACTGACTGCCTGCGGCAGCATCCGCAGACGCCTTTTGGATATCGGCCTGGTTGAGGACACGGAAGTGGAATGTCTGGGCCAGAGCCCTCTTGGCGACCCATGCGCCTACCTGATACGGGGCGCTGTCATCGCCATACGTTCCGAGGACTGCAAGGGTATCCTGATTCATGAATGATGCTTAACAATGAAAATTCAAGTTTGAAAATCCAAAAATAATGATCCAAGAATGATGGTTCTTAAATATAAATCTAAAAATATTTAAAAGGAGTATTAAAATGGGGCTGACAAAACAATCAGTAGGAATGGGAGCTGTCGATTCCGGATTGGAGATAAAAAAACAGACACCCGAAGATAAGGTCATTGCCATAGCAGGTAACCCCAATGTAGGAAAAAGCACCCTCTTTAATAACCTGACCGGCATGAACCAGCATACCGGCAACTGGCCCGGAAAAACCGTGACCAATGCCCAGGGCTTTTGTAAAACCAGGAATCACGGATACGTGCTGGTGGATATACCAGGCACCTATTCCCTCATGGCCCACTCTGCCGAGGAGGAGGTTGCCCGCAATTTTATCTGTTTTGGGGGCAGCGACAGTGTGGTGGTGGTCTGTGACGCCACCTGCCTGGAACGCAATATGAACCTGGTACTGCAGACCATGGAGATATCAGACCATGTGCTGGTATGCGTCAACCTTCTGGATGAAGCTGCGCGCAAAAACATTTCCATTGACCTGGAAATGCTCTCTGAAAAGCTGGGGGTACCGGTTGTGGGCACCATTGCCAGGAAAAAGAAAAGCCTGGAGCAGTTCCTTAAGCAGCTGGACGCATTGGTGGATGATAAGAAGGACCTTCATCCCTACCAGGTTCAGTATTCCCCCATCATTGAGCAGGCCATTGCCATGGCAGAACCCTTGGTAAAAGCCAGGGTGGAGGGAAAAATCAATTCCAGGTGGCTGACACTTAAGCTTCTTGACAGCGACCCTTCCCTTATGAAGGAACTGAAGGCCTATCTGGGAGAAGATATACTTGACATACCGGAACTGACACAGGCCCTGGATGAAGCCAGGGAACACCTGTCCAAATACGGTGTCACCAGGGAAATCATGGGGGACCGGGTGGTGGCTGCGCTGGTGGCTTCTGCAGAAAAAATATGCCGGGATACCGTACATTTTAATCAAAGTGAATACAATGAAGGGGACCGGCGCCTGGATAAGATACTGACCAGCCGTTTCACAGGTTATCCTGTGATGATTGGAATGCTGGCCGTGGTGTTCTGGCTGACCATCACCGGGGCCAACTATCCTTCCCAGATGCTGGCGGACGCCTTCTTCAGGCTCCAGGACCAGCTGACCAGGGGATTCATGGCCATGGGCGCGCCGGATTGGCTCCACGGCATCTTTATCCTGGGTGTCTACCGCGTATTGGCATGGGTTGTATCTGTGATGCTGCCGCCCATGGCCATCTTCTTCCCCCTGTTCACCCTGCTGGAGGATTCCGGATACCTTCCCAGGATTGCCTACAACCTGGATAAACCATTTAAAAGCTGCCATGCCTGCGGCAAACAGGCCCTTACCATGTGCATGGGCTTTGGATGCAATGCAGCCGGCATCGTGGGCTGCCGCATCATCGACTCCCCAAGGGAGCGGCTGATTGCCATGATTACCAATAACTTCGTGCCCTGCAACGGAAGGTTCCCCACCCTGATTGCCATCATCACCATGTTTTTTGTGGGTGTTTCCGGAGGCGCCTTTGATTCCTTTTTGTCCGCACTGCTTTTAACGGTCTTCATTGTGCTGGGTGTGTTCATGACCTTTGCTGCGTCCAAGTTCCTGTCCATGACCGTATTAAAGGGCATACCCTCTTCCTTTACCCTGGAGCTGCCGCCTTACCGCCGCCCCCAGATTGGGAAGGTCATTGTCCGCTCCATCTTTGACCGTACCCTGTTCGTGCTGGGAAGGGCCATTGTGGTGGCTGCCCCGGCCGGACTTCTTATCTGGGTCATGGCAAACGTACAGGTGGGCGGTCTTACGCTGCTGGCCCACTGTTCCGGCTTCCTGGACCCATTTGCCAGGCTGCTGGGCATGGACGGGGTCATACTCATGGCCTTTATACTGGGGCTTCCTGCCAATGAAATCGTCATACCCATCATCATCATGGCTTACATGGCCCAGGGCAGTATCCTGGAGTTTGACAGCCTGGCCCAGTTAAAGGAACTTCTTGTGAACAATGGATGGACCTGGATTACCGCTGTCAGCACCATGCTGTTTTCCCTGATGCACTGGCCCTGTACCACCACCCTTCTCACCATACGCAAGGAATCCGGCAGTTTTAAATGGACCCTTGTATCCTTCCTGGTGCCTACTGTGTGCGGTATCGTCATCTGTTTTGCATTTACCTGCGTGGCAAGGATGTTTGTGTAGCTGTCCCGTCAAAGGACCCCGGACTTTTAATACCCCGGACATGAAAACAGCCTGGAACAGTTGGGTTCATCCCAACCTTCCAGGCTGTGTGTGGTTATATCATGCTGCGGATTAGTACATTCCGCCCATGTCAGGTGCTGGCGGCATTGCCGGAGCCGGCTCCTTGATATTTGCAACAACGGACTCGGTTGTCAGCAGGGTGGAAGCAACGCTGGTTGCGTTCTGCAGTGCGCTTCTTGTTACCTTAACAGGATCCAGGATCCCTGCTTCAATCATGTCAACAAACTCTTCCTTGTATGCGTCAAATCCGCTTCCTACCTTGGACTCCTTAACCTTGTTCACGATAACGGAACCTTCCAGTCCTGCGTTTGCAACAATGTGGAACAGTGGGGATTCCAGTGCCTTTAAGATAATCTTGGCGCCAGTCTTCTCATCGCCTTCCAGGCTGTCAACAATCTTCTGCACATCAGCTGCAGCGTGTACGTATGCGGAACCGCCGCCTGCGATGATGCCTTCCTCAACAGCTGCCCTTGTAGCGTTCAGGGCGTCTTCCATACGAAGCTTAGCTTCCTTCATCTCTGTCTCGGTAGCAGCGCCTACACGGATGACAGCCACGCCGCCGGCCAGCTTAGCCAGACGCTCCTGTAATTTCTCCCTGTCAAAATCAGAGGTGGTTTCCTCAATCTGCTTGCGGATCTGGGCAACCCTTGCAGCGATGGTATCCTTATCGCCCATACCGTCAACAATGATGGTGTTTTCCTTCTGGACCTTAACGGATTTTGCACGGCCTAACTGATCCATGGTTGCATCCTTTAAGTCCAGACCAACTTCCTCAGAGATAACGGTGCCGCCTGTTAGGATAGCGATATCCTGCAGCATTTCCTTCCTTCTGTCGCCATAGCCGGGAGCCTTGACGGCAACTACGTTAAAGGTTCCTCTTAACTTGTTGACAATCAGGGTTGTCAGTGCTTCGCCTTCCACATCCTCAGCGATGATGAGCAGTCTTGCACCCATCTTAACAACCTGCTCTAACAGAGGCAGTAACTCCTGGATGTTGGAAATCTTCTTGTCGGTAATCAGCACATACGGATCGTCCAGGTTTGCTTCCATCTTATCCATATCAGTGCACATATATGCGGACAGGTAACCTCTGTCGAACTGCATGCCTTCAACCAGGTCAAGCTCTGTCATCATTGTCTTGGATTCCTCAATGGTGATGACGCCGTCCTTGGAAACCTTCTCCATGGCGTCTGCTACCATTGTGCCAACCTCATCATCGGATGCGGAGATAGCTGCAACTCTTGCAATCTGAGCCTTGCCGTTGATTGGTTTGCTCATAGCCTTGATGGCGTCAACTGCTGCGTCCGTGGCTTTCTTCATACCCTTTCTTAAAACGATTGGGTTAGCGCCGGCTGCCAGGTTCTTCATACCTTCATTTACCATTGCCTGTGCCAGGACGGTTGCGGTTGTGGTGCCGTCACCAGCCACGTCGTTGGTCTTGGAAGCAACCTCCTTAATTAACTGTGCGCCCATATTCTCGTATGGATCCTGCAGTTCAATCTCTTTTGCAATGGTAACACCGTCGTTGGTGATTAACGGAGCGCCGAAGGACTTATCCAGGACAACGTTGCGTCCTTTGGGTCCTAATGTCACACGTACTGTATCTGCTAACTGGTTCACACCTGCTTCCAGGGCCTTGCGGGCTTCTACTCCATACTTAATCTGCTTTGCCATGATGATCAACCTCCAAATTATGTTCTATTCATTATTTTGTAAAATGGTTTCAATTATTCAACTACAGCCAGGATATCGCTCTGCTTAACAATCACATACTTCTCATCTTCTACTTCCACTTCGGTGCCTGAGTACTTGGAGTAGATAACCTTGTCGCCGGCCTTAACCTGCATGGTGATCTCCTTGCCGTCCACAACGCCGCCAGGACCAACTGCAATAACCTCTGCCTGCTGTGGTTTTTCCTTTGCCGCACCTGGAAGGACAATACCGGACTTTGTGGTTTCTTCTGCCACTAACTGCTTTAATACTACCTTGTCAAACAATGGTACCAACTTCATAATTGAATTCCTCCTTACAAACTGTTCTGCTTTTTCTTTCTTGTGTTATCTTTCTAAGCATCTTTATTTTGCTCACATGATAAGTTATATCACCAGTTGTTAGCACTGTCAAGACTTGAGTGCTAATTTCTTTTAATTTTATTTTTTTTTACAAATTCATGTTTCTTTTTTTTTCCATTCGTATTACAATAGTAACAATAAGGAATACTATGAATTGTATCGTACTTTTATGCGTTTTATGCGTAATCACTACTAAAAGGTAAGAAGGGGGTTTTTGCATGGCTAAGAAAGGTTGGGGTAAGTTCGTAGCATTCGCGGCTGTCACAGGCGCTGTTGCTGCCGGCGTTTCTTATGTACTCCAGTATAAGACATACCACAAAGAACTGGAAAAGGATTTCCGCGAATTTGAGGACAGCGGCGACGAGGACAGACCGGACGGAGAGGAAGACCGCACCATTGATTCCCGCAAGCTGGACCGCAATTATATTTCCCTTACTTCCAGTAAGGATGAACTGAAGGTGGCTGCCAAGGATATGGCCCATGCCACTAAGAATGTATTGAAGGATGCCGGAAGCCTGCTTTCAGACACAGCCCATGAGGTTGCCTCCGCGGCCGTGGATACCGCCCACATCGCCCTCCACACCATGAAGACCAAGAAGGATGATTTCATGGATGAGCGTGCCCAGAAAAAGGAGGATGATTCCGACCTGTTTGAGGACGAGGGCTTCCTGGATGATGATTATGTGGACGAGGACGACCTGTATGACTACGGCCGCATGGACGGGGACAGCAGTCCTTCCTATGTCTCCCATCATTATCCGGCAGACTACAGTGACGACCTGATGGATGAGGAGGAGGTGTCCGGGCAGGAAGGCAGTTCCCTGCATACGCCCCAGGAACCTACCGCTACCATTGAGGAAGACACACTGGATTAAGCTGTTAACCGTATGTTTTTCGGACCATATGTTCAGAAGGAATGAACCTCCGGGGATGCATAAGCATCTGCCCGGAGGTTTTTTATGGTAATCCCTGCCATGGTCCGCTGGTAAGGTCCGCCGGTATGCCCCGCATGCGGACCATGCTACTCATCCCATATAAGCAGGTTCACCCACATGGGCATGGCGGCCTGGTCCTCCTCAACCACGTATGCATGGTTATCATTGTCCTCAGACAGCAGCTGGTATTCCCCAGTGGATTCCACATAATCCCACCGGTCGTCCATGAATGCAATGCCATGCTCCACCCTCAGTTTCCAGGTGGAAACCTGGTCCTCCTCATTCATACTGGTATAGACCACATCACCTTCCATAAGGTCCTGGGAGAATGTTCCTGTCTTGCAGATATCCCTTGCCTCCCCTTCCGGGCTTCTCTCAAAATAGCAGTAACCCGTATGGCCTTTGCCCTCCATCCTGCCGTCTTTCCAGATTCCCTGGGAATAATCATACCGGGGCGCGTCCAGATCCACTACCTGCAGGGCCGTGCACTGTCCTTCCGGCTTCCCGGCTTTAAATGTACCGTAGTACACGGTGCCCGCCTTGGTAAACACCATCCCCCTGCCATCTATGTCAGCCTGGAAGGAACTGCCGTCAAAAAGGTAACGCACGCCGTCCATGGCAGTATAGAACATATCTGCCAGCATATCCGCCTCACATTCCATCACGGAGGCAGCCTCCTTAAGGTTTCCCTTTTCAAGCGCAGCCATGATGTCTGACACGGTTTCCATCTGCTTTTCATCCAGGACCACGGCCGCGGATTCACGGGAAGCCCTGCCGGCTGCATTTTGCTCTGCCCCGCTTTCCTCTACGCTGTCCGCTGCCATGTCCGCCGGGTCCGCTGCTTCCCGGACCATGGCCGCCCTGTTTTTCCCCGGGGCATTTTCCTGTTCCTTAAGTCCCCAGATACCGCTGATTCCCAGCACGATGGCAAATGCCGCTGCCGCCGTTCTGTCCATGACACTGTATTTCCTGTCCTTCACTCTATCCTCATTCCTTTCATCACAGGTTCAGGACCAGGCCTGATCCAACAGCCTGGCGCCCTTTTCAATCTCAGCTTCGCTCAGTTTCGCATATCCCAGCATGACCGTGGACGGATAAATGTTCTGCTCGGAATGGATGAAGCAGTCCGACATGCCATAGACCTTTACGCGGGCTGCAGCGGCCTGTTCTGTCAGCTGTTGCTCACTGCCTCCCCAGCGGTAGGTCAAAAGTACATGAAGTCCTGCGTATTCCCCGCGTATGACAAACCGGTCCTCCAGCTTACGAAGGCCGTTTAACAGCACATCATGCTTTGCCTTGTATACGGCCCTCATACGGTTTAAATGGCGTTCATAATGGCCCTGGGTGATGAACTGATAAAGGATATTCTGGTCAATCCTGGACACCGTGGACGCATAAAAACCAGCCTTTTCCCTGTACACCTTCACGAGATGCTCCGGAAGCACCATGAATCCCACACGGATAGCAGGCGCAATGGATTTTGAAAATGTCCCCATATAAATCACCCGGCCTCCCCGGTCCATGCCCTGCAGGGCCGGAATGGGCTTGCCCTTGTACCGGAATTCACTGTCATAATCATCCTCAATCAGGTACCTGCCCTGACCGCTGTAAGCCCAGGCCAGCAGTTCCTGGCGCCGTTTCACCGGCATGACGATTCCAGTGGGATACTGATGGGACGGCATCACATAGGCAATCATTGCCCCGCTGGCCTGCAGACGCTCCACATCCATGCCATAACGGTCCATGCCCACAGGAACCACATGATATCCCTCCCCCTGCAGCACACGGTAGGCCTGTTTGTAGGTAGGGTTCTCCATGGCTATCCCCATATCGGTCCCAAGTATCTGGGCCAGCAGCATCAGCAGGTATTCGCTTCCGGCGCCGATAAGGATCTGGTCCGGGCTGCAGTCCACCCCCCTGGCCGAGTGGAGATATTCCCCCACCGCAGTCCGCAGGGACAGCTCTCCCTGGGGATTTCCGGTCGAGAACATTTCCTTATTGTCATCCACCAGGGTATTGCGGCTCAGCTTGCGCCATGTATTAAAGGGGAAACTCTCCAAATCAATGCCCCTTGGTGAGAAATCCACCTCAAACCTATGTTCATCCTGATTCTTTTCCAGCACAAAGGAACCGGCTGTCTTGTGACGGACCTCCACCAGCTCATCTATCTTTGAGACATAATATCCCCTGTAGGGCAGGGCCTCTATATAACCTTCCGATACCAGCTGGTCATACGCCATCTGTGTGGTGCTCCTGCTTACCTTCAGGTTCTGTGCCAGGATCCTGGTGGATGGCAGCCTGCTTCCCGCCCCCAGCCTTTTGCCGCGTATCTCGTCCTTGATATACTGATAAATCTGTTCGTAAAGCGGACTGCCGGACTGGCTGTCAAATGGTACGATCAGCTCCATGATACCGCCTTTCTGCCGCAAACTGGCATTGTTATTATGCAATAATTCAGTCCGGTTCATCATACCAGAATCAAATGCCGCTGTCAATGTGGGATGCATTTCCTGTGTATTTCCCTGTGCATTTTACTGTGCATTTCACTGTACATTTCACTGTACTGCATGAAAAGCAGATTCCGTAAAAAGCAGATCCCGGATTTCCAATACAGAATGGCTGCCATACCCAATATAAAATGGCCGCCATACCCAATAAAAGGCACGGCAGCCATGATATCACGGTCATGATCCAGCCAATCCGTCCATATAGGGGATTGGCACGCCCTGACCTTACTTTGGCAGCTTAAAGGAACTTTTAAGTGATACAATCCGGTTGAACACAGGATGCTCGGGCGTGCTGTCCTTACAGTCCACGCAGAAGAAACCGTTGCGCACAAACTGATAGCTGTCCATGGCCCTGCCCTCTGCCAGGGCGGGTTCCACATAACATTCATGTAAAACAGTCAGGGAGTTGGGATTCAGGTTCAGGCTTCCGTCCTCATTCAGTTTGCCCTTTTCCTCATCCACGATATTCTCATAAAGGCGGCATTCCACCTGTCTTGCCGTAGGTATGTTGACCCAGTGGATAGTGCCTTTTACCTTACGTCCCTCAAAGCCGGAACCGCTCTTTGTCTCCGGGTCATAAGTCCCGTGGACAACGGTCACATTGCCATCCGCATCCTTCTCACAGCCAGTACATCTAACAAAGTAAGCGCCCATGAGACGCACTTCATTGCCAGGGAACATGCGGAAATACTTCTTGGGCGGCTCCTCCATGAAGTCATCCCTCTCAATATAGAGTTCACGGCCAAAGGGCACCTTCCTGTCCCCCAGCTCCGGATTCTCCAGATTGTTGGGAACGTCCAGCATCTCTGTCTGTCCCTCCGGATAGTTGTCAATCACCAGCTTGACCGGATTGAGCACAGCCATCATACGCGGTTTCTTGAGCTTTAAATCCTCACGGATACAGTACTCTAACATGGCATAATCCACGGAGCTGTTGGCCTTGGAAACGCCTACCAGTTCCACGAACATCTTGATGGCCTCAGGGGTATATCCCCTTCTGCGCAGGGCCGCAATGGACACCAGGCGCGGGTCTTCCCATCCATCCACGATCTTGTCCTCCACCAGTTTCTTAATATAGCGCTTGCCCGTGACCACATTGGTCAGGTAGAGCTTGGCAAATTCAATCTGGCGGGGCGGATTCTCAAACCCGCACTCCTTAACCACCCAGTCATAAAGGGGCCTGTGGTCCTCAAACTCCAGGGTGCAGATGGAGTGGGTGATATGCTCAATGGCATCCTCAATCGGATGGGCGAAATCATACATGGGATAAATGCACCACCTGTCCCCGGTGTTGTGATGGGACATGCGGGCCACACGGTAGATGACAGGATCCCTCATGTTGATGTTGGCGGAAGCCATGTCAATCTTGGCGCGCAGGACCTTTTCCCCATCCTGGTACCTGCCGTCCTTCATCTCCTCAAACAGCTTCAGGTTCTCTTCAACGCTCCTGTTCCTGTATGGGCTTTCCTTGCCGGGAGTGGTAAAGTCGCCCCTGTATTCCCTGATCTGCTCCGCGGTCAGGTCACAGACAAATGCCTTCCCTTTCTTAATCAGGAGTACGGCGCACTCATACATCTGTTCGAAATAATCGGAGGCAAAAAACAGCCTGTCCTCAAAATCAGCGCCCAGCCACTTCACATCCGCCATAATGGATTCCACGAATTCCGTCTTCTCTTTTGTGGGGTTTGTATCGTCAAAACGCAGGTTGAACTTTCCACCGTACTTCTGTGCCAGACCGTAGTTGAGTAATATGGACTTGGCGTGCCCGATGTGTAAATAACCGTTTGGTTCCGGCGGGAAACGGGTCTGGACATGGCTGTACACGCCTTCTGCCAGGTCCTTGTCAATCTCCTGCTCAATAAAATTCTTGGAGATTACCTCCTTTTCCTCTGTTCCCATTACGGTGTCTTTCTCTGCCATAATTGTTCCTCCGTTATTGTTACTTTTAAAATCAAGTATAATAAATAATAACATATTTATCTGGTGTATGAAAGGGGAAAATACATTTTATAGTGGAAATCTTCCCTTGTGTCTGCTATACTATATTAATGTGCTAAAATGTGTACATTTATAAGGAGATTTTACATATCATGAAAAAAACAGCAAAGTTTGCCTTAGTCAAGACTATCCCTATCTTCCTGGGGTATATTTTTTTGGGGATTGCCTTCGGCCTCCTGCTTCAGAAATCCGGGCTTGGCGTCCTATGGGCCTTTCTCATCAGCGCCCTTGTCTACGCAGGCTCCATGCAGTTTGCCCTGGTAGGCATCCTCACCGGCGGCCTGAGTTACATCACCACCGCTGTCATGACCCTGTTCATCAACAGCCGCCATGCATTTTACGGCCTGACCTTCATTGAACGATTTAAGGAAATGAAAAAGGCGTACCCATATATGGTCTTCTCCCTGACGGACGAGACATACTCCCTACTCTGCTCCATGGCCCGCCCGGCGGATTTTACGGACAGGGAATGGAAGCAGGCCACCTTCTTTGTCTCCCTGTTTGACCAGTGTTACTGGGTCCTTGGCTCCGTACTGGGCGCGCTTATGGGGGAACTGATTAAGTTTGACACCACGGGCATTGATTTTGCCATGACCGCCCTGTTCGTGGTCATCTGTGTGGACCAGTGGAAGGCGGCAAGGACCCATATCCCGGCCATGACCGGATTCATCTGCGGCGCCCTGTTCCTGATGCTCATCCGCACATCCAATTTCATCCTGCCTGCCCTGGCAGCCACCGTAGCCATCCTGCTGTTCCTTCGCAGGACCGTGGAACAAAAGATGGAGGATAATAACCCATGATCCATACTCTGACCCATACATTGACAGATCCAGCCTATGTGCTGTCCACAATCCTGGTCTGCGCCCTGTGCACCCAGATTACCCGCTGGCTCCCCTTCCTTTTGTTCGGAGGGAAAAAAGAAGTCCCCCGTCTGGTCCGCTATCTGGGAACCATACTTCCGGCTGCCATCATGGCTGTGCTGGTGGTATACTGCCTGAAGGGAATCACTCCCCTGGCATATCCTTACGGACTGCCCGAACTTATCTCCGTGGCCGCGGTGGTGGTGCTCCATCTCTGGAAGGGAAATACACTGGCAAGCATTGCCCTGGGCACGGTTTGTTATATGGTGCTGGTGCAGATGGTATTCTGATCGTATTTTAGGGTCCACCCATAAGAATCCCGATTCCCAGGCAGACCAGAACGGCCGGAATCAGGATATGCCCGCTTTTCCGTATACATTCTTTGACCGGAGTGCAGCCAGCCAGCTTAACTCCTGCCAGGCACCAGACAGCTGTCATACATCCAAACACAACGGCCGCCTCCAGCTGTTCCCATATGGAGTATTGGCTGAAAACAGGTATATATACGCCCAGGTTATCCGCGCCATTGGCCGCGGTAAGCATCATGACGCCCATAACGCCGGATTCTTCCATTCCGCACCCGCCCCATCCCTGCATCTTCCGATACCCTGTCCAGGCCTTTATCCCCAGGAATATGGGCAATATCCCCAGAAACCTGATATACCCCTGAGGCAGGATACGCGCCCCGTAAGCCCCCGCAATACTGATCAGGGTCAGAAGCCCCATCCCCAGATACTGCCCGGCTGTAATACAAAGCCTTTCTTTCCTGCTTCCCGCCGCTGCAAATAGTATCATAAGGATGAGTATATCATCCATATTGGTGCCTGCAAATGCAAGGCCGGATGTAATTAGGATTTCAGCCATTTTATTTACCTCCTGAAGTCATTTTAAAGGAATGCGTTTCCAACACCGTGCAAAGAAAAAAGCCCATGCACACAAAGGATGTGTGTATAGGCTTACTTTTTCAGTTCTAACCACAGATATCCTGTGGCTGACTTCAATACCCATATGGTATGAACTGCCCCCGCCCTATACGGCTGGTATTTCTTCTGTCTGCATGATACCACAGACATCCTGGAATTTCAAGCATTTCCCCTTTCATCATGGACCAGCCTTCCCAATGTCCTCATTCCCGTTGTCCTCATTCACACCGCCCTCATCCAGTACCGGCATCACTGCGCCGGATGCAACCAGCTCCACGAATAAGGGCACCATCTCCGGGTCAAACTGGGTTCCGGCGCCTTTTTCCAGTTCATTGATGGCAAACTCCACGGACATGCTGGACTTATAGCTGCGCTTTGAAACCATGGCGTCAAAGGAATCTGCAATGCAGAGTATCCTGGCTGCCAGAGGGATGTCCTTCCCCCCAATACGGCGGGGATAGCCCTTTCCGTCATAACGCTCATGATGGCCGATGACGGCCGGGATGACATAGTCCATGGAGGGAAGGTGGCGGATGATTTCCACAGACGCTTCCACGTGGCGCTTCATGATTTCATATTCCTCTGCCGTAAGCTTTCCTGTCTTGTTCAGTATGTTCTCAGGAATCCCAATCTTGCCGATGTCATGGAGCAGCGCCGATTCCTTAAGTATTTCCCTGTATTCCTCGCTGGTGTGGAGGGCCCTTCCAATGGCCTCTGCGTAATATGCCACATTCTTGGAATGCTGGAATGTATAATGGTCCTTGGCGTCAATGGCAGCTGTCAGGGCATAGATGGTGGGAGCGTATTCTGAATACATGCTCTTGTGCTTTTTAGCCAGTCCCTCATCTGTTTCCCGTATGCCTATGATTCCGTCTGAATATACACGGATCCCGTTCTTGCCGGAGCGCTTTACATGGTACACGGCACAGTCCGCATTGGATACCAGTTCCTGGATGGACGCCGCCGCGTAAGGAATGGCGCAGATACCGCAGCTGACAGTCAGGGGCTTCAGATATGTCTCGGAACTGTCACGGTTCATGTTCTGTATCTGCCGTGAGATGTTCTCTGCCAGGTTCTGGGCGGAATAGATATCATATTCCGGCAGGATGACGGCAAACTCCTTGCCGCTGTACCTTGCGCAATAGCCATTATCCCCCACCGTGCCCTGGATGATGCGGGCAATATGTATCAGGGCCTGGTCCCCTTCCTGGTTGCCGTAGAGCTGGTTATACAGCTTAAAATCATCCACATTGAAAATGGCCAGGGCAAGGGAGGTACGGCTGCATTTTTCATATGCATCCTCCAGCATCCCATAAAAATACTTACGGTTTAACAGACCGGTCAGCTCATCTGTCCTTGCCTCCTCATAAGCCTTTTCATATAGCCTTGAGTTCTTCACCGCAATAGAACTTACCGACTCTATGGAATTGAGGAAGATGATATCTTCCTCCGAATACCCGGAACGCAGCTTCCCTTTGTGTTCCCTGCCGCCCAGCATCACAAGCCCGGCCAGGTCATCCCCATCCTTTAAAGGCAGGAGGCATTCTATCTTAAGCGTTTCCAGCTGCCGTTTTTCCTCTTCCCACATGGATTTGTAATCCACGGTCCGCCTGAAGTCGCGAAGGGTCAGGCAGGAATCGTGGGCCTTCAGCCAGTGGATCAACGGCGCGTCCCCATCCATCATGAAATTTTTATCATCCAGGGGGCTGCTGCTGAAAACCGCAGGGTAATTGCCCTGGTCATCCTTGATGCAGATATATATCTTTTTTGTATGCACCGTATCTGTAATAACGCTTACCAGCCCCTGAAGGATCTCGTTCAGACGCAGGGACTGGGACACCAGCAGTGTGTATTCGCTCAGACGCTCGGTCTGGCTTACTTCCTCACGTATGAACAGCTTGTCAAAAAAGCATTTTGCCAGCTTATAGATGACCAGGGTCACAATCATGGTCAGGGTAGCCACAATCATGACGCTGAAGGATGACAGCATGGGAACGCTGGTCCGTATCAGATACTCCAGTGTCTGGGCTATATTATAAAATGCCAGCGCGCTGATGCCCATGGCAATGATATAGCAGTTTCCCCTGGAGACCAGAAGCGTCATCTTAAACACATGCTTGGAATACAGTGTATAGAACATGACCCCGGCATTGACCGCGCCTGCCAGGATATCGATGGGGAACCCCTTAAAAACCGGCACCGCCATGTTGCCTGCAAACAGAAGCAGGATTCCGGACAGCAGTGGAACCACTTTTGAACAGACCGCCCGGTTCTTCCTGCTGCCAAAGATAATCACCGCGGAGTGGATGATGACAAGAAAACACAGTCCATACATGGCCGTCACACGCCAGGTCATATGGTAAACAAAAAATGCCTTGTCCCCGATTCCCGTAATGGCCGGCGCCCCCAGCAGGTTGCTGGTGGTCATGTTATACAGATTGACCAGCACAATCAGTACCAGCCATATCCGGTGGGACCCTTTGGCCGAATGTCCGCAAAAGTCCCTGATAAAGCAAAAAAACGCATATGGTACCAGGCAGATTCCTGCCAGCGAGACATGAAACCAAACCTGGTAGGATGGCCACGCCATAAGCCTCATGAGAAGCGAGCCGCCCGTCCATAAAATCATAGCACCCAATACAGCAATAAAATCCCTGACCAGCCTCGACTTTTTAGCCGACATGAAGGCCAGCATGAGGAACATATAGAAATATAGTGCTGTAATGGAAATAAAAACATAGCTTCTCATACAATCAGTATCTCCTCTGCCTGTCAAACAGCTCCTGCATCTTTACCAGATCCTGCACATCGTGTATGGATGGGTTAATATGCCGCAGCCTTTTTCCTGTCTTGTCCTTATATCCCTTAAATGTTCCGCACCTTAATATGGTAACCTCCAGTGGGTCCATGCCCAGGATACGTTTTAAATCATGGTAATCCTGGTCCACATACTTAAAATAAATGGTAAGATGCTCCTTCAGCAGTTCCCTGCTGACCGCCCGGTTCACCACTGAACCCGGGGACATTTCCACGTACATATGCAGAAAAGGACGTCCCTTATCAGCCGTAAACTCCTTAAGCGCCACCCAGCCCTCCACCTCCAGGCCGGATAGGCCGATGACGTTCTGGATAGAATTTTCTGATATCCTGGTAAATCCGGCAATATCAATGATATCCGGCACCCGGTCTATATACTCAAACCGTGGGATCCTTGTCTCGTCGTCCTTGCTGGCAAGCCCCAGGCACCGGTACATATCCCCCACCCGGTACCTGGCAAAGGCGCCGCCCCTCAGCACGGTAGGCACAAGTTCATAGACTTCTCCCGGAACCACCTCATCCATGCAGACCGTCCTTGGCACATAAGACGGGTCATCCATATTGCGGTACATTTCCTCTTCCGGAATGAATTCATAAAAGCATGCGTCCGGGAAAAAGTACAGACCGTTGCGGTTCCATGTCTCCGTGCCCACGAAGCTTGGCTCCGTGCCCGCAAACACCTCCACCGGCCTTACGCCCCACAGTTCCTCCAGGTCATCCTTGTAACACCGGTTATCCGTGCCGGCGCACAAAAAGCCCTTGAGTTTAAAAAGATCCTTTGGCATCAGGGTACGATCCTCTTTCCGGCACTGTCTTTTGGCCCTGATATACTTAAGGGCCATGGACGGGGACATGGAAAACAGCTTCTTAAGGCTGGATCCTCCCTTCCTGCCGCTCCCGGAAAGACTTGCAACACTCATACTCACATAGTATGCAACACTTCCCATTCCAAAAAAGAAATCAATCCCTTTACCCAGCCCCATCTTAAAGCCGCGTTTATTGCGCTCGGAAAAGGTCATGTCCACTGCCTCTTTTACAGGCGGAAGGAACTCCATATGGAACTGGTCGGACAGACCCAGGGGAATCAGGCCTGTGATATAAGGCAATGGCGCCAGGCCATAGAGGAACGTATCGCCGATGTCAATATCAAAACTCCCCCTCCCTTTGCTGGTGGCCATCATCAGACAGGTTATGATATTATTCTTAAACGTTTCAAGCATGCCCCTGGTATAGGGCGCCACTTTAATAGGATGTTTCCCGCCCTCCCATGTTGTCTGGATCCATATAATGGGCTTGTCCGGCAGCATATCTTCCTTTTTCAGGAGAAGCACGTCCGCATAGTCATCATAGGTGGTAAGGGGCACCATGGAACGGAACTCCTCAACGGTTCCCGGGTTCCTGCCCCTTAAAATCTTTTTTCCAATGGGACTGCTGCACCAGAGACGCATCTGCTCCGCCAGCAGTCTTTTCTGTATCTTCATATAGGAATCCATATCCAGGTCCAGGAACCCGCAGTATTCCTGCCATATCCTGTCATATTCCTGATTCACAAGCTTTTCCTCAAATGTCATAAACTCACCGCCCCTTTTTCATTTTCGGTAACAAAAATGGCACAGACCTCCGATAATCCTCATAATCAGAAAATTCCTTCACAAAAATATACCGGTCCTGATACCAGGCATACAACAGATTAAGAAATGACAAAACAAGGCAGAGCACCATGCGTTCCCCTGCCCCTGCCGACATTCCAAGACAGAAAAAACAGCCGAAAAACCACCAGATACCCGGATGGCGGCACCAGCCGTATATTCCGGTCCTGCACGCCTTATGCCGGTCAGCCTCCCTGCAATAGGTGCTGTCAAAGGGAAGGGCAAAATATAGGGTATAGATAAGGCCTGCCAGGCACACGGCGGCCAGACACAGCCATAATACCAGGGCCAGGCCTGTCCCTGCTTCCCCAAAAAGGAGGGATAATGCCTCAAGAATCAGCCGGACAGCCACCAGGGCCAGGCACACATTTCCCATTGCAAACAATGGATTCATCCACCTTTTTTTTACAAACACCCGGTTCCAGTCATATATAAAAAACATTACAAACGCCCCCAGGCCAAGTATCCAGTCTGACATCATTGCTCCCCCTGCCCAAACAAAAAACGGAAGCCAGTATTCATTAAGATATCTGACTTCCCAACGCAACCATCCACCTGTTTTCCCATAATCCCCTCCATATATGATACAGCCATGTAACCGGCACTGTTTCCTATAAACCGACACACAAATAGATTATATTTTACGTACAATATCCATCTTATCATAAATAGGCCAAAAACGGAAGAGATTACCACGGATATTATTTTTCTATTTCCGATTATTTTTGACTTATTTTGTAATTATGAGAAATTTTCTAGTAATTACGGACAATTTAAATGCCCCTCCCTGACATTCTTCCCTGGTAGTCCTACTTGATATTCCTGCCTGATACTCCTGCCCGGACAGCCGGCCAGACATTGGGACGGCACGGATTGCACTGCAGCACCCGAGGTATAAGAAATAAAATAAAGTACAGGAAAATAAATCAGATGGCGGCAAGATCCATGTCCGGACAACAAAAAATCCCTTGAATCATCAAGGGATTTACCGAGCTGCTGACGGGAATCGGACCCGTGACCTCCGCACTACCAATGCGACGCTCTACCGACTGAGCCACAGCAGCTTTTATTTCGTTCCGCTCACGCGAACCTTGTATATATTATCATGAGGGGAGAAATTTGTCAACAATAAATTTCAAAAAGTTTTTATTAAACTTAATTAACTTAAAGCGGACTCAAACCATGCTGCTGCATTACTGCCATATAAGAAGGGATAATCAGGTCAGCGGCCTGTGGATCTGTATGGCGCCTTCTGCCTTCAGGGCTTCCACAATGGAGGAAACCTTATCCTGGGGCATATATAATTCATTTGATACCTGATATGTTGTGGGTGTGTACCCATGTCTCTTTGTAAATTCTTTTATATAAAAAAGAACTTTATCCTTATTGTCATTCATAGCATACTACCTCTTAATTACGTGATATATGGGATAGTATGCCCCAGAAACAGGATTAATATACATATCTTTTTTATACTTATCCACATTTTTGATCCTACCAGATATAGATAAACACAATATCAACACCAAATATCTTGTACTTCCGGTGGATAATGTGGATAAATATGTGGATATCCTGTTAATTGGATGTGGATTGCAGGAACCAAAATCCCTGCGGGATCTAAGCCAATCCTTCCGGTCCCTTTCACAAGGTCCGCCAGATTCCCACTCCGGAATACCGACAGAATTTATGCGGCTGATAACAATAAAACCGTAAAGTATTTCACATTTAATTTATAGTCTGCTCAAACTTTGGTCACAAACGTCCTGTATACTGTAGTCATAAACAAGGAAACACTCCTTTTGATATAGATTTTCCATACCAAGCCGGTACGTTGTCCCCCATCGTACCGGCTCCTCTCATTTATGACCTGATCAGGTCCCATGTCTTATTGACTCCCAAGCCTTGTCAACTCCCATGTCTTATTACACCCACGCTTCAGTCAGCCCGGGACCCGGACATTCCTCCGCTTCACCACCCTTATCCTCAAAAGATTCCGTCAAAGCTCTCCCTCAGCGTATCACAGGACCTGCCCAGCTTATCCAGCTCATCCTCTGTCAGGGACAACGGAAGCACGCGCTGGATCCCGTTCTGGTTGATGATGCAGGGCACGCCCACATATACGTCCCGCTGTCCATATTCCCCCCTGAGCATGGCTGACACGGTAAGCACGCTGTGTTCATCCCCAAGGATTGCTTTTGTAATCCTGGTCAGGGCCATCCCAATTCCATAATAGGTGGCGTTCTTGGCTTCAATTATCTTATAGGCAGCGGTGCGCACCTCTTCTTCTATCTCCTCAAACCTTCCCCTGCATGCCTCATCCCCGGACTCATTGCAGAGTTCCAGTATGGGTTTGGTGGCCAGCAGGGCCTGGCTCCACGGCACAAACTCACTGTCCCCGTGCTCGCCCATGACATAGGCGTGGACATTCCTTGGGTCCGCTTTCAGGTAATCCCCCAGAAGGTAACGCAGTCTGGCTGTGTCCAGGGCGGTTCCGCTGCCCAGCACGCGCCTTGGATTAAAACCGGAAAGGGTGCATGTTATCCTTGTCATGATGTCCACCGGATTGGTCGCAACCAGGAAAATTCCGTTAAAGCCAGATGATGTCACAGGGTCTATGATGGAACGGAACACCTCCGCATTCCGCTTAAGCAGATTCAGCCTGGTCTCTCCCGGCTTCTGGGCCACACCTGCGCAAATCACCACAATATCCGCATCCGAACAGTCCCCGTACTCACCGGCATATATGGTCATGCTGGCATTGGCGAAAGCAAGGCCGTGGTTTAAATCCATTGCCTCCCCCTCCGCCCTCTTCTTATTCACATCTATCAGCACCATTTCATCGCACACAGACTGGTTGAGCAGGCTGTATGCATAACTCATGCCTACCATTCCTGTTCCCACAATTACTACTTTCCGTTTATCAACTTTCATTTAAGACTCCTTTCCCCGGATATCTGCTTCCTCTGCCATGTACATGACAGAATGTATGTTCCAGACATGCTCTGGATATAGTATATCTGGAAAGGCTTATCCTTATTCCACGAATCAGCCGGCCCGGCACATCAGTCAGACACGTGAGCCTGGTACATCAGCCCGGCGCATCAGCCTGATACGTCAATCTGGTACATCAGCCCGGAACCTGCCCGTGAATCCCTGCTGTTACCTGGACAGCTTCTTTTCCATCAGCTCACTGTTGCTGCTGTAAGCCACTGCATTCTCACGGGATATGACGCCGTCCCGGTAAAGCCGGATCAGGCTGTTGTCCATGGATACCATGCCTTCCTCCTGGGAAGTGGCGATGATGCCGTCAATCTGATGGATTTTGGACTCACGTATCATGTTGCGGATTGCATTGTTCAGGAACATGATTTCAAACGCAGGCTGCACGCCTCCGTCCAATGTGGGTATCAGCTGCTGTGAAATGACCGCGTCCAGCACCATGGCCAGCTGGGTCCGTATCTGCTGCTGCTGGTTTGGGGGGAACGCGTCAATGACACGGTCAATGGTATTGGCCGCGCCCACCGTGTGCAGGGTGGACAGGATCAGGTGACCGGTTTCAGCCGCTGTCATGGCAATGCTGATGGTCTCATAATCCCTCATCTCACCTAAAAGGATCACGTCCGGTGCCTGCCTTAAGGATGCCCTGAGGCCGCTTACATAACTGTCCGTATCCGTTACGATCTCCCTTTGGGTAACAACACTCATCTTATGCCTGTGAAGATACTCAATGGGATCTTCCAGGGTAATGACATGGGCATTCCTTGTCCGGTTGATTTCATCTATGATACACGCAAGGGTGGTACTTTTCCCGCTGCCCGCAGGTCCTGTCACAAGCACCATTCCCTTGGTCAGCCTGGACACATCGATAATGCTCTTTGGCAGATGAAGCTGTCCGGCATCCGGAAGTTCAAACCGTACCACCCTGATGATGCCGGCCAGGGACCCCCTCTGGCGGAATACGCTGGCACGGAACCTGGATACGCCTGGAATGGCAAAGGAAAAATCATCATCCCCATGGCTCTGCACCTTTTCCATGCTCCGGTTCTTGGCCAGTTCATAAATCTGTTTAATCATCTCATTCATCTCGTCAGGCATGATCCTGTTATCTCCCTGATAGATGATCCGGCCCCCAATCTTATAGGAAAAAGGCATGCCGGGAATCAGGAAAATATCCGCCGCATCCTTTTCCACTGCCGATGTAAGTAATTCCATAACATTCATAAATCTATGCTCCTTTATTCCATTCTGCATGCATGTGCTCCAAAAAACCGCATATCCCACAGAGTCCGGTCCCTTCATTGAAAGCCATGGGATTACCCCTCTGCAGGGACCTGCCCGCCCCAGACCGGCATCGATGTATCGATTTCATACTCCTCGCTGTTATATACGTACCAGGATTTTACCTCATACCTCTTTTCCCCGCACATCAGCACCAGTTCGATACGAAGGGATTGGCCCCTGTCCATGGGTATATCCGTGGATATAAGGCCGGTTTCCCTGTCATAGAGGTCTCCCAGCCTGTCTTTTATCTCCAGGCTGCACTGGGTGGAATCCTGTCCTCTGCCCATCTCTTCCATGAGGACCTCATCCACGCCTTTCAGCCATTGCTGCCCTTTATTGTCAGCCTCATAATACCCCTTTACCGCGTCCGCATTGCGCCTTGCAAGCTTTAAATCCCCCTGGGCGCTGCTCAGGGAAAGCAGGCCAAAGGTGGCCATACACAACACAATGAATATCAGTATCAGCGATGAGGCCCCTATACTCACTTTATTCCTGGAACTTTTTCCATCCATCTGCCATCTCTCTCCTGTACATGATAATCATACTTACCGCGCCTCATAACTCTCTGTCTGCAGACGGTAGAGAAGCTCCCCCTTGTCATCCCCCCTGCCGTAACGCAGGACCAGTACATCGGTCCTTCTCATGCCGTCCACCGTGCCCTGGTATATAATTCCCAGGTACGGCGTGTTGAGGTTGGGTTCTGTTACCTTCCAGCTGCTGTCCCAGTAAATGGCGTGCATTCCCTCATAACCGCTGCTTTCCACCAGTTCCCTGTTCCATTCAGCGTATTCTTCATTTTCACCGTCCGCTTCCGCCAGGTGCTGCCATATATTGCGGTCCGGCAGCTGCTGGCTCCACTGGGGATCCACACCGGCCTTCAGCTCCTCGGTCAGGCTCTGGGCCATAAGCACTGCCTGGTTGATGTCCCTGGCTTCCCTGCTGATATTGTCCGACTTGACAAATACCATGATACAGATACTGGCGCAGATAATGAAAAAACCTACCACTACCAGCATTTCCATCAAAAATGGCCCTGAACCGGACCCGCTTTTCCTATTCATCCGCCTCAAGTCCTCCGCTTCTTAAGGATAAGCTCACAGCGCCTCCGCCTTCCCCAAGTGTTTCTATGCAAAGCAGCTGCCCGTCCTTTGACAGGTCAAGCCCTCCGCACTCCAGTATGGTCAGGCCGTCCTCCAGTCCCAACCCGCTGGATGTATCTGTAAATAACTCCCGGATGGTCCCATCCTTCCAGTAAATCCAGGTGACATACTCTGAATCCCCGATTTCCTGCTTCATCTCAAGGACAGGGATACCGTCTATGTCCACCACGTCCACAAGGCCTGCCCGGTCTCCCTGGCGCACCTTGTTGGCAATATAGCTGAGGGCCGTATTGCCTGTATAGCTTGCATCGCTGCGCACCGTAATGTTCTCATATACCCGGCTTCCAATCAGCACGGTAAAGAGGGCACTCAAAACAAATACCAGAAACAGCAGCATGGTAAAAAGCACACTTGTCATATGGCCTTTTTTCTCTGTCTTCTGAATCATTCTGATGCCCCCTGCTCTTCTATGGGTATGATGTTAATCTCCGGCATTACATTGGATGCAAAGCCATCATAAAACACATTGTATTTTTTGCGGTTAATCTGTACCCCGTAATTCTCTTCCAGATATTCCACGCTGGGCGGATAACGCCCCTCAATGGCATAACACTGGACCGAAGCCCGGGTAACCGCTTTTTTCAGGGTTTCCTCCTCCCTGCTTCCGGTCCTGCCTGCAAAACTGATCATGGCTCCTGCAGATATTGCAATAACAGCAGCCATGGCTGCCGCTGACAGCAGGTAGCCATAGATGCTGCTCTTTTCCTTTTTCCTGTTCTGAACCTTCATAATCCGGCCTCCCTATCCGATTGCGGATAATACTCCCACCAGAGGAAGCATGACAGACAGAAGCACCAGGCCCACGGACACTGCCAGTACCGCCACAATGGTGGGCTCGAACCTGGCTATCATATTGTCAATGGATGCATCGGCGGCTTCCTCATAATCACCCGATATTTCCTCCATGACACGATCCAGATGGCCGCTCCTGCTTCCCACCTTAATCATCTGTATATAAAAGCCGGAGAACAGCCCGGTATCCTTCATGGACTGGTAATACCCCTCCCCGGCCTGAAGCTGCTCCGAACATCTGCTGATGCGCTCAGCCACCTTTTCATTATCCACCAGTTCCCTGGCCAGCTCCATGCCCTTTTCCAGCTCCATCCCGCTTTTAAGGGTCAGGGAAAGGACCGCGGTAAAACGCCGGTTGGCCACTGCCAGCGCAATCCTGCTGCGGCATTTGACGTAATTATTGAACCGCTCCACAAACCTGAACTTCCTGCCGAACCTGGATGCAGCCCAGATACCGCCTGCCAGCAGTCCCAAAAGGGCCGCCGCAATCAGAGCCGCGCCGCTGAACAGGCCGCCCAGACGGATGGCGGACAGGGCCGCCGGCGACATCTGCGCCCCCAGCTGTTCATATACCTTGTTGAACACCGGCATGACCCGTGTGAACAGGACAAACAGCACCACCAGAAGCATGACCACCATCATGACAGGGTAGGTCACTGCATTCTTAACAGCCTGTATCAGCCGGTATTCCTTTTCATAATACACGGACAGGGATTTCATCATCTGGTCCATGGTTCCCGTGCTCTGGCCCAGCTTGGCCATCTTAACCACATAATCCGGAAATACCTTTGTGTCCTCCAGGACCTTGAAAAACGGGTCCCCCAGTTCCACGCCCTCTGCCATGTACAGCAGCATGTCCTTTTCCTTTTTATCAGCCGCATCCTCTGCCATGATGGCAAGCCCCTCGTCCAGGGGTACCGCTGATTCCAGAAGAAGGGAAATCTGCAGGCAGAAAGCCGACAGCTCCCGGTAGGAATAGCGGTAATAGGCCCCGCCTTGCTTTTCCATCTCTTTGCCTCCCCATTAATAACTGTATTTTGCCTTATAGTTGGATCCATTGCCGATATACTGCATGATTTCCTGGCTCTGGCCGCCGGAGGATGCAAACGTGGGATCCATCAGCTTCCAGCTGTTGCCGTCAAAATAAATCACATTATCCACCCAGCCCTGGCCTTCCAGATAAACATTAATCCAGGCATGATACAGGTTGCCGGTATAACCAACCACCAGCTTGGTGGGGATGTCCTGGGAACGCAGCATGGCTGTCATCAGGGCAGCATAATCAAAACAGATGCCCTTTTTCTGTGCCAGCACCACGTCCACGTTGGGAAGGTAACCCGACTGCACGGATGAGGCCTTGGCCGTATCATAGGTAACATTGCTGATGACATAATTGTAAATATCCGTTACCACGCCAATCTGGTCCGCCGCGCCTGCTGCCACGGCAGCGCCAGTCTGCACGGCAGCGCTGGCTGAGTTAAAATTCACATACTGGTTCGGATATAAGAAGGGACCGAACTGGTTGGTTATATTGGCGTCAATGGACTGGCTGAAGGCCTGGGAATACTGGTTGCCCTGGATATTCTCAAATACCTTTACCTGATAGGAGCCGCTGCCCTCGGACAGCGGGAATACCTCGTACACGCCGCTATTATTCAAATCATATGTATAGGTCTCAGAGCCGCTTTTTGTAATCTGGATTTTAATCTTTCCCACGCTGCCAGTGTACTTGACCATGATGTAGCCCTCTGATACATTGGAAGCATCCAGGGTGGCTTTTTCGTTCTTATACGTGGTCACTCCGGAGGCAATGGGCGTGCGCACATAACTGCCCGCAGGCTTATTATATAAAGGCACCCGGGCGTCCTCTATCTCCACCGTGTCCCTGCCGGTCAGGGCCCATGCCGCGGTGGCCGGGAAACCGCCTGCTGCAATCATCCCGGCTGTGACGGCGGCCGTTAACTTCATAACTGGTTTACGTATCAATCTCATCATAAATTCACCTCTTGCCTGCCTATGGGGAATCTTATGGCGTCATGCGCTGTCTCACAATCTCATACGCCAGCACCCCGGCTGCCACAGATGCATTCAGGGAGTCAATATCACCCTTCATGGGAATGGAGGCCGTCATATCACAGTGCTCCCTGACCAGCTTGCCCACGCCTTCCCCCTCATTGCCAACCACAAGCCCGATAGGGCCTTTCAGGTTCACCTTATACATTATATCGCCGCCCATGTCCGCACAGACAAACCACATTCCCTTTTTCTTCAGGTCCTCCATGGTGGCTGTCAGGTTGGTAACCTTTGCCACCGGGGTATAGTTAAGGGCTCCTGCGGATGTCTTGGCAACCGTGGCCGTAAGCCCTGCCGCCCTCCGCTTGGGGATGATGACCCCGTGTGCGCCTGCCAGATTGGCTGTCCTAATAATGGCGCCCAGGTTATGGGGATCTTCTATGCCGTCCAGCAGGATGAGGAATGGCGGTTCCCCTTTCTCCTCTGCCGCTTTCAGCATATCCTCCACCTCTGCGTACTCATAGGCCGCCGCATATGCAATCACGCCCTGGTGCTTACCGGTCTCTGAAATCTGGTCCAGACGCTCCCTGGACACATAATTCAAAATGGTATCGTGTTTCTTGGCTTCCCTCACAATGGTGCGTACCGGTCCGTCCTGACAGCCGTCCAGCACGAACAGCTTATCAATGGTCTTGCCGGAACGGAATGCCTCCAGCACCGCATTGCGCCCCTCTATGGTCAGTTCTTCATATCTCATGTCATGTCTCCTGTCTCTTTTCCGGCCATGGTGTCTGCGGCGGTTTTATCCTCTGCGGCTGGTTTATCTTCCCCACCCGGTTTATCTTCCCCGTCGCGCCCATCTTCTCCGCCCGGCAGTTCCCCCAGCCTTATCAGGCCCTGGCTCACCAGATATACCAGCCTGTCATAGCGTTCCTTAAGGAACAGCCAGCCGGCCAGGGCTTCCAGACCAGTGGCGGTCCGGTAATCAATCACCGATGCGTTCTTGGCCGTTGTCACGGATTTGGCATTGCGCCCCCGTTTGTACACGGCGTGTTCTTCCGCTGTCAGCAGGTCTTCAATGGCCCTTATAAGGGCTGCCTGGGTGCCTGCCTTGACCAGTCCGGCGCTTCGCTTATGCATCTTATTCACCTGCATGCTGCCCTGGTTCACAACCCTGAATCGGATAATGAGTTCATATACCGCATCCCCAATATAGGCCAGAACCAGTGGCGAGTACATATTCACGTCCACTGGTTCAAGCTTCATACACTGTTTATAATATGTCAGGAAATCAACTGAAGTCACACTCTCTTCCACTTTACGCCCTCTCTGGTATCTTCCAGTACAATGCCCATATCAAGAAGCTTTCCGCGGATTTCATCTGCCAGTGCAAAATTCTTATCTTTTCTGGCCTGCTGTCTGGCCGCAATCATTTCCTCAATGTCGCTGTCCAGTACTTCTTCCTTTTTCTCAGTTATGATGCCCAGCACATCGCACAGCTTTTCGATGTTTTTCTTAAGGAAAGACACATACGCCTTGGTACTTGAAGCATCAGCCGTGGTATTAGCCAGCTTCACCAGTTCAAAGACAACCGATATGGCGTCCGCGGTATTGAAGTCATCGTCCATGGCTTCCTCAAACCTGCCCAGAAGCCTGCCCGCCTCTTCCATGCTGTCCTGTTCCCCACAGGTTTCAACCGCTCCCTCTGCCTTTGCTTCCAGGTCCCTCAGCTTATCCACACAGGTCAGGATACGCTCCAGGCCGTTCTTAGACGCCTCCATCAGGTCGGCGCTGAAGTTAAGGGGGCTGCGGTAATGGGCGCTGAGCATGAAGAAACGCAGCACCTGCAAATCATACTTTTCACTGATTTCACGGACCGTAAAGAAATTGCCCAGGGATTTAGACATTTTCCTGTTGTCAATGTTAAGGAACGCATTGTGCATCCAGTAGGTTGCAAAGGGCTTGTCGTTGGCGCACTCGCTCTGTGCGATTTCATTCTCATGGTGGGGAAAGATTAAGTCCTCGCCTCCTGCATGGATGTCAATCTGCTCGCCCAGATAGCGTTTGGACATGACGGAGCACTCAATATGCCAGCCCGGACGTCCGTTGCACCATGGTGACTCCCAGAAAGGCTCCCCTTCCTTTTTCGGCTTCCACAGCACGAAATCACTTGGGTCTTCCTTCCCTTCCTCGCCGGTCACCTTAATCTCGCGGAAACCAGACTGCAGTTCATCCAGATTCTTATGGGACAGCTTGCCGTACTCCTTAAAGGAATTGGTCCTGAAATAAACCGTGCCGTCCTTTGCCACATATGCGTGCCCCTTATCAATCAGGGTCTGGATCATCTCCAGCATCCCGCAGATTTCCTGGGTTGCCTGGGGATGTACCGTGGCGGGCTTGACATTCATGGCCGCCATGTCCTTTTTGCACTCCTCAATATAGCGCTTTGAGACAGTATCCGCGTCCACGCCCTCTTCAATGGCTTTCTTTATAATCTTATCATCCACATCCGTAAAATTGGATACATACTTCACATCATAGCCCTTATACTCAAAATACCTGCGCACCGTATCAAATACGATCATGGGTCTCGCGTTGCCGATGTGAATCAGATTATACACCGTGGGTCCGCATACATACATCTTGACCTCGCCTGGCGTCAATGGCACAAACTCCTCTTTTCTTCTGCTCAGTGTGTTAAATATCTTCATACTCTTATTCTCCTCGTGGATAAATTCTCTCTTATCTACCTGATTTCCCTAAACCTTTATATGTCTTTTTCCTTATCCCCGGCCACAGCCAGGACAGCTTTTACAGCCCTCAGACATCATTTTATTATCATAACAGTAGTCTGCCGGTTCCGTCAATAAGGTAATTGCCTGAGAAGAAATCCCTTCCCCTGTTCCTGTAAAACCAAGCCCCTCCTCCGTGGTGGCCTTGACGCTGACCCTGCCCGCATCCAGGTGGAGGGCCTCTGCCATATTGGCCGCCATCTGCGGCCTGTACGGTGCAAGCTTTGGCTTCTGGGCAATAATGGTGGCATCGATATTCTCTATCACATACCCCTTCTCATCCAGAAGTTCCCCTACCCTTCTTAACAGTTCTATGCTGGAAATCCCTTTATATGCAGGGTCCGTATCCGGGAAATGCTGTCCGATGTCCCCCAGCGCGGCCGCCCCCAAAAGAGCATCCATCACCGCGTGGACCAGCACATCCGCATCTGAATGGCCCAGCAATCCCTTTTCATAGGGAATGGTCACGCCTCCCAGAATCAGGCTGCGGTCCTCCGCCAGCCTATGAACATCATATCCTTGTCCGATTCTCATAGATTCTCCTTAATTATATGCTTGTTAATATCATACGCTTCTTAAACTATATGCCTGTTTCCATACTTGCTGTCCCCTGATCCGTTACCGGTAAAGCTTTTATTTTCTTCGTTCAGGGGCCTGTCTTGATATGCCATACCTGATACAAAGCCTTACCGCAACCCACTATACCATCATCCTTACCTTCCTGGCAATACATCCCGCCTGGATATCCGTCTGAAGGCCGCAGCACTCGCCGTCCGCGTGGACCGGAAGGGCTGCCTCTGTGTGGATGGCAATCTCCCTGCACTCAAAACTGCGCACCCCCTTCTGTTTTCCCTTACGCCTTGTGAGCGCTGAAAGCAGGACCGGAATCATCCTTGCCTTGGCAGCATGGCTGACCACGCATATATTCATCTTTCCATCACTGCCGTCCGCTCCCGGCGCAAACAGGAAGCCTCCGCCTTCTGAAGGCTGTATGTGGCATGAGATGAAAAGGATATTGTTAAACTCCACCTTCTTCACTCCGTCCAGTATGATGTAGCCCTTGGAGGACTTACATCGGAAAAACTGGCGTATCCCGAAGATGATATAGGAAAGTCTTCCCAATCCCATACAGCTTAAACGCCGGCTGCACCCGCTCGTCAATACATCCTGGCACACGGACGCATCGTAACCGATGCCCGCGCTTACAAGGAAACGCCGGTGTGACACTTCCCTATCCCCGTAAGAAAGCACGCCATAATCTATCATGGTAAAATGCCTGGGCGTCAGCTGCTTCTTCAGGCACTTAAACACCCTCCTTGGCATATGAAGGCTTCGGGCCAGGTCATTGCCCGTCCCGGCAGGTATATATCCAAGGCTTAAAGGCGCATGGAAAGAAACGCCGTCCAGGACTTCATTCATGGTCCCATCGCCGCCAACCGCAATGATGTAGCGCGGTTCGCGGACGCCATCGGTCAGCCTCCTGGCAATGAGCCTGGCATCGCCAATCCCCTCTGTCAGGAAAGCTTCATATTCTATATTATGATTATCCATATAGCGGGCCATGGCCTTCCAAAGCTTCATGCCTCTGCCGCTTCCCGCGTTGGGGTTTACGATAAAGTTATACATGAGAGGTATACGGAGTCCTTTCCAGTGTATTAATTAATTTCTAATATCTGTCGATTATTATACCATAATCCCATATAAAACACTAAGAAAATTTCTATAAAAAAAATAGTTAAAAAAGTCTTGACAATTACCACAATTTATCATATACTGTACAGGCAGTCGCGATTGAGCTGCTGCGAAGCCCGGATTGTGGGGTCTTAGCTCAGCTGGGAGAGCATCTGCCTTACAAGCAGAGGGTCACAGGTTCGAGCCCTGTAGGCCCCACTACCTATCAAAATTTAATATGGCGGAATAGCTCAGTTGGCTAGAGCACACGGTTCATACCCGTGGTGTCGAGAGTTCGAATCTCCCTTCCGCTACTAACTGAAACCCCTGAACGCTTGATGATTCAAGTGAGTCAGGGATTTTGCTTTTAAAAATCCATGGATTCCCACATACGAATTGGTGTTATTATTAGAGTAAACCAGCAAACCAATCTTATACCTCACACGGAGGAAAAAATCATGTGGCTTCTTTTTGCATTTGCTTCATCCCTATTCGCAGCATTGACTTCGATTCTGGCAAAGATAGGAATAGAGGGCGTGAATTCCAATCTTGCAACCGCCCTGAGAACCATGGTTGTGGTAATCATGGCCTGGGGAATGGTATTTCTTACAAACTCACAGGGAGGAATTGCAAGCATATCGAAAAAGAGCTGGATTTTCCTTATCCTGTCAGGCATAGCCACCGGCATCTCCTGGCTCTGTTATTACAGGGCATTACAGATTGGGGAGGCATCAAAGGTGGTCCCTATTGACAAATTAAGCGTTGTCATAACCATCATACTGGCTTTTGTTTTCTTACATGAAAGCATAACCGTCAAATCAATCATCGGTATGATATTGATTACAGCAGGCACCCTGTTCATGGTTTTATAAAGAAACCTGCCATGCAATGATACGGGGCAGCCCCATCCATGACCCTATCTGACTTTTATGTATCACTTCTTTCCCTGTACATCCAAATCCACTTCCAGCAAATCCAGTATCTGGTCCATATCCTTCTTCACAACCTCATCAAAGCGCGTGGACCAGACCAGGGCCGCATATTCCCTGCCATACGCTTCGAACTCAATTGAGATTCCATAATCCGGTCTTGATGAACCTGGATAAATGGTTTTTGTAATATATTTTGCATACTCTATACCATCCCTGGTGTATACCTGTTCATCCAGAGTGATTACCTGGCCTTTTTCCTCAGGGTCTTCCGGGGTGTCATCTGTCTTTTCAAAAAGGAAAACCATAATCCTGTCACCGATGGCATAAACCCCCTTTTTTACGCCGGGATATTCCCCATCCGGTCCAAGCGCCCTCTTTCCAGGCGGCATCAGCATCGATACACCGGTATTGGAAATGGCATGTCTGCTCCAGCTGGATATGTTTTCAGGCTTATAATAACGTTCCGCCCCATGATACGTGATTCCTGCGCCTAATATCATTATAAAAACAGCTGCAATCCTGGAACATATCCTTTTCTTTGTCATCCTTACTTCCGGACAGGTCTCAGGCACTTCGGTCCCATCGGATGCAATCAAAAAAGAAAATACAGAAATAAACAGGTAGGGTATGATATATATTATTGTCTAAACAATAAAAAACATCCTCATGGGCCCATGCAGGACATCATCCGTGGTTCCTAAAAGCATTCCCAGCGGTATGCAGCCCACTATGCCCAGCGCGCCTATGATAATGTATGAAAAGCATAATTTCCTGCTTTCAATCAGCAGCCTGTCCGGGACTCCTGCTAACATGATGAAAATAACGCCGCATGCCGAACCGCACCATACCGGCTGTCCTCCAATCATTTCAAATGGATTAAAAGAACCGATTATTCCGATTGACCATTCCCAAAACAGCGAATACAGCACGGTTATGGATCCATATATGTATAATGCCCTCTTTAAATACCTGATACGTTTTTCCAGCCTGCTCATACCCTTTCCCCTTTTTGATTCCACATCCCCCGTCTTCCATCGTTACCCATGCATGATTCCGGTCAGCAGGTTTTATGGTTCACACATTTCCTGTCTGATGCTGATTCCCTGTATGGCCGGTTCATATTGTGGATAAGTCTGTGGATGGTTTGTTAATTACATGTGGATAAGTTTACAATCATTGATACGGCCCCTTTTCTATGGCTATCAGGATCAGGGCCACGTCCAGATTCACCTTTGCCTTCTCATTACTGATAAATTTACCCCAGTCCGTCTCAGCGCTGTCCGGAAACAGTTCCATAGCTGTAAACATATCCTCAGCTGCCTTTGTTGACTGATATATGACATATGATTCCCGCATCTTACCATCCCCATATAGAATTTTTATACACCCGCATACATTTCCATATCATTCTAAAATCCCAACCATTGGAAATCAATCGGATATTTGCGCACATATGCACATAGCATGGACTTTCAGGGTATAAAAACAGCAGCCCCTGGAGGTAATGCCCCCCGAAAGGCTGCTTCAGACACAGCTGACGGAAAGCAATTTTCAAACTAATCCTAAGCTTCCCGCGCTGTCCCGTCCAGATAATCCAGGATTTCCTGGGCATTTGTATCTGGCTTTGCCTTTTCAAACACCTTTTCAATCACGCCATCCTCATCAATCACATATGTGCTTCTGACCACACCCATGGATACCTTTCCATAAAGTTTCTTTTCCTTCCACACATCATAAGCCTGGATGGCTGTCAGTTCCGGGTCCGACAGGAGGATGAAGGGCAGGCCATATTTGGCTGCAAAGCCTGCATGGGATTTCCCGCTGTCCCTGCTCACCCCTATAACCTCCACATCCCTCTCCTTAAACCCGGCATAAGCACCTGCAAACGCACAGGCCTGCCTGGTGCACCCCGGCGTATTATCCTTCGGATAAAAATACAGCACCACCTTCTTACCTCTAAATGAGGACAGGGCAACTTCCTTCCCATCTTTATCCTTAAGTGTAAAATCCGGCGCCTTTACTCCAACTTCAAGCATGTCTTTCCTCCTACTGCACTTTGTGTCCTATATGCAATCCACATATAAATCCATATTATTCCCTTGCCCTCCAGTTGTCAAGGCAGAATATAGGTCCGGATAAAAACAGGCAGCCCGGTCCAGGACACCGGAACTGCCTATTAACTCTAATACTCCCCTTTATTCATTTACATTCTTCTTAAGAAATCCAAGGATAACGCAGCCCACGGCCGCCCCCGCCACAATGGCCGCCAGGTACATGAACGGATTGCCGATGGTCGGCAGTACGAAAATGCCGCCATGAGGGGCGCGCAGTGTGCAGCCAAATGCCATGGAAAGTCCGCCCGCCAGGGCAGAGCCGATGATACAGGACGGAATGACGCGCAGCGGGTCCTGTGCGGCAAAGGGAATGGCTCCCTCCGTTATGAAGGACAGTCCCATGACATAGTTTACAATGCCGGACTGACGGTCCTTTGCAGTGAATTTCTTTTTAAAGAAAGTGGTGCACAGTGCGATTGCAATGGGCGGAACCATTCCGCCTGCCATGACGGCCGCCATGACTTCGAAGTTGCCCTCTGCCAGCTGGGCGGTTCCGAACACGTAGGCCGCCTTGTTAAATGGTCCCCCCATATCAATGGACATCATGCCGCCCAGTACCATGCCAAGCACAACCCTGCTGGCGCCGCCCATGCCGCCCAGGAAATGGGTCAGCCCGTCATTTATCATTCCCATATAAGGGTTTATGAAGGTGGTGACAACGGCTGCCAGGAATATCCCGATTACCGGGTACAGAAGCACCGGTTTGATTCCTTCCAGGGATTTTGGCAGTTTTGAAAACAGCTTTCTCAGGCCAACCACGATATATCCGCCTACAAAGCCCGCGAACAGCGCTCCCAGGAATCCTGCGTTCACATCCCCGCCGGCCGGGTTTGCAAAGGTGGCGCCCATCTTTGCAATCATACCGGCCACGAGTCCCACTGCCAGTCCCGGCCGGTCGGCAATACTCATGGCAATGAACCCGGCCAGGATGGGAAGCATCATGCCAAAGGCCTGCTCTCCAATGGTCTTAAGGTATGCTGCCAAAGGCGTGTTCTTACCAAAGTTGGAAGGATTAATGGAGTAGTCATCAAAAAGGAATGCCAGTGCAATGAGGATGCCGCCTCCGATTACAAATGGAAGCATATGGGATACGCCATTCATCAGATGCTTGTAAATGGTACGCCCCACGCTGTCATTGCCGCTGTCCGGCAATCCCCCTTCTGAACCGGTATGGCGGTAAACCGGAACCGTTCCGCTCACAGCCCTGTTAACCAGCTCCTCCGCCTTGTGGATACCGTCGGCAACCGGAACCATGATAACCGGCTTCCCGTCAAACCGGGCCATCTCCACGTTCTTGTCTGCCGCAATGATAATAGCATCAGCCGCAGCTATCTCTTCCCTTGTGAGCACATTCTGGGCGCCGCCGGAGCCGTCGGTCTCAGCCTTCAGCGCAATCCCCAGCTTCTTACCCGTGTTCTCCAGGTTCTCGGCAGCCATATAGGTGTGGGCAATGCCGGTAGGGCAGGCAGTGACCGCAAGCACGCGGTAGCCGCCGGATGCCCTGCCATTTCCGCCCTGTTTGCCGGGCGCCACGACATCTCCGGCCGGACCGCCATCCGCCTCACCGTCCCTGTCCAGATCAGCAAAAGCCCGGTCATCCTCCCTGGTCTCCCCTCCCTCCGGAGCGCCAAAGCGTGCAACCTCTGCCTCGTCAATGGTCTTCAGGAATTCATCCTTATCCTTTGCCTTTATCAGATTCTCCTTAAACCCCGGATTCATCAGAAGGGTGGACAGGCGGGACAATGCCTCCAGGTGTACGTCCGCTCCGCCGGCCGGGGCCGCAATCATGAACAGCAGATGGGCCAGGGAACCGTCAAATGCCTCATAGTCCACCCCCTCCTTCACCACCATGGCTGCCAGCCCGGGTTCCTTTACCGCTTCCACCTTTGCATGGGGGATGGCAATCCCTTCGCCGATTGCAGTACTGCCAAGGGCTTCCCTGGCCAGGATCCCTTCTTTATATCCGGCCTTGTCATTCAGGCGTCCGCCTGCATCCATAAGGGATACCAGCTTATCAATGGCCTCTTCCTTGGAATCAGCCGCAACATCCAGTTCAATACTTTCTCTTTTTAATAATTCCGTTATGCGCATACAACTCGCCCCTCCTGTTTCATTAAAGTGTTTCCATGAGTTCCATGATATCCTGCTTTGTTCCGATTCCATCTGAAAATGCCGTCGCTCCGCCGCATGCAGTGCCCAGCTTCAGGGCATATCTGCAATCGCCTGTTTCCAGGTACCCGGCAATGAACCCGGCCACCATGGAATCCCCGGCCCCCACTGAGTTCCTGACCGTCCCCCTGGCAACGCCTTGTCTGTAAATACTGCCATCCTCCGCCACAAGGATTGCCCCGTCCTTTGCCATGGATACCAGTACGTTGACCGCTCCCATTTCCCGGAGCTTTCCTGCATAGGCTGCAATGTCCTCATCCGTGGCAGCCGTGACACCGAACATCTGCCCCAGTTCATGGTTATTGGGCTTGATCAGGAATGGATGGTATTTCAGGACATTCAGCAAAAGGTCCTTTTCCGCATCCACAACAATCCGGATTCCCCGGCCGTCAAGCATCTCCATGATGCGCTCGTAGATATCCTCGTCAACGCAGGCCGGAATGCTTCCGGAAAGCACCAGGACATCCCCCTGTTCCAGATGGGACAGCTTTTCAAAAAGCGCCTTTACATCCCCGGCCGTTATCTCAGGGCCCATGCCGTTGATTTCGCTTTCTTCATCTGATTTCAGTTTCACGTTTATCCGGGACATCCCCTTTTCTGCCTTAATGAAGTCCGATTGAAAGCCAAGCTTCTTAACGCCCCGTTCAATCTCATCCCCGGTGAATCCCGCCACAAACCCCAGTGCCGTGCTCTGATACCCCAGATTGGCCAGAAGGGCTGATACATTGATTCCCTTGCCTCCATAAAAGATGTTTTCCCTGATTGTCCGGTTGACCCTTCCCGGTGTGAAATGATTTACGGTTACCACATAATCCAGTGCCGGATTGAACGTTACTGTGTAAATCATATATCACTTACCTCTCTTTTCATGAAAATTATTTTCTTTGTTACCTTTATCATAATACGATATCGTTTTTTCGTCAATAGTTATTCATAAGAAAATATGTTTCTTCTCGTTTTTCATCACAATATACAAACAGGCAGCCTATTTATGTAAAAAGCCGCCTGTTTTTTGTGCATTTTTTCTATTTTCTCTTCTGTGAATTTACGATTATTCCCAAATCACTTTTTATCCGGTGATATGGCATTTTCATGGCGGCGTATATGGTCCACCGCATCTGTCTTTCCTGCCATCAAAAGCAGGTACAGTATCTCCACCACCGCTGTGGCCGTTACCCTTGAGAACCAGAACTCCTCTGTCAGAAGCTTTTCCCTGGTGGCAGTGACAATCCGGTAATCTGATATGGCTGCCAGGGGTGAACTGCTGTTGTTGGTAATCAGTATGACCGTGCACCCGTTCTCCTTCGCCCCCTGTGCCAGGGTCATGAGACGCTTGGATGAGCCGGAATTGGATATGATGAGGATTACATCCTCTGGCCCCAGATTAAAGGTATAGGCGGTCTGGCTCTCCCATATATCCCCTGCCACCGCCGCAATCCCCAGCTGGTTCAGCTTAAATGCGCCGTCCAGGGCAACGGGAATGGTATTTCCCACTGCCGCAAGCTGTACCATACGTGCGTGTTCCAGCTTGTGAAGGATCTGCTCCAGGTTCTCCGGATCCATCATGTTCACTGTCTCGGTCAGTTCCGCCACCTTATTGGCAAGGATGTTCTGCAAAGACTGGGACAGGTCATGCCTGTCTATGTCATTGGAAACATTGACGTCACCACGTTCTTCCTCCAGCACCTCCCTGGCCAGGGCCAGCTTCAGGCTGTGGAACCCCTTAAACCCGCACCGCCTGCAAAAACGCGACACCGTGGCGTCGCTGGTACCGCTGGCCTTGGCCAGTTCCCCCACCGTCATATCCACCACTTCCGCCTTATGCTCCATCATATAATCCGCTATCTTTTTTTCTGCTTCAAAAAATCCGTCATAGGAGGAGCAGATGACTCCCAGCGCGCTTCGTGTCTCTCCCATATCACATTCCGTCCATTCTGTGTAAATTTATTTCATAGATTAAATATAGCACATAAAATTTAAAATTAAAAGCTGTTTATGGGCATATATTATAAAGCTTTCTAAAGGTTTATTAACTTTTTTGGAAGCCCCTTGTAATTCTAATTTCAGTGTGCTATAATCTCAGAACGTTGAGATATTTTTAACACTTTCTTTACATTTTTGTGATATTTATTTTTTCAAACAGAGAAAGAGGCTGATACTATGAACAGTATAAAAGCATTTCTTTACAAGTACAGGCACGCGTGGATATTGTCCTACTCATTCATCTATATCCCATGGTTCTGTTACCTGGAAAAGGCAGTCACCCGCAACTATCATGTCATGCATGTGGCACTGGACGACTTCATTCCATTTAACGAATATTTTATTGTTCCCTATATGATGTGGTTTTTATACGTGGCAGGCGCCATTCTTTATTTCCTGCTGACCAGCAAGGAGGATTTTTACAGGATCTGCACCTTCCTGTTCTCAGGAATGACCATCAGCCTGATCATCTGCACCTTTTTCCGCAATGGCACGGACTTCAGGCCCGCGCTGGATCCTGGAAAGAATGTGTTTACCAGCATGGTGGCCGCCCTTTACAGGACCGATACGCCAACCAATGTGTTCCCAAGCATACATGTGTACAACTCCATCGGCACCCACATCGCCATCATGAAGAGCGGGGCGCTGAGGAAGCACCGGCTGGTGCGGGCCGGTTCCGGCATACTGATGGTGTCCATCTGCCTGTCCACCGTGTTCTTAAAACAGCACTCCGTCATTGATATGATAGGGGCAGCCATCATGGCTTATGTGATTTACGGGATTGTCTATGGATATAACTGGTCCGCAGAGGATAAGAAGGTCAGGGAGAAGGCACTGAGCTGACAATACAAAGGGATGCTGAAAAACCAAGGCACATCAGTTTTTCAGCATCCCTTTTTCCGTTCATGGACAGCCGGCCCCAATCAAGGCCGGCTGTCCGTTCAATCAGTTAAACCCATAAAATTTCTGTGTAATCTTATACCCAAGGATCAGAAGCTTCCGCCCGCCTTTACCCGGAAGGTTGCAGCCCTGCCCCAAAAACCCCAGGCGCATGCGCAGGTACAGCGGCAGGTTCATTTTCTTCAGGTACTGCCATAGTTCCTTTTTCTTCTCCAGATTCTCCTCTGTCCCTGACTTAATGGCCAGGACCGAGGACACGGTCATCATGATTTCCAGATACTGGGTCATATAATGGCGCAGCTTCCTGCTGCTGATTTTCATCACATCGTAGTATCCCAGCATCAGCTTGGTCACAAGAAGCTGCTGGTCAATCCTCCCGATCATCACCGTCTCATTCACGGACTGGTCCTGTCTTCCGATAAAATACCGGTAGAAATTCACATCCAGATAATAAATATGTTTCACATGAGGCAATGGCTGGTACACGAAAATGTTGTCCACATAAAATGTATGCTTTGGCAGTTCCAGTCCGCACTGCCTTAAAAGCCCTGTCCTGTATATGACGGAATGCATCAGTATGTACTGGCCTGTCATGAAGAATTTAACGTCATCCCATCCAAAGACCTTCTCCTTTGGAAACGCGGTGTTGTACTTCATGACCTTCTTGCGTTTTGCCCCCTGTTTCTCATACACAAAGTTGGTAACCAGCATGTCCAGGGTCTCTTCCCCGTACACAAAACGGCGCAGGGTTTCAAGTACTTCCTGAAAGGCCTCCTCATTCACCCAGTCATCGCTGTCCACCACCTTAAAAAAGATTCCGGTGGCATTCCTAAGACCGGTATTCACTGCCTCGCCATGCCCCCCGTTCTCCTGGTGGATTGCCCGGCAGATGGTCGGGTATCTCCCCGCATATTCATCCGCAATCTCTGCTGTCCTGTCCTTGGCAGAGCCATCATCCACAATGATGATCTCCACCTCCTCCCCGCCCGTAAGCAGGGTATTGATACAATGTTCCATATAACTCTCCGAGTTATAGCAGGGTATTGCCACGGATAATAACTTCACTTTTTCTCCTCCTCATCACAAGCAATCAGCGCCTTTCCTTCCGGCGCCTTCTTCAGGATCCGAATACTGCCAGGGCCGTCAGGTTGGCAGCCCAGTGCATCAGTACGGCCATGGGATACTTCCGGTATCCACTGGTCTCATATCCCCATGCCAATACCATGCCTAAAATAAACGCATACGTTCCCTGCACCCAGTTTCCGTGATATAATCCAAATGCCAGGGATGACAGGACAGCGGATAACCAGAATCCCGTACACTGTCTGAGCCAGCTGTACAGGAACGCCCGGAACAGAAGTTCCTCTGCCAACGGCGCGGTAAACAGCGTTACCATTAAAAATGCGGACGGCCGCTCTGCCGCCGGTTTCATGGCAGCCTCAAAGGCAGCCAGGCTCCCTGCCGGCCACGGAACAACCCTCACCAGCAGGTTGCCGGCAAGGGCTGCGGCCATTGTCACTCCAATACGCAGCCGCCACCCGTCCGGCAGCAGCTTCCTTCCATCCTTCATATGTCCCTTATCTTCCTGTTCCCATTCTGCTGACAGTATAGCATGACTGTATTGTTTTTGCCACCATATTTTACTCTCTTTTCATTGCATTTTTTCCCAGTTTCACCTATAATTAACTTAATTTATATGACAATTCAGAGACAAGCGAGGTATGGATTATGGCAAAAAAACGCATTGTATTGGCCATTGGCCACAAAGATTTGGGAACCAATCTTCCGGAGCAGAAGGCTGCCGTGGCCAGGACCGCAAAGGTCATTGCGGACTTTATCCAGGAAGGCTGGCAGGTAGCCATCGTACACAGCAACGCTCCCCAGGTAGGCATGATCCACACTGCCATGAATGAATTCGGCAAACAGCATGATGGATACAGCAAGGCGCCCATGTCCGTGTGCTCGGCCATGAGCCAGGGATATGTGGGATACGACCTTCAGAACGGCATCCGCGCCGAACTGATTAAGCGCGGCATTTATAAACCGGTCTGCACGGTACTGACCCAGGTTACCGTGGACCCCTATGACGAGGCCTTCTATACACCGGTCAAGGTAGTTGGACGCGTCATGACAAAGGAAGAAGCAGAGGAAGAAGAAGCCAAAGGCAACCATGTTAAGGAAGTGGGAGGCGGATACCGCAGGATTGTGGCCTCCCCGCACCCGGTTGCCATTGTGGAGATTGACGCCATCAAGGCGCTGATGGACGCTGACCAGATTGTCATTGCATGCGGCGGCGGCGGAATCCCTGTCATGGAGCAGGGCTACAACTTAAGGGGCGCCAGCGCCATCATCGAGAAGGACCTTGCAACCGGGCTTCTGGCCAAGGAGATTGACGCGGATGTGATGATGATACTCACCAGCGTTGACAATGTAACCCTTAATTACGGCACCAAGGATGAACAGCCCATAAAGCGCATGAGCATTGACCAGGCAAAGGATTATATCAGCCAGGGCCAGTTTGAATTCGCATCCATGCTGCCAAAGATATCCGCATCCATCAGTTTCCTGGAAAGCGGAAAAGGCCGCAAGGCCATCATCACCACCCTGGACAAGGCCAAGGAAAGCCTTAAGGGGAATGCCGGAACGGTTATTGAATAGGATATATTAAGAGGGATTGCATCACCTGCAATCCCCCTTTTTTATCCTGGATTCCCTTCCCATGCCTGTTCCCCGTCCGACACCCGGGACTTAATATAATCCGCCACCTTTTCCCTGGGTATTTCAAGGGACAATGCAAGCTCTGAATACAGGTTTTCCTCAGCCGTCTTAAAATACCGCTCGTCCAGGTCCGTCATCTTCTTGCCCTGCCTGGTCCTGTCCTGCCGCCGCAGGTACAGCGCCTTGATCATGCTGACCCACACATGGCAGTCGCAGGTCTTAAGGGCTTCCTTGTACCGCTCTTCCCTCTGCTTGTCTTGCGTCACTTCCATTTCCTTCACGCCCTGGATCCTGTCAATCAGGCAAAGGGCCTCATCCCTGGTAAGGAGCGGCCTTATGACAGTCTTGTCCGAATCCACAGGCGTGACGATCTTACAGTCCTGATGATAATAAGGCCTCAGCTCATAATAAAGCTTGCCCTTTGGCCCGCCAGGCCTGTCTATCACTTTAATATCCATGACTTCACAGACTCCCCTGATTCCATAAATGATATATTGGCCTTTCTCAAACATACTTTAACGCCCGCTTCCCCGGGTCGTGTTAACACGCCCTGATTTTATAATACTATTTTAACATTAAAATTTTGTCGATGTCAGGTGTTTTTTGCAGAAGCCATTATTTTCGTGGATTATGTCATATATGGTCCGCTGAAGGTTTGTGCATTATTACAACATTATCCTGTTCTTGACATACCTATGTAATCTATGTATAATACCTTATATACATAGATTATCTATGCTATTTAAATCATTTATCATCATCAAAGGAGGTCATACCATGGACAAACGCTACATGGCCCTTGCCACTTCCATGCTGGTCCTTAAGCTTCTTGACCGGCAGAGCATGTACGGGTACCAGATCATCCGGGAACTGGAGCAGCAGAGCCAGAACGTATTCAGGCTACAGGAAGGCACCCTCTATCCTGTCCTTCACGCGCTGGAGCAGCAGGGCGCGGTCTCCACGTCCCGGCAGCTGGCGGACAACGGCAGAATCCGCAAATACTATGCCGTCACAGCCCACGGCCGGAAACTGTTAGTTGAAAAAGAAAAGGAATGGCGGGTCTATGAAACCGCTGTCAACCAGGTGATGGGAGGTGTTCTTTTTGGATAAGGAACGATTCCTGGATGAAATAACCGACCAGATTTCCTACAAGCCCCTGCGCCCTTCCATCCGCCAGGAACTGAGTTCCCATATAGAGGACCGGGTTGAGGAATATGAATCCCTTGGATTGTCCGCCTCCGATGCAGCCGCCAAAGCACTGGCCTGCATGGGGGATGCTGTTGCCATTGGCACAGAGCTGAATGAAATCCACCGAATCCAGGGATCCCCGCTGCTTTCCATCGTCACCGCCCTGCTCTTCCTGACCGGCTTTGCAGCCGCCTGTTCCGGTTTCATGGGGTGGACGCATCAGCAGGCAGCCAATGGAGCCCTATGTTATATTCCGGGGGGAATCCTCCTTGTCATAACAGCCTTAAAAGGATATCCCCTGCTCATCCGCTGCCGCAGGGTCCTGGCCTTTGCCATCCCCTTCCTGTATCTGGTGGTCCAGGCCCATGAAATCATTTACACACACATAAACGGCAGGTACTTCAATATAGGAAATATCACTTATTTTGCCACCATGCTGTTTGCCCCTGTGGCCCTCGTACTATTATATGGCTGCCGGCAGTACAGGAAACATGTCCTGGCCGCGTTATTTACATGTGCCGGCCTGTGGGCAATGTCAATGTATTTTTCCCTGTTGTATGAAGGTGGGACCGCTGCGCTTATTTTCATCCTGACCATGACCTGCACGGTCTGCTTCATGATTCACCGTAAGATCCTGCAGGGCAGCAAAAGAAAGCTTTATGCCGGCGTACTGGCCGGTCTGGCACTGCTCTCAAGCCCTCTTTTCCTGACAGCCCAGGGCCGCGGCAGCATACAGGCCTTCCTTTCACCCCAGTCAGCAATCAGCAGCACCTGGGATGATACATACAATGGAATCCTCATCCGCCGGCTCATTGCCAAAACCCCGCTCACCCATGGAATCGTGCTTTCCCCGGAGGAAATGATGGATTATGGGACCGGCGCATGGTACTTTGCCTCCCGCAATCCACGAAGGATCGGTATTGACGCTACGGGAAATACCTCCAACCGGCAGTTGTTTGAGTCTTATGGGGAGTGGGAACCAGGAAGCACGCCCCGGTACATCCACTACAATGCGGAAAACGTAACCCTGCAGGATATCCTTCCACAGCACTATTACAACAATTATGTCATCGCTGTGTGTATCCTTTTGTTCGGCTGGCTGCCCGGGCTGGTCCTGATTGGGGCAATGGCCCTGTTCTACCTTCTCCTGTTCTCCTGCATCGCCAGGATACGCGGAAAACTGGCTTCCTCCCTTGCATTCTGCTGCGGTCAGTGCCTGCTTTGGCAAGGAGTCCTGTACCTCCTTGGGAATCTTGGATACCAGTATGCCTCATTCTCCAACCTGCCCCTGATTTCAGAGGGACGGATGAGCATCCTGGCCAATATGCTGTTACTGGGAATGATTGTTTCGGCCTACCGGTTTGACCGGGTGGTGGATGATGGGATCTGGGATTTAAGGAACGCGGAAGGATAGGCGCGCCGTCAGAAACAATAAAAAGGTTCTATACTGAATGTTGGGGTGTGCTGAAAAGCACACTTCCAACATTCTTTTCGTTGTAATAAAATACATCTATAAGAAGCCTCCTAAACGCATTATCCCGACCAAAGTTTAATGTTAACGGAGGTGACCCCTTATAGATGTACCCTAATTATACCAAGGCTTTCCTTAACTTGGAAGGTGTTTCTATTAAAAAAGTGGTTCAGGCAGACTCTTTCATTAAAATTTTCATCCAGTCCCAACCGGCTGAACAGACCTGCCCCATGCTGTGGGGCTAAAACAAAACGGATTCATGATTACCGTCTGCAAGAGGTCCAGGACATTCCCTTACAGGGAAAACAAGTAATCCTAGTTCTTCGGAAACGACGCTATCTCTGCCCCTCCTGCCACAAACGCTTCACAGAACCCTATTCGTTCCTGCCAAGCTACCATCGCAGGACCCGCAGGCTGGCTTGTTACATTGTTTCCCTACTTCGGCAGGCCTTTTCTATCAAACAGATTGCAGAACTTACGGGTGTTTCCGTCCAGACGGTCTGTCGCCTTTTGGACACGATTAGCTATCCTCCGCCTGACCGGCTTCCACAAGCGCTTTCCATTGACGAATTCAAAGGTAATGCTTCTACCGGCAAATATCAGTGCATTCTGGTTGATCCGAAAAAACGCCGGATCCTCGACATTCTTCCGGATCGCACCCAGAGCCACCTGGCTGATTATTGGCGGAACATTCCCAGGAAAGAGCGCCTAAAGGTAAAGTTCTTTGTCTGCGATATGTGGCGGCCCTACGCCGAACTTGCACAGACCTTCTTTCCAAACGCAACGATCATCGTAGATAAATATCATTTCATCCGGCAGGTGACATGGGCGATTGAAAACGTACGCAAACGGCTGCAGCGGTCCATGCCGGTTTCCCTGCGTAAGTATTATAAACGCAGCCGGAAACTCATCCTGACCCGCTATAAAAAGCTGAAAGATGAGAACAAGCAGGCCTGTGATTTAATGCTTCAATATAGCGAGGACCTGCGTCTGGCACACCGCATGAAAGAGTGGTTCTATGATATCTGCCAGATGAAAGCGTATCGTCAGCAGCAGAGGGAATTTGATGACTGGATTGCAAATGCACAGGGCTGTGGGATCAAAGGAATTTGAGGCCTGTGCCAGGACCTACCGGGCCTGGCGAAAGGAAATCCTGAATGCCTTTAAATACGGGCTGACAAATGGTCCCACAGAAGGATTCAACAACAAGATAAAGGTATTAAAACGGAGCAGCTACGGAATCCGGAAACTTCAAACGGTTCCGGACGCGGATACTCCACTGTACATCATAGGATAAAAAGGTCGGTAATGCGGAGGCTTATTTGGCATGCCCAAAATCAGTAAAACCTGGAACTAAACATAAAAAGGGCCCTTTTCATAGAATTGGGGCGGGATTTTAACAAATCCCACCCCAACTATTGACAAAGAGCCTCAAAACAGGGGTGGATTCCTGCATCCAAGCAAAAATCCACCCCTGCCTTTTATGTTATCATGGCTGCATCACAAAAGCTGCCATTGCGCTCCATCCGCCATCCGCCAAATATCCTGTCTGGTCTTAAATCCGCTTCCCGCTCCTGTCCAGCCGGTATCCGTCAATGGTACAATCCACACGCATCACGCCGTCATCCGGGTTCAGGTAATACCAGTCACCCTTGTATTCCTGCCATCCCGTCTTCATATAGCCATCCGTGCCAAAATAGTACCAGTTGTCATTCACCAGGGCCCAGGAAGTAAGATTCTCTCCCTGATATTCGTACTTCCAGCCCTTGCTTTCTTTTATCCACTTGCCCAGCAGGATGTTGCGGTACGCGTTCATGTCGCTCTCCGGCAATATGGAAAAATACAGGTTTGTCCTGGCATCCCCATAACGGAACTCCACTACATAACATCGGTCCAGGGTATCATAAAGACCGCCTGCATTTTTCTCCCGTTCCACTGTCTCAGGACGCACAATGGGATAATGGGTCCCTTCCTTAAGTCCTGTAACCGTGCATTCCAGATATTTCTGGGTCTCACCGTCATAGGTGATTAAATAATAATTCATTGTCACGTCATCCAGATTGATGTCGTTCTTGTCTTTTGTAACCGTGAATGTATCTTCTTCCGAAGCCCTGTAGCCAAGCACATAGGACGAGTAACCATCGTATATGGAAGTCTTCCTGCTGTTAAGATCCATATGCATGGTCACAGGCACATCAGGCATTACGGCTGCTGCTTCTGATACAAATACAGAACCTATACTAAGGACAGCTGCAGCTACAATGGCTCCCAGCTGCCGGACCGGTCTGATCATCCTCATCCGGTACCCTCCTCTCAATCTTCTGACTCCGCAGGATTATTATCTGACAACAACTTTCATGAAGTTCTTCTTACCCCGCTTAAATACCATGCCGTCTCCGGCAAACCGGTCTTTTGCAAATGCTGCCTTGATATCCTTTACCGGGCTGCCATCCACGGACACACCGCCCTGTTCCACATTCCTTCTTGCCTCGGAACGTGAAGCGCAGAGTCCGGACTTCTGAAGCACGCCCAGAATATCAATGGAGCCGTCCGCAAAATCTTCATCTGAAAGCTCAAATGTAGGCATATTGGCAGTGCTGCCGCCTGCCACGAACAGGGCCCTGGCGCCTTCCTGCGCCTTTGCAGCCTCCTCCTCGCCGTGTACCAGCTTGGTCAGCTCGAATGCAAGGATTTCCTTGGCCTGGTTAAGCTGGCTGCCTTCCCACCGGTCCATCTCGTCTATCTGTTCAATCGGAAGGAATGTCAGCATACGCATGCACTTAAGCACGTCCGCATCCGCCACGTTCCTCCAGTACTGGTAAAACTCAAACGGAGTGGTCTTGTTGGGATCCAGCCATACCGCGCCTGACTGTGTCTTGCCCATCTTCTTGCCTTCGGAGTTCAGCAGCAGGGTAATGGTCATGGCATGCGCGTCCTTGCCCAGCTTGCGGCGGATTAACTCCGTACCGCCCAGCATATTGCTCCACTGGTCATCCCCGCCAAACTGCATGTTGCAGCCATAGCGCAGAAACAGCTCATAGAAATCGTAACTCTGCATGATCATGTAGTTGAATTCCAAAAAGCTTAAGCCCTTCTCCATCCTCTGCTTATAACATTCCGCCCTCAGCATATTGTTAACAGAGAAATGAGGTCCTACTTCCCTGAGGAAATCAATGTAATTCAACCCCATCAGCCACTCGGCATTGTTGACCATCATGGCCTTGCCTTCGGAAAAATCAATAAAGCGGCTCATCTGCTTCTTAAAACAATCGCAGTTGTGCTGGATGATCTCCGGTGTCATCATGGTACGCATGTCGGAACGGCCTGAAGGGTCGCCCACCATACCTGTGCCTCCGCCAATGAGGGCAATGGGCCTATTGCCTGCCATCTGAAGGCGTTTCATCAGGCACAGCGCCATGAAATGCCCTACATGAAGACTGTCAGCCGTAGGATCGAAGCCAATATAGAAAACAGCTTTTCCTTCATTGACCATCTTCTTAATCTCTTCTTCATTCGTCACCTGGGCAATCAATCCCCTGGCAACTAATTCTTCGTAAATCTGCATGGTTGTTCTCTCCTCTTCCTACTCTAAATATTTTAACATATTTCCAGTTTCATGCAAGGGCTTGATTCTTACGTTTTTCTATCAGGCGGCGTCCGCGGCGCTTCCGTGATCAAAAACAAAAAAGCCCCGTCCCTTTCAAAAGGACGAAGCCTGGACTCCGTGTTACCACCTGATGTTTACAGACAGCTCGCGCTGCCCGCCTCTTCGAGTACTGGAGCGCATGCTTCTCCTGAATACTCTAGCACGATAACGTGTGCAGGACCCGTCACAGCCTACTGGGCATCCGCCGTTGGGTGTGAAGCTCTAAGATGTATTCATGACCTGCTTTCCATGCGCCTCTCATCACCCGGCTGCTTTCTGTATGCTTTTGCAGATCATTACTTGTTCCCGTCATAGCCAATTCATGAAATTATCCCCATTATAGACAGGTCCGGCTGTTTTGTCAAGCCCCTGTCTGTTTTTATCCTAAGGTTTCTTTCTGTTCTTCGTTTCTTTCTGTTCTTTCTGTTTTCATCCAAAAATGGATTATGGCAGCGGCCCGGCAGCCGGTCTGTGGGCAAACGTCAGGACAAACACAGCGCCCAGGATCAATGCAAACCCGGCAAAATCAGCCGGGGTAAAGGAGGTCTTAAGCCAGAACACGGAAATAATGACTGCTGATATAGGCTCCACGCTTCCCATGATGCTTCCCTTTAAAGGTCCTATCATGCTGACCCCCTGAAGGTACAGGCCAAAAGCCAGCGCTGTCCCGACCACGATTACCCCGCCGAGCGCTCCTGCCGTACCTGGGTCCCAGACAGGATGATAGGTCCACGGACGCACGAATATCCCCATTGCAATGCCTCCTATCAGCATTCCGAATCCCAGCACCTGGTAGATGTCATACCTGAGGATCAGCCCGCCCGGTATCATGGTATAAATCATGGCGCTGACAGCTGCCAGAAGCCCCCAGAACAGTGCCTCCCCCGTAATGTGGAAGGAGTGGATGTCCCCATGGGTGCCGATGACAAAGGTCCCCAGCAGTGAAAGGCCGATTGCCCCAAGTTCCAGTCCTTTGGGAAGTCTTTTCCCCCTGATGCACACCACCATCAGGATCAGGACCGGCGACAGGTACTGAAGCACGGTTGCAGTGCCTGCATTGGATGCCTGGATGGCCATGAAATATGTAAACTGGCAGAATGTGATGCCGAAAACAGCAAACAGCAGCAGGTGGAGTGCATCCTGTTTCCGCTTAAATATGTTCAGGTTCTGTCTGCCGTTCAACCTGAATCCAATCATGATGAGGATCAATCCAGCAAAGAAGAGGCGCACCGTGACCAGCCACGGCGCCTGCACTTCCTTCTGTTCAAATAAAAACTGGCCGCAGCACCCGGAAAAGCCCCAGCAGGTGCCTCCCACCAATGCCATCATGGTTCCCAACGTCTGTCTGTTCTGTATCTTCATATTTCCCATACTCCTATCCTGTCATGCTCTATTTATACTTATAAATCCCCATATTGTCAACATTTTCGTGGTATTAACCCTTTACGAATCCCGGTTTCTATACTATAATGAAGCATTGGAATACATCCGTGCACCCGGATTAGGCACATATGCAGCGCCAGACTTTACCGGGCGCGGTATTTATACATGGGAGGACATAAGATATGGGATTCACATTCATCAACCAGCTGCCTTCACCGGCAGAAATACGGGAACAGTTTCCGCTGGCCCCTGAACTGGCAGAAATCAAACGCAGACGGGACCAGGAAATCAAAGAAGTATTTACCGGGGAAAGCCAAAAGTTTGTTGTGATTATCGGCCCCTGTTCTGCTGACAACGAAGAGGCTGTATGTGATTACACCAGCCGTCTTGTTAAGGTCCAGGAACAGACAAAGGACAGGCTCATCATCATACCAAGGGTATACACCAACAAGCCCAGGACCACGGGCGAGGGTTATATGGGCATGGTGCACCAGCCGGATCCGGAGAAAAAACCAGATATGTTTGAAGGCATACTGGCCATCCGCCACATGCACATGAGGGTCCTGCGGGAAACAGGTTTCCCCACTGCGGACGAGATGCTTTATCCTGAAAACCTGAACTATCTTTCCGACATGATGTCCTATGTTGCCGTGGGCGCCCGTTCCGTGGAGAACCAGTTCCACCGCCTGGTGGCCAGCGGCTGCGACGTGCCCGTGGGCATGAAGAACCCCACCAGCGGTGACCTGACCGTCATGCTTAACTCTGTGGTGGCTGCCCAGCTTCCCCATGACTTCATCTTCCGGGCCAGCGAGGTACAGTGCCCCGGCAATCCTCTGACCCACACCATCCTCAGAGGCGCGGTGAACAAACGGGGCCAGTGCATCCCCAACTACCACTACGAGGATTTAAAACTGCTCTTTGACCTGTATGCCAAGCGTGATCTGCAAAACCCGGCCTGCATCGTGGATACCAACCATGCCAACTCCAACAAGCAGTATAAGGAGCAGATCAGGATTGCAAAGGAAGTCCTTCACAGCCGCCGTCATTCCGGAGATATCAAACGGCTGGTAAAGGGCCTTATGATTGAGAGCTATATCGAACCCGGCAGCCAGAAGATTGGCCAGCACTGCTACGGCCAGTCCATCACGGACCCCTGTCTGGGATGGGAAGATTCAGAACGTCTGCTGTATGAGATTGCAGATAACCTGGATTAAGGTTAATAGGAAAGATAAGACCGGAAAACATAGAAGGGAGCCCGGATCATGTGATACACCATTACATGATCCGGGCTCCCTTATCCATCTTAATCCCATGGGGCTTACATCCCCAGGAACATTTCATTCACAACAATTGCCAAAGGCCCGATGTATCCAATGCGGTCACTGAGCCCGGATTTCAGGATATAGTCCCCGTCATACAGGGAATCATAATACGTACAGAAATCCAGGAACCGTTTCTGGATATGGTCCATCTCAAACATGAACCCATAGATGATAACCTTATCCGGCGCCAGCAGGGTGATGGTGTTCACCACGGTCCTGGCCAGCCGTTCCACAATATCATCAATGATTTTCTGGAGTCCCGGGTCTTCAATCCCTATCCACTGTTCCATGTTCCTGACTTCAATCTTATCCACATCCCCGTCCACGAATGCATGGAGTCCGGGCATGGAGTCCTTTGTGCAGGCCCGTCTCACACGCTCCGCAATGGCGTGGGTGGCCACATGGGTCTCCAGGCAGCCCCGCCTGCCGCAGCGGCATAAAAGCCCGCCCGGCTCCACGATATAGTGGCCGATTTCCGCTGTCTTGGAATTCTGGCTGTCATATATCTTGTTCTGTATGATGATGGCCGAGCCAACGCCCGGCCCCCATTTGATGAACAGGAGGTTTTCCTGATTTTTGCCTGTGCCGTATATCAGTTCCCCCTCTGCAAATGCCTTTACGTTATTCTCCACCACCACGGGAAGGTCCAGGAACATTTTCATATATTCCCCAACCGGCACTGCCTCGTTCCATATGCGGTAAGCATGAAGGCTGACCCCTGTATCCCGCTTCACAGGGCCAGGAAGGGATATGCCTGCGCCAAGGACAGACTCCTTTGATATTCCCTGTTCCCACATAAGGGACTTGCCCTCATCCGCCACCTGTTTTAAGAATACCTGCGGCTCCAGTGCCCCGTCTGTCCTCAGCTTCCTGCAGGCGCGCAGCCTTCCCTTCAGGTCGCTGATGGATATGCAGGTTTCAGGCGCTTCTATGCTCACGGAAAGCACATATTTATACTGATAATTAATATCAATGGACACCTTTTTCCTGCCTGCCCGCTTCTCCTCTTCCATCTCCCCTTTTTCCACAAGGATTCCCGCAGAGAGAAGCTGGGTGCAGATCATGGTAACCGTGGCCGGGGTCAGTCCCAGTTCCAGGGCTATGTCCTTCCTGGACATGGCGCCATGGTCGTTCAGAAGTTTCAATATGGCGCTTCGGTTACTCACTTTTACATTTTCAAGGTTAATACCCGTATAGCCCATATCTTCTCCCTCCTTATCATTTCCCGGTCCGCTGCACCAGGGACTTCCTGTTATGTCTTACTGTCATGTCTTCCTGTCATGCATAACTGTTTCACGGAACCGGCCACACTTTGTATTCTCAGATATTGTAAATCTTATCCCATATCAGTATAGGCGCAAACACTTTTAAAATCAAGGAAAATTTGGATGCACCCTAATATACACAGGCCTCCATCCCCATCATATGTGCCAGCATGGTAAGTTCCCGGGCCACACCCCCGTAAATCACCACAAAGTGCGGTTCCCAGCCGCCCTTCACACTTTTTACTATGATATCTTTGGCATCATGGTCTGTCTTCACTACCACGGACGTTCCGCAGAACTGTTTTGGGCGGTCCAATGCCTCGCCGGATGCGATAAAGAACCGGAAGCTTCCGTCCGCCTTACGGCCTACCCGGAAGATGGTCACCTGGTCACAGGCCTGGCATCCGAAATCCATGACCGGGCCGATCTTGCGGTTGGGGTGTACGCCCACCCGGGCCCCGGTATCTTTTCTTGCCAGGGTGCAGGCCGCCATTCCGCAGTGCCAGAAGGTAATGGTTCCTTCCTTTTCATCCATGGATACAGGGTCCCCGAAAAAAACAGGGCTGCCGGTGAGCTGTGTCCCGATATACATGGACAATGCCCCGTACACGTCGGACTCACAGCTTGCGGCTATCCCCGACGCATTGAGCATGGCCAGCACGGAACATACAGGCGTCCCAAAGGAGGTAAAGAAGTCAGGCCAGCATCTGGAGGATAATGCGCCGATGTGGTTCTCAGCCACATAATCCTTGTATGCCTTATATAATCTGGCAAAATCCTTCACGTTCTTCTCCGGCGTGCCGTCCAGCCCCACCATCATGGCCCTGGCTTCCTCAAGGCAGGGCGCGCATTCCTCATCCGTAAAAGACTTTGCCTTGTCAATCAGCTCCCTGGCTTCAATGGATTCCAGCGTCACCCCAAAGGCGCGCATGAGCTCGGAATCCAGCGCCCTTCCGAACCCAAAGCCCTGGGGCGTATGGCCGATGGAAGCCATTTTCAGTTCCCGCATCTGGTGCTTAATCCTGGCAGCGCCAATGGCTGCCTTTACAGATCCTGCCACCTCGTCTTCTTCCGGGGAGCCGAAGATATATTCAAATTCACTGTCCCTGAACGCACGCAAGGCATTGCCCGCTGAGAATGCCCCGGTCAGGGAATTCAGCCTCAGGCGCCCTCCGTCAATCACCGGCTCCCTCAGGGTCCACAGCAGAACGGGGCAGGTAAAGCGCTTAAGCACCTCGCTGGCAAAGGCTGCATTGGCAAAGGTAATGTTCTGGAGGATGATAAGCCCGGGATTGATTGTATCCAGGTAGGCGCACAGGTCATCCATGGACAGCAGCATTTTATCCGGGTAAACGCCGTCCTCTGTGAGGGAGGAAATCAGGCCCACGGATTTGTCAAATTCCACCTGGGCGCTTTCCAGATGGAAGGTAGGTACTCCAATCGGTATATATGCAACTTGATATTTCATGATTTTATATCTCCTTTACTTTATTAACAGGGAAATTCCCGACACAAACAAAAGTACATATGTAATCAGCATGAACAGGCGCTGGCTCATCTTCGCATAAAGCCGGCTTCCAACCGCCATGCCCGCTAACAGGAAAGGTATGGAAGCCACCTGTATCTTTACCAGTTCCGGGTTCCATAACCCTGAACGGATATCATCCAGCAGGATGATGGTATTGAGCACCACCCACACCGTGGAAATGGTGGCCCTGAAGCTGACCTTATCCTGGATCCGTTTAGTCAGGTATCCGATTAAAAGGGGGCCGCCCGATACAAAAATGCCATGGACAATCCCGGCCAGGCCAAGAAGGAGGTAAAGGCCCGCCTTATCCGGCCCCGCCGCCTTGCCCTCTGCCGCCGCCTTAGCCTCTGCTGTCTTAGCACCTGCCGCCGCCTTAGCCTCTGCTGCTGCCTCAGCCCCTGCTGCCGCATCCTCTTGCGTCCCAAGCCAATCCCTCCAAAGCTTATGCAGCCCCTGAAGGGACAGACAGACAACAAACAGCCCCAGCAGCGCATAGAGCGCCCTTTCCCTTCCAGCAAAAAATCCTTTCAGGAAAATGCCTCCCACAATCCCTGCTGCCATCACGGCCACAATCTTCTTAAGCTCACCCCAGCACACATGTTTCCTGTGCCCGGCAAACACATATATCCCTGACAGCAGGCCCAGCACGTTAAGCACGGGCTTGGCCGTATCATACCCTACCAGCATCAGGCTGGGAGGCATTGCAAGGATGGTCCCTGCAAAGCCTGTGATTCCCTGTATGATGTTGGACAAAAGTATGACAAGGAAAAATACTGCGTATCCCATAATATATTATCTGCTTTCTTTTCTCTATTCCATAAGGCGCCTGGCAGCGCCCGGACACCCATTTGCGCCATCTGTCCTGGCGTATCCAAACATTCATTCCCGCCTTAGAGCGTGTTTGAAAATTGCTTTCCGTCAGCTGTGCGTCCCACTTTGTGGGAGATTTGGTCCCGATGAGGGAGGCGTAGCGGGCTACGTTGACCGAATTGGGACCGAATATACCGCGAAGTGGGGCGTGCAGATGGCGGGAATGAATTTTCAAACACGCGCTAGTCCGTTACGGCCCCTGTACCATATTTCCTGCGTATTTCCTCAAACAAAGGCGCGTACTCCGAATCCCTCAGGTAAAATGCCGGGGTATAACCTAAGGGTGCATCCACGTTCACATCCCCGCCCTGGTATGGGTCCCCGGTCCACAGGTGGACCCATTCGCCCTCAGGAAGATACACATCCCAGTTTTCCCTGGCTTCAAGGTAGACCGGGGCCACCAGAAGGTCGCGCCCCAGCAGGTATTCATACTGGATGGCATACGCCCTTTTATCCTCCTCATGGTGAAGGAACAGCGGCCGCTGCACCGGTATGCCCTTTTCGGCATTTTCCTTTACCAGGGTCTTCATGTACGGGGCCAGCATGGTATAGATATCCACCAGCCTTGCCAGCTGTCCCATGCAGTCCTCATCCTCATAATACTGGAAATTCGTGTCCGGGCGGTTCCCCTCATGGGTACGCATCACCGGCGTGAACACGGCCATCTCGGACCATCTTAAGAACAGTTCCTTTGTCCTGGTATTGCCGAACAGGGAGGTGTAACCGCCGATGTCACTGTGGCTCAGGCCGCATCCGGTCATGCCCGCGCTTAGGGCCGCGCAGATAACCGTTGCCAGCCCGTCATGGACGGTAAAGTCCACGGACTGGTCCCCTGCCCATAAAAGGGTGCAGTACTTCTGGCTGCCGGTTCCCCCGGCCCGCATGAAGTATACAACCTCCCCCAGCCTGTTCCTCTCCTTCACCGCTTCATAGTTGCATTTTGCCCAGAGGGCCGGCCAGCGGTTGTGTTCAATCATGGGGGATTTACCGCTGTAAAGCCTTAAGTCATCTGTCGGGAGATACTCCCCAAAATCAGCCATCCAGCCGTCAATGCCGATGTCCAGGCTGTGCTTTTTAATCACTTCATCCTTAAACCATTCATAGGCGTCCGGATTGGTCAGGTCTACCACACCGCAGTAAAATTCGCCGAAATCCACCAGGTAATCGCTGCCGTCCCCTTTGGTGGCAAAGTAGCCCTTTTCCTTCCCTTCCTTGTAAAGGCTGCCGTCATTTACCAGATAGGGGTTGATATAGCCCAGGAACCGGATGCCCCTGGCGTGAAGCTCCTCAATGCGCTTTGGCAGGTCCGGGTACATTTCCTTATGGTACTGCCAGTCCCACTGAAGACGTTTTCCAAAGGATGTGACCCGTTTGCCGCACCAGTCCTGGCACCACAGGCCGGACACCTTGATTCCTTTTTCCAGGGTCTTGTCAAGGAGTCCGAAGGAGCGTTCATTGCCTCCCTGTACGCCGATGATCAGGCCGTTGTATACCCATTCAGGAAGTTCAGGCTGGCGCCCAAGGAATGCAGTCAGCTTTTCCAGCAGTTCCAGGAAGGTGGGGGCTGCCTCAATGCGGATGGATGCAGGCACCTCCCAAATCTGCAGCTCATGGAAATCCTTGTTCCTGAAATCAAAATCCGCATATGCCGTGGAATCCACATGGAGGTAATAGTGATGGCTGGATACAAAGGTGGGTTCAGGATAGTTGGTATTGTAATAGTCGCCTCCCGCCTTGTTTTCCACATCCGAACGCCATGTCACATAGGTGGTCTTATCCCTTCCGACCCCAGGTTCGGAGGTCCACAGAGGGAAATGCCTTCCTCTCAGATTAAAGTAAGACATCTGCTCACCGCATCCGTAGCAGCACTCCTCTTCGTCCGCATCCACCCGGAACCAGAACCGGTTGATACGCGGATCCACCTGGTGAAAGGAGAGGACCGCGCACTCGCCCTCAACCCTGACCGTAAGGGTAAGCTGCCCTTCCATGTCCATGGAAATGCCCTCCGGCCCTTCTGTGATCCCGGTCACACCTAAGGGGCGCCGTTCCACCACATAGTCCTCAATCTTATAATTTCCCCTGTACATATCCACGGATTCTTCCCCGTATCCAACGTAAATCATGGGCTTGCCGCCTTTGCAATCCAGTATGCTGCGGCCGTTTGCCTTTAACTCCCAGTCCATTTCCCTGCGAATAAACTCCATATGAAACCTCCTTGCCTGTTTTGGATTATTTTCCTATGCTTCAGCCTTCACTGCCTGACATGGTTCTGCGCTTACCCGTTTCTTTTTTTCCATCAAATAGAGGATTACGGTTTCAGCCACAAGCGCCAGGGTCACTCCGCCAATGAGCCCCATGTTCCTGTCCGGCGTGGCAAGACCGGCCGGTGAGAAGATGAAGTACTCATACACCAGGAAGGATACCAGCCACACGGCCACTGCATTTTTATGTACCCAGGGCGTCATATCATAGGCCGCGTTCTTCTGGGTGCTGTTGTCAAATACCTTGTCATTTGGTCTGATTTTCGCACATACAAAGATGATGACCAGCATGACTATAAAGGAAATTGCATAAATGTGCATGTAGTTGATTCCCAGGATCGTATTGGTAACAGGCATGTCAATGTATTTGAACCAGAACTTGTAGCCTGAGTAGAAGAACACGTGCCATGCAGAGGCAGCCACTGCTCCCAGGGAAGATCCCTTCTTGCTGAACATGCCGATGAGTACCAGGGTAATGATAGGGATATTGTAAAATCCGGTAAAGCTGCGCCCAAAGTCGTACAGGCCCGTGCTCAGCACCTGAAGGAACGGTGTAAAGCAGATGGCAAATGCCGCAAATCCCCATCCGATGTTCTTGGCATAGGCAACTGTCTTCTCATCCGACAATCCGGGATTGAAAATGGGCTTATAAATATCTACCATGAATACAGTGGAAGCCGCATTCAGGAAGGAGTTGTAGGTGGAAATGACAGAGCCGAACAGGGCCGCGCAGAACAGGCCAACCACCGGCCACGGAAGCGCCTTAGCCACCAGTGTGGGATATGCGAAATCCTTGCTCTCCAGCCCGGTCCCCACCAGCGCCGCGGCAATGACACCGGGAAGTACCAGCAGCATGGGCACCATCATTTTCAGGAAACCGGAAATAAGCACGCCCTTCTGCCCTTCTTTTAAGTTCTTTGCGCCCAGCGCCCTCTGAATCAGGACCTGGTTGGTGCCCCAGTAAAACAGGTTGGCCAGCACCATGCCGGTGAAGATACATGCAAAGGGCACCGGGTCATTTTTGCCTCCGATTGCGTTTAACTGGGCATAGTTGTTATCCAGGACATAACTGACGCCTGCAAAAAAACCTCCGTCCGCCTTGGCATTCCCCACTGCGATAAAACCGAATACCACAACCAGAAGGGAACCGGCCACCAGCAGGACGCCGTTGATGGTATCGGATACAGCCACTGCCTTCAGTCCGCCTAACACTGCATACAATGCCCCGATGATGCCAACCAGCACAATCAGGATGGTAAGCGCTGTCTGGGAGCTGATACCGAAAACATGGGACAGGTCAAATATCTGGTTAAAGCCGATGGCGCCCGCGTACAGACACACAGGAATACCGATCAACAGATATCCCACCAGGAAAAACAGGGATACCATACGGCGCACGAAAATGCCGTAGCGCTCTTCCATAAACTCCGGAAGGGTGGTGTATCCCTTCCTCAGATACAGCGGAAGAAATACAAAGGCCATGACAATGGTTGCTATGACAGCGGTTGCCTCCCATGCCATTCCTGACATATTGGCTGCGTAGGACTGGCCGGAAAGGCCTACCAGGTTCTCGGCTGAAAGGTTGGTCAGCAGCATGGAGCCGGCTATGAAGGTTCCTCCCAGTCCGCTTCCTGCCAGGAAATATCCCTTTGCCGTTTTCTGGTCATCCCCGCCCTTTACGATTTTCGCAGATATCACACCCACGGCGGCTGTAAAAAGGATGAATGTAACTAAGGTAAACATCAGATGTTCCATAAATTATTCCCCCATTTTTTAATTTTGTACAATTTACCTGTATACTCAGATGAGCCGTTGTGATACCATGGATATGCATTGGAGGTACACATGCCTCAACTGTACGCCGCCCGGGTCCAGCCCCATCTGCCAGGATACAAGCTGTGCCTGGGCAGCGTTTTTTATTTTGAATTACGGTGTTATTCAATACTTAAGTTCCCTGTTTTCCCCCAGAAGCCCCGGGAATGCCCCCTGCCGGATCAAGGGTTCCCGTCCCGGGTGGGCGATGACCCATTTATTGCGCTGCAGAAGCAGCTTTCCCTCTTCCTCCACCGGCTGCCTCCGGTTTTCAAGGGGTGTGTTGGTTCCCCTGGGAAGGATCACGATATCCTTAAACCCCTTGTCTGTCACGCGGCAGGGCGACAGGTGAAGGGTGGTCTGGTACATCTCAATGGCTGTTCCCTTTTCCACAAAAAACACCTTTGCGTCCTCTACCCTGTATGTATTGTCCCTTATCTCCCAGGTATGTCCCAATACCAGCATGAAATCCGTTACTGCAATGTTAATCTCGCTTCCTTTGTGGTATTCAAATCCGTTGTAGGTCGTGTTCCTGCCATTGCAGTATCCTACCTGGATGTCCATCCCGCCGTAGAAGCTGTCCCTCAGGAGCCCGGCCACCTGCGCCTGCTCCATTTCAGGAACAGAAGGCAGATAGACATTGCCGTTTTCCGGAATATCAGACCTTGTTTCCATATATGATATCAGTTCAGAGAAATCATACCCCTTTACAATCCGCCCGTATGTCTCAAACTCCCTGCCGTCCACAGGGCAGACCGGGACCGTATTGACCCGGTTCAGACGTTCCATCATCGTACTGTCCATTTTCCCTTCTTCCATCCTTCCCTGAATCAGCCTCTTACCACCTTTATGGTAGCACAAAAATCCTCTTTCCCATATCCCTGTTCCAACGCCTTTTCATAAACCTGTGCAGCCGCCTGCTCCCCCGGCATGGAGAGTCCGCATTCCTCTGCCAGATTCATACAGATATTCACATCCTTGGCCATATTTTCCACGGAAAAGGCAGTGGTATAATCCTCTTTCCCGATAGCCGTTTTCTTGGAATCCAGATAGAAATTCTGGCCGCCTCCGTAAGAAATGGCTTCCGCGTAATCCATGACGGAAATCCCATTCTTTCCAGCCAGGCTGATGGTCTCGTTAACCCCGTTCTGAATCTGGGAAACCAGGGCGTTATGACAGATCTTCATCACAAGGCCCTTGCCGTTTTCCCCCATGTGTTTTACATTTTCTCCCATATAGAGAAGGATGGGGCGCATGGCCTCGTACGTTTCCTTGTCGCCGCCCACATAGATTCCCAGCTTACCTGCCTCGGCAGCGGGTTTTGATTTCACAACCGGCGCGTCGATGAATCCGGCGCCAGTCTTTTTCACCATTTCGGCAATCTCCACGGATACGCTTGGGTCGATGGTGCTCATGTCGATGCAGGTCTTGGTGGAGTCCAGCTCGCCCAGGATTCCCATATACACAGACCTTGAATGCTCTGACTTTGGCACCATGGAAATGATTACGTCCGAATTCCTTGCCAGTTCCACGGAATCACTGCAGGCCACGGCTCCCCTGGATGCCAGCAGCTCTGTTTTTTCCTTTACAAAATCAAACACATACACCGTGTCATCATGTTTCTTTACAATATTCCAGCTCATGGACTCACCCATGATTCCCAGTCCGATAAATCCTATCTTCATATCTGCAGTACTCCTTTTATTCCGTAACCGTATTGTCCCAGGCATCAATGAAGGTTCCGATTCCCTGGTTGGTATAGGCATGTTTCATGGTATCCTGATACACGGCCAGCCCGGTTGTAACGATATCCGCCCCGGCCACGGCACAATCCACAATCTGCTTCGGTGTCCGGATGGCCGCGCAGATGATTTGGGTCTTCCCATAGAAACCGTAGTTCTTGTAAATGTCCACAATATTCCGGATATACGCCTTACAGTCCTCTCCGTTGGCTTCCTTCCAGCCGATGAACGGGGATACGAACAGCGAGTGGTTTTTTGCCGGAAGGATGGCCTGGGCCGGTGAGAATACCAGGGTCACATTGGTCCTGATTCCCTCTGCCTCCAGCTTCCTGGCTGCTGTGACACCTGCCTCGGTTGCCGGAATCTTGATTACAAAGTTAGGGCTGATGGCTGCAATCTTCCTGGCCTCTGCCAGCATTGCCTCCGCCTCATCCAGGTGGGGATTGATTTCAACAGATACCGGAAAACGCTCATATCCGTCCAGTCCTTCTGACTTAATCCAGTCCGCAATGCCCTGGATTGCTGTGAGGAACGGCTTCCCGCTGAGCATGATATGCCTTGGGTTGGTGGTGACACCGTCAATTCCGAATGTGTTGTAGGCTGTCTGGATCTCATCCAGCTTTGCACTGTCTAAAAAATACTTCATAATCTTACATCCTCCTTGTTTTGACTCTAATTTAATTTGTTAATTTGATTAATTAATTATTGTAGCAAGGGATTGGGCCTATGAGAGTTTGTGAACTTATCCGCTTACTCCAACCTTTCAACTCAATAATATAGTTAAAATAGCTAAATGTCAATGGGATATATGGAAAAAACTTAGTTTCGTCATATTGTTTAATTCATTTAATTAATTTTGTACAAAATGACAAATGCGATCATAACTCCTGCACGCTCCTGCTTCCATGGACTTCAAGCCGCTGCAATACGAGGGGCAGTGTTTTACTGTGCACTTTTTTGCTTTTCTTCCGTCTCAGCTTCCTGGCCGGGCTGTAACCGGATATATCCCCAACTGATTATAAATGTCATGGTACATTTTAGCCAATGAACGGGTTTTCATATCCTCCTCGCGGATTGGCGGTCCAAAAACAGCCCTTTTCACGTCGTCTTCTGTTATATAGATTTTTCCCGAATCATTTAACTCCTTAAACATTTTTTGAAATTCTTCTATCTGGCTTATAGAATATTCCTGTTTTTTCTCTAATATTATCTTGATATCACGCCCATGGATTCCATAAGCCTCCCGGATTTTCATATGATTAAGGTTATTTTCCATGCGTTCATTTTTTGTCCCGATATTGACGATGTATCCGTCGTTTTGGGATTCGTATGAAAATGTCACTTCCTGGTTAAAATCGATTTCCTCGTCAAAGGGGGATGCAAATTCTTCACTTCCCTTGCTTTTGATGCGGTTGCAGTTACCGCAGGCCGGCACCAGATTGTAAAGGCTTACTGCAAAAACCGGATACTGGGCTCGGCCAAAGAAATGGTCCAGCTGGGCACCGGCCGCATTTCTTGCCCTTGCATTAATATAATCCCTGTTACAATACGGACATACGGTCAATCCGGTATTCTCTACCAGCCTGACCCGCAGCGACTTCCCGTCCTTCTGAGAATCCGCCGCATCGCCAAAGGCTTCATATATCCTGAAATACAGATCTGTCAATTTCGGTTTATGGGGTGAATGTCTGTCACGGCATTCCGCCTCCATTTCTGCCTTTTTATTATTCCTGATATACTGCTCAGCCTCCTTCAGCTTTTTATAAGGAGCCAAAATCAATTCCTCAAACCGGCCCTCTGCATCCTTTGCAGTGAAAAAATCCAGAGGCAGGAACTTTTTGCTGCTGGCTACAACTGCTTTCCTGTCCATTATACTGACGTTCTTTTTTACTGCAGCCAAATATTCCTTCCGGAATCCATCTGAATATGCATTAATCCTAATCATGCTTTAGCCTTTGTATCCTTTCCTCCAACTGTTGGATTTCTTTCTGCATCTCACGTATCTGCCAGTTCTTATCCTCAGCCTTATGTATGCTTACGAGTTTTTCCAGATTATCCCTGTAAATAGGTTCTCCTACCTGATGGATCAATCTCTGTACGTCCTCATATTCCTCCCCGTCTTTTACCTCAGTATAATACTGATGCAGAAATTTGCGGATATCCTCCATCCTTGCAGCCTTACTCTTCTTCCCGCCTTGCAGCACGCCTATCATTTCCTGTATCATTGTCTTGGCATATTCCCCAATCGTAGCTTCCATAAAGAAATTCCTGCGAAGCAGCCGGTGTATATTCTGTCCAAATGTGATTTCCTTTTCCCGCATTTCCGTGATTTTCTCCTCCTCCCCTGACAGATAAACCACGTCTTCCCTTAACACATCTGACAGGATAAAAGGAGAGTTGGTCGTAATCACAACCTGCACCCGCTCCTGGTTTAAATTTTCATTGATCATTTTCAAAAGTATGTCAATATAACATCTCTGCCACTCCGGATGATAATAAACCTCCCCTTCATCAATAAAAATCACAGCGGTTTCCCCCAGCAGCAGCGATTCCTCGTTACCAAAGATATTTTTACCCCACTTATTCTCATAAAGCCGTTTCTCACGCTGACAGCCTTCCAGCATCCAGTACAGCCTTGCCAGAAATGCAAATTTAGCATACTCCCCGGAGGAAAAGTATTCTATCTTCGCATCCGGATAATGTACGTATTTTTCCAGCAGCCAGTCAAGCTGTTCAGGGTCATTTCCAATCTGCCCCAAGGTAAACTGCTCTTCTGCCTCATTTATATGGTTTGACATCCGGCTCCTGACATGGAATATCTTATCTGCCTTTAAATCCAGCAGACGGTTCATCCTGTCCTGTCCCATGTATTTTAAAAAGGTAAACTGGTAACACAACTCCTTATTAATATAATCCTTATCCTCTGCTATGCCTTCCTTCCAGCAAGTGATTTTTTCCAAGAAGCTTCCCATTTCAGAGTAATCATACTGCTTAAAGTCATCCAACATGATTGCCTGTTCCTGCTTACTTCCCTTCTCCACATCCATCCTCTGCTCCGTGTCAGCAAAAGGTTCTAAATCATTTTTCAGCAGACCGGAAAAATAAAACAGCTTGCTGATTTCATTGAAGCTTCTGATGGTTCCCCTGTTAAAAGGCTTTAAATGAACTGCCTGTTCTGCTGTAATCCCGTCTATGTTTGTCACATAATACGCATCGTCGTCCAGCCGGAATACCACCAGGAACTCCGTATCCTCACCTAAAATATGGTAATCCTGGTACGCCTCCTTCTTTATGTATCCATTTTCTATTATAATATCGGTTTCTTCTACGAGTTTTATAAGCCTTAGGAATGTCTCCCTCAGGAAATCCACCGTGCTTGATTTGCCGGTCCCGTTCTTTCCTACAATACAGGAAAGGGAGGACACGGCCTTTCCGTAAAAATGAGGTATCTTCCCCTCCGTCCCCTGGCTTATCCGCAGCTCCTTTTTCTGGTTATCATAATGATACCGATGGTCAAAATCAACCTGCTGCTCTTCCATCCCATGATACCGGTTTAAAAAAAGCAGCGAAAACAACATTTGCCTGTAATTGATTTTTTCCCCGGAACTGCCAAAAACAACTCCGTACAGTCTCTGTTCTTCCTGTCTTTGGTAGTATCCCTCCAGCCGCCAGTCTTTCATATCAAAGAGGAACGATTCCATCACATGCGCACTCAGGTTTGATACAGCCACATTGCCTTTAGATAAAGAAATGGTAAATGCCAAATGATTGTCCAGATAGAATTCCCGTTCCCCAATCTGATTATTCTTCCAGTATCCCTCCGGGCTCCCAAAGACTACCAGAGGATCCGTATCCATTGTTATATCCGCCAAAAACGCCCTATCCACATCTTCCGTATCCTCCTGCAGCTTCTTATATAAAATCTTATTCAGGATATCGGCAAGAATCAGGGAATCCAGGTACCAGAATTTGTATCTCCTCTGTCTTTCACCGGTTAATGAGGACGATGTTATGACAGCATGGATCTGATGCCGGCAAACCATATCATTGATAATTCCGTACAGATGATACTGTCTCAGGACTTTGCCCAGAACTGCCTCCGGAACATTATGGATGTATGTCTTAATCATCTCAATCCCATGATAGGCATATCCATGGTCCTTCATGGTACCCGCATGCCGGATATGTGTAAAAAGCGTTTCTGCCGTCCTGTCCACGGAAAGCCCGGATAATTCTTTTTGGGGGTAAAACTGGCATATTAATCGGATTGCCTCTTCATTATCAGCAAACTTCCCTATGAAATTCCCATAAAACTCTATTAAAGCCGGATAAGCAGTTTCATGCAGCCCTGAATCGCTCCGATTGTGCTTCTTTCCCTTGTCCTTTTCGATATCCAGATTGTGGAAAAAAGCATAGGCCATGTGTCTTCTGGCATAAAGCTCTTTATATGTTTTACCAGGCATCTTTATGTTCTGGTCCAAAGATGTTGTCTTCTCCAAAAATAATGCGTGGTCCAAATCTATAGCAAAGGACATAATGTCTTTTTCATAATCATCTGTTACAAATGATTTCTGATGTTCTTTTTCAATTTCCTTTTCTTCTTCGTCAAATATGCGGCATAATAATGGGCAGAGTTGTGTTTCATCCTCAACCAAAGTATTTTGGAATATGGCGTAACCTCTCCGCAAATCATATTTTCTTAACATTATGATTTCTCTTATATTATCAACAACAGACATTTCCAACCCCTCCCTCTTTCTTTCCCAGTATATCATTTCTTGTCTAACACCGTCAATTATTACCGCCTCGGTTATCTTCCCTCCACTTTCCCGCAAAAATACCGCCCTGTCTCCAGGGCGGTACAAAATGTTCCATTATAACCGTTTCAAACCAATGCCAGAACACAGCCTAGCTGGCCAATGCCGTTATCCCAAAATAAGCCAGCACAATCACTCCCAATATAATCCTGTAATAGCCAAAAAACTTGAAGTCATGCTTGCGCACATAACTCATCAGGAACTGTATGGAATAGATGGATACCACAAACGCTATGAGCATGCCCAGGATTGTGTAAAACACCTGCGGGCCTGTGAACACATTGCCGGCCACAAAATATTTTACCAGCTTTAAAAGGCTTGCGCCGAACATGACCGGGATTCCAAGGAAAAATGAAAACTCCGCGGCAGCTCCCCTGGAACATCCCAGCACCATGGCTCCCAGGATGGTTGAACCGGAACGGGAGGTTCCTGGAATCAGGGCCAGAAGCTGGACCATACCGATTAAAAACGCGGTCTTGGCGGAAATCTGTCCTACCTTGTTAAACCTTGGATTGGAGCAAACGCTGCTGTTCTCCAGAACAATGAAAAGCACGCCATATACTATCAGGGCAGCGGACACCACATACGCATTAAAGAGATGGGCTTCCATCCAGTCATCCAGCAGAAGTCCCAGGACAGCTGCCGGGATGCAGGCAATGACAATCTTAATCCACAGGGACCAGGTTGCATCCCTCTGCCTGCTGCTCTTACTTGGGCTGAAAGGATTCAGTTTGTGGAAATACATGACCACGACTGCCAGGATGGCCCCCAGCTGGATGACCACCAGGAACACGTCCTTAAATGCATCCGGCTGGTTCAGCTTGATGATCTCATCCACCAGTATCATATGCCCGGTACTGCTTATGGGCAGCCATTCCGTGAACCCCTCCACGATTCCCAATACAATTATCTTCAACACTTCAACTAAAGTCATAAATTCTCCTTACCGCATCTTTGCCCGTAATCTGCGCATCATGCCCCTTACATGGATGCCAAGGCTGTATGCTGTACATTTTATGTAATCTTATGCGTCACTATACCTGATTTATATATTCTCAATCTGCCAGTCCACGGGCGCCAGACCATGTTCCTCAAGAAATGCATTGGTCCTGCTAAAAGGCCTGCTCCCGAAAAAGCCCCTGAATGCGGACAAAGGACTTGGGTGGGGCGCTTCCAGTATCATATGCTTTGGGTTGGTCAGCATGGGTTTCTTGGACTGGGCCGGCCTTCCCCACAGGATGAATACCATGGGGCGGTCCTGGTCGTTCAGGATCCGGATTGCAGCGTCCGTAAACTGCTCCCACCCGATATCATGGTGTGAGTTGGCCTGATGGGCCCGCACGGTAAGCACGGTGTTGAGAAGCATGACGCCCTGGTCCGACCACTTCTTCAGATATCCGTTATTGGGGATGTAGCATCCAAGGTCATCGTGAAGCTCCTGGTATATATTCACCAGGGACGGCGGTATCTCCACATCCGGCTTCACGGAAAAACACAGGCCGTGGGCCTGTCCGTCATTGTGGTAAGGGTCCTGCCCCAGGATGACCACCTTCACATCCGCCAAAGGCGTAAATGCAAATGCATTGAAAATATCATCCGGCGCCGGGAATACCTTCCTGGTCTCATATTCGTGTTTTACGGTCTGATACAGCTTTTTATAATATTCTTTCTTAAACTCGCCACTTAAGGGCTGCAGCCAGTCATTGGATATTGCGGCCATCTCCTGCATCTCCTTTTCTTCTACATGATTATCCATATTTTCATATTTTAGCATAGGAATACAAAGGAAACAACGGATATATACAAAATATTTGTCAAAGAAAAAAGAAAGACCGGTTTCAGGAAAAAACACGGACAGGGCGGCGGCATCCTTTCCAGGCGCCGCCGCCCCGTGATTCCATTCCTGCTTCATTTGACCAGATGCCGCTGTATTAGGGCGTGTTTGAAATTCATTCCCGCCATCTGCACGCCCTAAAGCCGGACCGGTATCCCCCGGCCGGCCAGATATTCCTTAAGGTCCCTTATCTCCAGCTCCTTATAATGGAACAGGGATGCCGCAAGGGCAGCGTCCGCCTTCCCCTTTGTAAGGGCATCATAAAAATGCTCCTTTGTACCTGCCCCGCCTGATGCAATGACAGGCACTGAGACATTTTCCGCAATCAGGGATGTGAGTACGTTATCATACCCGGCCTTGGTCCCATCACAGTCCATGCTGGTAAGGAGGATTTCCCCTGCTCCCATCCGGTCGGCCTTCATGGCCCATTCCACGGCGTCAATGCCCACATCCACACGGCCTCCGTGCTTGAAAATGTTCCATCCCGACCCGTCCGGCCTGCGCCTGGCATCAATGGCCACCACCACGCACTGCCGCCCGAACTTATCCGCCGCATCACTGATAAGACGCGGGTTATCAATGGCGGAAGAATTAATGGAAATCTTATCAGCGCCTTCCCGCAAAAGCATGCGGAAATCTTCCACCGTGCGGATTCCTCCGCCCACGGTAAATGGGATGAACACGGTTTCCGCCACCTTGCGCACCATATCCGCCACCGTGTTCCGGTTGTCCGATGAAGCAGTAATATCCAGGAATACCAGTTCGTCCGCGCCGGCCTTATCATAGGCGGCCCCTATCTCCACCGGGTCCCCTGCATCCCGCAGGTTCACAAAGTTCACACCCTTTACAACACGCCCCTTATTCACATCCAGGCATGGAATGATTCTTTTTGTAAACATAGCCCTCTCCTACAGTTCAATGAAATTTTTCAGTATGGCAAGCCCCACCTGGCTGCTTTTTTCCGGATGGAACTGGCAGGCAAATACATTGTCCCGCTCAACCGCGGCGTGTATATGGGTGCTGTATTCCGTGGAAGCCGCCACAATGTCTTCCTCCCCTGCCTTCAGATAATAGGAATGTACAAAGTATACATACGCCCCATTCCCAATCCCCTTAAACAGCCTGGACCGGGGCTTTATGTCCAGGGAATTCCATCCCATATGGGGAATCTTAAGCCCCGGGCAGTCCGGTATTTTAAGGATACGGCCAGGAAGGATATCAAGCCCTTCCACTCCCGGGCTTTCCTCACTGCTTCCAAACAAAAGCTGTTGTCCCAGGCAGATTCCTAAAAAGGGGGTCCCTTTTTCCACTGTGTCATGAATCACATCCACCAGGCCGTACTGGCGCAGGCGTCCCATGGCATCGCCAAACGAACCCACCCCCGGCAGGATGACCTTGTCCGCATCCAGTATGGTCTCCCCATCCCTTGTGATGACCGGCGCCTCTCCCAGGGATATCAGTGCTTTCTCTACGCTGCGCAGGTTGCCTGCGTCATAATCAATTATGGCAATCATATCATTAACCTCGCTCCTATGATTTAACATTTTAGCATGGTAACGTAATAAAGGCAATATTTTTTTAATATGTTTCTTAAATTCCTGCTAAATCACGGATAAAGTCCACGGAATTGCAGCGGACGCCATATGCACGTTCCCGGACTTCCCCCGGTATCTGGTAAAAGCTTTCATGAATCCTGAAAAACCTGGACTTCTGGTTGAAAAATGCAATCTTCTCAAAGGGCCATCTCATGACCGTGGGCGTCCCGAACCCTTCCCCCAGTTCCAGTATCACAAGGGCCCGGTTCAATGTGCCTGTCTGCCATTTCTTGTAAGCTTCCCAGCGGGGCAGGTATCCCTCTTCTATATAATTGCCCGAATCCAGGGTGTTGCCGGTAAGGGGCCGGCCGCAATGAGGGCAGATGTCATCCGGTATTTCCCCTTCCTCCCATATGTCCTTGGTACAGGCGTCCGGGCACTGCCGCCAGTGGATGTTGCCGCAGGGCGCCACCATCCGGCCCGGATCAAAGTCCGTTTCATGGACAGCTGCGTCCGTCAGGGTGGTAACCACATAGTAATCCTTATCCTTTACAAGGGCGTATAAGGCATCATACGCTTCTTTCAGCCCGGCCTGGGCCCTGTCCTTAAGGCTCCGTTCCCTTATGTCCCTGCCGTCATCCCCCAGTTTCCACTCACCGCCGATACCGATCAATACCTTTTCAGCGCCCGAAAGGGCATCTGTCAGCTCCTGTTTTATATCTTCCATCATACGTGCATCACTTTCTTTCCTGCTTTTTATGCAAACCATCATACCATAAACACGTACATTGTTCAACGCCGGTAAATGAAGGAAATCCGCAGCAGGGAAATCTGCACATCCGGTTGCATTTTCCTGTTCCGTGCATTAAAATATAATGGACTAAAAAACAGACTGATGCCCCATCCGGCACTGCCGCTATGGTTCCTGGCCGGATGGTGCATTCAATATGAAAGCAGCCGCAGGCACAGCCATGGATCTGCGGACCAAGAGGTGAACATAAATGACGAAATCAGCACCAGATTTAAGAAAGCTTTTAGAGTCCATTGACCGGAGAAGCTATCCGGCCTACAAGGATGCCAGGGGATCTTATGACTTCAGCGACTATGTCCTGACCATTGACCATGTGCAGGGGGACCCTTTTGCCTCCCCTTCCAAACTAAGCATCTTCATTCCGCACCAGAAGGCGGGATATCCATCGGATTCCTTTGATACGCCCTGGAAGCAGACAGCCCTTGAGGATTATCTGGTAAGGCAGTTCTACCAGGAGATTGCAAAATATAATTTTAAGGCAAAGGGCTCCGGCAAAAGCGGGCTTATCGCCACCAGCCATCCGGGCCCCGAGGTCTTAAGCCGCACTGCCTGCGAGTGCAGTGCCAAGGGAATAACCGTACGCTTTGAATGCGGTTTCCCGGCTAACGGGAGGACCATTAATTCAGGCGAACTCATTAAAATACTCTTTGACTTCCTTCCCAGGTGTGCCAAAAGCGTACTTTACTTTAAGAACCGCAGGCCCGGCGAGGTACAGGCAGTCATTGACCTGGCCGAGGACCAGCAGTTCATCCGCGGGGAGCTTGGGCGGCTGAACCTGGTGTCCTTTGTGGCCGACCAGGCCATCCTGCCCAGGGAAAGCGGGATTTCCAGCCGTCCCATGAAGGGAAGCGTGCCCTTTGTATCCCCCCAGTCCATGCGCGTCAAACTGAACCTTCCCCATCACGGCCCCATTACAGGCATGGGGCTCAAGCGCGGCATCACCCTGATTGTGGGCGGCGGTTATCACGGCAAGTCCACACTGCTCAAGGCCCTGGAGTCCGGGGTTTACAACCACATTGCAGGGGATGGACGGGAATATGTCATCACGGACAGCACTGCCATGAAACTGCGGGCCGAGGACGGACGCAGCATCCGCAACACGGATATTTCCCTGTTCATCAATGACCTGCCCAACAAAAAGGACACACGGTGCTTTACCACCGAGGATGCCAGCGGAAGCACGTCCCAGGCAGCTGCTGTCATTGAGGGCATGGAGGCTGGCAGCCGTGTCTTCCTGATTGATGAGGACACCTCCGCCACCAACTTCATGGTGCGGGATGACCTGATGCAGAAAATCATCAGCCGTTCCAAGGAACCCATTACCCCATTCATTGAGCGGGCCAGGGATCTGTACGAAAAATCGGGCATATCCACGGTCATGGTTGCGGGCAGTTCCGGCGCTTATTTCTATATTGCGGACACCATCCTTCAGATGGACTGCTACGAGCCATATGACATCACAGACAAGACAAAGGCATTCTGCGCGTCCTACGGCGCAGAACCCATCACCTGCGCACCCGGATTCTCCATTCCCCAGAAAGGGCGGAAGCTTTTCACAGGAAGCAATGGGAATGCGGCCGCGGTCCGCAGCGAATCCACCGGGCGGGACGGTTCCTCCTATAGCCGGGGGGATTCTTCCTACGGCCGGGAGGAGTCATCTAATGGCCGGGGAGCTTCTTCCTACGGCCGGGGCCGGGGCGGACAGCGCGGACACGGTCCGTCCGACTCCGGGGGACGCGACGGACGCATCAAGGTAAAGGTCTATGGAAAAGATTCCCTTCAGGTAGGCAGGTCACCGGTTGACCTGCGTTTCGTGGAACAGCTCATCGACCCGGAGCAGACCAATGCCCTTGCCCAGATACTCCGGTACTGTGTGGAGCACCAGCTTCTGGAACGCTATACGGTTGCCGACACGGTTGCGCTTGTGCAGAAGGAAATAACAAAGGGCGGCCTGAGTGCAATCAGCGATTCCTCCTATGCCGCCATGGGATTATGCATGCCCAGGGTACAGGAGATATTTGCCTGCATGAACCGTTACAGAGGATAGATAAAAAGTAAATAGCAGGGCTGCGCAGCATTTTAATCATGCTGCGCAGCCCTGCTTGTATCTCGCCATTAAGCCTCTATTACACTACTAAGCTTCAACTGTGCCATTAAACCTCAGTTTCGCCATTAAACCTCAATTTCACCATTAATATTCTTTCCCATCCAATATCTCAAGGTAATCCTTCAGATTCTTCTCAAGCAAAGACGGCGTATCCAGCCCATACGGACATTTTCCCTTGCACTGTCCGCAGTGAAGGCACTGCTCAATCAGCTTCATCTGCGCCTGGGCCTCGGGGGTAAGCTGGGCCTGGGACGGGGCGCGGCGGATCATCAGGGACATCCTGGCGCTGTTGCAGATGTCAATCCCTACCGGACACGGCATACAGTATCCGCAGCCGCGGCAGAATTCGCCCTGGAGCTGTTCCCTGTCGCGGGCAATCAGTTCTTCCAGTTCCTTTGTCATCACCGGCGGCTCCTGGACATAGGATAGGAACTCGTCCAGTTCCTTCTCCCTCTGGACCCCCCAGATTGGAAGCACATTATCAAACTGTGCCAGATATACATAGGCTGCCCGGGAATTATTAATCAGGCCGCCGGATAATGCCTTCATTGCAATGAAGCCCATGTTGGCTTCCCTGCATCTGCTTACCAGTTCCAGGTCCTTATCCGTTGCCAGATAACAGAACGGGAACTGCAGTGTCTCATAAAGCCCGGAATCAATGGCTTCATTGGCAACAGCCAGCCTGTGGTTCGTGATGCCGATATGCCTTACCTTGCCCTGGGCCTTGGCCTCCAGGATTGCTTCGTAAAGCCCGGTCCCATCGCCTGGCTTTGGACAGAAGGATGGATTGTGGAACTGATAAAGATCTATGTAATCTGTCCTGAGATATTCCAGGGAGGTCCCTAAATCCTCCCAGAATTCCTCCACGGTCCCAGCCATGGTCTTGGTGGCTATCAAGACCTTGTCCCGGATTCCTTCCAGCGCCATCCCCACTTTCTTCTCACTGTCCGTATAACACCGGGCCGTGTCAAAAAATGTGATTCCTCCTTCATACGCTTTTCTTACCAGATATACGGCGTCCTCATCCGATATACGCTGGATTGGAAGGGCGCCGAAACCATTCTTATTCACAGTCATGCCAGTGCTTCCCAGAGTCACTTCCACCATCTTTTGTACCTCCACTTGAGATTTTTTATTTATTTTATCATAAAAACCCCGGGCTGTACACCATGTCAGGCACTCAGGCTGTCACCTGTTCCGGATGAAAGCATTTCCTTCAGGTCTTCCATGGTCATGTCACGTTCCCGCAGCATTTCGTTGACAACTTTAAACTCCTCCAATTGAATCTGTTCTTCCAGATATGTTTCCTTTTCCCTCATTGTCTCCAGACAGTTCTCATACTGTGCAATGGTTGCCTGCACCTCAGCCAGTTCTCCCTGCAGTTTTTCAATTGGTGTTTTTCTTACTCCCCGTGCCATAGCGATGCGCTCCTTTTCTCTGATTTTATTATTAAGGCCGTAATTCCAATCTTTAAGCCCATTTATTACCAGTATATGTAGGCTTATCCAAAAATATACGGCGTTTTTCAAATCCTTCCATGATTCTTCACGTATGCATGATGCTCGGGCGTGTTTGAAAATTGCTTTCCGTCAGCTGTGTGTCCCACTTTCCGGGGACTTTACGAATCATCCTGCCTGCGATATACTAGAGCGTGTTATATTAATGTGCGCCGCACAGACAGACGGCAGGGCCCAGCCATGAACGGGCCCGCGCCAGATACCACAGAATCAGGAGGTAAGAATGTTAAAAGAGTATGAGCATCATGCCCAATATTATGAGACTGACCAGATGGGATGCGTCCATCACTCCAACTTCATCCGCTGGATGGAGGAAGCCAGGATAGATATGATGGAACAGATGGGATGCGGATACCGGGCCATGGAAGAGGCCGGAATCATGAGCCCGGTCCTGGAAGTCCGCTGCCAGTACAGGAGCATGGTGCATTTTGACGACCATATCCGTATCCGGGTCAATCTGAAGGCTTACAATGCAATCCGCATGACCCTGGAATATGAAATGCGGGATGCCGCAAGCGGCCGGCTGATGGCTTCAGGTGAAAGCAGCCACTGCTTCTTAAACAGACAGGGACGGCCCATATCCTTAAAAAGAATCCATCCCCAGTGGGATGAGGCCTTTATACGGGCCATGGAACAACTGAAATAAAAACCCACAGAAAGGCTGACTTTAAAATGACCCGACACAATCATATCCGATTATTGATAATTAGCATATTCACGATGATTGCCGTGCTGACCGGCGGCTGTTCCTCCTCCCCATCCCCAATCCCTCCGTCCGCACCCCAAAGCGGAACCGGGCAGGGGCTTACGGTGCATTACATTGACGTGGGCCAGGGCGACAGCATACTGGCAGGGTCAGACGGACATTATATGCTCATTGATGCAGGTGAAAATGACCAGGCGGACACTGTGGTTTCCTATCTGAAACAGGCCGGCGTCACCTCCCTTGACTATGTAATCGGCACCCATCCCCACTCTGACCACATAGGCGGCCTGGACAAGGTCATTGATGAGTTTACCGTGGGCAAAATCATACTTCCCCCGGTGGAACATACCACGCGTACCTTTGAGGATGTACTGAACGCAGTCTCCAACAAGGGGCTTAAAATCACCAAACCGGTTCCGGGCAGCACCTATACCCTTGGCAGCGCATCCTTCACCATTGTGGCGCCGGTAAAGGATTATGGCAATGATTTAAATAACTGGTCCGTGGGAATCCGGCTTACCTATGGCAGCAACAGCTTCCTCATGTGCGGGGATGCTGAATCCCAGGCCGAATCCGATATGCAGGAAAGGGGCATGCCCCTGAAGGCAGATGTGCTGAAGGCAGGCCATCACGGAAGCAGCACCTCCACCAGCAGCGGTTTCCTGAAGGCGGTTTCCCCTTCTTATGTGGTAATCCAGTGCGGAAAGGACAATTCCTACGGACACCCCCATAAGGAGACCATGGAAAAACTGGAAAAGGCCGGATGCCAGGTATTGCGCACGGATGAATACGGCACCATCACGGCCTCCAGCGACGGGACCCAAATCACCTGGAATGTTCCCGGCACAAAGGATGCCGCCGGCGCCCAGCCTTCCCAGTCCCCGCAGTCCACTTACATACTCAACACCAGCTCCAGGAAATTCCACCTGCCTGACTGCCCTTCCCTGGAACAGATGAAGGACAGGAACCGGAAGGAGTTTTCCGGCACAAGGGATGAGCTTATCAGTGAGGGATACGCGCCCTGCGGGCAATGCAGGCCGTAAATGCAATCCATGGATGCAACCCATAAATACAGCCCATGATTGCAACCCATAAATGCTGCTCGTAATTGCAACCCATAAATACAGCCCATAATCATTGCAACAGGAGGTTTACATGAAATACATCATCGACCGGCTGGAAGAAGGTCTGGCCATATGTGAAAACGAACAGAAGGAAATGATATCCATCCCCCTGGCTCAATTGCCAAAAGCCATAAAAGAAGGGGATATGATCCATGAAGCGGAAGGTATCTATTCCATTGATAAGGAAGGCACTGAGGAACGGCGCAGGAACATGCGCAATAAGCTCATGGGTTTATTTGAATAGTTTTTTATTTTTAGCCCTTGCACCTTTTTCCCATTAATGATACCATAAGAAACATATGTAAATGGATAATTGGAGGATTATTTAGATGGAACTGATTTTACCTGAAAACTATGACCCCCGGCTTACCATCCGGGAGACACAGGACGCAATCAAATACATACGTGATACGTTCCAGAAAGAGATGGGACGTGAAATGCACTTAGAGAGGATATCCGCCCCCCTGTTCGTGGAGCGCAGCAGCGGACTTAATGACAACCTGAACGGCACGGAGCGGCCCGTGGACTTTGATATGCTGGGGCTTCCCGGCGAGACCCTGGAGGTTGTCCACTCCCTTGCCAAATGGAAACGTATGGCCCTTAAGGAGTACGGCTTTCAGCCCGGCGAAGGCCTCTACACCAACATGAACGCAATCCGCAGGGATGAGGAGCTGGATAACCTGCACTCCTGTTATGTGGACCAGTGGGACTGGGAGCGTGTGATCACAAAGGAACAGCGCAGCCTGGATACCCTGATGGACACGGTCCGCGAGATATTCAAGATCATCAAGCACATGCAGCATGAGGTATGGTACAAATATCCAGAAGCGGTCAAGCATCTTCCCAAGGACATTTTCTTCATCACCACCCAGGAACTGGAGGATCTGTATCCTGACAGCACTCCCAAGGAAAGGGAAAACCTGATCACAAAGGAGCACGGATGTGTGTTCCTGATGCAGATCGGCGACAAGCTCACCGGCGGCAAACCCCATGACGGGCGCGCGCCTGACTATGATGACTGGAGCCTGAACGGGGATATCCTGTTCTGGTTTGAACATCTAAACTGTGCCCTGGAGATTTCCAGCATGGGAATCCGTGTGGACGAAAAAGCCCTGGAGGAACAGCTTAAAAAGGCCGGATGTGAAGAGCGCAGAAGCCTTCCCTACCATAAGATGCTCCTGGGCGGCGAACTGCCGTACACCATCGGCGGCGGTATCGGACAGTCACGTCTGTGCATGCTGCTGCTGGACCGCGCCCACATCGGCGAGGTACAGGCCAGCATCTGGCCAAAGGACATGAGGGAAGTGTGCAGGCAGCACAACATTTTCCTGTTATGATATTTTCCTGCTGTATTCAATAAACAGTACGAAGGATAGAATGGATCTTATGGAATTTCATATATCAATCTTTTTCATTATCGAGGTAATCGGAACCGTTGCCTTTGCCTCCTCCGGCGCCATGGTGGCCATCAAGCAGCAGCTGGACCTGCTAGGCGTGGTGGTCCTGGGCGTCACCACTGCGGTAGGCGGCGGCATGCTCAGGGATATCATACTGGGCAATGTCCCGCCCGGACTTTTCATGAACCCGGTTTATGTGATGGCTGCTTTCATTACTGTCCTTGCACTGTTCATCGTGGTAAGGCTGAACCAAAGGATACTGGAGAGCCGTTACATTGCCTCCTACGAGAAAATGATGAACATTTTTGACGCCATCGGGCTGGCTGCCTTTACGGTTACAGGAATTGATACAGCCGTGCTGGCAGGATATGGGGATTATCATTTCCTGTCCGTCTTCCTGGGTGTGCTTACCGGTGTGGGGGGCGGCGTGCTCAGGGATATCATGGCCGGCCAGACACCCTATATCCTGCGCAAGCATGTATATGCCAGCGCGTCCATTGCAGGGGCTTTGTGTTATGTGTTCCTGGCTGACTGGATGACAGGGGATGCATCCATGATCATAAGCGCCCTGCTGGTCATCCTGATACGCATGCTGGCCACCAGATACTGCTGGAACCTTCCTACCGCAACCAAGAAACAGCCGTGAGATTCCGGTATAACCATAAAAAGTACGGCTCCCTGGAATTTGATTTCCTGGAAGCCGTACTTTTATATTTCAGATATGCAGCCGCCATGTGCTTAAGCAATGGCGGCAGCGGCTGTCTGTCCCCTGTCCCCGGACCAGTCAATGGCAGCATAGGCCTGGGCAATGTTCAGCATATGGTCCCCAATCCTTTCATAATCCGTCAGCATTTCCGAATACAGGATGGAGGATTCCACATTACAGTTCCCATCCCTCATACGGTCAATCTGGTTCTGACGGAACTTCAGGGTGATATCGTCAATGCGCTGCTCAATCTCCTCAGCCATTGACAGTTTAAATTCCGGATTCCCCTCTGCGGCCTTGCGCAAAAGTTCCATGCCCTCCCTGCAGGTTTCCTCCATGACCTGGAACTCCTTCTTAGCATAACCGGAAAATGTCAGGTTCTTCTGTTCTATGGTCTCCGCGTACTCAGCCAGGTTCATGGCATGGTCCCCAATCCGTTCGATATTGCCCAGGATGGAATACATACGGTTTAATGTATCCACGTCCTTCGGCGTCTGGTCCAGTACCAGGATTTTAGATATTTTCTTGGAAATCCTTACATTGCTAAGGTCAATCTCTTCTTCCCTCTCCTCAATCCCCTGGATTCCCTCCTTGCCGGTACCATTGGCAACCGCCATGAAGCTTTCCGACACATTGGTGGCAGCCACATCCATCATTAGGGTAATCTCATCATGAATCTGGTTAATTGCAATGGTAGACACGCCCAGATGATGCTTGGAAGCCATAAGGTCCTCGAACCACCGGTCCGCATCCTTCACAGGAACCTGCCTGTCAGGCAGTATCGCAATGGCAATCCGCTCCAGCACGGTGCCAAAGGGCAGCAGGATTAATGTGGTGCTTACGTTGAAGATTGTATGGACATTGGCAATCTGCGCCACCGGGTTGCCCGGGGTCAGGCCTGCCACGAAATCCGTAAACGGAGTAAGGATACACAGGATTACAAACAGCGTGGTTCCAATCACATTGAACATCAGATGGATGACCGTTGTCCTCTTGGCATTCCTGCTTGTTCCCACACTTGCCAGAAGCGCCGTGATACAGGTACCGATGTTCTGTCCGAAGAGCACAAACACCGCGCTGTGGATATTAATCACCCCGCCCATGGCCAGCGCCTGGAGGATGCCCACGGACGCTGAGGAAGACTGGATCACGGCCGTAAATACAGCGCCTACCAGGATTCCAAGGATGGGATTGGAGAACTTGGTTACCATATGGATGAATGTCTGGGAATCGCGGAGCGGGACCATGGCATCGCTCATCATCCCCATTCCGATGAACAGCACGCCGATACCCGCAATGATGCCTCCCACATGCTGGATCTTTTTATTCTTCACAAAAATCAGAAGCATGACGCCCACAAATGCAATCAGCGGCGCAAGGGCCCCGATGTCCAGGGCAATCAGCTGGCCGGTAATGGTGGTACCCACGTTGGCGCCCATGATAATCCACACAGCCTGCTTCAATGTCATCAGACCGGAATTAACAAATCCCACCGTCATGACCGTGGTTGCCGATGAAGACTGGATTAAGGCCGTTATACCTGCCCCCACCAGCACACCCAAAAAGCGGTTGGCCGTGAGACGTTCCAATATCTGTTTCATCCGGTTGCCGGCAACCGCCTCCAGATTACTGCTCATCATCTGCATGCCGTACATAAACAGCGCCAGACCTCCAAGCAGGCTTAATACCAATTCTACTCCCATGTGTTTTCTCCTTTTGTCTGAGAGGATAGGAAAGCCCCTTTATTATCATTATATGGATAATGTCGAAGTGCCCACGGAAAAATGGCGTAAAAATAAGGCAGGGCCCGCCATCTTCGGTTAAAAGATCGCAGGTCATGCCTTCTATATCGCACTGTTGCAGCGTCCATTCAGGTGAGCGGATTTCATGATAATCTGTAGCCTCTTTTCCTGTTGTTTATCAAATCTTTACTTATTTTTAACACATACTCATTATACGGGATATTTCATATATCGTCAATATGACTTCCCGCCTCCAATGTAAAGTCTATGTAAAGTATGTGTAAAATCTTAAGGAAGCATACAGTTATTTACAAATCGCCTCAAAAACCCCGCCATTATATTATCCATTTATTGATTATATCCTGTTTTACGCTCCCTGTACATGACCCAGCACAGCCCAAATACCAGTACAGCCGGAATCCAGGCAGCCGCAGCCAGTCCGGCTTTCATGCCGCCCTCTGCCGCCCTTGACACCAGGCCCACCAGGGCGGGACCGGCAGCGCACCCCAGGTCACCTGCCAGGGCCAGAAGTGCGAACATGGCAGTACCTCCCCTGGGACAGCCCGCAGATGCAAGGGAAAATGCACCCGGCCACAGGATTCCCACGGAAAGCCCGCACAGGCCGCAGCCCAAAAGCGCCAGCACCGGGTCAGGGCCATAGGCAGCCATCAGATAGCTGAACACGCACAGCAGGGCGCTGATTGTCATGAACACAGGAAGCCGGATTTTCTCACTGTACCTGGCATACAGCGCCCTGGATAAACCCATGAGCAAGGAAAACATACACGGCCCGGCCAAATCCCCCATTGTTTTGGAAACCTTAAGCCCTGACTCCGCAAAAGCGGACGCCCACTGGCTCATGGCCTGTTCCGAAGCCCCTGCGCAGACAAATATGAATGCAAACAGCCAGAACACACGGTTTCCTGCCAGTTCCCCGATGCTCATCCCACCCCCGTCCTCAACCAGGGAAAGAATGGGCACCCTGGCAAAAACCAGCGCATTGACAGCAGGGACAGCCGCCCACAAAAGCGCCAGTATCCGCCAGTTCCCCACTCCTGCAACGGTAAAGAACAGGGCGGATCCAAGAACCACCGAGGCCGCGCCCCAGCAGTAAAAGGAATGCAGAAGGCTCATGGCCGCGTCCTTCTTACTGGTGGGGCATGCCTCCACAATGGGGCTGATCAGCACTTCGATGATACCTCCCCCAACCGCATACAGGCACACGCATACCACAAGGCCCGCAAAATGCCCGGGCATCAGATCCGGGATAAAGGCCAGTCCCGCCAGTCCCGCTGCCGCAAAGACATGGGCCGCCACAATACAGGTGCGGTAACCAATCCGGTCCACGAACCTGGCTGACAGAAAATCCACCAGCAGCTGGATCCCAAAATTCACGGTCACCAGCATGGTAATCATACCCAGGGATATCCCGAATGTATCCTGGAACGTAAGAAATAGCAGGGGCGCAAAATTATTGACAATGGCCTGCACCACATAACCGGCATAGCTGGCTTTCAGGGTACAGTTGTAGCTGCTGCTTAAAGACATATACGTCCTCCTCCAAATATCTCCTACTATACTTTGCCCGGAGTCGGACGTCAATGCTTTTTCATCTCTTTTTTCCATAAAAAGGTGCGGCCAAGTCCGGGAACCCCGCCAGACCATAACCGCACCAATATCATACGGGGATTGATTTCCTCACTGCCCCGCTCCCTGCCCAGGTGTGTTTGAAAATCCGTTCCCGCCATCTGCACGCCCTAAGCTTTCTGCTTTCCTACGCTTTCCTACGCCTTCTTCCGGTTCTTCACCATATCCATGGTAACCGCGAACACAATCAGCACACCGCTGGTAATCTCCAGCACATGGGTGTTCAGCCCGAACTGCACGCCGGCATTGTTAATCAGCACCATCAGGATGGTTCCAAGAAGGGTTCCGCTGACAGCACCACGCCCGCCTGAAAGGGATGCGCCTCCGATTACGGCTGCAGCGATGGCGTTCATGTCATATCCCTCGCCGCCGGTGGGAAGGGCGCTCTGTACGCGCGCGGCCAGCATGATACCGGCTATGCCGTAGAGCAGTCCTGCAAACGCGTACACGGAATAGAACATTTTCCTGACCTTGATACCGCTCAGCTTGGCAACCTCCACGCCGCTTCCGATTACATACAGGTTCCTTCCGAATACCGTGTAGCGCAGGATCAGGAACACTACCAGGGCCACCACTGCCCAGATAATGGCCAGGGCCGGCAACAGTCCGAAGAAACTGTTGTTGCCCATGTTAAGGATCCTCTCGTCCAGGCCGCTGACCGTCAGGGCTTTGCTTATAATCTTGATGATACCCCTGATGATGGTGGACATGCCCAGGGTTGCAATCATAGGGGGCACCTTGAAATCATAGACAATGATGCCGTTGGCAAAACCTGCCGCAATGGCAAACATGACAGCTATCAGCAGTGTCAGGTAGAAGTTCATGCCCGTGTCGCGCTGGAGCAATGCCAGGACCATACAGGACAGGCCCGTGATGGCGCCGCCGCTGATATCAATACCGCCGGTAGTGATGATCATGGTCTGGGCCACTGCCAGGACGCCGATGATGGCACACTGCTTCATCAGGTTTGTTATATTGTAAACACTAAAGAAATTATCCGTACAGACAGACGTTATCACAAATAAAGCCACAATAATGACTCCCAGCGTAAACTCCGTCTGCTGGAATACACTGGTAAGCGAACTGCCCTTTCCAACCTTTGACTTGCCCATACTATTCCTCCTATGACTAACCTTCCACCGATGCCCTGCGCAGGACATCCTCTTCTCTCAATGTCAACAATTCTTCTTTATTAAACTCCCCGGTAATCCTTCCCTGGGCCATGACAATCAGGCGGTCCGCCAGTCCCATGACCTCGGGCAGGTAGGAAGAGATAAGGATGATGCTCCTGCCCTGTCCGGTCAGTTTTTCCATCAGCTTATAGATTTCTTCCTTGGCTCCCACGTCCACGCCCACGGTAGGCTCATCGAAGATCAGCACATCCGGGTCGCGGCAGAGCAGCTTGGCGATTACCACTTTCTGCTGGTTTCCGCCGGAAAGGTTGCCCACCAGCTGCATGACATTGGGTGTCTTCACATTGACCCGTTTGGAGAAATCCTCTGCCCGTTCCTGCTCCTTTTTAAGGGAAATAATCCCGCGGGTGCTGATCATATCATAAGAGTTCATGTTTATGTTGGTCTTGATTGACAGCTGGAGGGCCAGCCCGTCCGCGCGCCTGTCCTCGGTCAAAAAGCAGATTCCATGCTGCATGGCATCGCTGGGATTCTTGATGTTCACCTTCTGTCCCTTGACATACACATTGCCGGTAAGCCTGCGCTCCACGCCGCACAAGGCCCGCATGATCTCACTGCGCCCTGCTCCCACCAGGCCCACAAAGCCCAGTATCTCGCCTTTATGCACGGAAAAATTAATGTCCTTAAAATGGCTGCTGTCGCTGAAATCCTCCACCCTCAGGACCTCTTCCCCCGGCTCCTGGCGTTTGATATTATAGATATCGGACATTTCCCGTCCAACCATCATCCGTATGAGGGAATCCTTGGTGACTTCGCCAATGGGTTTTGTATCCACATAGGTGCCATCCTTGAGCACGGTCACGCTGTCGCAGATATCCATGATTTCCTCCAGACGATGGGAAATATAGATGATACTGACGCCATTTTCCTTTAACTCCTTGATGAAGCGGAACAGCACCTCCACTTTTTCATTCTCAAGCAATGCCGTGGGCTCGTCAAATATCACGATCCGTATGTCATCATTGACTGAAATCTTGCTGATGGTCACCATGGCCTGCATGGCAATGGGCAGCTTCCTGATTTTGTCCTTGGGGTCCACGTTCATCTCAAATTTATCAATAATCTTCTTGCTGTCATCCGCCATTTTCCTCCAGTCAACAGCCCCCAGCTTTGTGCGCGGCTGCCGGCCCAGGTAATAGTTCTCAGCAATACTCAGGTCAGGTGCGATATTGACATGCTGGTAATTGGCGTAAACGCCATGGCTCTGGGCTTCCAGAGCATTTGTATTCACGATCCACCGGTCATCGTAGCGCATGGATATCTGTCCCTCATCCGGCCTCTCCACCCCCATGATACATTTAATCAGGGTGGACTTGCCGGCTCCGTTCTCGCCTACCAGCGCACGGACCTCGCCTTTTTTTATCTCGAAGCTGACATCATTTAGCGCCGTCACGCCGGGATAAAACTTACTGATATGTTCAATCTTTAAAATCGTATCCTGCATTGACTTATCCCCTTTTACAAAAAGGAGGCAGTCCTAAAACAGCCTCCTTTTAACAGTAACTCAACTCATCGATTACTTTTTGAGACGTGTTGGATCAAGGAGATCCTGCATATCCTTATCATTCATGTTGGCACTTGTGATAACAACAGGAGGACAGTTCACCTGTTTGGTGGATTCAGGATTTGACCCGTTAATTAACGTCTGAATGGCATTTTCCATGCACTTGTAGCCCTGTGCGTATGCATCCTGGACAATGATTGCATCCAGGGAACCATTTCCAAGCGCAGCAATCTCAGTGTCGTCTGAGTCAACCGCAACAGAAACAATCTTGTCGCCAATCCCGGCTGCCTGTACTGCCAGGCACACGCCGTCGCCGGTGATGTTGTTGCCGGAGTACATACCGATCAGCTCTGAACCAAAGGTGGAAATGATATTTTCAGCATTGGCCTGTGATGTCTCGACCACATTGCCGTTATAATATGTATCGGTGAGGGTAAGGTCAGGCGCATTGGCCGCCATGTAGTCGCGGAAGCTCTGGATACGGTGGTTTAATGCCTCGTTCTCAACGTTCATGTTAATGCCGATGGTTCCCTTTGTCTTGTCCATTCCCTTGGCATCCATTGCATCCAGGAACGCCTGGGCAGCCATCTCCCCGATAGTGTCATTGGAGCAGTAGTAGAACTGGTTGTAATCCTCCTCATGGGCCCCGTCGTCACCCACCCCAAGGCCGCAGTTGACGAAATTCAGCACGATGCCGTTCTGGGTTGCTTCTTTTGCCTTTGGAACCGTTGCGTCGATTGCAAGGGTAGCTGTCACGATTGCGTCCGGTTTCTTTGCAATACACTGTTCAAATGCAGTTACATAGTCTTCTGTCTGGCTTTCCTCAGCCGGTCCCACGGTAGAGAATTCAATCTTAACCCCTTCCTTCTCCTCCATGTCCTTCATGGCGTTCTCAATCCCAATGCCCACATAAGTCCAGAACTGGGACGCCGTGGACGGGGTCAGGTAGATGATACTGTAGGTCTTGCCCTCTGCTGCTTCCGGGGCCTTGGCATCATCCGCCTTAGCCTCTGCCTTGGTATCCTGGGCAGCCGGCGCAGCGGTGGATGCCGGCGCGTCCGCCTTCTTGCTTCCACACGCAGCCAATGAAAATACCATGGCCGATGCCAGCAGGACTGATGTTACTTTTTTTGCTAAACCTTTCTTCATAAGTTAATCCTCCTTCTCTAAATAAACGATTGTTCCCCAACAACCATTGGTTACATTACATGACACCCTTCTGTAAAATAAAGCATCCGTAAGGCTGGCGTTCGCTGGTGCACACGGTCACATAAGCCCTGCCCGCCTTCTCATAAAACTTACTGCGCTCAATCTCCCCGACGATTTTCGGCGCATACCCGTTCCTGACCACTGCTTCAATTGCGTCATCCCACACCTTGGGCCTGTCCATGGAAATGCCCGAATCCTTGTCAGGAACCATATATTCCACCGGATATTCGCAGTAGTCCACATCCAAAGGCATCAGCTTTAAGATGTCCTCAATCATATCAGCGGCGCTGTTGCCCTTGGCCTGTATGCTGACCCCGCCCGGTGTCTTGGTGATGGGCGGATAAAAATCATCGGCAATGATGAGCAGGTCCCCATGGCCCATGTCGGCCAGTGCCTTTAACAGGTCTGAACTGATTCTTGTCGGTATACCTTTTAACATAATCCTTACCTCCTACATTATGATTGAACGTCTGTGCTCCAGACGCCTAGTATGACCCATATTAAATGCCTTGCTGGTTCGGTGAGGATGATTTTTTGAGAGTGCAGGTGCAAAAACGGAGGCGTAGCGGGCCCTACGCTGAGTATTTTGCACCTGTGCTATCGAAAAATCAGACCAGCGAAACAGTAAGGTATTTAGTGTGGGGCATACTAGTTACCCAAAGGCCATGACCCCGGCCCCTTAGTGACTGCCTAAAAATGCATCGATATCCTCACGCACAGGCATGGACGGGGTGGTCCCCAGCTTCTGGACCGACAATGCGGCCAGCCCGTTTGCAAACCGCACTGCTTCCCATATATCCCTGCCTTCTGCAAGGGCTGCCAGGAGGCCTCCGTTAAAAGCGTCCCCGGCCCCGGTGGTGTCAATGGCATCCACCTTAAATGCAGGCACAATCTCTTCCCTGCCGTCCGATGAAACAAATACGCCCCTTGAGCCAAGGGTAATGATGACCTTCTTCACACCCTTGTCATAGAAAAACCCTGCCGCCTTCTTTGCGGACTCCAGATCCGATACCGGTATGCCGGTCAGTTCTTCTGCCTCCACCTCGTTGGGCGTCACCATATAAACCTTGGACAGGAACTCATCGGTTATGGCGGAATAGGGAGCCGTGTTCACAATCACCTTGCATCCATACCGGTTAGCCATGTCCACCACCATCTCATTGGCATCCTGGTTCACCTCCAGCTGAAGGAGGACATACTCGGATTCCTTGATGACGGATTCAATGCTCTCAATCTCCTCCTTGGTAATGGTATTGCAGGCGCCCGGCACAATTATGATCTCGTTCTGGCTGGTGTTTTCGTCTACCAGGATCAGGGCGATACCGGTTTCCTTGTCGTCCGAGAAAAAGATGTGGTCCTTGTCCATGCCCAGTTCCGTCATGGTATCCAGCGCAACATTGGCAAAGCTGTCCCTTCCAAGCTTTGTCATCATGATCACATCCGCGCCGGCCTTGTGGGCTGCAACGCACTGGTTAAATCCCTTTCCTCCCGGCCCCATCTTAAACATGGAACCTTTCACCGTCTCCCCCGGTACCGGAAGGTGGGGGCTCCTCGCCATCAAGTCAACTACAAAACTGCCAAATACAGCTACCTTACTCATCCTGTTTCTCCTCCTGAAATTCTTTATGTTTTTCCGAGCCGCGCTTAATCAGGCTCGTTTTTACCAGATTCCTCTGTATGATCAGCTTTTCCCCCATCATCTCCTCCCCGTCCTGGAACCGCCTCTCCAAAATCCGCATGGCCTCGCATCCCATCTCGTAGACCGGCCTGGTCACGGCAGTCAGATGTGTGTCCGTGTATTCCAGTTCCTTGATGTCGTCAAATCCCACCACCGATATATCCCTGCCCAGCTTCAGACGGCGCTCCTTCAGGCATCTTAAGCATCCCAGGGTAGTCATGTTATTAGATGAAAATACTGCTGTGGGCGGGTCATCCATGTCCAGAAGCTTCATCATGGCCTTATAAGAATCCTCTTCCATGAAATTCCCGCATATAATATAATCCTTGCTGACAGGTATCCCGTTATTCTCCAGCGCCTTCTTATATCCCTTCAGGCGCTCATGGCCCGGCCTTGAGGTGCTTGGGCCTGTGATGATGGCTATCTTCCTGTGGCCTTCCTGTATCAGGCACTCCACTGCCCCGGCAGCGCCCTCCGCGTCCTCGGAAAATACCCCGTCAAACCTTCCGTTCCTGATATCCCGGTCAATCAGCACCACCGGAACCCCCTGGGCCTCGAACTCCTCCAGCCTGGCCGCAGTCTCCTGGTCGCACTCAGACACGGGAATTATGATCAGACCTTTTATCATCTCAATCTTCAGGGAATCCAGTATCTTGTGTTCCCGCTGCGTATTCTCAGCCGTGCCGAACATGAATACGTTGTAATCATTGTCCATGGCCTTGTCGGATATCCCATGAAGTATCTTACTGAAAAACGGATTCTCAATATCCGGGACCATGAACGCTATGTTCCTGGATATGCCCACGCTCAGATTGCGCGCCACCATGTTGGGGGAATAATTCTTACCCTTGATGACTTCCAATATCTTATTCCTTGTCTCCTCTTTCACGTTCTTGTGGTTGTTCAGAACCCTGGAAACGGTGGCCGGAGAAACGCCAGCCTCTTTGGCAATATCATATATGTTCATACACTCTTCCCATACATCTTACATTTTTTGAAACCGCTTTCATCATTACATTTTTAAAATAGCATATTTTCTCCCCCTTGTCAACCTTAATTTACATTTTTATTGTGCAAATTACATCATTTTTTACAATTATTTATACTATTTTGTGCAATTATCACATCATATAGGATGGTTTTTCATTTCATAATTCGTGTAACCGATTTCACTTGAAAATATTTATGGTTTGTGCTATGCTTTTATTATCAAAAATCGGCTCTGCTGTAAAAAAAGGAGAGAAAATAATGGAAATTGCAAAAATGATTGACCACACCATGCTGAAGGCTGATGCCACGGCCGAAACCATCACACGCTACTGCGGGGAAGCCCGGGAACACGGATTTGCCTCCGTATGCGTCAACAGCTGTCACGTTCCCTTGGTTTCATCCCTGTTAAAGGGTTCTGAGGTCAAAACCTGCTGCGTGGTAGGTTTCCCGCTGGGAGCCATGCTCACCGGGGCCAAAGCATACGAGGCCAACCTGTCCGTGAAGGCAGGAGCCCAGGAAGTTGATATGGTCATCAATATCGGCGCTGTCAAAGACAAAAACTGGGATTTGGTAAGGGATGACATCAAGGCAGTGGTTGACGCTTCCAAGCCGGCCATTGTAAAAGTAATCATTGAGACATGCCTTCTGACAGACGAGGAAAAGGTAAAGGCCTGCCAGCTGTCCGAGGAAGCAGGGGCTGCCTTTGTAAAGACCTCCACCGGATTTTCCACCGGAGGAGCCACAATCCAGGACATTAAGCTCATGCGCAGGACCGTTGGGGACAGGCTCCAGGTAAAGGCCAGCGGCGGTATCCGCACACCTGAGTTCGCAAAGGAACTGGTGGAAGCCGGCGCAGACCGTATTGGTGCCGGGAACGGTATTGTCCTGTTATAAAGCCATTTATAAAGCCATATATGGCCCCATCCGTCCGCGGCTGCGCTGACAGCGCTGTTTCCGGCCGGATGGGGCATATATCCCCTTTTTAAGTGCCGCATGCAGCCATCCAGGCTGTGTGGGGCGCTTTTTATTGCCATCAATGGAACTACCATGCGGGCTACTTTATACTTTTTTATAAAAGTTTATACTTTGTTTATATTTTATTCATAGGTCCGTGTTTCTCCGTCTGTTATAATTTTATGTGAACTAAATAATGAAGGGGATGATTACATGAATTGGAAAGAAGAAGTGAGAACCAATATTACAAAAGCCAGCGGACTGAGGGAGTACATGAATCTGACGGATTCCCAGATTGAACATCTCGACAAAATACTCAGCCAGTTCCCCATGACCGTCACACGGTATTACCTTTCCCTGATTGACTGGGACAATCCATTCTGCGACCCGGTATTCAGGATGTGCATACCGTCCATTGAGGAAACGGATTTAAGCGGGGATTTTGATACCAGCGGGGAAGCAGACAACACAGTCATATCCGGCTTACAGCACAAATACGGCCAGACAGCGCTCATACTTTCCACCCACCGATGCGCAATGTACTGCAGGCATTGCTTCCGCAAGCGGCTGGTGGGTATCTCCGATGATGAAACTGCCGATAATATAGAAGAAATGGCTGCCTATGTAAGCCAGCACAGCGAAATCAGCAACATACTCATTTCCGGAGGCGATGCATTCCTAAACAGCAATCAGGTAATCAAACGGTACCTGGAACAATTCAGTTCCATTCCCCACCTGGACCTGATACGGTTCGGAACCCGCATCCCAGTGGTCCTTCCCATGAGAATCTATGATGACCCTGAACTTCTGGCCCTTCTTAAAACCTATACGCAGAAAAAGCAGATCTATGTGGTTACCCAGTTTAACCATCCAAATGAATTGACCGATGAAGCCAGAAAAGCCGTGAAGGCCCTGCTGGATTCAGGTATTGTTGTCAAAAACCAGACCGTCCTCCTAAAAGGGGTAAATGACAGTATTAAGACACTGGGATCTTTGTTAAAAGACCTGACACAATCCGGGGTCATTCCCTACTACATATTCCAGTGCCGCCCTGTATCCGGGGTCAAGAACCAGTTCCAGCTTCCCCTGAAGCAGGGATACGAAATCGTGGAAGGCGCCAAACATCTGCAGAACGGCCAGGGCAAATGCATCCGTTACGCCATGTCCCATGTGTCAGGAAAAATCGAAATACTAGGCCCCCTGCCGGACGGCCGTATGCTGTTCAAATACCATCAGGCCAAATACGACAGGGACAAAGGACGGATATTCGCAAAAGACCTGGCCCCAGACCAGGCCTGGTTAGACGGCGATATCTGAAGCCTGCCATACCAAACCCAGCCAGAACTTAAAGAATGGCAAAACCAATGCCATCACCTAATTTTTCCCCCGCCCCCACAACCACAAAAAAACCGCAGCCAAAGCCACTACCACCACAAAAAACCGGCGCCAGAACCCCATTTTTCCTACCCGGATACGTAAACGACACATATCACGTCCAGAATTCCCAGTCTGTGGAGCGGGCCAGGACAGGCCTTGTACCGGGGGCTGGCGGACCGGGGCCGGGGGCTGGCGGACCGGAGCCGGGCGGGTTCCTCCGGGCGGCCCCGGATGGAATGCATCCGTGCAGGAAGGAGCAGCTTTTTAGGGTGTGTTTGAAAATTGCTTCCCGTCAGCTGTGCGTTCCACTTTGCGGGAGATTTGATTCCGATGAGGGAGACGCAGCGGGCTACATTGACCGAATTTGGTCCAAATATGCCGCGAAGTGGGGCGGGCTTTGCCCTAAGGGGTACCTATGGTGGATTCCTTAGGGCAGATGGCCGGATGGAGCACTAGGTTCTGGCAAGCAAAAAGACGGGGGATTCCTGCATCAAAGCAGGAATCCAAGGTGCCCTGAGCTGAGAAAGTCCTTCAGGATTTCTCAGCGAACAGCACCGATTCCCCGTCTTTTTGCTTGTCAGGGCCTTAGAAACTGCCGCTCCGCGGACACAGCCCACCGCCCCATCCGTCAACCGCGCATCTGCATCTCCACCCCGTACACCTCAATCTGAGTCAGCGCCGGAAACGGTGACGGATCATCCGCCTTTATGAGCTTACCAAAGCTAAGCCAGGTAATCCCCTGCCGTTTCATAGGAATCACATGCGGCTCCACGCTCTTTTCCAAGCTGACCGTCTCTTCTGTCCCGTCAGAGAATGTGAATGTGACGCTTTCCCACCAGTTATCATGAGGGAAATCCGCCCTTGTATAAAGTACGATCTTATCAATGTCCACCGGGCGGCCAAAGTCCAGTGTCATCTGTGCATCATCCTGCTGGTTGATTCCCCATGACTCATAAGGCCATTTTCCATGGGACAGGTTAGCTGTCACACCGTCAATGGCGTTGCGGGCAGCGAATACGGCTTCCCCCCTGGTCTCCACATTGGCATAGGCATGGGGATAATATCCATGCTCCCCGTGCTGGTCCATCACATTCTTTGCCAGGTTTTTGTAAGATTTGATCTCATAGTCAGCAGCATACCGGATGGTCAGGTAATGGCGTTCCCCTGTAAAGGATTTTGGATTATAGGACGTCTTTTTTTCTGCAAATGGTATGTCATAGGTCAATACATTCTCGGTTGCATAGATAAAGGACTCGTCCATTGTATCGTCTACACGCACAATATAAAAGCGGTTCTTCCCAGGCAGGCCAAACTCAATCCTGTCCCCTTCCTCATACTCACCTTTCCAGGCCAGGACCGCCTGTGAAGCCCCCTCCATGGACGCCTTTATCTCATTATTTTTGTTTAGGACCGTGATTTTAAATTCCATATTTGCCTCCAGATATTTAGATTGTTTTATAGATTGTATCACATGGCCGGAGAAGTTGCCATGTACATTTTTCATTGATAAATATAATATCTGTCTGTTTTAGGCAGGCAGATCCCCAAATCATGGATTCCAAAATAAAGCGGATACAGCGCCCTGTGATATGATACCCTCCGGCGATATATCCGCTTTATCATTATCTTGTTTTATCTGCTATCCTGATGCCTGTCCTGATACGGAACCTTCAGACCCTTGTTCCCTGTCCAGGTATTAGATCAGTGACAGATACAGGTTCTTGATGTCCTCCAGGGTCGGGTCTTTTGGATTGCCAGGACGGCATGCGTCGTCCATGGCTGACTGGGACAGGAAGTCCACGTCCTCCGGCTTAAGGATTTCCTTTAAGTCAGCAGGAATGCCAACATCTGCGGACAGTTTCTTCACCGCGTCCACAGCCGCCTTGCGGTACTCATCCTGGCTCATGTCCTCCACGCCAGTAACGCCCATTGCAATGGCAATGTCCCTGAACTTGGTCCCTGTACACGGCGCATTGTACTCCATGACAGTGGGAAGGATGATTGCATTGGCAACGCCATGAGGCGTATCATAAAGGGCGCCCAGTCCGTGGGCCATGGAATGGACGATTCCCAGGCCGCAGTTGGAAAATCCCATGCCGGTAAGGTACTGCCCAAGGGCCATGCCTTCCCTGCCCTCCGGCTTGTTCTCTACCGCGTCGCGCAGGCTGCGGGCAATGACCTCGATTGCCTTTAAGTTGAACATATCCGTCATTTCCCATGCGCCCTTGGTGGTATAGCCTTCGATTGCGTGGGTCAGGGCATCCATTCCGGTTGCCGCGGTCAGGCCTTTTGGCATGGAGGACATCATTTCCGGGTCCACCACTGCAACAACAGGGATATCGTGTGTGTCCACACATACAAATTTGCGCTTTTTCTCAACATCCGTGATTACATAGTTGATGGTAACCTCTGCCGCGGTTCCGGCTGTGGTTGGAACTGCGATAATCGGGACACATGGGTTCTTGGTAGGTGCAACGCCCTCCAGGCTTCTCACATCCTCGAATTCAGGGTTGGTAATGATGACGCCGATGGCCTTGGATGTATCCATGGAAGAACCGCCGCCGATGGCAATGATATAGTCTGCTCCGGATGCCTTAAATGCAGCAACACCTGTCTGTACATTCTCAATGGTTGGATTGGGTTTAATGTTGGAATAAATCTCATATGCAAGACCAGCGTCCTCCAGCACTTTTGTCACCTTGCCGGTCACGTTGAACTTAATCAGGTCCGGGTCGGAACACACAAATGCTTTCTTGAATCCCCTTGCCTTTGCCTCATTGGCAATCTCCGCGATTGCGCCTGCGCCATGATAGGATGTCTCATTTAATACGATTCTGTTTGCCATGATTTACCTCTCCTTTTCTTATAAAATGCGTCCGGAAGTTTCCGCCGCAATGGCTTGTTTCCTTTGTTAATATTATAACAACGGCGGCATGAAAATAAAAGTGACAAACATCTCTGTCTGTCACTTTTTCTCTGTTTTTGTGCAGCTTTACTATTTTTATTGTGTACTATTACCAGTATGCTTCATTGACCGGTTTACGCTTTTTCCATGATTCCGGCACGCACCAAAATCACAGCAGTTTTAAACGTTCAAACACATTGGCCAGCTTGGGCGGCATGGCATCCACCAGTTTGGCGGACATGGCCTGGGGGGAATCCTTCATGCCTCCCAGGACCCATTTAACCGTCATGTAGACCGAACCCTGGCAGTACATTTCCAAAAGGAAATGCAGCTCCTGGTCCAGCGCCCGGCTGTCCTTCCTTGCCAGAAGGTCCGTATAAAACTGAAGGATTAGTTCAAAGTCATGCTCCTTCAGGGAGTTCCGGTCATCCGAGCGGAACGCTTCCGTGAAGAACACCTTTTCATTGACTATAAATTCAAACTTCTGGGTCAGGCTTTCCCCCACCGTGTGTCCCATTCCTATCTGTTCAAAGGATTGAAGCACCAGCTTATCAAAATACCAGTTTATCAGGTCGTATTTATCCAGGAAATTCCGGTAGAATGTCTGCCGGGTAACGCCGCAGCCCTCCACAATCTCCTTGACCGTAATCTTATCCACGGGAGCCGACTTCATGCATTCCTTCATGGAGGCTGCCAGCTTATATCTGGTTTTTTCCTGTTTATTCCTCTCATCCACGGTATCCCCTACCCCCTTTGGATACCATTATACTAGAAATCCCCTGTGCCTGCTACCTGTTTTTGAAAATGCTTACCATTGCCTTCCACATCTGGACCAGCACATTCCACATCCTGCGCAGCGGGCTTTCTTTTGCCTTTGCCACCTCTGCGTCCACTGTCTTGGCATCATCGTCATCCACGCTGATTTCATCGGTCCGCAGGACTATCTGCAGCGTCTTTGGCGGTCTGTTCTTATCTGATGTAAATGAAACCTTTTCCGCAGACGGGTCCATGAACAGGAACCGGTTATCCGTGTCAAATTTATCCAGCTCATTGTCAATGGTGTCCTTCATGGTGCGTCCGGCCTGGCGCATGGCAGTGGTACTGTCAAATATGCTCAGACTCTTGTCTAAAAGCTCCATGCTGCCCCGCAGGCTTTCACGTGCAGCCGCGTCAAAGTCATCGCTGCTGTCCTTTAAGGTGTTCTGGACAATGGTCATGGTGCTGATGCCGTTGTTGAGTGCTTCCGTTGTCCTGGCCACCAGTTCTTTGGAATCGTCCAGGGCATCCTGTAAATCCGGATAATAGGTGTCCAGCGAATCATGGAGCGCGGTCAGGTCCTCAATGAGGATATCCAGGTTATCCACGATTTCCGCACTGTATTTGGCGGAGTCTGAAGTGTCGTCCATAAGGTTGGACATGAGGCTGGATAAATCACTGCTCTTCTTGGATATATCCATCAGCATGGACTGTCTGCCTGCCAACAGTTCCATCAGCGTCTGCATATCCACCGGGACCTCTGGGGCGCTTACAAGAGGTACATTGTGCCTTTCAATGGACGCCGGTCTTCCTGGCTTTGATGTGCCGGAAAGCCCTGCTCTTGCAATGGAACCGGAGTCCGCACCGGCAGCTGCACTGACGGTTGCTGTAAGACTGACGCCCTGGCTGGCTTTTGCGGTTACACTGCCGCCCTGATTGGCTTTTGCCGTAACGCTGCCGCCCTGGCTGGCTTTTGCCGTAACGCTGCTGCCCTGGCTGGCATTGCCGTCCGCACTTCCGCTTCCCTGGCTGGCATTGCTATCCGCACTTCCACTTCCTTGGCTGGTATTCCCATCCGCACTTCCGTTTCCCTGGTTGTCATTGCCGCCCGCACTTCCGCTTCCCTGGTTGTCTTTCCCGTCTGTGCTTCCGCTTCCCTGGTTGTCTTTCCCGTCTGTGCTTCCGCTTCCCTGGTTGTCTTTCCCGTCTGTGCTTCCGCTTTCCTGGTTGTCTTTCCCGTCTGTGCTTCCGCTTCCCTGGTTGTCTTTTCCGCCCGCACTTCCGCTTCCCTGGCTGGTATTCCCGTCCGCACTTCCGCTTCCCTGGTTGTCTTTTCCGTCTGTGCTTCCGCTTCCCTGGTTGTCTTTTCCATCTGTGCTTCCGCTTCCCTGGTTGTCTTTTCCGTCTGTGCTTCCACTTCCCTGGTTATCTTTCCCGTCCGTACTTCCGCTTCCCTGGTTATCCTTCCCGTCTGTTCCTGCGCTTCCCTGGCTGTTCCCATGGTCGGTCTTATTGTCTGTATTCCCGGCCCCATCTGAGCCCTGGCTGCCTTGATTGCCCTTGTCATTGGCGCTGTCTGCGCTGCCGGTATCCGCCCCACCTGAAGCAGTCTGGCCAGATCCGCTGCTCCCAGCCTTGTTCCCATGGGAGCGGTTTGCCTGTTCCTCCAGTTCTTCCTCATCCAGAAGGCTGATTCCTGAACCAGCGGTTGCAATTCCTGTTACATAAACCTGTTCACTTGCCTGCAGCTGGGCATCAAGGGCAATAATCTGCTGCATCAGGTCCATGAGTTCCGGGATATTTCCGGAAATCCCTTCCGCACTGCTCTTGATGTTATTCAGCCGGGTGTGCAGCTTCCTTAATGGGTCCTGCATCTCCCCCATGGTATTTACGATATCGCCCATGCTCTTGTGGATTACTTCCGCAGATTCCTTGGCTGTCTGAAGATGGGGTATCATGGTTTCCAGCTGCTGTGACACAGAGGTCAGGGAAGCCAGGGTCTGGTCATTCCCCGCCAGGATGCTGTCCTTGGAATTGCTCCATTTCTGCCTTGCGATTTCTGCTGAGTCCAGGCCTGTGCGCACCTGGCCCACGCCCTGGCGCATGTCTTCCACAGACCTGGCCATCTGTTCCAGGCTGTCATAAAGCTCATCCCCGGCATCCTGCCATGTATCCTTTGCTTCCTTTAAATCCTTGATATGCTCCAAGTCCTCCACCGTGCCCGGCATCATTGCCATGATGACCCCGGTGGTCTCAAAACTGTCCGTGCCGATACGCACCGTGTAGTCCCCATCCTCACCGGGCAGGGCCGTGAACACAACGGCGGTTGTCTCCCCCAGATTCTGGGTCTGGGAGCCTTCTGCTTCCACACTGTAGCATTTCCCCATGTCCACGGGCACAGCTACCATGAGCATCATGTTGTTGCGGTAATATTCCCCTGCATTGTCATTGGGCTCCGCCTTAATGTTAATCTCCACCAGGCCGGACGCTCCCGCCAGCTTATCGCCGTCCGTGGGGACGCCGTTCAGCTTATAGGACACATCAAAATCCCATGGCAGGGTTATCTGGCTTTTATCAAGGGCGCATTTGTAATAGAAACGCTCCTTCTGGGCCTGCGGGAAATTCCAGGTCACGGTCCCGTCCCCCAAATCAGGGACTGTCTGGTTGGACATATTGGTTACGTCCAGATAGGTGCCGTAGTCCGTAAATTCCGTCCTGCCATTAAGGTTTAAGCCTTTTACCACATTGATCTTATCCGGCCTTCCGTAATAGTCCAGGTTAATATACATGGTCTCATCCACATCCACAGCCGCCTCCGCGCCATATGCCGGCACGGCTCCGCCTGCATTGGTGCAAAGCAGGACCGCGGCCAGGCCTGCTGTCATGATTCTTTTATATCTATACCTCATCACTATCCACCTCCGCTGGTATATTCTTACTTCTGTTCCCCATGGACATCTTATTGGCAATGGTTCCCAGTCCTGCCTTTAACAGGGCCTTGCGCTTCTCATGCCGTTTCTTCAAATGCTTCTGCAGACGGTCCCACTCATTGCTGGTAATGATACGGTCAAAGAGCACTAGCAGGGCCGGCAGGACGGTCAGCACCAGAATCACGCTGAACAGACCGCCCCGTCCGATTAAATGGCCCAAATCCCCGATTGCAGCCGTGGTGGATATAAAATGTATGATATATCCGGCCAGGATGATGATGGTGCCCGATGTAAATATGGACGGGCAGGACAGCATCAGGGCTTCAATACACGCCTCCTTCTTGGGAAGGCTCTTGCGGGCAGACACATAGTTGTTGGTCAGCAGGATGGAATAATCCACCGTGGCTCCCAGCTGTATGCTGCTGACTATGATATATCCCATAAACACCATGGTGTCCCCCTGAAGATACGGCATTGCCATATTCAGGAAAATAGCAACCTCAATGGGTATCATGACTACCACCGGTATGATAAATGAACGGAAGCTGAACATGACGACCAGGAACACGCCCAACAGCGACAGCATATTTACCCTTGAATTATCCGAGGTAATGGTGGTCTTGATATCCTGTGTTGAGGGCGTCTCACCCACCAGATAGGAATCTTCCGGATAATAGCGCTTTATGATATCCTCGATTTCCCGGGTGCACCTGAACGCCTGGTCGCTTTCTGTCTTTGTCCTTATGTACACCAGCATCCTGCACGAATTCCCGGTATGAAGTTCGCTTGTGATGGAATAGGGCAGGAATTCCTCCGGTATTCCCTGGGGCAGTGTATTAGCCATGGACATCACGCTCTTTACATAAGGCAGATCCTCGATTTCATCGGACATTTCCTTTTCCAGCACCGGCGATGTGTTGGGGTACAGGGCCAGGAGCATGTTGCTCCGACCAAACATCCGGGATATTTCCTGATCATCCGCGTACACCTGCGTCCCTTCGCTGGCGCCAACCGCGCTGTTGCCATACAGGAAATCATTCATTCCCTGGGCCACGTATGCCGGAGGCGTAAGGAGCACCATGATGATAAGGGCGGCATACCGCATGCGGTACACCCATTCGCTGAACTTGCGGAAGCTTGGAAGGAAGGGGCGGTGCCTGGTCCTGTCATTCCACTGCGTAAACTTAAGTATCATGGCCGGCATGAAGAATACCACGGTAATCAGGCTGAAAATAATTCCCTTTGCCAATACCAGGCCCATGTCAAATCCAATGGTAAACTTCATGGACACCAGGGCCAGGAAGCCCACCACAGTTGTCAGGCTGCTGGCAAAAATGGAATTAATGGCAGCCTCGATGGCATTGACCATGGCTGTTTCTTCCGGCAGCCCTTTCTGCCTTTCCCTGGAAAATGCATCCAGCAGGAAAATGGAGTAGTCCATGGACGTTGCCAGCTGCAGCACCATTGCCACGTTATTGGTCAGGAATGACACGGTGCCTATGAAAATATTGGTGCCCCGGTTGAGAAGGATAGCCACGCCCATGACCAAAAGGAACAGGAAAGGCTCCGACCAGGCCGATGTGGTAAGGCACAGCACTGCGAAAATCATGATGACCGCCACCGTGAGGATCAGGTTCATCTCGCTTTCCACATTTTCCGTCAGGGACTTATTCTGGACCGCCATGCCCACATAATATCCCTTGCCGCCGGTGATGGCCTTCATCTCATCAATGGCCTGCGAAGTCTTCTTGGCCGTATCCCCTTCATCAAAGGTTATATCCATGACAGCGCATCCATCCTTATAGTAATCCTCGATATCCTTCTGGTTGATGAAGTCCTCTCCCGCATAGACATTAACCGTGCTGTCACACCACAGGATCTGGTCCACACCGTCCACGGCCTCCAGCTTATCCTTATACTGCTTTGCCTCGTACAGGCTTACATCCTTAATCATCAGCCGCGCCGTGCCGGGATATCCGAACTCCGCCTCCATCTGGTCCAGCCCGATGCAGGACTGGGCGGTTGCCGGGAGATACTCCGTCAAATCATAATTCACGTTCACAAAAAGCATGGCTATGAGGGAGAAAATGCACCCGGCCACAAATACGCTTTCAATCCATCCCTTTTTATGTATGATGAAACCGGCCAGACGGGCTGCCGGCGATACTGTCCCGGCTGCCTCCTGTCCCTTTACCCTGTGTAATCTGTTCTTAATCCTGTCAAACAGTCTCTGTCCCATGTTCCATGCTCCTTACATCACCGCATCAGTATTATCATGAAATAATGTGCCCCGTCCTTTTCCGCGTGTGCCATGCCCAGGCTGCGGTAATACTCCAGGGCGTATTTCCTGTCGCCCTTCCCGTCATACCGGTCCCCTGTCTTTGCCATCACCTTGGAAAATGCCTCCGCCCCGTCCTTACAGTTCCTAATATAAAGCTCCAGGCACGTGGCGTTCTTGCGGTAGGGAACCGTGGCCAGATAATCATTTACCGTTCCCTCGCCAGGTATCCTGTCATCCATATAACCGCCTGCCATGGCCGCGTGAAGCCGGTGGTCCGCTGCCTTGTTCAGGTTCATATCCATCTTAAAGCCCGCATAGCGGTCATACACCCGGTGCATATCCCCGTCGTATTCCTCTTCCCTGTAAGGATGTTCGTCAAAATAACGTTCCCTTTTCTCCTCATTCAGGTCGTCAAAAAGCGACTGGGTTTCCTCGTCATAACAGCCTGCATCATATGCTCCGCCGCCCGAATTCTCCACCCACTGCGCAGATTCCAGGGCCCCGCCCTTAGAGAATCCATAGACCCCGTTGTCCAGGACCAGCTCCCCCAGGTTCATGCCTCCGTCCTCATGGAAGTAGTACCATTCCCCGTCCACTTCCCGCCATCCCCGGACCATTGCCCCGTTTTCATCCAGGTAGTAGGTCCGGCCGTCTGTCTGCAGCCATCCTTTCTGTAATGTGTGGTCGGCATCCATCCAGTACCAGTCTTCCCCTGATTGGTTCCATCCGGGAACCATGGAATAGGGCAGATTGGGCTGGGCTGCGGATGTGCTCTGGCCCGCGGATGTGTCCTGGCCTGCAGATATGCCCTGGCCCGCGGATTTGCCCTGGCCTGCAGATATGCCCTGGCCCGCGGATTTGCCCTGGCCTGCAGATATGCCCTGGCCCGCGGATTTGCCCTGGCCTGCGGATACACGTTCCTCTGCCTCGGCACAAACCGCTCCCAACCCAGGATATATTGCGAGTACCGTGACCGACAGCAGAAGCAAAAAGCATTTTCCAACATATTTATTGTAGTACATCCTGTCATTCCTCCCTCAATCCGGAATCTGAACAAGCTAGAATCTGGCAAAATCCGTATGTATCTATATAAATCTATTATACGTCTTTTGTTCCAATAAGCAACTTCCATTTTATTAATTGACATTTGTTTATTAATTGACTATAATGGATTATACTAAGTTATGGCAAAAATACAATGATTAATTTCAAGGTTTTTGACCATTAATAAACACTATTTCATTTTTTGTCCAGGAAAAATTTGTTAAAAATATGTAAACTCCAGGGAGCCAAGTGCTCCCTATCCCTGTACACCAAAGGAGGATAAAATCATGAGTACAGAATCCATGGACCGAAGGGTCCGGAAAACCAGAAGACAGCTGCGTGAATGTCTCATTTCATTATTAAAGGAAAAGAAGGTCCAGGATATAACGGTCCGGGAACTGACGGACATGGCTGATTTGAACCGGGGCACTTTTTATCTTCATTACAAGGATGTGTTCGACCTTCTGGAAAAGACCGAAACCGAACTTCAGGACGAATTTAACCAGCTGGTATTAAAGCACGATGCCGTGGATCTGAAGCAGAGGCCAGCCGTGATTTTCAATGAAATCTACACCCTTGTATATGAAAATGCCGACCTGATAGAAATCCTGCTGGGTGAAAACGGCGATTTGAACTTTGTGAACCGGCTGAAGCAGCTGATCCGTGAAAAATGCCTGAAGGACTGGATGGAAGTATTCCGCTCCGGCAACGCGGCTGCTTTCGACGCATTCTTTTCCTTTATCGTGTCCGGCTGCGTGGGCATTGTCCAGTACTGGCTGCAGACAGGGCTTAAGGAAACGCCCATGCAGATGGCCAGGCTGACGGAACAGATCATCACCCAGGGGATTGGGGTCCTGGAGATTGACCCTTATGCCTGACATATATCTATCAGACGGGTACCGGAGGATGACAGACAGTAATGCCGGAGCATTTTCAGCGCCAGGTAATACCAGACAGTAATGTCAGGGGAAGTTCAGACGAAAAATTGTCAAAGCAAGTTCAAGCAAGGCCAGATGAAAAATCCGGATGAATTTTCTTCCATGTTATGATATGATGGTAAACGTGTAAAATTCATTTATGACAGGAGTATTTCATGGGATCTAAGAATCTATATACAATAACAGCCACGGTCCGCATCAAAAAAGGCCAGGGACGCACGTTAAAGGCTGGCGGGGCGTGGATTTACGACAATGAGATTGATGCCATTACAGGGGAATTCCAGAACGGGGAACTTGTGTCCGTGGAAGACTTTGACGGTTTCTTCCTTGGACAGGGTTTCATTAATACCAACTCCAAGCTGACGGTGCGTATGCTGTCCAGGAAAAAGGGCACGGTCATAGACGATGCCTTTATTGAAATGCGGGTAAGGAATGCATGGGAATACAGGAAAGCCACCGTGGACACATCCAGCTGCCGGGTCATATTTGGCGAAGCCGACTTCCTTCCCGGCATTGTCATTGATAAATTCTCCGATGTGCTGGTTGTGGAATCACTGGCGCTGGGTATTGACAGGCTGAAACCCGTGATAGTGGACATGCTCAGGAAGGTCCTGTCCGAGGACGGCATAACCATCCGCGGCGTATATGAAAGAAGTGATGCCAAGGTACGGCTCCAGGAAGGCATGGAGCGGTACAAAGGATTTATCGGCGAACCATTTGACACCAAGGTGGAGATTGCGGAAAACGGCGTCCGCTACATGGTGGATGTGGAGGACGGCCAGAAGACAGGTTTCTTCCTGGACCAGAAGTATAACCGTCTGGCCGTGCAGAACCTGTGCAGGCGCATCCTGCCGGACAGGGTATTGGACTGCTTCACCCACACGGGTTCCTTTGCGCTGAACGCCGGACTGGCCGGTTCTAAGGAAGTACTCGGCGTGGACGCTTCCCAGCTGGCCGTGGACCAGGCCAGTGAGAACGCACGGCTCAACGGAATTGGGGACAGGGTGCATTTTGAATGTGCGGATGTGTTCGACCTGCTGCCCAAGCTGGAACAGGAAGGCCAGAAGTTCGATGTGGTAATCCTGGATCCCCCTGCATTCACAAAGTCCAGAAATTCCATTAAGAACGCGGTAAAGGGATACCGTGAAATCAACCTCCGCGGCATGAAGCTGGTAAAGGACGGCGGCTACCTGGCCACCTGCTCCTGCTCCCATTTCATGGACCCGGAACTGTTTACAAAGACCATCCGGGAAGCCGCGGGAAACGTCCATAAACGGCTGCGTCAGGTGGAATACCGGACCCAGGCCAGCGACCACCCAATCCTTTGGGCAGCAGATGAGAGTTATTATCTGAAATTCTATATTTTCCAGGTTTGTGATGAGAAGTGATCGGAAATGATAGAATCTGCATAATTCCACTGGGATATGCATAGTTTTATGGAATGTGGATAGATTATAGTAAGGGTATCAGGTCAGCGGGTTGTCTGCCGGCCTGGTACTTTTTTGGTGTATTTGATACTTTTTTGCTTGTTTTAGGTTTTATTGTTTATAGATTCTAAAAGCCCTTTTTTGGGGGGACTTGTGGTGTATCGCAGGTGTATTTATGTTGCTCCATGCAGCATTTATACTGACCTATGAGGCATTTATATTGGCTTTTGCCGCATTTTATATTGCCCTTGGCCCCACTTATATTGCTATCATAATAGTCGCTTAACAGCTATATTCCTGAAATGGAGGTTATATGTTCTGGCTGATTATCATTATACTGTTTCTTATTCTTGTTGCATTTGCCCTATATTGCTGCGCCTGTAATACAACTCCATATGACCGTGAAGTGGACGATGAACAGCAAATGGAATATCTGCGCCAGTACAAAGAAAGTCATGGGACCCTTCGTAACAGAAAGGATAAACAGGTTTTTTGAATGGATGTTTTCATTCATTCGTTTTCCCGTCTCCATGGCGGATTCTCTTTAATCCGGCCAGTATTGTCATATGTTCAAAACCCATTAGTCATTTGCAAAATAATAATCCAGGCAGTATTTTAAACATTATCCATATTCATTTGATTTCCGGAACCGTAATAAACCAAACAAGGCCCCAACTCCTGCGCCTATGGTATTCATCAGAATATCATCCACCTGAAAATGCCCGCGCTGGGTCAGAAGCTGGGTTATCTCTATGGTAAGGCTGAGACAAAAACCAGCAAATACGCAGACCGGTATGCGTCTCAAACATTTCCACATCTTGGGAACCAGAAAACCAAAGGGGATGAACAGAAGGATATTCTCAATAACATAGGCATTGTCATGAGGTCCACCCAGGGTCTCAAACAGCGTCAGGCTGATTCCTGTCCTGGAGCCCGGTTCGCGCTCAAATATGGTTATGATGAATATCATGACAAAGTAGATGATGCAGAGAATGCTTAAAAAGGTCCTTCTCCTGTTCCGTGAAAAAACCAGCAGGACGCCGCCTATTAAAATACCTGCTGCAAGTGCAATGGGTAAATACTTTAATTCTATTAATATGTCTTTCAGGATGTACATCCAAGTCCGTTGAGATAAAAGGTTCAATCGTAACTCCTAACGAAAAAATCATATCATGAAAATGCATCCGCCCACGCTTCGTTTTCCTGTCAACATCATTGCAGGCCAATGCCTTTTACTTACTATAGTTCCTGGTACCGGATATGTCAAGAAAGTCCTGAGTTAAAACCTGGAATCCGGAACTAAAACCGTGACAAAAGACCATGATTAAAACTTACGTTAAACTTGATGTTTCCATGGTTTTTGGTAAAATGACAGGAGGGGGGCTTATTGTCCCATACAAATGATAGAGAGCGAGGTACCTCAATGCAGGATACAAATGATGAAATAGAAATCTATATACCTGGCCTTCTCCATTCAATCTGGGACCTTCGCTGGATTATCTTATTCCTTATGGTGCTGGGAGCCCTGGCCGGCACTGCCCTTTCCCTGGACGGAGGGACTACTTATGAAACCAGGGCTTCCATGATTGTAAATGCCCGGAATACCAATGATGTCTATCAGAACGGGACCCCTGTCCCCAAAAATGAGGATATACAGCTTGCCAGGAACCTTGTGAAAACCGTACAGCTTCTGGCAACCAGCAACCGGGTGCTGGAATTAGTCCCGGACACGGATGAATATAGGGATATATCCCTGGAACAGTTAAAATCAGGCATTAACGTGACCATAGAGGATGACACGTCCTTTATGCAGCTTACCCTGCACTGGGAAAATCCACATGAGGCAGTGGACTTACTGAACCGTCTGATGAAGGTGCTTCCAGATGTCATGCTGGAGGTAATGGGTATCGGCTCTGTCAGCGTCATCGATACCCCGGGGCAGGCCACAGGCGTCCCATCCGCCTCATTCCGGAATACAGCAATCGGAACAGCTGCCGGGCTGCTTCTTGGCTGTGTACTGGGCACTGTTTACTACCTGTTCGTTCCCAAAATCCGCAACAACAGTTCCCTGGAGGCCCTGGGCCTTGATATAATCGGGGAGAGACCTTACATAGACTCCAAAAAGGAAACCGCCGATGGATATCTTGACAGCAAAAACCTGCCGCAGGAATATCAGGTGGCTTACGGACGCATGGCAGCAGTATTCCGCTATCTCACTGAAAAAGAAAACCAGCAGGTCATTGCCGTTACCTCCAGTGTCCCGGGAGAAGGCAAATCAACCGTTGCCTACAATCTGTCCCTGCGTCTGACCGAACTTGGATGTAAGGTGCTGCTTCTGGATTTTGATTTCAAAAAAGGCGTGCTTTACCAACTGGCCAGAAACCACAAACCCAAGGATGGTGACAAACGCACCCAGCCCCGGACAGGCGAAAACTTAAGGCAGCAGGTGGAGCGGATGTATAATGGGATTTATACCATACAGGGATTCAATCAGGAAAACATTTTCCATGCCGACAACCAGGTCTTCCCCACCATCCGCGCCATGAAGGATACCTATAATTATATCATCATCGATACCCCTCCGGTGGGTACCCTTTCTGACGTACAGCAGATGCGCGGTCTCATGGACTGCGTGCTTCTGGTGGTGCGGCAGGACTGTGTGTTGCGCAGCTCCGTGGAAGAATCCCTGGAATTTTTGAAGAAATCAGGGATTGCTGTGGCGGGTGGGATATTGAATTGTAAAACGGGGATTATGGGGGGTGGGTTGAAGCATGGGAGGGGGAGAAATGGGCCGCCGCTTTAAATGGGGGATGGCTTTTTGGTTTTTCTTATAAAAGCAAAAACGGGAATTTTTTTGGTTGTAGGGGTGGGGGTTGATTTCTTAATGTCCATTGGGGTTAGCATAATTATGAAAATTATGATTATCTGGTGACTTATTTTATAACCGTATTTATGAGTAATAGATTTAGTTTTTATAATATGAAACATTTATTATTGGATAAAAACTGGAAAAAATATTTATGTTCCAAACATTAGTTTCATTTTTTAATGTTTTTTAATCTCGGATGTTTTTGCGATAGAATTAATCAAATTTAATTCTTTACCTCGTAACTCCCCGGCCTCTTACACATTAAAACTGTTTTAGTTGACAAAGTATCTGGTATCGTCTGAGAGTCCCCTTACTCATGCCCTTCCAATTCTTTAATTATGTTACTACCATGTCTTATTTATTTATATCATTTATGCCTGAATTATAGCCGATTCATACTTGGCAAATGCTCCTCTTATACCTCATATATTCCCCCTCCTTTTCCGGTCCTATCTCCCACTCATGCCTGACTTATCCCCTGTTTATAGATGACTTATATACCTGTTCATATATGGCTTATGGGCCCGCTTATCTGGCTTATGGGCCTACTCATATTGGGCTTATGAACCTACTCATAACTGGCTTATGGACTCACTCATATCTGGTTTATGAGCCTACTCATAACTGGTTTATGGACCTACTCATATCTGACTTATAGACTCACTCATATCTGGTTTATGAACCTACTCATATTTGGCTTATAAACCTACTCATAACTGGCTCATGGACTCACTCACATCTGGCTTATAGTCCCACTCATATCCGGTTTATGAGCCTACTCATATCTGGTTTATGGACCTACTCATATCTGTCTTATGGATTCACTCATATCTGGTTTATGAATCCAAACATGCCAGTTTTATAGCCTACTCATCTCTCGTCCATACCCATTCTTCTCTCGTTCATTTCCTACTCATTCCGGCTTATACTCTCCATCCCCATATCCCCCATAAAATTTCCACAATACTCCCAACCTCCCATCCCATTTCTGTCCATTCCTCCCATAAAAATAGTCTTTAGTATATCCGGACCAGGATTTGTGGCAAATTTTTTTCATAGAGATATTACTGAATTTAATGATGCCAGTATTCAGTGTATGTAAAAACATATCAAGCACAGTGCTGCATGCAGTACAACCCTTTTTATTAGCCATGATATTTACCGCTTTAAGTAACAAAAAAGCATCAAATACCTACAGAACATGTTCCAAAAAATAATCCACATATATCTTCATCTTATAGAAGTGGTATCACTTTTCAGTTAAAATATGGATTAAACTCATACATAGTGTATGGGAAACCCATTAACCTGCAGCGCAATGGTATATTGTTATCTGCATCATTAAAAAGGAGGTATTATATCTATGAAGTATTCTTATGAACAGTTATCACAACAAACCGCTCTTTTCCTACAATTGCTATCTGTGGAACGTAACCTATCAAACAGGACACTCAATGCCTACCACAGTGATTTACATTGTTTTATGCGCTGGTGTAGGAATTCACAGGTTGAAACATTAGACCAGAATACCATATTAAGCTATTTTCACTATTTGCAGACCACGTTAAGGCAAAAGGCCAGTTCCATCCAGCGAAAATATATTTCTATCCGGCAATTCTTTCATTATATAAACCAGGAGGGTCTTTCAACAGAACGCTTTTTCCGTTTCTCAACCAGGAAATTCCAGCTCCCCAAGAACCTTCCCCGTACCCTCACAACGGCTGAAATCCGACAACTTATATCAGTGGCCGATGCGCAGGTATATCAGCCGCAGTCTTCCTTTCACAAAATCCTAAACATACGGAATAGCGTGATATTAGAACTGCTCTTCTGCCTTGGCCTGCGCATCGGCGAAATCAGCGCACTTAATCTAGCACATTATGATTCGGAAGACAGAACCCTGCTCATACACGGCAAAGGCCGGAAAGAACGCCTGCTCTACATCTCATCCCCGGAAGTCTTGCAAAAACTAAATAACTGGCTGGACATCCGTAATGAGCTCCATCCCGTAACTGATGCAATATTCCTGAATAGATACGGTGGCCGATTATCAATCTACGGTATAGAAAATCTTTTTCAGAAATACAGGGACTTATCATCTATCAACCCCAACTCCACCCCACACTATTTAAGACATAGCTTTGCAACCCAGCTGCTTAATAATGGGGCTTCCATCCGGGATGTACAGGAACTCCTCGGACATGCAAGTATTGTAACTACACAAATTTATACAGAAGTATCCATTGACCGCAGACGGCAGGTTCTTGAACGGTATAATGCACGTAATTTTTTGTTTGATTGCAGAGAGTTGAAATAAAAAAAGTGATTTTATCCCTATCCTTTGGTGGTGGTATTGGCTGCTGAGGGGTGGGGAGTTTTTTTGTTTGGTGCAAATAATAACAATTATTTAAACATGCTATAAATAAAAGATGATAGTGAATTGTTTAAAACTATGAAATGCTTTGGGAAGGAGATTGTAAATGAAAGTTTGTCTGGTTTGCTCATCAGGGGGACATTTGACGCATTTATATATGTTAAAACCGTTCTGGGGAACCAAGGACCGGTTTTGGGTGACATTCAATAAGGAAGATGCCCAAAGCTTGTTAAAAGATGAGAAAATTTACCCATGTTATTATCCAACTAACCGTAGTTTGAAAGCATTGATAAAAAATTCAGTTATTGCATGGAATGTCCTTCTAAAAGAAAGACCGGATTTAATTATTTCTTCCGGTGCAGCTGTTGCAGTTCCGTTTTTTTATCTTGGTAAATGTTTTGGTGCCAAAACAATTTATGTTGAAGTGTTTGATCGTATTAATAAACCTACAATAACCGGAAAACTGGTTTATCCTATTAGTGATAAGTTTATTGTAGAATGGGAGGAGATGAAAAAAGTATATCCTAAAGCAATCAATCTGGGTAGTATATTTTAACAAAGGGACAGAAGGTGAATCATGATATTTGTTACTGTTGGAACACATGAACAACCGTTTAATCGGTTGGTAAAATATGTAGATGGGATGAAAGCTGAAGGTATTTTTACGGAAGATATTATCATACAGACTGGTTTTAGTACGTATGAACCAAAATACTGTGATTGGAAAAAACTATTTTCATTTCAAGAAATATATTCGCTTGTTAACAATGCTAGAGTTATTGTAACACATGGAGGACCATCTAGTTTTATGATGCCATTGCAATTAGGGAAGATTCCCATTGTAGTGCCACGCCTAAAGCGGTTTGGTGAGCATGTCAATGACCACCAACTTGAATTTGCAAAAGCTGTTGTAGAGCGCCAGGGAAATATTTTACTGGTTGAAGAATTTGGACAACTAAAAGAGATGATTATAAACTACGAGTCTATAGTGTCATCTATGTCAGCCAATCTAATAAGTAACAACGCAAGATTTAATGAGAAATTCAGTAACTTGGTTAATCAGTTGATTTATTCAAACAATAGGGATAAAAAATGAAAACGGTTTTAGTTTTGATGGCAACATATAATGGTGGAAAATATTTAGATGAACAACTGCAAAGTCTATTCAGTCAAAAGGAAGTAAAGGTAAAACTTCTTGTAAGAGATGATGAATCTTCAGATAACACGATTACAGTGCTTGAAAATTGGGAAAAAGGAAATGATATTAGCTGGTATTCAGGCAAACATTTAAATGTACAGTTTGGGTTTTTTGAATTGATGGAAAAGGCAATTGACTATAACGTGGATTACTTTGCATTTTGTGACCAAGATGATGTTTGGGATGAGGATAAACTTAAAATTGGGGTTGAAAAATTAGAATTAAACCAAGATGGAAAACCAGCACTCTATTATTGTGGGCAGCGTTTAGTGGATGAAAACCTTAAATTAATATCCTCACATACTTTGAATAAAGATAGAAGCTTAAGAGCAAGATTTATTTTGTCGGATATAGCAGGCTGTACAGCAATTTTTAACCGGACGTTATTGGAAAAAGTAATTTCTTACAAACCTTCTTATTTGCTAATGCATGATACATGGATGTTGAAAGTTTGCTTAGCAGTGGGAGGCAATGTAATTGTTGATTCAAATGCCCATATGAACTATCGGCAGCATGGTAAGAACACAGTTGGTTTAAAGAATGGGATTTTTTCAAAATTTGTCAGAGCTAATAAATATATTTATCAATATAATGTTGAAAAGCAGATGATAGAACTACAAAAGGGGTATGAAATAGACATTATACCTGAGTATAAAAAAGTTGTTAACTTAGTACTAAATTATAAAATCAATAGGAAAAATAGAAAGAAATTGCTAAATAAGAATTATATTGATTTTGCAGATAAAGGATTAAACTTAACGTATTTTTTGAAAATAAAATTAAACAAATTATAAACTTATATATGGTAAGGAAAGGTTTATGAAATTTAGTATTTTGATTCCTGTGTATAACGTAGAAATGTTTCTTTTTACGTGTCTAAATAGTATTCTTAAACAAACATGTCAAGATTTTGAAGTTATATTGGTTAATGATGGATCTAGTGACAATAGTGGAATTATATGTAACTCATATGCTGAAAAATATAGTAACTTTGTTGTGGCACACCAAAATAACCAGGGTTTAATTTCAGCTAGGCGTAAAGCAATGAAGCTTGCCAAGGGAAGATATTGTATATTTTGCGATTCCGATGACTTTTTAGAAGAAACAGCAATTGAAGAATTTAGTCATATTGTAGATGAAAATAATCCTGATTTGATTTTATATAATGCATATATATATGACGGAGTGAATAAGATTCCATTTTTTGACAATGTGTTTGAGGATAGAATTGTAAACAACAAGGAATCCGTTTATGATTTATTACTTTTAACCTACAAGATTAATGCCATGTGGTTAAAGGTCTGTAAAAGAGAGATATTAGATATAGAAAGAGATTATACTGATTTTTACAAATGCAATTATGGGGAGGATTTACTACAATCTATACCCATTATTAATAATGCACAATCTATTTATTATCTAAATAAGGCGTTATACAATTATCGAATAACTTCTGGGATGATGAAGAAATATAATTCTAATTATTACTGGTCATATAAAAAAGTTAACCAAGAAATTGCAAAACAACTAAAGGAAATACAAGATTGCACGGAAAAGCTGGGAATCCATTTGTTAATGGCTGCTTATGGGGCTACTACACAATTAAAATATGCGACTGATTTTAATGTAAAAGAACTTGAAAACCTGGCATTTGATTTAGAATTTAGAAGAAGCTATGATATTTCAATAAAATCACATTACATCGGATTTCTTAACATAAAGCAACGGTTAATGCTATGGTTGCTTTATCATAAAAGATTTTCAGTTATTAAATTTCTGATAGCTGTTAAAATGTATATAAGGACTATTCATAGATAAATCGGAATAAGTGCATGTCTGGTTTGGTGAAAGGATGGAAGTAGTTTGAATATAGCGATTTTAGTTGTTACATATAATAGAAAAAATTTATTGTATGAAAATATTTCTGCAATTCGAAAACAAAGTTACATTAAGTATGACTATTATATTTGCGATAATGCAAGTACGGACGGTACGCATCAGATTGTTGCACATGCAATAAATAAAGATAAGAGAATTAAATATTATAACACAGGAGCAAACTTAGGGGGTGCAGGTGGATTTGCATATGGTCTGAAAATTATTTTGAAAGAGAAATATGATTTTTGCTGGGTGATGGATGATGATGCGATTCCAGATAAGGATGCACTATGGGAACTTGTAAATGCTGCAGAGAAAATAGGTTATAGAGAATTTTCTTTTCTGGCAAGCTATGTTTTATGGACTGATGGTACACTTTGCAAGATGAATCAGTGCAGCATATTGAATGCTGACACCTGGGAAAATAAAGAATGTTTAGATGTGCTTCCTATTGACCGTTGTTCTTTCGTAGGATGTTTTATAAATCTTTATTATGCTAAAAAAATAGGTTTACCGATTAAAGAGTTTTTTATATATGGTGATGATGCAGAATACACTCTCAGGTTAAGTAACTGTAATAAAGCATTTTGGATTCCTAAGAGTAAGGTTATACACAAAATGCCCTCTAATTCCAGAATTGGAATAGCGGAAGCACCTCTTGAGCGTATTTCGAGATATAAATATGAATACCGAAATCGCGTTTACATTTATAGAAATCGGGATAAATTATCCTGGGGAAAAATCATATATATATATATAAAGGAATGCGTAAAGGTTCTAATTCGTTCTCAAAATTCAAAATGTATAAGATTACGTGTGATTATTGGAGGACTTATTAAAGGGATTAGATTTTCTCCTGAGATTGAAATGGTAGAATAGGATTGGTGGTATCAGATGCATGCAGATAAAAATAAAAAGAAATGAATTGTGTTATTATTTTGCATATTTTTTAATATGTTTTTCTACTATAGTTGTAAGTAACTCATATGTTTCTAAGTTGTTACCTGCCAATACCAATACAGTACTTCGATATGCCTCATTATTATTTTTTATGCTGTCTTTAATACAAAGCAGATGGTCTTTAAAGAAGTTTCTTTCTTGGATGATAATTACAGCATTCGTTATCGGAGCAAGTATTGTAACTGCCAAACCATTGCTTATTGTTTACATTTTAGCAATAGCTGGTGCGCATGGTGTAAAATTTGAAAAGATAAAATCAGCAGTTATAATTTTCAATATTATATGTGCGATGGTAGTATTGGGAATCTGTGCTTTGGGGAAGATTCCAGACCAGACTTATATTCATGGAAATATGACTGCACATTCTTTGGGGTTTTCTTATTATAGCACTTTGTCTAGCATAACCTTGTTTATTAGCACTTTGTCTTTATCGAAAAAAACAAAAAATGCACGGAATTGGCCACATTTATTATTTTGGTTTATGATTAATTACCTGGTTTATTACATAGCAACTACAAGATTAACCTTTGGCCTATTCTGTATTGAAATTATCATGATTATCTGGTTTGAAAAATGGCATTTGGGAAAAATTCACAATTCAAGATTGATGAGAATTATAAGTTCAGCTGCATATCCTATATCTGCACTTCTTTGCTTAGTTATATCATTTTCATATAATAGTGGAATATCTTGGATATATAAATTAGATGCTGTACTAAATAATAGAATAAAGTTTAATTATTTAGGGCTTTTAAGGTATAGTGCATCCTTATTTGGTAATAGGATAGCTATGGTTGGTGGTACTGATATAGCTGAAGGGGCTAGTTTATCAAGTTACTTTTATATAGATAGTGGTTATGTATATGCTTTATTAGTTTATGGAATTATTGTTTTTCTTTTATTAATAATTGCTCACTCATTCATATTCAGATATGCAGTAGTAAAGGAAGATTCCATGCTTTGGATATGGTGTACAGTAATATGCATATTTTCTTTGTTGAATAATTCACTGATTAACTTAAACATGAATCCGTTATTATTACTTCTTCCAATGGCAATAAAAGATTTTATTTTCAAAAATAAGTTGAATAGTAAATATAAAAATGCTAACGGAGATAAATTATGAGACAACCTAGTGTGAGAAAAAATTATATCTATAGACTCTCCTATGAAATACTGATATTAATAACACCATTTATTACAACACCATATATTTCTCGAGTTTTAGGTGCAGATGGCATTGGTATCTATAGCTATACGAGCTCTATCATGACATATTTTACATTGCTTGCCGCATTAGGAACTGCATCATACGGTGCCCGGGAGATTGCACAGCATAGGGATGATAAAAGACAGACCAGCAAATTATTTTGGGAAATTGAACTTTTAACAGTAGGTACTACATTGTTTTGTTTAATGATATGGTGTGTAATTATATTTGTTAGTCGCAAATATAGCTGTTACTATATTGCATTAATTCCAACATTAATTGGTACTATGGCTGATATATCCTGGTATTTTACCGGATATGAACAGATTAAATATATTGTTATTAGAAATGCTTTATGTAAAATATTGGGTATAATACTATTATTTACGTTAATACGAGAGAGAGATGACTTGCTTATTTATATGGTCATAAATTCTTCAATCACTTTATTAGGGAATCTCTCAATGTGGACATATTTGCCTAAAATGATAGTAAAAATTGACATGCGTTCATTAATATTTAAAAAACATATTCGTGAAACAATAATATATTTTATACCCACGATTGCCACTTCTATATATACAGTATTAGACAAGACATTAATTGGCGCACTTACCGGAAGTTCATACCAAAATGGATATTACGAACAAGCAACAAAAGTAATAAACATCATAAAATCACTGGCCTTTGTATCAATCAATGCTGTTATGGGCGCACGACTTTCATATTTATTTGCAGAGAAGAAGTATAAAGAAATACATAATAGAATTGAACGGTCTATGAATTTTATATTGCTGATTGGATTTGGATGCACTTTCGGACTGATAGGGATTGCATCGAATTTTATCCCCGTTTTTTTTGGAGATGGTTACGGGCCTGTTATCCCAATCATTTATCTAATGTCCCCTCTAATTTTGATTATAGGAGTAAGCAATTGCCTTGGAGGGCAATACTATATACCCAGTAATCAAAGGAAAAAAAGCGCAAAAATAATTATACTGGGTGCGATTATAAACTTTTGCTTTAACCTCTTTTTGATACCAAACTTTGGAGCAGAAGGTGCAGCGGTTGGTTCATTAATTGCTGAATCAGTAATTACGATGTTATATATCCGTTTAAGTAACGGATACATAACAATAGCGCTATTATGGAGGATTAGTAGGAAGCGATTATTATCTGGCTTAACTATGTGTTTGGTGGTCATGTATATCGGAACCTTCATTAATCTAAAAGGAGCATTTCTCATTTCTATACAGATATTTGCCGGAGTGTGTCTATATACGACTATATTAATGCTTTTTAAAGATGATATGTTGCATGAATTGTTGACTATGGGAATTAATATAATCAAACAATGTAAGGAGAATTGTCCATGGTTAAATTGAATTTAGAAATCCCACATGGTTTTTTAGATGAGGAAGTTCGATCTGGTTATGTGGTTACATCTGATATGAAAGCAATTTGGGCAGTGGAGTTGGATTTGCTGGCTGAATTAGATAAAATGTGCAGGAATTATAACTTAAGATACTGCGTTGCGGCAGGAACTCTTTTAGGGGCCATTCGTCATCGGGGATTTATTCCCTGGGATGATGATATTGATATTTATATGTTACGTAAAGATTATGACCAGTTGATGATATTAGCAAATCAATTTACTTTTCCATATTTTTTGCAAAGTACATATACAGAAAAGAAACTATACAGACCACATGCACAATTAAGGAATAGCAATACAACAGGATATATTGATGAGGATAAGTATCGTGATATTAATAAGGGGATTTTTATTGATATATTTCCATTAGATGGTGTAAGTGAATTAGAGGAGGAAAATAGAAAGCAGAGAAAAATATATGACAGATATAATAGAATTCTAAGTAAATTTAATACTGCTATGGATTACAAACCAGAAACTTCCATTATAAAAAAATTTAAAAAAAAATTAAAGAAAGAAATATTTGCTGTTATTAAGAAGGAATATTTGTTTAAAAAGTTTGAAAATAACCTGAGAAAATATTCCCAACAAAATGTTTCCATATGGGGGAATAGAACCATTGTTTTTGAATGTCCAAAATCCCGCAGACCTATTAATGATTGGCAAAATTTGACTTCGGCGAAATTTGAATTTCTTAATGTACCAATACCAATCAATTATGATGGGATTTTGAAGCAACAATATGGGGATTATATGAAATTTCCCAGAAACAAAAAGGGGTCCATGCATGGAACCTTAACCATATCAACAGAATATTCATATACAAAAAAATAGGAGAAATATAATGATTTATGGTGCAGTTTTAGCAGGTGGTATCGGAACAAGAATCCAACGTCATTTAATACCAAAGCAGTTTATATCAATATGTGGAACACCAATTATTATCATCACATTAAGAGCGTTTATTCAAAACAAACAATTTGATGCTGTTTATGTTGCAGTCCATCAGGAATGGATTAATTATTTAAAGATGCTTTTACAAAGATATCTATCAGAAGAAGAAAGAAAAAAAATCACTATTGTAAGAGGAGGGAAAGAACGCCTAAACTCTTTTACAAATATTATGGACAGTATTATTGAACAGTTTGGCCTACGACAAGATGATATTTTAATTTGCCATGATTCGGTCCGACCATTTGTCAGCCAGAAAATGATTAATGATTGTATTACCTCTACTTTAGAATATGGACTTGCTTTAACTGTCATCCCAACAACAGATACTATTCATTCGGCACATGACCACCAATTCATTGATGGTACATTGGATCGAAATGGACTGTATAATGGTCAAACTCCTTCCGGATTCAATATAACATTGCTAAAAAATGCAAGTGATAGCTTTACAGAAGAAGAAAAGAGCATGGTAACAGGTACAACACAGTTAATACTTAAATTAGGATATAAAATAAAGATAGTAGAAGGGCATACCAGCAATTTTAAAATTACAACTGATAATGACTTAGATATTGCTGAACGAATCTTACGTGGGGAAAAGAATACAAGAAAAGTCGAATTACTTGATTGTACTTTACGTGATGGAGGTATTGCAGTAAATTTTAATTTCGGAAATGATTGTATGCAGAAAATCAAATCATGTCTTGAGTCATCAGGTGTGGAATTTATAGAATGTGGATACATTGATGAGAAAAGAGGAACTAATAGCGGCACCACCCGTTTTGATAGCGAACAATCAATTAAAATGCATTTCCTAAACACTGGAAAAAAGCCAGGAATAACATATGTGGCTATGATTGACTATGGTACATTCGATGTCAACAGACTACAACCTAGAGATAATGATGGAATCGATGGAATTCGACTAGCTTTTCATAAAGAAAACTGGTCAGAGTCTATAAAAATGGGACAAATTATTATGAGTAAAGGTTATGATTTATACATTCAGCCAATGGTCAGTCTCCGTTACTCTGATAGTGAATTTTGCGAATTAATTCATGAATGTAATAATGAGCTTAGTAAGGCTAAAGGGTTTTATCTTGTAGATAGCTTTGGACAAATGGATAGTGTAATGTTGACACATAAACTTGATATAGCAGATCAACATGTTTTGCCTAATATGAAGATTGGATTCCATGCACATAATAACCGTCAGTTGGCATATTCTAATGCCCTTGCATTTTTAGAATATAATACAAAACATGATATTATGTTGGACTCAAGTATTATGGGAATGGGTAAAGGCGCTGGTAATTTGTGCACAGAGCTGATTGCATCTTCTCTAAATCAAAAAGGAAAGGATTATAAAATTAGTTGTCTATATAAAAGTATATCTGAGTACTTTTCTGATGTGATAAAAGAACATCCCTGGGGATACAGTTTAGACTATTATCTATCTTCACTATATTGCTGCACTCCTAGTTATATTAAGATATTTATGAGGGATGAGCGAGTAACCACAGATATTCTAATAGATTTACTTAGGACAATTCCAGAGGAAAATAGGGCGGCCTGCAATCGAGAGTTTGCAATATCACATCTGGAAGCATATTTTAAATAATTATTTTACTAAATACATATATAGGGAGAATTCATGAAAGCGTATAGCATTTTTGACGATTTTGATTCAAAAGCTATAGATATTTTAAAAAAGGCAGATGTCAAATTAAGCATTCATCCACGTGGTATGTGTAGACCTAATAAGGCAGAAATGAAAGCTATATTAGAACATAATGATTGTGTTATTATTGGAACGGGACAAAAGATATCAGAAGATATGTTTGAAAATATAATTACACCACGTATAATTGCTACAGCATCTGTTGGGATGGACCATATTACTGTTCCTGAAAGTAAAAAGGAATTAGTTACAATCATCAATACACCAAAGGCTAATGCACAATCTGTAGCAGAGTTTACATTATCCTGTATGCTGTATAGTTGTAAACGGTTAGCTGAAAGTGCAGCTTTATATGCTCAAGGAAAAAGTAACAAAGAACTTTCAAAAAAGCCTGAGGACCTGTATGGAAAAACAATTGGTGTTATTGGCGCTGGAAATATTTCTGTACGAATCATAGATTTCGCAATTTTCTTTGGTATGAAGGTTCTGTGCTGGACGGCACATCCGGAAAGACATTGTGAATTGCAGGATAAAGGGGTATCCTTTTTAACTCTGAATGAGTTGGTGCAAAAGGCAGATATTATTTCTGTAAATCTTCCGAACAATGAGGAAACAAAAGGGTTGGTTTCAGCCTCTTTAATTAATCAGATGCATACGGATACTATCTTTATTAGTGTCTCACGATTGGCGACTATTAATCTAAAAGAACTATTATTAAAAGCTGAAAAATATTCCTCTTTTTATGTTTGTGCTGATATTGATCTGAATACAGAAATCATCAGGGAATTGCCTGATATTCCAAATGTTCTTATAACACCTCATATTGGAGGCGGCACTATAGAAACCAGAAAGAGAATGTTTAGGGAAATAGCAGAAGAAATAAGTAAACGGGGTTATATATAATAATGTTGTATGACGACAAACAAAGGGCAAAGTTTCTCAATATAATGAAAGCATTGGCAATCTCCTGTGTTTTATTAGGGCACTGTGAATTCACATTACCTTTTCTTAAAGAACTTATTTATTCATTTCATATGCCTGCATTTTTTATAGTATATGGGTTAGCTTATAATTATAATACTCATTTAGAGAAAGGGTTTTTAAAAAAAGATTTTATTACACAGAAGCTTACAAGGTTAATAGTTCCTTGTTTTCTTTGGGGTGGAATATATTCTCAGCTAACAGTCAAAAATATTATCTATATATTATATGGTAATCAAGTTTGTTTTTATAATGCAGGTAGTTTATCTTCGCTTTGGTTTTTGCCCTGTATGTTTTTAGGTGTATGTTTTTTTGAGGGAACAATGACACTATTAAATACGATTGAATTAAAATTGAAAATAAATAATAAATTTTACTTCTGTTTTGGTATATTAATGTCAGCAAGCATAGCGGCCTTTGCTGCACAGTTTTTACCTGATGTTATAATTGGCTATCCATGGAGTCTGAATGTAGCCTTTATGGCATTGGTACTAATTATAATAGGATATATATTAAAGTTATGTATAATGAAATATCGATTTTTAAAAGAAGGAGTTCCATGGATATATTGTATTATCATGATTATTTGTTTATTTGTAGTCCTAGCAACATTTAAAGAAAATTTACAATATATATCCCTTGGAAATGTTGATATGGCAAGCGGTAACTATGGGAATTTGCTTCTATTCTTAGTCGATGGAGTTGGAGGAACTTTATTTTTATTATGTATCGCTGTTTTACTATCCAAAATTAATATAACATGGTTAAATGGAGGGCTAGAATACATTGGGAAAAATACTCTATTGGTTTTTGTTTTACATAAACCAATTATCAAACTACTAGAACAACTATTACTACTTTTAGAATTAAGAAGATGGGTTTTAACTGTTCCTATTTGTATTTTAACAATGTTTATTTCTATTAAACTTATAATTGTTATAAAACGGTACATACCGATTCTAGATGGTAATAGTACATCATAACCCGCCACACCGGACTGGTGGCTCCGCCGCACCGTAATATTCAACGGTCACTCAGGACATGGAGGAAAAAATCATCTCCATGTATGCAAAAGGGATGACTACAAATGACATTGAGAGCCATATGAAGGATCTTTACGGTATCGACATCCCCGACAGCACCATAAGCCGCATCACAGACAAGATACTCCCTATCGTAAAAGAGTGGCAGGAACGCCCTCTGGATGAGATTTACGCGGTAGTGTTCCTGGATGCAATCCATTACCATGTACGCAATGAAGGGCGTATTGTGAAGCAGGCTGTGTACATAGCCATAGGGATTGGCATGGATGGAAGGAAAGATGTCCTGGGCATGTATGTAGGACAAAACGAAAGTGCAAAGTTCTGGCTGTCCATCCTGAACAGGCTGAAGAACCGAGGGGTAAATGATATCCTGATTGCGTGCGTAGACGGTCTGACGGGATTCCCCCAGGCCATTGAAGCGGTATACCCCCAAACGGGAATCCAGCAGTGCATTATCCATCAGATCCGGAACACAACGAAATTCGTATCCTACAAAGAAATTAAGCCTCAGATGGCTGATTTAAAGCGGGTATATACAGCGCCAACGGAGGATGCAGCACTGGGAGCGCTGGAGGATTTCGGAGAGAAATGGGATGTGAAATACCCTAAGATATCAAAGTCCTGGAGGGAGAACTGGGTAAACCTGTCAACGTACTTCAAATATCCGGAAGCGGTCAGACGCCTGATTTACACGACGAATACGATAGAAGGCTTCAACCGCCAGCTACGGAAGGTGACAAAGTCAAGGACAGTATTTCCTTCGGATGACAGTCTGCTAAAAATGCTGTATCTGGCGATGATGGATATCACGAAGAAATGGACCGGCCACCGCCAGGACTGGGGTCAGATTCATTCACAGCTAGGGATTTATTTCGAGGAACGCTTATCCTGATTATAAACTGGAAGGGACTGCCAGTGCAGTTTTTCTTGACATGCCCCAAATCAGTATTATAATACAGACAAAGGGCAAAGCCCGGAAAAACAGCTTTGCCCTTTGGTAACCAATGACAAATCTTATATCAGTTTTTTGAGTTTACACAAAACTTGAAACGGTCTCTAGCTACACCGGACTGGCGGCTCCGCCGCACCATAATATTCACTATTGGCTTATTTCACTTCAGTTTTTTATGTCTATACAAACTTTGAATCAGTCTCCAATAGAACTAAAATCGACAATTCTCTTACTTAATAAACCACAATCTTGCCATCTTGTATTTCCATTCTGGTTCCATAAACGGAACTTAATCCCTTTAAGCGATTAAAAATTTCTTTACCAACTTTTTCCCCTGCTAGATTTGGAAATCCCTTTATCCCTTTATTTTCATTAAAATTAAGTTCAATCGGATAACAACATATTTCCACCTTTTGATCTAGAACACTAATCATAGGAATAATTGATTGGAAGTTCATAAAATCGTATTCCAAACCAACCGTCCCGTTTTTAGTACAGCTCATTTTGATTTCTTTCAGTGACTGACTAACCTCATATCCGTATCGCTCATAATAGTCATAAGGAGCCGCCAAAAGTTCTTCATCTGCAAATATAAAATTCCCCAGAGAATAAAAAATTGGACGGCCTTTATACAATTCTATAGCTTTCAATTGATGTGTTCCGGTTCCAATAACCGCTGTTGCACCTGCATCAATACATTTGTGAGCAAACTCCTCAAGATAATAATCCGGCGTATCATCCGTTTCTCCTTTAATATCATGGGAATGAATACACACGATAGCATAGTCATGATTCTTTACACTCTCCCTGATATTCTTTAAAATCCGCTCCAAATCCATTTTATTGCATTGACTGTTTTTTCTATCTTCAAATCCCTCAACAAATTGAAGCCTGCCCAAACGGTGAATCTCGTGTGGAAGCCGATGGATTCCCATCCGAACCGCTTTCAGAAATCTGGCATTTAAACAGGTGGCACTAGCAATTTCATCAATAACTTTTAAATGTTCCGGGGTTACCATGAATTCTTCCGAATGCCTCAGCATATTGACACCTGGACGCGCTGAAACAGTTGGGCTTGCATAACCAGCTCGTGCAGCATCATCGCAGGATGCTGTACAGGAAATAATTGCTACACGTTCTCCGTTTTTGGACATTACAGCTGGTCTATTAGCCTCCTCAAGCCCCAATCCCGCTCCACTTGTGTGAAATCCTCGTTTTTCCAATTCTTTAAGTGTATCACGTAACCCATCATAGGAATAATCCATCGTGTGATTATTGGCAAAACCGTAATACTCGAAACCATATTTTGATAAATCATCCAGTCTTGCCGAAGGAGCTTTTAGCCATATTCCTCCGCAATAAGTAGAGGCAAATGGATTCCCATCGCTTATTACCATTTCTAAATTTGTTCCTCTTACATCCGCCTGCTCAATAATCTTTCGTAACTCATGGTACCCTGTATAGCTTGTTTCCGGCGGTGTAAGCATAATTGAATCTCCGGTAATACATATCCTCATAATCCCAACTCCAATTAAACTTTCTCATCAAGAATATTCAGCCACTGTTCTAAAGCATAAACCAGCCATTTTTGATCGCCTGAAAATAAATCTGTACAATGTGGCCAAAATTCCGAGCGTATTGGTCCCTGCCATGTTTTCATCCATTCATTAGTTGCTCTTGGCATTGGCAACTTAGCTGGTGCTTCATATCCTGGATATAACGAATAAAACACCTCACGCACAATATATTTGTTCTCACCAGCCCGTATTCTATCCATGTCTAAAGGCTCTGCAAAAGTTGTATGAATATAAGGAGTCTCAGCTTTAATTCCTGCAGTCTCACAAGCATTCACATAACTCCCCATACCTTCCTTTAAGAAAAAACCTCTACAAAATTCATGTGCATCGATAAATCCACCATTTTCATATTGTAGGTATGGCTCTATAATTAAATTACTATCTTTTAACACCATATAGGGTTTTACATAAGTATATCTGTCTATAAATTCACCAACCCGCCAATCTTTAGACATTAAACCACTTAATCCACCATAACTCACATCACTGCTTTCTCCAAAAATCAAACGTTCAAATCCCTCTTCCTTGGCCTTAAGAGCTGCTTTGTAAATCTGAACTTCAATTGAATGGATAGGGGCGCCTTTGTGTTTCATTAATTCAGGAGCAAAGCGAACAAAATCTTCCCAGTATATTTCAATAACTTTATGCTTCAATCCGCACTCTTTTGCATATTTTGCCGCTTGTGCAGACTCATCCGTCACCTCTGTACCTGGAACAACACATTTAAAAGTATATGCTGTCGACCCCTTTGGCATATATTTAGCAATAATTGCCGAATCAATACCTCCTGACAATGCGATTGCCGCTTTACCATCCTTTGTCCATTCAGCTATCTGGCATTCAATTGCTGTTTTAAGTTCAGAGCTCTGATGTATCGGTATTTTAGAAAAATCATCCTCATAAAGACGTGGTGTATACCGTTCATCAAATGCTTTTGACGCATCCGCAACAGTCCTATACATTAAAAATGAACTCATACAATATTTTTTATCAATCTCCATTCTTTCCCTCCTCCTGAATCCCTCTAACTGCATTTAATGCTTTTGATATCTGTGTCGAAGAAACTCCTTTTGTATATGGAAAATATACAATTTCTATGCCTTCCTTTTTAAATTGCGTTTCGTATGTCCTCCATTTTTCTGTTCCATACCAGTCATCCCCCACAAATAGAATTGAAGCTCCTAGCTTCTTGCACATTGTCAATTTATCCATATCATATTGGGGAACTACTGCATCCACAAAACTGATATTTCTTATAATCTCTATACGGTCCTCAAATGGTATTACGGAATGTTTGCCTTTATATCCTACTAATTCATCTGTAGTCACACCTACGACTAACTTATCGCACATCCCTTTTGCATTTTTAAGAAGATTTAAATGGCCTATATGAAAAAGATCAAACACTCCAGCCGTATATCCAATTAACATTCTTTCCTCCTCCTAACTTTAAATTTAAAACGTTTACAGATGTTTAACAATTCTTTAAATTCTGTTTTCCTGTAATAAACAATAGCTAATATCAGATTTGATATCAGAATTGCGACAAAAAACCTTCCTGCAAATTCTAAAAAGAGATTAGAATGTATAAATAGAGAAGAGATTTTATCAGTAATCAAATATACTATTACTGCTACAATCCCATATTCTACATATTGTTTCACATAATTCAAAAAAGGGACCTGGAACACATTTCTATACACCAACAATGGGTCAAACCACGCTTGGGTCAACAAACGCGATATGACTGTTGCGATTAAAATCCCAAAAACCTTCCATTTAATACCCAATATAATGGATAACACGATATTCAGTATTGACATCACTAATGGTCGATGCTGTCCCTGAACAAATAATCCGTTTGCGGTCCGAAAGGAAGCAACAGAACGCATCATCATCGTGACATAAAAATTCAACACCAACGCAATCACAATATATCTTGGCAGAATAAACAGATTCCCCAGCCATAACTCCATAAATGGATTTAATAAAACTGCAAATAAAACGCTACTAAAACAACTAATCCAAAACGTCATAAACTGTGTAATTCTAAAAATTTGGAACTGTCTATCCCATTCTGCTTCCACTGCCAGATTTCCTATACTCGGCTCCACAGCGCTGTAAAATTGCTGTAGAATTCCATCAACTCCCGCAATCACCAATTTATAATTAGCAACCATTCCCACCTGCACTGTTCCAACGACCGATGAGATAATCACACTATCAGTCCCATTTAAAACAGCTCCTGCAATTTTATAAAGAGATAGTGCTTTTACATCTTTTAAGATCTTACTAATTTCTTTTTTATCCAACTTGCTATTATACTTCTTAAGAAACGGATAGTTTCTATCAACCTGAACAGAAACTACAATATTTTGTAATAGGGTAAAAGCAATCATTGCACCAAGAAAACCTATGTAGTTTTTAAAGACAAAGAGTATAACACATTGCATTAATGTACGTATCATAGCTATCGCGATTTCAATACTCGAAACGAGATATTTTCTTTGATCTGCAATCAACAGCGTGGATTTATAAATCAATAGATAGGAAGCAGATGCATTAACCAAGTATAAAAGATAAATTAGAATAATAGGTTCTCTGATACTTGGCACATCTACAATCACATATTTCATAAAAGGAATAAAACATAACCCGGCTACTAGTACAGTTAGCGCTACGGCCTGATATGCACACTTAAAAAAATTCATTAATTTTGTAATCTGCTCTTCATCCCCACTCACTAATGGTTTATAAAGTTCAAATGTTATAGCGGAAGCTATTCCCAATTCTGCAAAGGAAAGGATGGTCAAAATATCCGTAAACAAACTGGAAACTCCACTGTATTCAGTCCCAAGGCATCGGATAAAAATGGTTCTCATGAAAAAATTAATAATAACATTAAAACCTTTCACCATCATTCCCATATAAGTATTAATTACCGTACTTTTTGTTCTTGATTCTTTCAATGTAACTCCTTACATCTCCATTTTGCTACTAATAGCCTGATAGACATTTTCTGAATATATAGTGCCTCGTATGCTCTCATCTTCGTATATACTGTTAATCCAATTAGTGAGTTCCATATACGTTTCATTACAGTTTAGTATATTTGAAATATGAATTATTAAATGCATTTCATCTTTTATCGTACGGTCCGAACGGTAAATAGTATCCCACAAATCAATAATGCCGTTTTCTTCACAATATTGGTCATAATCGGGTGCGTATAATAAATTTGGTTTGTTCATAAGCGCAAAATCCAAACAACAGCTAGAATAATCTGTAATCAAAACATCTGATATGGAAATCAATTCTTGTGATGAAGTAACTTCCGTACTCTTTAAAATCACTATATTTTCATGATTTATATTTGATAGATTGCTAAAATAATCTGAATTGTGTAATTTTACAAGAATTTTAAAACGCTTTTCCCTTAAAAGGTGATTAAAATCAGAGTCTTTAAAAACTGCGTTTAAAAAATCCTCAACAATATGGTTCTTATAAGGTCTGTAAGTCGGCATATACAAAATATACCTAAATTGGTCAGCATTTTTTAAATTGATTAGTACCTTTGATGGTGTTCTGGTATAATCTTTAAAGATGTCATTTCTTGGCATACCTGTCATAATTACTTTATGAATATCTTTAATATTATACGTAAGCATTTTAGAACGGACTGATTCCGCGGAAGTAGCAATTGTATACGAAAAATAATACCAATTAAACAGCTTATCCTTTGCTTCCTTTAAATAATATTTTATAGTATGGGTTTCATATGCTTTCTTTTGAAATGCACTTTTCTTAATTGCACTAGCCGCATGTCCCAAATGTACAACTATTGCCCCATAGAGTAGACACACTTGTGAAAAATCGTCTAATCCATTCGTATAAAAGGCTGCTCCTGCAGTAAGCATCACTTTGCGGCCTTCTTTTGATTGATCCCATACGGCTGGATAACCTTTGGCGCATAATTGTTCTGCCAATTCCTTTTTCCTGCTAACCCAGACGGCCTTAATCTCCGGGTAGTTATTTAAAATATATTCATATAAATACCTGCTGTTATCATCATAACGTTCCCCACCCCAGCAGGCAAAAACCCAGACATGATTATCCCGAAATGGAATTGTCAGCCAACGCGTATTTGCTGTTAGTACATTGAGAAACCAATATTGTCTTCTTAAAATCTCATGTCTGTTCATCTCTACCTCATATTTCAGGAGATTATTACTTTTACCTATAAAAGCAACTATTCCCTGTTTATAATATTAATCTGTAGTTCTTGCTTTTTGTATCGATGCGGAATTTCATGCTCAAATTCAACTCTTACATGTTTCACTTTTCCAAACATCATTTACCGTTATGATTGTCTAATCTTTAGGTGAATTTGCTAGATATTCTGTTTTTTTACTACAAAGTCTGTATTCATTAGTATCATAATTGCCCATACTAATTCCGAAGACCATGAGTCATTCATAAAAATCATAATTAACAAAACAGAAATAAAAACTTTATACTCATTATTTTTAATACGTTCTTTTTTTAAAAAGCATGTTAAAAATGCTATATAGAGAGACAGCCCTATCAGTCCCGTTTCCGCCGCAGCTCTTGGAATAGCCGGTTGGACATTATATTTTACTCCATCACCAATTTTGGAAATAAAGCCAACCGCATTTCCTAAACCAATACCTAATAATAAATTCTGGTGCAGGGCAATCATTGCAAACTTATAAGGTAGGTAAAAACGTTGTGAACTACTGGAGTTTACCCATTGAATTTCTCGAACCCTTAAAAGAAAATAATCCTGATACATACCTTTAAAAAAATTTAAATTCTGAATAATGACTAATATAATGGCCACACATATAGGAATAATAATATAAAGTTTGTTCATGAAAAATCGGAAAAGCTTTCCTAATTGTCCCATAAAGATAAAAAGAATAAAAATCCCTCCACCAAGGATTACCAATCCAGTTCCTGAAAATGTGCAAATCAAAGCGATTCCATTAATGATTAGCCATAAAAAAGTCCGTTCACTCTTCTCTTTATCATTTCGCAGAAAATATTGGATATACAACAATATGTTGATAGCCAAAAACTGAGAAAAGAAGGAAGGTTCCTTGAACAACGCATTGGAACGGTAAAAACTCATGCCCGCAAAAGACACTCTGTTTGTCCAATTGTAACCATGTGACATAAATCTCTCAAAAGTACCCTTTAACCAAAAATCCGTGAATGGTAATCCTATTAGCCTTCCTACAAACTGATATAGGCCATATACAGCCATCAAATTCATTCCTTTTTGAAATAACTGTACTAACTCTCTAAATTCATTATAGGTGGATTTTCGATATGTCATCAAAAACACAATCCACATAAACAATGTCACACTTAGAGCTCCAAAATCTCTTGAATCAGTGATTGCAAAATTAAACGCAGCGTATATAATCAGTAAAGCAAGAGGAATATAGCGGCGAATTCCTAGTATTATGTGATATGGTTTTTTCAATGTCAGTAAAATAGGAAGAAGCGAAACGGGATAAAATAAAGTGACTGCCCTGTTGCCTATTTCAACGAAGCAATATGCATCAAAAAAAATGGTAATTACATACAGAGCAATAATCATATTTGTGTTAATCTTTATTTTGTAGTTTTTCATAATCACTTCCTTCTTTTGCCAAGCCCTCTAGCATATCCAAATACATTGCTCCTATGGCATTCCAAGTAAAGTTTTCTTTAAATAGCTTAAACGTCTGACGATACATCTCCTCATAACACTCCGGATTTAACAATACATCTACACAAAGCTCAGCGAACTTCACTGGTTCATCTGCAACTGGAATATGGATATTGGGAAGAAAGGACGTTCCTTCTATTCCGATAGATGTCGTCACAATTCTTTTCTTTCGGCCAATGGCTTCCAGCAATTTCACCTTAACTCCCCCACCATGCAAAAGGGGTATGACAATCAGGTCCGCTCGGCGATAGTACTCATCTAATGATTCCACCGTTCCCGACACGATAATATTCTCACAAGTCAGTTTTTTCACTTCATCCTGCGGTTCCCTGCCTACAATAAAAAACTTTACGTGTTCAATCTTCTTAGAAATGATTGGTAAGATTTCTTTTGCAAACCATAAAGCTGCCTCCACATTCATCTGCGCATCCATTGCCGCACAAAAAATAATATTAGTCCCTTTGTGGGCTAGGTCCGTCTCTCCCTCATATTCATCAGCTCCCAAAGGAATCAACCTCGTTTTGGTTTCACTTACTTTAAAAGTGGAATGGAAGATATCTTTGTCTTTGCTTGATAAAAATGTATAGTAATCAATTAAACAGTCTGATTCAAGATTCAATTCGAATCGTTTTAACTTTACGCTTTCCCAATATAGCAATAACTTCTTTATCCCACTGCTGGCCTGTGCCATCTGTTGAAAACGAAGCCATTCTATGTTATGTTGATGTAGAATGATAGGTCGTGAATAAGCAGACCTTATATGTGTTAAATTAATGCACATTTGTGGAAATTCTATATTAATTAGACTTATATTCTTATTATTTACACATTGAATAATTTCCTTTTCCATCTGTCGGTTATGCCTAGTAATTGCTGTATACGGTAAATATAAAAATTCTAACAATATTTTTATATTTTTCTTCGTTCTGCAAAAAGGATGCACTTCTTTGCAAAAAGTCTGAAGCTCCGCTATATGGCCATTGACTAACGTTTCCTCCATGTAAAACAAATAAATATCATGTTTCTGTGCTATACTTTTTATTCTCTTGTATATTCCAATTGGTCCTCCAAAATCTAATGGCAATGGAGGATATAAAGAAACCCATAATATATTCATCCGTTTATCCTTTACAGTCCTGCTTCATAGAAAGACTGATACACAACTTCCCACCTATAATGTTGATATGCGAATTCTTGTGCCATGTGTCCTATCTTATTCATCAAATCATGATGATTTAGCAGATAATCTACCTGTGCAGCAAGTTCTGCATAATCATTAGCAACAATAAAATGTGTTCCCGAGCTACCAGCAATTCCCTCAACACCAATATTATTCGTAATTACAGGCATCCTCATTGCCATTGCTTCGACAATTTTAGTTTTGATTCCTGTGCCATAAGAAATAGGTGAAAAGAATATTTCTGTTTTCCTTATACTTGCCGCCAAATCATCTACCCGACCAACAAAAATGACATATTCACTTTCATATCGTTTTCTAATATCATCCGGGCATGAGCCTATCACATAAAACTTGTATTTATGTTTGATAAGCGGAAGAATCTCGTCACATATCATTTTCAGTGTATCACAATTTGCTGCAACCTTAAAATTTCCAACATATGACAATGAGTTAGGTTCTTTAAAAAGATTATCTATCGGTCGGGCGAAATATTCATAATCTATCCCTACAGATAATGTTATAGCCTTTTTTCCCTGCATTAACTCATTCATTTCACCAGTTTCTATCGGCGAGGTGAACATGCAGAAATCATACATTTCATAATAGAGTTGTTCCCATTTTTCACAATGATTTGCCTCATACCTTAATAACATATTTTTAATTGTCGGGTTACTCATGATTCTATTAATAAATACCGGCAAGCGGCCAGAATACACTCCTGCAATGTTTGTATTTGATTTAAGATGTAAAGACTGTCTCCGATAACGTTTTGAAAGAAGATCATCCAGATTAGCAATTGTTTTGACGCCTGGTCTGTTAAATGCTTGAAAGTACGCTGCAGTACGAATCATTTCAGTAAATACTACTTCTGGACGAATTTGATTGCATATCTCTTGAATCCTAGAAAAATTTTTTTTACTAAAATACAGAGAACATTGTGCAGGCCAATGAGTATATGTACATGTTTTCGTAATAAAGTTTACTATTTTTTCTCTACTTCCTATATTTTCAGCAATATAAACATTTTTAATATAATCGGGATGTTCTCCTTCATATTTCTGGCCGCTTTCTAAGAAACAGTACAAATAGACATTATATCCGAAGTTTTCATGCAATCCTTTACAGTAATAATTTAACGACATCTTTCTGCCGCCATCCACAGGCCATAGCAATCTACTTGTAATAAATAACAAATTTTTACTCACAATCAAACTCCCATCATATAACTATTTATTTCTCCAGTAATCGAGCATGTCAGCTATCGTTTGTTCAATTGGAATAGTCTGTTTCCATCCAGTATCTTTTTTTAACTTTGTTACATCTCCAACAATAATTTTCTCATCAGTTGGGCGAAGTAACTCCGAATCAACAATGATTTTCAGTTCATGACCAATTTCCTTTTCTATCATCGAGACAATATCTTTCATCTGATATATTTGTTCTGAGGAAATATTATATACTTCACCCGCTTTTCCTTTTTCCGCAAGAAGGATTAATGCACTCACTAAATCTCTCTGATCCATAATCGCCCTACGTGTATTTAAATTACCTACACGTAATTCGTATGTACCGGATTGTTCAGCCAGGACAGCCCTGTGAGTAAAGTCGGATGTCACATCATTCACCTTTCGTGTTCCTGTAGAATTAAAAATTCTTGCTCTGATGCAACGAATATGATCATTCATGAAATACTGAAATGACAGAAGATCCTGTCCAACTTTGCTGACACCATATGGATGCAGTGGTTGAAGTGCCGCCGTTTCTTTAACGTACACTTCTGTACCTTTCAGCTGATTTAGTGTTTCTCCGTATTCCGCACTAGAACAAGCTACGACTACTATTGGGTCATACGATGTATCCTGCGTTGAACGTATTTTTTTTATGGCTTCAAATATCCCTATGGTTCCATTCACATTAGTATCTATTGTTTCATAAGGACAATTCCACGACACTGTTGGATAGCTCTGCGCTGCTAAATGGTATATTTGATTTGGCTGATACTTCGTAATAATCTTTTCCATGCCCTGTGGATATCTGACATCACATTCAATCATTTTTATATCTGAAGAAAGTTCATTTATGTCTGTTGTTGGTTTATAATAAGTACCAATTACCTGCTCTCCACAATTATGTAATCGTTCAATCATATGGGAACCAACCATTCCCCCAGCACCTGTAACCAAAATCATTATTCCAATTATCTCCTCTCGTCTGCATTTACTATTTTCAGCTTAAATTTCCTTGTTGTTGATATAGGTTTCCGGGGTATAATGAATAATCCTTGTCCCGCCATCCTCAAACTCAAATGGAACATGCATAAAATTCTCCAACACATCCTGTACAGCTGCCCGTTTCGAAGGTTGCACGTAGAAAACAAAGAAGCCGCCGCCACCTGCTCCCAGTAATTTTCCTCCCAGTGCTCCTGCATCCATTGCTTTCTGATACAAAATATCAATATTATCTGTAGAAACCCTCATTCCTGTCTGACGCTTTAATTTCCATGTATAGTCTAAAAGACGCCCAAATTCATCAAGATTAGCCGTTTTTGCTGTTAATACTTTTTCTGCCTCATCTACAAGCGCTAACATTTCTTTAAGCTGTAAATGTTTTTCACCAGATGTGATATGATTTGCCCTTTGTATTTCTGACGAAAAACGTGTGAAACCTGTGAAATACATTAACAGATTATCATTTAATTGCTTTTTTCGTTCCGGAGAGATAATAATCGGTAAAACCTCATATTCATCTGACCGGAAATTAGTTCGGTTAAAACCGCCAAAGGAAGCTGCAATTTGATCCTGCCATCCCCCTGATTCATTACACAAAACACGCTCCAAATAGATGGCCTCATCAGCCAGCTTTTTTTTGTCAGCATACTTTCCCTTAAGTGCATAGAACGCGTTAAGCATTCCGACTGCAAAAGAACTACTTGTGCCTAATCCCGAACGTGCAGGCAAATCCGAATCATATATTAGGCGAAGTTCATGCATATCCATCATCTTCATAGCATTTCTAATTGCTGGATGTTGAATCTCTTCATAGGTATTTGCAAATTCCATCTGTGAATATGTTAAATGTGTTTTATATTCGAAAAAGCGCGGAAGGTGCCTTACTGTGACATAACAATATTTGTCAAATGTAGTTGATATCACTGATCCGCCGTATTTTTCAAAAAATTCCGGTATATCAGTACCTCCACCAAAAAAGGACATACGAAAAGGGGTTTTTGTGATAATCATATATTACTCCAATCTTTCACCTTAAAATAATTGTTATTATTTGCACCAAACAAAAACCAAAAATACCAAGCACATACTTCCTCTACCTACATCGCGCCACCCTTCCCCAACACCACCTGCACCGTCTTCATCAATATCCTCATATCCAACGCAGGCTTCCACTCCGTTATATACTCCCTATCCAACTTCACGACTTCCTCAAAATCCGTAATCTCACTTCTCCCGCTCACCTGCCACATACCGGTAATACCCGGCTTTATGCTCAGCCTGGCGCGGTGGTGCAGGTCGTACTTCTCCCACTCATCCACCGTAGGCGGCCTGGTGCCTACCAGGCTCATGTCACCCTTCAGCACATTCCAAAACTGCGGGAATTCATCAATGGAGTATTTCCGGATAAAGTTCCCAATTCCATTTGCGCCCCCAATAATCCGGGGGTCATTCTCTATCTTGAACATCATACCGCCCTGTACGCGGTTCTGATTCATTAATTCCTTTTTCCGTTCTTCCGCATCCATATACATGCTGCGGAATTTATATAATTTAAACCGTCTTCCATTCCTTCCGATACGGACCTGGGAAAAGAAGATTGGTCCTGGCGACTGTATGTAAATACAAGGGGCGACAATCATATACAGAAGCCCGGTCAATATGCAGCCCACGATTCCTCCGGCAATGTCCATGGCGCGTTTGAAGAACGCCTGGCGCCAGGAAGCCATGTTGATGCTGCTGGTCAGGACTGTATAGGTACCCATACGTTCCACATGCTGCACCTGGCCCTTCAGCCTTCCCATCTCAATCAGCTTCACATGTACGGTTACGCCCATATCAATGAAACTATCCATCAGTTCCTGCGGCAAAGGCATCTTCTTGGGAAGATTGATGAATACCTCGTCCACCCATTCCCGGCATACGTATTCTGCCACAGTGCCTTTGTCTGCCACGATATCTATCCCGCTTATATTCTGTCCAATCCGGTCATCATCCAGCAGAGCCACGCCCACAATCCTGAAACACTCATAATTATTATTGCGGATGTTTTCTATTGCTTCTTCCACCATATCCGATGAAGTCAGGATAAGGAGGGACCGGTTTCCCTTTCCGCCTTCTCCCCTGTTAAGAATGTATTTCTTCCAGAACATCCTGCACACATAGGTAATTACCGCATATATGATACCGGTCATGACCAGGGTGAATCTTGAGTACTCTTCTCCCTGCTGGATTGCGAACAGGTAAAATGCCGCAATCAATATCACAAGGCTTACATGTTTTATGGTTGAAGTGAATTCTTTTAAATATCCTCGTTTCAGCACATTCTTGAAACTCTCCCCAAAGAATGTAACGAATACCTGTATCAGCACATATATCAATGCCATATTGCGGTATAAACGGCTTCCATACGGCCAGTGGACCCCATGGCGAACAAAGTAAGCTGCAATATAAGCTAATTGCAGGCACATTGCATCGATTAATGTGAAATCCAGATGCTTCATCCATCCTTTATCTGCTTTTCGATACATTTTTCCCCACCAGACTTTTTTTCATGATCTCCCGGAACAATTCCCCTGTAAAACCGGGGGCACGACACTTGTGCCACATGCCCCCGGCCGGCATTTTTCAATGCGGTCACTGCAATGTCATTAGTTCTTGTACACTACGGATAATGTACCTGATCCAGGAACATTGACAGCTACGGTCTTGGTAACCGGATCCACCTTAACGGCTGGAATCAGCTGCCACTGGCCGGTAGCGTTGTCGTAGAACAGTACCTGTACGTTAGCCAGGTTTTCAACCAGGTTAGGTACATACAGGGATACTTCTACAGCTCCTGTCTTCACAGCGCCTGTGTTGGCATCCATGGTAATGATTGCATGGGTACCGGTCAGGGCGTTGTAGCCAGTCAGGTCCAGGGTCTGAACAGCCTCAGTCAGTGGCTTTCCTGCGTTGATCTCATTGATTGCAGATACTACGTTCTCAGGAAGACCTGCTGTTGCTGCTACGCTTGGAGCAAATCCAACTGCTGTATCACCGATAACAGCCTGGCCTTTTGAGTTGGTTGTTACCTGCTGGCCTGTGGTTGTCACAGTGTCTACAGCAACCCCGATTGTGCTTCCGCTTGGGCTTGCACTGGTTGTTGCGCCTGTGGTCTTTACACCGGTAGACGATACAGTTACTGTGGTGTTGGAGTTTGCACTTGTGTTGGTTGTGGTTGAGGAAGTGATTGAACCGCTTCCGTCACTGCCGCTGCTGGATGAGCTGCTGCTTGCAAACGCCCACATTGGCTGTACTGCCAGGGCTGCTGCCAACACTAAAGCTGCTGCGCATTTCTTTTTCATATCCTTCACCTCTCCTTTCTTTTCTCCTAAGAGTTTTATATTCAATAAACAGCATGTTTCCACGCCGGTTATTGCACCTTATTGAAGTTCCCGGTAAAACAGTTCCAGTATGACAGGCGTCAGGGCCTCCTGGTCCGCGTAGAACTCATCATATCTGGGAGTTACTACTCCCTCTCCGGGAACCGTGTAGAAATCCTCATTGCTGAGTTTTCCGCTTCCCACGGCATCCATGGCAATCTTAAGGTACTGGTCCTTGGCCATATTGGTCACCATGTATTCCTGGACCTTGTCGAACAGCCGCACCACCAGGCCGCTGTCATGGGCAGACCCCTTTTGTACTGCCTCAAAAAATGCCTTGATGTATTGCTGCTGCTGGTCCATCCGGAACAGGGCCGAATGCCCAATCTTTATATCCCTGAATCTGACAAATGTCTCTGCCTGTTTCCCCTTTAGGGTTACGGTTTCTCCTTTTACCAGGGCCGGGTCCCTCTGTTCCATGCCTTCTGTCTCAATGGTTACGGTCACGCCGCCCACCTCGTCGTTCAGCATGGGGATTGCGCTCATATCTGCCGCCAGATACCATTCTATCTTCAGTCCGCCTAACAGGCCGGACACCGCCTCCACCATGTATTCGCAGCTTTTCTCCCTGCCGTCGCCGTAGGCATAGGCCAGGTTCAGATGCTGCATGTCTTTTCCTAATACATTGCCGCTTAAATCTGTCAGCGTTATGTCCGTCATGGTGTCCCGGGGTATCATCAGTATTTTTATGGTATTGCGGACCGTATCCTGGGCAATGAGGAATATTCCGTCAGACTGTCCCCCAAAACCGGACGTGGTCTTTTCTGTCATTTCCCCTGCGCGGTCCACGCCCATGCACAGGATGGCTTTTACATAGCTGTTTCGCCTGTATTTTTTTCCGTTGTACTCAACGATGTCCCCGCTGAACAGGTATGTATCGTTCTGCTGTCCGCCGGATTCTGCGGTGTAGTTCCTGGCCGCGATTTCTGCCTCGATGGCTTTTCTCTGCCTGTACAGGCCCGCGCCTGTCCATATGAAGCCAATCAGGGAAACAGCCGCTATTCCAATGCCGGCCCGGTATACTGTGTTTTTATGATTGCGCAGCCAGCTCATGCATTTGCCTTCTCGTATTTCTCATATTTTCCGTATTTTCCATACTTGCCGTATTTGGAGTATTTGCCGTATTTCCCGTAACGGCCATAGTACTTGCTGTAGTATCCGCTGCGTTCCATGCTCACCTTGTTGAGCACCACGCCCAGGATACGGCAGCCGCTCTTATCCAGCTGGCTTTTTACCCGCTGTTCCAGGCGGTAGCTTATGCATCCGCTTTCCACCACCATCACGGCGCCGTCACACTGTCTTGCCACAATGGCTCCGTCTATAAGGTTAGCCATGGGCGGCGTGTCTATAATCACATAGTCGTATTCAATCTTAAGCGTTTCAATCATTTTGCCGAACAGGTCCTCTTCCAGAAGTTCAGCTGGATTGGGGGAGTATGGACCGGCAAATACCATGCTCAGGTTCTCCACATTTGTATCATAGAGGACTTCCTCCAGGGTCTTTTGTCCGCTCAGGTACTGGGACAGGCCGTATACCTCCGTTTCCAGCTGATACCTGGACACCAGTACAGATTTACGTATGTCGGCGTCTATCATTACCACCTTTTTCCCAATCTGGGCCAGGGATGATGCCATGGCAAATGTAATGTCACTTTTTCCTTCATCGGGAAGGGAACTGGTCAGCATGATGGTCCGGATGCCGCTTCCGCAAAACTGTATGTTGGTCCTCAGGGTCTTGATGGCTTCGTTATAGTGGTAATCATCCTTCATTTCCCTGTTTAGTGTGATTATCTGCTTCATGATGCACGGCCGCCTTTCTTTTTCCTGGATTTACCGGGCGCTGTCTTGGTTTTGGATTTGGAGGATATCATGGCTTCCTTGTCCTCCGGCTTTTCTCCCTCCCTGATTGGCACGGATGCCAGTACGGACAGTCCCAGGTATTTGGTAACGTCTTCTTCGGTACGGATTGTATCGTTCATCACAACCTGGACCGTGATTAAGCCGCATACTATCACCGCCCCCAGCAGCGCGCCGATAAGTGCGTTCTTCACATTGCTGGGGCTGGATTTCTGTATGGGGATCTCGCCTTCCTCAATCAGTTTGGGCGGCACCATTTCCATGATGTCCCCGATATAATCGGAAGAAACAGTGGCAATCTTGTCTGCAATCAGCTTTGCCATGTCCGGGGCCGGGTCTTCCACTGATATGGACAGGATTCGCGTATCCTGGGGATTATCAATGGTAACTTTTTCCAATAGTTCTTTGTATGTAAGATTCAGTTTCATATCATCGATTACCTGGTTTAACACCCTTCTGCTGGTAACAATGATTTTATAGTCCTTTGTCAGCTGGCTTCCTATCTGTAGGTCTGCCAGTGAGGTCAGCGTGGTTTCCTTGGAGAGGATATAAACCATGGCAGTGGATTTGTACTGGGGCGTGAGGACAAATTTGCTGAATGCCCCGGCCACTCCGCCGAACAGGACGATTACTCCCAATATGATCCATATCTTGCGCCGGAACTCCCCCAGCAGTTCCAAGAGGTCTATCTCAATCTCGTCATCTTCAAATGTCTTTTCCATACGTCTCCCTATTCTCCTGTTTTTCCTTTTTGTAATATTTTGTCCGCATTGCTGCTAACCAGGGCTTTTAATGCCTGTTCCCCCACATGTTTTTCCAGCCATCCAAGGCTTGCCCGGACATCCGGCTTCCTGTAATCCATCCTGTGCATGTCCGTGCTCAGTATATGAATCCTTCCTTCCAGGACCTGCCTGCGGCACCACCGCACCTCCCGGTTCCATATACCATTCCCCTCCAGGCTGCTGTAGTTCATCTGAAGCCTGCAGCCGCATTGGACCAGTTCTTCCAGGTTCTTTCCTTCCCTCAGGCAGAAATACCGTTCCACATGGGCAATGACCGGTATGTACCTGGCCATGGTCATTTTCCTTACCGCCTGATACAGGCTGTGGTACGCCTCCTGGGGGACGAACTCCACCAGCACGCAGCGTGTTCCTTCCAGGGTCAGGGCCTGTCCCTGCTTCAGGTTTTCCACCAGCCCTTCATGGTAATACGTTTCCTGCCCAAGACCGGTCTTAAAATCGGGCGCAATCTTTTTGGCCTCCTCGGTCAGTCTGGCAGACAGTTCGTATATCTCAGGACGGAGCCCTCTTCTGGAATAATGGGGCGTGGCCACAATATGGCGTATTCCCTGGCTGTAGGCCGTCTCCAGCATCCTCCTGCTTTCATCCCAATCCCTTGCCCCGTCGTCAATACCCGGAAGGATATGGGTGTGTACATCAATTATTCCTGTCATGTCATTTCAGCACTCCATTGTATTTTCGGTATAAATTCTTCAGATACGGCAATGTATCCTCTGCCCAGGAATATTCCGGCATATAACTCCCGGAAAACAAGGTTATATAATCAGGACTGCCCTCTATGAACTCATAGAAGTCACATAGGAACAGCTCCGTGTCCACGGCATAACTGCCCCGTTTTTTTATTAATATGTGCTCAATCCCATATTCCTCAAGATTTCTGCGTAAGCGGTAATAAATTACCCTCAGGTTGTTTTTTGCGGTTTTTTCTTCTATACTTTCATATAATAAATATGTCATCTGGGATAACGATACGCTGCTTCCTCGTTTTTCAACCAAAACCGCCAGCATCTCCTTAGCCTTGCTGCTGGGAAAATAAATTAACCTGCCATTCACATAGACATCAAAACCATCAAAGGTCTTTACGAATATCTTCGCATTTTTCACTACCGACATCAGCGTTGTTACTCCCATTAATTCCAGCCGCATAGTACTGTTCTTTGTAAGGATATACCACCCTATTGCTTTCAGATTCGTTACAAAACCGTTTCATTTCCATGCTGCAAGTAATTTTTTGTAGTTTTCTGGAAATATTGGTTATAATTTGTTATTTTTATACATATTAAAAAAGAAGCTATCTTATCAGATTGCTTCTTTTTCATTTACAGAAAACCTAATATATTGTCATTATTTGCTTTCCTAAGTATTTAATTCAGAATTTTCTAAAACTTTTCTTCAAAATAATCCCTCATGAGACTTGACAATGTTACCTCCGCCCAGCTGTATTCAGGCATGTATTCACCTGCAAAATAATTAGATGCGCCTTCTACCTGACGCACCATATCATAACTATCGCAGACAATCTGCTCCTTATTAATGGCGTATGTACCTCTTCCCTTAATGACGATTTTCTCAATTCCGTACTTTTTAAGAGTCTGCTTCAGCCTGTGCCATGCCAGGTGGACAGCCTGCTTGGCTGCCGCCTCATCCCGCTCTCCCTCTGATAAGATACTTGCCAGATGGGACAGCGTGACCGCCTTACCTCTCCAGTCCACAAGAACTGCCAGTAATTCCTTGGCCTTACTGCTGGAAAAGTATATCAGCTCGCCTCTATAATACAGATCAAAGCCGCCAAAGGTTTTTACATATACTTTGTCCATATTAATATCAAACATGTTGCATACTCACCTTTATCCCGCATTTTCGGAACCCGCAGTTCCTTTCGTTCTCCGCCGGGGCTCATTGCCCCCTACCTATATGTTAACATAAACGGCCTTCTAATTCCAGTAATATAACCCCATTTCCCTCTAAATCCCCCTCCATATTTTACACAAAATTGTACTTTTTCAACAGTTTTGTGATGTTTGCCAAAAAATCCTTGAATCCCTGTCCCTTATGTCCGGCAGAAGGGATGCAACATAATAGCAATTATGTTGTCACACTTTTTCTGTATTGGGAAGAAACGTAACCGTATCTGTCCCGAAACCAGCAAAATGGTATGCAAAATAAACCGGTGAAAAAGAATCGCTTTCCCCGGTCTGTTCCTCATGCTGTTTTACTTCGGTTTTACTTTGTTTTTACAGCAATTCTTGCTTTTTTCCATGTGCCATGTTAAACTGTTTATGTACCATATTGATTTAAATCGCTCCTGGCGACAACATAATTGCTATTATGTTGCCGTTTATTTTTTTGCAAGGACAAGGCCGATGCGCTCTAATTGCCGGATATGGGATTTGCCGCTTTCCATTGTGTATATCCGCGTGGTGGTGACACTGGAATGTCCCAGCAGGTCGGCAAGCCTTGACAGGTCCTTTTCCAGCTTATAATAGGTCCGGGCAAACAAATGGCGCAGATTGTGGGGGAATACCTTGCCCGGTTCCACGCCAGCCCTGTTACAGAGCGCTTTCATATCCCTCCATATATTTGTCCGGTCAAGGGGCTTCCCGCCAGCGGTTTTAAAGACCGGCCCGCTGTCAATCCCATGCTTCCTGCAATACCGCTGCAGTGCCCGGCATAGTACTTTTGGCAGGAATACCACACGGTTCTTCCCTTTGCAGTCCACATTGGCCTGTCCAATCCCCACGGCTTCCACGGTTATGTGGCGCACCTCGGACACCCGGATACCGGTGGCGCAGATTGTCTGAAGCAGCATTGCAAGACGGTGGTTGCCTTTTTCCTCCGCTGCTTTTATCAGCCGCCAGTATTCCTCCTGGGTCAGTTCTTTTTCCGGCTTTGCAAAAAGACATTTTTGGATTTTCAGCGGCTTGACTTTCATCTGTGGCATGCCGGACCATTCCAAAAAGCCATTGACTGCGGCCAGCATGGAATTGACACTGGCCGGGGCATAGGATTCGGTCAGATATCCCTTAAAGCTGACTACTGCTTCCTTGCAAAGAGATTCATTTCCCATGAACGTGAAGAATACCCTTAAATCCCGGAGATACTTTGCTATGGTATTGGCGCTGCGTTCCTCGCTGCGCAGGTAGGTTTCATATCTGCTTAAATCCGTATCAATCATGATTTCAGCCCTCGCTTTTTCTCTAATGTCTTTTATTGTGCCACTTTTATGTTGTGCCAATCCGCTATTTTATAATGGATTGGTTTTCTTTACACTAGATTTTTTCAAACAAAAGCAGCGAGGCGCTTCCTGCAGGCACTCATCTCCCTATTCCCATGAGGCGCTTAGCCAGGCTTTTAATCATACCTGTAAATGAATTGGGCGCCGCATGACTGCAGCGCCCTCTCTTTTCACTATGGGTTATCCCAAACCCTTATATTTTAAGATGCCGGCCAGGACTTCCTCAGGGTCCTGGCCATACACCGCATCTCCCATGGTGTGTTATTTCCCGACCACCTTATATGTTTCCTCCACAATCCGTTCCATTGCATTGAGGATGTTCTCATATCCGGTGCACCTGCACAGATGGCCGGAAATCAGTTTGCGCAGTTCCTCCCGGTTGTACCGCTTTCCTGTGCCTACAATCTCCACCGCTGACATGATTAGTCCTGGTGTACAGAAACCGCACTGCACGGCAGCTTCCTCGATGAATGCTGTCTGAATGGGACTCAGCTCGCCATTTGGGCCCTTAAGGCCCTCCACCGTCATGATGCGGCGTCCCTCGGCCCACATGGTCAGATAAATGCAGCTGTCAATGGCCTCTCCGTCAACCAGTACGGTACATGCGCCGCACTCCCCAACCTCACAGCCCTTTTTCACGCTGGTCAGTCCAAGGCGGTTCCTCAAGGTGTCCAACAGGGATTCCCTTGGGTCCACGGCCAATTCCACATCTTTTCCATTGACCGTCATATGAACGATATTAAGCATCCCACTCACCTCCTGCGTTGATTGCTGCCTGTCTCACCGCCCTCTTGCCAAGTTCTTCCACCAGCTGCAGGCGGAACTCCTTTGACGCCCTCCAGCTGGAACGCGGATTCACTTCCAAGAGCGCTCCCCTTCCAACCTTCTCAGCCAGGGCCTCCCCAAGCTCCATGCCGATGACCGACTGTTCTGTCTCATGGCAGCGGATGGGCGTGGGCGCTGCCACTCCATATGCAAGGCGCAGGTCAGCTATATGCTTTTTGTCTTCGGACAGTTTTACGGTTACGGCACAGCCCAGGGTTGCTATCTCCATGGCTCCCCTTTTTCCATATTTAATGTAATGGCCGCCGTATCCTTCATAATCCTCTTTTTTAATCCGGATGGAAACCAGCACTTCCTCATGCTTCCTCACGGTCCTGCCAGGCCCGGTGTACCACTGGCTGATCGGCACTTCCCGTATGCCCTCTGGTCCTTTTAATACCAGGACGGCATTCAGACAGCAGAAACTGCTGGCGCTGTCCGCACTGGTAACGCCGTTGCATACATTACCGCCTACCGTGCCGATATTGCGAAGCTGGGGGCCGCCTGCCATGTCCACCGCATCCCCCAGGATTGGAATCAGGTCCTGTATTATCTGATTGTTTGTAATATGGGAAAATGTGGTGGCAGGGCCGATTGCAATGGTGCCGTCCTCCTCCACACGGATGCCTTCCAGTTCCTTAATCCCATGTATGCTTACCAGGGAACAGCCTGCCAGCTTTCCTTCCCTGATTTTAATCAGTACGTCGCTTCCCCCGGATATCACCACTGCCTCCGGGTCCTTTGAGAGGGCGCGCACCGCATCGTCTACATCAACTGCCTGGTAGTATTTGTCAATATCATACATGCTAACACCGCCCTTCCTATATAAGTCCTGCTGCTTTAAAATGTTCCACCAGTTTCTGCGGGTCCAGGGGCAGGGAATCCACCGCCACTCCTGTGGCATGCAGTACCGCGTTGCGCACGGCCGGCGCCACCGGAATGGCCGGCGGCTCTCCCAGGGCCTTGTTGCCAAACGGTCCTGTCGGGTCATCCAGTTCCACAAACAGCGCGTTAAGGTCCGGCGTGTCCATGGATGTGGGAAGCTTGTAATCCAGCAGGTTGTCATTTAACGGCCTTCCCTTTGCATCAAAGAGCAGCTGTTCGCTGAGCCCGTATCCAAGCCCCATGCTCATGCCGCCGTGTACCTGGGCAGCCGCCAGTTTGGGGTTAATCAGGTTCCCGCTGTCATGGACGTTTACAATATTGGTTACCTTTACCTTGCCCAGAGGCATATCTACCTCTACCTCGGCAAAACATACGCCGGTTGCAAAGGTGTTTGTCTTGCAGTGGCTGGTTGCCTCTGCCGTGATATGGACGGAACGGTCCAGGCTGTAAAATGCCGTGGTAGCCAGTTCTTCCATGGCAAGAAGCGGTTTCCTTGTGTCCTTATCCACCACGAAATTGTTCTCTATATCCAGTGTGTCCTGGCCGCGCTTAAGCATATAAGCGCCGTACTCCAGTATCTTTTCCTTAAATATGGCTCCGGTCTTCTTGACTGCCATGCCGCTTACATATGTCTGCCTGGATGCATAGGCCCCTGTGTCAAAGGGCGTTATATCCGTATCCTGCGTGGACAGGACATTGACCTTGTCTGCTGTTATCCCCGTCACCTCTGCCGCCATCTGGGTAAACACCGTGTCGGCACCCTGTCCGATTTCGGTTGCGCCCATGGAAAGCTGCATGGAGCCGTCCTGGTTCAGTACCATCCTGCAGGCCGCTGTTTCCAGGGAAATGGGATATACGCCTGTCTTGTAACAGAAAATGGCCATTCCGATTCCCTTTCTTATGGGACCTGTCTGGTTCTCATATTCCCTGCGCTTCTCGTCCCAGTGAATGAACCGGCGGCCCTTTTCCATACATTCCATAAGGCCGTAAGTGTTGCATTTCACATGGGTGTGGGGGTCCTCATATCCCGGCCGCATACAGTTCTTCCTGCGGAACTCCAGAGGATCCATATGAAGGGCCAGGGCCAGGTCATCCGCCATACACTCCGCTGCAAAGGCTGCCTGGGGGATCCCGTATCCTCTCATGGCGCCGCCTGTGGCAATATTGGTGTATACCGTATAGGCATCGGACTCCAGAACCTTTTCATCATGATATATCTGCTTGAACTCATTGGATGAGTTGGCTACAATGGCATGTGCATGGGACGCATAACCTCCCTGGTTAGAGTATGCCTCCAGCTTCCTGGCCACCAGGGTGCCGTCCTTTCTGGCAGCTGCCTTTACCTTAAGTTCAATGGCATGGCGCACGCGGGTACATCCAAGGGTTTCCTCCCTGGATATCTCCATCCTCACGCCGCGCCCGCCCACCTGGGTGGTAAGGAATGCATTCAGCGGTTCATAGAGCACATCCTGCTTGTTGCCAAAGCCGCCTCCGATATACGGCTTGATAACACGGATCCTGCCCATGGGCAGCCCCAAGGCCTGGCTGATGACGCGACGCACAATATGGGGAATCTGGGTGGATGTGGTGACAATGATGCGGTCCTTTTCCATATAGGCAAAGGATATCGGTGTCTCAATATGGCAGTGCTGCACGCTCTGGGTCCTGTAATCCCTGTCGATTACCACCAGCCCTTCCTCTTTCACCGCCTCCTCAAAGGTACCCTCTCCCACGGTAAAGGAAGAGTGTGCAATCACATTGCCTGGTTTTTCCTCATGAAGCCGTGTTGCCCCTTCTGCCATGGCTGCTTCCACGGTCAGCAAAGGTTCATACTCCTCATACTCCACCTTGACCAGGCGGGCCGCCCTGGCAGCGGCAATCTCATCCTCTGCAATCACGGCAGCGATGTCATCGCCGTATACCCTGACCCTGGTATTGAGCAGCTTCCTGTCAGCAATGTCCTGGTGGGCTGTCTCCACCGACCATGGATGGCCTGGAGTGGGGAATTGGATATCCGGCACATCAAAACATGTGACAATCTTCACAACCCCCGGGACAGCCAGTGCCTCGCTTAAATCAAAGCTTTTTACCACGCCGTTGGCAATGGTGCTGCGCACCACCTTGGCCGTCAGAAGGCCCTTCGGCTCTAAATCAGCCGTGTACCTGGCTTCTCCGGTCACTTTATCCTTTGCATCAACGCGGGTCATGTTTTTACCAATTCCCATTCTATCTCCCTCCTGCATTGAGCACTTAGCGCCTGTCTTGTAGGTGCTTAGTGCGAAAGCACTTCGTGATACTTAGTGAGGTCTTTTCGAACTTAGTATCACGAAGTTTCCTCTATGGCACTTAGCGCCTGTCTTTTAGGCGCTTAGTGCGAAAGCAGCTAGATTAATACATATTTCAAAACAAACAGCACAGCCAGGATATACATTAACAGGCTGATTTTCTTATCCTTCGCATGGCCGGTCACAACATTGATCACCACGTAAGAGATGACGCCCATTGCAATACCTTCGGAAATACTGTACATAAAGGGCATTGCGATAATAGCGATGTAGCTTGGGATGGCTTCTGTAAAATCATTAAAGTCAATCTTCAGGACAGAGGATATCATCAGGAAACCAACGATGATCAGGGCCGGAGCCGTTGCAAAGGAAGGGATGGCCAGGAAAATCGGTGACAGGAACAGGGACAGTCCGAAGAAAATAGCTGCTACTACGGATGTAAGGCCTGTTCTTCCGCCTTCTGCAACACCGGATGCACTCTCTACAAACGTGGTGGTGGTGGATGTACCAAATACAGCGCCAAGGGAGGTACCGATAGCATCAGACAGCAGCGCGCCCCTGATTTTAGGAAGCTTTCCGTCCTTATCCAGCATATCGGCCTTGGATGCAACGCCAATCAGTGTTCCCAGCGTATCAAACATATCCACAAACAGGAATGCGAACATGATGGTCACGAAGTTCAGTGACAGGATACCGGAGAAGTCCATCTTGAAAAAGGTGGACGCCATGCTCGGGATACCCAAACCGCTTGAAAAATCCGGTAACACGCTGAACATGCCAAGCTCTGCATTGGGCTGGTACAGTCCGGTTACTTCACAGATGATTCCTAAAACCCAGGTAATCAGGATTCCCCAGAGGATATTGCCCTTTACATTCCTCACAACCAGGATACCGGTAATCAGAACGCCTAACAGGGCCAGAAGCACCGTAATTCCAACGGAGTTAAAGGTACCTGCCTCCAAAGATCCCTTAAAGGAAAACACGGATACAAGGGTGGCGCTGTCCACTACAATCTTGGCATTCTGTAAACCGATGAATGCAATGAAAAGTCCGATACCGGCAGACACTGCATGTTTCAGGTTCATTGGTATGGCATTGAAGATGGCCTCACGTACATTGGTCAGTGACAGCAGGATGAAGATAACGCCTTCCACGAAAACGGCTGCCAATGCCATCTGCCATGTGTAACCCATCTGCAGTACAACGGTGTAAGCAAAGTAGGCGTTCAGTCCCATGCCGGGAGCCAGTACGAAGGGATAGTTTGCAAATGCCGCCATGAGCAGGGTTGCCACCAATGACGCAAGGGCGGTGGCTGTAAAAACAGCTCCCCGGTCCATGCCTGTGGCGCTTAGGATATTCGGGTTAACTGCAAGTATGTATGCCATGGTCATGAATGTTGTGATTCCCGCAATGATTTCTGTCTTCACGTCTGTGTGATGTTCTGATAAGTGAAATACTTTTTCAAAAAACCCCTGATTTGCTTTGTTTTCCATACTTCATACCTCCTTGGTTTTAAGTACATGTGGTTTTACTTCTATCATGAAAGAACGTTTACCCCATACCGCTCTTTCTCACATATTCAGTTTTTATTCCGGCCGTTTCAGAATACCTGCCTGCCGGCCACATACTTGGCATCTATATGACGTTCATCCGAAATATAGATGAAGCGCTCCAGCCTGTCTTTTACATCCAGCGGCTGGGGATGTCTGAGGCTTTCATCATTCAATACCACGGCATCCAGTTCATATCCTGTTTCAAAGCTTCCCACCTTCCCAAAGAAGGCTCCGCCGCCCTTGGTTCCCAGGTAAAATGCTTCTTCCACGGTCAGCGGCTTTTGCTCCTCATCCACCAGCCTCCAGCGCATCTTTGACATCTGGATGGCATCTGCCATGGCCCGGAATATGGATTCCCCAACGCCTCCTGCCACATCGGTTCCAAGTCCCACATGGATGCCCTCATCCAGATAGGTCCTCACCGGCGCGATTCCGGATGACAGGTTGGTGTTGGACTGGGGACAGTGGGCAACAAATACGCCGTTCTCCCGCATCCTGTGCACTTCCTCCTCAGGCGGCCATACGCAATGGGCCATGATGGTCCTCACGTCTTTGCCGAACAGTCCGAAATGGTCGTATGCATCCCCATAAAATCCGGCCCACGGACAAAGCTCCTTTACCCATGCAATCTCTCCCTGGTTCTCCGACAGATGGGACTGCATGGCCAGACCGTACCTGACCTGTATCTCCTTCAGCCGTTCCATCAGTCCGTCGGAACAGGTGGGGATGAACCGCGGTGTGAGGATCGGTTCCGTGTTCCTGTACCTGCCGCTTATCTCCTCCAGCCATCTCACTGTCTCTTTTGCAGACGCCTCTGCGCTGTCCTCAATCAGGAAATCGGGACAGTTCCTATCCATGTTCACCTTGCCAATCATGGTCTTTAATCCGCTTTCCTCCATCAGGTCCATCAGTACTTCGGTGGCTTCCCTGTGAAGGGTGGCAAATATACATGCTCTTGTGGTAGCGCTGCGTTTCATGTTATCCGCAAATATGGAATATGCCTTTTTCGCATACTCCGCGTCCCTGTATTTGGCTTCCTCCGGGAATGTCCGTGTATTCAGCCATTCCAGCAGCTCTAAGTCCATACCTAGTCCCCTGAATGAATACTGCGGCGCATGGATATGCAAATCCACAAGCCCCGGAACAATCATCCGGTCGCCATAATCCTTCAGTGGAAATGCTGCATACTCTTGAGGAAGTTCTCTGTACACTCCGGCCGACCTGCCCTCCAGGCATACCAGATAACCCTGTTCTACGGTCACAAGGGTCTGGGCATCCTGGCTGTAGCAGATGTTGCCTTTTAATACAAAATTCTCTGCCATATGCTCCTCCTGTCCGTATCCACCTGGACAGCGGCGGGCCCGGGCAAATAAAAAAACCACCGCTGTTCCTAAGGTTCCACAACTGTCTGTCCCCGGTGCCCCGGGCAGTACAGATTGTGAAAACTTATAGTCAACTATTACGGTAGTTGGTAGAAACGCTCAACCTATTTTGAGCATATATAAGTTTTGAATACTTATACTTTTATTTAGTTACGTCATCTACTGACAACTTGAGTCTATCACAATAGACAACTGTATGTCAATACATCACATATTTTTTGTGCATTTTCTACATTTTGAATAAATTTTCTGTTATTAATCAGAAGAAATCTAAAATTATTTGTAAGAAATCGATATTCTTTATTGAGCATAACGCATTGGGCATAACGTTTTTTTGTCAGTATGGCACAGGGCAATCTGCTGACAATCCATGTGCGCTTTCCATACCTGTAAAACGGAAGTACCGCCTGGCGACATGGCATGGCACCCGTACTGTGTTCCATGTCGGGAGCGGCACTTCTGCTGTTAATCCCTGCTGTATCCATAATCCTTTAGAATCATATCCATCCATTCCCCCAAGGGTTGATTCCCCTGAAGTTCATCCAGGGACACATGTATTTTCAACATATCTTCCAAATCAGCCTTGATTGCGTATATGGATAAGGAATCCGGCTCCATATCCCCAAGGGACTGTCCCTCATCCAGGGAATCCGCATCCAGGCTTAAGGCATCTGCAATTATATCCCGTATTTTATTTCTGACAGGAAGGATATCCACGGCCTGTCCGGGCATACATCCACCGGAGGACCGGGATCCGTCAGCTGATCCGGTCCCTCCGGCTGCACGGTCCTGTCCGCCAACCGCGCCGGTCCTGACATATGGGCCAATCCCGCCAGCTGTGCCAACCTTTCCGCCAGATGCGCCAATCCCGCCTGTTCCTTCCAAATCCGTTTCATTCCCAAGGTTTTCCTCTTTTCCAACCGGGATGTTGCCCTTATCCGGCGATTCCTTCCTAAAGCCTTCTATCCGGCCCATACACTCCCCTGAGGCAGAATAGATAAAGGCATTGCCAACCGTAGAGATTCCGGTCCTGGATTCCAGTACGGCATAAACATAAATATACGGCCCCTTTTTCCGGCCCATGGCGCATCTGCGGATTCCCGACGGAATCTGGAAACCGGAACCCCCGTCTAAATCAGTTTCAAACTCCGCTGCCAGCAAAGCCTGGAAACAGCAGTCAATCTCCCAGGTACTCCATTCCCCGCTGTCTGCCACGGATATCCTGGCAAGGCAGGTGTCCGTGCCGCACCATGCTTCCTCAATGCCTTTAAAGTGCCCTTCATAGAGAAAGCCCCGTTCTTTCAGTTTTCCGTAAACCTCCTCCTGGCCCATATGGACCAAAAGCCCGGTTTTCAGATACTCCGGATTGCCGGGCAGCCAGCTGTCTGACTCAAAGTCCCCCCTGTATCCGGAGGCAAGGAGCAGGAAGCCTTCCTTACGGTGCCGGCCATATATCCTGCTGTTACCTGTCAGTTCATCTGTGAATACCTGAATCCGTGACCTTTCATTTCCCATGTACAGCGGGTACTGAAAACAGATATCATTTAGGCACCAGCCGTTTTCCGATTGTGCCGGATACTGCCGGATTTTCTTATCCCGTTCCAGAATCCTGCCCGCATCTGCCATCGCGCATATATATCCTGCCCCTGGATAAAGCAGCCGTCCCTTCACTTTGTGACCGGACAGATACCGATGGCTTTCCAAGGATATCTCCTGTTCCCAGCCGTATCCCGCCACAGTCAGACGCCGTCCTAACAACGGGCTGTCTGTCGGCCAAAGTCTGTAGGACCGGCTTTCCCTGCTCTCATTCCAGTAAGACTTTTTCTGAAAACAGCTGCCCGGCAATGCAGCCAGCTTCCCATCCGGATAGATGCGCTCCCATTCAAATTCCTCCCCGTCCAGATACGGCCGTACATACTGATATATTTCTTCCTGACCTGGTTTTCCCAGCTGCTGTTTAAGCCTGCCGGACATGATGAGCTGTCCCTGTGTTAAAGACCGTCCCCCACCTGTCTTTGTCCGTACCTCTGCCAGCATATCGTCCAGGTCTTCCCTGCCGGCAAATGCCAGTATGGCCCGGAAGGGATAGTGGCTCCTTCTTACCGCTGCCGTGTAACATATATCCCATAATGCATCCTGGCCAGACAATGCCCCTTCGTACCTGGCTGCCAGACCGTCAAGGGCAGCCTCGCTGGTTCCGGAAAGGGGCAGGAGGTAAATTTCCCTTGTATGTACCGTGCCGGTTTCAAGGGTTTCCTCCTTTTGCACAATCATATGGACATTCGTACCCCCATATCCAAAGGAGTTGACTGCCCCTGTCCTTTTTCCATGTTCCGGCACCCACTCCCTGTTTTCTGTCACCACCTCAACCCCTTTTTCTTTAAGGGACAATTCCATCCTTGGATGACTGCAGTGAAGGGTGGCCGGTATCTCCCCATGCTCCATGGCCAGAAGAAGTTTTATAAGCCCGGCTATCCCGGCAGCGGATTCGCCATGTCCGATATTTGTTTTGACGGAGCCGATATAGAGCGGATGCTCCTTTTCCCTTCCATATATCCTGGAAATGGACGCCGCCTCCACCTGGTCGCCTATTTTGGTGCCGGTTCCATGGGCTTCCACGTACTGTACATCTTCCGGCCGGATTCCCGCGCGGCTGCAGACAGTATCCATGAGACGTGCCTGTGCCTGTTCATCTGGCGCATATATGCCGCTGGTTTTCCCATCCTGGTTCATTCCGCTGGACAGGATGATTCCCCATATCCGGTCATGGTCACGGACAGCATCTTCCAGGCGTTTAAGCAATACCATCCCCGCCCCCTCGCCTCTTACATATCCATCTGCCTCCTCTGCAAATGCCCTGCACCTGCCGGTTGGGGAAAGAAAGCCGCTCTTGCTCTCCACAATAAAGGAATCCGGTGTCAGAAGGAGCTGCACCCCTGCCGCCAGGGCCATGTCACAATCCCCCTCCTCCAGGCTTAAGCATGCCTGATGGACGGCTGCCAGGGAAGAGGAGCATGCCGTGTCAATGGACATGGACGGACCCTTGAAATCATATAGGTAGGATATGCGGTTGGACAGCATGGTGGCTGAACTGCCGGCCGCGGAAAAACTGTTGACATCCCTTCCTCCCTGCTCCCTTCGCTGCATGATTAGGTAATCAGAACCAAAATTCCCTACAAATACCCCGGTGCGGCTTCCTCTCAGTTTCCGGGGTACATAACCGCCGTTCTCAAGGGTTTCCCAGGTCTGCTCCAGAAGGATCCGCTGCTGCGGATCCATATATTTTGCCTCTGTCTCAGATATGCCGAAAAAACCTGGGTCAAATAAATCCACACCTTCAATAAATCCTCCCCACTTGGAAATGCTTTTTCCAGGAGCCTCCCTGTCCTTGTCATAAAAATGTGTGATATCCCACCTGTCCTGCGGAATCTGGCTTATGGCATCTGTCCGGTTTTTAAGCATGGCCCAGAACTGCTCCGGCGTATCGGCTTTTCCCGGAAACCTGCAGCCCATTGCCACCACCGCTATCCTACGGTCATCTTTCTGCATATACACTTATATTACATCCCCTTTCCCGCGAACACCATGTCATGGGGCCGGGTATGCACTCCGGTTCCTTTGGCAGGCTCGCGGCCTTTAAAACCTGTTCCCAAGTCATGCGCACAGAGGGCCTTTTATCGGTAACCACTGATATGTTCTGTCCGTTAGGGCAGATGCTTTCACCCTTTAATAAGTCAGGTATCCATTTGGTGGCCGCCATCACATTTTGCTGCTGTTCATAGACATGTCCAGGCCCGATCCTCACGGTTCCAAATACTGTACCGTATACATCCAGGCTTACTCCCGGCTTACGTACAACATAAAATTCCAGGTAACCCTTTTTCAGTTTTGTCTGTTGGAGGGTTCCATTGTCAATGCTCCAGCACAATCCGGCTTTCACCGCATACACTGCCGCATCCTTGTCCAGCCCATATCCGCTGTCCTTGAAAATGCCCTGCAGCCCGGGCGGTATGACGCAGCGGTCCAGCTGGCGGACAAAATCCTCCCTGTCGCCCATAGACATAAGCGGGACACCGTCAATCCCTCCCCTTACCTGAAGCAGGCCGAATTCCATTGTAATCTGGTAAACAGGCTCCCCTGCCCCAGACATGATCCTCCATTTATAATTATCTTCATCAACCTTTACATAGGCATTCTTTGCAAGATTGATTCCATGGGAAGAAAAAACCTCCCGCAATTCCTCAAACACCGGTTCGTTATCATGGTTGAGCATGTTCCGGTAATCTGCGGACGTTTTCCCGTCCAGGGAAAAATACCATTCCACGGGAACCGCTGCCGCGGCATTGGTGAATATGGCGTCTTCAATTTCACTGGCAAAGAAGTCTGCTCCCTGGACGGACGCGTCAGCAAATGAAACCCTCCTGCCGCCATCCCCGGGGCGCAGCACGGCTCCCCTGAAGTTTGTGCCTATCAGCACGGCCCGGTCAAATATGCAGCCTTTTAAATCAGCCTGGGCAAAATTCATGGTCCCCAGGTTGGCCCCTGTAAAATTAACATGATGCATATATGCTCCCGTGGCGCCTGCATGGGAGCCGTACCAGTTAACCCCGCTCATATTTACCCCGTTTAAGTCAGCCCGGTTAAACACTGCATCCGGCATATAGGCGTCTGTCAGGTCCGCTGCAAGGGAACTTGAATCCATGCTGCTTCCAAGGACAGCCCCTGTAAAGTCTGATTCCTGCAGGCAGGCATTGGCAAGACAGGCATTGACCAGACAGGCTCCCTGTGTAAAATGCGCCTTTTTCAGATTTGCATAGCTCAGGTCCGCTCCTGTCAGATCCGCCCCGTCAAAGTACGCCTCTTCCAGATCCGTACCCTTCATATGCAGCCCTTTCAGGCTCATCCTGCGGAAATTACACCGTGTCATCCTGGCTCCTTTAAACACAGTGGTGCAATCCAGGAGCGATTCTGTAAAGTCCGCCTCCCGGCAGGAAGTGTCTGAAAAATCCACCCCCTGCAGAACAGCCCCGCGCAGGCTGGCCCGGTCCAGGCAGCTGCCCCTGAGCACTGCCTGGGTGAATGTCCCTTTGGCCCCATTAAGGTCTTTAGCCTTACACTGTATGAGGGAAGCCTTTATGAAGCTGGCGCCCCTGCAGTCCATGTTCCCGAAATCACATTGGTTCATAAACGCCCGGTCAAAGATGGCACCGCAGGCATCCGCACATGCCAGTGTGGTTTTTATCATGGTACATTCCGTCATATCCACATTCCGCAGGACCGCATATCTTAAATCCGCCCATTCCAGGTCTGCCCCCCTGGCCCCGCCAATCACCAGCCGGCTAAGGCTGCCGGTAACCGTCTCAACATGGAAACAGGCTGTATCCGGCAATTCTTCCCCTTGACTGACGGATATCTCTGACAGATGACCGTCCTCCACATTCATGTAATATCTGTTTTTTTCTTTATCTTCCCGGTAAAAGGCCCACAGTTCCTCTGTTTTTTTAATCATCCGCAATACTTCTGCCGTTCCCTGATCCTGCTGGTCTGCCTGATAGCCGGACCCGGGTGTCCATGAAATGTACATCCCGTTCATTGCCTGGATTACTGCTTCATTTTTATGTATCCCATAAAGATTAAACCTGTCATCCGGATTGCTTTCGGATACCGTATTCCCTATGTCTTTATCTGACATAACATCAAGGCTTCCGTCTGCTTTTATTATCATCCTGCTTTTATCCCACGCAGCAAATCTGTACTTGCCCTGGAATGCCATTCGCATTCCTGCCATTCCTTCTTCCCCGTCTTTCGTTACCTGTTCCACTGATATCTGGCCCGGGCTTCCCGGATTTCCCGGTTCTCCCGGGCTTCCGCACACACCGGGACAGCCGCCCTGGGCCCTGGATGATTTCCTGGGTCTGGCAATATAGCGTTTTTTCCGGAACAGCCCCGCCATTCCATGTTTCACGGCATTCCTGCCTATTCCTGCATCCTTTCCATTCATTCCGCCCGGACCGCCCGGTCCGCCGCAGCCGCCCGAACCAGGTTTCCCTCCCTTCCCGCCGTCGGCCCGGACTGTTATGGGTTCCGGAATCCGGGAGGTGCCAAAACGCACGGTTACATTGCCGCCGTTTCCGCCATTTCCTCCGGAACCGCCATTGCCCCCGCTGCCGCCGCGGCCTCCTATGCCGCCTTTCCGTGGCCCATATCGGCTGATGTATGCTGCCAGCTGTTCACCTGCATCACCGCCCGCGCCTCCGCGTCCGCCTCTTCCGCCCTTCCCTCCGTTTCCTCCGGCTCCGCCGCCAGCCCATATGGATATGGGGCGGTCAACCGTGAATACCCTGCATTCCAGGAGCAGGCCGGGACAGTCCTGTCCCGCCGCCCCCCTCTCTCCGTTGGATCCATCCTGCATCTTTCCTGCGTCCCGGCCATTCCTGCCTGGCGTGGCCTGTATATAGCGCTTGTGCAGGAAGCCTTTTACCCGGCCCGGCTCCCCATTCCCGGCTTTCTCCAAAAGATCCGGACCGTCCCGGCCATCCTTTCCCCATATGCCGGGCGCTGCCTCAATATAAATGTCTGCCATATATCCACCTCCTGGCTAACCAATGTATAAGCCGTTTACATAAACCTCCCCAGGAATACCTGGGGTACCTGGCGCCCCATTTCCTCCTTCTCCCCCGTCGGGGCCGTCATACTTGGCTTCACTGGGCACGTAGTTTCCCTTATCATCTATGGTTTTCCCCCCTTTTCCCCCATGTCCTGCCTTACCGCCTTTTCCTGGCAGTCCTCCCCTTCCGCTGACACCTTTTAATTTCTCAGCCTCATCCGGGGAAAGAAGCTGAATCCGCGCATCCGGAGACTCTTCCTGGCTGAAGTAAATGACGACCTTTCCACCATTGCCTCCATTGCCGCCGGCTCCTCCATTGCCTCCGGCCCCGCCTTTCCCTCCGTATCCCGGATTGCCTTTTGCGCAATGGCCGGTGGGCTTGGCTGCGTCTCCTCCTTCCCCGCCGTTGCCGCCGTCCTTTCCATTTCCTCCGTTACCTCCGTTGCCCCCATAGCTGAATACATAGTGGGTGCCAATCATCTGCTTAACCTTGTACTCCACTCCTGCGCCATTTGTACCGGATGTTCCGTTCTGACCATTTTTTCCATTATCACCATTGGCTCCCCGGTCCGCATCCCGGGCTTTCACATCGCAGCCGTCCTTTGAATCCCGTCCCTGGCCTCCGTCATTTCCCTTGCTGCCATCCGCAGCCCTTCCAGTCTCATCCTCTGCGTTGGTTCCGTTCCTGCCAATACTGAAGGTGGCTCCGCTTTCAGACTCAAGCTTATCCGCAGTCACCTGGCATTCACCATGTGCAATGATCTCGGCCCCTTCCTCTACAATCAGCTCATTACAGTCCAGCACCGTACAGCTTGTCCCTTCATCTCCCAGAATCAGGGGATGGCCCTTTTTTACAACCACTTTTCCTGCACTGTACACAGGAATCATCATCGGCTCCTGAAAATACAGGCGGTTCAGTATATCCCTATAAGACTCAGCAAGCCTGGAATCCCCATATATGTACTGCTGAAACGCATGGCAGATATCCGCCCTTTCCAGCGGGCTAAGCTGCTGCTCCGTATATTCCCCGGACTTTTCCTTCCAGCCCTTGAGGCCCCAGTTCAGATCACCGCCGTTGTTCATGACGGCCAGCTGGTCCGGTACGCACATCTGCTTCAGCTCATCAATGTTCCTGAATAAAAGATAGGATGGCTGTATCCCGCTTTTTCCCTTTGGGTTCAGATGGAGCCCCTCCGGATAGTCCGATGTGAGGATGGGGGATTCCACCCTGTAATCCCCATCCCTGTGACACTTGAAATATTCCCTTTGCTCTTCAATTACCTGACTGATTATATCCATTATCTTATTCTCCTTTTTTTATGATTTCCCTTACCTGGATTACGGTCCTTTTAACATTCCCCGGTCTTGCCTGTATGCGTATCCGGCCTCCCGGCATCAGGGTGATGGTATCAAAGCCATATGTCCCTCCTGCGGCCAGTATGAGCGGGTTCCCTTCTGTGACCACTACCTGTTTCTTCTCCATGTATCCACCTCTTTCCTGAGAAGCATGTAGACATAGTACTCATCCACACAATAAATGATATCAAATACCACGGGTCTTACAGTTCCCTCCACTTCCTGGTCATCCTCAATCACATACCTGTCATCCTGCTTTACCAGTCTGGCCGAAGCCGTAAGCGTAATACCGTGGGGCTTAAAGCGCTCCCTGAGTTTTCCAAGGTTTCCGCCCTCCAGTTCCTGCTGCGCATCCTTTTCCAGGGTAAACAGGGGGGACGTAGGCACCCATCTGCTGACAGACGGTTCCGTCTTTCCATTACTGCCTGTAATTTTCTCAAAGTTCAGCGTGTACAGGTTCCTGAATTCATCTGATTCCAGCCTGCCTGCATTGATATATTGAGGCGCTTCCGGCTGCAGTCTGGAATCCGGCGTCCTCACCAGGAAGCTTCCGTCCGGATTATAAATATCTACATGGTAATCGGAAACCTGATTCCCGCTGCCATGGTAAGACAGTACGAACAGATACCCTTTCTCATCCGTACAGAAGTCCAGATACGTATCATCCTCCAGGCCGTTCCAAAGATTCATGTAGGACAGGTTCTCATAAAACACCGCCTTTTCCCTGTCAGTCCCATCCTGCTCAGCCACATAGGACCTGCCGCCCTGCAGGTCATCCAATATCCAGCGTCTGCCCTTATGGGCAACCGATACCGTCATCTGGGCCAGGCCGTCCCATACCAGCAGGCTTTCACCTGATTTCGTGACCACATATGATATATCCCTCTGTATCTCGCATATCTTCCACACGTTCCCAGGTTCCACTGTCCGGAGCCGGATGTTATCTTCATCACGGTAGATATAGACGCCTGCGTCTGAAAGCTCCTGTAAAAATGCATCCGACACAATACCTTCATCCAATTCACCTGAAAATTCCTGGTCTGTTATCCCACACAATCCGGTAAGGCCGGCATTGCGGTATGCCTCCTCCATCACATCCGTGAACCGTTCCCCATCCAGGTCATTCTTCACTGCCTGCAACGGCATCTCAAACAGACACCTTCCCAGGAAACCTGCCACCGGGTTCCCGTTCTCATCAAAGCCCTGTATACGCCTGTTGCCGGATTCCAGGATCAGGATCCTGCCGTCCGCCGCTATCTTCACAGCCCTTGGCCCATTAATCAGCCCTTCCCTGAACCCTTCTCCTGAGAGTATCTGCGACTGGGGCGCATCCGCGTCATGGCATCCCTCCTTTGGCAGCTTCAGGACCTCAATCTTATTGGTCTCCCAGTTAATGCCGACCACGGTTCCGCTGGGGTGGATTACCAGGTCATCCAGATGGGGCTGCATGAACCTGCCATAGCTGTAGGCTGGTTCTGACAGCCTGAATCCCTGCTGCCCGTCCATCAGATCCACCTTTCTTAAATGGCACTGGCTGTTTCTGGTATCCAGGATGAAGTTATCCTCCCCTGTCCCAAATTTGTCATAGACAATACAGGGTTCCTCCGTAAAACCGACTTCTGATTCCTTGAGACGTTTGTTGACTTCCTCATCCGACAGTGTGGAGATGTTCTGTATCATGAACGATATCCCGCCTGCCCGGTCCTTTGGCATCCCAGGCGCCTCACCGCCAGACTGTACCGGGTGGGTCACGCCGGCCCCTGCACCGGTTACGGCAGCGCTCCATACATAGCCCGCCTGCTTATAAGCACTGTTGTATGTAATGCCGCCCAGGCGGTACAGGCATCCGCCTTCTGACGCGTGTCCCAGGTCAGCCACGGTTCCCGTTGGCAGACGGCCGGATTCCCACTTGTATGCGCCGTTTTCATAGGCCAGCTTTTCCTTGTGCTCATACTGCACATCCATTGTGAGGGGAATCAGGAACTCTTCAATGGCACCCTTTACTTCCATGCAGTCCTCACCCTCATCCGGCATCGCATCCTTCCAGCCACTGTCCCATCTCCCGCAAATCCAGTCATTTTTTGTGAATACAGACAGGACCAGGCGCAGCGAACCTCCGGCAGGCACGTTGGAGAACGCCGCAGAAACCGGCTTCTTGGTACTTGTCTGCCCAAAAACGCCTGTTACGGTTTTGGTGGTTCCTCCCTTGTAGGACAGCATCAGCTGCCATTTGCAGGCTGTGGCGGGCCAGACCGCTGTATCCGGATGTCCTTTTTCACCATGTCTTGGATCGGGGCTTATCTCTGCCTTTAAATCCATGGATCTTGTAATCTGGGTGGTCATGACGGCTGGGGACGCACACACTTCAATGGTTGTCTCTAAAATCATGGCCGCATCAATGGCGACGTTGGCAATCCTCATGATCCATCCCGCAACCGGAATGCAGGCAGCAGCCTCCTGAAGCGTAATCTGTCCGATGATCCATACCAGGATTTTCTCAAACAGTTCCTTGACCAGGATGCCGCCAATGGTTTTGGCAGCCAGCTTAAGCCATCCGTAAACCATCTCTTCTGCGCTCTGGCTGCTGATGGGAGGCTGTATGATGGATATTATCAGCTTGGCCACGTCTTCCACAAACACACGGTCCTTAAGCGCATCGGTCAGTACCTTTGTATTTAAAAGGCCGGCATCCGCTGCCAGGAAAAAGGAGGGGATACCCAGCTGGAATATGGCTGTAAGTGCGATTCCCGTGGCACACAGTTCAGGATCATATGCCGAGGTCCCCAATCCTGCAAAGTACAGGTTCAGCCCTGACGCGTCCTTAGGAAGCGCTGTCTCAATGGTTGTTCCGCCAGCCGGGATCGGGATTCCCATAATGGTATCCACCGGACCTATGATACGGTTGTAAGACCTGCCTCCCATAGGCTTTCCTGTATCATCAAGATATTCCACATAGGCGGCCAGGGTACGCAGAAAACTGTTAAGCGCATCCACCTTCAGGGTATCGCCTGAAACCTTCAGGGTGTTATCCTTTATCTCCACCCCGCACATGGATGCTCCCTGGCTGATGGTCCACTTTGCGCCTTTTCCCGCCTTCGGGGCAGCCATGGCCTTCTTCTGGTCCATCCACTGCCTTGTCTTAAACTCCTGGCACTGCGCGCCCTGTCCATGTTTCAGATGCCATGACTGGTTCTGCAGGCTTTTGTCCTGGCTTGCGGTTCTCAGCGCTCCCTTAAGGGGGTCCTTGGCATCCTTGAGCACGTCCTCGTTCAAATCGTAAATCTCTACCTTGTCCCCTGCCTTATGGCCCAACACATCGTACTCATATGTCATGGCTTCCTTTTTCTTTTCATCCCATGCATAGGTCCTGAAGGCCCAGCCCTCTTCACCCTTTGCCCCGATTGCCGTGGCAAAATCCAGAAGCTTCTGGTACTGTTTCCTGTCATAGGTAACCGGCGGCGCAATATGCCGGTTCATCACCACGGCTGCCGTGTATGGCTGCGCATTGGCCAGGTCCGGATGCTGGAACAGGAGTGACTTGGCAATATCCATGGGAGTCAGCACCAGGTCAATGTCCCTGTTAATCTGTGAAATCCGTTCCATTAGCTGTGGCTTCCCAAGCCCCTGCCCGCTTAACCTGGCGCATGCATCTGCATAATCCGCACCGTACATGCTCATCTTGGCATCCCAGAACACCCCATCCCCCGCCTGGTCAAGGGCCTCTTGTTCCAGGAAACGTTCCTTGTGGCAGGCTGGAATATAGAATGAGTGGTGATACATCTTCGGCAGGGTAAATCCATTCCCGTCCCTGCCGGCAGATACCACCTGAAGCCGGTGCAGCCTCCGGTCAAAACCATCCCCTCTCCCTAGCCCATCCTTCCTTACCTCTGCGTAGTACATCACATCCTTGAGCCTGTCCTGCGCCATGACCGCCAATGCAGCGTTTTTCTCCCTGGCCTTTTCCAAGGTTTCGGGGGTGTGCTTCATCACCTTGTGCCTTTGCCCATCCACCATAAGCACCAGTTCCTCCCCGTCCCTTACCCCGGGCAGCATTAATTGAAAATACATATATGTGTTCCTCCTTTTTTCTTTGTGTCTTTTTAAGACACTTTCAGGATACCACCCCTCTCACTGCCTGTCAAGCTTTTTATAATCTTTTTAAGACACTTTATGGGATTATTATTGATTTTGTATAAAGAATGTGATATTATTAAGACACTAATTACAGTTTTAGGGATACGACCCCTAAAACAAAAGGATAGGAGCACACATCATGGAGCTAGGTGAAAGAATACGCAGCCTCAGAAAACAAAAGGGCCTGACCCAGGAAGAGCTTGCGTCCAGGCTCGGCCTGCAGAAGTCAGCGGTTGCCAAATATGAGAATGGACGCGTGACAAACATCAAGCGTGCCACCCTCTTTAAGATGGCGGAAATCCTGGAAGTCAGTCCGGGTGAACTGATGTACGGCAAGGAGGATAAGGGCCAGGAAGACCACGGGTTCGCCGTGTTGTCCGGTTATTACGGGCTGCTGAACAAGGCCGGACGGACCAAGGTCCTGGAACATGTCCATGACCTTACACTGATTCCCGCATACCGTCTGGACCGCGGACTTTCCCTGATGCCCGTGGCTGCCCATAATGATGATGCCAAAGACGCGGAACAGCTGCGCCTGATGGAAGAGGACCTCGACAATATGTAGCCTGCAAAAGCATGTCCTGCACCATGCAGCAGGCGGTATTCTGGATTGCGTTTAAAGGAGGGAATGATTTGAATTCATTTGAACGGCTGCTGGAACATACAGATACGCAGCATATCCGAGTTCTGGAAAAACAGTTTAAATCCAATGCCAAAGGGCTGATAAAAGGAAATAAGATAGCCATACGGCAGGATATCCCCACTGTGGAAAAGGCATCCGTGCTGGCGGAGGAGCTGGGTCACTATTACACCACCGTGGGCAATATCCTGGACCAGGAGGATGCGGGCAACCGCAAGCAGGAGCACAAAGCCCGCACCTGGGCCTATAACAGGCTGATTGGCCTGTCAGGCCTGGTGCGGGCTTATGAAAAAGGATGTACTACTATTTATGAGATGGCGGAAGAGCTGGAGGTATGTGAGGATTTCCTCCGCTCCGCCCTGGATCATTATCATGACAAATACGGCTGCTGTACGGATTACAATGGCTACCGGATATCCTTTGAGCCTTCTTTTTCAATCACATCCCTGGAGGAGGAAGCACATCGTACCGTACCTCCTACAGGTCATCGGCCAGACGCTTGATTTTATCCCTATCCCCTATGACCACGATGGTATCATCCTGGTCCAGCACATACTCCGGCTTAATATCCGTGGTAAGCCATCCATTGCGGCTGATGGCTATGATGTTCACCCCGTAAAGGTTGCGCAGCTGCGCCTGGACAACGGTCTTGCCCGCTATCTTGGATGTCATCTTAAGCTCGGATATATCTATATTCTGCTCCAGTTCAAACAGGTTGAAGATCCGCTTTGATATCAGCCGTTTGGCCAGCCTGACAGCCATATCCTTTTCAGGATACACCACCTGGGCGCCTATCTTCTCCAGTATCTCCCCCTGCTCCGGGCTGTTGGCCTTGGCTATCACCTGGGGCACTCCCAGATTAATCACATTCAGGGTGGTAAGGATGCTGATATCCACCTTATCCCCTATGCACACCACCACGATGTCGCAGTTCTGGATTCCTGTTTCCCTCAGTGTCTCCTTCTGCAGATCCTTTACAACATATGCGTGTTCCGTGACCCCGCGTATCTGGCGGACCTTTTCTTCCGTGCAGTCCAGCACCATGATTTCCTTCCCGGCCTCTGCCAGGGTATATGCCAGGGCGCTTCCAAAACGTCCCAGTCCAATGATTCCATATGACAGGTCTTCCGATTGTTTTCGTGCCATCTTATACTTCCTCCTGTTTCCTATATCTGCCGCCTTTATCTGTTACCTTTATATAGTCTTGGCCCTCGTGTCCATGCCTCTATCCGATTGAAATGCTCCCCTCAGGAAAGGATACGGATGTGTCCGGTTTAAATATCCAGATTGTGACAATGGTCAGCGGGCCAAGCCTTCCAATGTACATGATTAGAATCTCAAGCAGTTTGCTCCATGGGCTTAAGCCGGGTGTGATTCCGGTGGACAGGCCCACGGTCCCAAAGGCCGAGGTGATTTCCAGCATGATGTCCCCAAAGGGGATTCCCGGCTCCAGTATGCACATGGCAAAGATTCCGGTGAATACCACCAGGGCCGACAGAGCAGTCACGATTGCAGCCTTGTAAAATGCTTCCTGGGGTATCTTATAATGGAACGCGTGGGGCTGTGTGTTGGTGGCGGCGCCCTTGATGGTGTGGAACAATGTAAACAGGGTGCTGGTCTTGATTCCCCCTCCGGTGGAACCAGGGGATGCACCGATAAACATAAGGATGGACACGGTCAGCAGGCCTGCCGATGTAAAGTCGCCCAGTGGAAATGTGCTGAATCCCGCGGTTCTGGCTGACACACTTGTGAAAAATGCTCCCAGCCAGGTAATGTCCTCCGTAAGCCGGATAAGCAGCGTGCCTGCTGCCAGAAGTATCAGCGTGGTCACGATTACTGCCTTGGAGTGGAGGCACAGCTTTTTAAAGGAGCGTTTCCTGAAGATATCCATGATTACAAGGAATCCAAGCCCGCCAAAAATTATGAGCCCTGCCGTGGTCAGGTTCAGGAGCACATCATCTTTGTATCCGGTCAGGTTCTTAAGGCCGCCAAGGATATCAAAGCCGGAGTTGTTAAATGCTGCCACGGAATGGAACAGGCTGATTCCCAGCGCCCTTACGGGCGGATAATCCCTGGAGAACACCAGATAGCTTAAAACCACTCCCGCGCCCTCAAAACACAGCGTCACCTTAAGTACATTCTTAACCAGGCACACAAGGCCTTTCCCTGAATCCAGGTTCAGGGCCTCTTTAATCAGCAGGCGCTCCTTTAAGTTTACCCTGCGTCCCAGGGCCAGGATAACGCCCACCCCAACAGAGGTAACCCCCAGTCCGCCTATCTGGATCAGCAGGGCCACCACGGTCTGTCCCATGGCCGTGAAGGTATCCGCAGTATCCACTGCAATCAGGCCTGTAACGCATACCGCGCTGGTGGATGTAAAAAGCGCGTCCACATAGTGAAGGTCCACTCCCGGCTTCACACATGCCGGAAGCATTAAGATAAAAGATCCTGTCAGGATGACAGCCAGAAAACCAAGTGCAATGATCCTGGCAGGCGATTGTTTTTCAATGGATTTCATATCATCTGATCCTCCTGTTGAGTAAAGGTTATCATGGTTTGCATAAAACAGGTATAACGGAAACAGCCTTGGTATAAAGATTATATAAAGATACATTCAATTTACTGTTGAATATGGGTGGATTATGTTATAATGACGTCAGGCGTCACGCGGCAGCTCCCTGCTGGGACCGCTGCTGCCGCACAAGGAGGATATAAATCATGAAGCATACCAAGCTTGCCGATACCCTGAAAACAGCCGCCGTCCTGGCGCTGACCACGGCCATCGGCTTTCTTTTGGAGGCAATGGGGCTTTCCCAGACCAATGTCATAACCGTATACATACTGGGCGTTCTTGTGGTTGCGGCCGTCACTTCCAGCAGATGGTACAGCACGGCAGCATCCCTGGCCAGCGTCCTGCTGTTCAACTATATTTTCACAGAGCCCATGTTCGTACTCAAGGCAGAGGACGCAGGCACCCAGCTCACACTTTTAATCACCTTCCTGGCAGCTGTCTTTACCAGCACCTATACGGTGCAGATAAAGGAAAAGGCACGGCTTTCCCAACAGGACGCCTACCTATCCGGCGTCATCCTTGACACCAGCCAGATACTTCAGAAAGCCGGGGAACCGGCCGGCATTCTTTTTGCCGCCGCAACCCAGCTGAACAAACTCCTGAAACGGGACATTGCATGTTTCCAGACAGATGAAAACGGCCTTCTTCCGCCGGTGAGCTTTACGGACCATTCCCCGCACCCAGGCAGCCGCGGACCTTCCCCAGACACCCTGGAGGAAATGTCCGCTGCCAGGAGATGTTATATGGAAGGCCAGGAAACAGGCGCAGCCACTTCCATCCTGTCCACGGCTGCATTCCATTATCTGCCGGTCCAGAGCGCCGGCACGGTTTATGGGGTAATAGGAATACGGATGGGTGAGGTGAAACCGGATGACTTTGAAAACAGCCTTGCAATCGCCATCCTGAACCAATGCGCAACCTCCATGGAAAAAGAATTCATTTCCAGAAAGAGGGAGGAGGAAACAGCCATGGCCAAGGCGGAACAGCTTCGCAGCAACCTGCTGCGCTCCATGTCACACGACCTGCGCACCCCCCTTACCAGCATTTCCGGCAACGCCGGCGTCCTGTTAAATGACACGGGTACGCTTGATGAATCACACAAGCGGCGCATCTACAGTGATATCTACGATGATTCCATGTGGCTGATTTCCCTGGTTGAGAACCTGCTCTCCATCACCAGGATGGAGGGCGGCGCAGTACAACTGCACATGGAAACCGAGCTCCTTGAGGAGGTCATTGACGAGGCCATGCGTCATGTGAACCGAAGACACGAAAACCACTCCATCCAGGTAACGCAGGAAGGGGATTACATACTGGCAAGTGTGGATGCACAGCTGATTATTCAGGTCATCACAAACCTGGTGGACAATGCCATCAAGTACACGCCTGATGGTTCCAGGATTACCATAAAAAGTTATAAGGACAATGGAAATGCCGTCATAGAAGTCAGTGATAACGGTCCGGGAATCCCGGATGAATCAAAAGACAGGATTTTTCAGATGTTTTATACCACGGGCCACAAATCCGCGGACGGGAAACGCGGCATGGGCCTTGGGCTGCCCCTGTGCAGGGCAATCCTGAATGCACATAAAGGAACCATTGAAGTGTTGGATAACACACCGTCCGGAAGCATTTTCCGGCTCATATTACCCGCAGAGGAGGTATCTTTCCATGAATAAGGCAGGAATTTTAATCATCGAGGATGATAAGGCCATAAAGAATCTGATTGCAACCACGCTGGAGATGCATGATTACCATTACGTATGGGCTGATAAAGGGGAACAGGGTATCCTGACCGCTGCTTCCCAGCGGCCGGACATTGTCCTTCTGGACCTGGGCCTGCCTGACATGGATGGGGTGGATGTGATACGGAAGATCCGTTCCTGGTCCAACATGCCCATCATTGTCATCAGCGCCAGAAGCGGGGATGATGATAAGATTGCCGCCCTGGACGCTGGAGCGGATGATTATCTGACAAAACCGTTTTCCGTGGATGAACTGTTGGCCAGGCTCCGTTCCACCCAGCGGCGCTTAAACTACATGCAGTCCCTGGAAGACGTACAGTCCTCTGTATTTACCAATGGCGGGCTGACCATTGATTATGCGGCCGGGTATGCATCCCTGGACGGGGAGGAACTTCATCTGACGCCATATGAATATAAGCTTCTCTGCCTCCTGGCCCACAACGTGGGAAAGGTGCTGACCCATTCCTATATAACCCGGGAAATCTGGGGCGCTGCCTGGGAAGGCGACGTGGCTTCCCTGCGGGTATTCATGGCTTCCCTGCGCAAAAAGATTGAGAAGGAACCTTCCCAGCCACAGTATATACAGACACATGTGGGGGTGGGATATAGGATGCTGAGGATTTAAGGAGCGCGGAGGGGAAGGTGCATCCGCCTCCCCCATCCCCATTCCCATTCCACTCATCCGCTGCGTATTGTTGGCTCTGCTGCTCTTGAATCCAGGATGAAAGGAAATATTGCAGGCTGCTTTTTTTGAGGGGTGGTGTATTTCTTACCGTCGGTTGGCTAAAGGTTGGTTTTGGGAGGTTTTCGGGTTGGTGGGGGGCGTTCTCTGATATTGTCTTCTTGTATTTCTGTCTGATTTTATTTTTTTCTAAGTAATCTCTTGTTTTCCAGTTTTTTGTATATATTGTCTGGTATCCCGTCTTGTTAACAGAGGGCTGAAAATGTCAAAAACTCTTGACATTTTTTTGTAATTTCTGTATACTTTAAGTGTCAAAAGTTTTTGACATTTCGTGATGGATGACGTTTGGTTGATTGGAGGTATGTTATGGGGATTAATTTGGAATTGGTTTTGGCTGTTGTTATTTTAGCAGGTTTTCTTGCTGTTAATGTTGTTATGTTTATTTCCCTTGGCAAGCAGGGGGATGAGAGAAGACGGCTGATTATTGAAAAGGCCAGCGCCGGGACGTTTGCTGTCATGGTGGTGTATATCTTATTCTGTGTGATTGAGGGTATTTATCATTCTGTTGCAAGGGGTGTTCCGACAGAGGGGATGAATCCGTTTATTACCCTGACCGTCAGTTCCATCATCTATTCTGCTCATATGCTGTATTACAGAAGGAAATTCGGTGACTGAGCATGGATAATACCATTAGGCAGAGGCGAAAGGAACGGGGTATTTCCCAGGAAGAACTGGCCGTGAAGTGCGGCGTTTCCCGCCAGACAGTAAACGCCATAGAGAATAATAAGTATGACCCTACTTTGACTCTGGCATTCCATCTGGCCCAGGAACTTGGTACTACGGTTGATGAACTTTTCAAACCAGGATGGGGAGGAAAATGAGGCTATCCGTCACACCGCTGAACGGGAATTGTTTGAGGAAACAGGGGCCGTGGAGTTCACGATGTCACCTGTATGTGTATATTCTGTTACCGGAAAAAACAAGGTGAACGCCACGGGACAGGAAACCTTCGGCATGCTGTTTTATGCGGAAATATCCCGTTTTGGTGAGAAACCGGAGTCAGAGATAGAAGAAGTCCGCCTGCTTCCCGGGCTTCCCTCTGAATGGACCTATCCTCTAATACAGCCAAAACTTATAAAAAAAGTCGTGGCTTCCGGGTTCACCGGGTGAGACACAACTACGGCATGGGCTGCGGGACCAGCCACATGCCTGGTCATGTGCCATCGGAAGGCGCCATGCAATGCATGGCAGGTCTTAACGGTATCTGTATTTCGGTCAGGAACTGGTCCGGATGATTTTTTTATACTACAAGACTTCATTTCTTCTTTATCTATTCTGTATATGCTTCAAAAAATACTGTCTTTTCCAGTTTTTTCCTTTCTGTTTCATGACGCCGTGGGCTGGAAAAGCCTTTTGACGGATATCCCAGGAACAACAGCGCAACCGGTTCTATGTATTCAGGAAGCATGAATCCGCTTCTTATGACCGCGGGGTCAAACAGGCCCACCATGACACTGCCGATATCCAATTCCCTGGCCGCCAGCATCATATGGTCGCAGATGATTCCTATATCCAGATCCCCTGAACATTTCATGTCGTATGGACGTATAAGCTCATTTCTCCTGTCACGGCAGACAATGAGGATGCATGAGGACCCAAATGTCTGATAGGCCTTTTGGACTTTTTCAATGTTTTCAGTGCGCTTCACAACAATAATCCTCTGTGGCTGCTTATTACAGGCCGTTGGCGCAACCCTGCCGGCCAATAATATCCGCTCAAGATCTGTGTCAGGTATCTTTTCTCCGGTAAATCCCCGGGTTGTACAGCGTTTCTCTGCTAATGTCAAGAAATCCATTTTCATTCCTTCTTTCAGATGGTATAATAAACATGAATAAATCTTCATATTTATGATAGCAGCTCTGGTGTGATATGTCAACATAACATGAATAATAATTCATATTTTGTTGACCTTTTATCTGCCTTCCGGTATAATGGACAGGGAGGTGGACAGGATGAATGATACTCGGATACCGGTCCAAAAACGTTCCATAGAAAAAAGGAAACGGATTCTGGAGGCGGGGTTTCAGCTTTTTTGTGAAAAGGGCTACTATAAAACAAATACCATTGAAATTGCCAGACATGCAAAGGTATCGACCGGCACTGTATACAGCTATTTTAAAGATAAAAAAGAAATTTATATGGGGGCTTATGAAGCTTATCTTGATTCCATTTCCACCCAGCTGTTTGAAAGGCTGGATAAAGTACAGCCTTTTTGTCTGGAATACTTTGTGAACCATTGGATTAGCGCTTATCTTGAACTTTACTCTGGCGCAGGCCACGCTTTGGTCCAGCTGCGGATGATGATCATGGATGACGCGGAAATCAGCCAGCATTTTTCCGGCCTTGAAAATAAGTACTTTCTTAAAATAGGGGAAATCCTGGGCAGGAACGGAAATACACAGAACAATCGGTCCGAAAAGGTTTATATCAGCTGTGTCCTGATTGATTCCCTGCGTCAGGAAAAGTCAGCATTTACACACAACGGACTGGACTTCGAAGCCCTGAAACAGCAGGTGGCCAAAACAGTGGTCCGGCTGTTGTCTGAATGAGACAGCGGATTGCCGGGATTTGTTTGTACCCCCCTGACAAACAGGGGTAAACCAAAAAAAGGGGGGTGAACCGCAGCCTTGATGCCTGGTACGGTTTCCCCTTTTAATATTTTTCAAATCCCATTTTTCTTTTATCTTATACTTCTTTTATCTTATAATCCTTTTATCCTATAATCCTTTATCCTATAATCCTTTTATCCTTCTAGCCCTTCTATCCTTCCATACATTCCAATCCTTCTATCCTTCCAATCCTTCCATACATTCCAATCCTTCTTATCTATCATACGTCACCGCTTTTCCCGGCAGTTTGTCAGCTGGACAGATATCAGATTCCGGTCAATCCCTTCACAGCCCAGTCGTATGTATCCATTGCCTGCTGGAAGTTAACATCGGCCTGGGCCTTTGCGGCTGCCCCGTCAAGATACGCTGCCTTGGCCTCCATATATTCCTGCCGGGACAGCATGCCCAGTTCCATCTTATGGGATGCCGCCTTCCACTCTGCTTCCCTGGCCGCCTGGGCCGTGCAGGCGCCTTGCCATGCGGTCCGGCTGGCCAGTGCGTCCTGATACAGGGTTTCAATCTGGGCGTACAGGTTTTCTTCCCCCTGGTTGATGGCTCTCTGGCGCGCGTGAAGTTCCTTGTTGGTTCCGCCGGAAGCGCCGCCTCTCTGCTGCCTGAGCTCATAGTTATTGCCCAACGCCCTCCATTTGTCCACTTCCAGGGTGATATTGTCCACCCGTCCCTGCTCCGGTACCGGCATGAAGTCAATTACAGCATCCGAATCCGCCGGATATCCAATGACCATGAGAAGATTCTTTCTGACACGTCCCATGTCATCTGCAAGGGCCTGGGCCGTGTTCACAGCTGCCTGGGCCGCCTTTCCCGCTTCATCTGCATCAGCCTGGGCAATGGTCCCAAGGGCTGCCTGCCTTACTGCCTTCTCATATTTGCCCTGCATAAGCTCAGCGTTGGCAGCAGCACTCTCCTGCTCTGCCCGCAGGCTGTGATAGGTACCCATAAGGCTCTGGGCTGTCCATATCATGGTATCTTCCATCTTCCGCAGCGACATGGTGCTGGAGCTGCCTTTGGCAGACCGTATCTGCTTATCAATGTCCTTGGCTGCATCTTCCAGGATCTTTGCCTGGGCGCGGTAGCTTTTGGCGCCCTCGGTGTCTCCGTTTTCCTCCATATCGTCCGCCTCTTCCCTTAAGAGACGCCTTGTCTCCATGATATCTTCCCTGGCAGACTCGTACCGTCCCAGCCTGCCCTCATATTGGATGCGTTCCATCTCAACCTGGGGCGAATATGCTTTTACCAGTTCAGGAAGGTCGCTGTATCGGATGACCCCGGACACATCAGACCCCGCCGGAATTTCATCCGCCCACACCACGCCGGTTCCATCCTTTGCCGGGACTGCGCCGGTTCCAGCCAGCATTGCACTGGAAAGCATCAGGACCAGGAACCGGGCTAAACGTCTGGTCAGGAACCGGGCGGAACGTCTGGTCAGCACTCCGGCTGTACCTGCGGCCCTGCGCCGCGCCGGGCGTCCAGTGGTCAGTATGTGTTCCCTCTTATATCTGAATCCCATCCTGTCACGTCCCTTCTGTCTGCGCCAGCCCGTTCACGGCCCACCGGTAGTCCTCCATGGCCTGCCTGAATTTCAGTCCCGCAACATCCCTGGCCGACTCTTTGGATGCCAGGCCGCCCTGCTGCTGCAGGTATTCATTTCTGGAAATGGCCCCTAACTGGTAGCGGCGTTCTGCTGCCTGGGCGTTTCTGGCTTCTACCTGGTACTCTCCTTCTGCCTGTATATAGTCTGACTGGGCCTGCTTCAGCTGATTGTATCTGGCTTCCACATCTGCCTCTATCTGCTGCAGCCCGCTTTCCACCTTGCGGACCATCACATCAAACTGGTTTCCATTGCCCGTGTGTTTCAGGCGGCGTTCATTGGCAGCCTGGCTGTAGTTGGTCTCCTGGGCCTTTTCCTTATCCGCAGCCAGGTCAATCCTGTCCGCTTCCTCAATCCCCGGTATGCTGATTTCCCGTATCTCAGGTTCAGCGTCATAACTCCATCCAGTCATTACACATAGTTCACGGCGCAAATCGTCCCGTTCCTTTTCATTGGCTTCAATGGCTGCCCTGGCCGCCTCTGCTTTTTCCTGGGCCCCAAGAAGTTCTGCCTGGGTTGCCATGCCCTGGGCTGCCTTTACGCCCATGGATTCATACTGGCTTTGGGCTGTCCGGGCCGCTTCCTCCAGTGCAGGCGTCTGTTTGACTTTCTGCCAGTAAGAGTTCATTTTGGTCTGGGCCTCCTTTACAAGGGATGCCTCCTGTCTGTCGTACTCCAGTTTCTTGACATAACCGTCTTCATTCATGGCATCGGCCGTGTCCTGGTTCTGTTCCGCCTGAACCCGTGAAAGGGCTGCGTTTGCAGCAACGCTTCCATATCCTGGCTGGTCCTCGTCCGTGGTATCCATCATCTTATCACTGGCATCATAGAGATGGTCGGCCACGTCCTGATATGCGTTCTTCAGGTCATCGTTGCTTTTGCCCCTGTATTCATCATACTCAAGCCTGTTGTTGATAATAGTTGCATTGTATTCATGAATCAGGTCCGCCAGTTCCTCATATTCCATCACATTATCCCTGAGGGACGCCCATTTTTCCGTGGAATAGGCAAACTCCGGGCTGGCCCATGCCGTCATTGGTAAGGATACGCTTAAAGACGCCGTCAGGCACAGCATGCCCAGGCGCATGCCTGGCTTCCGACCCGCGCCTGCGTCCTGTTTCCTGCCGGCTCTTTTGCCGGACGCCATCTGGCCGGCCCTTTTGATGCCGCATCCAATGGCCGTGTTTTTACAGACACCGCCAAATCCCCTCAGCTTATCTTCTGCCTTCCTTCTGTTCTCTGTCATCCACTACCTCTTTTCCAATCACGCCGGAAGATGATGAACTTCTGTCTTCCGGCACATACAAACCCTTTGACTTTATACTGCCGGTATGGTCATGCCGCCCTTACTGCCGTGGCTTCCCATACCGCAACGCCATCCATACCGCAACACTACTCATACCGCAGCGCATCAATGGGATCTGACTTGGCTGCCTTGGACGCCGGGTAGAGTCCGAAAAAGATTCCGACCACGGCTGAAAAGGATACGGCCACCAATATGACCCCCGGCTTTATGACGACCGGCATCCCAAGGAGGGCGCCTCCCAGGGACACAAGCCCAACACCCATGATTACCCCTATGATGCCTCCGCACGCCGACAATATGGCGGACTCTGTCAGGAACTGGATCAGCACATCCCGGGTCCTGGCGCCCAGGGCTTTTCTGATACCGATTTCCCGGGTCCTCTCGGTCACGGACACCAGCATGATATTCATGATGCCGATACCGCCAACCAGAAGGGATATGGCTGCAATCCCTCCCACTGCCATGGACAGGCCCCCCATCATGGAATCCACGGAGGTCATCTCCTGCATGGCCGTGTACATATAGATATCCTCGGGCTGCCTGCCGTGCATTTTCGCTACGTAGGATTTGAACTGGCTGAAAAACAGGTCCAGGTTCACATCATCTTTTGCATACACGTGCAGCTGGTAAAAATTATCATTGGGCCATGTCAGCAGGGTATAGGGGATGAATGCCGACCCCTTGTCGCTGTTGCTGCCTCCCATCATAAGGGCCTGGAAGGCATTCATGTTTTTCCGGTACACGCCCACCACCGTAAAATCATCGGTGGAGCCGTACAGGGTGGTCCTGAAAGTCTTGCCCACTGCATTTTCCACCCCAAAAAGCATTCTGGCGCTGTCCGTGTCCATGACCACGTTTTTCTTCCTGCCCAGGATATCCCCCTCATTCAGATAACGGCCATACACCATATCCACCGGCTGTACATCCTGGTAATTGTAATCAATGCCCTGGTACTCGAACTTGATTTTTGTCCGCTTATAGGAGGCTTCATCGCTGGTAAAGGCGCTGCTGTCAATATACGCAATCTGGTCGCTGAAGGCCTCCCTGGCCCGCTCCATCTCATCCAGGTTAAAATAGTCGCTCTGCCTTACGTCATCCACCCAGTATCCAATGGAAAAATAGGCCTGGGTAATTCCCACATCCTTATACAGATCCGCAAACAACCCCCTCATGGTATCGCCGATGGATACAATGGATATAACAGAACCAATACCGATGATGATTCCCAGCATGGTCAGGGCGGAACGCATTTTATTGGCGCGGATGGCTGAAAATGCCATCTTCATATTCTCAATCAGCATCTTCTGCCTCCTCTTCCAGGATATCCTCCATACCGTCAACCGGCCCTTCGCCCGGGTGATGGGTATTCAGCGTATCACTTTGTACCTGCCCGTCGCTGAACCGGATGACCCGGTCCGCAAATGCAGCAATATCTTCCTCATGGGTTACCACCACAACCGTGGCACCTTCCTTATGAAGCTGCCGGAACAGTTCCATGATTTCAATGGAGGAAGCCGTGTCCAGGTTACCGGTGGGCTCATCTGCCAGGATTAAAGGCGGCTGGTTGGCCAGCGCCCTGGCAATGGCGACCCTCTGGCGCTGCCCGCCAGAAAGCTCATTGGGCATATGGTCCTGCCTTGCGCCAAGTCCCACCCGTTCCAACAGCATATGTGCGCGCTCCACGCGTTTTGCCTTGGGAACCCTGGCATAGGTCATGGGAAGCTCCACATTCTTAAGGGCAGAGGTCCTGGATATCAGGTTAAAGGACTGGAACACAAACCCGATCTTCCGGTTCCTGATATCAGACAGCTCATCCGGCGTCATCTCTGCCACATCCACGCCGTCCAGATAATAATGTCCCAGGGTGGGACGGTCCAGACATCCCAGTATGTTCATCAGGGTGGATTTACCGGAACCTGAGTGACCCATGATTGCCACGAATTCCCCCCTGTCCACGGTCAGGTTTATCTTCTTAAGGCCCAGCACCTTGATGGCGCCTGTATCATATATCTTGACCAGGTTCTCAAGTTTCAGGAGGGGCCCGCTTCCTTCTGTCTCATGGGCCGGCCTTTTTCTGCGAAGGACCATGTTGATGATTTCTTCTTTGGAAATCCGGCCAGGACCGCCTCCCCTTGCATCCATGGTTTTCTTACTTTTTATCATAAGGCGCCTCCCGCTACTGAGGACGCACAATAACATCTGTGCCATCCATAAGGTGGGGTCCCGGGCTCATGACAACCTGCATTCCTTCTTCCAGGACCGTGCCGTCTGCCGGGATTACCTCCACGGACACATCACCGTCCACCCCAAGGGTTACCGGTATCCGCTTTATCTTCATATCCTGGACGATTACGATATATGTAGTGTCCCCATCATCCAAAAGCGCGGTGGTTGGAACCACGAAAGCATCTTCCGATTCACGGATCAGGAGTTCGGCCCTGGCAGTAATGCCCGCAATCAGCTTGGTGCCCTGTCCGTCCACGCGGATGGTTGTGGGTATGACACGCTCTGTTGAGCCGCCGCCCTTTTCCTCGCCTGTGGGCGAAATCTTAACGACCTCCCCGTCCACGGTCTCCCCGTCCAATATGTCCGCGCTGATGACTGCTTCCTGCCCTACCTTAACCTTGCCAATGGAAAATTCGCTGACCTTGATCTCCAGTTCCAACTGCTCCAGATTCTCTATGCTGAATATGGGCTTGTCGTCCTCCACCTTATCGGCAAACTGGCCCACCTTGGAGTTCACCCTGACCACGGTTCCGTCAATGGTGCTTTTTATCTGTGTGTTCTCCAGCTCTTCCTTTTTCTTCTCCAGGTCAAACCTTGCATTCTCAATCTGTATGTCATAGGATTTATCCGCCCTGCCCCTGCCGTTTTCCACGGTATATCCTTCCATGGCACGTCTGGCATCGTTCAGTGCATTGGCGCTGGCCTCCATTTCCATCTGGGAAATATCGCCGCTTGCAAACAGCTGGCTGTTACGGCTGTGGTCCAGGCTGGCCTTCTGGAAATCCTGAACCGCCTTCTCATATCCCAGGGCTGCCTCCTTATCCTTTTCCTGCTTGTTGTTCACGGCAAGGTCATATGCGTTCTGGGCAATCTGCACTTCCCGCTCCAGGTCCGTGCTGTCCAGCACTGCCAGTACCTGGTCCTTTTTAACCTGGTCGCCTTCCTTTACGTTCATGGTCACGATTTCAGCATGGATGTTGGATACCACGTCCACGCTGTCGGTGCCGGACACAGGACCGCTGAGGGACAGCTTCTCCTGTATGGCCTGTTTTGTCAGAGGCGCCACATCCACCATGATTCCCGGGCTCTTGCCGCCGCCCCCAAGCTTTGAACCGGCCAGAAGGACAATGACCACCACACCGGCTGCAGTAAGGATTTTCCTCCTGCGGCTCCAGCCTTTGATACGTTTAATAAGGCCCGTATTCTTTTCCCCGGCCTCTTTTCTCTTCTTTCTTTTTTTCTTCTTCCGGCCGTTCCCGTCATCCTCTTCCGGCGCCATCAATTCTTCTACCCTGCGGTCTATTGCTTCGGATTCCTTTTTCCCATCTTCCGTCATCCCATCCGGAGCAATCCTACGCTCCATGTTATCTGTCCTGTTCCCACTTTCCATGCTTCCCTCCTGAATCCATGTCTATACTGTATTAGTCAGATTAATACAGTTATATCATATATTGTCTTGTACTACAAGAAAAAATAAACATTACCCTTCAGATTGTTCATTTCATAAGGCAATTATAGATGGATACGATAAATATTTCACCCACTATTTACATAACATTTTATAAATGAAAACGAAAGAATTACTTAAGATTGCTGTCAATAGCCGTTTTTGCAGGGTTTTGGCATCGGTCTCAGGTCATATCCTCCTGGCTGCGGACAGGCGGAGGACTTATATGTTTCCAGGAATTCCCAATCTGTATGATGTCTTTTCTGTATGGTATCCTATCTGTATAGAAAGAACAGAGCGTATCTCCTGTCCGGAAATACGCCCTATCCATACCATGATGCATCCTTATGTATACCTATCCATACCATGATGCATCCTTATATATACTTATCCATGCCATGATCCATTTCCATACATACCGATCCATGCCACGATATTCACCATAATCTCATCCACAAACCGCCTTTATGGCCGCCTCCAGCCGCCCTGCCATCTCATCCACATCCGCCTTCCCAATCACCAGCGGCGGCACGAACCGTATGATATTGGCTCCTGCGCTGATAAGCACCAGGTTCTGCTCCAGCAGCGCGTTTGACACCACCGGACCAACCGGCCCAGTAAATTCCAGGCCCTGAATCAGGCCCATCCCACGGCGTTCCTTCACCACATCATACTTTTCCACAATCCCGTCCAGTTTCTCAGACAGATATGCACCGATTTCCTTTACATGGTCCACAATATGGCGCTCCTCAAAGATATCCAGAACAGCCTTTGCACCGGCTGTCACCAGCGGGTTGCCGCCATAGGTGGTTCCATGGTCCCCGGGAACCATGGCAGAGGCCGCCTTGCCGCAGGCAAGAAACGCGCCCACAGGGAGCCCGTTTCCAAGGGCCTTGGCCACGGTCATCACATCCGGCTTCACGCCGTAATGCTGCCATGCGAACATGTTCCCGGAACGCCCCATGCCGCACTGGATTTCATCCAGGATAAGAAGCAGGTCATGCTCATCACAGAGCCTGCGCACGCCTTTGATGAATTCTTCATCTGCAGGGTAGATGCCGCCCTCCCCTTGGATTGTCTCCATGATCACAGCGCAGGTTTTGTCATGAATCAATGCCTTCACGCTTTCCAGGTCATTGAAATCCGCAAAGCGGATTCCGGGCACCAGGGGCTTAAACGGCTCCTGATAATGGGCATTGCCTGTCACGGACAGGGCGCCCAGGCTGCGGCCGTGGAAGGAGTGGTTCATGGCTATGATTTCACCGGTCAGGTCCATTTCCACATCCTCACAGCCCTCAAAGCCATCTCCCATCCTTGCGTGCAGCCTGTTATAATGATAACGCTTTGCAATCTTTAACGCGCCTTCAATGGCTTCGGTCCCGCTGTTTGTAAAGAACACCTTATCCATCCCGGAAACCTCTAACAGCTTCTCCCCGGCCTCAATGGAAGGCTGGTTGTAAAACAGGTTGGATACATGGGTCAGCTTATGAAGCTGCCCTTCCACTGCCTTTGTGTATGCCTCATCCCCATATCCAAGGCCCATGACGGCAATCCCGGCCCCGAAGTCCAGGTATTCCCTGCCTTGCGTGTCATAGAGCCTAACGCCTTTCCCGTGATCGAATACCACCGGAAAACGGTTATATGTCTTGTATAGGACGTGTTCCGCCCGTTCCATCAACTGACTGTCAGCCATGATAATACCTCTCATCTTCTTCTGAATTAAATATTGCGGTGCCGATACCTCTGTCCGTGAACACCTCCAGAAGGAGGCAGTGGGGGATGCGTCCATCCATGATATGCACCCGTGACACGCCGTTTTTCATGGCGTTGATGCAGTTCTGAAGCTTTGGGAGCATGCCGCCGCCCAGCATGCCGCTGTCCACAAAATCCTGTGCCTCTTCCACTGTCATCTCGGATATCAGGGATTCCTTGTCGTTAAAGTCCTTAAACACGCCCTCCACGTCCGTGAGGAATGCAAGCTTCTCAGCCTGGACCGCGGTGGCGATGGCGCAGGCCGCGTCATCTGCATTGATATTATAGCTGTAGAATTCCTCGTCAAAACCAATGGGACATATGATGGGAAGGAAATCCTTTTCCAGCAGGTCATAGATGATTTTTGGGTCAACCTCATCCACATCGCCCACAAATCCAATGTCCTCTCCTCCTGAAAGCTTCTTATGGCATTTTAACATCATTCCGTCCTTGCCGCTGATACCCACTGCCTTGATACCCAGCTCATTGACCAGCTGCACCAGGCTCTTGTTCACCTTGTTAAGCACCATCTCGGCAATCTCCATGGTGGGCTCATCCGTGACCCGCAGTCCGTTCTTAAACTCCGGCTCCATGCCCACCTTTCCTACCCATCTGCTGATTTCCTTGCCGCCCCCATGGACGATGATGGGCTTAAACCCAACCAGCTTAAGGAGCACCACGTCCTGGATGACCTTTTTCTTCAGTTCCTCATCCACCATGGCGCTTCCGCCGTATTTGACCACCACGATTTTCCTGTTAAACCGCTGGATATAGGGAAGCGCCTCTATCAGGACGGCTGCTTTCTGCATTGGTTCCAAATTCATCTCATTTTCCTCCTTATGGCTGCCTCACGCGCATCTGTCAGGTCTTATGACCTGTAATCCGCATTAATCTTCACATAATCATAGGTGAGGTCGCAGCCCCAGGCCGTTGCCCGGGCATCCCCCATCTTGATGTCCGCAATGGCCGTGACCTCTGGCTCAGAAAGGATCTTCGTGGCTTCCTCCTCGCTGTAATCCACTGCCACGCCGTCCTTTATGATCTGCATGCGGCCGGCCGCGCTTTCAAAGAAAAGGTCCACCTTTTCCGGGTCAAAGTCAGCGCCTGAATAACCCATGGCGCAGAGGATCCTTCCCCAGTTGGCGTCGTGGCCGAATATGGCGGCCTTGGTCAGGCTGGAGGTAATGACGGATTTGGCCAGGACCTTGGCCTGGTCTTTTGTGGCAGCGCCCACAACCGTCACTTCAAACAGGGCGGTACAGCCCTCGCCGTCCCCGGCCATTTTCTTGGACAGGGTCTCATTGATATAGTTAAGCGCCTGACAAAAGGCCATGTAATCGCTGTTCTTTTCAGTGATTTCAGCGTTTCCCGCCAGGCCGTTGGCCAGCAGGAGCACGGTGTCGTTGGTGGAGGTGTCCCCGTCCACGGAAATCATGTTGTATGTATCCTTGATATCCTGGCTCAATGCCTCCTGAAGCAGTTCCTTGCTGATGGCCGCGTCCGTGGTCACAAAGCTGAGCATGGTGCACATGTTGGGATGGATCATGCCTGAACCTTTGCACATGCCCCCGATGGTCACCAGGGCGCCGCCCAGTTCAAGCTGCACGGCCGCCTCCTTATTCTTCGTGTCTGTGGTCATGATGGCCTTGGAGGCAGCGGTGCCGCTCTCGGGACCAGCCTCAAGAAGAGGCGCCATGGCCTTAATCCCGGCCTCAATCCGGTCCATGGGAAGCTGTTTTCCAATCACGCCCGTGGACGCCACCAAAACGCCCTCCTGCGGTATCCCCAGGACCTGGGCCGCCGTTGCCGCTGTCCGGCTGCAGTACTCCATGCCTTCCTCACCGGTGCAGGCATTGGCAATCCCCGCATTGATGACCACTGCATGGGCCGCTGCACCGCCTGTCACCTGATTCTTATCCCACTTGACCGGAGCCGCCTTCACCACATTGGTGGTAAATGTACCAGCCGACCTGCAGGGGGCCTCGCTGTAAATCATGGCCATATCCTTCCGGTCCTTATATTTGATGCCTGCTGCGGTGGATGCTGCCTTAAATCCCTTTGCAGCCGTCACCCCACCGGATATTTTCTTTAATGCCGCTGTTCCGCTCATTTCCATTCCTCCGTCTACCTATCCGCGCTATCCTTAATCCACATCCATCCTGAATCCTCATAGTTGTTATGGATGGCGGGAATGAATTTTCAAACACCCCCAGCCGGTCAGCGCACGAACCTGGTTATATTCTCTTCATTTAATATAAATTCATAGCTGTTCACATCTTCCCGCTCCCTCCATCCAATCCCCTTCCAGAAGGCATTGCCCACATCATTGCTTTTAAATGCAATCAGGCTGATCTTACTCACGCCCTCCTTCTGAAGGGCCTCCATGGCAGCGCGCACCATCCGGTAACCAATCCCATGCTTTCTGTAACCCGGAGCAACGCACACATGGTAAAAACATCCGGTCCTTCCATCGTGGCCGCACAGGATGTTGCCCACCACATGGCCATTCTGGACAGCCACCACGCTGGTGGCAGGGTTCCTTTTAAGGAAACGCTCCACCCCTTCCTTTGAATCATCCAAGCTTCTGATGCCAAATCCCTTAATCTCCGTCCACAGGTCATATACCTGGCCGTAGTCTTCCATGGTCATCTCGCGGATGAGGATATCCATTGTTCCTGACATGTTCTGATAATTCCTTTCTTAAGGTAATCCTATGGAAATACCGGAATCTGCTTCAGTCCCGTATTCTCCGGAAGGCCGAACATCAGGTTCATGTTCTGGATGGCCTGGCCGGCCGCCCCCTTCACCATATTGTCAATGGCGCCCATCATCACAATCCGCCTGGTCCTTGGGTCTATCTTAAAGTTCACATCCGCAAAATTGCTGCCCTCCACCCAACGGGTCTGGGGCACCACGTCCTTTTCCAGGACACGGACAAAAAATTCATCCTTATAATACTTATCGTAAACAGCCCTTACCTCTTCATAGGTAACTTCCTTTGTAAGGGAACCATAGGCAGTCACCAGGATTCCCCGGTTCATGGGCACCAGATGGGGGGTGAAGCTGATGGTCACTGGCCTGCCCGCCGCATAGGACAGCTGCTCCTCAATCTCCGGCGTATGCCTGTGGGTTCCCACGCCGTATGCCTTGATATTCTCATTCACTTCACAGTACAGACTGTCCATCTTGGCGCCCCTGCCCGCGCCGGATGTGCCGGACTTGGCGTCAATGATGATTGTGTCAGGGTCTACCAGACCTTCCTTCACCAGGGGATATACGGATAAGAAGGAGCAGGTGGGGAAACAGCCCGGATTGGCAATGAGCCTGGCCTGCTTCACCCTTTCACGGTTGACCTCAGGAAGCCCGTATACCGCTTCCTCTAAGAACTGCGGGGAGGCATGGGTCATTTTGTACCATTCCTCATATACGGATACATCCTTAATCCTGAAATCAGCGCTTAAATCAATGATTTTAACCTTGGACAGGATTTCCTCATCCACCAGGGATGCGCATAAGCCCTGGGGTGTTGCCGTGAACACCACATCCACCTGTCCGGCCAGTTCCTTCATATTATCATCCATGCATTCCTCATCCACGATTTTATACATATTCGGGTAAAGGGACGCGTATTTCTGTCCGATGTAGCTTCTGGAACCATACCACTTAATCTCTATGTCATCCCTTTGGAGCAGAAGCCTTGCCAGCTCCCCTCCCGCGTATCCTGTGGAACCGATAATACCAACCTTAATCATACTCAGTCTCCTTATCCATATTTATAATTATAATGTAATAATCTTCCTTCGCATTTTCATTATAGTTACTTTTCCTTTAAAAGAAAAGCTTGTTTTACGGTTTTTATGCGCCGTATTTCCTTACCTGCCCCTCGATTTTCATAATTATACATTATAAATGCATAATATGCAAGTTTTTTTAAATATTTTATTTTTATACTTGCATTTTTCTGCATAATGTTGTATATTTATGAAAGTTCAATGAGATATGATATTTTCAGGAGGATATAAAATATGAAAGAGAAAGTAATTTTAGCTTATTCCGGCGGACTGGATACAACCACAATCATCCCGTGGTTAAAAGAAAATTTTGGATATGAAGTAATCTGCTGCTGCATTGACTGCGGCCAGGGCAATGAGTTAGACGGACTTGACGAGAGGGCCAAATTATCCGGCGCCTCCAAATTATACATAGAAGACCTGGTGGATGATTTCTGCGACAACTACATCATGCCCTGCGTAAAGGCCAATGCGGTGTACGAGTACAAGTATCTTTTAGGCACGTCCATGGCACGTCCCGCCATTGCAAAATGCCTGGTTGACATTGCCCGCAAGGAAGGCGCCACCGCCATCTGCCACGGTGCAACCGGCAAAGGCAATGACCAGATCCGTTTTGAGCTGGGCATCAAGGCCCTGGCGCCTGACCTTAAGATCATCGCTCCATGGCGCATGACCGATGTATGGACCATCCAGTCACGTGAGGATGAGATTGAATACTGCAAGCAGCACGGCATCGACCTTCCGTTTTCAGCGGACAACAGCTACAGCCGCGACCGCAACCTCTGGCACATCAGCCATGAAGGCCTGGAGCTGGAGGATCCGTCAAAGGAGCCTAACTATGACCACCTGCTGATGTTAAGCGTAAGCCCTGAGAAAGCGCCTGATGAAGCCGAGTACGTTACCATGACCTTTGAAAAAGGCGTTCCCACCAGTGTTAACGGCGAGAAGATGAAGGTTTCCGACATCATCCGCAAGTTAAACGAACTGGGCGGCAAGCACGGCGTCGGCATTGTTGACATCGTGGAAAACCGTGTGGTGGGCATGAAATCCCACGGCGTGTATGAGACGCCAGGCGGAACCATCCTCATGGAAGCACACCAGCAGCTGGAGGAACTGGTATTAGACCGCGCCACCATGGAGGCCAAGAAGGACATGGGCAATAAGCTGGCCCAGATTGTATATGAAGGAAAATGGTTCACCCCTTTGCGCGAGGCGGTCCAGGCATTTGTTGAGTCCACCCAGGAATACGTTACAGGCGAAGTGAAATTCAAACTGTACAAGGGCAACATCATCAAAGCCGGAACCACATCCCCATACTCCTTATACAGCGAATCACTGGCTTCCTTCACAACCGGGGACCTGTATGACCACCATGACGCCGACGGCTTCATCACACTGTTCGGACTGCCATTAAAGGTCCGCGCCATGAAGATGGCCGAGGCAAAGGCAGCCAAGAAGGATAACTGATTCATAGGAAAATGCCCCGCAGCCAGGTTTACGGTACGTACCGTCCTGGTGCAGGGCATTTTTTTCCTGTGCTTTTTATGATTCTCTATGTTGTTCCGTAATTTTCTGCACATGCCAGATAGCATGGTTCATCTAACTCCCACATTACGTTCAGGATACTGCTCCAGCGCTTCCATGCAGAATTCCTTCAGCAGCTGAATGTCCCCGTTTGATGCCTCTTTATGAAATGCCTCTATCTCTCCCGGCATCTCCTCACCATCTTCAAGATAACAGAGGATATCCAGGGTACATACATCCTGCCTCCTTCGCATGGATATGGCCAGGTTGGGTTCCGTCCCTCCCCAGTCAAACCCATCCGACCTGCCGGATGAAAACTCCTCCAGAAGGCAATGCAGGCGCTTAAGCTCCACGGTAAGGAAACAGGCAAGACGATTGGCGGCCGTATATCCGCCAAATTTTTTCCCGCAGTAAAGCATCAGCCAGTTGTTATCCCAATAGCTCTTGGTAGGATGGGGATACTCATAGCCGGTTACCTTAAGTTCAATTTCCTGATTGTCACCTTTTAATATCATCGCTTCTCCTTCAATGCAATCCCCGCAGCCCCCATGGCCCAGACCGCAGCCCCCATGCTGTTCCAAAATCGACGGCTACGAAGTACTGCCTGTGAAGATACTGACACCGTCAGAACTGGCTAAACAGGACAGCGTCGGCCTAAGGGAACCGTAACAGAACATCCGTACTACAGCGCGATATAATGGGGAATGATGTCCTCAAAGCTGCCGTCCTTCATCAGGAATCCCCGTGGTATGACGCCAAGCCGGGTAAATCCCAGCTTTTGGTACAGATGAAGGGCGGCTTCATTGCTTTTGACCACCGCGTTAAACTGGAGGATACCATACCCCAGCGCCTTCCCCTGTTCCATACAGTGGCGTACCAGCTTTTCGCCAATCTGACAGCCCCGTAAGTCCCATCTGACCGCGTAGCTGGCATTGCAGATATGTCCGCACCTTCCCACATGATTGGGATGCAGGATGTACAGGCCGGCAATCTCCCCACTGTCCACGTCAACCGCAATCCCGGTATAGGACTGTCCCAGGAAGAATTCCTCTCCCGTGGATTCTGTCAGGCAATCCATCTGCGGAAATGCATTCCCCTCTTCCACGATATGGTTCCATATCCGGATTGCCTCTTTTGTGTCTTCCTTTGTATATTCCCTTATCTGTATGTCCATGTGATATTCCTTCCTGTGGTATGTCTTGGTAAGTCATGATTTGCTTTCGTATGGCGCAATGCGTTTTCGTACATCGTTATGCGTGCCGTGATACATTAAGATATATAAAATCATGCAGCTATAGGCATGATATAGTCAGCGGTACAGCACGTAATCATTCATTTCCCTGGAAAACCCGGCTTTTTTCAGCAGTTCACCTGTCCCCTCGGGATATTCCCGGACAATCAGCCGTTTCAGTTCCGGAAACAGACGTTTCCCCTTGAAATCATTGACAAATATGGTAAGCGCCTGTTCCAGGCCATGGGGTTCAAACACCCGCAGGATCCTGCCCTGCCGCTCCAGGACAGCTGCCGCCCGCCCGCAGTGAAGGGCAGCCGCGGTGCCGGGTACATTGAGGAAATCCCTGTCCCCGGGCTGGGCCAGTGATTTCCCCCATATCTGGGCCGGGTCAGCGGCATTCAGCCAGATAATCCCATCCTCCGGGGCTTTCAATGCCGCCGTCACTCCTTCATACTCCTCTTTTCTGATAAACTGGGCGCCTGACATCCCTTCCACAAAGTATCCGCGGCGCACCTGGCCTGTGTACTCCCAGATGCGCAACAGTTCCATGGCGTCCTGGTAATTCAGGGCTGGCCGGCCGGTCCCGGCAGCTGCCCCCGTCTGGCCGGATTCCGGCAGATAAGGCGAACCTGCCAGACCAGAGGCAGCCCCTCGGAAGGTTTCCCTGCACATAACGGGCTGTTCCCTGAAAATAAGCTCCAGCCATTCTTCCATTTTCTTTGGCTTTGGCGGCCGCACGATGTCCCATCGGCCGGCGGAAAGGGCCATTACCCTGGCGCTCACCCGTTGTCTGGCCGTGGCCTTCTTTACTTTCTCCCGGTTCTGCCACTGTCTGACCGGGACAAAGCTGTCCGCACAGACCAACCCCTTTTCCGCCAGGCCAAGAAGCAGCTCCTGGGCGCTTTTTTCCTTCGGGATATCTGCCAGGAACTTTAAAAAGCAGGCCCCTCTTTTCTTCAGTTCCTCATAAATCCTCAGTTCCTCCCCTTGAAGGATTTCTTTTGTATCCGGCAGGGGCGCGTCCCAGTCAATGTCCTCGTACCGGCAAAAACAAAGGGAACCATCCGGGGACATTTTCCAGTAATAATCCCCTTCCCCAAGGATACGGTCCAGCATTCCTTCCGAATAATTACGGACGCGGCGGGGCAGCAGGACATTTTCCCAGAACCGGACAGGGAACATCCTTCCGCAATACAGATCAAGGGTCTTTTTCAGCTGTTCATCGGCCTGGGTATATGGCTTTGCCCGCTGGGCCAGCAGTGCGGCATAGTGGGCGCCCGGCTGGGTAGCTGTCTCATGGCGCAGGTTCTTAAGGGTGGACTGTCTGGCCCTGTCATAGAGCTTTTTGTGATAGAAAATCCCGTCCGCCTCCACGATTTCGCTGCGGCTGTACAATACATCCAGGATTGCCCCCACCCGTTCCCCGGGCAGGAAATACCGCTCTCCTATCTGCCCCGGCGTGTGCCCTCCCCGGTAACGCAGAAGGCGGCGCACAATAGCCGCGGCTTCCTCCGTCCCGTCCATGGAAAAAGCACGTTCATAATCCTCTTCCTGCTCCGCGGCAATCCACAGGCCCGGTTCAATATAGAGGGCCCGCCCCTGCGCGGCCAGGCTTGCCAGCCACTCCACAGGCACCTCAAGTTCCCCTGCCTCCAAATCCCCTTCTGTCATCAGCAGGGAATGCAGCTGCGCCTCATCCTGGGGAAGTTTTGTGCGTTCCAGCTGTTTCTCCAGGGCGGCAGGCGCGGGCCGGATTCCCTCCAGGTATTTAAGCTCATCATAGACAGCCTGACGGATACCGGGTGTGACGGGGGCATATTCGTACATTTCGGCGGCCTCCACCTGCCATTGCAGGGGCAGGGACATGGGGGAAGGCACCTCTGTGTAAACCTCCCTGACATGAATCAGGCCGGCCCGTATCTCATGAAGGACCTGAATCACGCCTTCTATGTCCCACTGGTCTTCCAGACATTCGCGTTTTGTCTCCCGGATCAGGGGGTGGTCCTTTTCATCCATCAGCGAATCCAGCATTTCCGTGCTCTTTAAGCGCTGCATCCACAGCGGCTGCCGGCCATTCTGCTTCATTCCCATCATCAGCGCCCTGGCAGCGTTATAGCGGAAGGCCATGCCGAACAACGGGGTGAGTGGAAGCATGGACTCCAGGGTTTCCCTTACCTGGTCAGGTTCAAGCCGGTACAGCAGCCCCTCCGGCATGGCATGGCTGCCATATGGATACAGCAGGAAGCCGTCCTCCTCGTCCACACATCCAATGTCAAAGCCGCAGGCATTCCTGACCATATGCTGAAGCAGAAGGGACAACGGGCCGTTCACCCTGCGGCCAAGCAAGGCGTGGACCATCACCTGGCGGCACCCGGTATGGTCGGTAAAATGTTCCACTACAATGGTCCTATTGTCCGGGAGCCCGCCTGTTGACTGTATCTGGCGTTCCAGAAAACCGGAGGCATTGATAACCGCCGGCCCATCCATCCCCAGCGCGGCCAGCTCTTCCCGGAGCCGCCCCTGCTCATGGGCATTTTCCAGGACGGCCAGGATTTTCCCGAATTCCCGGCTGGTCTTTAAGGTACGCCCCCTGATTTCCCCTTTCCAGAAGGGCAGCCTGGCCCCCTCTGGGGCTGCCTGGGATACATAGACCGTGTCCTTGTCAATCCCGGTTATCTTCCAGCCAAATGACCCCAGCATGAACTTATCTCCCAATTGGGATTCATAGACAAATTCCTCATCCAGTTCCCCAAGCTTTACCCCGTCCTCTGTCTTAGCGGTGTAAAGGCCTTTGTCCGGTATGGTCCCGCCGGCCGCCGTGGCCAGCATGCGGCTGTAGGCATCTCCTTCCACCCTCCCATGGATCCGGTCATACAGCACCCTGGGACGGACCGGGATATCCCGCCTGTGTTCATAATCCCCGGCCAGCATGGACAGGACTGACTTTATGTCCTCACCGGTCACACCCCGGAAGGGATAGGCGCGCTCCAGGACAGACAGGACGTCCTCCACGCGGTAGCCTTTCCCGTTAGCCATGGAGACCAGATGCTGGGCCAGCACGTCCAGGCACAGTCTTGGGGGCTTTGTGTGCTCCACGCCGCCCTGTCTCGCCACCTGGGCCGTCATTCCGCAGTAAACGCTCTCCGAAGCCGTCCTGGGATACATATACATGACACTGACCCGGCCCGGTCCATGGCCAGCACGTCCCAGCCGCTGCATGGTGCTGGAAACCGTGCGCGGGCATCCTACCTGGATTACCAGGTCCAGTTCCCCCACATCGATTCCCAGCTCCATGGATGAGGTTGCGCATAGAAGGCGCAGCCTGCCATCCCTTAAGTCCTGCTCCGCCTCTGCCCGCTGCTCCTTGGACAGGCTTCCATGATGCACCCGGGCAAACCCGTCCCCGCCCAGAAGATTTACGTAGTAAGCCAGTTTCTCCGCATACCGCCGCCCCTCGGAAAAGGCAATGACGCTGCGGCAGGACAGGCACTGCCGGTACACGGCCTGTCCCAGTTCCTCCCACACAGGGTCCTTGCGCCTGCCCTGTGCCGGTGTGGTTCCAAGAATCTCTATCCGGATCTGTTTTTCCATGGACGGTGCGCAGATGACCGCTGGTTCCGGGGACAGGTACGCGGCTGCCAGTTCCAGGGGTTCTATGGTGGCAGACAGGCCGATACGCTGAAGCGGCCTCTCACAGAGGCGGTCCAGCCGTGCAATGGACAGCATGAGATGGGCTCCCCGCTTTGTGTCAATCAATGCGTGAAGTTCATCAATGATTACCGCCCTTGCTGTCCTTAACACCTTCTGCCCGGTCATGGAAGTGAGCATCAGGTACAGGGATTCCGGCGTGATGATCAGTATGTGGGGCGGATGCTTCACCATCCTCTGGCGGTCCTTCTGAGGTGTGTCCCCGGTGCGGATTCCCACCTGGATGTCCAGGCAGACGGATTCGGCCGGACAGGCGGTTTGGGGCGGCCTGGCGGATCCGGCCATGTGGACAGCGCCCTCAAGGCGCTCCATCTCATGCCGTATCCCGTCCAAAGGCCGGTTCAGGTTTTCCCGTATATCCCCTGCCAGGGACTTTAACGGGGACACATAAATCAGATACAGTTCCTCCTTAAGCGTACCCTCCTGCGCCATGGCATACAGACGGTCTATGAAAACAAGGAATGCGGACAGCGTCTTACCAGTTCCGGTAGGCGCGCTGACCAGGACCGGATGGCCGGAGGCAATGGCCGGCCATGTGTCCTCCTGGACTTTTGTGGGCACGCCCAACTTGTCCTTAAACCACCTGGCGGTGGGTTGTGAAAATAGGTTTAATATATCTGTGGGCATATTTCCTCCATTTAGCTTGCATCTGTGAATCCTATCTCTTCTCATTCCTAAAACACGCTGGTGCTTACCAGATTATATCATTCCCACATTAATTATTCAATCCGCATCATCCGCGCAAAAAATCCCCGGTCAGCCGGAAGACCCAACTGTCTTCCGCCGCTGTCCGGGGACCATCATTGATAACACTATTATATGACTGTTTTATATACCTGGCTGATTGAGCTGATTAAACGAACCCGCATTACAGTGACTTTACAGCCTCCACCACGTTCTCAACCGTGAATCCGAACTTCTTAAACAGCAGTCCCGCAGGTGCGCTGGCACCAAAGCCCTTCATGGTAACGGCAGCGCCGTCCAGGCCGATATATCTGCCCCATCCAAAGTCTCCCAACGCTTCCACTGCAACCCTCTTCCTTACTGCCTTTGGAAGAACCTTTTCCTTGTATTCCTCAGACTGCTCCTCGAATACATCCATACACGGCATGCTGACAACACGCACATCCACGCCTTCCTTTGCCAGTTCAGCCTTTGCGCCTACTGCCAGATGGGCCTCAGAACCAGTAGCAATGATGATTGCATCCGGAACTTCCTTGGAAGAATCCTCCAGGATATACGCTCCCTTTAAGGCTTCCTTGCTGGAGCCGGCCAGCTGGGGCAGGTTCTGCCTTGTAAGCACAAGGGCGGTAGGTGTCTTCTGGGAAGATACCGCGCTGTACCAGGCCGCTGCTGTCTCTGTTGCGTCAGCCGGACGGAATACGTGGAAGTTCGGCATGGAGCGCAGCATGGCCAGCTGCTCAATGGGCTCATGGGTAGGTCCATCCTCGCCCACGCCAATGCTGTCATGGGTAAATACAAAGGTCAGCGGCACGCCCATCAGCGCGGACAGCCTTGCCATTGGCTTGGTGTAATCACTGAACACAAAGAAAGTGGAGACAAATGCCCGCAGTCCTCCGTGAAGCATCAGGCCGTTTCCAATGGCTGCCATGGCCAGTTCGCGCACACCGAAGTGCAGGTTGCGTCCGGCATAGTTATCCTTGGAGAAATCCCCCATATCCGCCATATAGGTCTTGGTGGACGGAGCCAGGTCGGCTGCGCCGCCAATGAGGTTAGGCATCAGGTTCTTAAGCTTCTGAAGCTGCTTGCCGGATAAGCTTCTGGTTGCATCCGGCTTCTCATCGTATGCCCAGTACTCCTCGCAGTCATATGCCGCCTTAGCCAGTTCCGGATTATGGAACTTGTCCCACATATCCTTCATTTCCGGATACTTCTGGCAGTATTCGTCAAATAAGGCATTCCACTTTTCCTCTGCCTTGGCACCCTTTTCAGCATGTGCCTCATAATTGGCATATACCTCATCCGGTACATAGAACGGTTCCATGGATGGCCAGTTCAGGTTCTCCTTCATGGCAGTTACATTATCATCACCCAGAGGCTCGCCGTGAGCGCTGGCCTTGCCCTGCTTAGCCGGGCAGCCGTAGCCGATCTGGGTCTTAACCGTAATAAAGGAAGGACGCGCGGTATCCGCCTTTGCCTCCTCGATGGCTCTGCCGATGGCATCCAGGTCATTGCCGTCCTCCACAGTCAGCAGCTGGAATCCAAACGCCTCCATGCGCTTTTGCACGTTCTCCGTAAATGCGATGTCCGTGCTTCCCTCAATGGAAATCTTATTGGAATCGTAGAACACGATCAGCTTGCTAAGGCCCAGGGTCCCTGCCAGGGAAAATGCCTCGGAGGAAATACCTTCCATCATGCAGCCGTCCCCGCCCAGCACGTAAGTATAATGGTCAACCACAGGGTATCCGTCCTTGTTAAACACGGCTGCCAGATGGGACTCAGCCATCGCCATGCCCACGGCCATGCCCATACCTGCGCCCAGGGGTCCTGTGGTGGCCTCAACGCCAACCGTATGTCCGTATTCCGGATGTCCCGGTGTCAGGGAATCCATCTGACGGAAATTCATCATGTCTTCCTTGGTCAGGCCATATCCAAACAGATGAAGCAGCGAGTAAAGAAGGGTTGATCCATGGCCTCCTGAAAGGATGAAGCGGTCCCTGTTCTTCCACTGGGGATTCTTAGGATTATGGTTCATATGGTTGGCCCAAAGCTCGTAAGCCATGGCTGCCGAACCCAGCGGAAGTCCCGGGTGGCCTGATTTTGCCTTCTGTACAGCGTCTGCTGCGAGAACGCGGATTGCGTTGACTGACATGGTATCAATCTGATTCATAGTTCCCTCCATTCCGATGCCCTGGGGCATCACAATACATCTCATTATGTTATTTTTTTACCAACTGTCCTATATTATACCAACTGATGCAATGCAGGGCAATACCCTTTCTTGCATTTTTCTGTGCAATATTTTGCGTCTTTGTGCGTGATTTTGCGAATATAAAACTATTATTATAAAAAAATAATATTTTCAACACAGTTTTATCACATTTTAAATTTAAAACTATTTGGTAAATATGCGTATAAATAACAGACGGGAGGAAACAACCAGTGATTGAAGTGAAAAATCTTGTAAAGGATTATGGCGGCCATCTGGCAGTGGATCATCTGAGCTTTACAGTGGAAGACGGTCAGATTTACGGCTTCCTTGGTCCCAACGGCGCCGGAAAATCCACCACCATGAACATCATGACCGGTTATCTGGGCGCCACAAAAGGAGAAGTATTAATCGATGGCCATAATATACTGGAGGAACCGGAACAGGCAAAAAAATGCATGGGTTATCTTCCTGAGGTACCGCCCCTGTATACGGATATGACCGTATATGAGTACCTTGTATTTGCCGCAAAGTTAAAAAAGCTTCCAAAAGACAGCATTAAGGCCTCCATCAGCGAGGTCATGGAACTGGTTAAAATCCAGAATGTGAAGGGGCGCCTGATACGCAACCTTTCCAAGGGCTACCGCCAGAGGGTGGGAATGGCCCAGGCCATCCTCGGCAAACCGGATGTAATCATCCTGGATGAGCCCACCGTGGGACTGGATCCCAAACAGATTATCGAGATTCGGGATATGATCCGCGAATTGGGCAGGAAGCATACTGTCATACTCAGCTCCCATATCCTCTCAGAGGTCAGCGCTGTCTGCGACCACATCATGATCATTTCCCATGGAAAGCTGATTGCCAGTGATACGCCGGAAAACCTGGAGCGCCAGCTGGAGGGGTCCGCGGGACTGGAACTGGACGTAAAGGGCTCCAGGGATGACATCATGAACCTGCTGATGCCCATTTCCGCCATCACTGTAAGCAGCGCGCTTCAGGAGGAAGGGAGTCCGGTCTGTCATCTGAGCCTCCAGACAGACAGAAACGCCCTGAACCAGACAGAAGATATCCGCGAGACCTTGTTCTATATGTTTGCGCAGAACCATATGCCCATCCTCTCCATGTCAACATCCAGGGCATCCCTGGAGGAGGTCTTCCTGGAACTGACGGAAGAAGATTCCATGAAAGACGGAGATTCCCTGAAGGACGGAGATTCCCTGAAAGACGGGGATTCCTTGAAGGACGGGGATTCCTTGAAGGACGGGGATTCCTTGAAGGACGAAACGCTCCCCAAAGAACAGCCTGACAAAGAGGAGGAGGAAAACAATGAAAGCGATTTATGAACGTGAACTGAAATCCTATTTCTATTCCATGACCGGTTATGTTTTCATAGCCTTTGTAACCATGTTCATAGGCATTTACTTCATGGTCTACAACATGATTAACGGGTACCCCTATTTTTCCTATACCCTTAGCTCCACCCTGATGATACTGATGATTGCAGTGCCCATACTGACCATGCGCAGCATGTCGGATGAACGCCGTTCCCGTACCGACCAGATGCTGCTTACGGCGCCCGTGTCTGTCTGGGACATTGTCCTGGGAAAATACCTTTCCATGGTCACCATCTTCGCAATCCCCATGGCCATTGCCTGCCTCTGTCCCTTAATCATCAAGGCAAACGGCACCGCATACCTGGCTGAGGATTACGCCTCCATACTGGCATTTTTCCTTATGGGCTGTGTATACATTGCCATCGGCCTTTTCATATCTTCCCTTACGGAAAGCCAGCTGATTGCGGCGGCAGGTACATTCGGAATCCTCTTGCTTTTAATCCTGTGGCCCGGGCTTTTAAATTTCCTGCCCACCACTGCCTATGGCTCCCTGGCCGGGCTTCTGATTCTCTGGAGTCTTGTATGCTTCATCCTGTACCGCCTTACGGGCCACATCCCCCTGTCCCTTGGACTGGAAATACTGGGGGCTGCCGGGCTTATCGGGACCTATCTGATAAACCAGCGCCTTCTGGAGCATGGGCTGAAAGACATCCTGGAGAAAATCGTCCTGACCGATGTATTTGATTCCATCGTCAACACCCATATCCTGGATATCGGGGGACTGGTGTACTATGTGAGCATGGCCGGCGTACTTCTGTTCCTCACGGTGCAGGCCACCCAGAAACGGAGATGGAGCTGACAGACCGGTCTGGCACTGCATTGCATAAGTTCCTGTGATAGAACGCCCGCCATATGCACACCCCAACAGCAAGGAGGAAGAAATGACAAGAAAACTAAAAAAGGGCAGCTACATGGCAGTCTTCACCATTGTGGTCATTGCTGCCATCATTATTGTGAATCTGATTATAGGAAAAATTCCGGCAAAATACATGAAGCACGATTTAAGTTCCAGCCAGATCCTTACCCTGGGGGACACAACCAAAGATCTTCTCAGTAATCTTGACAAGGACGTAACCATCCATATCGTGGCCAGCCCCGATACCGTGGATGAACGAATCACATCCTTTGTCAAGCTGTACGCGGACCAGTCCGGCCATATCAAGGTATCGGAGGATGACCCGGTACTGCACCCGGATATCCTGACCACCCTGGATACACAGACCAATCAGATCCTGGTCACCTGTGATGCCACCGGCAAAAAAACCGCCATCCCTTTCAGCGATATCATCCAGATTGATTTAATGGCCTATTACCAATACCAGCAGATACATGAGACAGCCTTTGACGGCGAGGGACAGATTACCAGCGCCATCAACTATGTGACAAATGAAAACAGGACCACCATCTATACCCTGTCCGGGCATCAGGAAGCAGCCCTGTCCCCCACGGTCACTGACGCCATGGATAAGTCAGGCATGGAAACCAAGGAGCTGAACCTGCTGACCGACAGCGCGGTCCCGGAAGACTGCAGCCTGCTGATCATCAACAATCCGCAAAAGGATATCAGCGAGGATGAGAAAACCACCCTTACCGATTACCTGAAAAACGGCGGACACCTGCTGCTGCTGGCAGGCACCACCCAGGACACGCTCACCAACCTGACCTCCCTGTGTTCCATGTACGGAATGGATTTAAGGAACGGTTTTGTGGCAGATCCGGCGCCCCAGCATTTTTACAGCAACAATCCTTTTAATGTGATTCCGGACTATGACTTCTCAAGCGGCCTCTTAACAGGCGTGGATTCCGGCCAGGCGGCCCTGGCAGTCCAGCCCTCCGGCATGACCATCCAGGAAAACCTGAGGGAGGGCCTGAGCGTTTCCCCGTTCCTTACCACCTCTGATTCCGGAATCCTGGTTGACCCTGTTACCCAGGAAAAAACAGAGGGCGCATATATACTTGGGGCCACCGCAGTGGAAACGGTCAATGAAGAAGAGGATACATCCTCTGTGTTCACGGTCATCGCGGCGCCGGCCTTCATTGACAATGATATCCTGATGCGTTTCCCGAACATTTCCAACCTGGCCATATTCATGAATGTGGTATCCTACAAGCTGCCGGGCATCACTAACCTGTCCATCCCCAGCAAGAGCCTGGATATTACCTATAATATGATAACATCGGGCGGGTTATGGAGCGCCCTGTTCATCATCGTCATTCCGGTCCTCTTCCTGATTGCTGGTTTTGTAATCTGGATGAAGCGCCGTAAACTGTAAGGAGGCAATCTGAATGAAAAAGAAAGTAAACGCCCTGGTCCCTGCCGCCGCTGTCCTGATCATACTCTGCGCCGCTTACGGCCTCATAACATGGCACCAGCACAGGAAGGCGGATGAGCTGGCAGGGCAGGCAGAGGACAGCCAGATTTATGTGACCGACATCCAGGGGCTCACTTCCATCAGCTGGGAAAAAGACGGCCAGGGACTGGCTTTTAAAAAGGAAGGCGATACCTGGTATTACCAATCTGATAAGGACTGTCCCATCCGCCAGTACACGGTTACCACGCTGGCAGACACGCTGTCCCGTTTAACGGCTGAGCGGGAACTGGAAACACCTGACAGCCTGGATTCCTACGGGCTTAACCCTGATGCCGTCAAGTTTGTCATGACATCAGAAGACGGTACGTCCAGGACCCTGATGATTGGAAACCAGGTGGCGGGCACAGGTGACACAGCCGCCGGATACGCCAGCACTGCTGCTGAATATTATGCCTGTCTGGAAGGCAGCGGCCAGGTATATACCATAGGGAGCTACCTGGCCGAGACATCCGGCAAAGGCCTTTACGACTTTGTGGAGACAGAATCCCTCCCCTATGTAACCGGGTCCGACATAAAGGAAATCACGGTTACCAGGAATGGAACCACCTCCAGATTCTCCAAAAAGACAGTGGACGCGGATAATAATATTGCCTGGTACAAAGGCTCTGCTGATAATGAGGCGGACCGTCTCCCGGACAACGCCGCCCCCAACAACCTGGCGGAAGCCATCAGCGGGCTATCCATCCAGTCCTGTACCACCTACAAGGCAACGGATGAGGAGCTGGGAAGCTACGGTCTCTCCACTCCCGCAATGACGCTTTCATGGACCTATGAAAAAGGCGGGGATACAGGGACCGTCGCCCTTTCCATCGGAAGCCCGGATGATGAAGGGACCGGATATTATACCAGGTTGGATGATTCCCGGGCCATTAACCTGATTTCCAAGGACGCTGCTGAAAAATGCCTGAATGCCGTGTATCCGGAATAAGATATCCGATACAGAAGGACGCCAAAAGACGCTCATGCCGAATTGCTGAGCGTCTTTTCCTTCATCCATTCTTATATGATCCTTTTCCACCCTTCCCCCATATGTTTCTGCCCATGCGCCTTCCCGCCCTTTCCCCATCCGTTCCGGCCCATGCGTCTTTCCACTCTTCACCCATCCGCTCCGGCTCAAGCCCCTTCCCGTTCTCTTCCCATCCGCTCCGGCCCAAGCCCCTTCCCGTTCTTCCCATCCGTTCCGCCTCAAGCCCCTTCCCGCGCTTCCCATCCGTTCCGCCTCAAGCCCCTTCCCGCGCTTCCCATCCGTTCCGCCTCAAGCCCCTTCCCGCGCTTCCCCCTCATAACGGTCATGCAGCACAAAATGGTTTTTCTGGAAATCCAGGATTCCTTCGGTGCGCATCTTGCTCAGTTCATTGGACATGGCGCTCCGGTCCACGCACAGGTACTCTGCCAGTTCCTGCCGGTTATGGGGAATGTCAAAGGCCCTTCCGCCCTGGGAGATGGCCTGCTCCGACAGATAGGAGAGCAGCTTTTCCCTGGTGGACTTCCTGCATACATGCTCCAGTTTATTCTCCAGCTTCACATTGTGTTCCGACACAAGCCGCAGCATATTATGGATGAACCTGGTATGGAATTCGCAGGCCAGGGAACAGAAGGTAATCATCCTCTGATAGTTCAGGAACAATGCCTCACAGGGTCCCTCCGTCACCACGCTCACCGGAAGCACCGGCGTCCTTGCGCATGAATAGGACTCCCCGAACAGTTCCCCTTCCCTGATATGGTAAATCATCTCCTGCCGCCCCCAGAAATTCTCCTGTATCACGCGCGCCCTGCCTTTTAACAGGATCAGCACCTTATTGACCGACTCACCCATACGGAAGATATACTCCCCGTCCTCATAGGGAACCTGCTCCGCTGCGCAGCACTTTAAGAGCGTGTAAAGCTCGTTATCATTAATCCCATAGAATAATGGAGATTTTTTCACACGGTGAAGATATTCCTCCATACTCTCCCCTCTTTCTGTTGTTTTTACAACTGGCACGATGTAAATATTATATATTTAATTATAAAATACGTCAAGATATTGTTTTTGGCAGGCCTGTTACGGACGCCAAAGGGATAAAGCCCCCGGATTCCCCAAGCCATGGATCCAGGTCCTTTACCCCTTTGTCTTTTGTATCATCCTGCAGCCTTAAGCCTTTCTGCCCCTGCTGTTTGTTATATACATCTGTCCTTCCATTGGCCGATATGATGCCAATGCGCACGCCGGCGCATATTACTCCGCCAGCATTTTTTTATAGATTCCGATCACCTGCTTCATGGCCTCCTGGCCCGGAGCGCCTATGGTGATACGCTTTTCCACACAGGTCTTCATGCTGATGGCATCATATACATCCTCTTCGAACACAGGGCTTATCTGCCTGTATTCCTCCAGGGAAAGGTCGTCCAGGGCAATACCTTTCTGAATGCACAGAAGAACCAGCTGGCCAACGATTCCGTGGGCGTCACGGAAGGGAACGCCTTTGCCCACCAGGTAGTCTGCCGCGTCCGTGGCATTGGTAAAGCCGTTCTTTGCGCTGGCCTCCATCACGTCCCTGCGGAAACTCATGGTAGATATCATGCCTGTAAAAAGGGCCAGACAGCCTTTCACCGTATCAATGGCGTCAAAGGTGAGCTCCTTGTCCTCCTGCATGTCCTTGTTATAAGCCAGGGGAATGCCTTTCATGGTGGTCAGAAGGGAAACCAGGGCGCCGTAAACCCTTCCGGTCTTGCCGCGGATCAGCTCCGCAATGTCCGGGTTCTTCTTCTGGGGCATGATGGAGCTGCCTGTACTGTAGGAATCATCTATTTCCACAAAACGGTATTCATTGGTGTTCCAGATGATGATTTCCTCACAGAACCGGCTTAAATGCATGGCAATGGTGGACAGGGCGCTAAGCAGTTCAATCAGATAGTCCCTGTCAGCCACGGAATCCATGGAGTTTAACGTGGGTCCGTCAAACCCCAGAAGGCCGGCTGTATATTCCCGGTCCAAGGGATACGTGGTGCCTGCCAATGCGCCGGAACCCAGCGGACAGTAGTTCATGCGCCTGCGTATGTCCCAAAGCCTTGAACGGTCCCTTGAGAACATCTCGAAGTATGCTCCCATGTGGTGGGCCAGGGTGATTGGCTGGGCTTTCTGAAGATGGGTAAATCCCGGCATGAAAGTATCTATATTGGCTTCCATGATTACCAGAAGCTCCTTTAACAGGTCTTTTACCAGCTTCTCTATCTCATCAATCTCATCCCTTGTATAAAGCTTCATATCCAGTGCCACCTGGTCATTGCGGCTGCGCCCTGTGTGGAGGCGTTTGCCCGCATCCCCCACGCGCTCTGTCAAGGTTCCCTCCACAAAAGAGTGGATATCCTCATATCCGGAATCGGGGGATATAGTCAGCCGTCCGTTCTCCAGATCGGATAAAATGCTTTCCAATCCGCGGATAATATCATCCCTGTCCTGTACAGTGAGAATCCCCTGCTTTTCCAGCATCTTCACATGGGCAATGCTGCCCTCTATATCCTGGTGATAGAATTTCTGGTCAAAGGACAGGGACTCGTTAAAATTGTGTACCAGCTGGTCTGTTTCCTTGGTAAAACGTCCACCCCATAATTTCATGGCTGTTATCTCCTTACTTTTTCGTATTTTTTCTGCTCTTTGCGTTTGACTGTGTATCCAACCAGCACAATCATGCCCAGAACCGCGGCCGATGCCCCGGTAATCCACGCCCCGGTGCGAAGCCCCTCGGGCTCATATGTCATGCTGATTTCATGGGTTCCCCCGCTTAAGTCCACGGCCAGGAAGGTATCGAAAAGCTTTCTCGGCGTCACTTCTGCGCCGTCCACCGTTATGGTCCATCCCTTGTCATAAGGAATGCTGGTATACATGACGCCCGGATCCTCTGCCGTGATACTGCCCTTAAGGGATGTATCGGTCCAGCTGGTCAGTGTGATGGGGCTGGCGTTCATCTGTCCATAAACAGCCTTCAGCCCCTCTGGGTTGAACCTCCACACCTCGGCCTGCAGGGTAGGGTTCCCGTCATCCCGGGATTCCAGGTAAACCTGCTCATCCTTGGTAATGCGGCCCAGTTCAAGGAAATATCCCCTGTCCACATTATCAAAGCTGTCGGAATGTTCTCCCACGGTAACGGATACTTCCTTTACTTTTTTATTGGTCACATATACATAGTAATCCCCGGTTGCCTCTGCTGTAAATGACAGCTTCCTGCCTTCCGTGACGCTGTCATTGGGAATCAGCACGTGTTCGGTTCCCAGCACATCACACAGGTCATTCTGTACCAGGGCCGGATTGCCGGAATCCGTGATCCAGTTCGCCTCCACATCCTTCGGCAGCATGAAGGCAACCGGAAGCGTGTATGCATTTTCATAAAGCCATACGCCGCCCTTGCGCCCCGCCTGTTCCATCAGGATTCCTGTGGGCTGCTGGTCCGGGTAAAGCCCATACAGAACCGAGAACAGGCTGTCCACCAGCGGGGTGCTTCCTGTAATGCTGTATGCATTGGTGGAACTCTCACACCCCAGCACCCGGAAGAAATCGGACAGGGACGCATCTGCGGTGGAAGAAAACAGGGATACGGACGGGAAATTCATCCATGCGCCGTCATTCTTCGTCTTCCTGTCTGACTTTTCCACCCGGTAAAACGTATTCGGCTTCAGGTTCCAGATTAAATCCTGCACATCCTGGTTATCCTTCACATACGCGGTCCTGCTGGTAGTGGGCACGCTGGTAACCGCTGTATTGACAGCAGCCTCAATGGATACCACGGCCAGTGCGGTCAGTATGATGGCATCCAGGCTCCATCTTCCCTTTTTATATTGGTACACCAGCCCTGCGTACATGGCAATGAACAGGATGGCAACGTAAAACACGGAAAAATGATACTGTTCCGGGTTATCCACCAGCTTCTCTGCCAGAAGTATGAATATGACCGCCCCCCAGAAAGCAAGGCAGATATGTTTCCACGGCGTTTCCCGAAGGCCCGTATAGGCCTGATAACACATCACCAGCATCAATGCGATGTAGATGAAGGACTGTCTGCAGGGCAGGCTGTTGGGGAAATGGAAGCCATGCCATATAAAGTTCAGCATATTAACGGAAAAGCTGGCATAAAACAGCAGCAGCAGGCCGCAGTACACTGCCTTTTCCCTGAATGCAACCTTCCGGCTGCCCAGATACAGAAGGAAAAACATAAGCACGGCAACGCCGCAGTATAGATTGGGCCAGTGGTCCAGCCCGATTTCCGTGCCCACATTCCCTATATGTCTGGCAATCATATCAAAAATGGAGAAATAGGAGGAAACGGTCTTGGGGAAATCAAAATTCCCGGAAGCAGTTGCCTGAAGCGCGTATATCTCCGGCAGCAGCACAACCGCCGCCAGTCCCCCGGCCAAAAGGGAATATACAGCAAAGCGGACACCGGTCACCGCCAATCTCCCCAGTCCCTTCGGAGGGTTTATGATTACCTGGGCAATGACATAGATGACCATGAAAATACATATCATGATGGATATATAATAATTGGAAAGGATGGAAAGTCCCAGGGTAATACAGTATAGCAGACCACTCTTCCCCTTTACCAGCCGCTCAAGCCCAAGGAGGATCAGCGGGAACAACAGGATGCAGTCCAGCCACATGATGTTCCAGCTATAAGCCGCCATATAACCGCTCAGCGCATAAAAAATCCCAAAAAGCCCAACCCCAAAATCCCTGGTCCCAAAATGCTTTTTCAGATACCAGGCAAAGCTAAGCCCGGACAGTCCAATCTTCAGCACGATTACCAGTGTCATGAACTCTATGATGAACTGCTTGGGACAGAACATCAGAAGCCAGTTCACCGGACTGGCCAGATAATAGGCATAAAGGGCTGAAAAGTTCACGCCCATGCCAATATCCCAGCTGTACAGCAGGCTCCCCCCATGGGTCAGCTTATACTGGAACTCCGAAAAAAACGGGGCATACTGGTGATACATATCCGTCCTTAAAAAGCTTTCCTCCCCAAAGGGGAAAATGCCTCTCTGGGCAAATATGATGATCATAACAATGACCGGCACGAAAAATGCCGCAGCCAGGCCATCCGATGGCTTTAACAGGCGCAGGCTGCGTATGGGCCCGCCCTTTCTCCGGCCCGAAGGCCAGTCCTGTCCTGCATCCGGCTTCCACACGGCTTTTGTTTCCTGCCTGCGCCTGGGTTCTGCCTGTGGCTGCTGCTCCGGCCAGCCGCCCTGATCCCGCTCCGGCTGTCCGTCCCGGGGCCACTCCATTCCATCGTCCAAATCCCACTCAGCCTCAGGGTCCGGGCCATTGTCCTGCAGCCAGTCCGGTCCGCCGTCCAGGTCCACTGTCCCTTCCGGCTTCCCGCCCCTGGCCGGATTCCGAAGGCCGGATTTTTTCTCTTTCTCCGCTTTCCTAAAGGCTTGTTTCTGCCCTGCCTGTTTTTCCTTTTTTTCTTTCCGTGAATCCTTGGCAGCTTCCTCCGGCGCATGTTCCTGCGAAGGGGGCTGTTCCTCATTCTTTATCTCTTCTACACCGGGAGCCTTGTTCGGCATATTCTGTACTCCAATCTCTTCCTGCTCCCCGGAAAAAGCCCATTCCTCCCTGGCCATTTCCTTGAAGCCTTTTATCTTCTGTTCTTCTGCTGTCTCCTGGTCCGTATCCATCCCCGGAGTTTTATCCTGCATGGGCGCCTCCGGTTGAACCAGCTTTAAAATTGCATCCAGCTCACGTTCAACCCGCTCGATCTCATCACGTTCCATCACAGTCACCTTTCCCTACTCAGGCTTATTCTTAAATATCCACAGCTTGCTGAAAACATAATTCAACACCATGTTAAGCACAGAGGACGTGAATTTGCAGAATAATTCATATATGAATCCCCTGTCTCCCCCCAGCTTCACCATGACCACCATCAGGACCCATGTGACCACACCGGAAAATGCCCTGGCCGCCACAAACGCCCCTGCCTCCTTCACAAGGTAGGAGGAACTCATATTATAATTGCGGAAGACAATCAGCTTGTTCACCACATAGGCAAACAGAACGGCTGCCATCCAGGACAGGGCCTGGGATATCCCCACCCCTATATCCACATGTCTTAAAACCGTATATACGGCAAAGTCCACTGCCGTGGTGAGGAAACCACATATCAGGTAACTTACCGTTTCATAATTCACACATTTTTCCCATATCTTATGCAGCATGTTTGCTCCTTTGGAAATCAAGGTATCCTTTCCTTATTATATTCATGGAATCCAGCCTTCCTGAAACGGCCGCACATTCTTTTCCATCATACCATACCTTTTAGCGCCTTTCAACAAAGAGGTGCGTTTTGATTGAGGATTGAATGTGTCAGGGCACTGATTTTATGGCGCGGCTCAGCGGGCCGCGGAATCCGGGGCCAGGAATCCCTCCGCGCCTTGGGTATAATGCAGGGTCCCGTCTTCCGTCATGAATACTGCGTATATTCCATCCATGCTTTCTATGAGCTCCATACCCTTCTCAAGCCCAAGGGCAAAGCAGGTGGTGCTTAAGCCATCGCCGTCCACGGAAAGAGGGGAAATGATTGAGACCTGAATCAGGCCGTTTTCATACGGATAACCCGTGGACGGGTCCAGTATATGGTGATAATTCACGCCGTCTTTTATGAAATGCCGCTCATAGACGCCGGATGATACCACGGACATATCGGTAATATCCAGGGCAGCCACTGTTTCGGTATGGGTGGCATAGGGCTTCTGGAGCCCGATTTTAAAGGGACTGCCGTCAGGACGGCTGCCAACGCACAGTACGTTGCCTCCCAGATTGATTACAGCGCTGTTCACGCCCTTTCCTTTCAGATAAGCCTTCATCTCATCTGCAATGAAACCTTTTGCAATGGCCCCAAGGTCAATGGTGGTCCCATCATTTAAAAAGGTCATCTGATTCCCGTTCAGTATGACATTTTCATATCCCACCTTTTTCAGGTCCTTTTGGATTTCATCGGGCTGCGGGACCTGCGGGTCCTTGCCGGTAAAATCCCAGAGCGTGCTTAAGGGTTCTATGGTAATATCAAAGGCCCCCTCTGAAATACGGCTGTATTCCAGCCCTTTTTGCAGGACACGGGCTGTCCCATCGGATACCGTGAAGGTGCGCTCCCCTGGTTTTCTATGGTTCATCCGGTAAACCTCACTGCCTTCCAGGGTTTTGCTGAGAAGCTTCTCATAATCAGAGCACAGCTCCATACAGCCGTCCAGGATGGTTTCGTCCTGGGAGTCATAGAGGGTCACCGTGATGAACGTGTTCAACAAAAAAGACGACCGACTGACAGGATCTGCATTCTTCCTGCTGCATCCTGCCAGCCAAGCCGTACCTATTACGATTATACTGATGATGAACAATATCCTTACGCCTGTGTTTTTCATGCCTTTCATTCTATCACTGCACTTTGTAAAAGTCAAGACTGATGCCCCCTTGCCCAGGCTTTTTCCGCGCTGCCTTTTTCCATGCTTATTGCCTAAGGTATGTTTGAAAATACCTTCAGTCAGCCGTAGCGGTTTCCTCAAGGAATTCTGACTTCACTGCATCCTGTATCCTCTTAAGCAGTTCAGGCGCCTTTCCTCCCACGGGCCTGCCGTCTATTTCATCCGCCGACATGCACAATTTGGTGGAGGAAGTGACCAGCACCTCATCGGCATCCATCAGTTCCTTAAGGGTATAGGGAGTCTCGCTTACAGGAATTCCCAGTTTTTTACAATTTTGAATCAGATGGGACCTTGCAATGCCGGGAAGGATCAGGTTATCTGCCGGGGCAGTGTACAGGATTCCTTCCTTTATGATATGGCAGTTGCTGTGCGCACATTCCGTCACCCGGCCGTCCCGGTGGAAAACAGCTTCCTGGCACCCGGCCTCACTGGCTTTCTGGGCAGCCATGACGCTGGGAATCAGGTTCAGGGTCTTTATATTACAATGGAAGAAACGCGTGTCCTCCACGGTTATCAGCTTGATCTTCTCTGTCAGCTCCGGCGCTTTCTGGGGTTTTAACATAATCCAGAGATTGGCTGGGCAGTTTACCGGAAACTCATGGGAACGCACGGCCGTGCCTCTTGTCACCTGGTAATATACAAACAGACTGCCTGTGTCCATTTTCCTGACCAGGTCATTTAACAGGGCCTTAAGCTCCTCCTTGGTACAGGGCATCTGTATCTTCAGAAGTCCTGCGTTGTTGAAAAAGCGGTCCACATGCTCGTCCAGGGCAAATATATGATAGTTGCGGCAGGGACCCGCGTCATACACACCGTCCCCGAACCAGCATACCCGGTCATTCATGGGGATGGTCATATTATCAATCTCGTCATACCTTCCATTATAATAACCCAATGTCTTCATTTCTCATCGTCTCCAATCGTCCATGTGTTCAGAAGCGCTTTTTCTCCTCTTCCGGAATAGCGGAATAAACATTTTTGATTTCTTTTAATACAAAATGCGTCCTGGTGGCCGACACACCTGGTATGCTCTTGATGGTCCTGTGTATGCTTTCCAATTCATCTGAGGAGGAACAGGATATCTTCAGCACAAAATCATAATCCCCTGTCAGATAGTAACAGTCCAGTATATTGGGATGTTCCAGGATCACCTCGGTAAATGAGTCGTGGAACCTTGGATGTTCCAGGCTGATCTCCATCAGGGCCGTCACATCGTTGCCCAGGGCCTTTGCATCCACCCTGACCGTGTATCCCTTTATGATCCCGGCTTCCTCCATTTTCTTAATACGGTCCAGCACAGCCGACACAGACAGATGGATGGCCTTGCTGATGTCAGATGCTGTCTCCCGTCCATTCTCTTTTAGTATGTTCAGTATTCTGTAGTCCAGTTTATCCATGTTAACCCCCTGCTGTTTTCCTTTTCAAAATTCCGGTTCTGGTATATACTGGTATAGTATAACATAAAAATACCAGGAGTTGAATATGAATCTTTCTTATTTGAAGTACGCCGTTGAAGTGGAAAAAACCGGTTCCATCACAAAAGCAGCCCAGAATTTCTATATGAACCAGCCCCATCTGAGCAAGATCATCCGGGAACTGGAGCGGGATCTGGGATGCCCCATATTTGACCGCACCAGCCGCGGCATGGTGCCCACCAGGCGCGGGGAAGAATTCCTCCGGTATGCCAAGGCCATCCTGGCCCAGGAAGAACAGATCGAGGCCCTCTGCGTTAAAAACAGCGAACGGGCCCTGGAGGTCAGCTTAAGCGTACCCAGGGCCACCTATATTTCCTATGCGTTTACAGATTACCTGAAGGACATGCGGGCATTTCCCAGCGTCAGCCTCAGCTATAAGGAGACCAACTCCAAGGATACCATACGCGGCGTGTCCTCCAAGGCCTTTGACCTGGGGATCATACGCTGCCAGGCCCTATACGAACATTATTACATGAAAATGCTTCAGGATGAGAATCTGGACTGGAAGGAGCTGTGGGAGTTTTCCTGCAACGTGCTCATGTCCCCCAGCCATCCCCTGGCAGACAGGGACAGCCTTACCTATCTGGATTTTACGGACTGCCTGGAGATTGTCCAGGGCGATATCCAGAACCCTTCCTTTACCTTTGAAGCGCAGGACGCCTCTGCCACAGGCGGAAATTCACGTAAAACCATTTCCATCTATGACAGAGGCAGTCAGTTTGAGATATTAAGACAAATTCCCGGTTCCTATATGTGGACCTCCCCGGTGCCCTACAGCTGCCTGGAAAGCACAGGCCTGATTCAAAAGCGCTGCAGCTATCCCGGCAATGTCCACAAGGATATTCTGGTTTACAGAAGCGGTTACTCCTTCTCCAAGGATGAGAACGAATTCCTTCAATGTCTGGCCAGGATGATCAGCCGCCTGTCGGAACGATAAGGCGGCTTTTATTTTGCCCCGGACTGCCAGTAAGGTGAAACCTGGTCCAGGGGCATTTCCACAAGCCCCAGCCCGCCCACATAACCGTAGACCACAAATCCCCGCTTACACCAGAACGTGCATTCCAGGCAAGGGTCTTCGTCACAATAGGAAAATGCATCCTCATCCGCCAGGGCAAACACACAGGGGGACCGCTTTCCAGGCCCTATATATTTTATGTAGCCCCCGGTAAAGGTTTTCAGATAGAGCCACTCCAGCTCATGGCCCTCTTCCATATGAAAGAATACCTGGACCGCGTTATCATTATAGCCGCCCACGATCTTATAACTCAGGGTGCCGCACCTTCCCATGACCTCGGGCCGCACAGGCGCCAGCGGCTCCATCCGGCTGCCGCAGCAGCTTATGTCCGGTTCTGTCTGGTTCCATCCGGTGCGCTGGTAAACGCTGCCACATGTATGGCAGCGGTAGAATACCACCCCAGGACACTGGATAAGAGGTTTTCTGGAGGCCCGGCTTCTTCTGGGGCCAAAAACCTGCTCTTTCACAGCCTCACCCCCTCTTCTTCAAATTTTCCAGAAGCAGGTATTTTTTCACCTTACCGCTTCCGGTTCTCGGGATTTCCTTTATTTGTTCCAGCCGTTCGGGCCAATACCGCTTGGGCACATGTTTTTCCTTCATATAGGACAGCACCTGGTCCAGGCCCACGCAGACCCCCTGTTCAGGGACCACGTACGCACATATACGCTCACCCAGACGTTCATCCGGCATTCCGATCACAGCATGGTCCGCCACGCCGGGGCACCCCTCCAGGGCCTCATCAATGTAGTTGGAATTCAGGTTTTCCCCGCCCCGGACAATCATGTCCTTCTTCCTGCCCACAATACGGATATTACCCGCTTCATCCATGACGCAGAGGTCACCGCTGTAAAACCAGCCGTCATCAGTCAGGACCCGGTCCGTTTCCTCCCGGTCCTTAAGATAGCCCACAAACACATTGGGTCCCCTGGATATTTCCTCACCCACAATCCCGGGAGGCACCTCCCTGCCCTGTTCATCCACGACCCGGACCTGGATTCCCTCAAGGGGACGGCCCGATGTCCTTTCTTTCTGGGTCAGGGTTTCCCATGGCCTGACAAACACGTGAGGCACACTTTCCGTGGACCCGTATACCTCGCACAGGCAGATACCAAAGGCCGATGCCCGCAGCACCATGTCCCCGGGCACGGGCGCGCCTCCGCACAGATAGAACTTCAGGCTCTCAAGGCTTCCCCCCTCTTTTTCCAGATACTTAAGTATATCGTAGATAAACGGGGTGGAACCCATGGAATACGTGCATTTTTCCCGGTTCATGATGTGGATTGCCTCCGGGCATTTAAACTTTTGCTGAAGCACCACCTTTGCCCCCAATAACATGGGGGCAATGATTCCATGGTGGAAACCAGTGGCATGGTTCAGGGGCGCAGGCATGAACATGATGTCATTTTCATCCAGGCCAAGCTCCAGGTTGAATTGTTCCTCGCTGAATATGATGTTGCTGTGGGTCAGCATCACGCCTTTATTACTTCCGGTTGTTCCCGATGTGCCCAGTATCAGCGCCACTTCCAGCCCGTCCATTAAGCCGTATTCCTCCCTTGGAAGCGGGTCATAGGTTTCAAGGATTTCCCTGTAGGTGGTGAATCCTCCCTTTACCGGGCCAAGACTGTCCAGGAATACCGCATGCTTAAGGCCCGCAACCCTGTCCATGACAGCCAGGAGCCTTGCCTCATAATCCTTGCCGCGAAACCAGGCAGTGCCGAAATATATCTTGGTATCGGCTTTGTTCATGGCATGAATCAGATCAGGCTCCTCGTAGCACATGGCAATGGGATGCATCACGGCCCCCGCCTTCAGGCAGCCCATGGCAATCACCGCGAATTCACTCCACACCGGCACCTGGAAGGACACGCAGTCCCCCGGCTTAATCCCCATATCCTTTAAATAGGAAGCAATCCTGGAGGAAAGCACATCCACCTGGCTGTAGGTATGACGGTTTCCCCTGTCATCCACCACATATTCCCTGTCCGGGAACCGCTCCACGGTGCGCAGGAAGCGGTCCAGAAGGGTTTCATGGCCCCAGTACCCTTGTTCCAGGTAATACTCCTTCTGCTTCTGGTTTACCTTCATTGTGTCCATCACGTTCCTCAGGCCTGCTTCCTGGCTTTTAACTCCTTAATCAGGGCAGGGACAATCTCAAACAGATCCCCTACCAGGCAGTAATCCGCCACCTCGAATATGGGGGCGGAGGCATCCTTGTTAATGGCCACAATGGTGCCTGACCCGCTCATACCCGCCACGTGCTGGACCGCGCCGGAAATCCCGCAGGCAATATATAATTTGGGTGTCACCGTGGAGCCGGTCTGTCCCACCTGCCTGGACTGGGGCATCCAGCCCGAATCCACGGCAGCCCTGGAGCAGCCCACCGTGCCGCCTAAGAGGCCGGCCAGTTCCTTGAGTATTTCAAAGTTTTCCGGGTTCTTCATGCCGCGTCCGCCGGACACAACCACATCCGCCTCACCCACCGGTATGGTGCCGTCCTCACAGGCCTTTATAAAATCCACCACCTGGGTACGGATGTCTTTTGCATGGATGTCCTCCCGTATGACCGCTGTATGGTTCCCCTCCACCGGAGCCGGCTTCTTAAATGCGCCGGGCCTTACGGTTCCCATCTGGGGACGTGTGTCGCTGCAGAGGATCTGTGCGTACAGGTTGCCGCCAAAGGCAGGCCGCTCCCATACCACATTGCCAGTCTCCTCCACACTGAGCGCCGTACAATCCGCGGTCAGGCCGGTATGAAGGCTTACCGCAAGCTTGGAACCCAGGTCCCTGCCGTTGATGGTTGCTCCCACCAGTATGGTATTGGGGCTGTATTTCCTGCAAAGCTGAAGGAAAGCGTATCCGTATCCGTCCGCGGAATAATGCTGGTACTCATCCCCCTGCACCACATAAATCTTGTCTGCTCCATGTTTTTCCGCTTCCCGGATGCCCTGCTCCACATCTTTTCCGATTACCACTGCGCACAGCTGCTGGCCCAGTCCCTCTGCCAGCTTCCTGCCCTGCCCCAAAAGCTCCAGTCCGACATTTTTGGGGGTTCCTTCAAAACATTCTATAAATACCCATACGTCCTTATATTGTTCAAAACCCATGATACTTCCCCCTTTCTACAGTACCTTCGACTCTTTAAGACAGTCCAGGAGCGATGCCGCCATCTTCTGCGGGCCTCCCTCTATGCGTACCCCGGTGGCTGTGCGCTTTGGGGTAAAGGTTGCCTTCACCTTGGTGGGCGAGCCTTTTAATCCGATTTTCGTGGTGTCAATGATATCCTTCATATCTTCAAGGGTCAGTTCCGGTATCTCAGCCTTCAGGGATTCCAGTTTTCCCCGAATGGTTGCGTAACGCGGCTTATTGGTCTCCTTGGTGGCAGTGCACAGCACGGGAAGCCTTGCTTCAATGACCTCCACGCCCTCTTCCACCTGACGTTTCGCGATTACCTTATCCCCCTCTATTTCCATGGACATGATATAGGTGAGGCGTATCATATCCAGATGCTCCGCAATACTGGGTGCTGTCTGCCCCGTGTCCCCGTCAATGGCCTGCTTGCCTCCCAGAACCACGTCAAAGGGTCCCAGGTGCCGGATGGCGCTGGATAATATATAGCTGGTGGCATAGGTATCAGAGCCGCCGAACGCACGGTCCGTAATCAGATAAGCACGGTCCGCGCCCATGGAAAGCGCTTCCCTCAGCACTGCCTTGGCCTGAGGCGGCCCCATGGACAGGACAGTCACGCTTGCGCCGTAGGTATCCTTAAGCTGAAGGGCTGTTTCCACCGCATTCCTGTCAAAGGGATTTAAAATGCTGGGAACGCCGGTGCGTATCAATGTATTCTTTACCGGATCAATCTTTATCTCTGTTGTATCCGGGACCTGTTTTACACATACAACAATCTTCATCATAATCCCCCTTCTATTTGTATTCCTTGTTCAGGACATTTGCTATGGTCATGCGCTGGATCTGGTTGGTGCCTTCAAAAATCTGGAATACCTTCACATCCCGCATCAGCTTTTCAACCGGGTATTCCCGGCTGTATCCGTATCCGCCAAAGACCTGTACTGCGTTGGACGTGACTTCCTGGGCGCAGTCCGTGACAAAGGTCTTGGTAATGGAACCTTCCTTCTGGACCAGGCTGCCCGCATCCATCATCCTCATTGTATTGTTGACAAGGCATCTGGAAGCTTCAACCTTGATTGCCATGTCGGCCAACAGGGCCTGGACCATCTGGAAATTAATAATAGGGGTATTGAACTGCTTGCGCTCCTTTGCGTATTTGACGGCCTCATCCAGCGCCCTCTGCATGATTCCCACGGCCAGGGTGGCAACAAAGGCCCGGGACAGGTTAAGGGCATTCAATGCCAGTTTAAAGCCAGAGCCTTCCGGGCCCAGCATGCGGTCCTTGGGAACCCTTACATTTTCAAAAATCAGGTCCGTTGTATTGGAAAGCCTGAGCCCCATCTTGTTTTCATGGGCGCCCACCGATACCCCAGGCGTGTTCCTGTCAATGATAAAGGCTGAGATACCCTTGTGTCCTGCTTCCGGGCTGGTCTTAAAAAAGCCCACATAGATATCTGACAGGGCGCCGTTGGTAATGAATGTCTTGGTGGCATTGAGCACATACTCATCCCCGTCCAGCACAGCACTTCCCCGGATGCCTGCCGGGTCCGAGCCCGCGTTAGGCTCTGTCAGGGCAAATCCGGCAAAGCTTCCCCTGTTGATGATATCCGCAAAATACTGTGCCTGTTCCGGTGTCCCGGCCAGGATTACGTTGCGCAGCGCCACAAAGGTTGTCACAAAGGTGATTGCATAACCGGCGTCCACCTTTGCCAGTTCCTCAAAAATCATGGCCGTGGTCTCGTAGCTTAAGCCGGTCCCGCCATACTGGGCCGGTATTTCCAGCATGTGCAGGCCCATCTTAAACCCCCAGTCAAACAGTTCCCTGGGGCACTCTCCCTTTTCGTCCGCTTCCTGGACATAGGGCTTGATTTCATGTTCCGCCATATCCCGGACCAGGGCAATGAGTTCCTTTTGTTCCTCTGTATATAGTAATGCCATTTTCTTTCCCCTTCCCTCTCTTTATGATGAACCGCCTTCCCTCTCCCTGGCCGCCGGCCCTGCCGGAATATACATGGACAGGGCTGCCGGCCCTGTCCATGTGGGATGTAAGGCTATGTGTCCCGGCCGGATATTCAGATTACATACTCTACCTGACCGCCGAATTTAACCGCGCTCTTTGCAATGGTAATGCGCTGTACGGTGGGGGCGCCTTCCTCCAGCCACATGGCGCGGCAGTCCCGGTACATGCGCTCAACCGGACCATAAGGATTATCCTCAAAGTAACCAACGCCTCCGAAGATTTCCAGCATCTCATCGCTTACCAGCCTTACGGTATCAATGCTGAACAGTTTGCACATGGCAGCTTTTTCTTCTATGTACGTTCCGTCTGCCTTCACCTCATAATCCTTTGCAAAATCATATACCATACAGCGCAGGGCATGGATGTTCATCTGCATATTGGCAATCTTCATCTTTATCGCCTGGCGTGTGGCAATGGGTTTGCCAAAGGTCACGCGGTCAGCCGCATACTTTAAGGACATCTCAAGCATCCTCTGGGCCATCCCCAGATTGCTGGCAGCGATATGTGCCCTGGAAACAGATAAGGAATGGAGTGCAATTTCAAGCCCCTGTCCTTCCTGGCCCAGCAGGTATTTTTTATCAATGCGGCAGTTGGTGAACTTAAGGTCCCCATGGCCCGCGCCCCTGCATCCCATCATATGGGGCATGTTAATCACTTCAAAGCCCGGGGCGTCCATGGGAACAAAGAATGCGGATAAACGGTCGGCCTTATCCGAATCCGGATTAGTCACTGCGATTACATATGCAAATTCACAGCAGTCCGTATGGGAAATCAGGGTCTTCTCACCATTTAAGATGTAGCTGTCCCCGTCCCTTACCGCGGTTGTGTGCAGGTCTGCGCCGGTTCCTCCGGTGGCTTCTGTCAGTGCGAAACAGGTAAACACGGTCTTATCCTGGAATTTAGGCATGTACTCTGCCTTTAACTCTTCATTTCCATAATCGTCCAGGATCCTCCAGTTCAGATCCATTGCATAATGCAGATGCATCCTCATTCCGCCCGGTCCCCTGGAAAATTCCTCCTGTACCTGAAGGATTTCCAGCTCCGACAACCCATATCCGCCGTATTCTTCGGGAAGCGCGCAGCGGTATAAATCATTCTCAATGGCCAGGTCGTAAAACTCCTGGGGGAACTTGTTGGTAACTTCCACTTCTTTCTGGATTTCCTCCAAAGGGCCTTCTGCAAGCCTGCGGATCTGCATCAGATAATCCTTAAACTGCTGGGGTGATAATTTGCTCATAGGGTAATTCCTCCTTATTATATTTGTTTTAATCAATTTTTTAACAATCTCTTGATGATTCCATTATAATATATATTGTTTCACATATCCAATCGGCCTTTCCCCGAGTTTTGTGCACAATCTATAGATTATGCCTATGATTTCCATTTTCTATTGTGCACATCAACATTGTATGATATATTGTCCCCATCAGTAATCAATGAAAACAGGAGGTATTGATGACATGAGACAGGACATATTGGAAGGCATCCGCCGCCATATCCAGCCCCTGGCAGGAGTGGAGCATGCACAGATCCTGGAAATCGCACCGGGCCATGCCAAACTGGGCCTTGACATCCTCCCATGTTCCCTGAATCTTTACGGAAACCTTCATGGGGGAGTGATTTTTACACTCTGCGACATGGCGGCCGGCATGGCCACCTATGCGTACGAAGTGTCCAATGTAACCCAGCAGGGCTGCATCCACTTTATTAAGAGCGTTGATTCAGGCAAACTGTACGTGCAGGCAGACGCGGTGCACAAGGGAAGCAAAACCGCAATCCATCATGTGGTGATCACCACCCCGGAGGGAAAGACCGTGGCGGACGCCACCTTTACCATGTTCCTGTTCGACCCCATCTGAATCCCGGTCAGGGGCCGGTCCCGCCATTGCCCTGCACCGCAGGAGCCTTAAGTGGGGACGCTGCCGAATTCCGGCCCCTTGTCCAGCACATGCTGGATATAATTTTTCACGGCCGGCGTCAGATAGTTGTTCCTGTGGTAAACCATATAAACCAGCCTGGCTTCCGCCTCCAGCTCCACCTTAAGGTGGACCAGGTTGTCAAACTGCTTGAGAAGCATCGTGTCGGCCACAATGGCAACCACCTGGTTGATGGCAGTATATCCTCCGATGGTGGTCTCGTCATAACCATAGTGGGTGGCCTTCAGGTTATGCTTCCTCAGTTCCTTTTTAATGATCCTGCCCACAGGGCTGTTTTCCGGATAAGTAAGGATTTCATAGGGCTCCAGGTCCTCCAGCTTCATGGGCTGGCCGGCAAGGGATGCCAGGGGATGCTTCTTATTGACAATGGTGGCATATTCCTGGGACAGGATCGGGGTGAAGCACAGGTCTGTCTCCCCTTCCGACATGGAGCAGAACCCCACATCGTATGCATCCGACCTGACCCCCTCCACAATGGCCGGCGTCATGCCGTTGAATACGTTGAACTTAACCGTGGGGTTGCAGTCCTGCATATAGCTGTTAATGGAGCGGGGCAGGAAATCCCCGCACAGCGTGGGTATGCATGCCACATCAATCACGCCTCCTATGGTCCCGGAGTTTTCTTTTGCATTGTCAATCCCCACCTCCAGTTCAACCAGGGCCTTGCATACATGGACATAAAAATCACGTCCGTATTTGGTCAGCTTTACCCCCCGTCCTTCCCGCTGGAACAGGTCGATGCCCAGATCCCTTTCCAGGGACAGGATGGAAGCGCTGAGACTGGGCTGGGTGATGTAAAGCTCCTGGGCCGCCTTTGTATAATGCTGCACTTCAGCCAGTTTGCGGAAATAGTACAGCTGCGAAAGATTCATTTAGAAAATACCTCCTTATCGAAGCACCTGCAGGGCTTTTGCCCCGCGCATCTTCCCGCGGGGCAAAAACCCTTCTATCAGTTTCCTGTTCCTTCAAAGCCAGGGCCATGGCTGAGCGCCGTCACACTGTCGGGCATGGGCGGGCCGTCATAGCATTTTACCGCCCCTTCCTGCTCCAGACGGGTAATCTCTTTGGGGCTGTATCCATATTCCTCCATCACCTTCCTGGTGTCAGCCCCGATGGGCCTGGACCGGAAGAGGACCGGATCACCTACGCTTCTTAGGCGGATAGGACTGGTAGGCACGCTGACCTCCCCCAGGGAATCATAGTGAATCTTCCTCAGGATATCGTTGGCATAAGCCTCCTCGTCATTCAGGATATCATCCATGGTAAAGCACTTCTGGAACGGGATGTCATTTTCCTTAAAGGCCTTTTCCCAGTACTCAAAATCCTTCTTTGCAAAGGCTTCCTCCATCCACGCAATCATCTGCACGTTGTTCCCTGTCTCGTTAAGCACCTCCAGGGTGTCATATTCCTTATTCCCAATCAGATGCTCCAGCCCTATGACCTTCATGACCAGTTCAAAATATTTGTTGTAATGGCCAAAACACATCAGGAACCAAATCCCGTCCCTGGAACGGTAGCAGTTGTTGGTGGGGCAGGGCACCTCTTTCCTTGAGCGCGGATACTCCCCTCCCTGCTGGGATACTGCCACGGCGCTTGACATCCCCCATATGGCGCAGTGGTAGAGGTTGACTACGACCTTGTCCCCCTTACCGCACCTGAGCCTGCGCACCAGGGCTGCCAGGATACCTGCCGTAAGGGCCACGGAGGCATTCCAGTCCCCAAACGCCACCGGCACATTGGCCGGCTCAAAATGCTCCCCCTTTTGCGGGAAGGCCATGACCAGGCCGCCCCTGGATGAATAGGAGGTGGCGTCAAATCCTTTGGAATCCCGCTCAGGCCCCCGTTCCCCATACCCCCGCATCTGTCCGAAGACAATGTGGGGGAACTTGCTGCTTAGGGTTTCATAGTCAAGGCCCAGCCGTTTAAGGGCAGGGTCCCTGAAGCTGGTAACCACGATATCCGAATCCCCTATGAGACGGTAAATGAACGCCTGTCCCTGGGCCGTCTTCAGGTTGATGCTGAGCCACTGCTTATTCATGGAGCTCAGATCATAAGCCTGGTCATCGAATTCCGTCTTGGACTTCATCCCCCAGCTGGCTCCCTGGGTACGCTGCTCATCCCCCACAAAGGGTTCCACCTTATACACGGTGGCGCCCATCTCACCTAAAATCCGCGGACATGCAGGCGCTGCCACATAGGCGGTCAGATCCACTACCTTTATTCCCTCTAATCCAATCATTGCAACACCTCATCCTCCTCTTTCTGTTTTTGCAGGTTGAACTGGTAATCCTGCCTGATTTTTTCCGGTCCGCACAAAAGGAAGTAAAGAAGGATTCCGATACCGATCCCCCATGCCCCTCCTCTGGCCACCATGACCCCTGACATCATACCGGCAATACCCAGGTCCGTCTTATCCCCTGCAAGGGAAACAGCTATCTGGGTGCACACATAACCCTGGATCATGACCAGAACCGCCAGGACTGCCCCTGAACCGGCCAGCGCCACCAGATAAAGCGGGTAGCAGAACAGGCCGATTACTGCCAGGATCATGTTGGTGCCATACCCGTCCCATATGCTGTCCATGCCTTCCCTGCCTGAGTTCTTATACCGCTGGAACGTGGAAACCGCGTACGGGGCGCTCATAGGCCCTCCCAAAGGAGGAAACGGGGTCAAAAGGCCCAGGAACAGGTTGCGCAGGCCGCATACAACATTGGTCCTGTTGGTGTTATAGTCCACCAGCTCATCCTCCCGGGCAGCGTCCATACCCAGCTGCTTAACCGTGATAAAATCCCCAAAGGCAATGATATACGCCACAAAAGCAATGGGAAGGGCCTGAAACCAGGTTGCGGCAGGAGCGAAGCCGATGTAAAAGGGCGACATGGAGCGGATTGCCCCCGCAAAATCAGGCGTGGCCAGAATCTGTGTGAAACTGACCATGGAATAATCAATCTCGCCGGTGACCGCCCCTACCAGGAGACATACGAACACGCCGCAGGCAAATGCAAACCGTCCCATGATACGGAACAAATGGATGCGCTCTGAATGCTTCTTAAAATAGGTGCTGAACATGAAGTAGAATACTACCATGGACCCGGCAAAGATGGTGATGGGATAGGTATATAACCCCGCCCCTTCCTTGAACTGGCTGAAAGCCGCGGTGACCGCGGTCCCCATGACAATACCTGCTTTGATGGAAGGCGGTACCATACCCGTAATCTTCCTGGCGCATCCGGTCACTCCCAGCACGATGAACAGGACCCCAAGCTCTATCTGAAGGGCGCCCATGGCCTGCATCCTGGGGATACCTTCCCCGTAACCGTTGAGAAATACAATTACCAGGGCAAGGGCCGGGGTAATCCATCCGCCAACCGTGGCATCCCCCAGCAGCCAGTGGAGGCAGTAGGCCAGGCAGCTGAATACAATCACTGCCCACGCCTGCCGGTTTTCAATTCCCAGTATCCCCACCAGGGTGGCAATGGCCGCCAGGGAGGTGACGCTGTTGCAGAGGCCGGTAATTGCTTCCGGCCCCGTAAATCGGAAATGGATGAAGGGCAGCCTTATCTTAAACATGCCGCATCCTATATAAGGCTGCTCTTTTCCATATTCTCTTTTTAACACTGACATATGTAACCCTCCAGTCCCCCGCTGCCCCCTATGGAACCAGGATAATCCTCAGTCCCTCTCTGTTATCCAGCATCTTCATGGCTTTCTCAAATTCTGAGAACGGAAGTGTGTGGCTTCCTATTTCCTTGATATCCAGGCCGTTTGCCATCATATCCAGGCCCTGGAACCAGGTCTTGCGCTCATATGCCCGGTTGCCGATGATGCTTAACTGACGCATGGAGATTGTGGTCATGTCCAGGGTGGACTTTTCTTTTGGAAGACCGGAAATACCGATTTTTCCGTTTTTAGCCAGCATCTGGACGCCCTGCTCCACGGCGCGGGCATTGCCTGCCGCATCAAAGGCCACCTGCACGCCCCGTCCGCCCGTAAGTTCCTTTACGCGCTCCACCGGGTCGCATTCTTCACAGTTAATGGGGATGGCTCCCATCTTTTCAGCCAGGGCCAGACGTTTCTTATCAACCCCAAGTCCGGTAATCATGACCTTTTCAATGCCAATATATTTTAAGACCTTGAGCATCAGCAGCCCAATGGCCCCGCAGCCCAGCACAACCGCACAGTCGCCCATCTGTGGGTTCACCCGGTCAACCGCATTGATGGCAACGCCAAGGGCTTCTAAGAGCGCGCCCTCTTCATAGGATACATTGTCAGGAAGAGGAATCAGGTTGGTGCCGCGGATGGCCACATACTCTGCAAATGCGCCCGGAAGGTCTGTTCCGTAGAACGGGCGGTTATCACATATGTTAATCTGTCCTTTGGCACAGTAAGAACAGACATTACAGAACAGAACCGGATTGACCACAACCCTGTCCCCAATCTTAAAATTCTTGGGGGCTGCCGGTCCGATTTCAGCCACTACCCCTGAAAACTCATGACCAAAGATTGCCGGGAACTGGATTTTGTAGTTCTTGGCAATTGCCTCATTCCATCCATACAGGGAATGGTCCGTCCCGCAGATACCGCAGGCCTTTACCTGTACCAGTATCTCATCCTCTTTAATCTCCGGCTTTGGAAAATCCGTTACATACTCCATACATCCTGGCTTTGGGGCTGTTTTGATGATTGCTGCCATTGTCTCACTCATAGTTCTATCTCCTCTCATTTTTCCCGGAGCGGACCGGGTTGGCCGGGCGCGCTCCATTTATTTGAATTGCTGTAACAGTATGGCCTTCTATCTGCGGACCGGCTACTGGCAGGACCAGCCTCCGTCCAGAATGGCTGTCTGTCCTGTTGTGTAGGATGACTGGGGCAGGCAGAAATATAAAACAGCGGCCGCCATCTCGTCCGTGGTGCCCATTTTCCCCAGCGGCGTCTTATCCAGCACGTTTTTAAGCCTTGCTTCGTCCGCCAAAAGTCCGGATACCATATCAGTCATCACGTAACCAGGGGCAACGCCGTTAACATTAATCTGGTACGGGGCCAGGTCGATGGCCAGCGCTTTTACCATGGCCATCACAGCGCCCTTGGTAATGCAGTACGGGGCAATGTTCTGCATGGCGGAGATACCTCTCTGGGAAGTCATGAACACAATCCTCCCTCCCCCTGTTTTGGCCATTTCCTTTCCGCATGCCTGGGCCAGGAAATACCCTGCGTCCAGATTCAGGTCAAAAATCCTGCGCCAGTCCTCCCTGGTAAAATCAAAGGTATGGCATCTTGGAAGGGCCATTCCCGCGTTAGATACAAGGATGTCAATCCTTCCGTACGTGGATATGGTTTCAGATACAATCTTGTCAATATCCTCCTGCTTTGTCACATCGGCTGAAACCGCAATGGCTTCTCCGCCCGCCTCCCTGATGGATGACACGGTTGATTCCAGTTTTTCTTTCCTTCTGGCCGCCACCACGATTTTGGCGCCTGCTGCCGCCAATGTCTCGGCGCATGCAGCCCCGATACCGGTGCCCCCGCCTGTGACAATGGCCACCTTGCCGTCCAGATGTTCCTTAGGATCCACACTAAACCAATTTTTACCCATATTCCTTATTCCTCCTTTATTGATACTTTTATAACCCCTTCTTGTGCCAGACTTTCTGCCTGTTCCCCGGTATATCCCAGCCTTAACAGCAGCTCCTTTGAGTGCTCGCCCAATGCGGGCGGCGGCAGGATATCCTTTAGGGACAGGGGAAGGTTGGACATTTTATGGGGGATATTTGTCTGAAGCACCTTCCCGGTCCCTGGGAAGGTATGATACTCAATCAGCCCATGTTCCTGCTGCAGTATGCCTGCAATGGCTTCGCCCTTACTGAGCACAGGCGCCATGCACAGGTCCTTGTCGCTGAGCCACTCCTTCCATTCTTCCAGTGACCTGGAAGCCATGATTCCTTCCATTCTGGAAAATGCTTCAGGCGCCTCATGTCTGCGGCACATCTGGACAGGCACCAGTTCCGGCGCCCCGGTCAGGCGGCAGAATTCCTTCCAGAACTTCTCCTCCACCATCCCAACCGCGATTTTCCCTCCGTCCTTTGTATCGTAGATGTTGTAGCACACAGCCGGATACTCCAGGTCCTTTGCCTCAAGGCTGCCCCCGTAAAAGTAATAGCGGCTGTCCAGCATGCTGTTCCACCATACAAAGGAATCAAACATGGATATATCGATATAATTCCCTTTCCCGCTTACGCTCCTCTGATAAAGGGCTGCCAGCATGGCCTGGGCGGCCACCATGCCGCTGGCCAGGTCGCACAGATGCAGCGGGCTGGTCTTGCCCCCGTTTAAGGACAGGTACCCGGACTGGGCCTGCATGTTAATGTCGTGCAGTGCCTTCAGGCTGTTGGGATTCGATTGTCCGTAACCTGATAATGAACAATATATGATGTCCGGCTTTACAGCCTTTATCTGTTCGTAGTCAATGCCCAGGCGGGTCGTCACCCCTGGCCGGAAGCTTTCCAGTATGATATCCGACTTTGCCGCCAGCTTATGGAAGATTTCCTTTCCCTCCCGGGATTTCAGGTTCACGGACAGGCTTTTCTTATTCCTTGCAAGGGCTGTAAAATAATAGCTCTCCCCCTGCATCACCGGTTCATCGTGGCGGCAGAAATCCCCCCTGCCCGTATCCTCCACCTTGATGACCTCTGCTCCCATATCAGCCAGGACCTGTGTGGCGTATCCGCCCGGAAGATATCGGGACAGATCCAGCACGGTTAATCCTGAAAACTCATTTTTCCTTGTGCAATCCACCTTTTTCCTCCTTTATGCTGCCTTTACCTGATCTGCATAACGGCTTTTTACATACATGAGAAGCAGGCATACCACAATTCCTGCAACCCCCACCCCAATGGCAATACCGTAGGCATTGGCGTAGGAAGTGGCCATGACCGCGCCGTCCGGTCCCAGCATCTTTGTCTTGGCAGCTATCTGCGGGCCAAAGTAAGAGCCTGAGGCATAGCCAAGAAACATGATCCCATAATTCACCCCGCTGTTCTCCATCCCAAATACCTTCTGGGTAAACGGCGGGAAACATACAAGTACGCCTCCGAAGGCCGCGCCGATAAATATAAGGCAGGTAATGAAAAGCGGGATTGTAAATGCATTCTTCATAACGAAAAGGGACAATATGGTCACCACCAGTATGATCAGAACAGTCTTGGCCTCCCCCAGTCTGTCACAGACACGGCCAAATCCCATCCGTCCCACAAAATTGGCAAGGGCGCTGATCCCCACAATCCAGGATGCCGCCGCCGTACCAACCCCCAGCTGGGCCTGGGCAATGCCTGAAAGCGCGCCTACAAACATGATTCCCGTCATGCTGGCCAGACACATAAGCACAATCATCAGCCAGAAACGCAGTGTCTTCATCATTTCCAAGGGGCCATACTCCCTGTCCGCCTTCTCCAGGTTCGTAACCGAGGCAGGGATGGGAGGCGCCACCCAGTCCTTGCCGGGAACGGTCATGATCCAGCCCACGGCCCACACCAGGACAATATAAGCAGCTCCAATCACGGACAGCCCTTTTGCCCCAAGGCCCAGGCCGTTACACAGGATCTCGCCGAACCTGGAGGTCAGGAATGGCCCGATGGACGCTGACATGAGCAAGAGCCCCGACATGGTCCCCTTTTTCTCCGGATACCATTTAAGGCCCGTGGCAACTGAGGAATTGTAGATAAGGCCGGAGCCGATTCCGTTGACCACCCCGAAAAACAGATAGAACATGGGTACCGACGTGGTGAGCCCTCCTACCAGCCATCCAAAGCCATAGAGGAAACCTCCCAGATAAATCACGATCCTGGGGCCAATCTTGTCAACCGCCCTTCCGGAAAAAATGCCAAGTGTGGCTGCAAACAGCTGCTGTATGGTATAAGCAATGGAAATCTGGCTGTCCGTCCCCCCCGTGGCCTCCATAATGGAAGCTTTAAACACAGAATAAGCTGAAATTCCCGCTGCCACGAAAATGACAATCCAGGATGCTGCAAATACCTTTTTCCTTAAGCTGTAATCTTGTGCAGTTGCCATGTAATACCCTCCTTCATTATTTTGTTATTTTTTTAACAATTATTGCGCAGATATCTCCCGGAGATTGCATCTTAGACCAGGGGGTGGTAAAAGTTTTGAATCAATCTTAGGTTATCTTTATTATATAGCCAATCATTATACATATCCAATTGAAAGCAATGTGCCTTTAGTGCACCTTTCATAGTCATTTTCTATGAGTCTGTTTTTTATATGTATGTTTTGCACTTTACGGCTTTTATAATCCGCGTTATTATCTGCTTATCATACAAAAATCAGGCGTATTGATCCATTTCCATCAATACGCCTGTCTTTCTTCCATATATAATATCAATATAAAATATGCATTTATAATATCAATTTATGGCCATGTCTTAATTACCGGATAGTATCCGCGCAATTTCACTGTCCTCATTCAGAATCACCGTCTTGTTGTCCCCCCTCAGGGAGGCCTTTATGGCATCCAGGGAACGTACATAATTATAGAAATCAGCCTTGGACTCATCATTATACGCTTCGCTCAGTATCTGCATATACCTTGCCTCGCCCTCGGCCTTGATTTTCTCAGCCTCTGCGTTGGCCTTGGCCACGGTTTCCTTCACTGTCTTGTCCGTCTCGTTCTTAATCAGGGAAGACTGGTATTCCCCGTCCGCAGTATACTGGGCCGCAATGTTATTGCGCTCGGAAATCATGCGCTGGTAAACCGATTCCTTGTTGGAATCCGGCAGGTCCAGCTTCTTTGTCTCCACTGCATAGATGTGGATGCCATAGGAATCCATGGCAGTGCCGATATTGTCCGTGATTGTCTTTGCCAGGTCGCCGTCGCGCCCGGATATGATATCCGCCTGGTTGGTGGAGCTGAGCACGTTCTTGATTGAGTTGTACACAACATTGCCCAGCCTTACCTCAGCCTTTTCCTTGCTGGCGTTTAAGGAGGACAGGTACTTGACCGGGTCGTTGATGTCCCATATGACAAAGGAGTCCACTGTCATCACCTTCTTATCCTTGGTGGTCACATCGCTGGGGTACAGGTCCGATATCATCTTGTACCTGGGTATCTTCTGTACGGACTGGAGGAAGGGCACTTTTAAGGACGGACCGGCGCTGTCCTCTACGCGCACCACCTTTCCGAACTGTATGATCAGGCTGTATTCATTGGCCCTTGTGACCACCACCGGGTTAAAGATGGTGACGGCAATCAGTATGATTACGGCAATCCCTATATTCCTCATGAATTTTGTCAGCGTCCTCATTGCTGGGTACCTCCCTTCTGGCTGTCACTTACAAAAGAATCCAGGGGCAGCATGGTCTGGGTGCCGTCCGAACCGTTGACAATGACCTTCAGGCCCGGAAGCAGCTCCTCCATGGTCTCATAGAACATCCTCTTCTTGGTAATCAGCGGGTACTTGGCATACTCCTCATACATATCATTGAAGCGGGAAACCTGTCCCTCTGCCTCGCTGATACGCTGCTGCCTGTAGGCTTCCGCATCCCTTGCAGCCTTATCCGCCTTGGCATTGGCAGCCGGCAGCTGCTCTGACTGGTATTTCTTGGCCTCGTTTATCTTGGTGTCCATGCCCTGTTTGGCGTCCTCCACTGCCTTGAACGCATTGTTCACAGCCTCGGTGGGCGGCTCCGCATCCTGTATGGTCACATTGACAATGCCGATTCCTATATCCTCCTGTTCCAGGCGCTCGGAAAGCAGGGCCTTGACCTTGGCCTGTATCTCGGATTTGCCCGTGGTAATCACCTCGTCCACACTGTAGGAGCCCACCGTGTCCCTGATATAGGACTGGGCCAGGTTCTTAAGGATGGATATGGCATATTGGCTGTTGATATATGCCTTGATGGGGTCCACAATCTGATATTCGATATAGAAATCCACGTTCACAAAGTTGAAATCCTTGGTTATCATCTCTGATTCAGAAGGAATGGATACCGTGTTCTCCGGCGTCCCCTCCCCGTCATCCACCCTGCTGGACGCGTTTATGTGGCTGTTAAGCAACGGCGCGCCGGCTCCTGTCTGGGAGCTGTAATCCGGGTCATAGCCAATGGGCATGCCCCTGATTTCCTTGGACATCTTATACACCTTCTGTATGAAGGGGTATTTAAACTTAGGCCCTGAGGTCATGACGCTGGAGGGCCTGCCGAAGGTGGTGACCACAGCCATCTCATTCTCGGACAGCGTATAAAAGGAATCCAGGGCAGCTACCCCCACCAGCGCCAGGATGATCGCGAATTTAACAGGGCGCAGCATGCGTTTCATCTTCTTATTGTTATCCGCGCCATTGTCAATGACAACTTCCGGTCCGTCTTTCCCGCTTTTCCCGCCAGGACCGACAAACTTCTTACCCATAAAAAAATTCATTCAGGCTTTCCTCCTTTTGAATAATCATTATCAGTATATCACAGCTTATCCTGCCATAATAGTTCTTTTATCTTTATATTTATTACAAATTCCACGATATCCGTTTAGGAATACCGGTATGCCTTTTTCATACCTACCCATATATGGCAAACCATGCTATCATATAGTTGTTAAAGAAATAACAAATCAATTAAATTTTTAACATATACTGGGAGGTATTATCATGAGATTTACATTACCTAGGGATTTGTATCACGGCAAGGATGCAATTGAAGCATTAAAGACACTGACAGGAAAGAAAGCCTTTGTTGTTGTGGGCGGCGGTTCCATGAAGCGTTTCGGGTTCCTGGACAAGGTTGTGGACTACCTGAAGGAAGCAGGCATGGAAGTAGAGCTGTTCGAAGGCGTTGAGCCAGATCCTTCTGTTGAGACTGTCATGAAGGGCGCAAAAGCCATGGAGGCGTTCCAGCCTGACTGGATTGTTGCCATGGGCGGCGGTTCCCCCATTGATGCTGCCAAGGCCATGTGGGCATTCTATGAGTACCCGGATACGTCCTTTGACGATTTAATCATACCGTTTAACTTCCCAACCCTGCGCACCAAGGCAAAATTCTGTGCGATTCCTTCCACCTCCGGCACTGCCACGGAAGTGACCGCATTTTCCGTCATCACTGATTACAGCAAGGGAATCAAATATCCTCTTGCAGATTTCAACATCACGCCTGATGTGGCAATCGTTGACCCGGCCCTGGCTGAGACCATGCCGAAGAAGCTGACCGCCCACACGGGAATGGATGCCATGACACATGCCATCGAGGCATATGTGTCAACCCTTAACTGCGAGTATACGGACCCGTTAGCTCTCCATGCCATCGAGATGATTAACGAGTATCTGATACCATCTTATAACGGTGATATGGAAGCCCGTGATAAGATGCACGATGCACAGTGTCTGGCCGGAATGGCATTTTCCAATGCTTTGCTTGGAATCGTCCACTCCATGGCCCATAAGACCGGTGCAGCATATTCAGGCGGCCACATTGTTCACGGTTGTGCAAATGCAATGTACCTGCCAAAGGTTATTAAATATAACTCCAAAGAACCTGAGGCCGCTGCAAGATATGCTAAGATTGCCAGATTCATCAACCTGACCGGCAATACGGACGAGGAACTGACCGATGCCCTCATTGCACGTATCCGTGAAATGAACAAGGCCCTGGACATTCCTACCTGCATCAAGGACTATGAAGGCGGAATCATCGATGAGAAAGAATTCATGGATAAGCTGCCCACTGTTGCAGAACTGGCTGTAGGCGATGCCTGTACGGGCTCCAACCCAAGGGCCATCACTCCTGCTGAAATGGAACAGCTGCTGAAATGTTGCTTCTATGATGAGGAAGTCACATTCTAATGCCCCCTAACGTGTTAGAGATATCTCTAATACACTCCAAATAAACGGTTTGTTTTTACTGCCCGGAAAGGGAGTGCTGCCAAATGGCTGTTTCAGCCATGAAGCAGCGCTCCTTTTCCCTATTTGCTGATAAGAACCATGAACCCATATGGTTCCATTGTAAAGGTCCCTTCCTCCAGAACCATTTCCCGTCCTTCATAATTTTCCAATAAGACCTTAAAGTCCTTCCACTGTCCGGACGTCTTGATGGTCTGCCTCTTCCCATCCAGATTACAGAGCACCACAAGCTGCTGTTCCCCAAGAATCCTCTGGTAAGCCAGCACCATATCCGTTCCTGTCTCCAAAAACGAAATCCCGCCTTCTGCAATCACCGGATATGTTTTTCTCATGGCAATCAGCTTCTTATAAAAAGCAAGAATGGAATCCTTGTCCTTTTGCTGGGCTTCCACCGTAATCTCTTTTCTAAACCGGGCAGACATGGAAAGCCACGGCGCTGCTTCAGAAAATCCGCCATACCGTTCCCCGTTCCACTGCATGGGGGTCCTGCTGTTGTCCCGGGACCTGGCTGCTAAGGTTTCCAGCGCTTCTTTCTCCGTCTTTCCCTGATCCAGCAGAATCTGATAATAATTCAGGCTTTCTACATCCCGGTACTGCCCGATGGAGGGATAATGGGCATTCAGCATCCCAATCTCTTCCCCCTGATAGATATATGGGGTCCCGCGCATAAAATGAATCATGCCTGCCAGCATTTTTGCTGATTCCTTCCAATAAACGGTTTCATCCCCCAGCCTGCTTACAATCCTGGGCTGGTCGTGGTTACACCAAAACAGTGCGTTCCAACCATGCCCTTTTTGCATCTGCGTCTGCCATTCCACGAAAAGTTCCTTTAATTTCTTATAATCCGCAGGCATGAGCGCCCATTTATCCCCATCTTTATAATCCACTTTCAGATGGTGGAAATTAAAGCACATGGAGAGTTCTTTTTCTTCCGGCGCGGAATACCGGATACAGTGTTCAACGGATGTTGAGGACATCTCGCCCACGGTCATGAAATCCTCAATCCCAGCATCCCTTACCAATTCTTTCAGATACCCATGGATATGGGGACCGTCACTGTAGAACCTGCGTCCGTCCCCTTCAAGATCATCTTCCATGTGCTCTGGTTTGGAAACCAGATTAATCACATCAAAGCGGAACGCCTGAATGCCTTTCTTTTTCCAGAACCGAAGGATTTCCTTTAATTCTTCCCGGACTTCTGGATTATCCCAGTTTAAATCCGCCTGGGTCACATCGTATAACCGGAGATACCATTTTTTTAGGGATGGCACATATTCCCATGCCGGGCCGCCGAATTTTGACTGCCAGTTCGTGGGCGGGCAATCCGGCGCCCCATCTTTGAAAATATAATACTTCTGATACCGTTCATCCCCTGCCAGAGCCTTCTGGAACCATGCGTGTTCCGTGGAAGTATGGTTGAATACCATGTCAAGCATCAGACCGATTCCTCTGTCTTCCCCCTGCCTGATCAGCTCCTCCAAATCTTCCATGGTCCCAAACTTGGGGTCAACCGAACGGTAATCCGCCACATCATACCCGTTATCATGCTGGGGTGATGGAAAAAACGGTGTCAGCCACAGATAATCCACGCCTAAATCCTGCAGATAATCTAATTTTTCAATTACTCCGGGGATATCTCCAAATCCATCCCCGTTGGTATCCCGAAAGGATTTGGGATATATCTGATACACTACTTTATTACTAAAATCTGCCATTTTGAGCCTCCCTGTACATCATCTATCTGAACGTTGCCGCTGTATCATTTATCTGAACGTTGCCACTGTATCATTTATCTGAACGTTGCCACTGCGGTTTCATTTTCTTTTACACCCATTCCTGTATGGAACCGGATATCTTTGGCGTTTCCCATATTACTGATGATGCATACCGTAACATCCGGATGGCCTGCCGCCCTGATTTTTGCCCGGTCGAATTTAATCAGCGGCGTTCCCGCGCAGACCTTCTGTCCTTCCTGCACCAGATATTCAAATCCATCCCCATTCATGCCTACCGTGTCAATTCCAATATGCAGCAGGACTTCCATGCCGTTTTCCAGCTTTAATCCGCAGGCATGGCGTGAATCCGGCATCAAAGCCGCAACCTCTGCATCTGCCGGCGCATACAGTGTCCCGCTTTCCGGGATGATTGCCATGCCGTCACCCAGGATACCGGCTGAGAAAACGCCGTCTCCCACTTCGGCCAGGGGAATAGAGGTTCCGGACAAAAATGCGGTTAATTTTCCCGATGCATTGCCCTGTTCTTCCTGCGCTTCTTTTTCACGCAGCACCAAAGCCGCTGCACCTGCCGCTGCGCTTGTGCCTGGGGCCGCGGCAATTTCCGCCAGTTCTGCCGTCCCATTTACAGGAGCTGCCAGCAGGCGCTTCTTTCCCGCGGCCGCGGTCAATATGAATGGGACTGCAAATGCAATCACCATGCAGACTGCAAAGGATGCCATGAACTGAGGCTGGATGGACAGGATACCGGGAATCCCTCCTACGCCAATGGCATTGGCGGTTGTCCCTGTGGCTACGCAGACAACCGCCGCGATGCCGGAGCCGATCATTGCGCAGACAAACGGAAATCCCCGCTTTAAGTTCACACCGAAAATAGCCGGTTCCGTAACGCCAAGGTAACAGGATATACATGCCGGAATATTTACCTCCTGTGCTTCAGGATCCTTTCTCTGCAGCCAGATCATTCCAAGCACCGCGGAACCCTGGGCAATATTGGAGAGCGCAATCATGGGCCACAGCATGGTTCCCCCATAATCCGCAATCAGCTGCAGGTCAATGGCATTGGACATATGATGAAGTCCCGTGATTACCAGCGGCGCATAGATAACACCGAAAACAGCCGCAAATACAACCTTAAAGGTTCCGGTAATCCCGGCAAAAACAAGGGCGGAAACTGCCGCTCCAATCTTCCAGCCAATTGGACCCAGTACAAAATGCGCCGCTATTACCGACAATAACAAACTGCAGAACGGGACAACAATCATGGAGATTACCTGGGGCGTAATCTTCCGGAAGAATTTTTCCAGATATACCAGGGTAAATGCAGCCAGGATTGCAGGAATCACCTGTCCCTGATAACCAATCATATTTACCTGGAAGCCGCCAAAATCCCACCTTGGGATATCTGCTGCCGCTGTTCCCGCAACCGCATAGGCATTCAATAACTGACCGGATACCAGTGTAAGGCCAAGGACAATGCCAAGCATCTGCGTGGTACCCATCTTCCTTGTCACTGACCAGCAGATGCCGACCGGAAGCATATGGAATACCGCCTCGCCAATCAACCACAGAAAACTGTCAATGCCGGCCCAGAACTGGCTGATGTCGCATAAGGCCTTGGTCCCATTTTCAAACAGATAAAGGCTGTCAATGCAGTTTCTAAAGCCAAGGATTAAACCGCCTGTAATGATTGCCGGAATCAGCGGCGCAAAAATCTCTGCCAGCGCAGTGACCATCCGCTGCAGCACGTTCTGGTTTTTCTTTGCCGCCTGCTTCACCGCGTCCTTTGACACGCCTTCAATATCAGCCTCTTTTACAAAATCATTGTAAAAATCAGCTACCGTATTGCCGATGATTACCTGAAACTGCCCTGACTGTGTAAAGCTTCCTTTCACAACCTTCATTGCCTCGATTGCTTTCACATCCGCTTTTCCCGGCTCCGCCAAGGCGAAACGCATTCTTGTCATGCAATGTGAAACTGCCGCAATGTTCTCTCTTCCTCCTACCAGACGCAGCAGCTGTTTTGCGTCTTCCGCGTATTTACCCATACTTTGGTCCCTCCACCTGTTTCTGAACTTGTTTCCGCACTTATCTCTGTACTTATTTCTGTACTTGCCTCGTGCTTGTTTAAACATGTTTCTTAATTATGTTATATCACTCTTGTTTAAACATGTCAATATCAATCTGGAATATTTGTTTAAACAAGTTTGTAAATTATATGAATTCTCTTCTATAATATATTGTAACAGTTCCGCCCCCGTTTTCACATCGGATTCATGAACCGTTACAATCAATCCATGGGCAGTCCATAAATGGTCACCATGCCCTGCGCAGGGCGGTCATCCATCTGGTTATACAGGCAGAAAAAAGGAGCTGCTGCTCCATAACCAAGTAAGCTACTCAGCTATTTCACAACAGCCCCTTTTTCACATCCCGGAATACTGTTTTACCGGCTTACCAGGAGCCGTTCCATATACCTCAGATATCCGCACAGCCCAATCACCAGGAATACTTCCAGGATGCTGGTGATAAAACCTGCCCGCAAAAGGAGCATACATGCGCATGCAGCCATAAGCCACATGACATTCCAGGCCTGCCTGTACCTTGGCCTGTCCCTGCTGCTGAGGAACCGCAGGAAGCTTACAATACCCAATGTCAGAAGGATGGGGGATAAGAATGCAAGCAGCACGTGCAAGTGGGCCTTTAAGGGATATTGTTCCGGGGTATAGGGAATCATAACCGCTGTAAGGAGAAATGCAGCCGCGGTGTACACCAGGCTTTTCCCGGCCGTGTTCCTGTATCTTCCTATATTAAAGAGGTAACGGACATAGATGCAGTAGTAAATCCCGGTAAAAATACCCCACACGGCAAACAGCAGCTTATGGCCTGACAGATTGCCAAGAACAGAAAGGTTTGTGTCGGTCCAGCTTCCAAGGGATGCCAACAGTACGGTTGCGCCCGGTACTAAATAGATGGTAAAGAGATCGTATTTACCTTTAAACCGTCCTGAAGCGCCTTTCATGGCCCTGGCCTCCTTTATCAGATGTCCCGCCGTATAAACGGCTTATGATTGAATCGGCATTCCCGGACAAAGCAGGTTCTGCCGCTAAAACGGAAACAGGGAGCAGGTCCTTTGTATGGAAGGACTGCTCCCTATCATTATCTGATAAAGATCCTGTTTTTACACTTGAATCATTTTCCTTAAAAGGGTACTTTAATCCATGCCCTTTAACAGCTTCTCCACGCTGGAAAGCTTCACGCACAGGGCAAACAGCTCGGATGCCGTGATTAAATCACCTAACGGAGGATAGGTGGGTGCAATGCGGATGTTGCTGTCCTGGGGATCTTTTCCATATGGATAGGTTGCCCCGGCAGGAGTCATCACAACGCCGGCCTTCTTGCATCTTGCCACGATATCCTTTGCACAGCCCTCCAGGGAATCAAAGGAAATAAAGTAACCGCCCTTTGGCTGGGTCCACTCCCCGATTCCAAGGCCGCCCAGTTCCCTTTCAAGGATTTCTTCTACCGCCTCAAATTTGGGACGGATGATGTCCGCGTGTTTTCTCATGTGCTCCACCATGCCGTGGATATCCCCAAAGAAGCGCACGTGCCTTAGCTGGTTTACCTTGTCATGGCCGATGGTCTGGTTCTTTAACTGTGCCTTGATGTCCTCCAGGTTGTTGTGGGATGTGGCAAGGGCCGCAACCCCGGAACCGGGAAAGCTGATTTTGGAGGTGGAGGCGAACTTGTATACCAAATCCGGATTGCCTGCACGCTTGCACTCTGCCAGGAGTTCAATCAGGTGGTCCTGGTCGTGGTCGTAGAGGTGGTGTACGCCATATGCGTTATCCCAGAAAATCCTGAAGTCAGGCGCTGCCGGCTCCAGCCTTGCAAAACGGCGCACCGTCTCATCGGAGTAGGAATAACCCTGTGGGTTGGAATACTTTGGAACACACCAGATGCCCTTGATGGAGTCATCCGACGCCACCAGCTCCTCCACCATATCCATATCAGGACCCTGGGGAGTCATGGGAACATTGATCATCTCAATTCCAAAATACTCAGTGATGGCAAAATGGCGGTCATATCCGGGAACGGGGCATAAGAACTTAACCTTATCCAGCTTGCACCAGGGAGTGTTGCCCATGATTCCATGGGTCATGGCGCGGGATACCGTATCATACATGACGTTCAGGCTGGAGTTGCCGTACAGGATAACCGTGGAAGGGTTCACTTCCATCATGTCGGCCAGCAGTTCCTTTGCCTCGTCAATCCCTGTCAGCACCCCGTAGTTGCGGCAGTCGGTTCCGTCCTCACAGGTCAGGTCGTCATTGCTGCTGAGAACATCCATGAGCCCCATGGAAAGGTCTAACTGCTCCACGCACGGCTTGCCCCTGGACATATCCAGCTTTAAATCCTTACCCTGCATTTCACGGTACTGTGCTTTCAGTTCCTTGCGTAGCGCAACAAGTTCTTCTTTGGTCATCTCTGCATATGGCTTCATAAATATCCTCCTTGATACCCTTCATTATTCTCTTCGCTCTATTGTAGCCAGCAGGCGTACATCTGTCAGCCACCGATTTACACTTTCGTGCATTGTACATAAGCATACACCAAGTGGGGCTTTCCGTCAATACAAAAATTTCTTATATTGGTGAAAGTTATGCTTATGTTTGGCTTTCCTTTTTGTGTCTTTACTTATAGACTATCCCTTTGGGATTGTCCGGTTCATCCTTCATGGGGACAGCAGTTCCTCCATAATCCGGTTCATCCTTCAGCAGGACAGCAGTTCCTTCACGATCTGGTTCACCATGGCCGGGTCTGCCTTTCCCTTCATGGCCCGCATGGTCTGACCCACCAGATATCCCATGGCCCGTTCCTTGCCCCCATGATAGTCTGCCACGGACTGGGGATTGGCTGCAAGTACACGTTCAATGGTACTGCGCAGGGCGCCTTCGTCATTTACCACCTTCAGCCCTTTTTCCTCCACAAAGGCCTCCGGCTCCACATCTTTATCAAAAATCTCCTCAAATACCGTCTTTGCAACCGTCCGGTTAATGTCCCCCTGTTCCACCATCCGGATCAGGGCCGCCAGGTTGGCTGGTGAAAACCGGATATGGTCCGCATCCATCTCATGTTCCTTGATAAGGCGCATGGCCTCCACCATAAGCCAGTTGGACACTTCCTTTGGTCTGCCGCACAGCCTGACCGTTTCCTCAAACAGGCCGGCCATGTGCTTGGAACTGGTAATCAGCCCCGCGTCATACCGGGGAAGCCCGTATTCTTCCATATAGCGGATGATTTTTTCCGTGTGCAGCTCCGGCTGCCTGGCCTTCACGGCCTCAATCCATTCATCGCTTATGACCAGCGGCACCAGGTCCGGATCCGGGAAATACCTGTAATCCTGGGCATCTTCCTTGGAACGCATGGCTTTTGAACTCTCCTTGTTGTCATCCCAGCGCCGAGTTTCCTGGACTACCTTCTTCCCCTCCTCCAGAAGTTCAATCTGGCGTTTCCTCTCCCCCTCAATGGCCCTTGCAATGGCCTTAAAGGAGTTCAGGTTCTTCATCTCCGTCCTGCTGCCCAGTTCCAGTGCCCCCGCTTCACGGACAGACAGGTTCACGTCCGCGCGCATGGAGCCTTCCTGCAGTTTACAGTCAGAGGCGCCCAGGTACTGGATGATCAGGCGCAGCTTCTCCAGGTATGCAATCACTTCCTCCGCATTCCTCATGTCTGGCTCGGATACGATTTCAATCAAAGGCACGCCGCTCCTGTTATAATCCACCAGGGAGCAGTCCTCCCACTCATCGTGGATCAGCTTGCCCGCATCCTCCTCCATGTGGATCTCGTGGATTCCCACCCGTTTCTTTCCCCCGGATACAGTCTCTATCTCCACCCAGCCATCCCGGCATATGGGAAGGTACAGCTGGGAAATCTGATAGTTCTGCGGGTTATCCGGATAAAAATAGTTCTTTCTGTCAAACCTGCAGTACTGGTTGATCTGGCAGTTGGCCGCAAGGCCCACGGCCAGCGCATATTCCACCACCTGTTTATTCAGTACGGGAAGGGAGCCTGGCATACCCGTGCACACAGGACATGTGTGGGTATTCGGCGCCCCGCCAAAGGCAGTGGGACAGGAACAGAAAATCTTGGTCTTGGTGGCCAGTTCCACATGGACCTCCAGGCCGATTACGGTTTCATACTGTCTGCTCATGATCTGGCCTCCTCTTTCCCGGAATGTAAGTCCGGATAGGACATATCCGGCATCTCCCGATTCCTTGTTCTTTCATATGCATAGGCTGCCCGGATGATATCTTTTTCCTTAAAACAGTCTCCAATCAGCTGCAGGCCGATGGGAAGTCCCCTTGAATCCCTGCCGCAGGGGACGCTTATCCCCGGCAGGCCTGCCAGGTTCACGGAAATGGTGTAAATGTCGCCCAGGTACATTTTTAAGGGATCCCTAAGGGACTCCCCAAGGCGCGGGGCCGTGTCCGGGGACGCAGGCGCCAGGATAACGTCATACCGCCCAAAGGCACGGTCAAATTCCTGTTTAATCAGCGCCTTGGTACGCAGCGCCTTCAGATAATATGCATCATAGTAACCGGAGCTTAACACAAAGGAGCCCAGCATGATACGCCGCTTCACCTCAGGCCCAAAGCCCTCGGACCTGCTTTTCTTATACATGCTGTGAAGGCCCTCATAGTCCGGCGTGCGGTACCCGTACTTCACGCCGTCAAAACGTGAAAGGTTGGAACTGGCTTCCGCGGATGCAATGACATAGTAGGCAGGGATGGCATAGTCTGTGAGCTTCAGGTCAAAGTACTCCACCACGGCGCCTTTTTCCTTTAACACCCGGGCCGCGTCCAGCACTGCTTCCCTTACCTCCAGGTCCAGTCCCTCCCCCAGATAACTTTGCGGGACGCCGATGCGCATCCCCTTCACGTCATCCACAAGGGCTGAGGTAAAGTCATAGCTGCTGCGCCTGACACTGGTGCTGTCTTTTGGATCCTGTCCTGCCAGCGTTTCCAGTATGGCCGCGCAGTCAGACACATCCTTTGCCACAGGTCCGATCTGGTCCAGGGATGAACCATAGGCAATCAGGCCATAACGGGACACGGTCCCGTAGGTGGGCTTGATTCCCGTGACGCCGCAAAAGGAACTGGGCTGGCGGATGGATCCGCCGGTATCCGATCCCAGGGCGTAAAAACATTCACCGGCAGCAACCGCGGCACAGGAACCGCCTGAGGAACCGCCCGGAACATGTTCCGTGTTCCAGGGATTCCTGGTAACGCCAAAGGCCGAGGTCTCGGTGGTGCTTCCCATGGCAAACTCATCCATGTTGGTCTTTCCCAGGATCACGGCTCCTGCCTGTTCCAGGTTAAGGACTGCCTGGGCCGTGTAGGTGGGTATGAAATTGTATAATATCCTGGAACTGCAGGTGGTCTTAAGTCCTTTTGTACACATATTGTCCTTCACGGCCATGGGCACCCCGGCCAGGGGGCCGGTAAGGGTTCCTGCCTCAATCTGTTTCTGGACCTGTGCCGCCCGTTTTAACGCTCCCTCCTCATCCACGGTCACATATGCGTGGATGGATGGCTCCAGGTCCTTTATCCGCTCCAGGGCTTCCCGGGCGGCCTCCACGGCCGTCACACGGCCCTCTTTTATCTGCCTGCCCAGTTCAAGGGCGGTTAATTCTGATAATCCCATTCTTCCTGTCCTCCTGATCTGACTCCCTATACGGTCTTTGGAACCTTGAACGCGCCGTCCTTTTGTTCCGGCGCATTGGCAAGGATATTGTCACGGTCATCCCCTCCGGCTGCAACGTCCTCCCGGAACACGTTGCTGACAGGGAATACATGGGTCATGGGTTCAACCCCTTCTGTATCCAGTTCATTCAGCTTGTCAATATAATCCAGCATGCGGCCCATATCCTTTTTGGCTTCCTGCTTCTCTTCCTCTGAAAGTTCCAGCTTGGCCAGGATACCCACATACTCAATGGTTTTGTCATCTATGATATTTGCCATGCTCCATACTCCTCCTAATATATAAGTGTAGGGTTTCAGTACCCAACAACCAGTTGGGACTTAATCCTCTCATTGTTTAAGCTGTATAATGATTAGGCATCGGTCTGACAGTGTTCTCCTTGGACCATTAGCGTCCGTCAGAAAGCCAGTCAGCCAGCCTGTCATTGCAGCCGTTCGATTTATGCAGGTTGAACTACCACTCCACGTTCGTTTGACACCCCAGGAGATTGAATCGGCAATGAGGAATGCTGGAATCCATGCAGATTCACTTTTGGAGGTACGTAGAATGTACAACGCAGTAGGTATTGATGTTTCAAAAGGCAAGAGCACCATCGCAGTCCTGCAGCCTGGCGGCACTGTCATCCGCAAACCTTTCGATGTCTCCCATACATCCCAGAGCCTCATTGAACTTGCACATTACCTTGGTTCATTAGAGGGCTCAACCAAAATCGTTATGGAATGTACGGGCAGATACCATGAGCCCATGCTTAAGGCTCTGTACGAAGCCGGATTGTTCGTTTCCGTTGTGAATCCCCACCTGATCAAAAACTTCGGCAACAACTCCCTGCGCAGGGTCAAGTCCGATCCGGCAGATGCCCGCAGGATTGCACGCTATACTCTTGACAACTGGGCAGAATTGCGCCAATATTCAGGTATGGACAATACACGTACCCAGTTAAAAACCTTGAATTCCCAATTCAGCTTCTTTATGAAGCAGAAGGTTGCCGCAAAGGCAAACCTCATTGCACTGCTGGATAATACTTATCCCGGTGTGAATAAACTCTTTGACAGTCCGCCCCGCGAGGACGGAAGTGAAAAATGGGTGGATTATGCTTATTCTTTCTGGCATGTGGACTGTGTCCGCAGGATTGGGTTAAAAACCTTCACAGAGCGCTACAGGGCTTTCTGCAGGAAACACCACTACATCTTCCAGCCGGACAAGCCCGAAAAACTGTTCCATGCCTCAAAGGAATTGGTTGCTGTCTTTCCAAAAGAGAAGACCTATAAGCTGTTGATTCAGCAAAGCATCCAGCAGTTAAACCTTGCTTCCGGACATGTGGAACGTCTCCGTCAGGAAATGAATGCGTTGGCATCCACCCTTCCTGAATACAGCACCGTGATGGGCATCTATGGCGTTGGGAAGACTTATGGCCCGCAGCTCATCGCCGAGATTGGCGACGTGTCCAGATTTACCCACAGGGAAGCACTGACCGCCTTTGCAGGCGTTGACCCCGGCGTGGATGAGTCCGGCCAGCACAAGTCCAAGAGCAACAGGGCTTCAAAAGTTGGCTCTGCCAGGCTGCGCAAGACCTTATTTCAAATCATGACGACCCTGCTCCAGAATGCCCCTGAGGATGATCCGGTATATCGTTTTCTTGATAAGAAGCGGGCACAGGGAAAGCCTTACTATGTCTACATGACCGCCGGAGCGAATAAGTTCCTCCGCATTTATTATGGCAAGGTCAAAGAGTGCCTGCGGAACTTGGAGCAGGCAGAGTAACACCCATTTCTATATCACCCCTTTCAAAGCCGGCAGTCCTGGCGGCTTAAAAGTTATACCCTAAAATATCAAATCGACTTTTTGAAATTTTCTTCAAAAAACACTTGACTTTTTATTAGCAGGCTTTCTGCTGTGTCTCATGCCTAAGGCGTATCTGAAAAATCATTCCCGCCATCTGCACGCCCTAAGGCTCCAGCCTTGTCACATCACGCGGGAACATACAGGCTTCCCTTACATTCTGTTCATCCAGAAGCCGCATGGTCAGCCGCTCCAGTCCGATTCCAAGACCGCCGTGGGGCGGCATTCCATATTTAAATATCATCAGGTAGGATTCTATATCCTCCGGGTCCATGTCACGTTTCTTCATCTTTTCAAGAATCCCATGGTAGTCATGGATTCGCTGTCCTCCCGTGGTAACCTCCAGTCCCTTGAACAGAAGGTCAAAGGTCAGGGTAAACCTAGAATCCTCCGGGTCATCCATTGCATAAAAGGGACGCTTTTTAGACGGATAATGGGTCACAAACACAAAATCGCTTCCATATTCCTCTTTGAAGTAACGGCCGATCAGCAGTTCCTCCTCGGGTTCCAGGTCATATGGGTTGCGTATCTTCCTGCTGTATTTTTCAGACACCAGCTTTTTTGCCTCGTCGAAACGTACCGCGGGAATCCGGCCCACATCCGGAAGTCCTGCCTTCAGTATATCCAGTTCTTTCCCGTACTCCCTGCTTAACAGCTCCATGACATACTGGAGCATGCCGGTCTCCATGTCCATCACGTCTTCAAATCCATCGATATAACCCATCTCAAAATCCAGGCTGGTGTATTCGTTCAGATGGCGGGTGGTGTTATGCTTTTCCGCCCGGAACACAGGAGCTGTCTCAAACACCCGGTCATAAACGCCCACCATGGTCTGCTTATAAAACTGCGGGCTTTGCCCCAGCTCTGCCTTTTTGTTGAAATAATCCAGCTTGAACACGTTGGAACCGCCTTCTGCCCCCCGGGCCACAATCTTGGGCGTGTGTATCTCCGTAAAGCCCTGGCTGAACAGGTAATCCCTGAACCCCCTTACGATTCCCTCCTGGATTTTGAATTTTGCCCGCTCCCTGATATTGCGCAGGGAAATGGGTCTGAAAGCCAGCTTTGTCTCCAGGGAGGTGTTAAGTTTCCATTTGTTCACCGGGATAGGCATGGCGTCCGCTGGGCGGGACAGGATTTTTATGTCCTCCACACGGATTTCAAATCCATGGGGCGCCCTTTCCTCCTTCCTCACGGTTCCCTTTACCTCTGCCGCGCACTCTTCCTTTAGTTCTTTTAGATCCAAGTGTCCCGAAGCGCCTTCACATACGCACTGCACCAGGCCCTCTGCTTTCCTGAGTATTACAAACGCCACCTCGCCCATATGGCGGATGGTGTGCACGGTTCCGTTCATGCGCACCGTCCTGCCCTCATAATCCCCACTGATTACTTCCTGGATTCCCAGGACTTCCTTTTCCCTTATTCCGCTGATAAATTCCATGGTATTCGCTCCTTTCGGAACGTACGGCAGGCAGATACGGATATGATTCCGCTCTACAGATAACCCATACCGGTACGTTCCGGACTGCAACCTGGCGCTGCATTAATCATATTATATTGCAGTGCGCCAGCGACATCCGGTTCCGGGACCTATAAGGATATTACCTGCAATAAAAAACGCCCCGGAACACAGTAACTGCATTCCGGGACGGGATTCCATCCATAAGACATTCCCGCGGTACCACCCGCATTGAGACCTTAACCTGTATGACAGCGCTGCACTGCGCAGATCAGCGCCACTTTTCATAAGGCTTCCGTTCTCCTCTCTTTGCACGTAACGTGTGCAACGGGTATACCTACTGTCAGCCCTGCCCGGGTATGGGCAAAACCGCTTCAATATACCAGCTCCGGAGTGTTCCCTTCGCCCAGTCCTGCGCGGCGGCGCTCTCAGTCGGTGACGCCCCCTTCCTGTTACATTCCTCAGGCAAGAGTCTCTTTCATTGCTTTTAATTATTTATCTACTAAAATAGTACATCGGCGTGATAATGTCAAGAACTAAAATTTGTTACTTTTCATTTTTAGAAAATTTGTATATTCAGACGTCCTTTTTCATACATTGGACTATGGAATCTTAATATCATAAAGGAGCATATCATGTTATCCATGGACGATTTACGGTACACTGCCGATCTTCCCTATCCGCCCATTAAGGTGGAAATGAAAAATCCCGCCTATGCCAAGGCCATGCTGGACAACATCGGAGGCCTTAACTCTGAAATGTCGGCCATCAGCCTGTATGTGTATAATAACCTGATCCTGGAGGAGAAAAAGGAGATTGCCGCCATCTTCCACAAGGTAAGCATAGTGGAAATGCACCACTTGGAAATATTTGGGAAATTAGCATTGCAGCTGGGGGAGGACCCAAGGATGTGGACCCATTATGGCTGCAAAAAGACCTACTGGTCCCCCAGCTACAACCAATATCCCTGTGAACTTCCTGCGCTGATGCACAATGCCATCAACAGCGAAAAGGCCGCCATCAGTAAATACCAGCATCAGATTGCCTACATACGGGACGAGAATATCACGGAAATCCTGCGCCGCATCATACTGGATGAACGGCTCCATGTGGAGATTTTTGAGCAGGTTTACAGGACATATTGCTAACAGCAAAGTTTCTTCATCCTGCCGGATCAGGCATGGCTTATATTGGTAAATTCAGAAATTTCCCGGTTAATGGTACACAGGTCGTCCACATCCATATCATGGATGTCATCGTGGCCCGTAATCCTTGCAAATGTCTTAATCTCATCCAGGGATACCTGCAGGAAATTGGCAACCCTCATGGCGGCGGCCTCCTCCGGCAGGCGGCGGCGCAGGTTCCCGTCCTGGGTAGCCACACCCACCGGGCACATGCCGGTGCCGCAGATGCGGTACTGCTGGCAGGCAGCTGCGATCAGGGCCGCGGAGGCAATGGCAACCGCGTCCGCTCCCATGGCCAGGGCCTTGGCAAAATCAGAGGATACCCTGAGCCCTCCTGTAATCACAAGGTCAATGTCAGCCCCTGTTTCATCCAGATACTTCCTGGCGCGGTACAGGGCATATATGGTGGGGACACTGGCTGCATCCCGGATCAGTTTCGGGCTGGCTCCCGTGGCTCCGCCGCGCCCGTCAATGGTTATGAAATCCGGGTCCGCAAACACACAGTACTCCAGATCACGCTCAATCCGGCCCGCCGCGATCTTAATGCCTATGGGCCTTCCGTCCGATTCCTCACGCAGCTTTGCAACCAGCGCCTTTAAATCTTCCTTTGTATCAATCCCCGGAAAACGTGAGGGACTGATTACATCCTGTCCCAGAGGCTTGTTCCTGACCGCCGCTATCTCAGGCGTCACCTTATTCCCGGGCAGATGGCCCCCCATGCCAGGCTTTGTCCCCTGTCCGATTTTAATCTCTATGGCATCCGCCTTCTTTAAGTTCTCCTCTGTCACGCTGTAAAGGTTCGGTACATATTCAAAAATGTACCGGTATGCGGCATCCCTCTCTTCCGGAAGGATTCCTCCCTCACCCGAGCACATGGCTGTGTGCACTGCCGCGCTTCCCTTTGCCAAAGCTGTCTTGGTCTCCTTTGACAGCGCTCCAAAGGACATGTGGGAAATATATACAGGATGTTCCAGTACCATGGGCTTTCTTGCATGTTTCCCGATAATGGTCTCTGTCTTAACCGGAGCATGCTCATCTAACGGCATGGGATTTAACTGGGCTCCTAAAAACAGGATATCATCCCATCCCGGCATGGGCATCTGGGTACCCATGGCTGCAATGATGGATTGGCCTTTTACCGCCATCTCATGAATCTCATCCATATAACGGCTGTCCGTCCCCACCCTTGCATATTCCGGATCATAAGGAAGCGCCTCCCCAGGTACGCGGACCGCAGAAGCCGCGCCTGCCTGTACGGGCGGTGTACCATCCATGTTTGATGCCGCCGGTTCCATCCTGTGATTATGTTCTGCCGGGCCATGCTCTGGCTGAACATGCGCTGCCGGGCTATGCGCTGCCGGACCGGGCGCTGGCTGGACATGCTCTGCCGGGACAGGCCCGCCGGAGGTTCCCTCATCTGACGCAGTCTTCTTTGCCCCGCCGTCAGCCGGCACCATCTTATCAGAAGCCACCCTGCACACAGGACAGACCTTAAGTTCACTGACCTTTGTACCTTCTTTTTCCTCATCATACACTGAACCACAGAACCTGCAACGGTATACTGCCATAACCCTGCTCCTTTCTCAGACCAATCTTTTTAGATTAATAATAGTAATCATTACTATTTCATAGTATCACAGATACTCCTTTATGTCCAGCATATATTAGGCAAATATGACCTGTTTTGCAGGCAGACAAAGAATACCTTAACAAGACCGGCCCATGCCATTGACTTTAGCACCTGGAAAATGCTACAATATCTTTCATGCACAAACGAGAAAGGATGTTATTACATGTCACAAGAAAATAAGATGGGCACCATGCCCGTTAAGAGGCTGTTGGTCACCATGTCCCTGCCAATGATCATCTCCATGCTGGTCCAGGCGCTGTACAACATCGTGGACAGCGTCTTTGTATCCATGATTAACCAGGCGGCCCTCACTGCTGTCTCCATGGCATTCCCCATCCAGAACCTGCTGATTGCAGTGTCCGCCGGAACCTGTGTGGGCGTCAATGCCCTTCTGTCCCGCTCCCTGGGGGAAAGGAATGCCAAAAATGCCAACCTGGCCGCTGTCAATGGACTGTTCCTGGCCTTTGTAAGCTTTCTGTTCTTTGCCCTGTTTGGGATTTTCGGGGCGCGTTTCTTCTTTGAAAGCCAGACAGACAACCCTGTTATCATTGAATATGGAATCCAGTACCTGCAGATTGTATGTATTTTCAGCTTTGGCCTGTTCGGTGAAATGATGTTCGAGCGGATTCTCCAGTCCACGGGCCAGACCTTCTATTGCATGATTACCCAGGGCACGGGTGCCATCATCAACATCATACTGGACCCAATCCTGATTTTCGGACTTCTCGGCGTTCCTGCCATGGGAATCCGTGGAGCTGCCGCAGCCACTGTATTTGGACAGATTGTCGCCATGGTCTTAGCCGCCATGCTGAACCACGCCAAAAATAAGGATGTGCGCATCAGCTTTAAAGGATTCTCACCCCACAAAAGGACCATTTCCATCATCTATCAGGTGGGTGTTCCTTCCATTATAATGCAGTCCATCAGTTCTGTGATGACCTTTGGGCTGAATAAAATCCTTATCAGCTTTTCGGAAACAGCCGTAGCCGTATTCGGTGTATACTTCAAGCTTCAGAGCTTTATCTTCATGCCCATATTCGGACTGAACAACGGTATGATACCTATTATTGCATACAATTACGGCGCCCGTAACAAAAAACGTATCATGGAGACGGTACGCCTGAGCATCGGTATCGCAGTGGGCATCATGCTCATCGGCCTGGCCGTATTCCAGCTGATGACACCCCAGCTGCTCATGCTGTTCCAGGCAGATGCGGACATGCTGTCCATCGGGGTACCGGCCCTCAGGATCATAAGCCTCAGCTTCCTGTTTGCAGGCTACTGCATCATCGTGGGCTCTGTCTTCCAGGCCATGGGAAACGGCGTGTACAGCCTGATCATATCCGTTGCCAGACAGCTGGTATGTATCCTTCCGCTGGCCTACTTCTTTGCCCAGGTCTTTGGATTACACGCCGTATGGTACTCCATTCCCCTGGCCGAGATTACCTCCGTGGTACTGAGTTCCATCCTGTTCAGGAAAATCTATGTGGAGAAGATAAAACCACTTGGTGAATAGTTTTGGGAAGAAATATCTTTAAGCTATACCTCATAAATGCCGGAACGCCTGTGAACCCAGGCCATTCCGGCATTTAAGCTTATCTAAACCATGGAAATATGACAAACCGTCATCCGGCCCGTGTCACTGGCCGCCGGCAGCATCCCAGCCAAATCCCGTGCCAATCCTCACTGGGCGCTGTAATTCAGCCGGACCGTAATCACCGCGGTCTTAAACCTTGAGCTGGTATCCAGCACCCCGTCGTAGCTGTATGACTCGGAACTGGAATTCTTTGCCGTAATCTGGAACACGCCCAGGTTGGCGCTCAGAAGCTTTCCGGGGGCTCCGCCTGTGCCTGCCGCCATGATATCAATCCGGTTCTTTGCATTGGCTGTTGCCTTCTCAATTAAATCCAGCTTCATCTCATCCAGCTTTGTGTAATAATACTCCGGCTGTTGGGATTCCAATTCCACCCCCGCCTCAATCAGCGTGGTGATATCCCTGGAGATTTCCTCCACCTTGTCTATGTCATGGGAAGTGACTGTCATGCCCTGTGTCAGGTCATAGCCATCCTGCTCCTCTCCCAGATATCTTCCTTCCTCATCATATCTGGATGTGTAGGTCTGGGAAATGTTGATGGAACTGAATACCATTTCGTCCCCGGCCACACCGTTTTCTTCCAGGTACTTCTTAACCAGTTCCGCATCTTCTTTTATGGTACTGTAAGCGTCCTTGGGCGTGTCTCCGTGGACAGAGAAGCTTCCCCTCCACACAATCAGGTCAGATTCAAAATCACAGCTTGCTGACCCGGTGGCCGTGATTCCGCTTCCCCCTCCTGTTTTCTTGTAGTCCAGCAGACCTCCTGTAAAAATGCTCACACAGGCAACCGCACTGACAGCCGCAATCAAGGCAATTACTAGGGATTTATATTCCCGCATCTGATGTTCTCCTCCTTTTCCATAATTTTCTATACCATGGTTTCAGTATAACATGGCTTTAGGCAAAAACAAGAACGGTTTTCTTAATTATTTCTGGCAAATAACCTACCATCTGGTTGCCTCCTGAACAGTAAATGTGATAGAATAGCCTAATAGTGTAGTCTATGGTATGAGGTGCTGACATGAAGAAATATCACCGCGGTGCGGGTTTCATTATATTAGTCATGGCTCTTGTCTTTTCCCTGTCGTCATTGCGGACAGGTATTATTCATGCATCCAATCCTTCCTCCGCCCCTGCGGCCTGCAATGATATGCCGGATGCAGAGGCGCGGACCCTTACAGTGGCATTTTCGCCAGTTCCCGGCATATGTGCCCCTGATGCATATGGCAGTCACAAGGGGCTTCTGGTTGATTATCTCAATGAAATCGCAAAATACAACAACTGGGATTATGAATACATAAGCGTGGACCCGGATCTTCTCCTGGATGAATTTCTCACGGGAAAATATGATTTATTGGGAGGCATCTTTTATCTAAAAAGCTATGAGTCCCGGATTGCATACCCCAAATACAGCATGGGCAACAGTAAGGCCGTGCTTCTCTGCCAAAAGGATGACCCCGACATAAAGAGCTACGAGCTTAACACCTTGAACGGCAAAATAATCGGCGTCTATGAACATGCCATTGAAAAGCGTCAGAGACTCCGTAATTTCCTCCAGCTCAATAACCTGCAATGCGGTATCCGCACCTATTCTTCTGAGGAGATTGAGGAGGACGGCAACATGTACCGCTTCCTGGAATCCGGGGAGGTGGACCTCCTTCTGGGCAATGAATCAGAAGCAGACAATTACCGGGTTGCCGCGGAATTCCCGGCACAGCCCTATTATGTCGTGACCCATGAGGGAAATGATGATATACTGGACGGCCTGAACCTGGGACTTGAGAAAATACTTAACTCCGACCCCAAATTCGCCGAGGAACATTATGAGAAGAACTTTAACAATATAAATAATTCCAAAATCCAGCTGAGCAGTGAAGAACAGGCCTATATTGCATCCAAACAGACCGTGACCGTTGCCGTGGTAAATGCCTGGCACCCGTTCTACTGCCTGGGGGATAAAACAGACCATCACAATGGGATTCTTCCTGACCTGCTTGAGAATATCTCGGATTACTCCGGCCTTGCCTTTGATTATGTGTTTACGGATACCTACGAGGAAGCGGTCCAGCTGGTAAAGGAACGAAAGGCTGATATACTGGGCTATTACCTGGATTCCCAGGAATCAGCCGCTGCTGACGGACTTGCGGTTTCCAAAGCTTATATAACCCTCAACAATATCATTGTCAAAAACAAGTCCGCCAACTATCCGTCCGATGGCCTGACAGCCGGCGTCATGGACGGGTGCCGTGTTCCCGATTCAATCGCGGCCGCCCATGTACGCTCCTTCGCCACGCCGCGTGATTACCTGGACGCCGTTAACCGGGGGGAGATTGATTTTGTGTATGGTATTTCCCCTGCAATTGAGCATGAGATGCAGGCGCACAGGTATACCAACATTGTACCGTTAAGCAGCATCAATAATAACATGGAAATCAGCTTTGCAATGGACCGCCCCATTAATCCGGACCTGATGACAATCCTGAACAAATCCATCTTCAGCCTGTCCGAGGAAGAAAGGAATACCATTTCCGACCGCAATCTGGTATCCATGGGTTACTCCACCATGACAATGGGGGAGCTGATTTATGCCAACCCGGTGGCTTTTATAGCTATCTTCAGTGCGTTTGTACTGCTGTCCGCCATATCCGTCCTGCTCATCATGAAGGCGCGGCTTCGGAACGCCATGATCCAGGGCGAACTTGAAAAAGCAGAGGCCCAAAGCAGGGCCAAAGGAGAGTTCCTGTCCAGGATGAGCCATGAAATCCGTACGCCCATGAACGCTATCATGGGGCTGGCAAACCTGACCTGTATGGAGGAGCGGCTGCCTGAACGTGTGGAAACAAATTTAAAAAAGATACTGTCCTCCTCCCAATACCTGCTGTCCCTCATCAATGATATCCTGGACATGTCCAGGATTGAGAACGGGAAAATGGAAATCATGGACGAGGTTTTCTCCCTCCGCCGCCTATTATCAGACCTGGAAGGGATGATGCGCAGCCAGGCTGAATCCAAAGGCATCCTGTTCACAGTGGACTTAGATATCACCCATTCCGATATCCAGGGAGACCCGGTGCGGCTGAGGCAGGTACTGGTGAACCTGCTGTCCAACGCAGTCAAATTCACGCCCGAGGGCGGTCAGATACGACTCCTTGTCCAGGAAACAGGATCTGATGAAACCAGGGCCGCATTCCTTTTCTCAGTAAAAGACAACGGCATTGGGATTGCGCAAGAACATCAGAAACGGATTTTCGATTCCTTTGAGCAGATCGGGTCTTCCAGCGCAAAGAGCGCCGGGACAGGCCTTGGCCTTCCCATCAGCAGCAGTATTGTAAATGCAATGGGCGGTGAACTGAAGGTAAGGAGTTCGCCTCACAAAGGGGCTGAGTTTTATTTCCAGGTCGTGTTTCAGCTGTCCGGCCATCCTGCGGAAACCGCGCCGTCGGTTCCGGAACCAAAGGTACCTGGGCCCGCCCCCCTGGACGGTGTGCGGATCCTGCTGGCAGAAGACAATGACCTGAACGCGGAGATTGCAACCGAACTGCTTCAGATGAACGGGGCCCACATAGAACGCGTATCCAATGGACTGGAAGCCCTGGAGTACTTTACCGGAAACCCGGCCGGCACGTATCATGTAATCCTAATGGATATCCGCATGCCGGTGATGGACGGCCTGGAGGCCACCAGGCGGATCCGGTCCAGCACGGATCCGGACGGCAGTTCCATTCCCATTGTTGCCATGACGGCCAATTCCTTTAAGGAGGATTCTGACGCGGCTGCCCAGGCCGGTATGACCGGATTTGTATCCAAACCAGTGGACATGGCATATCTGCTGGATGTATTGAAACAGAATCTATCTAAGTAAGGCATAAAGGGGATGTTCCTGTCTATTGTCCGGATTTCCACTGCCTTATCTGCTCCAGACGCCTTTTGATTCCCGGTTCTTCGCCCTGGCCGTCTGGATGGTAATACTGCCTGTCTGTCAGCGCATCCGGCAGGCACTGCATACGGGCCATCTTCTCTCCCGTGTCATGGGCATATACGTAGCCCTCCCCGTAATGCAGTTCCTCCATCAGTTTCGTGGGCGCGTTCCGTATATTTAACGGAACCGTCTCCGCCATGGTTGCCTGGGCATCCTCTTTTCCTGTCTCATAGGCCACATAGGCAGAATTGGACTTGGGGGCCATGGACAGGTAGATGACCGTATGGCTCAGATGCACATTACACTCAGGCATGCCCAGAAAATGACATGCCTGGTATGCGGCCACCACAAGGGGAAGGGCCTGGCTGTCCGCCATCCCCACATCCTCACTGGCAAACCGGATTAACCGTCTTGCCACATACAGGGGATCCTCCCCTGCCTCCAGCATCCTTGCCAGCCAGTAAACCGCTGCGTCCGGATCCGAGTTGCGCATGGACTTGTGGAGCGCGGATATGATATTATAATGTTCCTCCCCCTTCTTATCATAGAGGAAGCTTTTCTTCCCAATGCACTGCTTCAGTACCTCCATGGTCACCGTGGTCTTATCCGCGCTGATTTCCCCGTTGGTCACAGCCATCTCCAAAGTATTAAGGGCTGTCCTGGCATCTCCTGCCGCAAACTGGGCTATCATATCCAGCATATGGTCATCCATATCCACATTCAGATAACCCAGCCCTTTTGGATGCTTAAGCGCCTTTTTTAAGAGGGCTGCCAGGTCCTCCTGGGTCAGGGCCTGAAGCACAAATACCCTGCACCGTGAAAGAAGTGCGCCGTTGATTTCAAAAGAGGGGTTCTCCGTGGTGGCGCCAATCAGTATGATGCTGCCTTTTTCCACATAGGGAAGGAAGGCGTCCTGCTGGGCTTTATTAAAGCGGTGAATCTCGTCCACGAACACCACGGTCTTGATTCCCATCCTCCGGCTGTTCTCAGCCTGGGCCATCACCTCTTTAATCTCCTTTATGCCGCTGGTGACCGCGCTGAAATTAATGAATTCAGCATGGGTTTTGTGGGCAATGATACCTGCAAGCGTGGTTTTTCCCACACCTGGCGGCCCCCAGAATATCATGGACGGGATTTTGTCCTGCTCTATGAGCTGGCGGAGTATCTTTCCCTTTCCCAGCAGATGTTCCTGCCCCACAAACCCGTCCAGGTCATCCGGCCTGAGCCGGCTGGCCAGGGGGTTATAGACCTGACGGTCATCAAACAATGACATCTGTTCCATCATCTTTATCACCTTCCCGTATACGTTCTATTATTTTCCGATAATCATGCGGCTATCGGCAGCTATATTAAATATAACATGAAAGGCACCGGCTTTCCAGATAATCCGTGTCACGCCGGGCGGGAATGCGGACTTTATCGGCATAACGCCCGTCCATGGAAACGGCGCCATCTGAACCCTTGCTTAAAATTTAACCGGCATGATGGATTTTTACCTGTCACACATCCCCCAATGCCTTGTCTAATTAATTAAAGGAGGTATAAGAAAATGAATAAAAACCTGAATGTATCAGAATTAATTGACATGGCAGCCGGCGGGGACAAGGAATCCCTTGAGGCGCTGATCGGCAGCATCCAGGACATGGTGTTCAATCTATCACTGCGGATGCTTGGAACATTTCCTGACGCCGAGGACGCGTCCCAGGATATCCTTTTAAAGGTGATGACCCATCTTTCCTCGTTTAAAAAGGAAAGCAGTTTCTCCACCTGGGTGTTCCGCATTGCCGCCAACCACCTGATTAACTACAAAAAGCATATGTTTGCCCAGGGTCCCCTGAATTTTGAATTCTATGGCAATGATATCCGCAGCGGGATGCCCCAGGACCTTCCTGACCTGACCCAGGACGTTGATAAGGAGCTTCTTGCAGAGGAGCTTAAAATGTCCTGCACCAATGTAATGCTCCAGTGTCTTGATATGGAAAGCCGCTGTATCTTCATCCTGGGCACCATGTTCAAATTAGACAGCACCGCAGCCGGGTCCATCCTTAATATGACGCCGGAAGCTTACCGCCAGCGTCTTTCCAGGATACGCAGGAAAATGGCTGATTTCCTCACCGCGTACTGCGGCGAATACGGTTCCGGAACATGCCGCTGCGCCAACCGGCTGAACTATGCCATCCAAAGCCGGAGGCTGAATCCCCAGGTCCTGGATTATACGTCTGCAAAGGAAATCGATCCTGAAACAACCGTAAGTTTTAAAAACGCCATGGAAGACATTGACGGCCTTGCTTCCTATTTTGCATTCTGCCGGATGTATGAATCACCGGAACGGACAAAACAGTTCCTTTCCAGTTTTTTAGAATCCCCCTCACTGTCATTGGTAAAGAACGCATAGGAGGACTGCCAATGAAGGACAGCATAATGCTAACATACCTGACTGATTTAAGCCATAACAATGACCGCCAATGGTATCACGCCCATAAAGAGGAATTCCTGGCAGCTAAGACTGAATTTGAAGGCCTGGTCCAGGAACTGATTTACAGGGTTGGGAAAACCGACAGCAGCATCCTGAACCAGAATCCCAGGGACCTGACCTTTAAGCTGGTAAGGAATACCCGTTTCAGTCATGACAAATCCCCTTACAACCCGGCTTTTTGCGCCCATATCTCCTCCAAAGGCAAGCTTCCCATCCCGGCCAGTGGGAACAGGTCATCCAGTCTCCTGATTTCAAGGAGACCTTCACGGTCCAGGGCATGGCATTGAAAAATGTCCCCCGCGGTTATGACAGGGAACATCCCATGGCAGACTATCTGAAATTCAAAAGCTGGTACCTGGAGTACCCGGTCAGCAATCCGGTTGTGGAGGATACGGAGCAGTTCCTGGAACTGGCCGTGGATATTTTCCTGAAAATGAAGCCCTTTAACGATTATCTGAACCAGGCCCTTGCAGGGTTTAAAATGCCTGAGAGATGAGGGGTACGGCCTGGCTGACCGGACCGGATGCCAGGCTAACCGGCCTGGATGCCAGGCTAACCGAACTGGATCCAGGCTAACTGGACTGGTTCCAGGACCGGGCAGCAGGATACGTTTGAGGGCCCGGACGTTTTTCCATGTCCAGTGCCTTCCTGATTGCGGGAATCATTTCCCTAATATACTGGTATCCTATCTCCATGCACGCCTCCATTTTGTCAAATGAGAGAAGTCCGGCATCCTTGGGGAGAGGCAGATGGAGCCGGAGCGCCTCGGACGGAGGGCGGCATTCTTCCAAAAGGCTGCCCATAATGGAAAATGAATGGGAAAGCACTTCAATCACGGAATCGTCATCCGGCGCCGAGTACGGCGCTCCAACGTCCACGGCAATGACAGGCCCGGCCCCGGCAGCCTTTAAAAGCCCGCCCGGCTGGTTGTGGGTAACGCCTCCGTCCACCAGAAGCCAGGACCCTATTTTTCTGGGGGCAAATATGCCAGGCACACTGGAGCTGGCCATCATGGCCTCACACAGATAGGCGTCCCAGGTCCATCTCACATGCATCTGCGCCCCGGCTGTTTCTGAATTGGTAAAACAAAGGGTCTGGCCGCTAATCAGGTCCACTGCCGGAATTACAAGCTTTACCACGGATTCATCCAGCTGCTTTCCTGCGGTAAGCTCACATAAATAGGACAGCAGCTTATCTCCTTTTATATATCCCTGGAGGCTGATTTTTCTCCCGGTGAGAAGCCTGGGCACAAACTCCATGATTCCGGAATAATCCGGGTCCAGGTAGTCATTTCCATGGGCAGCCAGCTGGCGTACTGCTTTCTCCATTTCACTGACCGGCATGCCGGAGGCATACAGCCCCGCCGCAATGCTGCCCGCGCTGGTGCCGGCCACTGCATCCGGCAGGAGCCGCGCTTCCTCCAGAGCCTTCAGTACACCCACATGGGCAGCCCCCCTGGTCCCGCCCCCTGACAATGCCAGTCCATAATGCATAAAGGTCCCCTCCGAATCCCACATCCTATGATATAGGATATGACGGAGAGGACTTGGGTGTGTTTTTATTTTCTTCCTTTTTATTCCATCCAGGTCCCGGCGGACGGATTTACATAGTGGGGGGTAAACTCCACCCATCTGTAGTCCTGGATGCCATGCAGTTTAAATGGTTCATGGTCAAGATACTCTTCCAGCTGGTCAGCGGTCCCTGTCCTTATAATAAAAACGCCTCCGCCCATATCTGCCTTTAATCCGGAAATCAAGATGCTTCCCTGGTCCATGGCTTTCTGTGTATAGGCCATGTGCTGTTTCATGATGGCGTCATCCATGTTTTCCGCTGCCCGGATGATTCCTTCTACTAAAAAATATCTCACAATCACCCCTCCTGTCAGTTATTCCCTGCGCTTTTGGCCGTGCCTCGAATTGCGTTTTCCATCTGCGGGTTCTTTTGGTATTATACCACGGATGTCCCATGGGATTCATATGTTTTGAAAAAATGGCAGGCTTCCTCCAGCATCTCCCCGCAGATCCGCACAACCAGCCCGATGCCATTGCCGGACAGGCTGTCAAAATGAATCCCGCACTCCACGCTGACCGGCTCCCCAAGGATACGGCAAAGGGTTTCTGACCACTGGCTGCTGATTACCCCGTCTTTGTGTCCCGGAAACTGGACAGTCGTTGTGTCCTGTCCCGGCCCGGTCCGGCTGAAAGCGCCCACATGGGTCCTTGAGCCTCCTATGATCAGGACGCCGGCCCCCTCGTCCAGACGGAACATATATGCCCTGATGCAGCCGGAGACCTCCGGCTCATCAATCCATCTTTCTATCATGGCAGGGCAGGGCGGCTTTTCCATACGGTTCTTATCCATACGGTCCTTTTCCATATCCGTCAGCCTCCCCAACGCCTGAAGCCTTCATATTCCATGCCCAGCTGGTCCATTATCCTTCCCACCACATGACCGGTCATCTCCTCCAGTGTTTCCGGCTTATGATAATAGCTGAGGACCGGCGGAAGGATGACCGCGCCCATCTGGGACAATTCGTACATGTTGCGCAGATGAACCGGGCTCAGCGGGCATTCCCTGGCCACCAGCACCAGCCTGCGCCGCTCCTTCAAGGTCACATCCGCTGCCCTGAGGAGCAGGTTATCACTATATCCGCTGTGAATTCCCGCCAGGGTCTTCATGCTGCACGGGACCACGGCCATGCCCAGGGTCTTAAAGCTTCCGCTGGCCAGGGCCGCGCCCAGGTCCTGGTTGTCATAGACCACATCTGCCAGCTGCCCGATTTGTGCCGCGGACATCCCGGTTTCCTGTTCAATGGTCATGGCCCCGCCTTTTGAGATGACCAGGTGGGTCTGCACCCGCTCTTTTTTAAGCGCCTTTAAAAGGGCGGCCGCAATGGGCGCGCCCGAGGCGCCGCTGATTCCTATGACAATCCTGTCAGCCATTTTTCCGGATCCACCTCCATGAAACGCGCCCTGACAAACCGCTTCTTCTGGTCATAGGGCACGGTACAGTCAAAGATTGTCTTGCATGCAATGCCCTTCCCACGGATGCCCGGCGAACACTCCGGGGTATTGGACGGGTCCAAGGGATGGCAGCGCACGCCGGGAATCGTAATGATATCCGCATCTCCCTGGAACCTGGTATTCATGGCCCACAGTACATCGCTCATGTCAAAACAATCCACATCCTCATCCACCAGGAACACATGCTTTAACTCGCTGAATGCTGAAAATGCAAGCAGGGCCGCCTGGCGCTGCCGCCCCTCATCGCTTTCCGTCTTTTTTTGGAACTGCAGCACCGCCATGTATTTTCCCCCTCCTGCCGATGGACAGTATACATTCTTAAGCCGACCTGGCATGGCCTTTTCCACCATGCCGTAGATGCTGGCCTCTGTGGGGATTCCGGCCATGGACACATGTTCCTCGCTGGGACCGATACAGGTCTGCATGATGGGATTTTTCCTGTGGGTCACTGCCTTTACCCGGATGAGCCGGCACTGGCTGCTGGCAGGTCCTGTATAGCCCGGAAATTCCGGCATGGCGAATCCCGTATGGCTGTTCTTGTCCTCCTGGACCCGCGCGCCCGGAACCACTTCCCCTTCAATCACATACTCCGCATTGGCAATGGCCCTCTCCGCAACCGTAAGGCATCTGCACAGCTTCACCGGCTCTCCCCTGAGCGCGCCTGCAATGGACAGTTCATCGTACCCAAGGGGGGTTGTGGGCGGCTCAAAGCAGGAACCGATTTCAATGGCAGGGTCCACGCCAATGCTGATGGATATGGGCAGGGTCTGTCCCAGTTCTTCCGCCCGTTCCGCCATGGCGCCTATATGCCGCGCCCCCGGGGTAAAGAAAATGGACAATTCATCCTTTCCCTGTATGCAGAGGCGGTGGATGGTCACATCACTGGCCCCTGTGTCGGGATGGCTGGCATAACACATTCCCAGGGTGATATATGGCCCCGCGTCATCCGGCGTATTGGTGGGCGCGGGCACCAGCCTGGCCAAATCGAATCCCGGTTCTTCTGCCAGATGCACCACTTCCTGACAGGCTGCCTTTTCCTCTGACACAACCGGATTAAGGGGGTGTGACGCACATTCCCACAGCTTTTTCCCCAGTTCCTCAGTCCGGCAGCCAAAAAGGGCGGCCACACGGGTCCTGCTTGAAAGGAGACCGATTGCCACCTTTGCGCCCGGGTGTCCTTTTATCCTGTTAAATACCATGGCAGGTCCTTCCTTTGTGGGGCGCATGACCGTACCTCCCGCGCCGATGTAACGGTATACGCCGGAAAGCTCCGCCCTGGGGTCCACCTCCACCTCTGTCTCTGCGTACTGGCCTGGCATTGATTTTAAAAGCTCCAGGGCAGAACGCAGGTCATTTACCTTTTGTCCCACCTGATATACCTCCTCTTCTTCATTTTTCCATAAAAAACTTCTATGTCCAGTTTATATTCTTTCACCTATGGAATCAATTCAAGTTGTGGTATAATTGTTTCCATAATGGAATTATTGGAGGCAGGCCATGACATTTGAACAATTACAATGCTTTATTGCATCCGTGGAGGAAAAGACCTTTTTAGATGCAGCCCATTCCCTTTATATCTCCCAGTCCTCCCTTTCCAAACAAATCATGAAACTGGAACAGGAGCTGGGGGTCATGCTTTGGGACAGAAGCAGGCGCAAGGCCGGACTGACAGAGGCCGGGAACATTTTTTACCAGGACGCCCTTATTCTGCTGAAACAGTACTCCCAGGCCAGGAACCGGCTGGACCGGTTCCGGACAGAGTCACAGCTGACACTGTCAGTGGGCACGCTGCCCATCCTAACCCAATACCAGCTCACGCCCGGATTCCGGGACTTCCAGGCAGCCCATCCCGGCATACGCCTGTCCCTGCATGAGGTGGAGGAGCTGGAACTGATGGAGGGGTTTGAAAAGGGGATTTATGACCTGGTAATCGGCCGGGAGGCTATGTTTTACAGGGCCAACTGCCAGACACAGCTTATTGCCGGCGACCAGCTGGCTGCCGTGCTGGATTCCAGCCACCCCCTGGCTTTTAGAAGCAGTCTTTGCCTGGAGGAACTGAAGGATGAGGATTTTATATTCATGAATCCTTACACCTCCATCTATAACCTGTGTGTAATCCGGTGCCGCGAGGCCGGTTTTTCCCCCAGGATCCTGCGCACCGCACGGGTTGAGTCCATACTGAGCGCAGTGCTCATCGGCGAGGGGATCAGCCTGCTGGCAGGGAACAGCGTGCGCATATTCAAACCGGAACACATTGCAGTCATTCCGCTGACGCCAAAAATCCCACTTCCCGTGGTCCTTGCCAGGCATAAGGAACGCCCGGTCACCAGGGCAATGGAGCTGTTCTGGAACACGGCCTTTGCCGGTATGGCGTGAATAGCAGGCGCCTGTACAAAGACAGGGCGCCTCCGCGCAGCAATGGTCCTGTCTGCATTTAGGGGCGCCCTTAGGTTATGTTGTTTTATTTTATCATATCCGATGCCGTGCCGATCAGATTTCCAATCCCTTGGCGTACAGCTTATATGTTTCCAGATGGGTCAGTTCCACGTCTTCCAGCGTGACAGGGTCTCCCTTTTTCACATCCCGAAGCAGGGTTGTGCCGTTTAACAGATAGAACGGCGCCAGGTGCCCGACAGACCTGCTCTCAAGAAGCTCAGGAATCAGTCCGTCTATGGAATGATGGTGGCCCTGCACCTTAAGCTCAGTGCCTTTTGGCAGATCCCTCTCCGCCACACCGGCCAGGACCGATACCTGACGGCATTCCGGGTGTGTGCCGATTCCCATTAAGTCCCCTAACAGGATGGATACCGGGGTTTCAAGGCCCATATAGTGGTATGGGTAATAGATGCAGCAGTACTTGCCGTTTTTGCTCATCACATGGCCTTTGCCCTTTAGGATATCCCACATCTTTTCATTTTCACACCTGACAATGATGAATTCACCGCCGCAGAAAGAAGCCTCATCTGTTCCGCGCAGATTGTAGAACACGTCCACCACGCCTGTTTTCTTTAAGATACCGCCGTCTTCCTCCGGAATAAAAATGTCCGCAAGTTCGCTGGTCTTGGCAATGGGATAGCTTAAGAACGGCGAGGAAGGCACGAATCCGGTTATGTTGGAAACAAGGTTCATCTCGCACAGGTCGGCGGATATGACGCCGGTATATTTTTCCAGCATCTTACGGCGCGCCTCCAGCGTCTTTACGCCTTTGTAATACCAATGGTCCATCATTTCAGGCAAGGGCTGGGTTGTCTGGCTGCCGTCTGTCAGGGTAAATTCCCCTGTCTCCCTGTCCCAGACAAAGTCGTACTCGCTGGCCTTTCCCGCACACACCACATCAAGGCCCAGAAGCCTTGCCCATGAATAGAGGTCTAACAGGTTCCTTGGCTGGTCTCCGTTCACCAGGGAATATACCGCCCCGTTCTCAGCCGCCACCTGGTTCAACAGCGGGCCGCACACACTGTCCGTTTCCTTGGAAACCATGTAGACGTTAATTCCCCTGCCAAGGGCCAAAAGGGCTGCGTCAGAACTTACGGCCGTATTGCCGGTGCACTCCACAAGGGCCGTAACCCCGCATTCCACCACCAGCCGGTAATCGCTGACAATCAGGACCGCGTCCTCCGGCGCGCGGTCAATCTGCTCCTTATCCTGGCAGACCACAATGTGTTTTTCATCGTATCCGATTTCCTTCAGCACATCCAGGCACTCGTCCGTGTGCCTGGAGCTGATGACCCGCAGCTGCATGTGCTTTACCTTGGGAATCTGGGCAAGCAGGGTATAGCCGTAACCGCGGGTCGCGCCGATGATTCCCACTTTTGATATTTTTCCGCTGTTGTCATTTATTAAATTCGTATAATCCATATGTTTAATACTCCCCTTCATTGATTCATATGCTTGATTGATCTGTTGGATTGATCTGTCTGGTTCATCTGATTGTCCTGCCGCGGGTTCATGGCCGGAATACAATCTTGATTGCGGCATCGTCCTTGTCCGCCAGGTCAAAACCGGTCTTTATGTCAGCCAGCTTAAACTCATTGGTTATTAACGGCTTGATCCTGACCGTTCCCTGGATGATCGGGCGCAGGGTGTCGGGAACCCAGACATAGCGCTGCTGCCATGTGTGGTGTACCAAGCAGGTATTTACAAATTCCAGGCCGTCATCATGCCAGCGGCTGATATTCAGGGTCACCGGCGTGGTTACCCAGCTGTAGAACACAAATTTACCGTTGTGGCGTATCATTGCGCTGGCCGCGTTAAAGGATTCCGCTGTTCCGGCAGCCTCCACCACCACGTCCGCACCGCGTCCTCCGGTCAGCGCCTTTACCTTTGCAACCGGGTCCTCTTCCCTGGAGTTGACCACCACGTCTGCTCCCAGGGATTTCGCCAGGTCCAGCTTGCCCTCCAGCACATCCACCACGATTACCTGATAGGCGCCCTTTAATTTGGAGCACTGGGCAATGATCTGTCCGGCATAACCACCGCCCATGATGACCACCGTATCCCCCAGCTGCACGCCGGTATTGAGTCCGGAATACATGGCGCAGGCCGTGGGCTCGCCCAGGGCGGCTATATCCATATCCAGGCCGTCCGGAACCGGCTGGAGCTGAAATGCCTTGGATTTGAAGTAATCGGCAAAGTTATTGTTCCAGCCGAATGCCATTACCTTGTCGCCCACTTTATAGTCGCTGACACGGTCTCCCACCGCAACAACCGTTCCCCCGCTCTCATGCCCAAGGAGGAATGGGAATTCAGGCGGCTGGCGGAACTCCGCTGTCTGGGGCGGCATGGACCCCCTGTAAAAGCTTTTGTCCGATCCGCAGATTCCCATCATATGATTCCTGACAATGATGTCATCCTCCCCGCATTCCAATTCACGTTCAATTAACTCGATGTCATATGCTTTGTTCAGGCGCGCTGCCCGTGTTACAAATTTTTCCATTTATCAGTTTCCTTTCTTGTTTCTGTACTATCCGGCATCACGCCTGGTACATCCCTGCGCCAATACCGGTGAAGGGTTAAATCACATGCAGTGCAAACAGGATGCAGGTAAAAATGGCGCCGATGAACCCAGCCACCGTGGACGCGCCGCCAACCGCGCGGATACCCTGGTTCACGTCCATATTGGACATGGACACGGTTACCCAGAATCCGGAGGAATTGGCATGCTTGAACATCAGGGCGCCTGTTCCACAGGCCAGGAAGGCTGCGATTGGGGAAATGCCCAGGGTTGCCAGCATTGGCTCTACCAGCGCTGCCGCCGTCATGACCCCAAGGGCATTGGAGCCGGTTACCACATGGATGATGGCCGCGATGATGATGGGAATCAGGATGGCCGGGAAGGAGGACTGCACGATGATGTCCGCAATCTTCTCAGCAACGCCTGCGTTCTTTACAAAGGTTGCCAGGGCGCCGCCCATACCGGTAACAACAATTGGCATTGCAGCTGCAACGATTCCTTCATTTACCCAGTCGTTTAATACTTTTTTGCTCTTCCATTCCTTGCCTGTGAGAAGCAGGGAAAGGATACATCCTGTAAACAGGGCTGCCAGCGGGCTGCCGATGAAAGCAAAGAAGTTTGCCACCGGCGTCTCCGGCACCATGACAGATGCAACGGTGTTAGCCAGGATTAAGAACAGGGGGAACAGGATGGGAAGCAGGGACTTTGACAGGGACGGAAGTTCCATGTGTTCAGTCTCCTCTGCCGCCTTTAAGAATTCCTCCTTTGGAAGCACTGGTGTCTTTAACGTCATGCAATAGATGGTGGCGCCGATGACGCTTGGGATTGCGACAATGAGCCCCCACAGGATGGCCTGGCCCAGAGGTACGTTTAACAGGGCGGCAGCAGATACAGGACCGGGTGTGGGAGGTACCAGGGAAGCGGTTACCAGGGCGCCCAGATAAAGGGCCGCGCCGTAGCTCATCATGGACTTCTTGGTCTGCACTGCCAACAGTGATACGATGGGGATTAACAGGATGACCACGGTATCGGCAAAAATCGGTATGCCCAGGATAAAGGAACTGAGGGCAATGGCCCAGATTATGTTCTTCTCGCCAACCAGCTTAATGGCCCATTTAGTAATACGCACAGCCGCGCCTGTTTTCTCCAGGACAGTGCCCATGGTGCATCCAAGGAAGATGACGATTGCCACGCTTTTGATGGTTCCGGAGAAGCCGCTGTTTATGGTTCCCTCAATCTCAGCCCATGGGGTTCCCAGTGCAATTGCCAGTATCAGGGCAGCAATCAGAATTCCCATTGCCGCATTGACCTTGCATTTGGAGATGAGGAAAATCATTAACAGGATTACAAGTGCAAAAACAATAAGTACATATGATGTTGACATAAAACCAACCCTCCCAAATTTGTATTTTACCGTCGGATTTCTTTTAATCAGATAATCCTGACATAACTGATTGACCGAAACCGGTCGGTAAGTTTTGATGCCAGTTTATAGAGCAAACTTCATGCCAACTTTTTCTACGGAATTATAAACATTATATAAAATTAGGAAAAAAAGAATTCCCTGTTTGTGCAAACCCAATGGCCCGAAGAGGCAGAATGGGAAAAGTGATGCAGTGAATGCAACATTTATCAAAATATTGCAACACCATACATCACTTTTCCCACTTTAGCCCTATCCGCCCTCTTTGAGACCATGTACCGCGGCTGTTTAAAAGCTGTCCTAGACAGTTACATCTGGTATTTCTGCATTTTCCTCCATAAGGTTGACCGGTCCATGCCAAGAAGCCTGGCCGCCCTGGTGCGGTTGCCATTGCACTGTTCCAGGGCCTGCCGCAGCTTTTCCGGTTCGCTTACAGGCCCCCTGTCCGGCGTCCCTTCCCCGGCAGCCGCCATGAAGGCTGCACCTGACTCCGCAGCCATATCCAGATCCGGAGGATAAAGGGCATCCTGAAGGTTTTTCTTCGTAATGATGTCCCCGGTTTTCAGCACACCGGCCCGCTCTACCATATTCTTCAGCTCCCGGATATTACCAATGAATGGATATTGATGAAGAAGGGAAAGGGCGCCCGGCTCCAACCGCGGCAAAGGCGTCCTGGTCTCCCGGCACTGGGCCTGCAGAAGATGGAGGAACAGGAGCTCCACATCATTTTCCCGCTCCCTTAAAGGCGGCAGGAACAGACGCAGCACATCCAGACGGTACACCAGGTCCCGGCGGAACATTCCCTGGTCAGAGAGCTTTGATATACTCTTATTGGTTGCGGAAATAATGCGCACATTCACGTCAATCACCTTATTGTCGCCAATCCTGCGCACCTGGCGCTCCTGAAGCACACGCAGGAGCTTGCTCTGGATGGAAGTGGATATCTCGCCCACCTCATCCAGAAACAGGGTCCCGCCATGGGCCTGCTCAAAAAGCCCCATCTTCCCGCCTTTGCTGGTTCCGGTAAAGGCGCCTTCCACATAACCGAACAATTCGCTCTCCAGAAGGTTTTCCGGAAGGGCGGCACAGTTAATGGCCACAAACGGCCCATTTTTCCGGCTGCTGCTGTTATGTATGCTCTGGGCAAACAGTTCCTTGCCGGTCCCTGTTTCCCCCACAATGATCACATTGGAATCCGATGCAGCATACCGCCTGGCCGTCTCTATGGTCTGGTCAATGACCCGGCTCTGGTGGATGATATCCTGAAACGTATATTTTGCCTGGAATCCCCGCTCGCTGAGCTTGCGGCGTATCTGGCTTTCCAGGTTCTGGATCATTGTGATGTCGGACAGGAAGAACACCACCCCTGAAATTTCTTTGTTGGCAATGACCGGGGTGCAGCTGACAGACACCGTGACCCTGGTTCCGGGAATGGTAAGGATCCTGCCGCTCTCCTCCTGCCCGCTGGTAACCACACAACGGAACATTTTATACAGGTAGGGAAGGGCCTGCTTTAACGGGCGGTCCATCAGGCTGATATCCCCGTTCATCTGCCGGATGACCCGGTTGCGGACCTGGATGACCCCGGCTGCATCCACATAGAGCAGGCCGTCCTTGGAGGAATAAATGATGGTTTTATACATCTGGGAAATAATCCTCTGGTGGCGTATCTGGTCCACGGTATGGATTGCCTCATCCACTGCCTGGAGCACCGTGTCCTCGCCGGTCCGTATCACCACGGCCGGGAAATCCTTCTGGCGCGCCACGATATTGGCGGAATATCCCCCAATCAGCGCATCACAGCCAGCGGCAATGGCCTGGTCAAGCTTTGCCGGCAGTTCCTCATGGCGGACCGGCGCATGGACCTCCACATCGATTTTAAAAAAACGGCATATGTTCTTCACTTCATACATCTGACCGCCGAAACCAAGGACAGCTACCTTTTTTGGATGGTACATCTCGCAGCACTCAGAGATGGCCCTTACCATGTCATACCCGGATATGGACAGTCCGATGGTAGGGACCTGTCTGTATTTGGCCACTGTCTTCTGGGCCGTATATCCCCTGGCTATGATGGCGTCATACTCATCTGCCGGGAAGTCGGGCGTATCCTCCACCGTCATTACCCGGATGTCTGCGTTAAGCCGCTTTTTCTCCGGGTGATGGGATATGACATGTTCTACCTTTTCTCTTAATTCAGGATACGGGACAATAAACAGAAGACGAATCATATATTACCTCCACCATGGGTTTATCAAAAGTGTTGCATCGATGTTGCATTTGCCTGATTATATAACAACCCAGGATTTAAAGTCAACCAAAAAACCATCGGATTCCAGCTCCGACAAGACAAAGACACGTATTTTTCCAATCCGCTGTGCCTGGCATGGAATTTGCTATATAATAACAGGGAAGTACCGTATCATATTTCAGAAAGACAGGTCAGAAGGAGGACTACAGATGGCGGTTTTAGGATGCATTGCCGATGATTTTACCGGAGCCAGCGATGCGGCTTCGTTCCTGGTAAAGGGAGGGATGAGTGTACGGCTTTATAACGGCATTCCGGATATACAGGCACAGGACAATGAAACAGGCAGACAGGAGGAAGAGGCCCAGGCCGTGGTAATCGCACTGAAATCCAGGACCCAGGAAACGGCCCGGGCCGTGGCCGACAGCCTTGCGGCGGCCCGGTTCCTGATCAGCCAGGGAGTGAAACAGATTTATTTTAAATATTGCTCCACCTTTGATTCCACCCCCACAGGCAATATCGGGCCAGTGGCAGACGCCCTGATGGATTTTATGAAGGCACATTACACCATCCTTTGTCCCGCCCTTCCGGTCAATGGCCGGACAGTGGAGGACGGGCGGCTTATGGTGGACGGCATTCCCCTCCACCACAGCCACATGAAGAACCATCCGCTCACCCCCATGTGGGACAGCCGGATTGATAAGCTGATGGAACCACAAAGCCGTTATTCCTGCCGCTGCATGGGGGCGCGGGAACTGGATGATTTCGCAGCAGGGGTTGACTCCGGCAAAACCGGGGACAGATTGTCCGGGGGACCATTTTATATCATCCCGGATTACAGGAGCCAGGAGGACGGGGAAAGAATCGCATCCATGTTCGGTCATCTCCCCCTTCTTACAGGGGGCAGCGGCCTTTTGGAGCCCTTGGCCAGACAATGGACAGAAAAGCTTTCCTTCCAGGGAAGGATTCCGGATAACGCCACTGCTGGAATGGCCCTGCTCCTGGCAGGCAGCTGTTCCAAGGCCACCCTTTTACAGATTGCATGGTACCAGGGCCAGGGCGGCCCCTGCTACCAGCTGAACCCAAAGGAAATGCTGGAGGGCAGGCAGACCCTTGATGACGCATGGAGGTTTGTGGAGGAGCACGCAGGCGGAACCGCCGCCGTCCTTGTATACAGTTCCGACACCCCGGAAAAAGTAAGGGAATACCAGAAGCTGGGGGCGGAAAAGGTGGCTGCCGCACTGGAAGGCGCTGCCGCCGGGCTGGCTGTCCGCGCAGTAAAGGCCGGATATACCAGGATTATATCCGCAGGTGGAGAGACCTCCGGGGCAGTTACCAAAGGCCTGGGCTTTTCCTCCTACTGGATGGGCGGAAGCGTGGCTCCCGGGGTACCGATCATGGTACCGGCGGAAAGACCGGATATCCGCCTGATCCTTAAGAGCGGTAACTTTGGGCAGGAGGATTTCTTTGGACGCGCCCTGGCAATGACAGCAAAACCAAACACCCCGTCCCATGGGGCGGGTCAATAACCAAAAGGAGGAAACATGGAAGACTTACTATTAATAGAAAAACTGGAAGCAGCCGTATGGGCTGCCCACAGCCTGTTTGAACGCGGAAAGACCGCTGGTTCTTCCGCAAATATGAGTTTCAGGCACAATGACCTGGTTTATATCAGCGCCAGCGGTTCCTGTTTCGGCACCATGTGCAGGGAAGATTTCGCTGCAGTCAGGATGGACGGCACACCTGTATGGGACCAAAAGCCCAGCAAGGAGTGGCCCCTTCACCTGGCGCTCTATGGAAAATCCGCAGATATAGGGGCGGTCATCCACACCCACAGCACCTACTCCGTACTCTGGAGTTTTGTCCCTGCCCGGTCAGTGTCTGACTGCATACCGGACCACACACCTTATCTGAAAATGAAGCTGGGGACCGTGGGCCTGATTCCCTATGAAAAGCCTGGCTCCGAAGCCCTTTTCTCAGCATTCAGGGAACGGGTCGGTGACAGCAACGGATACCTGCTCAAAAACCACGGGCCGGTGGTACCGGGCAGATCCGTCATGGACGCTTTCTATTGTCTGGAAGAGCTGGAGGAAAGCGCGCGGATTGCCTGGGAACTGTACCGGGCCGGGCTTGGACAGGGCTGAGACAGTTCCCGGGACAGGGACTGCGGTCTTCCCGGGACAGGGACTGCGGCCTTCCTGGGACAGGGACTGTAGTCTTCCCGGGACAGGGACTGCGGTCTTCCCGGGACAAAGACTGCAGTCTTCTCTGCACAGAGACTGCAATCCATGATGGGGATTGGATATTACAGTAAATAAGGACTGGCGCAAAAAGACAGGCATCCTCCGGTTTTTTCCTCCGGCCCGCCAGTCTTTTTGCATCAGCCCCTTTATGGGTGTCCCTATTCCTGTCCTTCCGGCAGCGCCCCCTTGGCCTGTTCCTCCTCGTCTGCATGGCCGGCGCTCTCCTTGCTCTCCTTCAGTTCTTCCACAGAGTCCTTCAGTTCCTTACCCTGGCTTTCGGCCAGCTGGTCCGCCTGGTCCCTTAAGCCGGCAAGTTCCCTTTCCTTTCGTTCCAGGGCGCCCATTTCATTATCAATCATGTCCTTGACCGTAACGCCCTCCCCTTTGCTTGACAGCACATCCACATGAAGTTCCCCCATGCCAAGCTCGGCTTCCTTGACATGAATCTCTCCTTCCACACGGTCTTTCACCGAAGAAACCGTCTGCGCATGTTTAATGCCCTCAGACAGATTGGCCAGGTTGCTCAGATATTCTGTCTCAGCCTGTTCTTCCGTCCTGGCGGTATGGGACCTGCCTGACTTTTTCTTATCGTCCTGGCCAGCGGCCTCTTTGGCCTGCTGGGCATAGAGTCCTGCAATCTGCTTATCAATATCAGCCAGCTGCCTGCCGTAGTTTTTCAGCTGGTCCTTAATATCCTCCACCTTGCCGCCGTTTTTAAGCGTGTCCTCAATCAGGCTGTTTTTCCGGTCCATGATGGACTGTTTCTGCTTTGTCAGGTTGTCTATCATGCTCATCAGCTTCCCCTGGGGCGAAAGCGTCAGACGGTCCTTCCTGGCCCTGTTCCCCTGGCTTTCCCGGCTGCCGGCAGCCCCCCTTTTTGCAAAAGATGCATTGACCCTTGCAGCATTGATGACCGTATTGCGGGGCTGTCCCGCACTAAATTGAATCCTCATCCTGTATCCTCCCTCTTGGCCGATAGTAAATTTCTTTTTCTGTTACTTATATTATCGTACCATCAGGGAGGAAACTTTACGGTATTATAGGAATCCTTCCTCACTTCATATGCCGGTCCGCAAAATCCATGAAACAATTCCAGTCATACTCATCCATATCATGGTTCCCGGTCTTATGGTGGTGCCCAATCCTGCCTTCATGCAGCGGATGCTCCGGCATGGGCTTTTCCCGCCAGGCCATCCCTGTCACACCAAGAAGCCGGTAGACCGGGTCTGCCTGTACACAGGATTCAAACTGGCCTTCCGGATCCGCCCAGCTGTCAAATGTTTTGGAGGTGGTATATACCAGCCTGGGGGCAATGAGGGCCAGCAGCATGTGCTGGTCAAAAGGAAGCGCTTCCTCATTGTCCTTATATTTCTGATAATTAGGACAGAACCAATAGGGGAACCGGTTAACAATGTCCTTTATCCGCTCTCCCCTGGACCCCCGTGCAATGGCGTCCCCGCTGTTTCCTGCGCAGCTGCTCACAGCCATGGCAAAACGCTGGTCCACCGCCGTACACCACAGGGCTGTCTTCCCGCCCCTGGAGTGCCCCACCACGGCCACCCTCTTCTCATCAATCAAAGGGTCTGTTTCAAAATAATCCATAATCCGGCTGGCAGCCCAGGCCCACACGGTTATGGCGCCCCAGGCATCGCCAGGCCGGTCCTCCCTGTATTCCGGGAACAACTTGTGGAAACAGGTGCTAAATCCCTCGTCGTAATCCGGTGCAACCTCCTGGGTACGGAAGGCCGCGCAGGCATATCCTCTGGATATGATTGTCTCAGCCGGATAGAACGGGCTGAGGAAATGCCTGGCAGGATCGCTGTCCCTGATTCCCCGGTTGCAGATTGTTATGAATGCCGGTACCGGCCGGCTTTGTCCCACCGGGATGAACACGACAAAGTTAAAACTGAAATGGTTTCCTCCCCGAATGGCCTCCACTTCCACTGTCCGGCGCAGGGCCCGGCCCTCCATAATCTCCATTCCCTGCCTGGAATCCGCCACCCGGATTTTTATTTCCACATCCTTCATGTCAGGCAGACGTCCATACTCCTGACTCCGGAACAGTTCCAGGATTTCCGGCCTGCGTTTTTCATACCATATCCTGCTGTCACTCACATCCGTACCGTCCAGACAGGTGAGGACCGGCGGCACATTCCTTTTATTCTCCGGCATCTGAATCATTGTTCCTGGCCTCCTTTTTTACATTGAATTTTATATCGCTGGGCGCGTAGCCAAACTGCTTTTTAAAAACCTGGAAAAAATACGCGTAATCACTGTACCCAAGCATGCGGGCCACTTCATTGACCCTGTTCTTGGGGTTCCTTAACAGGATACGGGCATTTTCCATTTTCAACATGGTGACATAGGAGGAAAAACCTGCTCCTGTCTCCTTTTTGAAACATTTACTGAAGTGTGACATGGAAACCAGCAGCTCGTCGCACACATCACTAAGCGAGATATTGCGGTGGATATTCCGGTCCACATAGCTGATTGCCCGGGATACCATGGATGAGTAACCCGGCAGGCCGGAGCGGATTGCGTAAAGCCGGGCCTCCAGGCTGTCCATCCGGGCGGGCATGGACTCCGCCTCTTTTTTGCGCAGGGTGTCTGCCACATGTATAAGCGCCTGTTCCATCTCTTCCGTCATAATGGGCTTTAAAAGGTAATCGCATACCCCGTAACGTATGGCCTGCTGGGCATATTCAAACTGGCTGTAACCGGAAATGATGATGAACTGGACATCCTTCCTGGCGCCCTTTATTTTCTTTATCACATCCAGCCCGTTAAAGCCAGGCATCTGTATATCAATTATCACAATATCCGGCGCCGCATCGTGGATCAGCTCCAGTCCGGCAATCCCGTCGTATGCGGTACCGGCCACGCGGCAGCCGCATTTTTCCCAGTCCGTGGATTTGGAAATTGCCTCCACTGCTATCTTATTGTCGTCTATGATTACCACTGAATACATTCTTCATCCCTCCCTTTCCTGCCTCAGGATGTGCTGCCGGCAAAACCCGGTCATGATCCGCACTTCAGCGGCAGCGTAAGCCTGACTTCCGTATATTCGTGGTGTTCCGACCGGATGGAAAGCCCATATTCTTTTCCATAAAGCATCTGGATGCGGTCCTGCACATTCCGTATCCCTATATGTCTGGACTCACCCATTCCGTCCATCAGCTGTTTCAGCTTTTCAGGTGCGATTCCCCCGCCGTCATCCCATACAGAGATGACCAGGCAGCCTCCTTGCTCCCGGACCCGGATCCGGATGGTACAGGTCCCAATCATGGGTTCCATGCCATGGACCAGGGAGTTTTCAACAATGGGCTGCAATATGTAGGTAGGTATCCCCACATCCAGGAAGCGTTCATCCACATTCCATTCAATATTCAGCCTGTCAGGGTATATATCCTTATACAGCTCCAGATAGTTTTGGGAATATTCCAGTTCTTCCCTGAGCTGGCAGGAAACATTCCTCCTCTCCAGGTTTCCCCGGAAGAACTTGGACAGCATGCATATCAGCCTGCTGACCTGACTGTCCCCGTTAATCTGCGCAATCCCGTTAATGGACTGAAGGATATTAAACAGGAAATGGGGGTTGACCTGGGACTGGAGTTCATGATAGCGGAATTCCAGCAGCTGGTACTGGTTCTGCTGCTGTATCTCCTTATCGCGCACGACCTGGTCCATCAATGCCTTAATCCTGCCTGACATTTCCTGGATATTGAATGCAAGCACATCCATCTCATCCCCTTTGCGGAACAATGTGGGTTCCAGGTCAAAGTCGCCCTTGGATACCCGGTGTATGTTTTCCAGGAGTATTTTCAGGTTTTTTGCCATGTTCCCGAACATCAGCCACAGGGAAATGATGATTACCAGGAACACAAGCAACCCGATTCCCGATATAAGATATAAAAGGTCTGAGAACCGCTTATTCTTTTCCGCCATGTCTATGACATGGGCAATCTTAAGCTTCCCCCTGTTAATGGGGTATTCAGCGTAAAGAGAACCGCGCCGGTGTCCCCGGGAGGGCTGCCCTTCACTGCATGGTTCATTCCCTGATCGGGTTCCCTGCCCATAGGAGGAATCCGTGGAATATATGGGAACCCCATTCCTGTCATAGAGGGTAAAGCTTCCCACTTTGCTGCTGTCAATGTGCTCAAATATGGCTTTCAGGGATTTGTTTTTCACCTCCGCCACAATGTATCCGCAAAACTTCATGGTATTGGTGTCAAAAAGGCTGCGCATCAGCACAATCCCATCCTCATTGGCGCTTGTAAGCCACACAATGTTGCCGGGCCTGTCCGAAAGGTTTTCCTTGTTATCCATGTATAGGGAAAGAAGTTCGATGCTCCCCGGCACAGTGCCCTTAGGCCGGGAATCACGGTAGGCCATATAAACCTCGTTCCTCCTGTCAATCACCGCAATCCAGTTGATGTCATCATTCATGCTCAGCATTTCTTCCAGATGGTTCCGGATCCTCAGGCGCTGGAAAGGGATTTCCTTTCCCTTATCCTCCTCCCTCACCCCGCTGAGCAGAGAGCCGAACCGTTCATTGGTGGCTGTCAGCGGCACTGTCTTCTCCGCCAGCTCCTTTAAGGTAATATCCACGTTCTGGCAGATCTGCCCTGTCAGCGTATCCGAGTGGTATGTCAGCTCTTCCTCAAACCGGCTGCAGCTGGCTTTATAAATCCACAAAAGGGCAATGAAGAACGTGATACCCAGCAAAAGGGTGACCACAATCATTTTACAATATAATGTCTTCCTGAAATGTATCCTGTTCCCCGGCTGTTCCATCCCCCGTACCTCCGCCTTCGCGGGAACACCTGTCATGTCCCGCTCCTTTTTTTCCCAAATATAACAACTGGCCTTAATCATGTCAATGCGTGCGGGGGCTTTTATACAGGTATGCTCATCCTTTCACTGCCCCGGAAGTAATGCCGCCGATGATATATTTCTGCAGGCTCAGGTACAGGATCAGGATAGGAATCATGGACAGGATGAACAAGGCAAATGCCAGCCCCAGTTCAATACTGTTCTCGCCAAAAAAGAAATACTGGGTCAGGGGCACATTGCGGACCGCTTTCTTCTGAAGCAGGGTCAGGGACATCTGGAAATCATTCCACACATTCAGGGTGTTAAGTACCACGGATGTGAGGATGATGGGTTTCATCAGCGGGAACACGATCCTGAAAAATACGGAATACAGGCCGGCCCCGTCAATGGCCGCAGCCTCCTCCAGTTCCCTGGGAATACTCTTAACAAATCCCGACACCAGCAGCACTGTAAATGCAATCTGGAACCCTATCTTGGCCATGATGAACCCATGAAGCGTATTGAGCAGCCCCCATTTCGTCATATCAATGTACAGAGGCGTCATGATGGACTGGAAGGGAATGATCATGGCTCCCACAAAAATATAATAAATGGCATTGTATAACCGGTTATTCTTTCTTGCAATCATATACGCCGACATGGTGCAGATCAATGTGATGGCCAGCACGGCCGCCACCGTGGTCACAAGGCTGTTTTTCATGGCCAGCCCGAAGCCCGAGGTCTCAACGGCCCTTGTAAAATTGTCCCAGTGGATGATCTTGGGAAATGCCAGCCTGTTGCTTACCATCTCCGGCTTGGACTTTACCGAATAAATGACTGCAATATAAAACGGACAGATCACAAATAAGGTAACAGCCAGCTTAAACACCAGGAACAGTCTGTCTTTTACGGTCTGTTTCATTATATTTCCACCTCCCTGGCCCTCAAAGTCCTGGACACAATGGTACTCACGGCAAATATGGCAATGGTGAACACCACTGCAATGGCCTGGCCGTAGCCGGCCCGGAAATAGGTAAACAGATTATTATAAATCAGCATGGCCACTGTCTCCGAAGCCCGGCCCGGGCCGCCTGCCGTTGCCGCCATGGGATAATCAAACACCTTCATGCCCCAGGCAAGGAGCAAGGTAAAGTTGGTAGTGACTGCCGGGGCAATCATGGGAAATGTTATATCTTTAAATTTCTGCCAGCGTGTGGCGCCTTCCAAATCAGCTGCCTCATAGTAATCCGAAGACACGCCCTGTATGGCCGCAATGTACACCACCATGCAGTAACCGGCATCCCTCCACACGGATATCACGGCCAGGCCAAACATGACCCAGGTGGTGCTTCCCAGAGGGCTGGGCACTCCGAATATATCATAAAATACATCGCTGTACACATATCTCCATATGTAGGACGACAGTACCAGGCTGAGACAGTAGGGTACAAAGATGCAGGTCCTGAGCACATTATTAAGCTTTGATACCCTGGAAATCATCAGGGCGAACATAAGGCCCAGAAGATTGGAGCCTATCATGGTCACTGCTGTAAATACCAGGGTATTCTTTGTGGCATTGATTACATTTGCATCCTTAAAGATCCTCAGATAATTACTCATACCCACAAATGTCTTATCCGGGCTCATGCCATCCCATTTTGTAAACGATATGGGAAAGCCCTGTAAAAATGGATAGGCCACAAAAATGGAAAACATGATTAGGGCCGGCAATATGAATGTAAATTCCTGAAACCTTTTTTTCGTTTTATGGTTCATTCTCTCCTCCATTTCACTATGTGCACTCCCGGCGTCTCCCCTGCCCCCATCTTTGGGGCCGGAATCCGGGAGTCCACCGTCCATCAGGGAGGCCCGGCAACCGGACCTCCCTGACCTTCCGTACCGGTATGTCACCTTGTCATGGACAATCCACCGGTTTTTATGAAGTTGAAAAACTATTGCCGGATGGACCCTATCTCATCATCAATGTCTTTAAGCAGCTTTGTCACATCCCTCTGGCTGTCATCCAGTGTGACAAACTCCTGCAGCTTGGTGCGGAATGCAGTGGAGTACTCCGAGGTATAATCCGGAACCAGGCTCTTTGACACAATCATGTCATTGTCAATATAGGTCTTTATTTCCTTGATGAATGCATCGGCATCATCGGTTGGCACCGTGATGTTGCTGGTCATCAGCTTGGCAGTGCCCATCCATGTCTTGGAGCATTCCTCACCGGCAAAGAAATTAAGAAGTGTCATGACCTCGTCCTTGTGCTCGGTCTGCTGGGAAACAATAAACACGTCATCAATGCCGATCCAAAGCTTGTTTTGCTCCGGATCATCCGACCATGGCGTGGGGAACATACCGAAGTCCCCGTCCGGGGCAGCGGCAATCACATCCCCCATCAGCCATCCGCCGTTCATATACATGGGCCTCTGGCCTGCCGCAAAGTTCTGGATACCCTGGGTCTGGTCAACCGCCGTATCCCCGGCATCCTTATAGGAGGCAAACTTTGAGAACATCTCCATGGCTTCCACAACCACCGGGTTGCCGGATAAATCCTTTACGCCGTTCTGGGAATCCATCCATACATTTTCATTGCCCGTGCCCGCCGCCATGCTGGTAAAGAAGGAATCCAGTTCATGGAACACGCCGTGTATGAAGTTATAGGGATGGATCATGGGATAAATTCCCTTGTCCATGAACGTATCACATACCTTGAAGAAGTCGTCCTTGGTCTTGGGCACCTCCACCCCTGCCTCATCAAACATTTTCTTATTGTAAAAGGTTGCCTTTACCTGGGCATCAATGGGAAAACCATATACGCCGCCGTTCACCGTACACTCATCCACCAGCATGGGCAGCACATTGGTCATGCACGCTTCATCCTTAAGGTCCATGAAGTATCCGCCGTCCACAAACTCCTGCATGGTCTGTGGTTTTCCGAACATGATGTCCGGCGCCTCCCCGGCAGCAATATAGTTTTTATAGGTTGCAATATAGGATGAGGATGCAACCACTTCCACATCCACATGGATTTCAGGATGGGCCTCGTTAAATGCAGCCAGCATGGCATCCAGCGCGTCCCTCTTGGCCTGCTCGCCCATATAGTGTACCAGACGGATGGTAACCGGTTCCCCTGAACTTTCTGTTTCCCCCTTATCCCCATCTGCCTTGGCTTCCTCACCGGATGCAGCTTCCTGGGCCGTTGTGTCCGGCGCTGCCGCGGTCCGGCTGCCGCCTCCCGATGAACAGCCTGCTGCTGATGCTGCCATGAATGCAGCTAACGCCAGGGCCGATGTGCGTTTTACAAAATTTTTCCTCATCATACATCCTCCTCTTATCTGTAAATGGTTATAACAGAATTTTAGCAGACCAGGGCATTTACTTATATACGAATTTTTAGCTGTATTATTATATTTCTTGTTATTTTTTGACATAAATAGTGTATTATGCACAAATTATTACAAGATTTCTTATTTTAGGGTTTCTTCTATTGCCGTTTTTCCTTCATACGGATTTAAAAAAGGCTGCCCGGGAACGGGCAACGCAGTCTGTCTTATTGAACCAAAATATCTTATTGGACCAAAATATCTTTTTTAACCAACCTATCTTAATTAACCAAAATTTCCATACCGTCCAATTCAAATCCCATACTCCTCATATCCCTGCTCACAAGGATTCCCCTTACAGAAATAAATCTTCCCCTGGGTCAGGTTCACCACCATGGAGAATACGGTCCCCATCCGTTTCCCCTTTGGCGCAGCCAAATCCTCGTGCCTGCAGATACTGGACGGATATTCCACGTGATCCCTGAGCACTTCCATGATATCCTTTTCCGAGATATCCCTGCCTTTCTTCCTCAGAAGCTTATCCGCCCTTCCCAGCCTTACAAAGGTATCCGGGAACTTCTGCTTGGACGTGTCCTTCCTGGGCAGGATAGGAAGGCGGGGACTGACAAAATGGTTGGTGTGGACCAGGATTCCGTCCCTTGGATATAACACATCAAAATCCCCGTTCTCTATCTCAATATCAGCGCACTCCCCGTTTTTGTGGCCAATCATAAAGTTGGCACAGCACCCCAGCGGGAACCTGGTGGCGGCGCCAATGGCCTCTGCCAGCGAACCGCAATCCAGGATTCCCCTCATGGCCAGGTGGAGCGGCAGCCCCTTTGGCGCCTGGTTGGTGGACAGGGCATTCAGGTACAGGCAGATTCCCGCGCTGTTAAAGCCGGTCTTGCCGATAATCCCTGCCTCAGTCACCATGAAGATATCCGGTTTCCCGTTCTTCTGCCTGATTTTCATCATGACCATGGACGCCCTCTGGCTGGTCTTCCAGTCCCAGTTATGGGCCAGGAAGGCATCGCCGCCCGCCCCGGCATCACTGCTGATTCCAATGGACGTACATCCGCCGTCTGCCTTATCCATCTCATTGCCCACGAATACCAGTTCACTCCGGCAGTTAAGGGCAAGGATATCCTCAAAGGAAAACCCGGAACCGGCTGCAACGCCTTTTATTTCCTCCAGATAATCCGGATTGTACTCATGAATGATATCCACGAACCGGGTGGAAAGTTCCTTTGCCCTCTCCCATTCCAAATCCGAATAATCCTTAAACATTTCCCGGTAGCATTGAATGGTCCCTGCTATCTTTTCCTTAAAAACCCCGCCGTGCTTATATCCGATTTCATAGGGTGTCCCCTCTATTTCTAACAATGGGAAATTCTCCATGTCCCCTCTCCTTTCCTCTGCATGACGCACAATCCCTGCCGGATCCGTCACATACCAAATATCCGTCCCATTATTTCTGCCATGCCGCCCGATACAAAGAACGTTCCCAGGATGACCAGCAGCGTAAACATTTATTTGTCATAAGTAAAATATTTTTTTCTGATGAAATCATCAGAAAATCTTATACCAAAAAAACGGCAAAAAAAAGAAAGGGCATGACCCTTCCACGGTATATTCCATACCTGAAACAGCCATACCCATTCTTTACACTACCGCAAACCGTTCCCCGGCCTTCACCCCCAGCTCCAAAAGCCGTTCCCGCAGACCTGTCTTTACCTCGGCATAGAGGGGATCCGCAATAAGGTTATTCCTCTCCAGCGGGTCCTGCCCCAAATCAAACAGATACTTTTCCCGGTAGACATCACTGCCGCTCTGCGTCCAGGGGTTGGCCTCAGGGGCATAAACCACATATTTATACTGTCTGGTGCGCAACGCCCTGCCCACAAAGCTTTCGCTGATCTGTATATAGACCTCCTCCTTCCAGTCAGGCGCGTCCAGTTCCTGGAGCGGCCGCCCCTGAAGGTCCAGTTTCCCGGTTTCAATCCCGGCCGCTGTCAGGATGGTCCTTGGCAGGTCCAAAAGGCTAACCACCCGTTCCTCGTTTACGCCTTTCCCGAATCCATCCCCCTTAATCAGCATGGGGACATGTATGGTTCCCTCAAAGCTGTTGCGCTTATAGTCATCATATCCATGTTCCGCCACCTCATCTGTACGGGTGCGGAAATGGCAGCCGTGGTCACTGGCGTAAATCACCATGGTCCGGTCATAAATCCCCTTTTCCTTCAGCGCCTTAACCACCCGGCCGAAATTGGTGTCCAGGGCATGGCAGCAGCCCAGATAATCCGGGTAGAATTCTTCCCAGTCCCCTTTCCCGGGCTCCAGGTCCGGCGGCGGCACAAAGTCTCCGAACCGTTCCTTACTGCCCTCAGGTCCCTCATAGTCCCCCCTGTCATTCTGATGATGGGGCTCAATATGGGAAACCATGAGGAAAAACGGTTTTTCACTGTCATACTCCTCTATATAGCGGACCGCATGGCCGGTCAGGCAGTCAGTCCTGTATCCTGTGAATTCCAGTTTATTGCCATCCTTGTCATACACATAACCGCCGTATCCATGGGAGGTAAATTCCAGCACATCCGCCGCCATCCAGTAGTCATCATATCCGCCCCTGCGTTCCGGGGGAACCGGTATGGTTTCATAGTGGTTCCCATGCTCATCCGAAGCCAGATGCCATTTTCCCACATAAGCCACCTGGTACCCACCCTCTTTCAGGTAACGGGCCAGGGTTTTCTGCCCCAGCGGAAGGGAGACCGCGTTGCGGTAGCAGCCGGTCTGGGTCGGATACAGCCCGGTCTGGAGCATGGCCCGGGCCGGGCCGCACACCGGCTGTGGTGTGAACGCATTGGAAAAATTCACCGCGTCCTCACATGCGAACCGGTCCAGGCACGGTGTGACCGGCAGGGGCTGCCCGTTGCACCCCAGGGTGTCCGCCCGCTGCTGGTCGGAAAAGAAAAAAACAATATTCTGCTTCTGTTTCATGACATCCTCCATTTCTCAAACCACAGTGCCATTCTTCAGGCACCCTATTCCTTGACCGCCCCGGCGGTAAGGCCTGCTATCATGTATTTCTGCAAAAAGATGAAGATGATCAGGATGGGGATGGCCGCGCCCACCGCTGCCGCCATAACCCGTCCCCAGTCATAATTGTACTCGCCCAGATAAGTCATGGCAATGCCCGAGGCAAGGGTGCGCATCCCGGTCTTGTTGACCAGGGTCAGGCCCCAGAGGAAATCCTCCCAGGAAATCAGGAAGGAATACAGCCCCACTGCCAGGATTCCCGGCTTAACCAGGGGCAGAATCACCTGTATGAGGGTCCTTCCCTTGGAGCAGCCGTCAATGTAGGCCGCCTCCTCCAGGGACTTTGATATGGTGTCAAAGAATCCTTTGAGGATCCACACCGACATGGGAAGCGCGTTGGTGGAACAGGCCAGCACCAAAGCCGTATACGTATTCAAAAGCCCCAGGCGGAAGTACATGTTGTAAAGGGCAATGAGAAGCGTCATGGCCGGGAACATCTGGGTGGACAAAAACAGCATCATCACAAATCTGCTGCCCTTGAAACGGTATCTGGAAAATGAATAGGCTGCCAATACCGCCAGGATAAGGGTCACCAGGGTGGTGACTCCCGATACAATCACATTGTTCCTGTAGAATATAAGGAACTTACCGTCTGTCAGGATTCCCCTGTAATTGTCCATGGTGGCTGTAACCGGGACAAACTGGGGCGGAAGCTTTAAAATGGCTTCATTGGGCTTAATGGAAGTGAGCAGCATCCAGTATATGGGAAAAACAAAGCATATGGTAATGGCTGTTATGGACGCATATTTCAAAATGGACCGCCATGTTTTCTTTTTCATCCGCGCACCTCCTTAATATTCCACTTCTTTGGCGGAAAGGACCTTATTGTAAATTGTGGAGAAAATCATCAGGAACACCAGCCAGCACACGCCGATGGCAGCGCCCTTGCCCAGGTTAAAGCCCGAGAACGCGGTCTCATAAGTGTACAGAGGCAGTGTGGTCGTGGCCCTTACCGGGCCGCCGCCTGTCATGGTGAAGAACAGCACGAACATCTGGAAATTGGAGACAATGGAGGTAAGGGTCACTGTCTTTACAACCGGCATGATACAGGGAACCGTGATGCATAAAAATTTCTGCAGTCCGGTGGCCCCGTCTATCTCAGCCGCTTCCTTCAAATCCTCGGGCACGGTCTGAAGCCCGGATAAGAGCATGATCATCATAAGGGGCATCTGCTTCCAAACCGCGGATATGACCACGCCCACCATGGCTGTCTTCGGGCTGCCAAGCACACTGTAATCCCCCAGGTTCAGCAGATAGTTCACAATACCGTACTGGGGCTGGAAAATAAACATCCAGGTAACCGCCACCACCAGGGACGGAATGGTCCAGGGAAGGAATAAAAGGCTGCGGAACAGCTTTCTTCCCTTCAGGCTCCTGCTGTTTAGCAAAAGCGCCACGCCCAGCCCGATAAAAAACTGGGATACCACCGTGCCGCACACATAGATAAGGGTCCGCCCAAAGGTGCGGATGAATTCAGCGTCCTTGAACACTGCCCTGTAGTTGGCAAAATTGTTCCACGTTATGTTATTCATGTCCAACAGGTTATAGTGATAAAAACTCATTCCAATCACAACAAACACAGGTATGATGATGGTTACCGTAAGCATTGCCACCGCAGGCACCAGAAGCATCACCATAAACCAGTTGACTTTTTTCTTTGTTCCCATGCTAGCCCTCCCATTGATAAAAGCGGAGCGGATGCAGGATGATCTGCAGCCGCTCCTGATTCAGACTGATACTTCCCTGACTTCTGGATTATCTTTCTGCGCGCAGTACTTTTATTGCATGCGCTTATTGTCCATACATCTCCCTGATGGTGGCGTTGGTCTCCTCCAGCACCGTGGTAATGTCCTCATTGTTCACAACAATACGCTCGATGGCCTTTGTCACCTCATTCATGGCATTGTCAAACATTGCATTGGTTGCCGGAAGGGGGCTGGCTGTTTCGGACTGCTTGTTAAATACTTCCATGAAGTAGTCCTCATTCATCTCAGGCAGGGTGGCTATGGATTTCCTTGCAGAGAGGACCGCATTGGATTTGTGGTATTTTAACATTGCATCCTTGCCGATAAGGTATTCTATCAGCCGGACCGCTGCTTCCTTGTGCTCTGATTTCTCAAACACAGCCAGCTGATGCTCCGTATAAACAGTCTCGCTTCTTCCTGTCTCTCCTGCCGGAATAATGGCAATGCCCATCTTCTTATCAAATTCCTCGCCGATGCCGCTGCTGGCGCGGAATGCGCCGCGGCCCATGTCGCCGTCAAATATGATGCCGATCTGCCCGGATGCAAACAGTCCGCGCAAATCCTTGATTTCCAGTCCGGCCGGAATCACCTTGGCATCTACCAGCTCCTTGGTCCAGGTAAGGGCTGCCACATTGCCTTCATTGTTCAGGTCCACATTACCGTCCCCATCCACAAAATGTCCGCCAAAGGCATAGAATATACCGTTAAAAACAGTTCCGGTGTGGGCCACCTTTCCGGTGGGAAGTCCCAGGCCATAGATGGTATTGCCGGAATCATCCTTGCCCAGGGCCGCCACTGCCTTGGCTGCCTCTGTCATCTCATCCCAGGTTGCCGGCGCCTTCTCCGGATCCAGACCGGCCTTGGTAAATAAATCCTTGTTGTAATACATGGCAATCGGATGGGGCGCCCATGATAATGCCTTTACCTTGCCGCCATACGTGGTGCCGGACAGATAACCTGGATAGATGTCATCCAGCACATCCTTGGAAGCCAGGGAATCCAGTTCTGCTAGGATGCCTGCCCCGTTAAACGCGCTCATCATCTGTGAATTGCCCATGATCACGTCCGCCGCATTGCCCGATGTACCGGCTATCAGGACCTGGTCCTTGTACTGGTTGAATGGGATTGCCTGGGACTCAACCTTGATGTCCGGATTGGCAGCCATGAAATCATCCAGCAGTTCCTTAAAGATTGCCGATGTCGCCTCCTCTGCCTCCAGCCAGTTGCTGATGGTAATTGTAACCTGTTCTCCCGAAGCAGCCTCTGCTGCCGCGGGTTCTGCCGCCGCCTCTGTCTTGGCCGCCTCTGTTTTAGCAGCCTCAGTGGGCGCGGCTGTGGTGGGCGTCTGCCCGCCTCCACATCCGCTGAGGGCCAATCCCCCAACCATCAGTGCCGACATCATGATTGCAAGTGTTTTTTTCATAAGAAACCTCCTCTTCTCTGCAGCAGTCAGTGCTGCGGTTTATATAACCCCGTTTCATATACTGTAATTAGATTATAAACAAAGTCCCTCCAAAGTTGAAGGGACATAAAATTTGGTTTTAGTGCTATTTTTATAGTTTGTGTTGATAATATGTTATTTTTTTGTCTAAATCAACGGTCTGCATTGGGCGTGGTTCCAAATTTTTCCTTATAAATCCTTGTAAAATGCTTCGTGCTCCCATATCCCACCATCTCCGCAATGGCTCCAATCTTAAGGTCCGTGTTAAGGATCAGCTTGCGCGCCTTTTCCATGCGCAGGTCCGTCACATAATCAATGTATTTCTTTCCGGTCTGTTTCTTAAACAGCGTGGAAAAATAAGCCGTGTTCATATGGACTGCCTGGCTCACCTCCTCCAGGCTGATGCTCCTGTAGAAATTATGCTCTATGTACTGGATTGCCTTGCCAATGCTTCCCCCGTCTTCTGCCGCCTCCTCCTTTTCACCGTCCTCTGTCCGCATGGTTTCTGCCTTCATGTCCAGAAGACGCTCCAGGCAGGCCGCTACCTCAAACCGGTTCAGGGGCTTTAGGATATATTCCCGCACCCCGCACCGGATGGCTGTCCTGGCATATTCAAAATCCCGGTACGCGCTGATAATCACATAGCTGCACTGCGCCCCGTCGGCCTGGGCCTTCTCAATCATTGCAAGCCCGTCCATCACCGGCATACGGATATCTGTAATCACCACATGGGGATTCCACATTGCAATGGCTTTATAGCCCTCCAGCCCATTGTCGCACTCCTGCACCTGCACGTCCCTGCAGACACCCTCCACGATTTTACAGATACCTTTGCGGATTAAATCCTCATCTTCACAAACCAGAACCCGTTTCATTTTCCCCACCCCCCTTTTCCAATGGAATCCTCAGCGACACAATGGTGCCTGTCCCTGCGCCGGAACGCAGGGTCACCCGGCTTTTCTCCCCGAACAGCAGCCTAAGCCTCCTGCTTAAATTGCGCAGGGCATAACAGTCCATGGTATTCTCCTGGCAGTCCGGGTCCAGCAGGAACCGCACCCTGGCCAGCCGCTCATGGGAAACCGTGGCCCCGTCATTGAATATGCGAAGCTCCAGGAAACCCCTGCGCCTGCATATGGACACCATGATCTGTTTGTGGTTGGGCGTGTCCTCAAACCCATGCCGGAAGGCGTTTTCCACCAGGGGCTGTATGGTGAGCCTGGGCAGCTTTTCCTCAAGACATGCCTCCTCCACCTGGTACTCCATCTGAAACCGGTCCGGGAAACGTATTTTCTGGATCGTCACATAATTCCTTACATTCTCCAGTTCCTCCCGGACCGTCACCAACGGGGACGGCTCCATGGAATAGCGCATCATCAGTGAAAATGCCTGTGTCATATCCACAATCTCATAGTGGTCCTTTACCAGGGCCATCATGGAAATACTCTCCAGTGTATTGTAAACAAAGTGCGGATTAATCTGGCTCTGAAGGGCGCGCAGGGTTGCCTGCTGGCTCTCAATCTTCACCAGGTATTCATTCTCAATCAGCTGTTTCATGTCCCTGGCCATGGTATTGAAGCTGCGGGCAAGCTCTCCAATCTCATCCTTCAGCCCGTCCTTAACCTCCACCTCCAGGTCCCCGGCAGCAATCCGCCTGGTTGCTTCCCCAAGCCGTATGATCCTTCCGGCCACCCAGTCGGCCAGCATCTTATCCATCAGATAAATCAGAATTATCAGCACCGCCATGCCCGCCATGAAGTAAATAAAAGCAGCCGTATACCCCTGCCGCAGTTCCTTCATCTGAAGCCTGTACTCAACCTGGCTGTCAAGCATCCTGGAGTAGGAATACAGGGATACATAATGCCCTTCCTTCCCCTCATTTGCCGAGATGATCCGGTTCCCCTCAAATACAATGGAGTCCCCGTCCCCTGCGGCCAGTTCATAAAAAGGCTGAACCATTGCCTGTTTGTCCAGCTCCATATAGACCAGCCCCAGCACCCCGCCGTTGCGCACGCTGATGATATTGGAAGCCAGGATCCATACCGGTCTCTGGTCCTGCACGGAAATCCCTTCTGTCTGCGCAAAGGATTCCTTTCCTGCCAGAAGATCCTCAAACCAGGGCTCCCCTCCGTATATCCTGGACAGCGGCTGGTCCGAAAAATCCCTGGAATATGTCCTGTCCGCTTCCTTGATATAGATGGATATGGCCGCGGTCCTTCTTCCCACCGTGGACACATTGGCAAGGCGGTTCCTTAAGAAATCCCTCAAATCAAGCTGCTCTTTATAGGTTCCGGACACATAATTATCAATGGCAGTCTGCATATTCATGTCCGTAACCATGAACGCCAGGCTTTCCTGGGCCTGGTTAAAATATCCGTCCATCTCCTCCACCGTCTTATCTAACAGCAGCTGCGCCTGACGCCTGGCGCTTTCCGCGCCGGTATTGACAAACACAAAGAAAACCACTGCAAATATAACCACAATCGGCACAATGGCCACCAGCCATGTGGACAGTATCAACTTCTTACGGATGGGCGCGTTTTTAAATGCCCCCAGCCCCAAAAGCTGTTTCATGCTTCCCATCCCCCTCTTTTGCCCCCAACATCAAACACAGCCTAAACCTGAGTCATGGATTGGATTTGATATACTTCTTCGTGAACTCCAGGAATCTGGCCGCATCGTGGAACATGTGCTGGTTCTTTTTCCAGACCAGGCCAATCCGGATATGCAGCGGGTCCTCCAGGGATATCCCCCTGATATCCGGCACGGTCTGCGCAATATCCCTGAACATGAATCCTCCGGCAATCCCATCGGAAATAAACTCCTTAATCGTATAAAACTGGCTGGAATAATGCAGGATATTTGGCCGGAGTCCTTCTTTCCCAAACCGCTCTTTTATGACCTCATTCTGATAAAACCCATCATTAAACATGATTAGCGGCTCCTCTTTTATCTCTTTGATTGACACGGTCCCCCGGTTTGCCAGGGGATGGTTTTTGGATACGCAGAACACGGTTTCCGTATCCGCCATCCTTAAGATATTATAAGCGTCCTCCGACAGCTGGTTGGTGGGCAGGATAGCAAAATCAAGGACGCTGTCATCCAGCATTTCCAGAAGGTACCGGCTTCCTCCTTCCCTGGAATTAAGCATGACCTCCGGGAATGTCTTCCTGAATTCCTTATACATTTTAGGGAACAGGAAGGTTCCGATCATAGGCGGAATCCCCAGGTTAATCCGCTTTCTCTGATTCCCCATGTCGCACATCATCTGGTTCAGCTCATCTGCCTGTTCCAGCAGCACCGTGGCCCTTTCATAAAAATACGTGCCTTCCCTGGTTATCTCAAACCCCTTGTTGTTCCTTTGAAGAAGCAGGATCCCAAACTCATTTTCCAGTTCCCTGATTGCCATGGAGATAGAAGGCTGGGAGACATGAAGCTCTGCCGCAGCCCTTGTTATGTTGCCGTTTCTGCAGGCCGCGCAGAAATATTGTAATTGGTGCAGTTTCATAGACTCCTCCTCCCGGTCAGGATACAGCCGCGCCGGCAAACCCTCCATTGTGGGTTTCCTTGGCCCGGTACAGGGCGGCATCTGCCAGTTTAGCCAGCTCCGTATAGCTGTCGCCTCCATGTGCAATCACAGCGCCTGCGGATAATGTTATGGGCGGGATATTCCTCCTGGCCGCCTCTTCCGACAGGGTATGGTTGATATCCTCCACAATCCGCGCTGCAACCGAATAGTCATTTGTATTGGCCACAAATATGGAAAACTCATCCCCATGGAGCCGGGACGCCAAATCGATTGTCCTGATCCGCCCGATTATCATCTGGGCCGACAGTTTAATCACCTCATCACCGGCCAGATGCCCGTAATTATCATTAATCGATTTAAAATGGTCGCCGTCCAGCATGATGAGGATCCCGCTTTGACCTGTTTCCATGGATTCAATGCATTTTGATACATTTTCACGGAATGACTTGAAATTCATCAGGCCTGTCAGGTCATCAACCGCGGCAGCCCTCCGGGCCGCGTGCAGGGCAAGTTCCAGCCGCTTCTGCATCAGTCCCAGTTCCACATAAGCCGCGCGCAGCTCCCTGTTCTTCTGTTCCTTGCCCACACGCCCCGCCCCGTAGATCAGCAGCAGTTCCAGGAGCAGGAACGGGACAAGCCAGACCTGTACCGTGGCCTTCAGCATGGACCATACCGGCACCAGCAGGACCACATGGTACATGTCCCCGTGACGCAGGTAACCATAGTAATCCGTATCCCCAAGTTTTACACGCAGCGCCGTTCCCTCCTGCTCCAAAAGCCTTGGCAGGCCGCTGTTAAAGCTTTCGCAAAAGACCTGGAAGGAAGAGGCTGACCGGATCTGCCCGTCCATCTTCTCCCGCTGCTCCCCGGTCAGCTCCAGGGAAGCTTCAATGGAGGCAGCCAGTGCGGACCCAGCCTCCTTTGGGGACGTATAAAGGTTACCGCCCAGATAATCCTCATTCATGCTTCCGATGATCGTGCCGTTATTATCAAACAGCAGCATCTGTTCCCCGTCATATGCCTTCATTGAGGACACCAGCTTCTGTATGTCCCCCATGCGTATATCGTAGGCAAACACGGTTTCCCCATCCGGCTGCAGCTGGGAAATGGTGGAAAGTATGTAGTTATTTGCATAGCTCATATAAGGCGGCGTGAACACAATCTGTCCATTTCCCTTTACCGCGTCCGTATACCACGGACGTGATGTGGCCGCATACCCCGTATCCTCATACTCCGAATACGGTGTATCCCAGCTGTACAGGTACCGTCCTTTGTAATACATATAAAGCCCGTCAAATGTATCCCCCTCTATCTCAAACATCCGGGAATCAATCTTCTTCAGATAATCCCAGATTTCATCCGGATCCGGATGTTCCTCAATCTCACGTGCCATGATATGGGCAAACAGCTGAAAGGAGTGTATGTAGTTCCCCATCACGTCCTCCACCCCATCCATGGAGGCTTCTGCATGCCCCGTCATGGCGGCATCCACAAATCCGGCCTCCCTTTTGCCCAGTATCAGAACAGCCAATACATTTACCAGCAGAAAAAAAATTGTATAATAAAACCTTCTATACCACTTTTTATTCTTTTGCATCCCCATATCCCCATTGGTTCCACTTTCTGCATTTTTCTGTTATTATATCATGGAAATGTAATAAAACAAAATAATTGGATTATGTTAAGTTATTGACAATCCATCCTCCATTTCCATACTGTAATCACAAATTATATCTAATAATCCATGCTCCATACTATTTTGACTCAATTTTACCGGTTCAATATTATAAGCTAACGTAAGCAATTCCGTTAAGTAATCATCATCATATTTATTGGCCCTTTGTGTAGATATAAAATTAAGAAGCCAAATAATTTTTTCACCAAAAATCTTTCCAGCATGATTATTTTCCCCTCTTTAATATACATAGAATCAAAAAACTTCGTAAAAAATCTTACTAAGTTTAATCTAAAAAGTCCTCATTTTCATTTGTATCTAATTGAAATAAATCCTCATCTATATATTCTTCCAGCAATTCTTCCAGTTCCTCTTTAGTTAAAGATTTTATTGTCGATATATCTTCATTATAGTCCTCTACCAACACTTTTAATAATTCCACTCTAGTCATATATCGGTTAATCCTTTCCCTAAAGCATTTACTATTAAAACTTTATAGTTTTTGCAACAGCCATTCCACAATGCCGTGCTGTGCCTCTTCCAAATAAAAGAACACATCATATTCATTTCCCTTGTCACTCAGTCTCTTCTCCGCCGTAATCCCAAACTCCTCCCCCTTTTCTGTCAGGCGTTTCCGGGGAGTCCCGTTCAAAAACCACACTTCAAAGTATCCTCTGTCCATCAGCCACTGCTCCACTGATTTTATGGTCAGCCGTTTCATGGCCTCCCCGTCACGCAAATCATTAATCTGTCCAATAAAGTCACTGAGCGTGACACGTTCTGAATAATGGATCTGCTCTGCCAATTCCTCTGTCATCGCAAACCCTGTCTTTGACTTCCTGCTTTTCCCTCTCTTAACCGCGCCCGTCTCCGCAGCCCCGCCTCCGGACGCATGCTTATGGCTTTCTGTCTCCCTGTCCTGGATTCCAGTATCCCAGGCATCCATGGCCGTCTCCAGGTTCCAGTCGTCAAATTCATCGCTGTCACTGCTGAAATATAAATCATCCCCATCATAACAGGAGGCATCCAAATTGGCTTCCTCAGCCTCCGGCCCTCCTGCGGCTTCTTTTACACAGTCCAGGAATCTCCCGCCGTATTTATCAAACTTAAATTCCCCAACCCCGGATACGGTCAGCATCTCTGCTTTTGTCCTTGGCTTCACCATGCACATGGAAACCAGCGTCTTATCGGAAAACACAATATAGGGCGGCACATTCTCTTCCTTTGCAATCTCTGTGCGCAGCGCCCGCAGCTTCTCAAATAAGCCCTCGTCCGTTTCAGACAGGGAAACACCCGGAACCCTGCCTTTCTTCCCCTTCTTCTCACTCTTCATCCTGGCCGGATGCTCCTGTTCCCTGGCCATCTTCATGAACACGGCCGCGCCTTCATGCAGCACATCCCCGGACTTCCCGGTCAGCCGTACAATGGCATACCCGTCATTGGTCACCCCCAGATACCCGTCAAGCATCAGATGGTTCATCACCTGGCGCAGCTTATATGTGGGCACCTTTGCCAGTTCTGCGTAATAGGGATTCTCATCCATCCTGTAATTGCGTATCTTAGCCGTGTTGGCCCCATGGACCGTATCAATGATCACATTGGTCCCATACCTCTGCCGGCAGCTCTCCACGCACCCAAGCAGCGCCCTTGCAATATCCGTCACGTCCACCTCCTCAAACTGGCTCAGGCAATTGGAGCAGTTCCCGCAGTAATTGCTGCCGTATTCCCCAAAGTAGCGCAGTATGTAATCCCTCAGGCACTCATTGGTAAAGCAGTAAAATGTCATCTTGCGCAGCCGTTCCCTGTCCCTCTCCATGACAATCTCACGGGTCATTGCATCCAATGCCTCGTTATCCTGGTTATGGTCAATAAAAAACTGGTTGGTCACCACATCCTGACCCCCGTACAAAAGGATACACTCCGCAGGTTCACCGTCACGGCCGGCCCTTCCTGCTTCCTGATAATAGGATTCCATATTCTTCGGCATATTATAATGCACCACAAACCTGACATTGGACTTGTCGATTCCCATGCCGAAAGCATTGGTTGCCACCATGATCTGGGCCCTGTCATAGATAAAGTCTTCCTGGTTCTGCTTACGCTCCCCATCGCTTAATCCGGCATGGTACCTGGTCATGGAAAAACCTTCCCTGATAAGCTGGCTGCAGACCTCCTCCACCACCTTCCTGGTCAGGCAGTAAATAATCCCGCTCTCCCCCTTGTGCCGTTCCAGATAATTCACCAGCGTGGCATACTTATCTTTGGGGTTCTGGACGGCAAAGTAAAGATTGGAACGGTCAAAACCCGTGGTCATCACCTTGGGGTCCCTGAGCATAAGGATGTCGATGATATCGTCCCTTACCTCGGCCGTGGCGGTTGCTGTAAACGCGCTTACAACAGGCCGCACCGGCAGCCGGTTTATAAAATCCACAATCTTCAGATAACTTGGCCTGAAGTCCTGTCCCCACTGGGACACACAGTGGGCCTCATCCACTGCCACCATGGATATCTTCACCTGCCCATCCAGGGCAAACCGCAGGAAATCCTCGGACACCAGCCGCTCCGGCGCCACATAGATAATGGGATACCTGCCTGCCCGCGCCAAATCAAGGACCTTATAATACTGGGCCGCGGTCAGGGAACTGTTAATATAGGCGGCCAGGATCCCCACCTGGTTTAAGTTGCTTACCTGGTCCTTCATCAGGGATATGAGAGGCGAGATGACCAGGGTAATCCCATCCATCATAAGGGCGGGAATCTGATAGCACAGGGACTTGCCCGCGCCCGTGGGCATGACTCCCAGCACATCCCTTCCCTCTAAAATGCTGTTAATCAACACATCCTGTCCGTCCCTGAATGTGTCGTATCCAAAGTATTGTTTTAATATTTCGTATTGTGTCATTTGCCATTCCTTCTGTGAAAATGTGTTTTGCTAATACCTTTCATTATATGGGAGTTTGATTTTGACTTCAAGTGATAATATTTTTTCTGATGGGGCTTATATGGATTCCGGGCAATATGCCGGCTGATAAAGATATGGATGCTACAGAACTGTTGCCTTAAGAAAACAAGGGCAGAATCATTATAACGGATGTACAGGCGGATTACAATAGTCGATAAAAAACGGTAAATGCGGTATGTGCCCCGGAAGACGGGACGCATACCGCATTACTATTTTTAATCACATAACCAGACAACTGCCATACCACATCCATTGCCTATTCCGCCGCCACAGCCGCTTTCTCCCCCTTCCACGACCGTGTCATGATACATGCAATCACAACCGCGCAGATACCGGCAGCAAGCTTGCCCACAATCATAGGTGTAATCATCTCCGGCTCAACGCCTGCGGTAAAGCCAAGATGGTCTCCCAGCGCAGCGGTTGCAGGGACAAGCCAGGCCACATTGATTACCTTCCCGCGGCGGCCCATTTTTTTAATCATGCCATACACAGGAACCGAATTAGCCAATGTGAATATCAGGCCCCCGGCGGATACGGCATCGATTCCCAGCAGCCTTCCGAACGCATTCAGCACTTTGTCCAGCGCCCGCGTCAGCAGTTCCAACACAGGCAGGATGCCGCACAGGACTATGACAATGCTGGCAACAATCTCCATACCTGACATGATTGTACCGGCATTGCCAAACAGCGGCACCGTGATACCTGTCAGATGCGTGAATGAACCAATGATTATCCCGATAATGGCAAGCCATCCAATAAAGGTCCCAAAGGCGCCGGCGCCCCTGTTCATTGCATTTGGCGCGAATTTCAGGCCAAGGGCCAGCAGCAGGGAAAATATCACAATGGGAATATTGTTAATCAGCACTTTCGTCACATCAAAACCAGCCGCAATCCCCCCAAGGATACTGCCCACGGGAATGGTTACCAGACCGATCAGCAGTCCCTGGAAAAAGTAAACCCGGTCCTCTTTTTCAATCAGGCCCAGCCCCACCGGAAGCGAGAAAACCAACGTGCATCCCAGCATGGACGCGGTAATACATCCGGACATCAGGCCGATTTCATAATCCTGGGCCAGGGAAACAGCCAGGGAATAACCGCCCATATCATTGGCGATAATGGAAGCAAACATGGACGGGTCCGCGTTCATCAGGCCAAAAAGCGGGATCAGCACCGGCTGCAGCCATCCAGACAGCACCGGGGCCAGGACCACGATACCGGCTACTGCAAGGGCCAGACCTCCCATGGACTGAAAGCCTTCCTCGAATTTCGCGCCGAGGCCGAACCTATTACCCATAAGCTTATCCGTACCTCCCAGAATGACACCAACCGCTACAATCAAAAGAATAACATCATTAAATGTCAAGGGCAATACCTCCTTTTAAAGCTGCCTATACCTGATTGGCAGGTTACGGTTTACATGGTTCATTGAGGGAAACTGCCGGACATATGCAATGGGTACTGTCCGTACAGGCAATGAGATTCACACCGGTTCCGGCCAGATCCTCAATCAGGACCTGATGGGTTTTCACAGGCGCGTGAAAAACCGCTCCCTGTATTACTTCCATGCATTCAAATAGCTTTGTTTTCGGTACCGGTTTTTCCGTCCTGACAGCAAGCAGCGGCTCTGCCGCATTCATAATCCGCACCGTGGTGGTCAGTGTACGCACAGGATGAATGAATTCAGCCCTGGCATACGCTTCCCCCCGCGGGCAGGTATGCCCCGTCACGCTCTGAATCACATCCGCTTCCCCCGCCACATGGATCTGGCACCCCATGGGACAGACCGTGCAGATAATGCTCTGTTGGTCCATGTTCACTCCACCTCCTCTGCTGTTACACAAATCCCTGTTCCCCCCAGATTGGCTGCGTTTAAATCCAGATGCTCCATTTCTCCCGGGCTGACCCTGGGCACGGTTCTGGATGCCAGCACGGTCTTGCCGCTGCGCGCAATCAGACGTGTCCCTGCTCCCGGCGCATTGACGCGGAAATACAGCCGCACAGGGCAATCCTCACTGTCTGCCAGGATATGCTGAGGACACACATATCTCACACCCGCGCCGGCAGTGCATGGGATATCCGTCCCATCCACCGGTATCTGGCCCGCGACATATTTTGCCGCTGCAATACCCGCGCGTTCACTCTCCACCGATACATTGTCCGCAAGGTCATTGACATGGACCACGTTTCCGCAGGCAAACACATCCGGCCGGGAAGTCTGCATATACTGGTTTACCACCGGTCCGTTGGTGACTGGTGAGATTTCAATTCCGGCAGCACGTGTCAGCTCATTTTCCGGCAGCAGCCCCACCGACAGAAGCAGTGTATCACAGGCAATGAATGTTTCCGTTGAAAGGATTGGCGTCCTGCTCCCATCAACCCTGGCAATCCACACACCGCTGACACGTTTTTCCCCTTCAATACGGGTCACTGTGTGGCCAAGCAGCAGGGGAATGGAAAAGTCATCCAGACACTGAACCTTATTCCGTGTCAGGCCTGCAAGATAATCCATGATTTCCACCACCGCCTCAACCCTGGCTCCCTCCAGCGTCATCCTGCGGGCCATGATCATCCCGATATCCCCTGAGCCAAGGATGACCACCCGTTTGCCAACCATATGGTTCTGGCGGTTAATCAGACGCTGGGCAGAACCAGCCGTATAGACACCGGCAGGCCGGGTACCGGGAATGCGGAGATTGAAACGGGTACGTTCCCGGCATCCCATGGCAAGCACCACGGCGCCCGCCCTGACACGTATCATGCCATGTTCCGGGTTGCTGCAGATAACGCCGCCCTCCTTAAGAATACTGAGCACCATACTGTCCGGCATCAGTTCCACACCGGCCGCCCTGGCATTTTCCACAAACCGGCCCGCATACTCCGGTCCGGTCAGTTCCTCATTAAAGTAGGAAAGTCCGAACCCGGCATGGATACACTGCTGGAGGATTCCTCCAGGTAACCTATCCCTCTCAATCATTATGACGCGGCCCGCCCCCTGCTTTTTTGCTGCCGCCGCTGCCGCAAGCCCCGCGGGCCCGGCACCGATTACCGCAATGTCACAACCACATTCACGCATCGCCGCACCTCTCTTCTTCTCTGATTTGACCAGTCAGCATATAAGACCCCATCAGGTTCTTCCTTACCTCTGCCGCCGGCAGCTTCAGCTCCCGCGCCAGGATTTCAATTACCTTTGGCCCGCAGAAGCCGCCCTGGCATCTGCCGGTCCCTGCACGGACACGTCGCTTTATTGCATCCACTGTCCTGGCGCCCACGGGCCTGTGGATAGCCTGGATGATTTCCGCCTCCGTAACCGTCTCACACCTGCACACAATGCGGCCGTACAATGGATTTTCCGCAATGAGCTGTGACCTGCGTTCATCGGAAGCATCACTGAAACGTTCAATGCCCTTCCGCCTGGGATTGAAACTGTAATCCCGCTCAAGGACCACGCCTGCGTCCTGGAACATCCTTACTACATATTTTGCAATGCCAAGGCTTGTGGAAACGCCGGTGGACCGTACACCGGAAATGCCGAAATATCCCCGGGTCCTTTCACCAAATCCAATGTGATAACCGGCCGGTATGCGGTTAGGACGCAGCCCGCAGTACTGGGTTATTGCATCCTTAACCTGTATGTTGGGAACCAGACGCCTGCAGTCCCGCCAGACCCCTTCCAGTTCATCGGCAGTCACACCGTGGTCCTCTTTATCCTCCAGGTCCTCGGCAGTGGGGCCCAGCAGCATGTTGCCATGCACGGTCTGCAGCAAAAGCTTTCCGCGTGTTTCCGGGGTTGGTATGGGATAGATGATATGTGATGTCCTGCATTCCGTATTCCTGTCCAGGATAAAGAACTGCCCTTTCCTGGGTTTTACCACAAAATCACCGCCTTCACCGGCCATCCCCGCAATCTCATCACAGAACAGGCCGGCTGCATTGATGACATAATTTGTGCGGATTGTCCCTCTGGTGGTCCCTACTGCGTAAATGCCGCCGTTTTCCGTCTTGATATCCGTGACAGCCGCGTCCAGCAGGAACTCCACACCGTTCTCACTTGCATTTTCAGCCTCTGCAACTACCAGTAAAAAAGGATCTATCACCGCGTCCCTGGGAATGTAAAGGCCGCCCAATACATCCGGCGAGACCTCTGGCTCCATCTCACGGATCTGCTCAGCGGATAAATATTCCACATCATACACATGGTTTTCAAACGCATCCCTGTAAATCTGCGGAAGTATATCCATCTGTTCCTGGGTTATTGCGGGCATAATGGCGCCGCAGACCCGAAAGGGTATATCCAGTTCCTCAGCAGTCCGGTCAAACATTGCCCGCGAAGCCACACACAGCTGTGACTCCAGCGTGCCCGGCGTACAGTCAAATCCGCTGCAGATAATGGAACTGTTGGATTTAGAGGCGTCTCCCCCCACATCATCCCGTTTATCCACAACCATGACCCGCACCTGGTATTTTGAAAATTCCCGTGCAATGGCAGTGCCCACGGCGCCTGCCCCGATAATTACGATATCAGACATATAGTCCATTTTCTCATCTCCTATTTGGAATTTCCCAGTTCTTGCATCGTTCCACCGCACGGTGCCATTGTTCCAGACGGAATTCCCGCTCCATCCGGCCCATCCCCGGCTCATACCGTTTTCCCAATTTCCAGCAGCCCCGCACGTCCTCAATGCTGTCAAATTCCCCCACTGCAAGGGCAGCTAAAAATGCAGCGCCGTAAGCAGTCATCTCTGTCACAACCGGCACATCAACAGCAGCGTCCAGGATATCTGCCTGGAACTGCATAAGGAACCGGTTAACCACCGGACCGCCGTCAGCTTTCATCACAGAAAAGCTGTAGCCTGAATCCTGCTCCATGACCTGTGCGTTATCATAAACCTGGAAAGCAATGCTCTCAAGCACTGCACGGACAATATGCTCGCGGCTTGTCCCGCCCGTAATCCCAATCATCATGCCTCTGGCATACTGGTCCCAGTGTGGCGCGGCCAGGCCGGAAAAGGCCGGGACAAAATACAGGCCGCCAGTGTCCTGGACAGATGAGGCAATGTTCTCTGTTTCCGCGGAATTCCAGATAATCCTCAGTTTGTCACGCAGCCACTGGACTGCTGCTCCCGCTATGTATACACCGCCGTCAAAGGCGTAATTAATCTTATTGTCAACCTGCCATGAGGAAACGGTAATCAGTCCATTCTGTGAATAGCGGACCGTATCCCCCAGATTGATGTACATGAAACAGCCGGTTCCATAGGTGGTCTTTATATCACCTTTATCCAGGCATCCCTGGGCCAGCATGGCTGCAAGCGCGTCCGTGATGCATGCTGCCACGGGTACACGGGCTCCAAAGAATGTCTCCGGCGTGGTATAGCCGTAAATCTGGCTGGAATTAGTGATTTCAGGCAGAATGCTGCGCGGGATGTCATAGATATCCAGAAGCTCCTGGTCCCACTGTCCCTTCTTCAAATCCATCATCATTGTCCTGGAAGCAGTGCTGGTATCTGTAATAAAAGCCTCACCGCCTGTAAAACGCCAAATCAGATAGGAGTCAAGGGTGCCGGCCATCAGTTCCCCCTTCTCCGCCCGCTCCCGGATTCCTTCCACATGATCCAGAATCCATTTGATTTTGGTTGCGGAGAAATACGCGTCAGGGCCAAGGCCTGTTTTTTCTGTTATCATTTTTCCGTATTTCCCATTCAGCTCATCCGCATATTCAGCTGTCCGTCTGTCCTGCCAGACCAATGCATTGTACACCGGAGCGCCTGTCTTCTTATCCCAGACCATACAGGTTTCACCCTGATTGTCAATGCCGATGGATACGATCTGTTCCGGTTCCGCCCCAACCTCCCTCAGCACGGAGGCTGCCGCTGTCTGTATTGCGTTCCAGATTTCCACCGGATCATGTTCCACCCATCCGGGTTTTGGATAAATCTGCATATGCTCAACATTCTTGGAGGCCACCACATCCCAGTTTTCGTCTATCAATAGCGCGGTACTCCCTGTCGTGCCCTGATCGATGCCGATAAAATAACGTTTCATCTCTGAACCCACTCCCTTCTTTTTGTGTAATTTAATAGTATTTTATGATAATATTATGACTACTTTTTGTATAACTAATTATATAAATTAGTCATTATATTGTCAATTGTATAATTGACAATAAATAGTGACCATATTTTGTTGATAATGCATAAAACCCAGTCCGCTCATTTCCACCCTCCCCCGGCTGTCTGACCAGTTCTTGACTATTTCTGCAATTTCGTTATAATAATATCAAGGAAGTAAATATTGGAAAATAATAGATTTCCGATTGATTGGAGGAACCATGAAAGATCAGCGGCAAAATGAAATCATCAAACTTCTCTCAGTGGAAAAGAGCGTTAAAACGGAAAGCCTGGCAGCCCATTTTAATGTCTCCATGGAAACCATCCGCCGGGATATCAATACACTGGAACGGGCAGGACTCATCCGAAAGGTTTATGGCGGTATCTGTCTTCCGTCTGACACCGTGCATCTGACCACTCTTGATAACTGGAACCAACGGCTGAACCAATGCCATGATGAGAAGGTCCGTATTGCAACCAAGGCATTGGAATTAATACCGGATTTTTCTGTCATTGCCCTGGACATAGGTACCACTGCATATGAATTAGCAAGGCTTCTGGGCCAGAAAAAGGGGCTGTCCGTCATCACGAATTCACTGCTGATTGCGGGCGAGCTTGCAAGAAACACCAGCCACAAGGTGTACTGCATCGGCGGGATGGTTTCTCCGGATGAAATTGTTACCTGCGGCATCTATGCCCGGAACTTCTTAAGCAATTTTGCATCCATTAATCTGTTCATCGGAAGCGCCGACGGGATTACCCCCAAGGGTATCACGGAATTCAGCGAGGCCGTGGTGGATATCAAATGCCAGCTCATTGCCTGCTCGGACCGCAACATCGCGCTTGTGGACCACAGTAAATTTGGAAAGGAAGCCCTTTTTGTCTCCTGTCCCATGCAAAAGGTGGATACCCTTGTAACGGACGGAAACGCACCCCAGAAGGAACTGGATATCATCCGCAGCATCGGGGTCGATGTTGTCGTGGCATAGGAATGCATTGAACAGTAAAAAGACCACAATCCCTAATCAAGATTGTGGTCTTTTATCCGTTCATCCATCCCGGTGGTTACCCTTCATAAGGCTCAATCAAAAACACCACGGGCCTGAAACCATCCGTACAGGACGCTACCTGGGATTTCTTCCCCTTGGTCCCGATGCACTCCATATGGTTCCTGACAAAAATAATATCCTTAAATATATCTGCCCAGGCCCATGTACAGAAGCCGTCCGGCACCTTCCTGCCATCCGTGATGAACACGGCGCCCTCTTCAAACTTACCGCAGGCAGGAATGGGCTTTTCCGCGTATTTCTCCACTATGTCATCCAATACCATCTTCTTTAAAACAGTGATTTTCACCAAATCCGACATCTTTTACCCCTCCCGCCATCAGGCGCATCCTGTGGCCACGATATTGGCGCCGCATCCGCACACGTCCGGTATGATTATATCATATGTACTGACCGGCGCCTTAACCACGGTCCTGCGTATCACTGCCATGCAGTCCATTAACAATTCCTTGGGAATGGGCCTGTCGGACCTGACCGGTACCAGACGGTCCTCCCCATCCACTTTCACGGTACTGGTAAGGATCCTCACCGGGTGCAGGAACTCCCGGGTCCCGTACTCCTTCCCCCTGTTGCAGGTATATCCTTCAATGGAAGTGATTTCTTCCTTTGTTCCTTCTGCCAGGATGTGGCATCCAATGGGACACACGGTACAAATAATCTCTTTTTTCACGGTTATGCCTCCTTTATCACATCGACCACTATGTCGGAATCCACTTCAGACAGCGGGATTTTAATGCTGCACATTTCTCCCGGATTTACCCTGCGCTCTTTTTTGGATGCAATGACCTTTCCATTGCATCTTGCTTCTATCCTCACATCCATATCCGGTGCCAGGACACGGAAGAACAGCCTTGCCTGACCATCATCACATGGCATGAGGCGCTGGGGACAGATATATCTTACATTGGTCCCGGTCCTGGTCCTTACCTCCTGCTTCTGTTCCAGCTTCCCTGCCGCATAGAGCGCAGCATATTGACCGGCCAGCATGCTCTCCACGGTAACGTTATCCACCAGGTCATTGACATGGACCACGTTCCCGCAGGCAAATACAGAAGGAACCGAGGTCTGCATATACTGGTTCACTTCAGGCCCGCTGGTTATGTCCGAGATGGTTATGTCCGCCTTTCTGGTCAGTTCATTTTCAGGAATCAGTCCCACCGACAGCAGGAGCGTGTCGCACGCAATGTACTCTTCCGTCTCTTTCACAGGCTTTCTGTTTTCGTCCACCCGGGCCACGTAAACGCCTTCCACCCGCTGGTCTCCTGCAATCCTGGTAATGGTATGGCTCAGTTTCAGAGGTATATTAAAATCATCCAGGCACTGTACCTTGTTCCTGGTAAGGCCTGCAAGATAATCCATGATTTCAACCACAGCCAGTACCTTTGCGCCTTCCAGGCTCATCCTCCTGGCCATGATCATACCGATGTCGCCGGACCCCAGGATGACCACATTCCGGCCAACCATGGTATTCTGCCGGTTCACAAGCCGCTGTGCAGAACCGGCCGTGTAGATGCCCGCCGGCCGTGTTCCGGGTATCTGTATATTGGCCCTGGTCCTCTCCCTGCATCCCATGGCCAGTATGATGCTTTTGGCCGTTACCCTGGTCATGCCGCATTCCGTATTAATGCAGATGATTTCGCCTGTCTGGGCTCTTACCTCAAGCACCATGGAATTAAACAGCACCTCCACGCCCAAATCCAGCGCTTCTTTGGCAAACCTGCCCGCATATTCCGGCCCGGTCAGTTCCTGATTAAAGTAGGAGAGGCCAAATCCGGGATGGATACACTGCTGAAGGATTCCTCCGATACTTTCGTCGCGCTCAATGATCAGTACATTGCCAGCGCCTTCCTTCCTGGCCGCCACTGCTGCCGAAAGTCCTGCCGGTCCTCCGCCTATGATTGCTACATCACATCTCATTTCGTACATTTTGCTCTCTCCCTTCTATCTCATTTTCCCTGAAACCATATAAGAACCAGCCACATTCTTGTTGACTTGCTCCACCGGTATGTTCAGTTCTTTTGACAATATCTCAAGGACCTTTGGCCCGCAGAATCCTCCCTGGCATCTTCCCATTCCCGCCCGTACCCTGCGCTTAACAGCGTCCATGCTTCTGGCTCCCAGGGGCCTGTGGATGGCATCCAGGATTTCGCCTTCCGTTATGGTTTCGCACCGGCAGATGATATTGCCATACCCAGGGTTCTCTTTGATGATTTCTTCCTGCTCGTCGGCAGTCATTTCATGGAAAATGCGGATGCCTTTTCTTGTCTTCTTAAAGTCCTCCTTATAGACAAGGTCACATCCATGTTCCTTCAGCAGCTGTGCCACATACACGCCCATGGAAACGGAAAGGGTGAGTCCGGTGGAACGGACCCCGGAGAGATTTACATAGCCTTCCAGGTCATCATATACATCCACATGCAGGCCTTCGGGATTACGGTTTGGGCGCAGTCCGCTGTATTGGGTTATGGTATCCCGGATGTTCACATTGGGAATCAGCCTCTGCACATCCTTTACAATGCTTTCCAGTCCATCGGTTGTAACTGATTTGTCGGTCTTGTTGTCCAGGTCCTCAGCGGTCGGCCCTACCAGCATGTTGCCATGAATGGTCGGGCACATAAGCTTGCCCTTGGTTATTTTGGTGGGGATGGGCAGGACGATATGCTCTACCTTACAGGAGGTATTCTTGTCAAGGATATAGAACTGCCCTCTTCTGGCAACCACCTTGTAATCGGCTTTGCCTACCATGGCTGCTATCTCATCACAGTACAGGGCTGCCGCATTAATGACATATCCGGTCTCTATGGTGCCTGCAGTTGTCTCCACCGCTTTTATTTTCCCGTTCTCTGTCTGAATGCCGGTGACTTTTGTATTTAACAGGAAATCAACGCCGTTTTCATTGGCATTTTCAGCCAGGGCCTGAACCAGTATGAATGGGTCGATGATGCTCTCCCTTGGTATATGAAGCCCGCCCTTTACCTCAGGGTTTATGTTGGGTTCCATGGCAATGATCTGCTCTTTGGTCAGATATTCAATATCATAGACCCTGTTCAAAAACGCCTTGGCCTTGATGGCCGGCAGCTGTTCGAACTGCTCCTGGGTAATGGCCGGAAGGATGGCCCCTATCTGCTTAAACGGGACATCCAATTCCTTTACCAGCTCCGGATACATGGGATTTGCAGCCACTACCAGCCGGGATTCCAGGGTCCCCGGGGAGGCGTCATACCCGGTATGTATGATTGCACTGTTGGACTTGGATGCATCCCCGCCCACATCTTCATTTTTATCCACTACCATTACCTGAATCTGGTATTTTGATAATTCCCTGGCAATGGCACATCCGACTGCCCCGGCGCCAATAATAACTACATCTGTTTTCATCATGTTCCCATCCTCCTCTATTCTTTCACTTCAATCCACTCTTTGGAGCGTTCCACGGCCCGGTGCCAATCATAAAGCAGACGCTCCCTTGTTTCGGCATCCATCTGCGGTTCGTATCTCTTATCCAGCTTCCAGTTCTGCTCCAGCTCATTAATGTCGTGGAACTCTCCTATGCCGTAAGCTGCCAGATAGGCTGCCCCCAGGGCGGTTGTGTCTGTTATCACAGGAACCTCAACCGGAATCCCCAGGATATCCGCCTGGAACTGCATCAGGAATTCGTTGACTGACGCTCCTCCGTCCACCCTCATCACCTGGATGGGTATGCCGGAATCCCGTTCCAGGACATCCAGGTTATCCTTCACCTGGTACGCCATGCTCTCAAGGGTTGCCCTGACAATATGCTCCTTTTCCGTTCCGCCGGTGATACCCACAAGGGTGCCCCTGGCGTACTGGTCCCAGTGGGGAGCCGCCAGGCCGGAAAATGCAGGCACAAAGTAAACTCCAGCAGTGTCAGGCACTGATTTTGCCATGCTTTCTGTATCAGCAGCATTTTCGATTATCTTTAATTTGTCCCGCAGCCACTGCACGGCTGCTCCGGCTATATAGATTCCTGCATCCAGGGCAAATGTGATTTTCCCTTGGTTCAGGCCCCAGCCAACCGTTGTAAGGAGCCCGTTCTTGGAATATACCGGCTTATCCCCTGTATTCATCAACATGAAACAGCCCGTTCCATATGTGGTCTTGACCGTGCCCTTCTTAAAGCACGCCTGGCCAAAAAGTGCTGCCTGCTGGTCCACAACCGAACCGGATATGGGGATGATGGCCCCGAAAAAGTCCAGGGGGTCCGTGTATCCATAGAGTTCTGCACTGTCATGGATTTCCGGCAGGATACCCTCCGGGATTCCAAGGACCTCCAGAATCTCCTCATCCCATTTTCCTGTATGTATGTTCAGGAGCATGGTCCGGCTTGCAGTAGAATAATCCGTCACGCACACCCTGCCATGGGTCAGCTTCCATATCATCCATGTGTCCAGGGTGCCCGCGATGATACGGCCCTTTTCAATCTTTTCCTTAACCCCTTCCACATTGTCAATGATCCACTTAATCTTCGTTGCACTAAAATACGCATCTACAATCAGCCCTGTCTTTTGGCGTATCATGTCACCGTGGGTACGGGATATCTCCCCTGCCATCTGCGCGGTCCTGCGGTCCTGCCACACAATGGCGTTATACACGGGCACGCCTGAAATGCGGTCCCACAGCATAACGGTCTCCCCCTGGTTATCCAGACCGATACAGGTCAGTTCTTCCTTTGAAATCCCTGCTTCCTTGGACGCAATATCAATGGTTTCCAGGACATTCTGCCATATTTCCATGGGATCATGCTCCACCCAGCCCGGTTTCGGATAATACTGGGTATGTTCCTTGTATCCCCTTGATACCTTGTTCCAGTCTTCATCAAAAATCATGACGGTTGTTCCAGTTGTCCCCTGGTCAAGCCCCAGATAATATTTCTTCATTCATTCCCCTCCTACTATGCTTTTGCTGCCTTCTCCACTGCTTCATCCACCGGCTCATCCATATTCTTGCAGATAACCAGGGCCAGGATGATTGCAAGCACGCCTGCTGTAATCTTGCCCAGAACCACCGGCGTGATCATATCCGGCCGGACCCCTGCCGTAAACCCGAGATGGTCCCCAAGGGCTGCTGTTGCAGGGACAAGCCAGGCTGTATTTACAATAATCCCCTTCTTTTTCATGTCCTTCATCATGGTGTATACAGGTACTGAGTTGGCTAGGGTGAATACCAGCCCTGCCGCGCTGGTTGCATCCAATCCAATCTTCTGCCCCAGTGCGTTCAGCGGGCGGTCCAGCACCTTGGTGGCAATGGTGAGGAACGGGAAGGTACCAAGAAGTACGATTCCGATTCCGGCAATGGCCTCCATTCCCTCCATAATCGGCGCCATGCCAGGTATCAGGACCTTACCGGTCAGATACTCAAATGCCGCTGCAGCCAGCCCGATATAAATGACAATTGTTATGAATTTCCCAAATAGCATGCATCCTTTTATCATCTGGTCCGGTATGAACTTCAGTCCTAATACAAGCAGTACGGACAGTATGATAATAGGAATGATATTCTTAAGCACAAGCACCGCAGGGAACCCTGCCATCAGTCCGCCAAGGATACTTCCCACGGGTATGGTAATGAGTCCAATCAGAAGACCCTTGGAAAAAAACGTCTGGTCTTCTTTCTCTATTAATCCAAGTCCCACCGGAATGGAGAAAACCAGGGTACATCCCAGCATGGAAGCCACTATGTTGCCGGAAAGCAGGCCCGCCTGCTCGCTTTTTGCCAGTTCCACCGCAAGTGAATATCCCCCCATATCATTGGCCAGAATAGAAGCAAACATGGCCGGATCTGCTCCTAATGCCTCAAACGCAGGAATGATAACGGGTCCCAATACTTTGGATATTACGGGTGCCAGGCAGACAATCCCCACCATGCCCAGCGCCAGCGGTCCCATTGCGTTGAAACCTTCATCAAACTTTTCCCCAAGACCAAGATGGTCGCCCGTTATCTTGTCAACTGCACCAATTAACAAACCGATTGCCATAACCCACATAATAATTTCATTAAATGACATTACCCGCCTCCTTGTGTTGTATTTTTGACAACATTTTGTGCACTTATGTTTGTTTTAATTATAATGCATACAAACTTCCACATCAATCCACATTATAGCAAATATTAAGCTTGTACTTTTGTGCATTTTGACGGATTCTCTTGCATTTGTCCCCACACAATTGACATTTTTTTATCACATTCTCCTGGATAAAGGCAAAAAAAAAGCGGGCTTTCATGAAAGCGCAGCCCGCTGTTTGCCATTTATCCCTTATTTCTTTATGCTTTTACCTGTATTACCTCAATATCCATACCTGTTAATTTTTCGACCACCACAGAATCCACATCCAAATCGGTCACAATTGTGTCAACCTGCTCTAATCCACATATTTTATTCATTGCAACCGCCCCTACCTTGCTGTGGTCTGCAAGCGCTATGACTTTTTGTGTATTTGCAATCACAATCCTCCTATGATTGGACTCTGCCATATGGTAATCCGTAATCCCCTTTGTAAGGCTAAGCCCGCCAACCCCCAGAAAATACTTATCCGTGATAAAGCGGCCTACGTTGTCATCCGTCATATAACCGGACACAGAACATTCCCCGCCCCTCACTTCCCCGCCCAGCATGATGACACGGATATTGCTGTCTTCGGACAGGATCATTGCTATCTTCATGGAATTGGTGAGGACCGTCACCCTTCGCTTTCCCACCAGGGCCTTTGCAAATTCCAGGGTTGTGGTCCCTATATCCACCGCAATCACGTCCTCGTCCCTGACCAGTTCCACTGCCTTTTCCCCAATGGCCTTTTTCTCTTTGAAGTGCTTAATCTCCCTGGTTGAATAAGATGGCTCCGTAGCCCTTGGCTGGGCCGGCACCGCTCCTCCGTACACCCGGCTCAGCATGCCGTGCTCCTCCATATATTCAAGGTCCCTTCTGACGGTTTCAATGGATACATTAAAAAGCCTCATAAGTTCACTGACCTTTACAATCCCTTCATCATGCAATAGCTCCATGACTTTATTGCGCCGTTCCTGCAACATGACTCCTCCTGTATTTCATTTCATAAATCCCAAGCAAATCCACATAATTCCCTTACCGGCATCTATACCTGCCCCACATCTGCCAGAATCAGTTCTATCCCTTTTTCCTGGAGGTAGCGCACGTATTCCTGGGACAGGGTGCTGTCGGATATGATGGTGTGGATGCTGTCCAGCGGGCATGTCACGCTGAAGGAGTCGGCGCCGAACTTTTTGGCATGGGCCACAAGCACGGTTTTCCTGGCACGGCTCAATATGGCTTTATTGACCTGGGCCACCTCACAGTTATAATCAGAAACCCCGTTTTCTTTGGTAATTCCCCCTGCACAGATAAATGCAATGTCTACACAGAAATGTTTCAGGGCCTCCACGGTCAGATGGCCTTCCATGTCGTACTCGCTGCTGTTGACACAACCTCCCAGCACAAACATCCGCACATCTGAATCAATCAGTTCATTCAGCACGAAAATGGAATTGGTGAGGACCGTGATATGTTTTATGTCACGGATATGTTTGGCAATCTGAAGCACGGTGGAACCAACTGAAAGAAGCACCGTGTCCCCCTCCTTCACCAGCTTCGCGGCTTCCCTCCCAATGGCCTCCCGCTCCACGGAACTGGAGGCATCCATAATACAAGGCGGTTCTGCCATCCCTGCCAAAGAAGAGACCTGCTCTGATAGAATAGCGCCTCCATAGACCCGCTTAATCAGCCCCTGTTCCTGAAGGACTTCCAAATCCCGTCTTGCAGTTTCGTGGGATACCTGGTATTTCTTAACAACATCGGACATCTTAATTGCCTTTTTCTGTTTTATGATTGAGAATATCTCATCCTGGCGCTCCTTTGCAAGCATGCATTTACCTCGCTTTTCAGATTCTTGTTTTATTATATAACGAATCAAAAAAACTGTCTACCGCAAGGCGTCCGGTAATCTGCAGGCTTCTATTCTACATCCGCCTTGCATTGCATACCATTATGTGAGGTGAATATCATGCAATCCTGTGAACTTGCTCTTTCCATATCCACGCTGGCCTGCTGTATTGCCGAGGGCAAAAGCCCTGAGGAAATCGCGCTTATCAGTTCCATCTTCATGCAGCTGGGCGACACATTAGCTACCATTGCCGCACACCAGGCCCTGTGCTGCCAGCCCAAAGATACCAAAGAATAAAAGGGTGTTATGCCCAATCCGGCAGGCGCCTTACTTAACCTGCCGGTCTTTCCCCTGCCATTAAAGTGTTGTTAATATTACGTCCATACGATTGACATCTGCCCTGCCGTCCCCATATAATGCCATCAGGGCCAGTACTTAACCTACATGTGGCAGAAAGGAAATGACATACCTATGGATGACGGATGCGATGCTAATCACATTCCTGTTGAGTTATATTTTAATATGTCTATGTAATTAAGAAGACATAACCTGCACTCGTTTACACGGATGCAGGCTATGTCTTTTTGAAATAATCTACAACTTTAGAGGAGGAATCATTTTGAGTATTGAATCGTTTTTCAGCCTTTTGGGAGGGCTGGCACTATTCCTATATGGAATGCAGATGATGAGCACCAACCTGGAAGCAGCTGCGGGCAGCCGCATGAAGCAGATTCTGGAAAGGCTGACTGCCAACCGCTTCCTTGGAGTGCTGGTGGGCGCCGGAATCACTGCAATCATCCAGTCATCATCCGCAACAACCGTCATGGTAGTGGGGTTTGTGAATTCCCAGCTCATGACCCTGAAACAGGCTGTATGGATCATCATGGGCGCCAATATCGGCACCACTATCACAGGCCAGCTGATTGCCCTGGATATCGGGGCCATTGCTCCCCTGATTGCATTTGTGGGCGTTGCCCTGATTTTGTTTGTTAAAAAGAAAAAAATCCAGTTTGCAGGCGGAATCGTGGCCGGACTGGGCATCCTTTTCCTGGGTATGGGCATGATGAGCGCTGCCATGATACCTCTGCGCAATTCAGAAGGATTTGTAAGGCTCATGACCAAATTCTCCAATCCCCTCCTGGGAATCCTGGCCGGAGCAGGCTTTACAGCCATCATCCAGTCATCATCCGCATCTGTCGGAATCCTGCAGGCCCTGGCTGTCAGCGGGCTGATTGGAATCGACAGCGCTGTCTTTGTTCTGTTCGGCCAGAACATCGGCACCTGCATCACGTCCGTGCTGGCCTCCATCGGCGCGAACAGGGATGCAAAACGCACCACCCTGATCCACCTGATGTTTAATATCATAGGCACCACTGTATTTACCATTGTCTGTATCATGATTCCCTTTACCAGCTGGGTGGCAGCCTTCACCCCAAGCAATCCGGCTGCCCAGATTGCCAACGTACATACACTGTTCAATCTTGTAACCACCCTGCTCCTGCTTCCATTCGGTTCGCAGCTGGCGCGTCTTTCCGAAAAGCTGCTTCCTGACAGGCCCGGGAAGCCGGCGGATGAAGAACACTGGTTTGAAGAGCTTCTGGCCTCCGAACATGTGCTTGGCGTCTCAGTCATCGCACGGAAACAGCTGATGGAGGAAGTCAGCCAGATGCTTTCCCTGGCAGCTGAAAATGTCGACAAGGGCTTTCTTGCATTCCGTGAAAAAAGCGCGGATGAACTGGAACAGATCCTAAAACGCGAGGAAGAAATCGACCTTTCCAATGCCCGGCTTTCCAGAAGGATTTCCAAGGTCCTGACCGTGGAACACAACCCGGCCGAGGTGGATGCGCTGCGCCGTATATTCACCATCAGCGGTAATGTGGAGCGTATAGGCGACCATGCCAAGAATATTGCTGGTTATGCCCGGACCATGATGGACCGGGGGCTGGAGCTGTCGGCCCAGGCCCAGGAGGAACTGGCAGATATGAGGGCCTCCAGCATGCGCGCCATAAACCTTGTCTGCAGCGCAAAGAACCTTGCTGCCAGCAGCCTTGGCACACAGGCCCTGCCGGCGGATAAAACCTTACCCCTTAATCAGGCACAGTCCCAGGAATACGTGTCCCTGCTGGAACAGGCCGCGCTCCTGGAACAGGAAATAGATGAAAAGACCCTCTTGTACCGTTCCAACCAGATTGACCGTATGGGAAATGGAAAATGCCATGTGGAGACTTCCATCCTGTATTCAGAAATCCTTACGGACTACGAACGCATCGGCGACCATGTATTTAATATTGCACGCGCGCTTGCCAAGCTTGGGGAGGAAAAAGACTATATCAGACCAACCATTTAAAAAGGAACTTACAGTGGAAAAGAGCCAGACACCTGGCCCTTTTCCATCTAAAAATCAACCGTACCGCCGCACTAATTCTTCTTAATACCTGCCGCAGCGCCACTCTAATCCCTAATATGGATTTGATGTCCGCTATAATTTCCCTGAATCATTCCAGCCTGTTTTTTTGCAGTCTTAAGAAGTTCGTGGAAACAGATTCCTGTCTCATAGCCCATCTCCTCCAATACCCATACCAAATCCTCTGTGGAAAGGTTCCCGGAGGCTCCAGGCGCAAAGGGACAGCCTCCCAGGCCGCCTAAGGCTGACTGAAGCCGGACCACCCCCGCCTCAATGGCTGCCAGGCTATTGGCCAGTCCGCTGCCTCGGGTATCATGAAAATGCACCATCAGTCCCAAATCCGGATAAGCTTCCTGCAACACTGCAATCAGCCCCTTCACCTGCGCAGGATCCGCAATCCCTATGGTGTCACACAGACAGCATGTTTTCATCCCAGCCTCCACATAGTCCTTCAAAAATTCCTTTACTCTATATGGATTCCTGTATTTCCCTTCAAAGGGGCATCCGAATGCAGTTGCCAGATCCACAATTATTTCCATATCTGGATATGTATCTTTTATTTCCCTGAAAGAAGCCAGCGATTGTTCATGGGTCCTGTTGATATTGGCCTGATTATGGGACGCGCTCAGGGAAACAACATAGCAGACCTTTTGCAGGCCCGACTCATATGCATTTTTAGCTCCCCTCAGGTTTGGCACCAGGGCAAACATATCCAAATCCGGGTATGTTTCAAGAACAGCTTTTGTTATTTCCCCCGCATCCGCCAGTTGCGGGATTGCTTTGGGGCTTACAAAAGAAGTAAACTCCATGTGCCTGACCCCGGCCGATACAAGGTCCCCTATCAATTCAAGCTTTTCCTGCAAAGGAATATGCGCGCAGGCCACGCTTTGGAATCCATCCCTGGGTCCTACCTCGATTATCTCCACTTTATTGTCCACAAAACCAACTCCCTTCACTGTCAAATAACACCCTTGTCTTTTAGCACGGCTACCTGCTTTTCATCCAACCCCAGCAGTTCCCCATATATTCTGGCATTATCCTCACCTAATAGCGGGGCTGGCTTGCGGGGGAAGGATTTTGTCTCTGTCAGCTTTTGTGCACTGGCCGTTACCCTGATTTTTCCAATGCCCGGCTGCTCAATCTCAGGAAACATTTCCCGGTACTTGGCAATCTGCGGATCCGCCACAACCCGGTCCAGGGTGTTCACAGGACTGGAAGGCACGCCGGCTTCATTGAGAACATCCACCACCTCATCCACCGTATACTGCTTTGACCACGCGGAAATGATTTCCCGCATTTTTTCATGATTTTCCACCCGGTCCTTGATATCCAGGAAATCCGGGTCTTCCTTTAATTCCGGCCTGCCCATGACATCACACAGCATTGCATACAGCTTATTATTTCCAGCTGCAATAATCACGCTGCCGTCACTGGCCGGAAATGAATCATAGGGATATGTAGACTCATACCGGTTTCCGATACGCTGGGGAACACGTCCCTCCGCCAAATAAATCATGGTGATGTTTGTCATGGCGGAAACCACGGAATCCACAAGGGCCACGTCCACCTTTTCACCTTTGCCCGTTCTCTGCTTATTTACCAATGCGGCCAATACGCCGATGGTCATGTTAAGTCCGCCCAACACATCGCCCATGGGCGTACCTGTGCGGGTGGCCTCGCCTCCGGGCCAGCCGGTGGTGCTCATGAGTCCCCCCACGGCCTGCCCGATAATATCATACCCCGCCCGGTTCCTGCATGGGCCTGTATGTCCGAATCCGGAAACAGCGCCGTAAATCAGTCCTGGATTCACTTCCTTCAGCACCTCATACCCCAGCCCCAGCTTTTCCATTGTGCCGGGGCGGTAGTTTTCAATTACCACGTCCGCCTTTTTGACCATATCCAAAAACATCTTTTTTCCTTCAGGCGCCTTTAAATTCAAGGTACAGCCAAATTTGCTGCGGTTAAAATTCGTATAGTAAACACTGTTCCCATTGATGAACGGACCCATGCTGCGGCTGTCATCCCCCCCTTTGGGCTGTTCCACTTTAATCACCTTTGCCCCCATATCGGCCATAATCATGCCGCAGTAGGGGCCGGCCAGCACACGGGTAAGATCCAAAACAGTTACACCTTCCAATAAACCAGACATTATTTTCTTCCTCCATTTTTTGTTTTGTCACTCTGCATAAGCGTCTTCTTCTGCTTCCTTGGAGAATAAATCCTCTACAAATTCCTTTGGCAAAGGTTCCGATTTCTTATTTACAATTACATATACAATAATGGACAGGACCGCTCCTGCAACAAAGGGCGGCATTCCCAGGATAAATCCGCCTCCGGGTTTTACCGTGTACCAGAACAATGTGCCAAAACATCCCGCAAGCATGGCCGACACGCATCCCGCCCTGGTGCCGGATTTAAAATACGTGCCCCCAAATACAGGAACAATAAGCGTGGCCGCAATCACAGAAAAAGCAAATGTAGAGAACAATGATATCATCTCCGGGGGATTGAAGGCCCAGATAACCACCACGATCATAATGGAAAACATCATGATATTGGTAACGTTCATGACCTGCCTGTCCGTTGCCTCCTTCTTCAGGAACTTCTTGTAGATATCCACCCCGAAGGCGCTGCCGCTTGTCATCAGCACCCCGTCAATGGTAGACATGGAGGCCGCAATCACTGCCACGATGACAATGGCCCCGATTACGTTGGGGAAAAACTCCAGCACCATGGATGGAAAAACCGCATCCACGTTGTTTATAAATGCGTTCCCATAATATGCGCGGCCCATGTTGCCGATTATCATGGAGCCCCAAAGGATTGCCCCAAGCCATATTGACAGCAGGATAGAGGAAACATATACGGTCTTTCGGTCTTTAATCGTAAAGTTTGTCTGTACAAGCTGCGGAAGCCCCCATGGAGTCAACGCATACACGGTGGAGAACAGGAACAGGTTGCTCCAACCCATGGGCCCTGGTGTTTCCAGAAGCGCCGGATCGCTTGCAGCCACTCCGGCAGATATGGCGGAAGGTCCGCCTATAATGCAAAATCCGGCAATCAGGACCGCCATCATACCAAAGGCCATCATAAGCCCCTGTACTACATCCGTATAACAGCGCGCCATATATCCGCCAAAAATCAGATACACGCATGCCACGGCGGAAACCAGGATTACTGCAATGCCGTAAGAAATCCCAAATAATTGTGCCAGGGACAGGGCGCCGCCTTTTACAATCCCCACCATGTAAGGCACCATAAAAATAATAATCACAATTGAGGCAATCCCACCCGCCGCGGAGGACTTAAAGCGTTTGCTGATATACTCGGGTATGGTCATGGCCTGCAGGCGCACGGAAGCCCTGCGCAGGCCATGGGAGAACAGCAGCAGGCCAAGGGGAAGCAGGACGACCTGGGCAAGAGGCATCATCAGATAGGCCAGCCCTGCCTTGTAGGCAGTTCCCGTATTGCCAATAAATGTGGATGAACTGAGGTACGTGGAGCCATAGGTCAGGGCAAATATCCATGGCCCCAGGCTCCTCCCTCCGGTGAGAAAACCATTTAGATTGTTTGTGTACTTCCGGTTACAGTAAAATCCAATGAATAACATACCAATAATGTAAATTGTTAAAACAATAAATCCGATTAATGCGAGATTTCCTGATAACATACTTTTCACCCCTTACTCTTATACCACGTCACAATTCCTGGATTCTTTACCTTGCTGTTCCCAATGCCTATTTATTATGCTTCCTATATTTTAAATACGCCGCAATGCATACAGCGGCAGTTCCAATGGTGAGGATAGGTCCTAAAAACCAACCTAAATATGTGGGAAATGGTAATCCAAAAATCATAGTCATCCTCCTTTTTATTCACCCTGTTTCAGCCCAATACGTTCATGTAATCGATTACTTAACCGACAGAAGGCCACACTGCCCGATGTCTGACAGTGGGGGGCTTCTGCCGGGGACTTCCTATTTTATTTTCTCTTCATCAGCAGGGCTAAAATCGCCTTCTGAGCGTGAAGCCGGTTTTCCGCCTGGTCATATACGATGGAGTGCGAACCATCGATAACAGCGTCCGTCACTTCCTCCCCACGCGCTGCCGGCAATGGATGCATGTAATAAGAAACCGGTTTAGCCAGTTCAAAATGCCTGTCGGAAATGCACCAGTCTTTTGCAAACTGCCTGCGGTACTCCTTATCCTCCTCCTTGCCCATGCCCCTGGTGCTGCCCCAGCTCTTTGCGTAAATAATATCCGCATCCGTGCTTGCCTCATAAATATCATTGGTAACGTTTAAGGCACCGCCGCTCTTCTGATATGCCTTCTGGGCAAAATCCATATATTCCTCATCCAGCTCATATCCCTTTGGATGGGCCAGCGTCAGGTCCGCGCCCAGCAGGCTGCAGGCAAGGAGCATGGCCTGGGGCACGCCCGGTGACTTTACCCTGTCAGAATAAGCCCAGGACATCACGATTTTTTTCTTCTTCCAGCCAGACCCAAGCTTTTCCTGGATGGTCATAAGGTCTCCCATGCATTGGCAGGGATGTTCCTTATCATCCAGCCCGTTGATAACCGGAATCGTGGTGGCCCTTCGGATCTGCTCCATAATGTCCCTTGCCATCCCATATTTTTCCAGGTCGTAGAGGCGCACCATCAGGGCATCCAGATACCGTGAGATTACCAGGCCTGTATCATCCCAGGTCTCTTTATTCTTTCGCTGCATATTATCTTCACTGTAATACTGGGCATGTCCCCCAAGCTGGGTCATTCCTGTTTCAAATGATATGCGGGTGCGGGTGGAAGGCTGTGCAAAAATCATTCCCAGGGTTTTGTTCTTTAATAATTCGTGTTCCGCTCCCACGGCGTTCTGGCGTTTTAAGTCAAACCCTACTTCCAGGATTGTCTCAATTTCCTCACCCGTGAAATCCATCAGTGTTACAAAATCCTTACCTCTCATGTCTGTTCTCATAAAATACCTCCTATGAATGTTGTTATATTTCATGGCTGACGAATGTTCCCCAGCCTGGTTTCCCTGTAATGTTACCTTTGTGAATGACCTGTTTTCCCCGGACATAGGTTTCCTCAACCGTATAGTGCATCGGGATTCCCTGATAAAGAACCGCGCTGTCACGGCATTTTGTAAACAGTTCCGTTATCTTTAGAGGCTTTGGCACGTCTAACTTTCTGACAAGTACGAAATCCGCGTCCGCCCCCTCCTCAATCCTTCCTTTTCCCGGAATCCCAAGAACAGCCGCGGGCTTCTGTGCCATGCTGCGGGCAATTGCCTCCGGGGTCAGGCGGCTGTCCGCAACCGCGTTCATTAATAGCGGAAAAGAAAGCTCCAGCCCGGGAACCCCGTCATAGGTATGCCATATATCCGGTCCGTTTTTCAGTTTTTCTTCTTTCAGATAGGGCGCATGGTCGCTGCCTGTAAGCTCGAAGGCTCCCTCAGCGTATAACCCCAGAAGCTTCTCCATCCTTGCCTTGTCCCGCAGCGGAGGCTTCATACGGGCGAATACCCCGGCATGTTCCCCGCTGTCCTCATGAAATAAAAGATACTGAGGACATGTTTCCCCATGGATGTCCACCCCTTTTGCACGGGCCTCCTGTATCATGCATATTGCCTCAGGCGTGCTTACGTGGCAGACAGACACCCTGCAGCCTGTTTTCTGCGCAGCGGTTATTACCCATCTGACCGCCTCGGTTTCCGCTTCCACTGGACGGGACCTGCAAAAGGCTTTCAGTCCGTTATGACCGGATTTCATCTCTTTTTCAGTCTGTGCCTGTACGTACTGGTTCAACTCACTATGTACTGCCAAAAGCCTGCCTGTTTCAGCCACCTTCTCCATGACGCGCGCAAGCGCTTCCTCTGTCTCGCTGCACAAGCCGTAAAATTCCTTTTCCCGTCCAGGCACCGGAGGCATCAGGAATGTTTTATATGCCATGGCCCCTGCCTTTGCAAGGCATGGTATTTCTTCCAGATTATCGGATCCGGCTCCGCCATACATGGCGTAATCCACATAAACCTGGGGCGCCGCCTCCTGGACCCTTGCCACAAAATCCTCTTTGCGTGAGGCAGGAGGCAATGCAACCGGCATTTCCACAATTGTAGTCACCCCTCCCGCCGCCGCCGCCATTGTGCCGGAGGCAAAGTCTTCACGGTAAGAAAACCTTCCTCCCCGGATATGGACATGACTGTCTATCAATCCCGGAAAAACCAACAGGCCGCAAGCGTCCACTGTGTCACGGGCTGGATTAACCGGTTCCCGGACAGGACACACCCGTATGATTTTCCCTCCCCGAATCTCTATATTGCCCTGAAAACAGCCTTCGGGCCTTACAATCACCCCATGGACAATATTTAAATCATTCATTGCCATCTCCTCCTGCCCGCTTGGCTGGGCATTTATTTTAATGGTTCCTGATATACGAATCCATGGCCGCGGCCGCCTTTTTCCCATCGCTCACCGCCTGGACCACAGTAGCGCCTCCATTGTACCAGTCTCCGCCGGCAAAACAGTTGGTTCCCTCCACACGCAGCGTGTCCGGGTCCACGTTTCCCTCCGGCAGTTCCATATCCGCCACTTTTCCTATTGCCAACACAACAAGGGAGGCCTTCATAACGAATTCACTGCCAGGTATGGCCTCAAACCGCCTGCGTCCCGTACGGGTCCTGTCCCCTTCATCCGGGCAGGCTGTCATCCGGTTGCGTACAAATGTAATCTCCGCCTCCTCCCCTTTTAGGGAAATGTTTTTAGGGGATACCAGATACATAAACCCGCTCCCTTCCAAAGCCGCATGGATGAACTCCTCATCACAGGACGGCATTTCCAGACGGGAACGCCGGTAAGCCAGCACTGCCTTTTCAGCGCCCGCATCCAGGCTGCACCGTACGGCATCTATGGCAGAGTCTCCCCCGCCGATTACACAGACCGTTCCGGACAGTTCTTTTATGGTCCCGTCCTTCAGGTCCTTCAGAAATGAGGAACAGCCCACAACCGGAGCTCCTTCCCCAATCTCCACGCCGCTGATGCGGTCCCTGCCCAATCCTGCGCCCATAAACACCGCATCATATTGTTCTGAAATACCGCCCATCATCTCATCCAATGTGACCCTGCGGTTATACGTTATGTGGATACGGTCAGCCGGAAGTTCTCCCAAATCGTCCGCAATCACATCCATGCTGATGCGGGAACCCGGAATTTCACGGGATACAACCCCTGCGGCATTTGAATCCGCTTCCAGGACATCCGCCTCATACCCCAGGGCCGCCAATGAGGCAGCGCATGCCAGACCTGCAGGACCCGCGCCGATAACAGCCACCTTTTTTCCGTTTAACGGGGCCAATACTGGCCGGTATTGCCCATTTGCACAAGCAAACTTCTGTAAATCCCGGATATGGACAGGTGTCCCGCAACGGTTTCTGGTACAATTCTTCTGGCACAGATTTTCGCTGGGACAGAGGCTTGCGCATATGCCGCCCAAAGGATTGGCTTCTTTGATTACCCGCTTTGCGCTCTTCACATCCCCATAACGGAGATGGCGTATAAACTGCGCCACATCCACATTGGCCGGACAGCCCTTCTGGCAGGGCGCGTCCACGCAATACAGGCAGCGCTTTGCTTCCTCCTGGATTTCACCAAAGGTCTGTTTGATTCCATTCGTCATACTTCCCACCTCCTATTTCCGCGCCATGGTTATGGCCTGTGCCGGACAGATTCCATAACATAATCCGCAGCCATCGCATTTTTCCCTGTCCACTACCGCAATCCTATTTTCATCCAGGTGAATCGCACTGTAAGCGCTGTCCTGGCAGACAGCAACACAACGCCCGCAGCCAATACATGTTTCCGGATCCGGACTGCTGTATAATTTATACGCCCGGTTTAAGTCATTGTGCCGGAAAATGTGGGGCAGCGCCTTTTTGCAGAAATCATTGATTGACTCAAACCCCATTTCCTCCATATAGTTCAGCAATCCCGCATTAAGGTCATTAATAATCCGGTAACCATGGTGCATCACCGCGGAACAGACCTGGAGGGAGGATGCGCCCACTGCAATAAACTCCACGGCGTCCTTCCAATTAGAAATCCCGCCAATGCCAGATACCGGAATCTGGACGGAATCCGCAATCTGGGCCACGGTCCGCAGGGCCACCGGCTTGATGGCAGCGCCGCTCAATCCCTGGAACGCGCTGCGTCCATCCACGCTGGGATATGGCACAAAGCTATGGATGTCAATTCCAGGCAGGCTGTTCAACGTGTTAATGGATGCAATGGCGTCAGCCCCTGCTTCCTGCGCTGCTTTTGCCTTTCCGGGAATATCCTGGACAATTGCAGGTAACTTGGTCATGACCGGTTTTAGGGTTTCCTCCCTGACCCAGCCAGTGACTTTCCTGATCATCTCCTCGTTACCGCCAATGGCCGCTCCCCCTCCGGACTCCGCCATGCCATGTGAGCAGGAAAAGTTCAGTTCAAAGCCGTCTGCCCCTGCCTCGTCAAACATCCTGGTAACTTCCCGCCACTGTGCCTCCACAAGGCCCTCGGTATGCAGCAGGCTTACCCATACGCCATGCTCCGGAAAATGCTTCTTCAGCCATTCTGTATCCTTTGCCCATTTTTCAATGGTCTTGGGACTTCCCAATTCAAAATTGGTAAAACCAAGGATTTCATTATCCGCACTCCTGACCGCCGTAATGCGGGGATTCACATTTTGGGCCTGGCTGACCTGATAGGCCAATGTTTTTAAAACAGCGCCGCCCCAGCCGGCCTCAAAACATCTGGCAACCATTTCCACATTTGTGGTTGGAGGCGCCGATGACAGCATGAATGGGTTTGGCATGGCAACACCGGCAAAATTGACTTTCAGTGTTGATGGCATAATCTTCCCTCCTTATTTTCCAAGTATCCTTTTCAGATGATTCCTCAATCCTCCATCCTCCACAATACTTAATACATGATCCGGCAGACGGCTTCCATGATAGGTCTGGCCTGTGGTCAGATTTTCTATGGTTCCGTTCTGCAGATCCACTATGATTTCATCTCCCTGATTCAATTTTTCTGTCTCGGAAAATGTTACTGCGGGAAATCCCACATTGATGCAATTGCGGAAAAATATTCTGGCAAAGCTCTTGGCAATGACGCCTCCCACCCCTGCATACAGCAATGCAATCTGGGCCGTCTCCCGGCTGGAACCAGGCCCGAAGTTTTCTCCCGCCACAATAATGTCGCCTTTCTCTATGGCATCGGAAAAACCGGGGTATGCCCGCTCCATGGCATGTTTTCCAATCTCCTCATAACTGGCGTCCATATACTCACCAGGGGATATGATATCCGTGTTAATGTCATCCCCAAACTTCCATACTTTTCCTCTAATCTGAGATTCCATATGTACCCTCTCCTTCTGTTCCTCTCCCTTCAGATTTAATCAGCAAAATATCCCCTGGGATCGGCTATGCGGCCTTCCACTGCGCTGGCCGCGGCCGTGGCGGCGCTGCTTAAGTAGACCTTTGCATCCTTGCTCCCCATGCGGCCGATAAAATTACGGTTGCTGGTGGAAATACAGCTTTCTCCTCCTGCCAGGATTCCTGTGTGGGCGCCCAGGCAAAGCCCGCAGGACGGAGCCACGATCACCGCCCCGGCTTGTGCCAGTATATCCAGGATTCCTTCCTGAAGAGCCATACGGTACACTTCCCGGGATGCAGGCGACACAAGCAGGCGCATGCCCTTACTTACTTTTTTGTTCTTTAGGACTCTGGCGGCTGTCCTCAGGTCCGATATGCGTCCGCCGGTGCAGGAACCAATATAGACCTGGGTCAGCAGCGTTCCCTCCACCTCTGTCACATCATGGACATTGTCCACATGATGGGGGCAGGCCACCTGCGGAACAAGGGAGGCAGCATCATGGACATAATTCCTCTCATATCCAGCTCCTTCATCCGGATAAAGCAATTGGCATTCCCTGCTGCCGCCATGGGCCTCAAGATATTCAAGGGTCTTTTCATCCGGCGGTATATATCCGGCCTTTGCCCCCATTTCCACCGCCATATTGGTTATGGCCATCCGTTCGTCCATTGACAGGGAGCGGATTGCTTCCCCGCAATATTCCAGCGCTTTATAGGTAGCGCCCGAGTGCCCGATGGTCCCGCAGTCATGGAGCACCATGTCCTTTGCAAACACTCCCCTGCCCAGCGTGTTCCTCCATTCAATGCGGTAGCTCTCCGGAACCTTCAGCCATATCTGTCCCGTGACCAGGACCCCCAGCATTTCCGTGGACCCGATTCCAGTTCCAAATGCCCCGAATGCGCCGGACATACAGGTGTGGGAATCGGTTCCAACAATCAGGGTTCCCGGCTGGTCATAACATGCCTCTGCCAGTACCTGATGGCAGGGACCTTCATATTCGTGGTAGTCCACCTGCTTTTCAAGGGACCATGCTTTTGTGAACTTTACGGCTTCCGCCTGTTTGATTTCACAGGGCGGGGTGTAGTGGTCGCTGATAACAACCACTTTTGATTTGTCCCACACTTCTGCCTCCAGCTCTTTTAAGCCTTCTGCAATCTCAATACGTGGGCCCAGGATATCATCCATCATGGCAACATCCACATTGGCGTTAATGATTTCCCCGGTATCCACATACTCTTTCCCGGCAGCCCGCGCCAGGGCTTTTTGTGCAAATGTCATTTCCTTCATCACTTCAACCTCACAGTAAGCCATATGGGGACTCAGGGTCATCCTGGCCCCCATAAGCCATTCCTTACACACTATTCACAGGTCCTGTCTCTTATAAAACAGTCAAATTCCTCGATGATCTGCTCATTTGTTTTTTCTTTGTCATCCATCTTAAGGCCATACAGCGGAGGCGCGGTGATTCCCCTTGCATCCATTTCTTTTATAAGCTCTTCCATATAGATACCTGGTTTTTCCCTTAAACTGCGCACCGGTTCTTCCGGATGCCCTCCGCCGTTTTCGTAATGGCTGGAAACGGTAAGTCCGCAGGTAGGGGATCCGTCACACACCAGTATGGCAAGGATATCGTACCCGGCTATTGCATAATTCTCCATATAGTCGGCCATCTGTTCAGCCAGTTTACGGCAGAAACGGCGGTACCCTGCATTGTTGTACAAATTACGGTCATGCCACCAGCGCTGGTTTCCTATATGGAGCACCTCCGGGCAGGGCATCTGAATCAGTCCTGCGCCATACTTGTCCAAAATCTCCACCACCTGGGTAAACATACCCGGATACCTGGCAAATTCAGCCACTTTATTGTTGGCATTTAGAATGCAATTAGAGACAAAAACGATTTTTTTGCTGCGTTCATCCATATTGCGCTGCGTCATTGCATATCCACTCCCTTGTCTGCCAAATCGTAAAAAGCTACTTTACATCATTGACCAGTTTCATAAGTTCTGACATGTCTTTCTGGTTCTCCAGATCATTTACAAATTCAACAATGGACTCCGTGCGCAGAGGGTCGCTGTATACACGGTTGGCAAGATAGCGGAACTTGTTTACAACATCCTCATATGTAACGGGATTTCTCCAGTCTCCCTTGGGATCATCCACTGTGGCTGAATATGTTGTGCCGTCCTTCATGGTAATGGTAACAGCGCTGGAATAGTGGGCCGGATAGCGGCGCTCAAATTCTTCATCCATTGCAACCGTTGTATGGGCCATGAGCCTCTTAATCAACTCATCATCAATGTAAGCCACATCAAACTCATCCACCGTGACTTTGCCGTTTTTAAATGCAACCGCTGCCTGGAACGGCATGCTGAACTGCAGGTCCACGATATTGCGGGGCGACCACTTACACGGCTCTGCCAGGAGGTGCATGGTGTATTTGGATGAAAGGATATCAATCTTCTCAATATCTTCCGCATTCGGATGATACTTATTGACAATTTCCAGACAGGCGTCTATATGGCCTCCTGAATAACGGCAACAGGGATAAACCTTGATGCTGGATTTGGCAAAGGTCCACTCCTCGCCAAGCCCCTCTGTGATAAACTTTGAATCATAGTGATCTAAGTAAGAATATGCGTGAAGCAGGCCGTCCTTACTCTCAAAAATGTCCGATGGTCCATTATATCCCTTGGATGCCATGCGCGCTGCAATCACCGCATTCATGGCCGGATGCCCTGCCTGCAGGCGTTTTGTAAAGGAGCCTTCCGTATTCCATGCCATCAGGCCCGCAACCATGCTGCCGGCAATTCCCTGGGCGTAAATCGTCTTCTGCACGTCAAGGCCCATCAGCTTTGCGGCGGAAACAGCCGCGCCCATTGTACCGCAGGTGCTGGTGGGGTGGAATCCCTGATAATACATGTCGCCCAGATAGGCGGTGCCCATCCTGCAGACCACTTCATTTCCAAGTGAAACCGCTTCGATGAACTCCTTTCCGCTTTTCTTCATATGCTCGCACAGGGCCAGGCTGACCGGATAGGTTGCAGGAGATGGATGTGCGTTGGATTCGTTATGGTCATCCACAAAGTCAAATCCATAACATTGAATGGCGTTTGCAAAGGCTGCATTGGGAACCGCTGCCTTTTTTGGGGCTCCCACAATGGTTGCCTCCTCCGGTCCTCCCATCTCCTCTGCAATTTCCCGTGCAATTTCACTGGAAATAATATTCCGGGTACCTACCATGGATGCCAGGACATCCAGGGTCAATGTCTTTGCATGCAGGACCGCGTCCTCCGAAAGATTTTCAAACTTGGTGTTTACTGCTGCCTCCGCGATTTGTGTTGCAATTGTCTTGCTCATGTTTTTATCCTCCTTAAATTTTTTATATGATACAGGATTTGCGTAAATAAACCTGTCCATCCATGATTGTCCTGGCCGTCCTTAGAATCGCCGCGGTCTTCAGGCGATACGATGCCTTGTCTGTTTCCAGTTCCGAAACCACTGGTATGACCCCCGCGGGATGGCCTATGAAGATTTTCCGGCTCTCCTTTCCCCGGCCGGACAGGGCCTGGTTAACAATACTGCCAGGAATCCGGGCTGCCGCTGACATGCAGACGGTTCCCGTAACAGGGTGTGTTTTGTGCATTTTCTGCATAAACAGCAAGCGGCTTACAATATCCACATCCTCCTTTTTTACATCCTTTCCATCAAATGTGTGATATGCTTCTGCCTCGGAAACAATGGAGAAAAACGGAGCGTAAGGGCACTCCCTGGCGGAAAGCTTCCAATCATCCGTCAAACCGATTTTCTCGGCACAACGTCCCCGTATTTCCTCAATCAATTCCATCAGCTTCCCATTTCCTTCTATTTCATCAGGGGTTTCAGTCCCTTTCAGTCCCAGGGATCCGGCCCTTATAAATACGGTGGGGATTGCAGCGTCCACCACGGATACCTGGTAGCTTCCATTATCAGATACCGTAATCATATCCGTAACATTACCTGTTGGCAGAAGGCTGCCTGTAATGGATCCCACGCTGTCGGAAAAATCCAGTTCTATGGCAGATCCCAAGCCCGGAACCCCGTCAATATGTAAATCTCCGTCTACCGCAGCCCTGCCGTTCTTCACCGCCACCCTGGCAACAATGACCATTCCTGTGTTTACCTGGTGGATGCGTACGCTGGTAAATGGTTCCACTGCTTTTACCAAGCCGTGGTCAATGGCATAGGGGCCCACTCCCGCGGATATGTTTCCGCAGTTTGATTTATAATCCACCTTTGCGTCCACAAAGCTGACCTGCCCAAAGGTGTAGTCCACATCCGCATCCGCCCTGGAGGATGGCCCTATAATGGCCAGCTTGCTTGTAAGCACATCCGCGCCTCCAAGCCCATTAATCTGCCGCACATCGGGACTTCCGAATATCTCCAGAATATACTTGTCCCTGCTTTCCGGATCCTTAGGGAGTTCATTCTCCATAATGAAGATTCCCTTGCTTGTGCCGCCCCGGACAATCGAACATTTAACGCTAATCATTTCTTCCATCAAATCTTCAGCCTCCTTATATTTTAATAACCATATTACTGCCTGAAACGGTTCAGGCTATGATGCGTGTACCGCTTATTCCTTTCAACGCCAAAACCGCTTTATCCAGACTGGCAATGGTTGCAGTTCCGCCTGTTTTTGCAAAGGACACCGCAGCCTGGACCTTTGGCAGCATACTCCCCGGTGCGAAATGTCCCTCCCTGCAGTATTGCTCTGCTTCCCGGATTGTCATCTGGGACAGCGCCTTCTGGTCCGGCTTTCCCCAGTTAATTGCCACCCGGTCCACTGCCGTCAATATAAAAAGCATATCCGCATGAATCAGTTCCGCCAGTTTGGCAGATGCGAAATCCTTGTCAATGACCGCCGCAATTCCCTCCAGCTTCCCTTCCTTTCGGATAACCGGTATACCGCCTCCTCCCACCGTAATAACGATGGAACCTGATTCCATAAGCTCTGCCACCGTTTCTTTTTCAATGACATCCACCGGCTTGGGGCTGGGAACCACCCGCCGGTATCCCCGGCCGCCGTCCTCAACCATCCGGTAACCCTTTTCTGCTTCAATCCGTTCCGCATCCTCCCTGCTGTAAAAAGATCCGATGGGTTTTGTGGGATTGCTGAACCCGGGGTCATCTTCATTGACCAGCACCTGGGTTACCAATGTGACTATTTCCTTTTTTAAACCGCGTGCAGCCAACTCATTACCGATTCTGTTTTGAAGATGGAATCCAATATATCCCTGACTCATGGCCGCGCATTCAGGAAAGGGCATGGATGCCCGGATTACATTGGCCTGGGCGGCCGAGGACATGCCAAGATTAATCATTCCTACCTGGGGCCCATTCCCATGGGCTATCACCACCTGATTTCCCTGTTCAATTAAATCCACAATTGGTTTTGCGGTACGGGCCACAAGCTCCAGCTGCTCTTCTGGTGTGTTTCCCAGGGCATTGCCGCCCAGCGCAATCACGATTTTTTTCAACAATACCTCCTCCTCTCATCAATCCCTTAACGTTTCACATAAAATCCCATAATCTTTTGGATGGCGGTCTTTTAACCCCGGCATGGCTAAACGGCAGGCAGTGATTTCATCCAGGTCTAATTTACAGACAATCATTCCTTCACCTTCTCCCAGTTCCTCCACCACGTTCCCTCTCGGCCCCGCCACCATGCTGTGACCGAATAAAAACAGATCATCCATCCTGGAATAGGTGTTGCATGCAGCAATAAAAATATTATTTTCCAGCCCATGGCAGCGAATCAACAAAGGCCATATATCGGCCTCCTGGACACGCCATGCCGCGGGCATGAATACAATCTCCGCTCCTTTGAGTGCCAGGATGCGGGCAGGTTCCGGGTGATTATTGTCCGCGCAGATCATAATGCCTATTTTGCCATACTTTGTGTTGAAAACAGGGTATTCCCCTGTCCTGGTAAAAAATAGGCTTTCTGCCCCAAACAGATGGTTCTTGCAATACCGCCCCTGGATTTCCCCATCATCATTGATAAGTACCGCTGCGTTTTCCATCTGGCCGGGAACGCCGTTTGTAATGGCAACAGGTGCGATTATATAGATTCCCAGCTTGCGCGCCACGCCGCACAGCCTTGCAAAAACCGCCCCATCCGGTCTTTCCGCCATGTCATATAAATCATCCTTCAGGGCTTCCAGGTGATATCCTGTGACAAACAGTTCCGGCAGACAGATGATGCCAGCCCCTTTTTTGGCTGCTTCCCCAATCAGGGAGACTGCCTTTTCCAGATTATGTTTCTTATCACCCAGTTCATTTTCCAACTGGATCAAGCCGATGATAACCTCTCGCATAACTCCCTCCTATGTATTTTTTTTATTTAACTGTTCCATGTGTTCCACTTTCTTGTTCTCCAGGTAGACCGGATCCGCTTTTTTCATCAATGCATAGTATAGGACAATGGAGAGGCCTGTCCCTATAAACCAGGACGCGTCGTAAAGCATGTGCAGTCCCGGAATCCAAAGGCCGCAGAATACCAGGGCCACGGATGCCATAACTGAAAAAACCGCAAAAACATTCACGCCTCCGCCTATGTTCAGGTGAATATAAACTGCCACGATCAGGGTCAGTACTGCATATGCAATCATGGACGTGCGGACGGACATGGAAAGCGAAGTGGCGGAACCCATCCATGCAGCCGGACCAATCATTGCTGCGGCAATAAGAATGATGGGAACAATGATACAGATATTGCGGAATAATGCATTGTATCCTTTGAATTTTTCATATTTATATTCCCCTTCGCCTTCATAAAGCGCGTCTACATTCAGTTCCGTCTTACTCACAATCATATAGTGGCAGATGATGACTCCGGCCACCGGTCCAAGGAAAGCAGCTCCGCCTACAAGAAACATGTTCTGGTACATGCTCAGATCTCCTACCAATGCCCAGGGACGGATCAGGATGGCTATAATGCCCAGGACAAGGACCGCCCATTTGAAATTGACGCGCCCTTCCGTAACCTGTACGATTACCGTGGCAGGAGCAACTGCGTTGGCAGCAACATTGGTTGTAAGTGTGGCTGTCATTAAAAAGAACATGGAGCCAACCACAAACCATACATTATCCACCATACCGGTGAGGGCCACGGGATCCCATATAGCTTCTCCGAAAATGACCACCGTTGCGCTGGTTACAAGGGAGCCTACCAATGCCAGTGCCACAATGCCGGAAGGAAGCCCTACAAACTGCCCCACCACCTGAGAGCGCTGATCCTTGGCATACCGTGTGAAGTTGGTGACATTCAGGGTCATTGGTCCCCAATACCCCACATTAGAGGTGAGGGCCGGAATAAAGAATGCCAAAAAAGCTCCGGTAGAAGCAAAGTTACCCGTCTGCCTGACCAATGGTCCCCAGGTTCCGGCCCTGTTATAGGCCCAAATCAAAAGAATGATCATCCAGAGAACCAGAAGCGGCGCACAGAACGCCTCCATTTTCTTTAATGCTCCCATCCCATTAACCAGGATTGCATAGTTAGCCAGCCAAAACAGACCAAAACAAATCCAAACCCCTGCGCTGAATTCCGCCCAGGCCGGATATAGGGCAACAATAATGGTGTTCAGCGCCTCACCGCCAATCCAGATTTGGATGCCATACCATCCCGCGGCAACAACGGCACTGACAATGGCCGGCAGGGTCGCCCCTTTATAACCAAACGCAGACCTCCAGTAAATTGGCGCCGGTACCCCATACTTGGCGCCGGCATGACCGTTCAGGAGAATAGGAATCATGACAATCACGTTCCCCAATAAAATTGTGAAAATAGCTCCTTTCATATCCAATCCGCCCGCAATCAGGCCTGAAGCCAGGTAATACGTTGGAATCCCGATATCCATACCAATCCATAATGCTATAAAATTGTAAATCCCCCAGTTTCTTTCCTCCGATAAAGTAGGCATCAGGTCCTTCGATATGGTTCTTTTAGCTTCACCTTCCATAAATAACCCCTTTCTCATTCATTCTGATAAAAATCATTTAATCGTTTACATTATCTGTATGATGACCGTTTATGCGTATTGACACCCCTCCCCCCATCCCTATGGGAATGTTATTTCTTGATGTTTATCCAACATGTAATCGATTACATTAGGCATATAGGTGTAATCGATTACATGTTGGATAAACATTATCTGTGAAGTACCGGTAAGATTCATCTCCCCGGTATTTCACAGAATTTTTAGTAATCGTTTACTTCTGGGTTAAAAACCAAAATGCCGCCTTTTAACCAGGAGCATATCATTTTTCTAAATTCTTCACACTGCCGCCCTCAACCAATGAACATGCACAAATATGCTTTTTCTTCAACAAAAGGGAACTGTTTTCCTTTGTCAGCTGCTTCATCAGTATCCGTCCTGCCATCTCCCCCACCCAATCCTCATGTTGGAAAATCATATGGTACTTGGGAGATGAAATCCTGGCCCATGATGGCGTCCCAACCATAATGACCGATATGTCATCCGGGACAGTATAGCCAATCTCATTCAGATACTGCACACCGCCCAGGGCGTGCCGATGATAACCATAAAATAAAGCCGTGGGATTCGTCCTCTGCAGCAAAGTCTTAGTCATCCGATATCCTTCTTCGGTGCTTAACACGCTTGAGGATTCTGTCTCAAGATATCCGCCGTCTGTCACATTCGCCATTACCGCATCATAAAATCCTTGTTTTTTTCCAAGTGTACTGGAAACATTTGCCTTCCAATCTATCACACCTATATGCTTATGTCCGTTCTCAGCCAGACACCGCCCGGCTTTAAATCCAGCCTCATAGCTGTCATCCCCCACATAATACGTGTTCTCCGCTTCTGCAGGGTTATCTTCCGAGACAAGCTCCCTTCCGATAATCACATATGGTATATTTCTCTCACGGAGAAGCGAAGTATTGCTCCATCCCTGACTGGTAGGCCCCAAAATAATGCCATCCGCCCTTTGTGTAACAGCGCTCTTGATTAACTTGAGTTCACGTTCCGGATCCTCACGGGTATCGCAGATTATGGGCAGAAAACCAAATGAAGAAACTACATCTTCTATCTTTTCACATACACGGGTAAAGTATATATTGCTAAACTGAGGAATCAATATGAATACCACACCGCTCTTACAGGTGCGGAGATTGGACGCCACCGCACTTTTTGTATAATTCAGTTCTTTCACCGCAGCTAATACCCTGGCCCGCAGTTCCTGACTGATTGGACGGCTTGCATCCTCGTTTAATATATATGAAACCGTGGCCGTTGAAGTGTTAGCCAATTTGGCAACATCCTTGATTGTTGGGTAATGTGTTCGCTTTTCAGACAAACTTATCACCTCTTTTGTGTATTGTAGCATAACAATTTCTCCATGGATACCGTAAAATATTACAAAAAAATGAAACCTTGTTTGGCTAAATTCCCTATATTATCTTCTGGGCAACCGCCAAACGCACACTCCTCCCGGCAGCCTGCCCTTTGTATCCCCTACTTTTTATTCCCCATCCAGTGTCATATCTTCCAAGAAATTTCCTGATCATAATGATAAAATAAGCTCTATACCATTGAAAAATAAAGTATACCCCCTTGAAAAACCAAGGAATAAGCAGAGTCTACCAGAATATGTCTGAAAAGGAGTCAAGAAATATGGATATGCAAAACCAGAAATGTGTCATGGTCATGGATGAAGATTTACCCTTAGGCGTCATTGCCAATACTGCCGGGATCATGGGGATTACCCTTGGCAAGCACATGCCGGAAACAGTCGGGCCGGATGTCCGGGATAAAAGCGGGAGGGAACATCTTGGAATCATAGAATTTCCGGTTCCAATCCTGAAGGCGGATAAGGAAAAAATCCGTTCCATCCGCGAACAGCTCTACCAGCCCTGTTACTCTGATTTAATGGTTGTTGACTTTTCCGATGTGGCCCAGGGCTGCAGGACCTACGATGAATTCATTGACAAGGCTGCCCAGGCCGAGGAAAAGGAATTCCAGTATCTTGGCATCGGAATCTGCGGTTCCAAAAAACTGGTCAACAAACTGACCGGAAACCTTCCCCTGCTGAGATAAGCAATACATTCATCCTGATTATCAGGAATCTCCTCCTGCCGCAATGACATTTATTTAAAATCATGGTACTATATCTTAATAAAAGCAATTGCCAAAACCATCACCCCAGACAGGAGGAAATCATGGAAATATTACGTGCAGAACCATCTGATACAAACGAAATCCATCACATCATGTCCCTGGCCAGTTCCCTATTGGATGACAAGGGCTGGTATTGTACTGATACAGAGGACTATATCCTGGAACACATAGCGGACCGGCATAAGGGAATTGTGTTTAAAGCTGCCCACCAGGGCCGGATCGGGGCATTTTTCATCATCCACTACCCTGGCGGGGGGGATGACAATCTGGGGCATTATGTACATCTGGAGAAGGAAGAGCTGCAAAAGGTGGCTTATATGGATTCCCTGGCCGTGCTTCCTGATTTCCGCGGCAAGGGTCTTCAATATGAGCTGATGAAACACGGGGAGGATTACCTGGCTTCCACCCCCTACTGCCATCTTATGGGCACGGTCCATCCTGACAACCTATACAGCCTGAATAATTTTCTCAGGCTGGGCTTTAAGATTGCAGACACCACCGTGAAATACGGCTCCCTGCCCCGGCACATCATGTATAAGAAAATATAATTCCGTTTTCGTGGAATGGTACATCCCTTTCCCCTATATATTTAAGTAAACACGTCTGAAACGGAATGAAATCAGAATGAAAAACAGGCTTAGAAGACTTTCAGCCAAACTTCCTATTAAAAAACTACTCAAGACCACCCTGCTGTTTGCCCTGGCCTTCTGCGCCGGGCGGCTGACAGCCCAGGTCGTGGAATACAACCGGGGACTCCAGACAGCAGACTATGCCAGCGCCCCCCAGGCCGTCACCACATCCGCGGACGGCAACTGGGGCTTAAGTTTCCCGGGCGAGGGACAGATGCCCATCGGCAATGCCACTGCGGATTATCTGAAACAGTACAATGCCTACTATGCCCAGAATACGCAGGATAAGGTGATTTACCTGACCTTTGACGCGGGATATGAAAACGGGAATACCGCCGCCATCCTGGACGCCCTGAAAAAGCACAATGTCCACGCCACATTCTTCCTGGTAGGAAACTACATTGAGACCAGCCCCGACCTGGTAAAACGTATGGTGGCCGAAGGACACACCGTGGGCAACCACACCTTCCACCATCCGGACATGTCCAAGATATCCACCAAGGAATCCTTTGAAAAAGAACTGAACGACCTGGAAAGCCTGTACCAGCAGACCACCGGCCAGCCCATGAAGAAATACTACCGCCCCCCGCAGGGGAAGTACAGTGAGAGCAACCTGAAAATGGCCAATGACATGGGCTATCGGACCTTTTTCTGGAGCCTCGCCTATGTGGACTGGTATGAAGACAAACAGCCGACCAAGGAAGAGGCTTTTAAGAAGCTTCTGGGCCGCATCCACCCCGGCGCCATTGTCCTCCTTCACAGCACCTCTAAGACCAATGGACAGATCCTGGATGAACTTCTGACAAAGTGGGAAGAGATGGGGTATCACTTCGGGTCACTAGATGACCTTGTGGCCACCCAATAAAAATATTGCAGGATTAGGGAGGAGGGAAGGCTCGGACTTCTGCGGGGTTGCCGGGAAGTTACAGCATCTTCTCCTTCCACTCCGCCTCTTTAAAACCAGTGAGTACAAATCCATCTGCAATTACCAGCGGGCGCTTTACCAGCATGCCGTCCGTGGCAAGAAGGGCCAGCTGCTGCTCTTCATCCATCTGGGGCAGCTTGTCCTTCAGTGACATTTCCTTGTAAATGTTTCCGCTGGTATTGAAGAATTTCTTCAGGGGCAGCCCGCTCTTCTTATACCATTCCCTCAGTTCCTCCTGGCTGGGATGCTCTTCCTTAATGGGCCTTTCCTCATACTTGATTCCATTGGCATCCAGCCACTTTAATGCCTTCTGGCATGTGCTGCACTTTTTGTAGCATAAAACGGTCATATTCATCTGAATCATCATCCTTTCTTTCATGTGTGTTCCTGAATCATTTTCCTATGAATGTAATCTCCGGCTCCCCTGTTTTTATTTCGGCCTGCTGGGGAAGGATGCGGACCTGGTCCGGTATGGATACCTGAGGCCCGGCCGGCTGGGGAGTGGCTAAAAGGACTGCGCCAGCGTTCCCGCGGATTGTATAACTGCCCAGGGACGGCTCCGCAGCAAGCCTTCCGGCGCAGATGCCGGTCCCGTTTTCAGCTTCTGCCTCTATTATCCCGCTTCCGCCGGCCAGCTCCAGTTCAACCCCGGCTATGCCGTAATCATTTCCAGTAATTTCCATGTCTCCGTCCTCTATCCTGCACAAAGGAAGGGGCGGTTCCATACTGTTTCCGGCAATTGCCGTGCCCCCGGCATCAATCTTCAGGCTTCCGGTCCCGCGGATGACCAGGGTTCCTGCTTCTATCTGTATGCCATTGCCGCCAGAATTTATCCAGCTGCCGCTGTCTTTCTTTAATTCCATGATAAGGTCCCCGGTTATGGAAATGGCCGGCTGCCCGGATCCATCCCCAATCATGGCGTTGTCCAGGGTAAGGGTGTATATATCCCTGGAATTCCTCAGTCTCCAGCCCTCGCCTTCCACCATCTTCCCCCGCTGGGGAAGTTCCACGCTGCCTTCCCCTTCTATGGAAAGCGCGGTCAGTGGAACCTGCTCCCTGGATTTGGTCAGTCCGAATCGGGATGCCAGGAACAGGCCGGCACTGGAAACAGCGGTGCAGAGTATGACCACCAGGCCAATGAACAGCAATGCCCGGATTGTCCTTCCCACAAACTCCTTTGACAGATTCTTCATATACGGCGCCTCCTGTTACAATTTTGTATATTTTAACACAAATTCCTGTATTTTGCCATCACTTGTGATATGATAGAAAGCAGCAAAAAGAAGGAGGCATTGTTTATGATTAATATTCTCTGCTTTGGTGATTCCAATACCTTCGGTACCAATCCAAAGGGAGGAAGACATGCATGGAACACCCGCTGGCCCGGACGCCTGCAGGTACTTTTAGGCCCTGAATATTATGTGATTGAAGAAGGGATGGGCGGACGCACCACGGTCTGGGACGACCCCCTGGAACCGGGACGCTGCGGGATCCAGGCGCTTCCCATTGCCCTTCAGAGCCACAAGCCGCTGGACCTGGTAATCCTTGCCCTTGGGACCAATGACTGCAAGGTCCATCTGAATGCAACGCCTAAAATCATTGCAAAAGGCATGGAAAACCTGTGTAACCTGGTGCAGCATTTTGATTACGGCCCTGGTTATAAGGTTCCCCAGATCCTGGTTGTTTCACCTGTCCATATCGGAGAGGACATGGACCATTGTCCCTTTGTAAGCTTTGATGAAACTTCTCCTGTTAAGTCAAGGAGCCTGGCCCCGCTCTATGAACAGGCTGCCAGATCCCTTGGCTGTATGTATATAGACGCTGCTTCCCTGGCCCAGGCCAGTTCCCTGGACCAGCTCCATATGGATGCCAAAAACCATGGGGCTTTGGCGGAAGGCATCATGACTGTTGTCAAATCTTTTTTTGAACCATAAAATGATTCAGGCATTTTCATCCAACCCCCGGATATCCTGCCTCCATCTCTTTTATCCTCCGGTACAGTTCCCTGTTCACCGGCACGTTAAGCCCATGCCGTTCTGCCATCCGGATGACCGTGCCTGCGAAAAACTCCACTTCGGACTGCCTGCGGGCAATGCCATCCTGGCGCATGGAGGGCATCCCATCCGGATTCAGTGTATCAATTAAATCCACATAACCCTGCAGGTCTTCTTCGGTCACCCGTATGTGTTCCCTGTCCGCCAACGCCACCACCTCCGCCATGGCATCGCGCATCATCTGACGTTCCTTTCCGGGACGCTGAACCGTGCCATAGGTTCCTTCCGTCACCATGACTGTCTGGTTCACGCCCACATTAAGCATCCATTTGCACCACAGGCGTCTTATGATATCAGGTTCCCTTGTATAGGGAAATCCGGTTTCGTCAAACAGGTCTGTGACAGCCAAAAGCATTGGCTCCTTGTATGCCTGGTCCTCCGGTATCCCGATGCATATCTGGCCCATGTGGGAATAGGTCAGTTCATTTCCCAGCTTCACCGCGTCCATGCCCTGGGACACACAGTAGAGCACATGGTCCATGCCCAGCGCCTCCCCAATCACGGCTTCACTGGTAATGCCGTTGAGCACGGACAGTATGACCGTATCCTTCCCAACCTGGTTTCCGGCCACGCTGATGGCGTCCCCTAAAGCAGTTGCCTTGACAGCAAACAGCAACAGCTGGGCCGGTCCCTGGGAATCAGGCACGGCTCCGTCCTGTATCCGGAAATCCATCTTCCTTCCATTGCAATATACCGGGGTATTCCTGTACCGCCTGGCCCTGTCACTGTCTGCCAGGAAGGTGACCTGCTCCCTCCCCAGCGCATTGGCAAAAAAGTCCCCGTATAAAATTCCCATGGCGCCCATTCCTACAATGGATACCCTGTCAATCCTGTCCATATATCACCCTCCGTCCATTCTAATAAAAACGGGCAATCTCCTCCACGCTCTTCCTGGCCGGCATGGCAGGGTCGATGTCCCTGTATCCCACGGCAATGACCGACACCACTTCCTGGTCCCCATCAATCCCCAGGATTTCCCTCAGCGCATCCGCGTCGCGGATTCCCATTATCAGGGTATCCAAACCCAGCTCCCTGGCCTTAAGGATCAGGTTGGCATCGTGAAGTCCCAGGTCATAGGCGCCCCAGCCATTGCCCAGTTCATTTACAGGACAGCCCTGGCTGTCATGTCCTGAATGGTTTTTTACAAAGGCAGTGACAATAAGCACCGGCGCATCCTTACAGTTTTTCTGGTTGAACTCCGGAAGGCAGGAAGTCTTTACCTTTTCCAGCATTTCCCGTGACGTTACCACATAGTATCTGGAGGTCTGGGAGTTTTTCCAGGAAGGCGCCCAGACAGCTGCCTCCAGCATTTCCCGGATCAGGGCCGGGTCCACCTCCGTACCGGCTTTATACCTGCGTATGCTTCTTCTCCCGCTTAAGATCTCATTCAGTCCCATAATCTGTTCCTCCTGTTCTTTTTACCATTTTCCTGCATCCTGTCTGCTTCTTATCTGCCTATGCCGCCGGCTGAAACGCCTGTCCGGATTCCCTGGCCGGCCGCAAATGCGGCGGCTTCCTCAAGCCGTCTGTAGAACTGTGGATAAAAATCCTCATCTTCCCCAAAGGGGGTTACATAGAACCGGTTCAGCATGTACATGTTCACGGCTTTCCTGGTTTCCTGGCTGCTGTCCTTCATGGCTTCCCCCAGGTCTTTCAGAAAATAGTGCCAGTCCGCCACGAACCGCTCATATGCCTTAAAGTCCGGGGTGTCCACCCATCTGCGTACCTTTACCTTGGTACGGTTTTCCCTGGGACATTCGTGAACCTGAAGGAAATACCGGAAGGAGCGGTCCTCATAGACCCTTCCAAGGGGAAACAGCCGGCAAAAGCCCGGACGGATGGGATGGATGGAGCACCGGCCCCGGTCATCCAGGAAACCGCATCTTTCATCGCCGCCGGACATCTTAAGGTTGGGAAGGATCATATAATCCACCACATTCAGTTCCATGTAGTCTGCCAGCAGCTGGTTAAACTGCATATGCAGCCCGCCTGTCATGCGCATGATATCATAGGGGTCCAGAAGGATGGAACTTCCCATGCCCCGGCAGCACGCAGAACATCCGCTGCAGTCACCGCAGTCCGCCTTTACCAAATCATTGCTTCCATAAAGTTTTCCGTCTGATATCTCTTCCAGGCTGACCTTCCGTTCCATAACAGAGCCCTCTCACTTCGTTTTATTTTCCAGTCTAGTGCTTTGCCCTAAGGGGTACCTATGGTGGATTCCTTAGGGCAGATGGCGGGAATGAATTTTCAAACACACCTTAGCGCCGCCTGGCGTATTTACGCCTGGCGGTACTAATTATGTTTAGTATACCATTCTTTTCCATTGGAACGCAACTGTGGGTTTAGATGAAATGTGGGGCACGGGACCGCAGGTCACCGGGCCGCGGGCTAATATTGGCCTTTGTGATTCCTGCCTGAAGTTCCACTTCTTTTATTGTCATATGATTCCTCCTTGTCCCGGGACACCTATAGTGTAAAGGGTGAAGAGGGGTGAAGGTCAAGGATATTTTGTATATCTGGTAAAAAAAGAGCCAGCGTCCCCCGTCCGCTTAACCCGGACATGAGGTACCTGACTCCTATAACTCAGATTAACTTAGGTTATGGTAGTGATGGCAAACACAGTGGCTATGGAATGGAGCCATCCCTTCAGGCGCTTGCGCATTCATCCTGCCGCTCCTTGGCCGGCAGGCAGTAATGGTAGCTTCTGGTCAGGACGCCGATGTCTTCCAGTGTACCTACCATGCGGTACACGGTTGCCAGGCCGATGGATGGGTCGCGCTTGGCTGCTTCATAATAGATTTCCTTGCAGCTGCTCCAGGAACCGTCCAGGATGATTTCCAAAAGCATCTCCCGCTGCCTGGTTACCCGCCTGCCGCTTCCCTGAAGTTTATGGATGACCTCTTCTTTCTGCCACATAGTATGATTTCCTCCTTTTACCTGATTTCATGTATAGGGACAATGGATGGGTGATTCCGTTTTTTGGTAAGTTTCAACTAACTATGTATTTCAAAATATGCAGTCAGGGAATTAGTGTATCCTAACTGCATATATAGATTAGCATCTTCTAACTAAATTGTCAAGAAATATCTCAGCTTTCACGATCCAGCCTGATTCCTGCCAGCGCTTGTGCAAAGGCGTTGTTCACAGGCTCTTCTGCTTCTTTTTTCTGCTGGTTCAGGTATTTGGCCACATCCTTTTTAGATACCCCGGCGCCCTCCTTTTTCCTGCGGGCCTGGAATGCGGTCAGCTTTTCCTTGTACCCACATTTACACACAAATATCTGGGCATCTCCCTTGCCTCTTAGCTCCAGCTTCTTGTGGCACACAGGGCAGCGTGCATTGGAGGTGCGTGAAACAGTCTCCCTGTGCCCGCATTCCCTGTCCTGGCACACCAGCATCTCGCTGTTTTTCCCTTTCACGGCCAGCATGCGCTTCCCGCACACAGGGCACTTGGTATTAGTCAGGTTGTCGTGGCGGAAATTTCCCTGTCCGGCCTTAATCTGCCCAATCAGTTCCTGGGAATAAATCCGTATATCCTTCATGAAGGCGCCCCGTTTCAGGCTTCCTTTGGCTATCTTTGAAAGCTTTGTCTCCCAGTCTGCTGTCAGTTCCGGTTTCTTTAAGTCCCCTGGAACCAGTTCCAGAAGCTGCTTTGCCTTGGATGTAAGATATATGTCCTTTCCCCTCTTTTCCAGAAGGAAGCTGGAAAACAGCTTTTCAATGATATCCGCCCTGGTTGCGACTGTCCCCAGCCCCCCTGTCTCCCCAAGGGTCCTTGCCAGTTCCTTGTCCCTGGATTCCATGTAAGCCACCGGATTCTCCATGGCGGACAGCAGGGTGGCTTCATTAAAGGGCGCAGGCGGCTTTGTCCTGCCTTCTGTCACGGAAATGCCCAGATTCCCAATCACATCACCCTTTTTTAAATCCGGCAGCTGCTGTTCCCGCACTTCCTTTTCATCTTCTTCGTCCTCATCCTGAAGGTTTTCATAGGCAGCCTTCCAGCCCTGGTCCTTGACGATTTTCCCGCGGGCCACAAAGCTCTCGCCTCCGACCTTTATGACCAGGCTGGTCTGTTCATATTCAAAGGGCGGGTACATCACAGCCAGGAACCTGCGCACCACCAGGTCGTATATCCGCCGCTCGTCAATGGTCATATGGTCCAGCTGCACGAACTGTTCCGTGGGGATGATGGCGTGATGGTCCGATACCTTGGAATTGTCCACAAAGAACGGTTTTGCCGGGAGGGCCTGCATGGTAAGGCGCCCTGCCAGGGTGCGGTAAGGTCCAACCGCGCAGGCCTTCAGCCTTTCCTTCAGGGTTGGCAGGATGTCGCTGGTCAGATATCTGGAATCTGTCCTGGGATAGGTCAGCACCTTATGGTTCTCATACAGGCGCTGCATGATGTTAAGGGTTTCCTTGGCAGAATAGTTAAAACGCTTGTTGGCGTCCCGCTGCAGCTCGGTCAGGTCATAAAGAAGGGGAGCGGATGTTTTCTTGGGCGTCCTCCTTACCTCATCCACCACACCGTTTTCCCCTTTCAGGCGTGTAAGCAGGTCCTGGGCCATTTGCCTGTCAAAGGTGCTGTAACCTCCGGATGCACGGTTCTGCCAGGTGAATACCAGCCCGCCCTTCCTGGCCTGAAGCCCGTAATATGGTTTTGGGACAAAGCTTCTTATGTCTGCTTCCCGCTTTGCAATCATTGCCAGGGTAGGCGTCTGGACACGGCCGCAGGATAGCTGGGCATTGTATTTGCAGGTCAGGGCCCTGGTGGCGTTGATTCCCACCAGCCAGTCCGCCTCCGCCCGGCACATGGCCGCGTCATACAGGCTGTCATATTCCCTGCCGTCCTTTAAATGGGCAAAGCCTTCGCGGATTGCCTTGTCCGTGACCGATGAGATCCATAAACGCTTTATGGGCTTATTGCTTCCCGCCTTCTTAAGTATCAGCCTGGCAACCAGTTCGCCCTCGCGCCCCGCATCCGTGGCAATGATGATTTCCCCCACGTCCTGCCTGTGTATCTGCGCCTTTACCGCGTGATACTGTTTGGCTGTCTGTCCGATGACCTCCAGCTTGAACACGTCCGGCACCATGGGAAGGTCTTCCATCTTCCATTCCTTATACTTCTTATCATAATCCTCCGGATCGGCCAGTGTGACCAGGTGGCCCAGCCCCCAGGTGACAATATACCGTTCCCCTTCAATGGCCCCGTTTATGTTCTTATTGCACTTAAGCACACGGGCAATGTCCCTGGCCACCGACGGTTTTTCAGCTATTACAAGTGATTTCATATCATGACTCCTATCCGTTTTTCTTCTTGCCGATTACACCTATGATCCGTTCACGTGTGTCCCACAGATGTTTCTTCACTTCCTCCAGGCGTTCCTCCTGCATCCTTGCCAACGGGGCGGAAATACTGATTCCGTAGACATAATCGCCCTTATAATCCGGCACGCTGACTCCCACGCAGAACAGTCCGGCTTCCCTTTCTTCCATATCATAGGCAAACCCGGTTTTCCTGGTGTCCTTAAGCTCCTCCAGCAGCCGGTCCAGGTCGCAGATCGTGTTGGGCGTATACTGCACGATCTGGCTGTCATCCCACACCGCCTTTACCTCGGCCTCGGACAGTTCGGACAGGATGGCCTTGCCCACCGCGGTCCCTGCCAGAGGGAACTCCAGCCCCACATGGGAGCCGGTTGCAAACATATTGGCTGAAGGCGTGATTTTATCAATATAACGTATGTTGGTCCCTGCCCGTTCCACGAAGTGCACGGTTTCCTTACACTCCTCGGACAAGGCCGCCAGGTATGGATGGGCCAGCTTCACCACGCTGTTGCGTTCCTGGATGCTGTTGCCCACTGCCAGCATTTTATAGGTAAGGAGGTATTTGCCGGTTTCCTCCTCCTGCCCCGCGTATCCCAGGTCCACCAGTGTCCCCAGAACCCGGTGCACCACGGTGGAGTGAAGGCCGGTCTCATGCCCGATTTCCCTGACGCCCATGGCGCCCTTTTCCGCCAGCAGCTCTATTACCTGAAACGTCCGCTCCACGGACTGTATTGTCTCTTTTGCCATAACTGTTCCTGCACCATCCTCTGTTTACTGTTTATTTCTGTATCATAGCATAGTTCAGGGGCGGGCGCAAGGAATGGGGAACATGAAGGCGCGCCCCAGGCCAAAAAGGACCGGGTCCTAACCGCCGCAAACCTGCGGATTAGGACCCGGTCCTGCCTCAGCCATACAGACCGTGCTTATAAGTGGTTGACTGGGTATTTCACTGCTTCCCCATTGGCAAAGCGCACTGCTTCCTCGGCAATCTTGCGCTTCAGTTCAAGGGCGGATTCCTGGGAGTACCAGGCCATGTGGGGACTGCACAGGAAGTTGTCAAACCGGAAAAGGGCTGCCCCCACTTCCATGGGTTCCTCTGATACCACGTCCAGGGCCGCTCCTGCAATCAGCTTTTCCTGAAGGGCCGTAAGCAGGTCCCCTTCATTGACAATACCGCCTCTGGCCGTGTTGACCACAAAGGCAGTGGGCTTCATTTTCCTGAAGGCGTCAATGTTAATCAGGTTGGTGGTTTCAGGCAGAAGGGGGCAATGGATGGAAATCATGTCGGATTCCTTTAAAAGTGTATCCAGGGTCACGATTTCCACTCCGTCATGCACGCTTCCCACCTCATAAACAGGGTCGCATGCAATGCGCCGGCAGTCAAAGCCCATCATCCTCTTGGCAAAGGTGCGGCCAATACGTCCAAAGCCCACGATTCCCACCGTGGAACCGGGAATGCGGTGTACCGGGATGGCTTCTGTATAATTCCAGGTCCTGTGCTTGGTACAGTCGTTCATCTCACATATCTTGCGCACCAGGCCCAGCATCAGGCCCATGGCCTGGTCAGCCACTTCATTCATGCCGTAATCCGGGACATTGCATACCTGCACGCCCAGGTCGGTAGCTGCTTCTAAGTCTATGGTATCCACGCCCACGCCGTATCTTAAAATCAGCTTCAGTTCCGGCTTCAGGGCCTCCATCACCCGGCGGCTGAAGGGGCCGTACTGGGTCAGCATGATTTCCCCGCCCTTGGCCTGGCAGATCAGGTCGTCCTCAGTCTTACAGGCAAGGTGTGTAAATGTCATACCGGCCCTGGCAAACACCTCTTCCTCCTGAACCATCTTATCGTGGTCGCAATCCGTAACAATGATTTTCATGGCTGTCCTTCTCCTTCCTGATATTACCGGCAGTCAACCAGTACTTTTACCGTCATCTCGCCGGGATCTTTAATCAGGTCAAAGACCTTCTCAGACTCAGCTAACGGAACAACATGGGTCACAATCTTCTCCAACTCAGGCGCAATCTCCTTTGCATACTCCACTGCCTGGCCAAACTCCCGAAGCGTGTATACACGGCTGCCCACCAGGGTCTGCTCCTTGAAATTCACATCCTGAAGGTTCACTGCATGGGGAACCTTATGTACGCCGGTCAGGCAGATCATGCCGCCTATGCGGCAGAGCTTTGTGATTTCCAGGGCTGACGGCTCAGAACCGCTGCACTCAAATACCACATCCACGCCCACGTTTCCGGTTGCCTGGTTCACATAATCTATCATGCTCTCATTCTTCACATTTACTGTCTCAAATCCAAATTCCTTACACATGGCAAGCCTTGCGTCATCCACATCCGAAATAATGATTTTGGAAGCGCCCGCATGCTTTAATACAATTCCCGTAAGGAGTCCGATGGGGCCTGCGCCGATGACTGCAGCCGTATCCCTTGTCTGGAAATTGGCCTGGTGCATGGTGCGCACGATAACGGCCAGGGGTTCAATGACAGCTGCCGCCTTGTCGGAAACAGCCTCATCAATCTTAAACAGCACATCCTCATCACAGGTCACATACTCTGCTATCCCGCCGTCCACGTCAATGCCAATCAGCTTCAGTGTCTGGCACACATGGGGGATTCCTGTCTTACATGCAAAACAATGTCCGCAGGAAAGAAGAGGATATGCAGATACCCTGTCCCCAACGTTAAACTTGCCGCTTCCTCCGTTAATCGCATCAATGGTTCCTATAAATTCATGCCCCAGTACCAGGGGAGCCTTTGCACGCGGATGCTTGCCTGCAAATATGCCGATATCCGATCCGCAGATCCCGCAGTAAGATACACGGATCCTGACCTGTCCTTCCTTTGGCTCCGGAACAGGCATTTCGCGGACCTCTACTTTTTCCGGCGCTGCATAAACTAAAGTCTTCATAATTTGTAATCCTCCTTACTCCATTTACATTGTATTGGCTGCCGATGGTTTTACACGGTTTCATATTTTAACGTGCACATCTCAGTGACATCCATATCTTAGTTACATCCACATCTTAGTTACATCCACATTTCAGTTACATCCACATTTCAGTTACATCCACATTTTAGTTACATCCACATTTTAGTTACATCCACATTTCAGTTACATCCACATTTCAACTAAATCCCACACATTCACACAGGTAAATCTTACAGCCAGCCCTATTGTTCCGAATACCGGAACAATGTTCCTTTTTTATTGTTATGACATAATTTAAGCATATTTTACCCATAATGTCAATACAGACAGGCAGTTTTATATAAAAAAATAACACCGCATCCATATGCACGGAATGCGGTGTTGGTATATTCTATTTGCTTTCTGCAATTCATATAAGGTCTACTACTTAACCAGATATCCTCCGTCCACAGGAATCACTGCCCCGTTCAGGTAATCGGATGCCGGCGATGCCAGGAATATCACGGTTCCCTTCATATCATCGGGCGTGCCCCAGCGGCGGGCGGGAATACGGTTGGTAATCTCAGCAAACCTTGGGTTCGCCGGATCCGTAAGGGCTGTGTTCATCTCCGTGTCCATATACCCTGGGGCAATACAGTTAACGTTGATGCCCTTGCTGGCCCACTCATTGCAGAATGCCTTGGTCATCTGTGTCACTGCGCCCTTGGACGCGGCATAGGCCGGAACAGTCATCCCGCCAAAGAACGCCAGCATGGACGAGATGTTGATGATTTTGCCAGGCTTTTCCTTTGCCATGAACTCACGGGCCGCCATCTGACAAAGCTCAAAGCAGGCAGTAAAGTTAATGTTCATCACATCTGCCAGGTCGTCAAGGGGAAATTCCTCACTTTTGTGGCGTCTCTGGATTCCTGCGCAGTTCACCAGGATGTCAAGACCGCCCAGGCACTTAACCGCCTCGTCAAATGCCGCTGCCCTGGCAGCGCTGTCCCCCAGGTCCACTGCAATTCCATGACACTTAAGCCCCTTATGGCACAATCCGGCAGCCACATCATGTACCCTTTCGCTGCTTCCGAATATGACCACCTCGGCGCCTGCCTCAATCAGCCCTTCAGCCATTCCATAGCCAAGGCCTCTGGTTCCGCCTGTTACAATTGCCTTTTTGCCTGTTAAATCAAATAAATTCATTCGTTTGCCCTCCTGATTGTGATGGTTCAGGAGCTGGCTGTGTGTGTGAAATGTCATCCTTAGCGTATCATCATTTCATTAAAAAATCAAGATTTTTTTAACACGGTGTCATATCATCCAAGAAATCCCGGCAAAATTATGATACACTATGATGTGTCCGCATCCCGCCGCCTCTGCGGCACCCATGCCGTAGGTCCCCAAATCCTGCGCAATGCAGTAACAGTCACACACGGCACGAATGCCGGACGGATACAGCCAGACAGAACCGGAGGTAATCTTTCATGATACAGAACCAGGAACAACGCCATGTCCATTATGACCGCGACTTAGAACTGGAGGCTTACCAGCTCAGCGGCATCGTACAAAAATTCCCCAATCATTTCCATGAATGTTATGTCATTGGTTTTGTGGAGGGCGGGAAACGCCATCTCTGGTGTAAAAACCAGGAATGCGATGTAAGCGCCGGGGATTTAATCCTTTTCAACCCCAGGGATAACCACTGCTGCGCGCCCGTGGACGGCCAGCTGCTGGACTACCGGGCAGTAAACATCCAGCCGGAGATAATGGAGAAATCCGTTAAAGAGATTACAGGCAGATCCTTCCGCCCGTATTTTACGCAGAACGTGGTGTTCCGCAGCGACATCACCCGGTCCGTGGCAGCGCTTTATGACGCCATATTAAGGCATGCGTCCAAACTGGAAAAGGAGGAATCCCTGTTTTTCCTTCTGGAACAGCTCCTGCAGGAATATGCGGAACCTTTCAGCGAGGAAACCATTTCCCGGCCGAATCCCCAGATACAGTCGCTGTGCACCTATATGGAGGAACATTTTTCAGACAACCTGTCCCTTGACGAACTGACAGCCATGACTACTTTTGGGAAATCCTATCTGCTCCGTTCCTTTACAAAGCAGATTGGCGTATCCCCCTACCGGTATCTGCAGACCATCCGCCTTGACAAGGCAAAGCATTTCCTGGAGCAGGGAATTGCGCCTGTGGATGCGGCAGCCATGGCCGGATTCTCAGACCAGAGCCATTTTACCAATTTCTTTAAGGAATTCATCGGACTGACCCCCAGGCAGTACCAGAAAATATTCACCACCACATCAGAACCGGAAGAACCGGAAAAGGAGCCGCACCATGAATTATGATAAAACACACAAAGGCCATCTGGCCGCATTCATCACCATCCTCATATGGGGAACCACCTTTATTTCCACCAAGGTCCTGTTGAAAACATTTTCTCCTGTGGAAATCCTGTTCATCCGCTTTGTCATGGGTTATCTGGCCCTGTGGCTGGTGTGTCCCAGGATCCTTAGGCCGGATTCCCGCAGACAGGAACCGCTGTTCGCTGCAGCAGGACTGTGCGGCATAACCATGTATTACCTGCTGGAGAACATCGCCCTTACCTACACATTGGCATCCAACGTAGGCGTCATCATCTCCATTGCGCCGTTTTTCACGGCCATCCTCAGCTGCCTGTTCCTGGGCGGCCCCCGGCCCGGCAGGCATTTCTTCATCGGGTTCCTGCTGGCCATGGCCGGGATTTTCCTTTTGAGCTTTGGAAGCAGTTCCCTGTCCATCAATCCGATGGGTGACATCCTGGCCGTGGCTGCCGCCATTATATGGGCCGTGTACTCCACTTTGACAAAAAAAATAAGCGCCCTTGGCTATGGCACGATCCAGACCACACGGCGCACATTTTTCTATGGGCTTATCTTCATGATTCCGGCACTGGCCATTATGGACTTCCATGTCTCACTGAGCCAGGTCATAAGCCCCTTAAACCTCTGCAACCTGTTGTTCCTGGGACTGGGCGCGTCCGCCCTCTGCTTCGTCACCTGGAACCTGGCTGTTAAAATCCTGGGTTCGGTCCGGACCAGCGTGTATATCTACATGGTACCGGTCATTACCACGGTCAGTTCCGCACTTGTATTAAAGGAACCCGTGACCATGACCGCTGTATGCGGCATCGCATTGACCCTTGCCGGACTGTTCCTGTCCGAGCGCCCGTCCGTCCATCAGCGCCCGGACCGGGCAGAAACAGTCCATTGATTTAAAAAGAAGCCTATTGCTGCATCACCCTCTGTATATGGATTGCCAGGAAGCCTGTTTCCTCCGGCGCCAAGGGAATCCCCAGGCGCTTCTCCATATACCGGCACACCATCTTGGCCACCTCATAAGGCTTTGGGAAACTGGTCCTTGCGTAATCCTGCATATCAAGGCTGGCCCGCTCTCCTTTTCTGGCCCTGGCAATCATATACCGGACATGGCTGGCCAGCCTGTTATATCCCAGTGAATCCGAAGCAAGGTTAACCCCCATGCTGCTTTCAATCTGATGCATACTGTCCTGCACCAGCCGCGCTATGTCCATGGCAGCCGCAACATTCTCTTCAGACAGGCCTGCATGGATGTGAAGGGTGATGTAGCCAACCTCGTCCTCTGATATGGTTATCCCGGTCAGTTCCCGGATAATCCCAACGCCCTTCAGGGCGGACTGATATTCACTGGAAAATAACGCCTTGATGTCATGCCGGAAAGGATTGGGAAGTTCCCGGTCCTCCCTGGCCCGGCTCACCGCCAGGGCAATATGGTCCGCCATGGGTATCAGGATATCGTGGCTTAAGGTCCCCATGGTCCCTTCTGCTTCTTCAATAATCCTTCCGGCGGCTTCAATGTACACTGGTTCGATACTGTTTACCTGCTGGAGCGCCGATGTCCTTCCGGTAACCAGTTCGTAACGTTTCGCCTGTCCCGTGGATTCAATCCGCTCTCCTGTCCTGTGCCCGAAACCGATACCGTTGCCCAGCAGTATGACCTCCCGCTGTGACTCCCCGTCCAGCACCAGTATTCCGTTGTTGTTCAAAACCTTTATGATACGGTACATATGTTCCTCCCCCATACCGATAAGTCTCTGCAGACTTCAGCTCCAATATCATTGGAGGACACTTTACGTTCAGGCTTCGGATCACAATATCGGAACGCCAGCGCCCTCCTTCCCGGTCAGATCTGACTATATAATCTTTCATGTTACCTAAAACTCCCAGCAGAAAGCCATGATAAAAAGACTCCTTAGCATCCATACTGTCCCAGATACTTTCCTAATGAATTATAACATATACGGATATAAAAGAACAACTCTGAATAACCACAAGCCATTTATACCTGAGCCATTTATCAGCACATGTCTAATACCATCCAATCTCATCCAGTCCCTTCACATCCCCGGTCCTGGTCAGATGTATCTCCTGGCCTTCCTTCAGCCCCGTGAACACAACCATGCAGGCTTCAGACGCCGCGTTGGCCCTGATGAAATCCAGGTCAAAATGCATGAGTCTGCTTCCTTTCTTCACCTTCTGCCCATCTGTCACAAAGGTCTCAAATCCCTTGCCGTCCAGCTTCACTGTGTCCACGCCCACATGCAGGAGATATTCCATGCCGTCTGCATTCCTAAGGCCCATTGCATGCTTTGACGGGAACACAAACACAATCTCACAGTCCTCCGGAGCAACCACCTCTCCGTCCGACGGGATGACCATATACCCATCCCCCATAGCCTTACTGGAAAAGGCTTCATCTGCAGCCTCGGTAATTGACGCCGCCTTTCCGTTAAACGGGGAACAAAGGACATGGATGTCAGACGGACTCCTGCCGGCTTTCTCCCTGGCAGCATCACCGCTTCCGCCTTCCGGGCCTTTCGTATCACCGCTATTGCCTGCCAAGCTTTCGTCATTGCCTGCGTCCAGCTTCACCTTAGGCGCATGTTCCAGGAAATGTTCCAGGTTTGCTTTTATCACTGTCACATTCGGACCGTAAATCACCTGGATTCCCTGTCCCTTTTTAATGACGCCCACCGCGCCTGTTGTCTTTAATACTTTCTCATTTACTAAATCCGCTTCGTCCACCGAACACCTGAGCCGGGTCGCACAGCAGTCCACGGATGTGATATTCCCGGCGCCGCCCAGACCTCTTGCAATCTCTGCGCTTAACTGGTCCACGGGTTCATTATCCTTACCCGTACCGCTGACAGAAGCCGCTTTCCTGGCATTGACATCGGCTTTTGTATACAACTTTGTCTCTTCGTCCTCATCCTCACGGCCAGGGGTCTTAAGGTTGAACTTTTTAATCAGGAAGCTGAAAATGAAGTAGTACAGAAGGAAATAAACGATCCCCACCGGAAGGATCCATAGCCAGCTGGTTTTTGCATTTCCCTGAAGGATACCGAATATAAGCAAATCCAGGAAACCGCCGGAAAAAGTCAGTCCCACAGCAATGTTCAGGATATGGGCAATCATATAGGCGCTTCCGGCCAACACTACCTGAACCGCAAAAAGCATGGGCGCCACAAACAGGAATGAAAACTCAATGGGTTCCGTGATACCTGTCAGCATACTGGTCAGGGCGGCTGACAGAAGCAGGCCGCCGGCTGCCTTTTTCTTATCCGGCTTTGCACACCGGTACATGGCCAGCGCTGCGCCAGGAAGTCCGAATATCATGAAAATGAACTCGCCGGAAAAATAACGGGTTGCATCCGCGCTGAAATGTACCACATCCGGAGAAGCCAGCTGAGCAAAGAATATGTTCTGTCCGCCTTGAATCAGGTTTCCGTCTATCATCATGGTCCCGCCCACGGCCGTCTGCCAGAACGGCATATAAAATACATGGTGAAGCCCAAATGGAATCAGGGCGCGTTTGATGATGCCAAATATCAGCGTGCCCACATAACCTGTCCCTGTCACCAGTCCGCCCAGGGCAAAAATCCCGTTCTGCACCGCCGGCCAGATAAAATACATCAGGATTCCCACTCCCAGATATACCACGGTGGAGATAATAGGGATGAACCGTGAACCGCCGAAAAATGAAAGCGCATTGGGAAGCACAATCTTATGATAACGGTTATGAAGGGCCGCCACACCCAGACCCACGATGATACCGCCGAACACTCCCATCTGAAGGGTCTGCATACCGCATACAGATGCAATGGTTCCGTCCAGAACCCCCGGCGCAATACTTCCGTCCGGAAGTATTTTTCCTGAAATAGTAAGCACTGCATTGATTGACATATGCATGACCAGGAACGCTATCATGGCAGAAAGGGCGGCAACCTCCTTCTCCGCCTTGGCCATACCGATGGCAACACCCACTGCAAATATGATGGGCAGATTGTCAAATATAACGCTTCCAGCCTTACTCATGATTACCAGCAGGGCGTTCAGAATGGTCCCATCTCCCAGAATCCTGCCCAGTCCATAGGTGGCAATGGTTGTTGGGTTGGTAAATGAACTGCCGATACCAAGCAGCAGGCCTGCAACCGGCAGCACTGCTATGGGCAGCATGAAGCTTCGTCCCACGCGCTGAAGTACACCAAAAATCCTGTCTTTCATATCTTTCTCTCCAATCTTATTATATTTCCTGTTCTTCTACATCCTGTCCATTCATATCATGCCCGTATATAGCTCCTTCATATCCTTTTCTTTCATAACCTTTTCTTTCATATTCTGCTCCTACACCACACTGCGTATCCCTGGCATTTGCGGCGCCACACAAAAAAGGCATTAACCACAAAGAACACTGCGTCCAATGTCCTTTTATAGTTAATGCCTGCTTTACCAGTAACACGCTCTTTCTTCAATTGCGCCTTAAGTATAAACAATTTATAGTTCTACTGTCAATAAGAAATATGTAACAAATTAGTTCTGTTTTTTTGTGCAAAACGCCCATTTCCCCTTGGATATCATATCGAAAAGCTTTTTATTTACTTAATAATCAGATCCCGGCCCTTCGTATCTGAATTCAGGCAAACCGCCGCAATCAATATGATACCGATCACGATATTCTTCCAGAGCGGGTCCACCCCCATCATGTTAAGGCCGGAGGTTACCCCTGTGATGGTCACCACGCCGATCAGGGTCCTGAGGACGCTGCCCCGGCCTCCTGCCATGGAGGTGCCGCCAAGTGCAACCGAGGCGATTGCAGTCAGCGTAAGGGCGTCTCCCACGGTGGGAACCGCTGACTTCAGCTTGTATGCATAGAATGCCCCTGCAAGGGCGCTGCAGGCGCCGCTCATTACAAATGCGGATATCTGTGCTTTATCCGTGTCCACGCCGGCCAGCCTTGCGGCGCTTACATTGGCGCCCACGGCATAGATGGATTTGCCATACACCGTGTACTGCTGGAAGATGAACAGCAGCAGGATTCCCAGCAATGCGATGATGAATACCACCGGGATGCCCGCCACCTTCTGCGTGGCCCATTTTACCATGAAACGTTTGTCCATGGGAATGATTTCCGAACCATTGGGGCAGAGCGTCAGGGCAATATAGGACCAGAAGTTGGTGGTGCACAGGGTGACGATAAAGGACGGAAGCTTAAGCTTGGTCACCAGCAGGCCGTTCAAAAGGCCCATGGCCAGTCCCACCACCAGCATGATCGGAATGATTACATTGCCGAACCTTGCCACATAGATGCCGGTAAGCACACAGGTACAGGATACCATTGGTCCGGCTCCCAGGTCGATGCCTCCTGTGTAGATCACAAAGGAAAGGCCTCCGGCCATGAGAAGCAGGGGCGCTGCCTCAATCATCATATTCTGCAGGCTGTATGCGCCGATGAAATTCGGTATCACAATGCTGAATATGCCAAACACCAACACAATGCTTATGAGGCACATGTACTTTGAATAATCAGATATACTAAAGCTTTTCTTTTTATTAGCCATGATATGTACCCTCCTACATCATTTGCTGGACAATATCCAGCTGAAGCGGCTTGTTGCCAACCGGACACTCAAAGCTTCCCCTGATAAGTCCGTCCCTGAGAACAATGATCCTGCTGGACAGGCCGATACACTCATCCAGTGTATCTCCCAGCAATATAATGGAATGGCCTTCAGCGGTCATATCCCTGACCAGATCATATATCTCCTCCTTGGAGCCGACATCAACGCCTCTTGTGGGATGGTTTAGGATCAGTATCTCACACCCGCTTTCAAGGGCCCTGGCAAATATGACCTTCTGCGCGTTGCCGCCTGATAGCTGGTTGATACGCTCGGCAATGGAAAAGCACTTAACCCCTGCCTTCTTTACCCAGTTTTCAGCAACCTGGTGCATTTTCTTAGCTGACAGGAAGCTGTGGCTGGACAGCTCATCCATATGGGAGACAATGATGTTGTCCTCAATGGACAGCAGTCCGATCATCCCCTCATCCCGGCGTTCCTTGGGAACGGACAGGATTCCTTTTTTCCTGGCCGCGCAGGGATTGGGGAAGGTGCATTCCCGGCCCTTTACCTTAATCGTGCCCGCCGTGGGCGCGGCATCGCCTACCAGCACAGCACAGATATCTTCCTTGCCCGAGCCTTCCACTCCGCAAAATCCCAGCACTTCCCCCTTTTTCAGTTCAAAGCTTACATGGTTAAATGCGCCGAACAGGCTTAAGTCATTTACCTCCAGGATTACCTCGTCCGTTGGCACGGTCTGCTTGTGTTCCACATAGAATTCGCCTGTGGTGGTCCTGCCCACCATCTTCTCATAGAGAAGGTTCACATCCGCGCCCTTGGTGGGCATTACGGCTGTCTCCTCGCCGTCCTTGAACACATAAATCCGGTCCGTTATCTCCAACACCTCGTCCAGGCGGTGTGAGATGAAAATCACCGCATTGCCCTGTTCCTTCATATTCCTTACCTGGACAAACAGCTTTTTAATTTCCTCGTCGGACAGTACCGTGGTCGGCTCGTCCAGAAGGATGATCGCGTGTCCGTTTGCAGCTTCTGTCACCACATCCAGCACCTTTGCAATCTCCACCATCTGACGGGCCGCAAAGTCAATGTCCCTTACCTTCCTGGACGGGTCCAGGTCCATGTCAATGCGTCCCAGGGCCTTTTTTGCGTCCTGGTTCATCTTGTTCCAGTTGACGAACCCGCATTTTGAATACCCCTTTTCCCTGCCCAGGTAAATGTTCTGGGCAATGGTAAGGTTGCCTACCAGGGACTGCTCCTGGAACACCATGCCGATTCCCTGATGGTTGGCATCCAGGATGGAACTGGCCGAATAGGGCTTGCCCATCCGGAACATCTCTCCCATGGAAGGTTTCTCAACACCGCTGATTAATTTCATCAGCGTGGATTTGCCTGCTCCGTTTTCACCAATTAATCCAATGACCTCTCCGCTGTAGACCTGCATATCAATATCCCGGAGAACGGTATTGGCTCCGTATGTCTTTCCAACGCCTTTTGCTTCGAATAACAAATCGCCCATGTGTCCCCCTCCTTACTTTGATATGGTCTTGCGGTTACGGTTAATGGTAAGGGTAACTGCAACAATGATGATCACGCCCTGGATGACCTTTTTCACGTATGGGTCCACGCCCATCAGGGTCAGCCAGTTGGCAAGCTCTGTATATATTAAAACTCCGACAAAGGCGGACAATGCGCCTCCTTTGCCGCCGGCCAGTGAACCGCCGCCAATGACAATAGCCGTTACAACTGGGAACATCTGATTCAGACCGATGCTGGATTGTCCTAATTTAAGGCGTATGCACTGCAGTATGCCTGCCATACCCGCCGTACATCCGCACAAGGCAAATACCTTTATTTTCGTAAGACCGATATTGATTCCCGTGGACGCTGCCGCTGTCTCATTATCGCCAATTGCATACACAGCCCTTCCAAAGGCCGTATAATTGAGGATCAGCGCGCCGATGATGAAGATGGCAAAAGCGATGATGGTTATGTAGGGGATACCGATGAATTTCCCCTGTGACAGTACGACGAAAAGTTCATCCTTGACCTGGATGGGCGTGCCCTGGTAAACCAGTACCGCCACGCCGGTCATGATGCTTCCCACCGCATAGGTGACAATGAATGTTGCAATCCTTGCTTTTACATGGATGATACCTGTTATTGCCCCGATAAAAGTACTGATAAGAATGACAAACAAAATACCTAAAATACCAAAATCATTGCTGTTTGAGTTGTTAACAACCAAAAATGCCACAAATGATCCTGCAAATCCCATGACCCCTTCAATGGAAAGATCGATGCTGCCCAGCAGCAGCACATAGGTCAGGCCAACAGAGATTACAAGAGGGATTGACATCTGGTACATGATGTTGACCACATTTCCCCAAGTAAAGAAATCCTTCTGGGAAACTGCTCCTATCATAGTCATGATAACTAACAGAATCAGTGGTGCATATCTTCTAATCTTATCTTTCCTTGCGTCATCCTTGACCTTGTAAGCAAACTGCTGGCCCACGGATAATGCAGCTAAAGATTCTTCCCATTTATTCTTCATTATATTATCCCCTTATATACATAGTCATTATGGAACAATATTCCCCTTTTAAAGGAAGTGGGTCTGCCCTCAGGCAAGCCCACTTCACAGTTACCTACTTGATACTGATTATTCCTGGTATTTGTCAATACAGAATGACAGGTCATTGTAGTCGTAGCCAGGATTCTTGGTCTTAATGAACTTGTCAATGATATCGGTTGCATTGTCTTTTGTAACCAGGGTTGTCTTACAGAAAATCAGGCGCTCATTGTCAGGAATGGAGGTTGGGTCTAATTTGCCCAGGGCTGCCTGGATTGCATAGGATGCGCCGTAGCCTGCGATCATGTATCCGTTGTTGGCATTGGTGATTACCATGTCGCCGTCATTCACAGCGTTCAGGGCCGCCTCGATGCCGTCACAGCCGCTGACCATGACTTTTCCGTTCAGTCCCTTGTTCTTAAGGGCTTCAACAGCGCCAAGGGCCATGGTGTCGTTTGCAGAATAAACACCCTTTAAGTCAGGATATTTAACCAGCCAGTTCTCTGTCAGGGTCATTGCCTCGGACTGGCTCCAGCTTGCTGTCTGGCTGTCAACCACTTCGATGTTCGGATAATCCTTCAGGGCTTCCTCAAATGCTTTGTGACGGTTGGTTGCAGAGTCATCGCCTAACAGTCCCTGCAGTTCCACAACCTGTCCCTCGCCGCCAATGGACTCAAACAGCGCCTTTGCGGTTGCCTTGCCGATTGCGATATCATCCAGCATAAGGCTTGCCACAAAATGAGGGTAATCCTTTGGATACAGGCCCTCTGCCCTGTGTGCCAGAATTGTCACGTAGTTTCCGGACTCCTCGCACAGCTCTGCGATGTTGGCTGTATTGGCTGTGGATGACGGGTCAACTACAAAGATGGCCTTGTCGCCGTACTGTGCAATGTAATCCTTGATTCCCTGCAGCTGCTTGTTGTCATCGCTGTCACAGGTAAGGACATCTGCCGATACACCATAGGATGCCGCTGCCAGCTTTGCGCCTTCTGCTTCCTGCGCCCAGTACTCGTTGTCCATGGAATGGATGCAGATAGCCAGATGGTAGTCAGAACCCTCTCCTGAAGCTGCTGCCTGCGCAGCTGCCTCGGTGGCTGCCTCGGTAGCCGAATCCTCCTTGGCTGCCTCGGTTGCTGCCTCGGTTGCCGCTGCCGTGGTTTCTGCCGGTGCTGCCGCGGACTCCGCGGGTTTGCTGGAACAACCTGCCAGTGCGGATACAGCCAGTGCTGTTGCCATTAATGCTGCGATCATTCTTTTTTTCATGTTACTTCCTCCTTCTACTTTTTAATAGTTTTTTTATACGTAAATGCCGTCTTTCATCAGCATCCAGTATTCATTACACCCTTTGTTCCATCCTGGCCGCCGCATTGATGGCAGCCCCCACGATCCCCGCCTCAGGATCCCCCAGGGCCCGGATGAAGCGTACCGAATCCCTTGGATAGGGAATCCTCAGGTTTTCCTTCACGGTCTGTTCAAAGTATTCCATGGGAAATCCTTTCATGTCCACCACACCGCCGCCCAATACCACATAATTCGGATCCAATATGGTAATCTCCGTGGCAGCAGCCATGGCGCAGGCATGGACCACATCCTTAACATCCTTCTCCCCCCCATGCCGTTCAAAAATCTCCGACACCGGACAGTGGTATTTCTCCTCTGCCAGAAGATAAAGGGTCCTGCCGCTGGCTTTCAGCTCAATGCAGCCCTTCTTGCCGCAGCCGCAGCTGTCCGTAAATCCCAGGACCGGTATGTGTCCAAGTTCACAGGCCGAGCCTGTGTTTCCGATATACACCTTTCCGTCAATGCACATGGCGTTGCCAAGCCCTGTACCGATAAATATACCTATGATGATTCCCCGTTTATCAATATGCCCCTTCCATATCTCATAGAGAAGGGCCGTGTTCACATCCCTCTCCATGAATACCCCAAGCCCGGTCCTTTCCGTGAGGATATCCACCAGGGAAATGTTGTTGAATCCCTTTATGTTAGGCGAATTGTAATTGATTGTGCGTTCCCTGTTCATCAGCGAAGCCAGGGACAAGGTCATGCACAGGAAATCCTCCTTCCCATACCGCTCTATATAGGGCCTTACCAGCCCCTCAATATACTCCCCCTTGTCCTCTGCATCTGAGAGGTACCTGCTGGGTTCCTTTTTAAAGTCCAGCACCCGGAAGGTCTCATCAAGAACCCCATACCTGAGATTGGTCCCCCCGATTTCCATTGATAAATATAAATGTGCCACATCCATCATCCCTGTCGTCATGCCTTGTTGGCGCTGCCCATTACATCAATCTTATGAAGATAAATTTCTTTTAACAGGCCGCGGTTCTTTAATGTAAATACCCTGCTGTCAATTGCCCCGGGGTTCTCTGCCAGGATTTTCCTTGTATTGGCCAGCGCGCTGATCCAGCCGTCCGTAGCGATATTGACCTTGCATACCCCCATCCCGGCAGCCTTTGTCACCTGCTCTTCCGGTATGCCGGCCACGGCCTCGATATGACCTCCGTAGGAGTTGATCATGTCCACGAACCTCGGCTCTATGGTAGACGCGCCGTGGAGTACAATGGGGAATCCCGGCACCCTGCGCATCACATCCTCAAGGATATCGTATCTCAGTTCGGGAAGCGACCCGTCCGGATTGGCCTTGATTTTCACCAGGCCATGACAGGTGCCTATGGAGATGGCCAGGCTGTCGCATCCCGTCTCCCCCACGAATTCCTCCACCATCGCCGGATCCGTGTAAAGGCTTTCGTGATGGCCCTCATCACCGTCCTCTTCCGCACCGGAAAGGACGCCCAGTTCAGCTTCCACCGTCACCCCATGCCGATGGGCATATTCCACGGTCTTTTTGGTAAGGGCAGCATTTTCCTTAAATGGAAGGGCGCTGCCATCTATCATAATAGAAGAAAATCCAAATTCCACCGCATCCACGCACTGTGCAAAGGTCATGCCGTGGTCCAGGTGCAGGGCCACAGGGATATCAAGCCCCGCATTCCTGATACGGTCGGTCCCGGACTGCACAATCCTGGCAAGCATCTCATATCCCAGCTGCTTATGCAGGTTGGGGGATGCCAGCAGGATGACAGGGGAACGTTTCTCAATCACAGCGTCCATGATTCCATTGAACTGCTCAATGGATACGAAGTTAAATGCCGGTATTGCATAACCTCCTTCATAAGCCTTTTGGAACATCAGCTTCGTGTTTACCTGTCCAAGTTCTGAATAATGATACATATCTGCCACCTCCATGTTGTAATAGCCTGTTAGATATAACGTCTGTTCAATACCGTGTACCTTGGGAGTTCCCCGATAAGCGGCATGATATAATCATAAAACCCTTCTTTGATGTAATCCTTATCCTCATTCACATAGGACATGGGAAGGCAGTTGTCTTCCTTTGCCACTTCTTCAAGGGAAGCCAGGCCATACACTGCCTGGTACTGTGCGCCGGGAGCCCGGCTGAGCGTCACCATCTTAAGCGACTGCCCGGCCACGGCCGTCCTTACGGCCCTTCTCCCCAGCTCTTCTGCCTCTTCCCTGTCAATATCCGACGCATCATGGGCGCCGCATCTCTGCATCAGCCCCAGGTCAATGCCCCTGATTTTACAGTCAAAATTATCCCTTAACAATTGGTTCAGATATGGGGTGATACCGCCCATATTCTTCTGCATGTCCATGCCCCGGTTCACGGAAATGTCTTCGAACAGGAATTTGCCGTCCGCCGTCTTCACGCCTTCCGCAACCACTGCAAAGCATTTCCCTTTCCTGTCCAGGACACGCCTTATATCTGCTATGAACTTCTTCTGGTCAAATACCACTTCCGGTACATAAATCAAATCCGGCCCCAGATCAATCTTTTTAGCTGCCATGGATGCCGCTGCCAGGAAACCCGTATTGCGGCCCATGACCTCCGTGAACATGATAAGTTCTGTGTCATAGGTCATCATGTCCCTGGCCAGCTCCGAAACCGTAACCGCCACATGCCTTGCCGCCGAAGGAAAGCCAGGCGCGTGGTCAATGCAGGATATGTCATTGTCCACTGTCTTTGGCACCACGATCAGCCGGAAATCATAATCCTGTGATTTTAAAAACCGGCCCAGCCTCAGTCCTGCCCTTACCGAGCCATTGCCCCCGTTTATGAATATGTACCGGATGCCCAGGGATTTAAGGTTTTTCAATATCTTCCTGTAATCCGTCTGTAACGGGTCGTTCTCATCAATCTCATACCTGCAGGATCCAAATATCATGGACGGGGTGGATGGCAGCAGCTTCTCGCCCGCCATTTCCTCTGTAATATCAAATAACCTCCGCTCAATCAATCCCACGATCCCGTGTTCGGATGCGTAAATCCTGTCTATATCCGGATGCCTCCTGCATTCATCAATCACACCGTAGGCAGATGTATTAATCACTGCCGTTGGTCCTCCCGATTGGATATATAATGCATTTGCCACTTTTTCCATTTATCTGTCCCCTCTGCGATGTCGTTTTTCCCTCTGTCCAATTACTGCCCTGTGTAAACCTGTACCGTGCAGAACCCGTACTGCGTGGATCTTATGCATCCTGCGCCTTACTCTGTCTTAAGCCTTGGATACAGGTCCTTTACTTTCAGGTAAAGTTCCCTAAACAGCGCCTGCTGTTCCCTGTAGCGCTTCACATGTTCCGTCACCGGTTCCACGGGACAGTCATTGATTTTTACAATCCGGCTGCACGCCTCCTTAATATCCCGGTACATACCGCAGCCCACGGCTGCAAGTATGGCTGCCCCCTGGCAGGCCTCTTCTTCTGTCTTTGTGGTATATACAGGCATCTCCAGGATATCTGCCTGTATCTGTTTCCATGTAACCCCTTTTGCCGCCCCGCCGGAGGCAATCATCTTCGTCCTCTGGATTCCCATCTCATCCAGCACCAGGGCGCATTCCTTCAGGTTGAATATGACGCCCTCCATGGTTGCCCGGATCATATGGGCCTGTTCATGTTTCATGCCCATCCCAAAATAAATCCCTTTGGCATATGGGTCCATGAACGGCGTCCGCTCACCAGCCAGATACGGGATAAACAAAAGCCCCTCTGCCCCGGCAGGCGCCTGTCCCGCCTCCGCGTCCAGTTCCCCATAGGAACGGCCATCCCTCAGAACCTTTTTCTTAAGCCAGCTTAAGGTGCTTCCGCCATTCAGCGCCCCGCCCTGGACATACCAGCGGTCCGCCACGGTGTGGCACCATGTCTGCAGGCGCATCTGTGTATCATATAACGGACGGTCCACCACAGCCGCAAGCTGGGAGGCCGTGCCGATGTTGCAGGCCATGATTCCTTCTTCTATTACCCCGTTCCCGGTGAGCTGGGCAGAGGAATCCCCCGCCCCGTATACCACCCTGGTATGTCCTGACAGTCCGGTCCGCGCAGCTGCTTCTGCCCATACATGACCCGCCGCCTGGGAGCTTTCCCCCACCTGGGGCCAGATATCCTCCTTAAGCCCTGCCCGTCTGATCAGTTCCATGCACCAGCATCTGCCCTTAACGGAAAATGCCAGCGTGGCGCATGCGTCCGAAAAATCAGAGCCAATGGTCCCTGTCAGCCTGTACCGTATGTAATCCTTGGGAAGCATCACATGGGCTATGCGGTCATATACATCCGGACGATGCCTTTTCAGCCAGAGAAGGGAACATATCATCATGCCGGCCCCGGGCTGGTTGAGCAGTTCTGTTTCCAGAAGGTCCCCGGCCAGTTCTTTTATCAGGGCCGTCTCTTTTGCAGAGCGCTGGTCCATCCATATGATGGCAGGCATGACCGGTTCATTGTTCCTGTCAAATGCCACCAGTCCGTGCATCTGGCCGGAAAGCCCGATGCCGTCCAGTTCCTCCGGTCTTATGCCGGACTTTTCCATGGCTTCCCGGATGGCCATTACCGTGCAGTCCCACCACACCTGCGGCTCCTGCTCCGCATAGGACATCTTCGGGGTCATCACATCATATCCCCTGCTGCTTACCGCCAATGTCCTGCCGTCCGGGTCCATGATCAGTACCTTGACGCTTGACGTACCCAAATCAATTCCAGCTAAATATCCCATATCCATCACCTTTGTATGATTTCAATCTCGACACCGTTCGGATCTGTAATAAGCATGGTCCTGCATCCCAGCTGGTCCACATAGGAAGGGGTCTTCCTTATGGATACGCCCTTGTTCCTGCAGGTGCTGTACACCTCATCCAGCTGTGCGGCCACCAGGCAGAAATGCCTGTAGGTACCTGTGTCCGTCTCCTTTATGTCCTTTGGCTCTTCCTTGGCTTCATAATCAATCAGTTCCAGCCGCACGCCCTGGGGAAGTTCATAGTACGTAAGCGTATGGTCCCCCATCTGGACGGATCCGGCTTCCTTAAGTCCCAGCACATCCCCGTAGAATGCTTTGGAACGGTCCAGGTCCTTCACATTAACCGTTATATGGTCCAGTCCTGTCATCTTCATGGGAATCCTCCTTTTATTCAGCCAGGATGATGTCTGTCATGGCCACGATGGAATCAAAATCTTCCTTCTCAATCTCCGTGTCCACAATCAATCCATTTACATAACCAAGGTCCGCTATCTGTGCAAATGTGACCGTGCCCAGTTTGCTGCTGTCGCTCATAAGATAGGACGCGCAGCACACATCCAGGATCTCACGCACGCTTTTGGCTGTCTCAAAGTCAGGGGCGGTAATGCCCCGCTCAACACTGAAGCCGTTACAGGAAAAGAATCCCTTGTCAATGTTGATCATACCCAGGAATTCATTCCTGGTGGAAAGGGTGGTATAGTGGTACCCCCTTCTGACCAGGCCTCCCAGTATATAAACATTGAAATCCGTATGGTCTTCCAGCCATACCGCGTTGCGGATATCATTGACCACAACAGTCAGGCTCTTTTTCTCCGGAAGCAGCTTCACCAGCTCAAATGTGGTTGTCCCTGTTGTTACCGCAATGATATCGCCGTCATCAATCAGCTCCAGGGCAGCCCTGGCAATGGCCTTTTTCTGAGGCATCATCTGTGTCTCTTTGTCCGTGGGGGACAGCTCCCGTCCCATCTTGGAATTCCTGATGGCGCCTCCATGTGTCCTGGTAATCAGCTTCTTGCCCTCCAGCTGCTTCAGGTCATTCCTGATGGTTGAGGAGGAAACCCCAAACATCTCGCACAACACCGGCACCACTGCCTTTCCATTGGCATTGATGGTTTCAATTATCTTTCGTTGGCGTTCTTCGGCGAATAAGCTCTTATTTGAAACGCCCGTAGTCATTTTGTCCATTATCATCACCCTTTACGAAAGTAATTATAGCAAAAATCACAATGCATTGCAATATCTAATTCTCATTTTTTATTATTTTATGCAGATAACGTTTATTATTGTTGTTGTTTACTGTTGTTTGTTGTTGTTTCATCTTGACAAAAATCTATTTTCTGCTAACATCTAAAGTAGGATTATCTTTTTAAGAAACGTCCGCGGCAAAGAGAACCGTGGATAGGTATTGCAACCATATTCCACACAACAAGGAGGGTGTATGAATGATTACCAGTTATCAAACTTCTGCCGGTCTGCAAAAACTTGCCGACCGTATCCGGTTCAGTTCCATCAAATCCATGTATGCAAGTAAAGGCGGACATGTGGGCGGCGTATTATCCCTGTGTGAGCTCATGGCTGTCCTGTACGGGAACGTCATGGATTATGACCCCCAGAACCCGGGCTGGGAAGACCGTGACAAGGTGGTGCTTTCAAAAGGCCACTGCGGGCCGGTCCTCTACAGCGCCCTTGCCCTCTCCGGCTTTTTCCCGGAAGAAGAGCTTATGACCCTGAACCAGAACGGCACCCATCTGCCCAGCCACTGTGACATGAACAAAACCATTGGAATCGATATGACCACCGGCTCCCTTGGCCAGGGCGCCTCCACCGCGGCCGGCATGGCGCTTGGCAGGAAGATGCTGGGTAAGAAAGGCAATGTCTTCCTGATCCTGGGGGACGGGGAACTCAATGAAGGCCAGGTCTGGGAGATGGCCATGTTCGCAAAACAGCATGGGCTTGATAACCTCATAACGTTTGTTGACTGGAACCACCAGCAGCTGGATGGCTATACGGAAGATATCTGTAATCTTGGGAACATTGAAACATTGTTTAAAGCCTTTGGTTTTGAAGCAGTCACCATTAACGGACACGATGTGGACGCCATAAGGACAGCTTCCGTGAACGCCCTGGCTTCTAAGAACGGTCTGCCAAAATGCATTGTCCTTGATACGGTCAAAGGAAAGGGCTGGAGCGTTACGGAAGGAAAAACAGGCATCCACCACATTGCCATAACAGACGAAATGATGTCGGAAGCCGAAAAGGAATTCGCAGGAAAGGAGCTGTAAACCCATGAAACAATATGCAACCGATATGAGGACTGCCCTGGCAGACACCCTGATTGAACTTGAAGGCACCAATGACCGGATTCTCTGGCTGGACGCTGACCTGATGGCATCCTCGGGCATGAACCGGTTCAAGGCAGCATACCCTGACAAAGTCATTAACTGCGGGATCCAGGAAGCCAATATGTTCGGCGTGGCGGCCGGCCTTTCCGAAGAGGGATTCATACCCTTTGTCCATTCCTTTGGCGCATTTGCAAGCCGCCGCATAGCGGACCAGATTTTCATGTCCGGCGTATATGCGCGCCAGGACGTGCGTATCGTGGGCAGCGACCCCGGCATATCTGCCGGGCCAAACGGAGGTACACATATAAGCCTGGAGGACATCGGCATCCTTCGTTCCCTTCCCGGAACCATTATCCTGGAACCATGCGACCCGGTGCAGCTGCGCTCCGTGATTGCCCAGACCACCAGCCAGAGGGGGATTTTCTATATCCGCCTCATGCGCAAGACAAAGGAACAGTTCTATGAAGAAGGCGCTGTCTTCCGGCTTGGGAAAGCATCCATACTGCGGGAGGGAAAGGACCTGTCCATCATCACATGCGGCACCATCTGCATCAAGGAAGCATTAAAAGCAGCGGACGCCCTGGGAGCAGAGGGCATCCAGACAAAAATCATTGACATGTTCACCATCAAGCCCCTTGACAGGGAGGCGGTCATAAAAGCTGCAACAGGCACAAGGGCCGTCATCACCCTTGAAAACCACAATATCCTTAACGGCCTTGGCTCCGCAGTGGCAGAGGTGATTGCAGAGGAAGGAATCAGCATCCCCTTCAGGCGCCTGGGCGCCCCGGACACGGCCGGTGAGGTGGGAACCGTGGATTATCTGCTGCACAGGTTCGGCATGGATGCCGCGGCCGTGACCGCGGCATCCAAAGCCATGCTAGTACCTTGACATAGTTACATTGTGCTTTTACAATCTACTTATATAGATAAGCAGGAGGTAAAAGCAATGAATCAAAAATACACAGTCAGCTTAACAGAGGAAGAACGCAAAACAATTCATAAACTGTTAAATGAAAATATGCTCTCCATTTCGTTGCGTAAAAGAGCGAATATCCTTCTTCTGTCAGACCAAAGTGTTGGAACTCCCATGAAGCAAAAGGAAATTGCACTTCGTTGTGACGTTAATGTGGCAACCGTTTCCCGCACCGTTTGTGACTTTTCCCTCCATGGCTTGCAACAGGCCCTTACATTCAAACGAACTAAGGCAACCAATCCTACCATTGTTACAGGAGAAATTGAAGCGAATGTCATTGCTTTGGCCTGCAGCCAGCCTCCGGATGGTTTCTCAAAGTGGTCGGTTCGCCTTCTCACCCAAAAGGTGATAGAGCTTCAAATCTTTGAAACGGTTTCCAGAGAGACGGTCCGCAGGATTTTAAAAAAACACAGCTTAAACCGCATTTAAAAAAGCAGTGGTGCATACCTAAAAAACAAAATTCAGAATTCGTTGCCAGGATGGAAGATATCCTGAATGTATACCGGATGGACTATGATAAAGAGATTCCCCTGGTATGCATGGATGAACAGCCGGTGCAGCTTCTGGATGATAAAATCCTTCCCATCCCCATAAAGCCGGGGAGTGTCAGAAAAGAAGATTATGAGTATATCCGTAAAGGAAGCGCGTCTATTTTTCTTTTTACGGAGCCCTTAAAAGGATGGCGTCATGTAAAGGCCTCAGAGCAGCGGACAAGAAAAGACTGGGCCCTGCAGATCCAGGAACTTCTTACCGTACAGTATAAAGACGTAAAGAAAATCCGTCTGGTTATGGATAATTTAAACACCCATGGTATATCCTCTCTTTATGAAACGTTCGATCCGGAGACTGCGTTTGGCCTGGCCCAGCGCCTGGAAATACACTACACTCCCAAACATGGGAGCTGGTTAAATATAGCTGAAATAGAACTAAGCGCGATGACCACCCAGTGTTTAGACCGGAGGATACCAAATATAGAGGAATTGCAAAGGCAGATATCCACCTGGGAGACCCAGCGCAATCAGAGTCAAAAAGCAGTTCAATGGCAATTCAGGACAGAGGATGCACGAATAAAATTAAAGCATCTTTATCCGGTTGTAATAGAGTCAGATATCAATTAGTATAAATGCTTTTTAACTATGTCAAGGTACTAGGGTGTGTTTGAAAATTGCTTTCCGTCAGCTGTGCGTTCCACTTTGTGGGAAATTTGGTCCCGATGAGGGAGGCGTAGCGGGCTACGTTGACCGAATTGGGACCAAATATGCCGCGAAGTGGGGCGTGCTTTGCCCTAAAGGGGTACCTATGGTGGATTCCTTAGGGCAGATGGCGGGAATAAATTTTCAGACACGCTCTAGGATAATGGGGATGCCGCAGGTTCCCTGCCTGCGGCATTCCCGCTCCTTAAGGGTCCACGGACGGATTGTAATCAATCCTTTGCAGGCGGATACTCATTGCAGAGCAGCCTGTAAGGCGCTTCGTCTTCTTCTATGGTCGGGAATCTTCCCAGCGGATTCAAGAAACGGTTGTCCGTATTGTCATCATTGCACATGGATACTTCCCCAATCAGCACAGGTCCGCCCTCGGGAATGACGAACTCATGGTACAGGTATGGGTACAGGGTCAGGCTTTCGCCTGGATGCAGGATTACCTTGGTCCCGGCCGGCATGGTATACCGACGTCCGTCCTGACAAATCTCAACGTCCGTGTCAGCCAGCTGTTCTGTCTCCTTATCCGCATTGTAAAGGGTGAATTCAATGTCATTACCCCCTCGGTTGATAATGTCCTCCATCTTGCCCCAGTGGAAATGCATGGGGGATACCTGTCCGCTGTCACACATGATGATCTTCTCCGCATACGGTTTCTGGTACTTTGGATTATGTACATTCCCATTGCGGATTGTAATCAGCGCAAGGCCCAGCTTGTCAAAGTCCCCCTCGCCGTAATCCGTCACATCCCATCCCAGCATGTTATCCCGTATCTCATCATATTCATGTCCCTTATCCTGCCACTCCTCTGGCGTAAAACCCAAGTAGGGCGGAAGTTCAAAACAGTGCTCCTTCATCAGGGCTTCAAACTTTTTAATGACTGCGTTGATTTCTGATCGTTTCATTCTGGTTCTCCTTTTATTTTAATAATCCGTTCCCGGCAGTTCCTGATTGCCTCTTCACCTTCCAGTACCGTGAACCGGATCTGGTTCACTTCCTTTTCAAAGGGCTGCAGGTAATGGACCTTGTCCTGGCTGATATGATATGGCTTGCCGTACACACTGGAGTTGGAAGGTTCCAGGCCCAGGGCATAATCCCCGGAAGCCATGGACTTCCATTCCATGAAGTAAGGCAGGTTCTTCCGGTTAAATTCCAGGCAGAGGGCCAGTTTCCTGCCGTGGTTCACCACCATGGCCATGGTGGTGCCTGATTCATCCTCAGCCATGTCATGGAGGAAAACATATTCCGGTTCATTTGGTTTTGGTTCATCCATCCAGTTCCATCTGTCCACATGCTGTTCTGCAAAGGCTTCCCTTCCTGTCACCTGTTTTACCGGCAGCACCAGCTCGCAGGTCTCATCTAAAAAGGGATAACCCATATTGCAGTGGTAGAGCAGCATCAGGGGTTCCGGGCGGAATGCCTGGTTCTCTATCTCATCCGTAACCAGGATGGAGTTGGAACCCAGCCTTGTCTCTATGGTCCTTCTAAGGACCATGTTCTCCCCAAACAGTTCAGCTTCCCGCATCTCCCCCTTCACGGAAATCACATACTCGTCCCCGTCAAAGTAAGCGTCCGCCCCCGCATGTTCGGCCGGCGTTGTCCTCATCCTGCCATGCATGGGGTAATCCCTGCCATCCACATTGCAGGGCGCGCAGATTGTTTCCAGGCCGCAGGTGAACAGAAGCCCGCCCATGATACTTCTCTGGGCTTCCTGTCCATGGGTGTCATAATGCCCCCGCCCCATCAGCCCGGGCTTTGCCATAAATGACATATTCATGCCCTTATATGAAAGATCCGATATGTCCAGGCATTTATCCGCCATCACATGAAAGGCCATGTGGCCGGATTTGATTTCCCAGGCATTCATGTTTTCCGCACGGCCCTCTTTATATGCCAGCGGTCTTACATAAGCCAGCTGCTGCATGCTGCCGGCATACTTCATCCATTCCTTTTTCATGTCCCACACTCCAGTTTCCTTTGTTTCAGCCATCCCTGATTCAGGTTCCCCTGCTTGGGTTTTCCTGCTTTAGGTTTTCCTACTCCAGGTTTGCATGGTATTTCCACAGGCTCTTCATGTCAATCTGCTTTTTATCAATAATCATCTTGGCGACGGTATCTCCCAGTATCAGGAGGCTCTGCTCAAAAAGTGAGGTCATGGGCTGTACGGAATCAATCTCATCTTCCAGATAATTCTTGGTCCGCACGGGAATCCGCACCATGAACTCAGCCACGTCCTTCATCTCACTGTCCGGATTTGAGCCGATGTGCACCACCCTGGCCCCGGCTGCCTTTGCCTTTTTTGCAATCCCCAGGGGGAACAGGGTGGAACCGCTGCCTGAACCCACAATCAGCAGGTCATTGCCTGTAATGGCCGGTTCTGTGATTTCTCCCACATAGTGGGTGCAAATTCCCAGGTGCGCCAGACGTTTTGCAATGGACTGAAGGGACAGAAGCACCCTTCCCACACCCACAAAAAACACCTGGTCCGCGTCCAGCACAGCATCCGCCAGCGCTTCCACTGCCGCCGGGTCCACGCTGCCAAGGGCCGTATCCAGTTCCTTTAAAACCGTTGTATATGTATTTCTGTACTCATCGCTGTAATATCCCATCCCATCACTCCTTCGAATCCCCATTCAGGGTTTTTGCCAGGTCATTGACCGCCCTCAGGCTTCCCACCAGGTCGTCCTTTTTGATGCAGGTGCTTCCCGCCACGAATATGTTGGCAATCCCCCTGCCGTAATCCTCTATGTTCTTTGGGGAGATCCTTCCGTCCAGAATAATTCCGGTATCCAGCCCCCTGTCATCTATCATCTTCCTCAGGTCCCTGATTTTACGGTCCCCGTAGGATACCTGGGCCTCCCCTGCGCACTGGGCAAAACCGGGATTGATTAACATCAGCAGGACCGCATCGCACTTGTCCAGGACATAATCAAGGACGGTCAGGGGGGTCCCCGGCTTCAGGGCCACACCGGCCCGCACACCCTTTCCATGGATATAGTTTAAAAGCCCGTCCACATGGTCCGCTGTCTCAATGTGGAATACGATCTGCGAAACACCGCATTCCAACAGTTCATCAATAAAGTACTGAGGATTGGCCGTCATTACGTGGGCCTCAAATTCCAGGTCCGTCTTCTTCCTCAGCTGCTTTACCGTCTCCAGCCCCAGAGGCATGCTTGGACTGAAATGCCCGTCCAATATGTCCACATGCAGCATCCGGATGCCGCTTTCCTCCACCAGCCTGACCTGCTGCTCAAGGTTGCACAGGTCCAGGCAGATAAGGGACGGCGAAATAATGCAGGATTGGTTCCATATTTCTTTGCTCATCAGTCTTCCTCCAAATACAGTTCAATCTCCGCCCTGGCGGGAAGGGATGCAATGGCTCCCTTGGACTGGACGCACAGGGAACCGCTTACATTGCCGTACCTCATGGCGTCCTCCAGGATTTCCCTTGTAAATATGCCTGTTCGGTCAGCGCCTTTTATCAGCAGCCTGGAAAGGAAACCTCCCCAGAACGCATCCCCTGCACCCGTTGTATCCACAATGGCGTCCGCCCTGCGTCCCTTTACCACAAAGGAGGTTCCTGCGAAAAAGCACCTTGCCCCTTCCGATCCCAGGGTTTCTACCACCACCGCCACCTGGTTCTGCTTCATGACCCGGTCTATGTTTTGCCGCCCCCCAATCATGTCTGTCTCTTCCTCTGAAATCTTTAAGAGGTCCACGTATGGAAGGATACCCATGACAGCGTCCGCTGCCGCCTGCCTGTCGTCGTCCCACATCAGGTTTCTGTAATTCACATCAAAACTCACCATCTTCCCCATCTCATGTCCCCGTTTCAGCGCATGGATGGTTGCGGCCCTGGCCTCCCCCTTTGACAGGGAACAGGAACCTCCATGAATGACCTTGCAGCCCCCAAGGTACCCTTCCTGGATATCTGATACGCGCAGGAACATATCCGCGCCCGGCTTCCTTGCAAAGGTGAAGCTCCGCTCCCCGCCGGGTGTGAGTGAGACAAAGGCCATGGTGGTAACCGCCTCCCCGCACAGCTGCGGGCTTAAAGGAGTCACCTTATTGTCCTCCAGGGTCCGTATCAGGAAACGGCCAAAAGCATCGTCCCCCACCTTGCAGAAGATTCCGGCGGACAGTCCGTTCCTGGCCGCCGCAATGGCCACATTGGCCGGCGCACCCCCCGGATTGCGGATATAGCTGCCCTCCTCTGTTCCCGGGATAAAGTCTATGACCATCTCCCCAACCGTAATGATATCCACAGCATCATCTCCTTTTCCTTACTTTATTTTCATCATAATCCCTTTAATTAGTAAAGTCAATATACTAATTGAATATTGTATGATTTATCTATTAATTGGATGTTGTTTTTGTGCGATATGCACAGGACAGGGCTGAAAGTAGGACTGTATTACAAAAGTGGACTCCATGACAAAAGCAGGACTCCATCGAAAAAGGGCGTGCCCGGCATCCTCTTACGCCCCGGCACACCCCTTGGGTATGTCTAAAAAACATGCTCTAATCCAATAGCATATTCCCCTCGTACACCTGATTCAGCACATTGCAGACAGCTCCCAACAGCTGTGAATCCTCCCCAAAGTACGCCCGTTTCACCCCGGTCCTGCTCCTGTCCCTGGCGAATTTAAATTCATTGATTCCATCCTCCAGCTGTTTGACATACTTTTCAGGCAGATGGACCCCATCATATCCAAGCAGGACCAAGTCCAGGTTCAGCAGGTTTACGGTGCTCACCAGGGCAGAAGTTATCTTTTCCGTCACATCCTCGAATATTTCGCACATCCGGTCTGTTTCCTTCATCTGGCAGAATCCGGCAAAGCTCAGGGACTGGCCCGTGGCCTTCCTCAGCCGCCCCAGGATTTCATCCGTATTCACATACAGTTCCAGGCAGCCGCGGTTTCCGCAAATACATTTTTTCCCCCTGTAGTCAATGCTCACATGACCAACCTCAGGCGCCAGCTTCCTGGAGTCCACATACAATGCCCCGTTTTTTACAATGCCGCAGCCCACGCCCCTTGCTATGCCTAAAAGCATGAAGCTGTCCCTGTTCTTCCCATTCCCATAGAGTAGTTCTGCCAGGGCCGCGCTCTGGTTGTCATGGTCCATGAACACGGGCAGGGAATACCTGTCCTCCAAAAGACTGGCCACCGGTATGTCATGGATACCGTAAAAGTAAGGCGGGTTCAGTATCATGCCCCGGTCAAAATCAATGGGACCGATACTGGAAATCCCAATGCCCAGAATGTTCTTTTCATATTCAAGCATGGCGTCCGTCAGGGCGTAGATAATGGATATCAATTCCCTTTTATCCGGCTGCTGCAGCATGATGGTCTTCCTGTGCCGTACATTCAGGTAAAAATCACAGAGCACGGCCTCGCACCGGTCCCTGAGGATCAGGATCCCAATGGTATTAGGCGCGCCCGATGGTATCCTGAGGCTGATGGGGTTGCGGCCCACGCCATCGCACTGGTCCACGCCGCCCTCTTTTACAAGCCCCTTATCCGCCAGTTCCGACACCATGTTGGTTATGGCCATCTTGGTCATGCCCATGTGGGCCACCAGTTCCACACGGTTGTTGCAGGTCCCGGTGGCAATCAGTTTTAAGATCTGGCCCCTGTTATGTTTTTTTACATCAATGCGTTTTGTCCCCAGTGTCTTCATGATATGTTACTCCGTACCTTTCATTTTGGCTGTCCCGCGTTATAAGCAATCTTAAGGTCAGTTTACAAGAAACTACATACTACATACAGACCGTGAAACAGGCTGCTGACAAAAATCATTCTAAAAGAGGACTTGAAAAATCAAGTCCTCCATATATCATCTGTTTAGAAGTAATCAAAAGACTTTGCCCGTCTGATGATTGCGCTTCGGATGCATGGCAATTTATAGTTACCAGCTATCCTCTGATTTCGGTTCAACCATACATGGTTATTCTATCATGGAGGAGGTTCAAATACAATGTCAATCATGGATTATTTTAATTGCCATGAAAGAATTAATAATCCTCAACCCTGACCTCCCTTCCATCCTGGAACTTCCGCTCCATTGCATGTCTGGCCTTACGGTTCTCCACGCTGTCAAAGATAATGGAAAAATCATAGTCCTCCGGATATAGACGGTCGGCCTTGACCCTGAGTTTCAGGCGTTTGTAGTTCACCATGCGCTTCTCCTTCTTTACCTGCACCAGGACATTTCCCATCTGGTCCGCAGGCTTTACCACAATGCCAGGCTCCCCGGCCGGTTCCACGCTCACGCTGTCCCCTCTTGAGAATATCCCTGATACATCCGTGGACTCCGCTTTCTTCTTCATCACCGTGATACCCGGTTCATATATCCTCTTTATACCGTCCTCTTCTTCCTGTTCCAGCCCCAGTTCCTGCTTCAGGCTTTCCTTGATATCCCCGTAAGCCTCCCCTGCAGCCACCTTAAGCATGTGTCCTGGCATTCCCAGGCGTTTTGCAATGTAAAGCGCACAGCTGTCCCCGGATTTTCCCATTTCCAGGCAATAAAGAGGTTTTAGGTTTTCCCTGTCAAATGCCATTCTGGCGCTGATGATTTCCCCGTGTTTCCTTGCATAGGACTTGACTTCCGGGTAATGGGTGGTCACCAGGTACAGGCAGCCGCGAAGGCGCAGCTCTTCCAGTATGGCAATGGCAATCCCCATGCCTTCAGCCGGGTCCGTGCCTGAGCCCAGTTCGTCCAGGATTACCAGGCTGTCCCTGGTGGCCCGGCGGAGTATGTCCATTACATTGGTGATATGGGCTGAAAAGGTTGACAGGTTATCCGTAAGGTTCTGTCCGTCCCCTATATCGCAGAGCACCCGGTTCCTCATGGCCACATCACCGTAAGCGCAGGGCAGGTGCAGCCCGCATCCGGCCATCAGTGTAAACAGCCCCACGGTCTTTATGGCCACGGTCTTTCCGCCTGTATTGGGGCCTGTTATGATCATTCCGCGTTTCCCACCGCCGATTTCAAACTGCAGGGGCACATTGGAGTCAGGGGGCAGCAGGGGGTGCCTGGCATCCTTCAGGCAGATCCGCCCTTCTGTGTTGATGGAGGGTTCCCTTGCCTCCATCTGTGCGCTGAGCTTGCCTTTGGCAAAGATGAAGTCCAGCTTAGCCAGGGTCTCCAGGTTGCTTTTTATGGATGTTTCCTGGGATGCAATCATATCCATCAGGCTGTAGAGGATCTTCCTCTCCTCGCAGTCCTCTTCCACCAGCAGGATTTCCCTCTGGTCCTGGAACCTTGCCACTGCTTCCGGTTCAATAAACACCGTGGCCCCTGTGGATGAGCTGTCTATGACGCTGCCAGGCACCCTGGACTTATACTCTTTTTTCACAGGAAGGCACAGCCTGTGGTTCCTGGTGACCACAAAGGCCTCCGACATATACTTCTTATTATTTTTTAACAGGGAATCCGCCTTATCCTTAATCTTTTCTTCCAGCGCGCGGATTTCCTTGCGGATTCCCCAAAGCGCGCCGGATGCATGGTCGTCAATCCTGCCATGGCGCACCGACCGCTCAATCTCCTCCTTCAGTTCTGTAAGGGGATATAAATCATCACTGTAAAATGCAGCCGGGATGTGATGCATTTTCCCACGTTCCAGATATGACTGCATCCGCCTGACGGCTGCCAGGAACATCCCCACCTCCTCCATTTCCTCCGGAAGCAGCAGCTCCCCAAGCACTGCCTTTTCCACAATATGCCCGATCTGTTCCATGACAGGAAGCGGCGGCGTGCCAAGAAGGTCCAGCATCTGCCTGGCCTGGGTGGTGTCCCTCATATTCCGTTTAAGTTCCCCTTCATCCAGGTATGGCTGAAGGTTCCTTATCTTTTCCTTTGCCTGCGGTGAATTGGCGTATTCTGCCAGCTGTTCTATGATTTCTGTAAATGCGACTGCGTCAAATGTATGATTCATTGTATCTGTTTTCCTTTCCATCCTGTTTATTCCTTACCATCCGTTTCATGAGAATAAAAGTGGAAAATAAAAAACCCATGGACATCCACCAACAGGTTTCGCCACATAGGTCTGACAGGTGCTGCATCCACATGCCGCAGCACACAATTCCATATGTCCATCTGTTATGGATGACGGTACAACAAATTACGCCCGCAGACAATCCGGTATCCGAATCACACCCGGAACCCCATTACCTGCGCAGCACGGACCTGCTGTACACCATAGATTCATTATCTTCCACTAACAGATACAATTAACAAAAAGACGCCTCGCTTTCAATTTCAAAAATATTCTGATACAGATAATAACAGAAAGTTGATGAAAGGTCAACTGGAAAATTTTTCAGCACATACGGTCCTGCGCCATGATTTCCATCCCCACGCCCACTTCTGATACATTCAGGGTTTCTGCCATTTTTATTTTTGCCTTCAGGGATACACAGTGGCATGGATAAAGTGTCTTTACCCCCATCCTTTCCAGATAACGGATGGTCTGCTCCAGCCGGTTATCCACATCGAACAGATGGAATCCTCCCAGAATCCCCACAATCCTGGATTCCCCGCACACTTTGACCGCATAATCCACAATATTACAGATACCGCTGTGGGAACATCCTGTGATGATGAACAATCCATGCTCCGCCTTACACACCAGGGCCGAATCATCCTCCAGGGTGTCCTGCTGCCAGCCGTCCTCTATTTGTCCGTTCACACACGGTTTTCCCTGCCCCCCTGCATCTGCATATCCGCCGTCCCAAGGTTTCCTCACCCCGATTGCATCCCTGCCTTCAAACCCGTTTTTCCGGGGAATCTGCCCCAGGAACACACAGTTTTCAGACAGGAACCACGGTTTCACGGCAGGAATATAGCTAAAACACGTTTCAGACACATTCCTTCCCCAGGGGGAACCAATGTCCTCGCCGTCACATACCTTGGGTTCAAAGCATCCCGGATGGGCAACCAGCCGGATGTCCGGGCGGGGATGCTGGATTCCCATGCAGTCCGCGCACACATGGGCAAGGCCGCCCGTATGGTCGTTATGTCCATGGGACAGAACGATGTGCGTTATATCTTTCATATCCATGCCCATGGCCCCTGCATTCTTAAGGAACACATCGGAATATCCTGTGTCAAATAATATACGCATGCCGTCCATTTCAATATAATAACACACCGCTGGTTCCCCCACAAAGTACCGGTCAATCAGTGTATTGTTGTCAACCAATACCCGTATCTTCATAAAGCCCTCCTTCAATCCGCCTTCCGGCTGTCCCTGCCGCCTGTCCGGCTGCCTGTCCCTGCCGCCCTGTCCCTGCATCCTGCGTGCAGATTACAGGCATGGGCGTCTTTAACATGGGCCAATCCATCAGATAAGCATGGTCAGCCCGTCCATATCCCCCAGCGCCTGCTTCATTATATCCAGGAATCCCACGGCATACCGGGCGCATTTTCCTTTTTTTACAAGATAATAAATCACGGATTCAGCGGGGCCGTCCTGCAGTCCGCAGATATCCGGCCCGCCCCCCGCCTCAAGCATCCTGGCTATGTATTCAGGCGCAATGACCCAGCAGCCCTTTTCCCTCAGGAAATACTCCATCAGCGACATCTGGTCCAGCATCACACGCGGCCTCACCCCCAGGCCGAACCAGTAATCGTGCCATGTGTCATATTCCGGGTTCCAGGGCAGGCGGATTTCCTTTTCCGGGTCAAGGCACGAGGGGGACAGCATTCTTTCCGGCTGCCTGGGAGAATCCTCCAACAGACCGGATACCGCCAGAACCATCTTCCCCTTAAAAGCCGGGACCGTAAGGACGTCCTGGGAAAACATGTCATCCGATACAAGAGCCAGGTCCAGGCTGCCATCCTCCACATACTTATAACCCTCAAAGGAATGGCATTGATGGAAATTCAGGGAGCAGTCCGGATTTTTTTCCATAAAACGTTCAAGGACCATGGGCATCAGGTATGTGCCCACGCTTCCCACCGAACCGATGTGGAAAACACCTGACCGGTCCATATCCTTAAGGGCCCTGCTTTCATTCCACACGGTCTTCCATCTTTCAGCCAGGGAAATGAATGCCTTGCCTTCTGCTGTCAGCCCAACGTTCCTCAGTCCCTTTTTACGGATGAACAACTGATACCCCAGCTCCTGCTCCAGGGCGCGGATGCGTCTGCTGAGGGCGGGCTGGGTCACATAAAGCACTTCCGCGGCCGCCGAGATGCTCCCGGTCCGGACAATGGTTAAAAATGCCTCAATCTCCCGTTCTGTCATGTCCTGTCTCCTAAAATATAAATAACCATTTATATAATAAGGCCATAATAGGCATTTTACAACTATATTTTTCCGGTATATCCTGTATGTGATTTGTTTTTACGATTTGGAAAGGAAAGGACAGCTTTTATGAAAAACCTTACATCAGGCAATATCAGATCCCAGCTCATGTTCCTGGCCCTGCCCCTCATAGCCGGCAATATGCTCCAGCAGTTCTACCATACCATCGACGCCCTGGTCATCGGGCGCTTTGCCGGGCCGGCCGCCTTTGCGGCCATCGGTGTTTCCGGTACGGTCATGAACCTTTTTATCTTTGTCATCAATGGATTCTGCACCGGTATATCCATTATCCTGGCGCAGTTTTACGGCCGCGGCGACCAGAGGGGGTTTTGCAGTGAATTTTTCACCTCCCTGGTATCAGGCTGTGTATTTACAGCTGCCATCAGCATCCTTGGGATAATGTCCCTGTCCGGCGTACTCCAGATGATAGGGACACCGGCCGAAGTTGCCGCACCGGCGCAGGCGTATCTGGTCATTATTTTCTGCGGGCTTATGACAACCTTTCTCTATAACTTCTGCAGCGCTGTCCTCAGGGCTGCGGGGGACACCAGGGCCGCCCTTTTTTTCCTGGCGGCTGCGGTGTGTGCCAACCTGGCGCTGGACCTTGTGTTTGTGGCGCTGCTTCACAGAGGCGTTGCCGGGGCAGGGTGGGCCACCATACTCTCCCAGGGAATTTCCGTGCTGCTCTGCCTCCTATACATGAAGCAAAAGGCGCCTGTCCTGCTTTTGCACAGGGATGATATGGTTCTGGAACCATTCCTCTTAAAGAGGACCTGGAGGTGCTGTTCTGTTACCGCGCTGCACCAGTCCAGCGTCTACATAGGAAAACTCCTGGTCCAGGGCACGGTCAATTCCCTGGGCACAGGGACAATCGCAGCCTTCACCGCCGCCAGCCGGATTGAAGGATTTGCCAATTCATTCGGGGACAGCGGCTGTGCCTCCGTGGCTGTCTTCGTGGGCCAGAACATGGGCACTGGCTGCAGCCGCCGGGCCAGGGAGGGATTCCTGGCCGGAATCCGCCTGCTCCTGCTTCTCGGCCTCCTGTCCTCCTTTGTCATGTATGTGACCGCCCCGGCTGCCATGTCCTTCTTGCTGGGCGCAGGAAGCGGCGCTGCCTTTTCCCAGGGAACGCAGTATCTGAGGACCATATCGGTCTTTTATGTATTATGCTTTGCCGGAAACGGCCTTGTTGGGTATTTTAATGGAACCGGGCGGGCCGCCATCCCCATGGCCGGGGCAATCATGCATCTTACGCTGCGTGTGGTCTTATCCTGGAAATTCGCCCGGATTACAGGGCTTGGGGCGGTTGGGGCCGCTACCGGTATAGGGTGGCTGGCAGCAGTCGCCCTTTGGTGGGGCATCTATCTCCATGGCAGGAGAAGCAGGGTTCTGGATGATTGTTCCGGATGATTAAGGGCTGTCTTTAAGCCCCAGCTTTTCGGCATTTTCCTTCATGCTCCCTTTGGTCTACCGGATTACCTTGTCCAAGGTCATTCCCAGCATACCGCAGACCACTGACATGGGAAATGTCCCCTGCCCGCGCACTTAAGAAAGGCAAAGCCCGGGGCGTGTCTGAAAATCCAACACTGCCCCGGGCATCCTTTCCACATCCCTATGATTTTGCCGGATAAATCATGACGCGGTTCCCACGGATCATAATTTAGCCAGAACCTCATCCAGATCCATTGTCCTGGTGCCGTCCTCCATCTCAAAGAACGGGATTCCGATTCCGCCTGCCTGGCGGACCTTGTCATATAACCCGCAGCTTTCCCTCACGGCCAGGTATGCTTTCAGGTCAGGAAGGCTGGCGGACAGGTTCCTAAAATCCATTTCCGCGTTCTTTTCCCTCAACCTGCAAAGGGCATATAAGGTGTCGGGACATAAGTGGCTTCCAATTACAGTGATTTTCATATTTCATATTCTCCTCTCAAGTCTTTTATTTTTAGGCGCGTTCCAATCCCGGCGCCTCAGGCGTCATTTCCTCTTCCCTTTTTATCTGCCTGTTAAGCCAGTCCTTTCCTTCCACCATACGTGTGACCATCATGGAAGCAATGGTATCGCCGCTTGCGTTCAGGCAGGTCGCTGCCGGATCCACCAGGAAACCGATGGTTGCAATCAATGGAAATGCTTCTGCAGGAAAGCCAAAAAGGCTGACTATCAGCATTTCCCCGACCAGTCCGCCTCCAGGCGCGCCAGACAGTACAAATGCGCTGAGCACTGCAACCGCCATGGACATGGCATAGGTCCCCACGCCGGTAAAGGGCTGGTTAAAGATACCGAACAGGAAGCTGATTTTAACAATTGCAGATAACACGGAGCCGTCCATATGCATGGTGGCGCCCATGGGAAGCACGATATCTCGGATATCCTTTGGGACTCCAATCCGGTCGCAGGCCTCTGCATTTACAGGAAGGGCCGCAATGGAACTCTGGGTTGCGAACGCGGTAACCGCCGGGTTCAGGATATGCCCAAACATCCTGCCGACCCCTGCTTTGCCGCCTGCGAAATATGCATAGGCCGGAAACGCGGTAAAGAAGTATAAAAGGCACATGGGGTAATATACCAGCATGGCATGTCCATAATCCCCAATCAGCCCGGGGCCGAATTCCCCTACCAGGGAAGCAAAGTAAGCGCCTAACCCGATGGGCGCGTACATCATGATGATACTGACAATCTTCATGATAATGGCATTCAGGTTATTAAGAAGCTTTCCAACCGGACTTTCCTCGCCTCCGCAGGCGCTGACACAGAAACCGGACAGGATTGCAAATACAATAATCGGCAGCATGTTCCTCCTGCTCATCAGTCCTGAGAAATCATCCACGGTCAGGGCCCCCACAATCATGTCGCCCACACTGGACATTTCCTCCATCTGTGCGCTGGCAAACTGTATGCTGGTGCCGGCGGCAGGCGGGAAGATATTGACCACCACCAGGACCAGTACGCCTGCAATGGCGCCAGTACCTTTGCCTTTTCCCCCAGGACAATCCCCAGCACTGCCCCGATAGCGATTCCTGATAATAAAATGATTGGAAAACGGCAATTTTTCCAAATAGTAGATTTATTCATACCTTCCTCCTCCTTCTCCTTTGTTTTTATAATCTGCCCACAGCTTCCTTAAGCTGGTTTAACGCCGTTTCAAGAACACATCTGGGGCAGGCCGCATTTAACCGCATGTAACCGGACAGGCTGCGTCCGAAGGTGTAACCCTCGTTTAATCCAAGGCCCGCCTCCTCAATCATGAAACTGCGGAGCCTTTCATTATCCATGCCAAGGGACCGGCAGTCCAGCCACACCAGATAGGTTGCGTCCGGGACAGTGGGCTTAATCTGTGGGATATGGGCTTCACAGTACTGCCTGATAAAATCAAAGTTGGCTTCCAGATATGGCAGCAGCTGTTCCAGCCATTCTTCCCCTTCATTAAAAGCAGCTTCCATTGCCACTGAACTGAAGGCATTGTTCCTGTGGATGTCCATGGCCATCCAGAATGTATCGAACTTCCTTTTCATCTCCTCATTTGGGAAAATAACCGCGGAGGCCTGGAGTCCCGCCAGGTTAAATGTCTTTGTGCCTGATATACAGGCAATCACTTTTCCCGCGATGTCTTCTGAAAGGGTTGCTGTGGGTATGTGCTTCTTGCCATGGAAAACCAAATCTGAATGGATCTCATCTGATACCAGCAATACATCATTCTCAATACAGATCCGTGCCATCCTGTTCAGTTCTTCCCTGGTCCACACAATTCCCAGCGGGTTGTGGGGGCTGCACAGAAGGAACATCCTGGCCTGCTTTGCCTTTTCCTCAAAGTCCTCAAAGTCAATGGACCAGGACCCGTCCTTTTCCACCATCTGGTTCTCAAGCACGTTCCGCCCCCAGGCCTCCGTTACATCGTAAAACTCAGAATATACCGGCGTCTGGATCAGAATGCTGTCACCTGGTTCTGAAAACAGCTTGACAAGAGAGGACAGGGCAGGCACCACCCCCAGGCTCCAGTTCATGAGCTCAGGCCTGATTTCCCATCCATTGCGCCTTTTCTGCCAGCCCCGTATGGACTCAAAATAAGAATCCGGTCTGGAGGTATATCCGAAAATCCCCTGTTCGGCTTTTTCCTTCAACGCATCTATGATGGGCTGCGCCGTCCTGAAATCCATATCCGCGACCCAGAGCGGAATCACATCCTGCCTTCCGAATTTCTTCATGCGTTCATCGTACTTTGCCGCCCTGTTCCGGCTTCTGTCGATTACTTCATCAAAATTATATTCCATTTTTATGCCGCCTTTCTTTTGGTATCCTGCTTCTGTGAATCTATTAAATATATAAGCAAAACCCGTGCCAACTTCCGGGAACAGCAGCCGGAAAAAAAATTAAAAAGGCCTGATTCACTGGGAAATCAAGCCTTTTTTCGAATATGGACAGGGACGGGGAATTATTTTCTGTTATTGTAAATATTTTCTTGACAGAGATGAGGGGTGGTATATAAGGATATTTTGATTTCAATCGGTTTAAACAGGTTCGATTAGGTTATATCGGGTTGTATTTGATTATATTTGGTTATATTTGGTTGCATGATGGACTTTCAGCAGCCCTCCCTGCGGTTCCTGTTTTTTATAGCAGTATGATGAAAGCGGTGCTGCTACTCCCTATGTTCCCAGATTTCACGTCCCAGACAGGTCATACGGCTTCCTCCCCTTCCCCTGCTGACCCGCGCCAGGCCATATTCCTTCAGGATACCAAGGATTGTCCTCACGCCAATCTGGGACAGGAAGAATTTCTCCTTCTTTGCACATTCCAGAATCCCCTCCCGCCCAATGGCCTTTCTTTCCTCTGTACATTGGTATAGAACCTTAAGCACAAACCAGTATTCTTCCGAATCAATCCCCTTTTCCTCCATGGCCTGCTGCCACGGTACAGGACTGCCTGGCCGGGGGCTGCCCGGAGCCGTTGTCCCAGATACCTGCTGCCCTTCTTCCATTTCCTTGTTCTCATATACAAAGGTTGGGGGAAGATCTTTAACCGTTATGACCGGGCTGCCTGTAAAGCTGAAGTATTCAGCCAGGTTCCTGAGCTCACGTATATTTCCGGGCCAGCTATAATGAAGGAACAGATCCTTTACTTCATCCGATAACACAAAATCCCCCTTCAGTTCACTGTTAAAACGCTCCATTAAAAGGAATACGTCATCGCCTCTCTGGCGCAGGGGCGGAATCAGGACAGGCAGGGTGTTCAGGCGGTAATACAGATCCCTTCTGAAGCTTCCGTCCCGCACCTTTTCCTCCAGGGATTCATTGGTGGCCGCCACAATCCGTACATCAATACTGATGATCTTGTTGCCTCCCACCCGCATGATCTCATGTTCCTGAAGCACACGCAGAAGCTTTACCTGCAGGGCAGGGCTCATCCCCTCCACCTCGTCCAGAAACAGGGTGCCATGATGGGCAAACTCGAACAATCCGGGCCTTCCGCCCTTTTTTGCCCCTGTAAACGCTCCCTCCTCATATCCGAACAGTTCACTCTCCAGCAGGTTCTCAGGCATGGCGGCGCAGTTAATTGCCACAAAAGGCCCCTTGGACCTCCGGGATGCCTGATGGACCGCATTGGCAAACAGTTCCTTGCCGGTGCCTGTCTCCCCGATAAGGAGAACCGGGGATTTTGTTACCGCCATGCGCCTGAGTATCTGTTTGGTCCTCTCAATGCCTTCGGATACCCCCACCACATCATCAAAACCATACTTGGCCCGGTAGCCCTTGTGCATCAGCTGGTTCCTTAATTCATGCTGGCGGTTCTCAGCATCGTTGAATCTCTGTAGAATGGCAAATGCACCGATGCAGTCATCCTTCCTCAAAACAGGGACCACGGTCACACCCACGTTAACCCCGTTAATCCGGATGACCTTTGGCTCTATTTTCTCCTTTGACTTCAGGCATTGCAGAAGAGGCAGGTAGGCCAGGGATGAGGACGCCTGTTTATGCAGGACCAGGGAACGTTTCAGACCTGTAATCTCCTCCGCCTTTTTATTCATGGCAAATATCTCCGCCCGCTCATTAATCCCGATAATGCCCTCGTCCAATATTTCCATGAGGATGTCAAACTGGCTTTCCAGCCTTCTGGAACGCGCAAACATCATATCAAAATTATAAGTGCTGGTGACAACGCTCCCAAAATATTCCTGGAACCTGGGAGTCTCCAGAAGTTCCTCCAGCCCCAGCTTCAGCGCTGCTTCAATCATGGTTTCCGATGTCAGGCACCGGTGCCCGATGTTCATCACATGTTCCACTCCCCGGGGCACATAACGCTCTTCATCCGGGGTCACTGCCATCGTGACGCCTTCCACCGGCTCAGCACCCGGGTAAAAGGGAATGAAGCTGATATGGTTGACTCCCAGCTGGTTCAAGGTAGCCGTGGCTTCACGGACCATCTTTTCCGTCATGTTGACAAACAGCGCCTTTGTACCGGCCGGAATGGTCCGCAGCCGCCGGATGGTCTCCCACATATAGGTCACGTGTATCTCACTGATCTGGGCATCAATGGGTATGTACTGCGGAACCTCCTCCCTGTTATCAAAGGCATCCGTGGACATCATGTACAGATCAGCCCTCACCATATTGGAAATAGTCCCCTCCATCACGCTGTAGGACCGCACCTTCACATAATCCCCAAATAACTCCTGCACCTGATTTCCATAAAACGCACTGGCCCTTGGGTCCAGGGCTACAATTGCAACCTGTTTTACCATATTCCCCTCCACTTTAACCATTAAAACCATTATATATCCGATACGCCTGGGATTTCAACCATAAATTGCATCATTTCCCCCAAAAAATGCCCCAAAAGCATTCAAATCCATTGCAGATACCCCATATGGAATCCGGCACGTTTCTTGCTTGTAATAATCAGTAACCATATCTGTACCTCAACACAGATATCCGGCACTGCGTCAACCGCGCAGTACGGGCCAAATCACAGATAACAGCAGGAGGAGACTTAGATGAATCGGGAAGAACTGATTACTTTATTAAAACAGGAGGTGGTTCCGGCCCTGGGATGTACGGAACCAGTATGCGTGGCCCTGGCCGCTGCCAGCGCAGCCAAGGCAGTGGGCGGCGGCATCTGTTCCATCCACGTAGAAATGAATCCAGGCATCTACAAAAACGGAATGTCTGTGGGCATCCCGGGATTTGACCGGGTCGGCCTTAAGTATGCGGCTGCCCTGGGCGCTTATCTGTCCAACCCGGAAAAGGGACTGCAGCTGTTAGAAAACCTGACCCCTGACATCAGCAGCCGTTCCATCCGGCTGGTGGAGGACAATCAGGTGGGTATTGAAATAAAAGCCAGCGAAGCACAGCTCTATGCCCATGCCGTGGTTACCACCACCGCAGGACGGGGAACCAGCACCATCCGCAATACCCATTCCAACATTGTATATACTGCACGGGAAATATTTCCGGAAGGCAGGCTTGAAATCCTGGACCAGAAAGAATACTCCCTGTCCGGACAGACACAGCTTCATAAGGAACTGACCCGGATGTCCATATCCGGCATCGTGTCCCTGATAGAAGAATGCAGCCAGGAGGAACTTGCCTTCATGAAGGAAGGCGCGGACATGAACAGCCGGATGGCAGGATATGGACTGGAGCATGAGCCGGGCATCGGCATTGCATCCTGCCTGAAAAAATACAGCGCCACCGGCATCATGGGCAGCAGCCTGATGACCAGGATCATGACCGTCATGGCCAGCAGCGCCGAGGGGAGGATGTGCGGCTGTCCCTATGCGGTCATGAGCAGTGCCGGAAGCGGCAACCACGGACTCACCGCCATCCTTCCCGTACTGGAGACAGCAGACTATCTGGGCGCATCCAGGGAACAGCTGGTCAAGGCCCTGGCCATCTCCCATACCCTTAATGTCTATATCAAGGAATTCACAGGGAAATTATCCGCCACCTGCGGCTGCGGTGTGTCTGCTGCCTCCGCTGCTTCCGCTGCCATGGTATGGCTCATGGGCGGCAGCCACCGGCAGATGGGCAATGCTATCATCAATATGAGCGGCAACCTGACCGGAATGATATGTGACGGAGGAAAAATCGGCTGCGCCCTGAAGCTGGCCACTGCCAGCAGCGCGGCCCTCATGAGCGCCTGTCTTGCCATGGAAGGCACGGTCCTTCAGCCAACGGACGGGATCTGCGCCGGCACGCCGGAAGAAGCTATCCGCAACATGGGCCGCGTCAGCAATCCGGGCATGGCGCAGACAGACCGGACAATACTGGAAATCATGATGGAGAAGGGATGATATAAGAGGCCGGCGGATATCTGCCTAAAAGAACGGGCCCTGGGACTATGCAAGGGCTATGTGCCGGTGTTTGTGTGCCCGGCCGGAATGCAAAAAAACAGAAGGCGGATCTGGAGCGCCCCACGCCCAAATCCGCCTTCTGTTTTTGCATTCCGGATACATCCCCGCCCCATTACACCCCTTAATTTAAATCAAATTTTCCGGATTCAGGCACTTCAGTTCATCCAGCACAAACATCCCGTCCTTGCGGATCAGCACATCGTCAAACCAGATTTCCCCGCCGCCGTATTCCGGTGTCTGGATACAGATTAAATCCCAGTGCACCGCAGAGTGGTTGCCGTTATCCGTGTTGTCATAAGCATTGCCCGGGGTCAGGTGGAAGCTTCCGGCAATCTTCTCATCAAAAAGGATATCCCCGATTGCCCGGTGGATCTGGGGGTTTACGCCAAAGGCAAACTCTCCCACATAGCGGGCTCCCTCATCAATATCAAATATCTTATTCATGCGGTCCGTATTGTTGGAGCTGCATTCCACAATCTTACCGTCCTTAAACACCAGCTTCACATTCTGATACACAAAGCCGTCATACGGCGCCGGGGTATTGTATGTTATCACCCCATTGACAGACTCCCTGACCGGCGCCGTGTAAACCTCGCCGTCCGGTATATTCTTATTGCCGTGCATGCCATAACACGGGATACCCTTGATGGAAAAGGTGATGTCGGTCCCAGGCCCCAGGATATGTACCTTGTCCGTGCGGTCCATCAGCGCTTCCAGCTTCTCCATGGCCTTTCCCATCTTATCATAATCCACCAGGCAGGCTGCAAAATAAAAATCCTCATATTCCTCAGTGCTCATGCCGGCCAGCTGGGCCATGGCATCATTGGGATAGCGCAGCACGGACCACTTGGTGTGGTTGCAGCGTTCCGCCAGATGGATGGGCCCCCAGTAATGCTTGCGGTAGTATCCGTTTTTCTCATCTGAAACACGGTTCCACACACTGATGTTATCCGTGGCCCGTATGTCGATGTAGGCGTCCATGTCCTTCATCCGTTCCAGCTCATAGGATGCGATTTCAGCCATGTGCGCCTCGCTGCTTCCCTCAATCAGGGCGCCTTCCACCTCATAATCAAAGATGTGTACAAAAGGCTTTCCTCCGGCCGCGTAGGCCTCCTCCACCAGCGCCTTTAAAAGGCCTGTCTGCTTTCCGTGCAGCTCCAGAAGGATTTTCTCATCCTTCTGGAGATACACTGCATGGTTAATTAAAAACTTGGCAAATTTACGTATACGTGGGTCTTCCATAATAAACCGATTCCTTTCCTTTCATATCCCAGGGCATTAAGCGCAGCTCCCTGGCACTGAACCTTATTAAGATTTGCTGTCCTTATACAGAAGCTTATAGGTCTCTTCCCCCTTGAATCCGGTCAGAGCGCTGACTAACACAATCACAACCACTGCTGCCGGGACAGCCACAATGGCGCTGGCAATCCCGTAGGGGCTGTTAAGCGCCATGGTCCATACAACCGTCACCACGCCGCCGGTCAGGATTCCCGCAATGCCGCCAGCCTTTGTCACCTTCCTGGAGAACAGGGCAAACAAAAGGGCCGGGGTAATGGCCGCACCATACATGGTATAAGCTGTCATCTGCAGGCTCAGGATGGTTGGGAAGAACAGGGTCAGCACGACCGCCAGGATGGTGAGCACCAGGATGGTGGCGCGCATGAAGCGGATTTTCTGCTTATCATCCGCGTTCTTGTTCAGATATTTGCCCCATACATCATATGTAACATTGGTGGCAGCGCTCAGCAGATAGGAATCAGCCGTTGTAACGATAAATGCCACGCAGGCTACCAGCACCACTGCGCCCAGCACAAATGGCAGGTAATTAACCGCAAGTGAGAAAATAATGTTGGACGGCACGTCCAGGCTTGGGAACAGGGCAATTCCTATGGTACACATAAGGATAATCAGCACACAGACCGTGATTTCTGCTGCAAACAATCCAAGATTGGACTTCTTTGCCTCTTCCGCACTCTTGGCGGACGCAAAACGCTGCATCATGTTCTGGTCGCCTAACAGCAGGGAAATGGTCGGTATCATGTAGCCGAGAATCGCAATCACGCCCAGTCCCCCGGTTCCTGTCAGCCGTTCCGCGGGTATGGCAGCCATGGCCTCAGACCATCCGCCGGCCTTGCCGATCAGCATGGGGATGGCAAGGAGGAAGCCGCCTACCATCAGCAGCGCGCTGACAGCATCCGTATAAGCCACGGAAATCATCCCGCCGGAAACAGTCAGGAGCAGGATGCCGACCGCTGACAGCACGGTTGCCAGGTTTGCATCCATGCCCGTAATCAGGCTGATGATATTGCCGGCCGCCTTAATCTGTGTTGCGCAAAGACCCACATAAGCCAGCATGATGCAGATAACAGCAATGATGCTTGCCCCGTCGCCATAGCGTGCCGCAAATACCTCAGGCACCGTAATCTTCGTGCTGCTGCGCACCTTGCTGGATATAAAGTACAGAAGCAGCATGCCGATGGGCGCTCCTGCAAAGTGCAGGGTTCCCACAACCGGACCATACAGGTACACCACACTGGCGCTTCCGGTAATACCGCCGCCTCCGCACCAGCTTGCAAGCAGGGTCCCTATCAGGATCATAAATGGCAGCTGACGCCCCGCAACCACGAAATCGTCAGATGTCTTAACCTTTTTCTTGCCCATCACAATGCCATAGATGATGATTCCGGCAATGTAGAGCAGGATACAAACCAAATATCCCATATCTAACCTCCAATTTATAAAATTTAAATAAAATCATACCAATTAATTGCAGATTAGTCAAACATGTTTTCCTTTCCCGTACCCCCGGTCCCTTTTCCGTGTTCCAGGTGTATGATCCTGGTGCATCCGGTCAGGGTGGACATCCGATGTGATATGATCAGCAGGGTTTTATGGGAATATTCTTTTTCCAGGGTCTTTAACAGCTCCTTTTCGTGCAGTATATCCAGGCTGCTGGTGGGTTCATCCATCACCACCACGTCAGGATCAGCCAGCATGACCCTGGCAATGCCCACCCGCTGGCGTTCCCCTCCGGACAGGCGGCTGCCCATGGCGCCCATTTCCGTTGCATACCCGTCCGGCAATGTCCGTACAAAATCATGGAGGCCCGCACGTTTTGCCGCTGTCATGATTTCATCCATGGACGCCTCCGGTTTTCCCAGGGCAATATTGTCCGCAATGGTGCCGTTGAATAGAAAGGTATCCTGTTCCAATACCGCTATCCTGCGGTGCAGTTCTTCCAGTGAAATCTGGTCAATGGAAATGCCGTTAATCCGGATGGAACCTTCTGACGGATTCCAGAACCGCAGCAAAAGGCGCAGCACCGTGGATTTGCCGATGCCGCTTTCACCCACGATGCCAACCTTGTCCCCTTCCTCAATCTTAAGGTCAAAGCCGTCCAGGATTTTTCCCCTTTCCTGTGAATAGCCAAAGGAAACATGGTCAAATTCAATGCTTCTTATGGTCCCTGCGGTCTGGGGATGTGCTGTTTCCACAATCTCAGGCCGCGTATCCTCAATGATGAACAGCCGCTCCGCTGCCGCAAAAGCCTCCAGCAGGCTGGATATGACCATGGTCAGCGAAAACGTGGAGGAAAAGGAAGCTACCGCCACAAAGGATATCACGACCGTGCCAATTGGATTGGGGGCGCCGTTGGCAGCAAGGACAGAGGCCGCCAGAAGGATCAGTATCCTGGCCAGGTACACGAAAAAGGTAGGGGCTGAGGACACGGCCTGCTTATGCATGGTCAGCCCGTGGGCTGCCTGGTTTACCTTCCTGTTCTGTTCCAGCACACGCTCCAGCTGCCTGTTCCCAAAGCCAAATATCTGGATATCCTTGATTCCATACACGCTTTCCAGCACAAGGGATTTCATCTCCCCAAGCCTTGTCCTGTAACGCATGCCCACCGGCCTTCCCGCTTTCATGGCAAGCAGGGGCAGCAGGATGCTGATTATCACGTACACGGGCAGCAGCGCTGCCGCAAACAGGGGATTGATATACAGCGCCAGCCCAAGGGTTGTGCACGGAAGGATGATTACCGTAAACATAGGCCCGATGGTGTGTGCAAAAAAATACTCGATTGTCTCAATATCCGACACGGCCACGTTCAGGATATCACCCTTGGTCCTGTCCATCAGGCAGGCGGGCGCCAGTTTTCGTATGGTCTTAAACAAATGGATCCGCATGGATGCCAGGAGCTGATATGCCCCTGCATGGGAGGCCACGCCTTCCAGATAACGGCAGGCCACTATCAGGATGGCACAGGCCGCCATCAGCGTCCCAAACAGCACAGGACTTCCCTCTGGCAGCCAGTCTGCGCAGGCAAGGATCCAAAGGGCGCCAAATCCCATAAGCCCCATATGGGAAAGATTCCCCACAATACTTGCAATGGCTGCCGCTGCCAGAGGCGCTTTGACCGGAGCCGCAATCTTTAACAGACGGATGGTCATCTCACAGATTGAATATCGGAATTTACGCTTCATGATTCCCGCCCCCTTTCTGCCAGTGCTTCCGGCTGCGCCTGTCCTTCCAGCTGCGCCTGTTCCGTCACCAGCCGGTGATACAGGCCATGCCGCTGCATCAGCTCCTCATGGCGGCCGCTCTCTGAGATTTCCCCTCCGTCCAGGACATAGATGCAGTCAGCGCTGCGGATGGTGGACAGCCGGTGGGAAATGATGATCAGGGTCCTTGTCAGGGCCAGCCTGTCAATGCAGTTCCATATCTCCTGCTCGCTCTCCACATCCACGCTGGAAGTTGCCTCATCAAAAATAATATATTCAGCCTGGCACAGAAGCGCCCTGGCGATTCCGATTTTCTGCCTCTGCCCGCCGGACAGCCTGCCGCCGCCATCGCCCACATCCGTAAGAAGACCGTCCGGCTGTTCCAGGACCCAGTCCTTCAGGCGCACCTGTTTAAGCGCCTCAAGCAGTTCCTCCTCAGAGGCATCCTCCTTTGCAATCCTCAGGTTGTCGGCAATGGTTCCCGCAAACATGCTGACGGACTGCGGAACCATGATAATATGCTTTCTAAGCTCCTCGGGCGTAAAGCTGATATAGTCCCTGCCTTCCAGTACAATCCGTCCGCCTGCGGGGTCAAAAAAGCGCATGAGAAGCCCTGCCACCGTACTTTTGCCGCAGCCGGAAAGCCCGGCCAGGGCAGTCACCTTTCCCCGCCGGATTGTCAGTGAGACATCCTTAAGCGCAATGTTCCTTCCCGTATAAGTGTGCGAGACATGCTCCATCCGTATTCCCATATAACCCGTCTCATCCTTTGGGAAATCCGGGCAATAGGGCCTGGAAGTATCCATATCCAGCAGATCCGATACCTTCTCCGCCGCCGATACACCTGCCAGCGCCGTATGGGTGGCTCCCATGAGCTGGCGCACAGAGTCAAAGAAGCTGTAGGACAGAAGCAGCACCATAAGGGCCGCGCTGAATGAAACATTTCCCCGTACCAGGTTAATGCAGATGATTCCAGTGGCAGCAAGGACGGCTCCGTATATCATACCGTCCGTCATCAAAAAGGACAGGAAGTTGACCTTCATCACATCCATGATTTTCCGGTTAAACGCATCTGCCTTACCGGTCAGCACAGCGGTCCTGTCCTCATCCCTTTCAAACAGCTTAAGCGTGGCCAGCCCCCGGACACTTTCCAGGTAATAACCGGTCAGGTCCTCCAGTGAGGTCCAATACTCTGTCTTGAGCAGTTCAATCCTGGACCGGAACACATTATTCAACGGCAGCAGGACAAATGCAATGGCAAACAGCAGGATTGCAACAGTAAGGGAGGCCCCCTTGAGCTGGAAAAACAGATAGACCGGGGCGCACATGCAGTAAATCAGCCCCGGAAGATACTGGCTGTAATAAGTCTGCATGGATTCCACACCGTCAACCGATGACGTGATGGCTGAAACCGGTCCTATTTTCTCGATATTGCCTGCGTCCAGCTCCAGGACCTTGGAAAAAATCCTGGCCCTCAGCCCGGTCCTGGCCCTGGCCGTGCAGCGGTACTCCGCCTCTCCCCGGAGAAGTTCGGAACAGAGCATGAGAAATGCCGCCGCCAGCGCGGAAAGGATGGCAGCGCCAGCATCCTTAACCGTCAGGGACGGCGAGGCAATATTGCCCAGAAAGCCTGAAATCGTTTTTGCAAACGCTGCCGCCCCAATCAAAGCCACCATCTTAAGTCCGGCGATTGCCGCCATCCATCCCCACAGTCCCTTTGATAGTTTCAGCAGTGTCCGGTTCATCAAAAGCATATGGTTACCCCCTGTCCTATATGTACCGGTACCTCCATGGACCGCACGGTACCGGAATTCATGAAAACGCTATGAAGCGGCATAGCCTTATGGTGGCCATGCCGCTCCGTTCTATTAGCACAAGCTAACTACTCTTATTCTACTACAAGGCCCGTATAAGGTCAAGCAGTTTAGCTTCCTCATTAATCCACAAGCTTATCCAGTTCCTTCACATGCTCTGTCTCATTGGATGTCTTATGGTTTGCCTTGGAGGCATAAAGATTCACTGCTGCCTGGGATTTCTTAATGGGCTGCATGGTTCCTGCCCCAGCCACGCATCCGCCCGGACACGCCATCCCCTCTAACAGGTAACCGTTGTATTTGCCTGCCTTGGCCATGGTAAGAAGCTTCCGGCAGTCCTTAAGCCCTTCTGCGTTGGCAACCTTGATTTCCCTGTCCGGGAAGCGCTGGTGGATGACGTCAACCACTGATTTTGCAACGCCTCCTGACACGGCAAAGTTACGCCCGTCCATGGACGCGTCATTGACACCGTCCGGGTCCTCCTCCATTTTCTCAATCTCCACATGCTTTGCATCAAAAATCCCGTCCATCTCCTCAAAGGTCAGCACAAAGTCCACATCACTGCGGATATCCGTCCGCATGGCTTCCAGCTTCTTGGCAGCGCACGGACCGATGAACACAACCTTGGCGTTCTTATGATGCCGTTTAATCAGACGGGCTGTCAGGGTCATGGGGGTCAGGGCCATGGAAATGCAGTCAGCCTGTTCAGGGAACAGCTTCTTAGCCATCATGGACCAGGCCGGACAACAGGATGTGGCCATGAACGGAAGCTTTTCCGGTACCTCCTGCATGAAGTCAATAGCCTCCTGGGTGGCGCACAGGTCGGCGCCCACAGCCACCTCAAAAACATCGGCAAATCCCAGCGCCTTCATGGCCGCACGCAGTCTGCCCGGCGTCACCTTCTGGCCGAACTGTCCCACGAATGCGGGTGCCACGGCAGCATACACACGCTCGCCGGACTGGATGGAGCGGATGACCTGGAATATCTGGGACTTGTCCGCAATGGCCCCAAAGGGGCAGTTCACAAGGCACATGCCGCAGGATACACATTTATCATAATCAATATCCGCCTTGCCGTTTTCATCTGAGTGTATGCAGTCCATGCCGCAGGCCGCTGCACACGGACGTTCCTGGACAATGATTGCATGGTAGGAACAGACATCCGCGCACCTTTTGCACCGGATGCATTTGTCCTGGTCAATATGGGAGCGTCCGTTGGAACGGTCAATACTCACAGCATCCTTAGGGCACACCTCCACGCAGGGGTGGGCCAGGCAGCCCTGGCATCCGTCCGTCACCATTACCCGCATTTCATGGCAGGCATTACATGCAAACTTCATCACATTGATAAGGGGAGGCGTATAATACGTCTCAGGCTGGTCTGCGGCCTCTATATTATCCGATATCGGCGCAGGGTCAGCCGCGCTGCGGTAGGGAAGCCCCATGGCCAGTCTCAGCCGCTCCCCCACAATGGCCCTTTCCAAGAATACGTCACTGCGGTAATTGCCAATCTCTCCCGGAATGATTTTATAGGGAAGTTCTTCAATCCTTTTATCCACAGGCCATTCCGTGTGGTAAGCCATGCGGGCCACTTCCCTGAATATCCTGTGCCTGATTTCCTGTATACGCGTTTCTACGCCTCTCATGGTGTGCCTCCTTAACATCTATCTGTCAACCGGTTCTTTTTTACTTGATAATACAGTACCGATTATATAGGAAAGGCACGCAAATGCAAGTATATTAACTTATTTTTAACCATTGTTCCTGATTTTAACCATCCGCCAGTTCCCTGACGGGCAGCAGCTCAATGTATCCCCTGGTTCCTATGGGCTCCAGCTGGATCCGGGGGTTGTCCCTGTCCCATCTGTACCCGGCCGACGACGGTTCATACCGGCTGATGGCTTCCTGCACCTGCCCGATTGCCGCACAGTAATCCTCCTCGGCAAATGGCTCCCCCTGGAACATCAGGTATCTGCATGCAGGCAACGTTATCACATCAAAACCTTCAGGCACCACGCCGTCATAATCAGCCGCCACCTCCACGCCCTGCACATACACGGACGTGCCCGGCTTTACATAGGCGCCCGGCAGCCACAGGCACACCGGCTCCCCGCTGATGGAACGGATGCTTGTGAGCAGTCCCCACACATCGCAGCCCACCTCTTCACAATACGTAAAATACTCCTCCGCCTTTACGCCCCGTTTTACCAATACCTTACGCTCCGGCTTTTGGATTTCCCGGATAAATACATTTTTAACTGCTTCCATGCTTTTCTCCCTTCTGATATACCTGTACTTGACCCCGTAAGGCGTAAACAGATTGATAGGAACCGGGTTCAGAGCATATTCCTTTGGATTGCATCCAAATTCCCTGGAAAATGCCCTCTGGTAGCCGTCCACACTTTTAAATCCCATTTCAAAAGCAACATCCACAACCTTTACCTTCCCATCCCTCAGTCTGAGCGCTGAACGCGAAAGCCGGAACCTGCGGATATAATCCGAAGGAGTCATTCCCACATGGCGTACAAAAAGCCGGTAGGAATACCAGGGTGAATACAGTGAACATGCGGCCAGGGCTCCTAAGCTGATTTCCTCATCCAGATGCCCGGCTATATAATCCTGCATCCTCTGCACCGCTTCAATCTGCACCGCATCAACCTGCCCGGATACGTCCTGCCCCGCTTTGTCCTGCGCTGCTTCAATCTGTCCCGCTTTGTCCCGCGCTGCTTCAATCTGTCCTGCGTTCCCTTTTATCTGTTCCATTATCTGTCCACCGCCTTACACACACATTATAATCATCATAAGGAAAATGCTCTCGACTTTTTTTGCCCTGTTCCATCCCAGCATTCCCAGGGTGTGCCAGAACAATCATTCCAGCCGTCTGAGCGCCCCGGTACATATAAAAAAAGGAGGGGCAGGAATCAATCCGCCCCACCCCCCGGCATGTCAGAAAACACGTATCATACGCAGCACTGCTTCCGCCCCGCCGCTGTCATGGTCACCGGTAACATAATCGGCCCGCTCCTTTAATTCCTCAGGACTGTTTCCCATGGCAATCCCATAACCTGCAAACTCAATCATTTCCATATCATTGTCACCGTCCCCAATGGCAAGGGTTGCCTCCCGGCCAATGCCAAGGCGGCCGCACAGCCACTCCATGGCCCTGCCTTTGTTGACAGACGCCCCATTGATTTCAATGTTGCCTGCCATGGAACTGGTAATCCGGACGTCCCCTCTGGCCTCCAGCCTGGCTTTCAGCATTTCCCGGTGGCGGTCTTCCAGGAAGAATACGTTCAGCTTCTCTGCTTCCTCCCATAAAGCCTCAAGCCCGTACAGGCTTGGCACCATCACATGGTCCTTTTGGAAATACCGGATGAAATTATCATCTGTTACTTTCCGGGCCGCCTTTTGCACATCCCCTTCATTTATATAGGATCTGCCCTGGGAAAACAGCTCAATGTATCCTTCCTTCCCTTTCATGGCCTCCAGCACCTCTTTTACCACGCCTGAGGGAAGCTTTACCCGGTACAGGGAGGTCAGGAACCCAACATCCCATATCTGCGCCCCGTTTGCCGTTATTGCATACCTGATTTTCCCCATCTGCAAAAGCTCCCTGGGAATTGACCCCAGATATCTGCCTGTACACGGCACCACCAGACAGCCGGCCTCATTCAGAAGCCCTATCCGGCGGATGGCCGCCTCCCCTATGTGGTTGGCGCTGTCCATAAGGGTACCGTCCAGGTCAACTGCGGCCAGCCTGATATCCTGCGTTATTTCCATACTGTCCCACACCTTTCACAGGCAGCAGCGAAAGCAGGGAATCTTCCTGCCGTCAATCACTGAAACAGCCTCCCCATCCCGCTGCGCCCCCATCTTTTCATAAAAACCTGCAGCCTCCCAACTGGTGACAAAGTGTATTCTGCGAATACCATGATTCCTGCACCAGAAGGTTAAATGCTCCCACATCCGCCTCCCATATCCCTTACCCAGATATGCTTCTGCAATGTAGAAATACTCCAGCACGCACCTGTCCCCCTCGGGAATCACGCCCCAGAAAGCAGCCGGTTCCCCATCCTTCTGAAAAACAAATACAGGATGTCCTTCAATGAATTCCTGGGTGATGTTGAATTTCCTGTCAAATGTGTCCATAAACGCCTCATCAAAGCCCCAATGGGCCTCTGATTCCCTGGCAATCCGCCTCAAACAGCCAGTATCCCCTGCCGATGCCCGGCGCCACTGCCCGCTTCCGGCCTTCTCATACCGGCCCCCATAAAGGGATTTTGCTTTCTGGGTATATTTCCTGACAAATCCAGCCTTGCTGTCAGTGTAGGCGTCACGGTCATGTTCATACTGCTTCCACAGTCCCAGCTTCAGCGTCTCATACTCCTTAGCCGCATCCGGATAATCCCGCATATAATCCCTGAAATACAGCTCATCATGGTCCCCGTCCTGTCTCAGATGAAGGTGGTATACACGCTCTGCAAACCCTTGGGGTGTATATCCTTTATTAAAGGACAGCCTGCCGCCTGTTTCCGACATGCAGACATACCCGTTCTGTTCCAGTATGTCCCTCACGCCCCCCATGTCTTCCCCTGGCTTCATTTCCACAAGGATATCAATAATCGGCTTAGCCCATATGGTTTCCATGGATGTGCTGCCCACATGTTCCACCCTGCCGATACGGTCCATGGGCAGCATGCATTCCAGGCAATGGGCCTCCTCCTCAAACCATCCGGCCCAATCCTCACTGTGACCTGTCAGGAAAATCGGAAACAGCTCCCACAATTCTTCCAGCGGCAGTTCAGTTAATTTTCTTTCCACTTAAATCCTCCCCGGCCCTATCCGGTATTCTGGCCCTGGACTCCTCATGGTCCCTGGACTCCTCCTGCTTCCTGGACTCCTCCCGGTCCCTGGCCTCCTCAATCTTCCTCTCCCAGGCTTCCTTCGTCCCTTTCATCCTGCGGAAGTAAGAGCTCATTTCATCCGCCATGCCGGACAGCCGGTTCAGCAGGGTGGAGAAATCCTTAAGCATCTCATCATCCTTAAAATAAGGATACACGATATCGTGGTCAATCTCGCTCCAGCCTTCCTCAAACAGGGTCCTGCCCTGAATCTCCACGTAATACCCCTTATACTTGATGATATAATGGAGGGAACGGTAAATGCCGTCCGACCGGATTTCAATCAGGTCCTCATCGTATATCCTGGAATCCCCGTTACGCCTGTAGACCTTGGGCCGCTCTGCAATATAATAATGCCTGGAATCCCCGTCAAAATCCTGGATCCTGTCCCGTACATAAAGCCTGGGGTCATTCTCAAACACACTGGTAATATAGTTATGGAAATGGATCCAGTCCTCACGGTACAGGAAAAAAACGCGGATGCCGATAAGGTCTGTCACATATTTATGGTAATTGGTCCGGTTGATATCCTTAAACCGTTCAAAATGCTCCACCCTCTTCCGGATGATTTTTTCCAGAAGATGCCCCGGGTCCTTTGTTCTGTAGCGGTAGGAATGGATTCCGGCCCGCTCGATATCATACAGATAATCGTAGACGAAATCCTTGCCGATATTGCGCAGCTTCCCCTCCATTGCCTGGTAATCCTCATAAATGGCAGCCAGTTCCTCCCACGGCATGTCCGCTGCCTCAAAATCTTCCTGTTCTATATTATAGCTTTTTAAAAACTCGTCCCTGTCAATCATCATAAACCTGTGGTCCCTTCTATAAATTTATACGGAAGGGGCATTTTCCTAAAGCATCCCTGATACTGCTTTAGTGTTCCTTCATCACAAATGCCCTGTCATCAATTGCCCTCATGGTTGCCAAAATGCCGTCAAGATGGTCGTATTCATGCTGTATCAGTTCCGCCATATCACCTTCCAGTGCCAGCGAACACTCTTTCCACTGCCCGTCCCTGTAATGGATGACGCACCGTTTATGCCGCCTTACCCGTACCAGCAGGTCAGGGAATGACATGCAGTCATCCATGACATCCATCTCCTCCTCATCCGGAAACTCAAGCCTAGGATTGATGAACAGCACCGGAGTGTCCAGATGCCTGTATATAACACGCTTTTTCACGCCGATCTGAGGCGCGGCAATGGCCCGTCCCACGCCATAACGCTTCCGGAATGCCAGAAGCGTGTCCTTAAGGTCCTCCTTCACTTCCTCCATCCAAGGCAGCTCTTCCCTGGTCACCTCACCGCACACCTGGTATAATTCAGGATTACCCAGCAGTAAAATCGATTTCTCCATTCCATCATCCCCTTGTACTATTTTCAATCATAATGCATGACGCCATTATAACACGTTAACGCAAAAAAATCCTCCGGAATTTTAACCCAGAAGATTATTTTGGGAGGATGGTCTTGGGAGGATGGCCTTGGGAGGATGGCCTTGGGCGTATGGCCTTGGGTGAATATCCATAAGAGGATGGCCTGGGAGGATAGCCTGGGAGGATAACCTTGGGATGAACCGGGGAAATGGATTTCTTGAACCTTCGCCGGTAAAATGCTATACTATGGGTAAATCCCAAGGAGGAACACAATATGAAAACAATCGGATTAATCGGCGGCATGAGCTGGGAAAGCACCGTTACCTACTATCAGATTATCAACGAAACCGTTAAAAAAGAGCTTGGCGGCCTCCACTCCTCCAAGTGCATCCTCTACAGTGTTGACTTTGATGAAATAGAAAAATGCCAGTCCTGCGGGGACTGGGACAGGAGCGGGGACATACTGGGGCAGGCCGCCCGTTCCCTGGAAAAAGCCGGGGCGGACTTTATTGTCATCTGTACCAACACCATGCACAAAGTCGCTCCCCGGGTCCAATCCTATATTTCCATCCCCCTGCTCCACATTGCAGATGTAACAACGGAGTGCCTGAAGTCCAGGGGAATCAGGACCGTGGCCCTGTTAGGCACCCGTTACACCATGGAACAGGATTTCTATAAAGAGCGCCTGATCCAAAGCGGGCTTAAGGTCCTGATTCCCGAAACACCCCAAAGGGAGCTGATTAACCGTGTTATCTTTGATGAACTCTGCCTTGGCACCATTTCCCCTGAATCCAGGTCCGGGTTTCTTTCCATCATCCGGGAGCTGGCACAGAAGGGGGCCCAGGGCGTCATCCTGGGCTGCACGGAAATCGGCCTGCTGATCAGACAGGAGGATACGGAGATTCCTCTTTTTGATACCACGGTCATTCATGCCAGGAAGGCTGCCATGGCGGCCGTGACCGGCCGGATATAGGTTCGCCCCCTTTGCTCCGCATCTGATGACGGCTACTGCTTCACGATAAATGACTTCCGCTTGCTGACAACATCAAATATAACTGCCGCCAGCAGCACCGCGCCCTTGACCACCTTCTGCAGGTTCTGGTCCACACCCATGATACTCATGCCCAGGTTCAGCACGCCCATCAGGGTGGCCCCGATGATGACTCCCGGAACCGTGCCTGTACCGCCGTATGCAGAGGCGCCGCCTATGAAACAGGCGCCGATGGCATCCATCTCATAGTTGTTGCCCGCAGTGGGATTGGCGGAATTAAGCCTTGCCACGGTAATCATGCCAGCCACTGCTGCCAGAAGCCCCATGTTAAGATACGCCAGGAAATACACCCGGTTGGTGTCAATACCGGAAAGCCTGGTGGCTTTCTCGTTGCCGCCCACCGCGTAAAAATAACGCCCGGTGGTTGTTTTTGATGAGATGTAACTGTAGATGCCAATGATTACGCTCACCCAGAGAAGGGCGTTGGGGATTCCTTTATATTGTGCAAGCTTGAACATGAAAAACAGTACAACCACGCTGATAACCACAATCTTTGCAACCACCCCGCCAAATGGGTCCACCCGATAGCCCTTCTGCATTTTCTTCATGCGTCCGCGCAGCACGCTGGCGGCGTAAACCAGGCACACGGCAATCCCTGCCAGCATACAGGTAATGTTAAGTCCCTTACCGCCAAAGAAATCCGGTACGTATGTATTAAACAGGTTTAAGAACCGGTCCGGAATCGGCGACAAGGTCATACCCTGAAGCACCACGTTGGAAAGTCCCCTGAACATCAGCATACCGGCCAGGGTTACGATAAAAGGCGGAATCCTCACATAGGCAATCCAGAATCCCTGCCACGCCCCCACAAGCATGCCGATCAGCGCCATGGACAAAAGGGAGAGGTAGGGGTTGATTCCCATCTTAATCATCATGCTTCCGCCGATGGCGCCCACAAAGCATACCACGGATCCAACCGACAGATCAATGTTGCCTCCTGTCAGTATGCAGAACAGCATGCCGGTTGCCAGAATGAATACGTAGGCGTTCTGGGCAATCAGGTTGTTTACATTCTGTGGCAGGAGCATTTTCCCGCCTGTGTTGGCAGTAAACAGGATAACCACCACGGCCAGCACAATTACCATTGTATATTTCTTCAGCACCTCGGATAATTTCAACTTGTTTTCCATACTCTACTCTCCTTTATCTGATTTCAGGATACAGGACATGATATATTCCTGGGTGGCTTCCCCTGCATTTACCTCGCCCGCCATCCTGCCCTCATTCATGATATAGATACGGTCAGACATCCCCAGGACCTCCGGGAGTTCTGAGGATATCATGATAACGGATTTCCCCTCCGCTGCCAGCTGGTTGATGATGCAGTATATCTCATACTTGGCTCCCACATCAATTCCCCTGGTTGGTTCATCCAGAATCAGGATATCCGGCTCCGCGAACATCCACTTGGCCAGCAGCACCTTCTGCTGGTTCCCTCCGCTGAGGTTTCCCACGTTCTGTTCCACCGAAGGACATTTGGTCTTCAGCTTATCCCTGTACTCCTCGGCAACCAGATATTCCTTATCTTTATCAATGATGGTCTTACTGCTCACCGCATCCATGTTGGCAAGGGTTGTATTCGTCCTGACTGAATTAGAAAGAATCAGCCCATTCCCCTTCCTGTCCTCTGTCACATAAGCCAGCTTATGGCGGATGGCGTCCCGGACCGAATGGAGGGTCACTTCCTTTCCATGGAGAAAAAGCCTGCCTGTAATATTGGTTCCGTAACTTCTGCCGAAAATGCTCATGGCCAGCTCCGTCCTCCCTGCCCCCATAAGGCCGCAGATTCCAACTACCTCTCCCTTTCCCACCTGGAAGGAAACACGGTCCACCACCTTCCGGTCCGGATACAGGGGATGGTATACGCTCCAGTCCTGCACCTTAATGGCAATATCCCCCACCGCGATGCCTTTACGCTTTGGGAAACGGTCCACCAATTCGCGGCCAACCATGCCTTTGATGATCCGGTCCTCTGTGATGGCATCTGTTTCCTTATCCAAGGTCTCTATGGTAGATCCGTCGCGGATAACCGTAATCTTATCCGCAACATAGGCTATTTCATTCAATTTATGGGAAATGATGATGCTTGTCATGCCTTCTGATTTGAACTTCAAAAGCAGCTCCAGCAATGCCTTTGAGTCGTCCTCATTGAGAGAAGCCGTGGGTTCGTCCAGGATAAGAAGCCTGGCATGCTTTGCAAGGGCTTTGGCTATCTCCACCAGCTGCTGTTTTCCCACACCGATATCCTTTATTAAAGTATGGGAGGATTCAGAAAGCCCTACTGTCTTCAGGTATTCGTCGGCCTCACCATACGTTTCATTCCAGTTAATTGCATATTTTTTCCCTTTTTCATTGCCCAGATACATGTTTTCAGCAATGGACATATACGGCACCAGGGCCAGTTCCTGGTGAATGATTACAATGCCTTTCCTCTCGCTGTCATTGATATGGCTGAACTTACACACTTCCCCGTCATAGATGATATCCCCCTCATAGCTTCCATAGGGATAAATACCGCTGAGCACATTCATCAGCGTGGACTTCCCTGCACCATTTTCCCCTACCAGGGCATGGATTTCCCCCTCGTCCACCCGCAGGTTCACATCATCAAGAGCCTTCACGCCCGGAAATGTCTTGGTGATATTTTTCATTTCCAATAATATTTTTGCCAACGTTCTCCCTCCCTAAGCCTATTTCAGTCAGGGACGGCTGTCCTGAAGCATTTCAGGAGAATCCCTCCGCTTCATGTACCAACCGTCCCTCTATTGTCTTTGTCTTACTTTACCTGGTCCTCCGTGTAATAACCGGACTCAATCAGCATTTCCTTATAATTGTCAATGGTTACAACTACCGGCTCACATAGGTAGGTGGGGATGATTCCTGTTCCGTTGTCATAAGATGAGGTATCATTGATTGCCGCCTCGCCGCCCTGCATGACAGCGTCAACCATCTTAACCACCTGGGTTGCAAGGGTACGGGTATCCTTAAACACAGACATGGCCTGCTTGCCATTTAACATGTTCTTCACATTAGCAATGTCACAGTCCTGTCCGGTAATGACAGGATATGGGCCTGTGTAGGAAGCTGCCAGGGCGTTCTCAACCCCAAGGGCAGTGGAGTCATTGGAACAGAGCACTGCATCCAGGACCGTCCCGTCAGAATAGTTGCCTGCAATAATGGTGTCCATACGGTTCTGCGCTTTTTCCGAATCCCAGTTGGCAGTAGCTACCTGCTCAAATGCGGTCTGTCCTGATTTCACAACCAGCTTTCCTTCATCAATATACTTCTGTATCACATCCATTGCCCCGCCAAAGAAGAACACACAGTTGTTATCAGCCGGGTCGCCTGTAAAAAGCTCGATGTTCTTTGGTTCGGCTGCATTTTCCAGTCCCAGCGCCTCCACCAGGTATTCTCCCTGCTTCTGGCCTACCTTATAGTTATCAAAGGTTGCATAATAGCTGACCGCGTCTGAGTTCATGATCAGACGGTCATAGGAAATAACCGGTATGCCTGCCTCCTTGGCCTGGGAAAGAGGCTCGCCCAGGGAACTTCCGTCAATGGACGCAATTACCAGCATCTGGCAGCCATTGGAAATCATGTTTTCAATCTGTGATACCTGGGTCTGGACATCATTGCTCGCATACTGTAAATCCACCTCGTATCCAGCTGCCTCCAGCTCTGCCTTCATGTTGGCGCCGTCCTGATTCCATCTCTGAAGGTCCTTGGTAGGCATTGCAACGCCGATGAGCGCGCCTGCGCCGCCTGCCGCCGGAGCGCCGTCCTGGGACGCCTCTGTCTTTGCCTCCTCTGCCTTTGCCGCCTCCGTGTTTCCCGCATCCGCTGCGGCTGTTGCCGCCACGCTCTCCGCCGGTTTGCCGGAACCGCCGCATCCGGTCATCATACCAGCTGCCATGGCCATTGTCAGTGCCGCTGCAATCAATCTCTTTTTCATTATAAAATCCTCCTCCAGACACTTATTTTTGATAGTTTTATCCTATCACAGGACGGACTGGACTTGCTTGTGAACCATTAGCACAAAACTATCGGTTTGCCAATGGGGACCTGGACAGCTGGACAGCCTGACAGCAAAAAAATGCTATATGGCTGTATTTAGTTCCGGTAAAAACATGAAAAAAGCAGCCATATCAGAATCTGATATATGCTGCCTGGACAATCTGCAGTATGGGGCTTACTTCTTTACATTCAGATAAACATCCTCCTCAGCGTGGAACCCGCCCTTTATGATTACATCATCCATGTTCTCCTTTGTGACCGCAACCGGAAGCAGTTCCCGGTATGGGACATCATAAGTGCCGTCATGAATGGTCTTGGTAATACCGGTAAGTTCCTCGCCCCTGCCCAGCATGACCGCATACTCCGCTGCCAACCTGGCCTCTTCCTCCACTGACTTGAAGGCAGTCATGTTCTGCGTCCCTTCCACAATCCGCTGACATGCCATCAAATCCCCGTCCTGTCCGGTAAGGATTACCTTACCTGCCAGCCGTTCCTCGGATAGCGCCCGGAATGCCTGGGTTGCCAGGTCATCGTTGCCGCACATGACTCCCACGATATCTTTGTGCCGGGAAAGCCCTTCTTTTACATAGGTAAATGCATGCTCTGCCAGCCATCCCTCACAGTTGGCCTCGTATACAACATTCAGCCTGCTGCCTCTTATGACGTCGTCAAACCCTTTCCTAATCTGATGGACATTGCCATCGGTCTGGGGCCCCTGAATCATGAAAATGTCCCCGCCATCCGGCGCGTATTCCAGGAAACATTCCGCCATCAGCCGCCCCACCAGTTCATTATTAAAGGATATGTACAGGTCGCAGTCTGAATTGTTAATCAGCCTGTCATAGCTGACCGTCTTAATGCCTGCGTCCTTGGCCTTCTTCATCACATCGGACAGGGCGTCGCAGTCCCCGGCCACCACCGCAATCACATCCATCTGTTTCCTGATGAAATATTCAATCTGCGCAATCTGCTCCTGCACGTCTCCGTTGGCGTTCTGCACGTTCACATCCGCCCCCAGTTCCTTGGCTGCGGAGACAAACACATCACGTTCCCGGATCCAGCGCTCAATCACATAGGATTCAAAACTCAGGCCAATCTGCAGACGGTCCCCTGTCTCCTCCTGGCTGGTTTCAGGCACCTCCTCTGTCTTCCGGCATCCGCCCAAGGCCATACATGTGTATATGGCCAGAATAACGGCAAGTACGGCAGTAATCATTCTTTTTCCCGCCCCAGCGGTCTTATCCGCCATCTTCCTGCCCCGTTTTCCCTTCTCCATCCCATCACCTCTCCCTGTACTCGCTTGGTGTCATGCCCTCATACTTTTTGAAAATGCGGCTGAAATAATTGGGGTCGCTGTAACCGCACATCAGGCACACCTCCTTTATGCTGTACCTGGAATCCTCCAGCAGGCGCATGGCATGGGTTATCCTGGTACGTGTCAGATACTCGATGAAGTTCTCCCCTACTTCCTGCTTAAACAGCTTGCTGAAATAATAGGGACTGATGTCCACCAGCCGTGACACATCATCCAGCGAAATATCCTGGGCATAATTATCATTGATATAACTCTTTACCCTGAATACCACGTTTTCAGATTCCCGTTCCCTGGATGTACTGATGTTATCACAGACTTCCCTTGTTTTCCTGACGAACCAGCAGCGCAATGCGGCCATGTCGGCAGCGCCCTGGATTTCCTCCAGATAATTTTCCCTGTAACGGAACCCATAACGGACGCTTCCCTCCTCAAATGCCATCATTTCCAGGCGTATGATCAGTTCCAGCACCTTTACCTCGATATTGGCCCTCACATTCCCGTCATGTTCCAGCATCCAGTCAAAGAACTCGTTGGCACAGGCTGCGGCACCTTCCTTGTCCGCCTTTGCCCCTCTCTGAAAATACTGGTTCTCCAGTTTTAAGGGATACTCCCCGTCATAATTCGCAATGGCCGGTATATCTGTTATATGTACCACATGGCTGTCGCTCTCCCTCAAGGCCCTTAACGCCCCCTTGTAGGAATCCATAGCCTCCTCCACAGGAGTCACCATGCCGATGCCTCCCCGAAACTGCATGTCAATGCCAGCTTCCAGCCTGTAAATCATGTTCCTGGTCCTGGTAATGATTTCCACCCGCTCTTCATACCGGGTTTTCTCCCTCTCAAAGGGCACGAACAGCACAATCCTGTTCCCCATGACAGGCCCTGTGATACAGTCAAAGTAGTCCTTTACCAGTTCCCGGAGCTGGGTGTAATACTTATTCAGCCTGACGTTTGCCCCCACTGCGTTGGTCATCAGTCCGTCCACCACACCATCGCCAAATTCCAGGACAATGGCAAAGCCATACCGGACTTTTATATCCAGCATCTCCAGATAATCCTTCCGGTATATATCCGTGTCATCCCGGAGCAGATTATAGATAAATCCACTCTCAATCATGGGGACCACCAGTTCCAGCTTTTCCCGGATTTTCAGGTCATCGCTAAGTTTCTTCCTGGCCTCCTCCACCTGGTGCATGGCGCGGATGCACACATCCAGTATCTTCTTTTTGTTCACTGGTTTTGTGATGAACTCCATCACCCCCAGGTTGACTGCTTCCTGGGCATAGGAAAATTTGTCATAAGCAGTAATGATGATGAACACCATGGAGGAGTTGAACCTGCGCACCTCGCGGATGGCCTGTATGCCGCTTAAACCAGGCATCTGGATATCCACAATGGCAATATCCGGCCGGAATGCCTCTGCCTGCTCAATGACGGCCCGCCCGGTTTTCACACAGGCCACCTGGCATTCGCTTCCAAAGTTGGACAGGATAATACTTTTAATGGATTCCAGCATGATCCCTTCATCGTCAGCCACTAATATCCGGAACATCTCCATCTTCCTCCTTCTTCGGGATGGTCAGGATAACCGACGTGCCCTGATCCGTACCCTTGCTGTTAATACTGAAAATCTGATCCGTACTGTAATAAAGCCTTAGCCTGGCAATTACATTCCCCAGCCCGATGCCGGTGGAATCACTGTCCACGGTTGTATGGCTCCCCGACAGGATCATCCCAACCTGTTCCCGGGTCATACCTTTTCCATTGTCCTCCACCCGTATCTCAATCCGCTCCCCCTTGTCCTGCACCTTAAGATGTATTTCTCCCTGCCACTCAACGCCGCGTATGCCATGGTTCACTGCATTTTCAACCAGCGGCTGAAGAATCATACTGGGTATCTTATAATCCAGGACCGTCCCATCCAGATCAGAGTCATAGAGGATATCCCCTGCAAACCGCACATTGAGGATGTAGATATAGTTGTCCACGGTTTCCACTTCCTCCCGTATGGTGGCGTCCCCCGACCCCTTTTTTACATTGTACCGGAAAAAGTCAGCCATTTTTTCTATAAACACCGAGGTTTTCTCCGCATCCTCCATCACTGCCAGCTGCACCCCTGCGTTCAGGGAATTAAAAAGGAAATGGGGGTTGATTTGGGACTGAAGGTATTTAAGACGCGCTTCCTTCAGGTGGTTTGCCATCAAAAGCTCCCGGGCCTTCATCTCCTGCTCTTTTTCAGCGCTTTCCTTAATCTTATTCACATATTCGTCCAGGCTGTCCACCATCTGATTGAAGGTTCCCGTAACAATCCCCAGTTCATCCCTTGTTTTTATGGGTGTCACCTTAACATGGAAATTCCCCTGGCCAACCAGCTTGGCCGTGTGCGCCAGATTGGTTAACGGGGTCACAATATCCCTTGTCATCATCATCATGACCGCAAGGCTGATTACCATCACGATGCAGAGGATCACAAGACTGATGATTTCCAGGTAGCGCAGGGCGGACTGAAGCGTCTTGTAGCTGGCTGAGTTATTCTTGAACTGACGGCCGTTCAGTACGGAGATATCATCATTGATGAATTTGTAAAGGCGCAGGGCGGACTCATAGGAGCTTTTGTATTTCTCCACGTTCAGTCCCCGCTTGGCCTGCACGGTCTCATCCGTGATGGAAAGATAGGATTCAGACATGCTGCGTATATTCTTTTCCAGAATCTGGATGGGATTGTCTGTAATCTTCCTGCTAAGTCCATCCAGAAGGTCCCGGTATTCCTGCTCTGCTTTATAATAGGCGGTCAGGGAATCCGAATCCTTGACCTCCAGATATTTGTACATGTAGTTCTGTACCTCTGCAAGACAGTCAGACAGTTCATTCAGGTTCACATTGCTGGAGTACACGGAATCCATCCGCACCACCATACGGTTGATTTGGGCATAGATTAACAGGTTGCTGGCAAAAAGCGCAGCAGCCGTCAATGCGATTTCCAGAAACAGTTTATGTGCAATCGGGATATTTCCCCAGATTCTGTCCCAATATCTCCCCATACACGCCCACCTATCCTTGTATCCATCCATGCCCGTGTACATCCATGCCCATGTACATCCATCGCATGTCCATCCAATCACCGTACCGGTCCCCTACGGGCACCGGCCTGTCTGAGACTCAGCGTCCCCTGCGCATAAAGCCGGATACATTTTCACTGTCCACAAACTGCAGGTCCACACTATAAAATGAATTGGTCCGGCCGTCCCGGATGCACTCCATCATGGCCTGGACGCTGTACTTTCCCATCTGTTCCGTATCAATATAAAGGGACATGGCCATGGTTCCCCTCCGCACGGCATCCAGTGTGGCAGGAGATTTGTAATATCCGATTACCTGGGTTTCCCCCACCCGGTTATAATCAATTACGGCCTGGTACACAGCCTCGGTGTCCACCTCATCCATGCATACAATGATATCCGGGGCCCCATGGTCATTCTGGAACAGGTTCCAGACAATCTCCTCGGATTCAAAGGCCCGTTCAGAGGAAATCCTGATTTCCTCTACCCTTACCCTTCCCTGGGTCTCCTCGGAGGTAACCATCAGGTTGTTGATCTGGCTGAAAATCTGCGACTGGTTACTGTCAATGGCATTATCATGAAGAAGGACCGTAATCCTCAGGTTCTCTTTCTCTTTTGGAAGTATATTCCATATCTGGGCCGCATACTCCTGGCCCAGCTGGTATGGATTAATTCCCACATAACTCTTACGCCCGGTCTTTGGCGCATCATTCAAAATGGTAACAACCGGTATTCCTTTTTCATTGGCTTCATTGATTTTCCCTTCAAGGGCCTCCTCCGCCGTGCACTCCAGCAGAATGCCGTCCACCTTGGCCGCAATACTCATATCCATAAAGTCCGTCATGGTATATGAGGATGACTGGCTGGTTCCTTTAAGTTCCACATAAGCGTTCTGGGCAGCCGCCTCTTCCCTGACACAGGTATATGTATCCTTCCAGAACTGCGACTCCGTATTGCCTACAATCATCACAAAGTAACGGTCATAGGTCCTGGAATTCTCCGCGTACTCCACCCCTATCTTCTCCAGTACATAACCATAAAAGGAAATGGTCAGCAGGGTGAGGAATACAATGCAGAACAAACCAGCCAGCACCAGCCAAAACAGTTTCTTTTTATTCCTGTCCATCTCCCCACCCCCTCTCCTTTTAAATCCCGGGTCCCGGTCCAGGCACCGGGCAATACTTATCTTCTGTCATCATACAGAAAATATGCCTCACAAACAAGCAAGGCGGGAGAGCCCACATAAGGCTTTCCCGCCTGGTTTACCGGCAGTCTGTCCGGGGCCGTATGGCGGACGTCCCTTTTACAGTCCACTTAATCCTGCTAAAGCATTTATTTACACAAACGGATTCTCCGTCTTATAAAGCATGCCCGCAGGCTGGTTAAATCCAATTTCCTCCACATCCACGCCGATGAATTTGAATATCTCGTAAATTGCCTTCCCATAATGTCCGAAGGCAACCGCGCCGTGGTGCGGGAAGTTCTTTTCAATCAGCACATGGCGGTAGAACCTGCCCATCTGCGGGATTGCAAAGATACCGATGGCGCCAAAGGAACGGGTGGCAACCGGCAGCACCTCTCCCTGGGCAATGTAAGCACGCAGCTTGTTATCCGCCGTGCTCTGGAGACGGTAGAAGGTAATATCGCCAGGGGTGATGTCGCCTTCCAGCGTGCCCTGGGTCACTTCCTCAGGAAGGGCCCTGGCCATGATTAACTGGTACTTCATCTCACAGAAGGACAGCTTCCCTGAACTGGTGTTGCCGCAGTGGAAGCCCATGAAGGTTTCCTTCAGGGTATAACCGTACCTGCCCTTGATATCCTCTTCATAAAGGTCGGCCGGAACCGAATTGTTGATATCCAGCAGGGTGACCGCATCCTGGCTCACGCATGTGCCGATGAATTCGCTGAGCGCGCCGTAGATATCCACCTCGCAGGACACAGGAATCCCGCGTCCGGTCAGACGGCTGTTGACGTAACAGGGCACAAAGCCGAACTGGGTCTGGAATGCGGGCCAGCATTTGCCTGCAATGGCAACGTACTTGCGGTATCCCCTGTGTCCGTCTATCCAGTCAAGGAGGGTCAGCTCATACTGTGCCAGCTTCTCCAGGATTTCCGGTTTTTTATTGCCTGTACCAAGCTCTGCTTCCATATCTTTTACCACATCCGGGATGCGGGGATCCCCTGCATGGCGGTTAAATGCCTCGAACAGATCCAATTCCGAGTTTTCCTCAATCTCAACCCCCAGATTGTAAAGCTGCTTAATCGGCGCATTGCATGCAAGGAAGTTAAGGGGTCTTGGACCAAAGCTGATGATCTTAAGGCTGCTAAGTCCAATCACTGCCCTTGCAATGGGCACGAATTCCGCAATCATGTCCGCGCATTCCTCTGCCGTGCCCACCGGATACTCAGGGATATATGCTTTAATATTGCGCAGCTTCAGGTTATAGCTGGCATTGAGCATGCCGCAGTACGCATCGCCCCTGCCCTGGACCAGGTTGTTCCCGGATTCCTCTGCCGCTGCAATGAACATGGACGGTCCGTCAAAATGCTTTGCCAGTAATGTTTCAGATATCTCAGGGCCAAAGTTGCCAAGATAAACCACCATGGCGTTGCAGCCCGCCTTCTTCACATCCTCCAGGGCCTGCACCATGTGGAGTTCGCTTTCCACGATACAGATTGGACATTCGTATAGATTGGATGCATCATATTTCTTCTTATACGCCTCTGTCAGGGCCTTCCTCCTGTTTACAGAAAGGCTTTCAGGGAAACAGTCGCGGCTTACAGCCACAATACCTATCTTTACTTCCGGCATGTTAATCATAGTTATGTATCCTCCGTTTGATTATTTTAATGTTCCACTGTCATTGGGACAGGCGTGTCCTTGCGAAACGTTCTGTCCTACAGGGAAATGTTCTCCCCCTTAAGGCCAATCCACGCGCCTTCGTCCAGTCCGCCCTCTTCATGGCCGATCAGCCATTTATTCCTTGCCGTTATCAGCTTTTCCTCGCCGCACCTCACCTGCGGCTTGTGGTCAAGGTCTGTGTTGGTTCCTCTTGGAAGCACCACCACGCACCGGAACCCACTGTCCGCTGTCTGGCACGGCGCGTAGTGGAGGGTGGTGGCATACACTTCCACCAGGGTGCCTGCCGGGACCAGGAAGGCCTTTACCTTGGATGTGTCATAGGTAAAATCCTCTTCTATATCCTGCTGCCTTCCTAACAGCAGTACCAGGTCCGTCACAGCCAGGTTCACCTCGGAATCCCTGTGGTACTCCAGGGCATTCAGTTTTTTATTATGGCCGTTGCAGTATCCCAGCTGGATTCCCATCTGCCCATAAATCCCGTCAGACAGTTCCCTGCCTATGGGCAGCGCCTCCAGCCCGGGTACGGAAGCCACATAGACCACACCCTCAGGAAGGGCCGTGGATTCCATGGCCTTCATAAGACCGCTTACATCGTATCCGCTGATTACGCGCCCATATGGCCTGAACTCCGGGCTGCACACATTCAATAACTCCATATCATTTCCTCCTCATCATGGGCATAGGTAAGCCCTTTGGCGGACCCGGCACCGGGCAGCGCCGGGTCCGCGGCTGTTTTGGTTTTACCCCTTCATCCCGGCCAGGTCCTTAAAGCCGTCCTTCAGGCTGCGGTACAGGTTCTGGTATATCCTGTGGTAACCTGCATAAACAGCGGCTTCCTCCTCCACCGGTTCCGTGCTGCTCTTTTCACGGATGATCCGGCCGCAGGCTGTCTCCACATCCGGATAAATGCCGCAGCCCACGCCGGCCAGTATGGCTGCCCCAAGGGCAGGTCCCTCATCCATCGCCACGGTCCTGACCGTGCAGTTGTACAGATCGGCCAGCATCTGCCTCCAGACAGGGCTCTTGCCTCCGCCTCCGCAGGCCATCATCTGCGTTACCTCCACTCCCATCTCCTTCAGTATCTCATTGCAGTCGCACAGGGAGTAGGAAACGCCCTCCATCACAGCCCTTAACAGGTGCTTCTTGGTGTGGATGGCGGAAAGCCCGAAAAATACGCCCCGGCAGTCCGGATCCAGATGGGGGGTCCGCTCCCCCATCAGGTAGGGCAGATAAATCAGCCGGCTGCTCCCTGGTCCGATTTCCGCCACATCCTTATTAATCAGGTCGTAGACATCGCAGCCCCTGGCCCTGGCCTCGGACACATAATCCTGGCAGAACTGGTCCTTGAACCACTTAAGGGAAAGACCTGCGCCCTGGGTCACGCCCATGATATGCCATGCGCCCGGCACCGCACAGCAACATGTGTGCACCCGGCCCTTGGGGTCAATGGATACCTTGCTGCTGTGCGCAAACACCACGCCGGAGGTCCCGATGGTGGTAAATGCAGTGCCGTCCTTCACGATTCCGGTCCCCACTGCGGCGGCCGCATTATCCCCTGCGCCCCCAACCACCTTCACATCCCCGGTCAGCCCAGTCTGTTCCGCCACCTGGGCAAGCACGGTCCCTGTGACCTCACAGGACTCGTAGACCCTGCCCAGCATGGATTCATCAATATCAAGGGCCTTTAACACTTCCTTGGACCAGCGCCTGGCCGGCACATCCAGAAGCTGCATGCCGCTGGCATCCGACACCTCGGTGGCAAACTCCCCGGTCAGCACATATCGTATATAATCCTTTGGAAGAAGGATATGGCGGCATCTGCTGTAATTCTCCGGCTCATGCTTCCTGACCCACAGTATCTTGGCTGCCGTCCATCCGGTAAGGGGCGGGTTGGCCGTAATCTCAATCCACCGCTCCCTGGGCATGATTTCAAGCATATCCTCCACTTCCCTGCCGGTCCTCTGGTCGCACCAGATGATGGAGGGGCGGATGACCTCACCCTCCCCGTCCAGCATCACAAGTCCGTGCATCTGCCCGGATATACCGATTCCTTTAATGTCTTCTGCCGGCACGCCGGACTGCTCCGTCACTGCCTTGAGGGTTGCAAGCACCGCATCCCTCCAGTCCTCCGGCCTCTGCTCCGCCCATCCGTTCTCCGGCTGATACAGCGGGTATTCCCTGGAAGCAGATGCTGCCACGGCTCCATCCTCATCAAACAGGACGGTCTTGGTTGCAGACGTCCCCACATCAACCCCAATCAGATAATTCATCTTGCCATTCCCCTTTCTTTGGCAGCGTAGATTCCAGTAACCGGAACCTGCTGTAAACGCATCCTATCTACGATTATACCAGAACAGGATTGTCTTTCCAGATTCAAACTTGACTTCATGACAGCACTTTTTTGCCCTTTTCAGCCTTTCCCGCCGGGATGGGCGGACATTTTAATTTTCCCCGTCCATCACCTTCCTGTATTCGCTGGGCAGGCACCCGTACCGCTTCACAAATGCCTTGGAAAACGCCCGTCCGTTGGGAAATCCGTTGTTCAGCGCCACTTCGCTTAAGCTGTGGCTGGTATTCATCATTTCCCGCAGCCCGTACTCCGTCCTCAGGTCCAGGAGATAGGTCTTGTAGCTGACGCTGGCATACCGTTTGAACATCCTTGAGAGATAGGTGGGTGAAAAGCCAAAGGTGGCTGCCACGCTTTCCAGCGTTATATCCTTATCGTAATTATTCTTCAGATACGCGGTTATATTGGACAGCTTATCCAGATGGCGCTTCTGCCGGATGCTGCCCTGGTCGTCCTCCTTTTTCATGAACCGGGTGACCAGCAGGTAAAGCAGCTCCAGGAACAGGCTCCTGACCTTCAGCTCATACCCAAACCCCTTTTCTTCATAAGTCCGGTACATCCGTACGATCAGCTGCACCAGGTTCAGGTTATCCTCCTCTTCCTGTTTGGTGAACAGCGCATAGTCCCCGTCCTCAAGATACCCTGCAAAACAGGAAACCGGTATCTGCACCACGACGGTGAAATTGGGGTCCGGGACCTCAATGGAATGTATCTCATTGGAATTGACAATCACAAAATCAGCGGCCTTCAACAGAAGCCTCTTATTGTTGATGAAAAATTCAATCTGCCCGTCCAGCACCAGGAAAACCTCAACCGAACGGTGCCAGTGCTTAGCCACCCTGTAATTGCCGTCCCTGCCCTCAAACAGGAACAGCCTGAACGGCAGATCCTCATTGGGCATTACCAGTTCGTGCTTATAATCCATATCCATCCCCCCTCCTGCACATAGAAACCCTGAAGCAGGGCCTGACACAACGTATGACACTGCTCCTGACACAACTCTTTCTTGCTCTTTTCATTCTATCAGAAATGCCGGTGATTTGGAATAAGAATCCAAAGTATTAAGGGCCGGGAAACCTTTTGGAAGTTTCCCGGCCCGGAACAGCCCCGTCTTTTCAATTATCAGCAGATCATATCCGCGCCCCCATCTTCCCCATGGCCCCGTGCAGGCGCCTGAGGCTTTCCTCATCCTGCCCCACATAAGGTGAATCAATGAGATATTCTTCCAGGATCCTAAGGTTTCCCTCATTGCCCTCCACGCCCAGGTCATCCAGGGTAAGGGGCATGTCCATACGTTCCATGAACCGCTTAAGCTGCTCCATCTCACCCTCCAGCTGGTTGTAGTAGAGCTGGGCAAACAGCGCCACGGCCACGATTTCACCGTGCAGGGCTGCCTCTGCCTCCTTTGTGAAGAAGGTGCGCACCCCGTCATACATCATATGGCCCAGGGCGGACTGGCTGAAGCTCTTGGTTATGTTGGCTATGACACCTGTTACCGCTATGTTGATGAAGGTTATGTCCTCCACTGCCTTGGTAACCTTGCGGCAGCGGATGTCCTCGATGGCCTGGGGACCGTATTTCTCCAATACGTCGTAGGTGTATTCCGACATCTTAAATGCGGTGAACAGGTCAAAACGGTTGTCCTCCAGCGTCATCACCGGCTTACCGTTCTGGATTTCAATCCGCTTGGCCATGGCGTCCAGTATGCCTGCGGCCGCGTAACGGATGGGACAGCTGGCAATCACGTCCATGTCCACCAGAACAGCATCCACCTCATGTTCAAACCTCCAGCAGGTCTTCTTGGCGCCCTGCGGTGTGTACATAACACTCATGGTTGTAAATGCGGCGCATGTGGCTATGGAGGTGGGGATATTTACCGTCCCAAGCCCTGCCGTCTCAGCCAGGGCCTTGGAGAAATCCATGATCCTTCCTCCTCCCACCCCCACTACTTCATCACAGCCGGCTGCCAGGCATTTCCCCGCATATTCCCCTGCCGCCTCAAAGCTGCAGGGACCGCTGTAAATCTCTACCACATAGTCCAGTCCCGCTGCCTCAAATCCCGGAATCAGCTGCCCCTTAACCGCGTCAAAGGCCCGGGGCCCTGCTATCACAAAGGCCTTTTTGCCAAACCTGCGTATCTCCTGCCCGCACTCCTTCAGGATGTTCCTGTCCTGGCGGTAACGGCCCGCCCCGAATTTTATGGCGCTGTCCAACACAATCTTCTCCATGGTATCTGCATCCCTTCCTTTTTCTGAAATTGATTCTGGATGCATCATACCATCTCAAATCCCGCGCTTCAACAGGACCTCTGTTTTTCTAATCGCTTTCGGTCATTGTAACACTATTTTATACAAATTTGTCTGTTTAGGTCCAATGCCTCCCATGGGATTTCCGCCCGTATGCCAGCTGCTTCCCATATGCCAGCTGCTTCCCATATGCCAGCTTCTTCCCGTATGCCAGCTTCTTCCCGTATGCCGTCACCAGTCTTCCATCAACCGGCTGCGTATGACCATCAGATGGTACTCCATGGCATCATATGCATCCGCCCCGCGCTTTAGCGCAATGGCCCTGGCAATACGCCTGTGCTCCTTCACGGTTTCCTCCATATGGCGGGTGGCGGAAATGCTGTCATGAAGCACCAGCATCTGATGGATATAGGGAATCAGGTTGTGGATTGCCGCGTTCTGGCTGCAGTTGGCCACTGCCTGGTGGAATTCCATGTCTTTCCTCACATAATTCTCCCCTGCCGCCACCATGGCCTCCAGCTCATCGCACAGCCGGAACAGCAGTTCCCTGTCCTGCCGCTTCGCGTTCTGGGCTGCCAGGGAAGCGGATTTTGGTTCAATGAGCAGGCGCAGCTCCAGAAGGTCCCTGGCCAGCTTGGTTTTATCATAAATCAGGGAAAATCCCAGGGGATCCTCATTGACCCCCATGCTGCCGGATACGAACGTGCCCGCCCCCCGCTCAATGACCAGGATTCCCCTCTGTTCAAGGATTTTCTCCGCCTGGCGGATGGTGGAACGGCTGACCTCGAAACGCTCCGCCATCTTGATTTCATTGGGAAGCTTCTGTCCTACCCCGTAATTTTCATGGTGGAGCATGGACATGACCGCGTCCGCGGTCCGTTCCGGCAGGGATTTCTGGTTTACCTTTTCCATCTTTCGTACAGAATCCGGGACGCCGGGGTCTGTACGGGAATCCATTCCAGCCATCTGTACCTCCCCTCTACCGGGATTCCGGGAAGTCAAACAGGTTCAGTCCGATTTCCCTGCTCATCCTGCGGCCCACTTCCCCGGGCAGGATGTCCACGAAAATTTCAGCGGTGGCGCTGATCACAGCCCGCACCAGATGGCCGCCGTGGCATTCTCCCTTGACCGGGTTTCCTATCACCCCATGGAGGTGCAGGTATGGTTCCCCGTCCTTTCTCGTTATGCTGCCTGTCAGGGATGCGATTTCATAAGCCCCCTTAAGGCATTTTCCCTGAAACGCCTTTGTATCCGTATCAAACAGGCCCAGTTCCACCTCAGAGGCGGCCCCAAGCCCTGATACCTCTGCCAGGCTGATATCCTCCTGCTCACAAAGCTTTGTCAGACACTGCACCACTTCTTCCTCCGGATCCAGCCTGAGTACCAGCTTATGTCCAAACCTCCTGTATTCCATCACAAGTCTCCTTTCCACGTTTATGAAGCCCCCATGAACGCCTTTATCCCTGAAAACGCCTTCATGGCATCTTCCCTTCCCAGCCTGTACATCTGCTCAATCCGCTCCGGCCTGCGCTCGGTACGGCTGATCTTAATGCGCCTGCTTGGGCGTATGACCAGTATCTCCCCTTCCCGTTCCAGGCGGCTGATTTCATCCAGTTCCCGGTTATATACCAGGTGGCGGCTGGCCGCTGTCTCCACAAATTCAGGATATTCCCTGTAGGCCCTGCGTATCAGGGGCAGCATGGGGTTCTGTTTCTTGCGGTATCCCTCAGGCCGGGTCAGTATCACCAGGTCCTTCTTAAACCCCATCTTCCGGAACGCCATGACCGGGATGGAATCAGCCACGCCCCCGTCCAGCAGCTTCTTCCCATCCAGTTCCACGATCCGGGAGGCCAGCGGCATGGAAGCGGACGCCCGCACCCAGTCAATCCGGTCGCCTCTCAGGCTGGGACAGCGGTGGTACACCGGCTGTCCTGTCTCCACATCCGTGCATGTGACATAGTATTCCGTGGAAGACGACTCAAATGTCTCATTATCAAATGGGTCTAACGTTTCCGGCAGTTCACGGTAACAGAAATCTATCCCAAACATATCCCCTGTCCTTATCAGGGACCGCATGCTCATGTATCTCGGGTCGCGGCTGTACTTCAGGTTATACCGGATGGAACGTCCCTTCTGTCCTGAGACAAAGCTGCATCCGTGTATTGCCCCGGCAGACACGCCGATAAGGCCGTCCGCCTTTATGTCATTCTCCAAAAGCACGTCCAGGACACCGGCGCCGTATATACCGCGCATCCCTCCGCCTTCTACAACGATTCCTGTTTTCATTCCTTCACCTCTTGCTTCATTCCGTCATTACTTTATTCTATAATTGCTTTATTGTGTCATTACTCAATCCATCCACCGGTGCATTGTCTCCAGCAGGCGGTCCAGGTCCAGGGGCTTGGTGACATGTTCATTCATCCCTGCCTGTTTCGCCTTATATGCATCATCTGCAAAGGCGTTGGCTGTCAGGGCGATAATGGGAATCCCGGCCCCGTCCGGGCGCCTCTGGTCCGCGCCCATCCGGCGGATGGCCATGGTCGCGCCGTATCCGTCAAGGACCGGCATCTGGATATCCATAAGGATAAGCCCAAAAGTACCCGGAGGATTTTCCTCAAATAATTCCACTGCCTCCCGGCCATTTGCAGCGCATGTTATCTCCAGTCCGCACAGGGACAGAAGTTCTTTTACGATTTCCCGGTTCAGCTCATTATCTTCTGCCAGGAGGATCCTGGTGCCGGGCCGGAATGTCCTTGGCGCCTTAACAGGGGGTTCCCGGTCCTGGCTGTGGGTTTTGTCCTGGTCCATGACCAGCTTCAGATATATGGTTACCACGAACCGTGTCCCCTTATTCAGATGGCTCTCCACCTGGATGGTCCCGTTCATCATCTGCACCAGGTTAAGGGTAATGGGCAGGCCCAGCCCTGTTCCCTGGGTCTGGCTGACCCGCTCATCCTCCGCCCGCTCAAAGGGAGTGAACATCTTTTCCTGAAATGCCTGAGTCATGCCGATCCCGTCATCCTCCACAATGAACTCAAAGCAGCCCACACCGCTCCGGCTGGACAGCTTTTCTTCCAGTGAAACCTTGATTGTCCCATTTTCAGGGGTGTATTTGACCGCGTTGGACAGGAGATTGAGAAGGATTTCCTTGACACGGACCATGTCCCCGTGCACGGCGTCATGCACCAGCCCTTCCAGGCGCACAAACAGATGCTGCCCTTTCTGCCCGATATCCGTCTGGATGATTTGTGCCACCTCCTCCATCATACCGGACAGGCTGAAGGGATTTTCCACCAGGCAGACGCTGCCGGATTCTATCTTTGACATATCCAGCACCGCATTAATCAGCTCCAGGAGATGGTCCCCTGACGTATGTATCTTCAGAAGGCAGTCCTTGAGCTTATCCCTGTTATCCAGATTATGTTCCGCAACAGCGGCCATTCCCAGGATGGCATTCATGGGGGTACGGATATCATGGCTCATCCTGGACAGGAATTCGGATTTGGCCTGGTTGGCCCGGTTAGCAGCTGCATAGGCCTCCTCAAGGGCCTGTTTGGCCTTCTTTTCCTCTTCCCTGTGCTCCAGTTCCTTCTGTTTCTCAGAACTGATGTTGCGGATTGCAATAATAATGGTCTTGGGACGGCTCTGCTCCATCGCCACCAGGTGGATCTCCAGCCGGTACCAGGATCCCCCGTCCTCCTGTCCGGCCAGACGGAACTCGGCCTCCATATGTTCATTTTCCTGGGTGATTTCCTGAAGCAGCCAGTCCCTGGCGCACATGTCCCCCACCCGCTCCCGGTCAGCCTCGTCCGTCTGTTCCAGGATATACCGGTTCAGGCTTTCCGAAAACCGCCCTGTCCTGGGCAATGGTTTCTTCCTGCCGGCATCCGGTAACCGCACGGCGTAATAACTGTCCTGGATAAGATTTACATAAAACATGCTGACATACACGCCATTGATTGCCTGCAGGGCCGACTGGTTCATATACAGGTGTTCGCTGTTTTCAGATAAAAGGGATTTCATCTCATGGATATTATAGATGGCGCCCACCACGCGGTCCGGCTTCCCTTCCTCCACAATCAGACGGCAGTTCACCCTGTACCATGTATAAACGCCGCGCTGCCCTTCAGGCGTGGCGCAGCGCACTTCAAAGCATTCCGCCCGCCCCCCGCAGATATTATCAAGCACAAGGGGGATATCCTCCGGATGGATGATTTCCTGTTCCAGAAGGATGTTGGAATAATTGTGGAGTTCATTCCTCCAGACCCCCATGCCGGACCGCGGCTCATAGCTGATGAACACATCCTCATCCATCAGGTATTCAAACATCACGGCGGCGCTGGCTTCCATGGACACCCGGTACATCTCCTGCTCACGTTCCAGCTGCACCTGAAGCGCCTTGCGCTGTGTAATATCCACTATGGTCCGCTGGATGATATGGTCTCCCTCCGGCGTGGTCCCAACCACCATGTTGGTCCCTTCCATCCAATGGACGGAACCGTCCTTCCACCTGGCCCGGTACTCCTTATCCTGCCTGTCACCGGGCTGTTTCAGCATGGCGTAGCAGCTGCGCAGCAGATCCTGGTCCTGGGGAAGCACATTTCCCAGCACACCGTCATGCCAGTCAGCAAGTCCCTCCTCCATACTGTCATAACCCTGCAGCAGGATGGCTGTCCGGTTCGTGGAAATCAGCCTGTAGCTTCCGTCCCTGCCGTGGGAAAAACGGACAATGCCGCAGGGCACGGTATCATAAATACTGGCAAGCAGCTCTGTCTGTTCCCGCAGACGCTGGGCATTTTCCTCTGACTGGGTAATATCCAGATATATGCTGTTCACCATCCATCTGCCGTCCGCATCCTGGGCCTTCTTGCCGCTGTCAATAATCCACTTAAGGCTACCGTCCCTGCAGCGCACCCTGTAACGGGTAGAATAGGTAAGGCCGCCGTTTTTAAAGGCCGCCTCACAGTCAGCCAATGCGCCCGGCAGATCAGGCGGGTACACGTTGCCCACCGCTGTCCCCCCGGTGGCTTCCATGAATTCATCCACCGTATATCCAAACAGGGCCGCTGCTTCCCTGCTGACAAATGCATAGGAATAGGTATCATCATCATTGCTGATTTTCAGCCCGCCTGCAATGGAGGACATGATTACCTCCATCTGCCGGTTCTTCTGGCGCATCTCCTCCTCCAGGATTTTCATGCGCTCCTCCACATAGTCAAAAGACTGGCGGCCTATCTTTTCAGGAAATCTTTCTCCCTCCATCATCTCCTGGTATGGATTGGAGCAGTGGATGTGCGCGCATAAGAGCCTGTCCCCTTCCTCCTGAAATACAAAGGACACCCGCTGATGCGCCTTCAGGTACATCCGGGTGCTGGGATCTGTGGCAATCCACATCCGTCCTGTAACAAGATAGATTCCCTCTGAAGGCTGTATGGCGTCATATTCCTCATCCCATATATTGCACCGCGGGATGCTGCCTTTCATCTGCGCAAACGCCTTCATGCACGCTTCCCGGCCCACAATATATTCATCCTCCCCTGCCCCCATCCACAATATGTCCGGGGCAAACAGGGAAACAATCCCTTCCACGTCATTTTCACAATAATGCATATGCATCATCCGGCCGGCAGTCTCTTTTGCCTCTTCCAGACGCCTGTAATCTGTTCTTCCATCCCATTTATTCACAATAAAAACCGCCTTCTCTGTTGCGTGGACATTATATCAGGTCTTAGGAACTGCCGCAAAATGACTTGTGCGGGTCATTTTGCGGCAGTCCCTTACTTTATGTCCGCCTCTCAGATTCCGCTGCGGGCGCATATATCGCCCAGACAGCATGCATCACAATGGGGCCTGGTCCTGGCCGTGCACACATCCCTTCCATGGTAGACCAGCCTGTGGCAAAAGTCGCTTCCCTCCTTGGCCGGAACCAGCTTCCACAACGCCATCTCCACCTTCTTCGGGTCCTTAATCCCATCCACAAGGCCCATGCGGTTCACCAGGCGGATACAGTGGGTATCCGTGACAATGGCCGGCTTGCCGAACACATCCCCCATGATCAGGTTAGCGCTCTTGCGTCCCACTCCGGGCAGCTTGAGAAGGGCGTCAAAGTCATCCGGGACCCTGCCCCCGTATTCTTCCTGAAGGATTTTCATGCAGGCGCTTATGTCCCTGGCCTTGCTGTGCCCCAGGCCGCAGGGTTTTACAATCCTTTCAATATCCTCAACCTTGGCATCCGCCAGGGACCGTACATCCGGATATCTGTCATACAGGTCCTTAACCACCACATTAACCCTGGCATCCGTACACTGGGCAGCCAGGCGGACACTGACGAGCAGCTTCCATGCCTGGTTATAATCCAGGGTACATCCTGCGTCCGGATATTCTTTTTTCAGGCGTTGTATGATTTCCAATGCCAGTTCTTCTTTTGTCATGTCACACTTCCTCCGATATTGGTATTCCATGGCCGTCCATGGTCAATCCCTGGAACAGGTGCCTCCTTATAAGCCACAAGTATATTCTATCGCATTTATATTTCCGTAGCAAGCCACATAAACGGAATGTTTCATCCACCGCGGAATATACATGACATAACGGAACGGAAATCCAATCATCCAAATAAGGAGGGGTGCAAATGTGTACCGCAATCACCATACGGACTTCCCAGGGCAATACCTGTTTTGGCCGTACCATGGACTTTTCCTATCCCCTTGACCCAGAACTTTACATATCGCCAAGAGGTTATGAATGGAACAACCTGGCAGCTACCCACAGAATCCGCAGCCGCTACAGTTTCATAGGCGCTGCCCAGGATCTTCCCCCTGTGATTTTCGCGGACGGCGTCAATGAGATGGGTTTTGCGGCAGCTGTCCTTTATTTTCCCGGTTATGCGAAGTACGATGACAGTGGATCCGGGGATATCCCTGAAGATCCAAGACCTCCCATTGCAGCCATTGAGCTGGTCAGCTTCCTGCTGGGGCTCTGCGCGTCCGTAAGACAGGCAGCCTCCATGCTTGACACCATACGGATCGTGGGGCGGAAGGACAGCATTACCAATACGGTGGCTCCCCTGCACTGGATCCTGGCAGACCAGGACGGGGCCTGCATGGTTGCCGAGCGCACGGAGGGTGGACTGCGGCTCATGGATAATCCAATGGGCGTGCTGTCCAACAGCCCTGATTTTCAATGGCATATGACAAATCTCTGCAACTATATGAACCTGTCGCCTTACCAGCCCCAGGAGGCTGAATGGGGCCGCGTGAAAATGGCGCCCTTGGGCCAGGGCGCGGGCACACTGGGCCTGCCCGGGGATTTTACACCTCCCTCCAGATTCGTAAGGGCCGCCTACCTGAAAAGCCATTCCCCCATTCCGGCCAGCCAGAAGGAAGCCCTTAACACAGGATTCCATATTCTGGAAAATGTCAGCATCCCCAAAGGCGCGGTGATGACGGACCGCCATACGGCTGATTACACCCAGTACACCGCAATGATCGACCTGTCCGCAAGGAAGTACTCTTTCCGCACCTATGACAACAGCCAGATTGTTTCCGCCTGCCTGGAGCCGGGCCGGGATTATGGCAGCAATATGGTATCCCTTGGAAAACTTAGCAGTCCGGCGGTCACGGACAGCTGGGAGGTCACGTCAGCTTAGGCAGGATTTCCTCCAGTGCCTCCACCGCATCATTTAACCTCTCAAGCTCATCCTGGGTCAGCTTTTCCTCCAGCATCTGGATGAATGCCGTATTCTTAAGGTAATATTCATCCAGATAGGAGACTGCCCCCGGCGTCAGCCGTATCCATGTGACCCTGCGGTCATCCGTGCCCTGCACCCGTTCCACAAACCTGCTTTGGCTCAGCCTGTCCACCAATTTTGTCATCTGCTGCTTGGGTACCTTCATCTGATGGGCCAGTTCCGACATGGTGGCTGTACCGCATGCCCGCAGCGTCTCCAGGCAGTAGTATGTCTCCAGGCTCATCTCATTGTCCAGCGTGTCCCGAAAAGGCTTTACCAGTTTGGAATGCCAGTCCGGCATTACCAGCAGCAGGTTTTGGACAAACCGTTCTGATGCTTTTGCATTCTTCATATTTTTCTCCCATTGACAAATTCCCATTAAAATGCTATCCTTGTTAATTAGTAAATAAAATATGACTATCATACTTCTATGACTTTTTCTCTTTGATTATATATGAAATGTAATCAAAGTCAACCACTATCCAATTATCAGCCAGAACAAAGGAGATGCATACATTCATGAACATCCGGTTTAAGATTCCCGCGCCGGTACGGGACAAATTCCGCTTCGGCACACTCAGTTTTATTTTTATTGTTGCATACATCAATGTCTTCCAGCTCATTTTCGGCCCGGAAAATTCCATTGTGGGCGTCATTTTCACAATCATGATGTCCGCCTCCATGGCCCGTGACCTGACCGCTACTCCTGTCCGCCACCTGATTGCCCAGTCCCTGGTGCTGGTCTGGATGGCGCTGGCCGCCTACTGGGTAAATGCCCTTCCCATGCCCATGTCGTTTATGATTAATTTCGTCACACTGTTGGGGATCCTGTATGCATTTACTTATGAGTACTCCAGCCATCTGTATTTCCCTTACATCTTATCCTATCTGTTCCTGATATACATTTCCCCTGTCAGCGGGGCGCAGCTTCCCAGAAGGCTTATGGCCATGCTGGCCGGGGCCGTGTCCATCATGCTGTACCAGTGGTTCATGGGAAGGAAACGGGTGGTTGAGACAGCAAAGGATGTCTTATGCGGGATGATTGATATGATCAGCCATTATATTGGCAGCCGTCTGGAGGGCAGTGTGGATGCGCCGGATTTCCCTTATATGCGCAGCCGGCTGTATCAGCTAAGCCGGACCGTATATGAGCGCAGGAAACGGATCCTCTGTATCTCCGACGCCAGTTTCTACATGGTAGACGCGGGCCGCGGCCTGGAACACCTGCTGGTCCTTATCAATGAACTGCCTGCCCCCCTGTGCCGCAATGACCGTGACCTGCTAATAAATGTACGCTCCCGGCTGGCTGCTTTTCATTCCTTTCTCCAGCAGGAAACAGGTGGCATCCCCCTTATTGATTCCTCTGTCCCTGCTGCCCCTGAAAGCAGCAAGACCTCTGTCCTGTTCCAGAACAGCCTGAATTATATCCGCGACAGGCTACTGCACATGACAGACCCCCAGAACAGGTCCCGCTACCGCGAAACCTCCCTGTCCTTCCGGTTCCGCCTCATGGCAGCCCTGGACCTAAGCCCGGTGCGGGCTGTTTACGCGCTGCGCACGGCCCTGGTGCTGTCCGCAGCCGCCTGCCTGGTGCAGGCCCTTGGGATGCCCCACGGCAGATGGCTCCTGTTCACCCTGGCCTCCGTATCCCTGCCCTATGCAGATGATGTGCCTGCCAAGACAAAGAAGCGGATTCTGGCAACTATAACCGGCGGCCTGGCCTCTGTTGTGATTTATTCCCTGGTTCCCTCGGCCGCCGGACGCACCGCCGCCATGATGCTCTCCGGTTACCTCTCATTTTATTTTACCGATTACGCCGAGACATTTGCCTGTTCCACCATCGGCGCCCTGGGAGGCGCTGTGTTCATGAATGCATTCGGCTTTTGGCAGGTGGGAAATATATTCATCATCCGCCTGGGTTATATCCTGGCCGGCGCAGCCCTTGGACTGATTGCCAACTGCTATATCATCCCCTACAGCCGCTCCATGGCCACCAGACATCTGCTGACCAAATACCAGACCCTGACAGAACTCCTGACCCGTATATGCAGCGCCGATTATGTGGATACCCAGCTGTATTACAGCCTGGTCATCCAGGCCCATCTTCAGGAGGAAAAGCTGGCCAGCAACGCGTATCTGGAGGATTGGGCGGAGGTTCCGGACATTCTGGCAGAGTGCAGGGAAAAGGTACATAATGCCCACCGGATGCGGATTGAGGAGCGGATGGATGCCCCGGTATTCGAGGCCGGGCACCTGGTTTGACACACGGTGCATTGGTTCCTGCAGCGGAAAAAAGATGGCGTGCCGGTTAACTGAGGCCGGCACGCCATCTTTTTTTATCTTAATCTTACCTTATCTTAATCTTACCTTATCTTAATCTTATCTTATTTTATCCTGTCTTATCTTAATTTCATCTTCCTGTCATCACCCTCTGTCTTTTTATTCCTTTCCTTTATTTTATGCCCTTACCTTGACGGGATCCACAGCTTCATCCTTCAATGGGGATATACTTCTTATCCTCCACCGCGGGCCTGTTCTCTGCTTTCGGAACCAGCATCTTCAGGGTGCCGTCCTCAAACTTAGCCTTGATGTCCTGCTCGGTCACTGCATCCCCCACATAGAAGCTTCTGCTGCAGGAACCTGAATAGCGCTCCCTGCGGATGTATCTGCCGTCAGACCCCTTCTCGTCCTTGCTGGTATTGGCCGTGGCCCGGATGGTAAGATAACCGTCCTTTAATTCAGCCTTTACATCTTCCTTTTTTACTCCAGGCATGTTCATGGTAATCTCATAACCTGCATCCGTATCCTTGATATCTGTATTCATCATATCAAAGGTGCTGCTTCTGCCAAATGGGTAGTCAAAAAAGTCATCCAATAAGTTTTCTCCAAAAATACTAGGCATCAACATAAATCATCTCTCCTTTTCTATGAAATAAAGTTGTTGTTTGTTTTGTTCTATATGTAATATAACACGCATTTTCTATGTTGTCAATATACCCTGCTGACTTTATATTTTTTTAATATTTTAATAGCCCCCATGGCCCAGATAGTCCCCCGCCCCCCAAAAAGAGGCCTGGTGGGGCAGCGGCTGCCGGGCTCTTCGTTAAATTTTGCATGAAATCCAAAAATCTTACCATGGAAAAACCGGACCATACCTCCTATACTTATAAGAACATGAATTGAATGTTCTACAAAGGAGTGAATACTTATGACAAGCATGTTAGTCAGGTTCGAACAGCCAAATCAGGTGGTTGATTTTGTCAATACCATCAGCCTCTTTGATTATGACGCTGATATCAAATATGGCCGCCAGATTGTGGATGCCAAGTCCATACTGGGTGTTCTCTATCTCGCAATTTCACGCACCGTGGAATTGGTCCTTCATATTGACGAGGACGGATGCAGGGATTTGAGGAAGAAAATCGCAAAGTTTATTGTATAGGAATGTTGTTCCGCTTGGAATCCTGAGACGGACAAAAGCCGGGGCAGTCTGCTGCCACGGCTTTTGTTTACATCCTTCAACTATATTTCCTGCCTTAAACCTTTCTTTTTCCCGCTGGTTGGCCGCGGTTCAGGCAGATTTTTCCATACCTCACATTTTCATCAGCCGTCCTAAGGCATGATCAAAGAACATTTTGTAGGACCTGCAGAAGTAATTGCGCCCTTGTCCGTTTTCTTCCCGGACCCTGCGGCAGCCTCCCCTGCAAAGCTTAAAATACCGGCAGCTTCTGCATTCCCCGTCCTGGTTCCGGGACAGTTCCATGAACTTCACCGCCTGTTCTTTTGCGGCAAAACCCCCAAACTCCTCTTCCCGTATATTGCCCAGCTTCCATTGGTCCAGCACATAGAAGTCACAGGGATATATGCTTCCGTCAGCCTCCACCACATGCTGGATACTGCATTGTCCCCGCATGTCACATGCCTCGGGCGGATACCCCTTAAGCATGCCCAGATAGTTATCAAAGTTGCGGATGGATATCAGGTGTCCATGGCAGTAATCATCATACCACAAATCGAACAGTTCACAGAGAAAACGCCCGTATTCCTCGGGTAGAAGGGAATATTCCTCCTTTCCCTTTTCACTGCCCAAGGGGTCCAGGCAGGGGATGAACTGCAGATAACGGAAATCCTGCCTGCGGTAGAACTGGTATACTTTCCGTACGCTCATGGCCGTGGCCTTATTGACCACGGTCAGGATATTATATTCTGCCTTATATCGGTTACAGAGCCCAATGGTATCCATGACCTGGTCAAAGGATCCCTTTCCATCATAATTCTTTCGGTAGCGGTTGTGGGTATATATGGTCCCATCCAGGGAAATTCCGATGAGGAAATGGTTATCTGCCAGGAAACGCACCCATTCCTCAGACAGAAGGTATCCGTTGGTCTGTATGAAGTAGCTGATTTCCAGGTTCTTGTGGTTGTATTCCTTTACCAGCTCCACGAACGTTTGGTAGAAATCCAGACCGATCATGGTCGGTTCCCCTCCCTGGAACCCAAACGAACACTGGCCCGTGGCATATGCAAGCGCCTTGCGGATCAGCGCCCGGCTTGTCTCTTCCGACATGAAGCCGTAAGACGGGACCTCCCTCTTACTCATCAGGTCATGGTAAAAGCAATAGGTGCAGTTCAGGCTGCACATGCCGGAAGACGGCTTTATTAAAAGATTTAACGGCGGCATCTCATTCTTCTCCTCTTTTGGTCTATTCTGCGCACTGCTGACAGCATCTATTATACACTAAAAATCCAGTCCGGGATAGTCAGATTATCTATCCCACGGATCTGGCCGCGGCGGCGGCCAGATCAGACTTCATCGGAGTTAGCTGCGATATCTTTTATAGATGTCTTATACGGGGTCTGCCATGTATTTCAGGGCCGGGAATCATGATTCCTCCATGACCGGCGCAGCAGCGCCACGCGGCGCGCCTGTCATTGCAGTTTCCCGCCTGATATGACGGCACACCAATATAAGCGTAATACCCAGACACACTGTCTCCGAAACCGTCGGCGCCCACCAGATTCCCCGGCCGCCCGCCAGGGCGATACAGCCGGCCAGGGCCCCGGCCATGATGACCATTCCCCTTCCCAGGGAAATCACCAGGGACTCCTTAGGCCGCTCAATGGCTGTAAAATATCCGGCGCCCACAATATTAAATCCCAGCACCAGGAACGATAGGCTGAAAATCCGGAACACGGCCGCGGAGTACTCCCTCAGGCTTTCCAGGTTTTTGGAAATAAACAGGGAAACCATCCCATCCGCGCCTGCCATGGATGCCAGGAATGCGGTTCCTGCCATACCCACAGCGGTTGTAACCGCATACCTGAGCAGCCTGTTGCACGCCTCCTGCTGCCCTTTTCCATAATAAAAGCTGATTAACGGCTGGATGCCCTGGGCAATCCCCACCATGGACATGACCACGATGGTATTCACATATGCAATGATGGTATAGCTGACAATCCCCTGTTCCCCAATACAGCGTAAGATGGCGTGGTTAAACATAAACACCGTGAAACCGGCCGACAGTTCCGTAAGTCCTGAGGAAAGCCCAATCTTCACCACCCGGCAGAACTGTCCGAAATTCCAGTCAGGTTTTGCAAACCTTATGGTTGCCTTTTCACTAAGGAAATGCCTCAAGTATAAAAATACGGTCAGCATCTGTGAAATCCCGGTTGCCACACCGGCGCCCCCTATGCCCCAGTGGAACACCATGACAAACAGGTAATCCAGGACGCAGTTTGTCAGCGCGCCCGTTGTCACCGCAATGGCGGCAAAGCGCGGGTACCCATCGGTCTTAACCAGTGTCTCAAAGGTGTAGGAGCTTATAAAAAACCAGGTAAACGGCAGGATGGACAGGATATACTGCCGCACGTATCCAACCGTGGATTCAGTTGCCCCCAAAAACATCACCAGCGGGTCCAGGCACAGCCATACGGCTGCCATGATCATCAATGCAATCAGGCCTGAGACCGCCAGGTTCTGCGTATTGGCCTGGTTGGCTTCCCTGTGCTTTCCCTGTCCCAGGAAAATAGCCACAATGGTGGATGTGCCCACTGCAAAAAGAATGGACACGGAAAACAGGAAATTCACAAAGGGCGACGCAATGTTAACAGCTGATAAAGCCACCTCCGACACACCCCTGGCCACAAACATCCCATCCACCATGGTATACAGCGCAAATATCCATTGGGCCAGAACAGACGGCCAGACAAACCTCCAAAATGATTTCTTCAGTGACACTCCTTCGAAATTCATGATCCTTCTCCTTTTTATTCACACAGCTAATCTTGCAAATAAAGTATAAACCTTGGTATAATACCAAGGTAAACAGCAATTTTTGCCATATTTAGGAGAGATGACATGTCAACATTTTATAAGATTGGGGAGATTGCAGCATTATACGGCATCAGCACGGACATCCTGCGCTATTACGAGGAACTTGGCATCCTGGTTCCCCGCCGGGCGCCCAACGGCTACCGCGTGTACCGCACCGAGGACCTGTGGTGCCTCAATGTCATCCGCGACTTAAGGGAGCTGGGCTTTTCCATGGACCAGATACGGTCCTATATTGAAAACAGAAGCATCGGCTCCACCCTGGAGCTGTTCCAAAAGGAAATGCATGTAATAGACCAGCAGATTGCAAGGCTCAACTCCCTGCGGGATAATATCATAACAAGACGGGAAACCATAACCCAGGCCGGGAAGCTTGTCCTTGGCCGGATTGTTTTAAAAGAAATGCCGCCCAGGCCCTGCCACCGGATCATGCAGAGCTACGAGACGGACGAGGAAATGGATATCCTGATTAAGCAGCTGGTATCCTTTGGACCGGACCGACAGTATATCATCGGCAACAACCAGATGGGCTCCTTTGTCAACCTGTCCGATGCCCTGGACGGGCGCTGCCAGCAATATGACGCAGTGTTCATCCTTCATCCGGACGGGGAGCATCACATTGAGGCAGGATCCTACCTGTCGGTATGCTACTGCGGCAGCTTCAGGCAGACGCGCACCTATGTGCCCCAGCTTCTCCAGTATGCCAGGGACAATGGCATGGCAATCCGGGGTCCCCTGCTGGAGCTTTTGTGGATTGACATCCATACCACCAAGCATGTGGAGGAACAGGTGACGGAACTGCAGCTGAAGGTAGAGGTCGGGCAGGCCGGGATTTCATGACCCAGTCTCCATACCGCTGTCATCCATGTGATCCGGCAATACGGAAGCGGCTTTCCCTCAGCCCTCAAAATACAGCTGCTACCTGACCTTAGCCGGAACCCCCACCGCAACCGCGTAATCCGGTATGTCCCGGATTACGGCGGCTCCGGCTCCAATCACCACTTCTTTTCCCACCCTAATATCATCAATAACCGTACTCCCGATTCCTATAAACGACTTTCTTCCAATCCGTGTATGTCCGGCCATGGACACTCCCGGACAGATATTCACAAAATCCTCCACCACACAGTCATGTTCCACAATCGCACCGGTATTTATGATACATCCAATCCCAATCCGCGCATTGGGGTTAATTACCGCGCGGGCCAGCACGGTACACCCCTGGGAAATACTGGCGGACGGGCTGATGATGGCAGTGGGATGGACGATTGCCGCCAACGGAATCCCCCATGCCTTCACCTGGTTAATCTTCTTCTCGCGCAGTTCATTACTGCCAACTGCAGCAATAACCTCATCATAGGATTGAAGGAAATGCTTTAAATCAACCTTTGCCTCTTCATGAATATGATATCCCGGAATCTCCCGATGGCCTTTCTCCTTCATATCCAGAAAATCAATCCCATCGTATTGCCTCATTGCCAGGGCACAGTCCAAAGTCACAGTCCCCTGGTCCCCGGCTCCCCAAATTAATAAACGTTTCATATCCATTTCTCCCATTTTGTTATGTATTGCCCGGCAGCCCTGCCGGCTAAACATGATTCCATGTCTTTTTGAGACTGTGGGATGAGTGACTACCGTTCCAAAGCGGCCCATGGAACACGCCTGCATTTTATACGCTTTTCCATCAACTACAAGATGCACACTGATCTGCCGTGCATATTTCCTGTCCGCAGTCAGTCCATCCAGCCTTACATCCATACTGTCAATCCGCGGCACCGCAATATACTGTACATGAAAAGGGTTCAGGATAAAAAGCGCGGCCAGTTCCCCGCCTTCCTCATCAAGCCAGAATGTACTCCATTCCATTTTACATTCCCGGCTGGCATGAAAGGACGTTCGAAGGGGAAGCCTCTGCCTAAGCCAATACAGCAGGAACGGGGAACCGATAAACCACCCGGCATACAGTGGAAGCAGCCAGAAAAACAGGGGACTGATCCTGGTTCCGATACTAAACAGACGGTCCACCGCCGGCCAAAGCGCCAGCATGACAATATAATATATATAATTTATTTTCCTCATCATCCCCCCGTCCGCCTGATTCAGCCTGACAATACCATAACAAATCCCGGTACATTACCGGTTATGGCTATATAAACGGCAATCAGAATTGTGATTATGACAAGGGCCAGAAGATAAAAAAATATGCCAAGAAGAATATACCGGATGATTCTGGCAAACAGGGATATCTTCTTACGTTCTGGCCGTATACCGGATGGGTGGGGATTGGATGGCTGGGGGTTGGATGACCGAGGGTTGGATGACCGAGGGTTGATGGCTGGGGGGGTAGATGGCCGGGGGTTGAATGGCCGGATGCCGCCAATCATTACATGGCCGTTCCCTTTCATTTCCAGATCCGCTTCTCCGTTTTCCGATTTGCTGTTTTCTGCTTTACTGTTTTCTACTCCCCCGTTTGTTTCTATCTTACTTAATATGTCCTTCATACGCCCTGTTAATACAGCCACGGACCCCACCGCTTCACTAACCGCCTGCATGGTGCACTCCGGGCAGGCGCCGCCCTTATGGCTGCATCCACATACAGGGCATTTATGTTCGAACTCAGATGCCCCGCAGTTAGGACACTGTAAACAGCTGTCCTCTATCTCACTTTTGCAGTATGTACAGATTTTCATCAACCACCACCCAAATGAATCTTTGGTTTTCCTTACCTGATTTTAAATAACTGTCTGTCCCGGACCATCAGTGCCTGTCAAACGTATTTTTATAAGCCCATTCTTTCAGACAGCTGCATGAACAGGGCTTCCCCTTCTCCTGCATTGCCCCTTGATTTTACGTGTTAAAGTATTTCCGTCTGCTTTAAATCCAGGCATGAGGCGCCTTTATTTACGTGTTTTCTAACCCGGGTCATATGTTAAAGGAACTCCGACATATTAATACACGGACGTATTTTCTTTTCTGTTTCCAGGCCATGCCGCAAATCATATTCCTTGATTGCCATCCGGTATATTCCGGCCAATGTGGCTATATTGAGATGTGGGTCCCCAAAATGATACGATGCTTTTCGAATGGTCTCATTCAGTATTTCATTTATTTCGTCCTGATTCTTTTTGGTGATGTTCCGGGCCTTCATCTCCTGGCGGAAAGAAACGCCATAAATCCTTTCATATTCCTTCATCCCATGTATATTCCAGAATGTATCATAAAATGGCACGGCATAGGCGCGCAGCCAGTCCCACATGACTTCCGGGTCCGCTACATTGGGGTTATCAAGATGACAGCGGCTGTATAGCAGGACAAAATTAGAAGGCGTATCCCGGCCTCCCAGGGAATCCGGTATGATATGGCATCTCGCCAGCCCTCTTTTACACCCACAGCGCCAACATCTTTCGTGTGCTTCAGCAAAATCCACGCTTAATCCGCATTCATCCTCATGGCCTATCCAATAATCTACTATCTGTTCTTTTGTGGTTTTTATTTTTTCCCTCTCAGACACGTCCCTGCCCCCTGTCGTTGATTTTTAACAGTCATAAGACAATTATAACAGAAAACAGCCATACTGTCGCTTACATTAAAAATCATCCATGATAGAGTCACTCTACCAAAAATACAGAATATACTAATCATAAATCAACCATTAGGAAATTATTATGAATCAATTCAAATCATTGCCGCTTACTGCTGCACAGCTTTCTGAGGACTCCATGAATCCGGACGTTACATCGAATCAAAACTTATCTGTTGACCCAGATTTTTTAATTGACCCTGATTTCTCAGTTCCGGATTACGATGTCATAGTCCCTCCATTTGATGATGATATTGACCCGGATTTTTCAGTCATGCCGCCATATTATCCGGACCGTCCAATCTATCCGCCCATTAACCCCACGCCAATGCCCTGTCTCTTCTGCAACAACAATCAATGGCAGCGCGGAGCTGTCCGTTTTCTTAATGCGGCAACCGGCTATAACGCATTTACAGTCTACATTGATAACCGTCCTGTTTCCTGGAACCTTAATTTTCCAGAACTGACCTCCTATGAGCGGATATCCCAGGGGTATCATACTTTTACCATAGCATCTAATGGATACACCTATCTGCGCAAGTCCCTGTATGTTGGGGATGGAATGGCTACCATTGCAATCATCAACTCTTCCAGGGGACTGGATTTAACTTCAATCCCTGACACCACATGTCCTATGTCAGGTTCCAATTCATGCTTCCGTGTATGCAATCTGGCATATTACAGCGGAGCAATCAACGCCGCCATTGGAAATGTATATTTTAATTCAGTCCGCTTTAAGCAGGCGGCCAGCTTCAGTTCCATGATGAGCGGTAATTATACGGTCCAGGTTTCCCGCTCTGCCAGACCAGAGACAACATTGGTCACCACTACTGTCTCCATGCGTCCAAGACGTATCTATACACTTTATATACTAAACTGGAATCCGTCACCAGATACGATTCAGACGTTAATGGTTGAAGATAGAAGAGATTAATCATGTGATATCAATAACAGCCAGGATGACAGGGATCATCCCTGAAACAGCCGGCCTCAAAGAATAAAAAGGCCTCTTTACCGGCATCCTAACAGAAAAACCGGAAAGGAGGCTTTTTATATGCTGATATACCCCATATATCCTGATTATCAAAACCAGAACGGACTGACCTATAATCCGTCTGCCCGTTTTGACCTGAACCACATGAATGGATACCATGAAAATGACTGCGGCTACAGCCTCAATGATATGAATGGGCTGACTTATATGGATGCTGTGCATTTTTCTTATCCGCAGCATATGCAGAGGGCGGAATCTTAGGTGTGATGGGGAGGCTGACATCATGGCGGGCTCCCCATGTGGCGGTGCAGCCATGGAATGGTGTGACAGCCCCTTCTGCACTTATTGCCCCGCCTGCACTATACCCCAAATTTTCATTCATATCCATTTTTGTAGCAGGATAAAAAATAATCGATAAATAATTTAGATTTTTTATCTAGCTTATCGTAATTCTTAGATATAATCCCCAGCTCCCAATACATCCCTTCATCTGCAATTGGAAGGCACACCAGATTTTCATGTGCGCTTTCTTCATACACATGCTTTACACACAGCAAAATCCCCTGCTTCTGCGACGCCATTTTCACAAGCTGGCTTACATCCGATGATTTATAAATAATATGCGGAGTAAATCCTGCCTTTTTACAACTTTCCTTTGTCCTGTAATGAATATTATAATGGCTGTTAAAGAACAAAAAATTCTCATCCGCCAACTGGCTTACATGTATCTCCTTTTGTCGGGCCAGAGGGTGTTCCTTGTGCGCAATAAAGAACATTTTTTCGCGATGCAGCGGGTTATATTGTAATCCCCGGTCATGCCATGGTTTCGTAGACAAGGCAAAGCGATGGCTGTCCGCAAGCACATATTCTTCCATATCCAAATCGGGAAATTCTACCTGCTCCAGCTTTAAGCCAGGATACAGCTTTTCAAAATTTATAAGGTAATTGGCAGATAAGCTCCGGAATACACCCGGCGCTACGCCAATGGTTATGGTCCCTTGCTGGATTTGGAAATATTGATACGATTCCTTGACTGCTTCCTCATACCCTGCACACACTGAGAGGAATTTATTTTTCAGATATACCCCGCTCTTTGATAATTTAATCCCCTGATTGGTACGAAGGAATAAACGTGTGTTTAATTCTGATTCTAAATTTTTGATTGATTTACTTAAAGCCTGTTGGGATATGAACAATTCTTTTGCCGCCTGGGAAATACTTGTACTTTCAGATAATTTTATAAAATACTGGATTTGTCTGAATTCCATCACTTTTCTCCACCGAAATATAGAACATGTTCTTGCCGACTCAGCTTTAGTTTATCATAACTATGAATGATGGTAAATACATTTTCCCGCCATACTCCCGCATTTCCGGGCAGCTTTTGGGCACAACTCCAGATTGTGGCAATCACAAATACTATCTGCTGTTAAAATGTTAACAATGCTGTTAAAATGGACGTACATAGAACATTATTAAGGAGGAAGTAACAAATGAAAAACAAATACTACCCCAATTTAGCCAGTCCCATCACAATCAATGGCGTCACATTTAAGAACCGGATTTTCGGCGCGCCAATGTCTAATCCAGAATTAGATCCGGATTGCCACATGAGGGAAGAGGACATTGCATTCCATGCAAACCGCGGCCGCGGCGGTTTAGCCAGCGTATGTATTGGTCTTGGCATTGTGGAAGCCGTAGGACGTTCACACACAAAAGAAGTAATCCTTTATGATGACTTGTCCCTTCCATCCTTAAAAAGAATGGCAAATGAATTTCATAAACACAACTGCATGGCTACCATGGAATTAGCCCATGGCGGAAAATTCGGTGCTGCCAGAAGCCATTCTGCTGCCAAAAGTACCCTGATTGGGCCAAATGGCGAATTAAATGCCCAGGGCGTTCCTGTAAAAGCCATGACAGAGGAGCAGATTGAAGAAACCGCCACTGCATTCGGCAATGCTGCCAAGCTGGTAAAAGAGGCTGGTTTTGATATGGTCTTAATCCACGGCGGGCATGGATGGCTGTTAGGCCAGTTTGCTTCTCCATACTTCAACAAGAGGACCGACCGCTGGGGCGGGAGCCTGGAAAACCGTATGCGTTTCTCACTGCTTGTGGTTGAGAAGGTGCGCGAAGCGGTTGGCCCGGACTTCCCAATCGAATTCCGTATGAGCGGTTCTGAGTGTATTCCCGGCGGATATGATATTGATGAAGCAGTTGAAATGGCTAAGATGATTGATGGAAAGGTGGATATCATCCACGTATCTGCCGGTATCCATGAAAATAATGACGTATTTGTAATCACACATCCTTCCATGTTTATTGAACATGGATGCAATGTCCAATATGCTGCAGAAATCAAAAAACATGTGAAAACACCGGTTGCTGCATTAGGCGGTATCAACGATGTGGATATGATGGAGGAAATCATTGCTTCCGGTAAAGCTGATATCATTGAAGTAGCCCGTCAGTCCCTTGCCGATCCATATTTCCCGGAGAAAGCATTTTCCGGTAAAAAAGACGATATCACACAGTGCTGCCGCTGCTATTCATGTTTCTACAATTACTTATCCAACAGGAATTACTGCTGCGCATTTAATCCGGTCATTGGCGACGAGCTTGAACATAAATATGGCTTCCCGGCAACAACACCGAAAAAGGTCGTGGTTGTAGGCGGTGGCCCAGGGGGCATGGAGGCAGCGGTCACAGCCGCCCAGAGAGGACACTCTGTTACACTTTATGAGAAGAACAGTAAACTTGGCGGACAGATTGCACATGAACAGCACATCCCCTTCAAAAAGGATATGTATCACTTTATTGAAGTCCTTGCAAAGCGCTGTGAGGATGCAGGCGTAGACATCCGCTTAAATACAGAGGTTACTCCTGAAGAAGTTGCAGAAATGGGCGCGGATGTTGTAATGACAGCAGTTGGCGCAAAACCCATCATTCCTCAGATTCCAGGAATTGACAATGCTAAGGTTACCGGCCTGAAGGCACTTGAAAGTGAGACGCCTGCAGTAGGACAAAAGGTGGCAATCCTTGGCGGAGGCCTTGTGGGCTCAGAAGTTGCTATCTATCTGGATATGATTGGGAAAGATGTAACAGTTGTGGAAATGAAGGATACCTGGGCATCTGACGCTTATTGGATGCATAAGGTTGCCATGGACAAATATATCCGTGACAGCAGGATTGATATCAAAGTAAACACAACCGCCAAAGAAATTACCGACGCCGGCATTGTATGCAATACTCCTGATGGTGAAATCCTCATTGAAGCGGATACGGTCCTTCTTGCCGCAGGTATGAAAGCGGACCGTGCTTCTGCGGACGGATTTCTCAATACGGCTCCCCGGGTATTTGAAATCGGAGACGCCATCAAAGCCGGCCGCGTGGTTGAAGCAGTAAAGCTCGGATACTATAGGGCATTGGATATTTAGTTGTCAGCAACCTGAAAGGAACGAAAATGATGGACATTCTTGTTACAATTTTCACTGCCTTTATTTCAGGCGTACTGGCAACTGCCATGGGGGCCCTCGGTTCAGTGATCCTAACCGCTCTTGTCTCTATTGTTGGAGTATTCTCCATTATGGCGGGATGTGAATATAACATCATCGGGAATATTTGCTTTGGAATGTTCCTGGGGCCGCAGGTAGCCTTTGGACCAGCCCTCTGTGCAATGAATTATGCATGGAAAAAGGGATATATACAGGACAGCAAGGGACTGGCATTTCCATTAGGCTCACTTCAGAAAACAGATGTATTAGTAGTTGGCGGTATCTGCGCAGTGGCAGGATGGTACATAAATACAACCCTTGGCACCTTCCTTCCGGGACTCTTTGACTGCGTTGCGGCAACCATTGTAATCCTTAATATAGTTACAAAAATCATGTTTGGAAATCAGGGACTCATGGGAAAGGTACCTGAAGGCGATAAGAGGTTTGGCTTAAACAGTAAAAACAAGTGGCTTCCGCATATGACCTATGGTCATGGATCCATGTTCTGGCTGTTCGGCGGCAGCGTTGGTTTTATTGCCGCATGGCTATTGTATCAAATGTGCCGGTTCTCTGAACAGGTGGGCAATCCCATGATTGCAGGCATTTCATTTGTACCGCTTTGGGCCATAGCAGTTGTGTTTTTAATCTTCATGTGCTGCGGGCTTCCCTGCCCTGTATTTCATCATGTAGGACTTGTAGGCGCCTATGGCGCCCAGATGGCATATAATGCCGGATGTTCCGAAATCAGTGTTTACCTGTGGGGCTTTGCATTTGGTATCTTTGCACATTATGCCGGCGATCTGCTTGCGGATCTTTTCTTTGTATATGGGGAAGGATATGTTGACCCGCCGTCACTTTCCATGCTATTCTGCTCCGTATTTGCATTTGCTGTCATTCCGGCGCTTGGATTGGTCAATCCCAATGGTTTGATTTCCGTCATCGCGCCCATAGCTATTATCCTGGCATTTGGGATATTTGCATATTTCACAGAAAAATGCAAAAAGGCAAACGTGATATAGGCAGACAGAGGCGGTGGGGGTATTCCTCTGCAGATATATGGTTGGAGTCAAAAAGGGGGGCTGTCATTGCGGCAGCCCCCTGTAACATTGAGATGCCTTTGACATCCCTTTGACATCCATCCTCCTAAGGAACCATCTGCTTATCATTCCTTCATCTACGGAGTGGACCGGGGCTCCATATCTATCTAAATCTAATATGACTCGTTCGTTTTCTGCTACGTCTGTTCCTATCTTTAGCAGGAAGAATGCTTATATAAAAATCCTTCCGGCAACTTAACACTATTCTGTGGCTAGAGCAATGCTTTTGCAGCCTTTAACCACTTGTCCATACATTTTTCATCTATCGTATAATAAATGGAACCTGCATGCGTCTCATTTTCAGTTACGCTCAACTCATCCGGCAGTGAATCCTTGATGGCTTCAACTCGCCCTGCCGTAAGTCTCCCCCATGAATCCTTGAAGTATCTGTCCGCATAAACTTCTGCATACTTGCTATTTACTTCTACTCCAACGACAATTCTTGATGGCTTACACTCGGCAGCCCAGCCAAAGCCTGTTGGATTCACTATACGTCCAGCTTTATTTCGATGTTTTTTCTCGTAACCCTTATGTCCCTGTGACATATAGAAATCTCCTGGTTGATATTGAATTGATACTGTTTCCGCTTTCATATAAAAAACCTCCATAATGGTATTTCTCTCATGGCCAATCAAGATACTACCAGTATACAGGTTTTTTTTATCAATTATTAAATTGTACAAATCTAAAAAAAGTTGTATAATTTTATTTCAAGAATTCGTACATTGCCTGACCTACGAAATGATTTACAATATCATATAAGCTTTTTTCACTAATGTCTACTTTTTTACAATAGTCTACATATGAAGCTTGTCTTTCTTTCAAATCATCATCAGTTTCAAATGCAAAAGGAGCCCCTTCCTTTCCATCCAGACTATCCAATTCTTCTTGCAGCCCCTTCCTTCTTTCATCTATTTTTTCCATTTCTTCCATAATCGCCTTTCGATACTCTTCTCGTACTGTACTTTCATTAAATGTACCGTCTTCAATCTGAGTGTCTATAGCTTTCCATTTCTTTCTATATTCTTTCATTTTTTCCGAATTACTTTTATTTATCTTAAACCTAGCGGTATCAAGTGTTTGTCCTAAAACAAACGAATAATATCCTCCCCTTTGCTGCTCTATTGTTGGATTTGGAATATCTTCAAAAAGCACTTGGTCGTTCTTATCCATAATTTGAAATTTAACTCCCAAAATTCTCCTACGATTATTTTCATAATCTAAGATTTCTTTTAAATCAGGGAACCCCTCCTCACGCATATGATGAGCTCCCTCCATCTCCCAACGAATCAGTTCCGCAAGTACCCTATCAATACTGAGATTTTGCTTTTGTAATCTTATATCAATTTCTGAATCTTCATCGATGTTATATAGTTCTTTCTCAATCTGTTTGTTTCTCTCATCCTGCCTCTTCATGGAGTAATTTCCACGGTATAGATAGTAATTCATTTTACTAAGTTTTCTTGTGAAATCCTTCATTGTTGCACCGAGATTCTCATTTTCCATAGAAGATAAATTTACCATGAAATGTGTTAATTCACGTACAAACAAAGCAGACCAATCTGAAATTTCCTGTGCAACTAAATGTCCTGGCAAACTGTATATTACATTGTTAAAATATACTGGCACCGATTCGTCTACATCTTTTAAGATTCCAGCATTATAATCTGCAAGTGCGGTGGCTGTAACTGTTGTCGGGTCAGTATTTTTTCTATACAGTGGGTGGTTAATAATATGTTTTAACATCAAACCCAATGGCTCTGCTATCTCAGGTGGAAAGAAATAGTCACTCTTTTCATTTGTCTCATCCACTTTAAAGTCAACCAAATTAAAATTATACATATCACAAAATCTTAATAATGCATCACGAAACTGCTTACGTGTTAAACCTGTTAATTCAAGCATTTCATTTAAGGAAAAATCTACTTCACGTTTTTTTGCCATCTACTTTTACTCTTTCTTCATGTTTTTTCGATTTCCATTATATTATCTCTCTTGACGGCCAATACCATCAACTGGGCCTCAAATAAACAGTTCTGTCAGCCAAACCTCCCCAAAAACATACCTGCCCACCCAACCCTAACCACAATTATCCATAGATTTATTCTGGCAGATAAAGAACAAGGATTTCCGGTATTTTTACTCCTTATTTATCTTTCCTTGACCTCAAGACAACGATTTCTACATGTGCCGTTACCTCATAATTGATGACATTTCAGCATTCCATTCCCTTGCTAGTTAATCATCAACCTTTTATTGGTTTGTACTTTAGACATTAAACAAACGCACTCACAATGCACCGTAGCCGGAAACATATCCACCGGCCACACCCCCTCTGCCGCATACCCCAACTTCTTCATATACCTCACATCCCGAGCCAGCGTCTCTGGGTTGCAGGACACATATACCACCTTCCCTGCGCCCAGCTTAGCAATTGAATCCATAAACTCCTCCGTACTCCCGCTGCGCGGCGGGTCCATAATCACCACATCCGCCTTATCCCCGCGTTCAGCCATGTTCACCAGGAACCGGCCTGCATCATTGCAATAGAATCGGATATTATCAATATCATTCATCTTAGCATTATTCACCGCATCCTTCACCGCATCCTGATTTAGTTCCACGCCAATTACCTGTCCGGCCTGTCTGCTGGCGATAATACCGATTGTACCAATGCCGCAGTATGCATCAATTACCACTTCCTGCCCCTTAAGCCCAGCTAGTTCCAATGCCTTTCCATACAGGACTTCGGTCTGAACTGGATTTATCTGATAAAAAGATTTTGACGAAATCCTGAATTTGCACCCGCACAGTTCGTCCACAATATAACCTTTACCATATAGTACATTCTCTTTATTCCCCAATACCATACTGGTGCCGCGGCCATTTATATTCTGTATGATAGTAGTAATCTCCGGATGCTTTTCCCGAAGCGCTTTTACAAAGTTATTTTTAGACGGGAATACCGGGGATGCAGTGACCAGCACCACCATGATTTCATTTGTTGAAAATGCCCTCCGAATCAGCACATGACGGAGAAGACCGTATCCCGTGTCCTCGTCATAGGTGCGGATTTTGAAGGATTTGAGCATTCCCCTGATTGTACCGATGATTTCATCAGCCTTTATATCTTCAATCAAACATGTTTCCACAGGAATCACATCATGACTGTTTTCCTGATAAATACCAGAAATAATGTTCCCTCTTTTATCCCTGTCAAATACAGCATGTACCTTATTGCGGTAGTGAAATGGATTCTTCATTCCTATTATGGGCTTTACAGGACATATTCCCCGGAATAATTCCTCCACCACCTTCTGTTTGCGCTTAAGCTGCTCCGTATATTCCATATCCAGCATCTGGCATCCGCCGCAATGCTTTTCAACCGGACAAAGACTTCTCTTCTTCCCTGTTTTCTTCCATTCTGCATTTTTTCCACTGACGTTTTTGTTAACACCATCTTTTGGCACAATGTTCTTCTGCATTTTATATTTTAGGGCCTTATCCTCCTGTGCTGTGCCCCTCAGTTCTCCCCTTTTTTCCCCTACGCGGTTCTCCTTCATCCCATAGGCTGATTTTGTCTTATATCCCGGGTTCCCCATACCGTCCTTTTTCATTTTTCTCATATCACCACCATATTCACCTGTGCTGTTATATGAATTTCCTGGCTTTTTGGTCTTTCCCGGCTCTCCGAATTTCCCATCCCTCTTATATGAAACACTTTTATAAGCGGCGCCCCTATTACCCGCACCGCTAATGCCCGCGCCCCTATTACCTACACCGTTGTTATCGGCGTTCCCATTACCCGTATCACCGAAAGCCGTACTCCTATTGCCTATACGGCTGTTTCCCACGCCTCGGTGGCCTGCGCTGCCCTTACGCACGCTCCTATTCCCAGCATTTCCGCTACCATTCTTATGATTCCCAGCATTCTCAGCCATTCCCTCGTTCTCCTATCGCTTTCATTCATTTATATTCTTAATTCGAATTATATCTGTCATAAAATCCTATGGACATTTTACCACACATTCCATCAAATGTGTTAATATAACACAGCAGGAATACGATAGCATACGCTAATGACCGTGTTTATCATAGCCGTCTGTCTTGACAAATCTATTAACATTATCTATTGATTGACCGATTATCTCCTGTTGAATCATCTCATGGCTGCTCATCTCATAGCTAATCATTCCCTGGCTAACCATCTCATGGTTAATCATCCCTGACTAACCATCCCCTGACTAACCATCTCCTGGCTAACTATCTCATGGTTAATCATCCCTGACTAACCATCTCCTGGCTAACTATCTCCTGGCTAACTATCTCCTGGCTAACTATCTCCTGGCTAACCATCTCCTGACTGCATCAGCCCACCAACCTCCCCACCTCCTGAAACAATCAACTTACCTATCTCTTGACCAGCCAACCACTCATGCTCACCATCACGCGCCCCTTCATCCCCCAAAAAATATATACAACCAAAACAAGAAACCGGAACCGCCCAAGTCCACCCTCCTGAAGGGGTCTGTTTCCCCATCCAGGCAGTAATTCCCTGAACCACATTCCGGTTTCTTCCCATATTTCTAATCTCTGTTCCCAATCATCCTATATTGCAGCCGTGGCCTCCTTCAGCCACTCCCTTTCATCCTCCGTCAGATGGGGGCCAATTTTCTCATATACCTGTTTGTGATATTCATTGAGGAGCTTCACATCCCGCTCAGTCATCAGGGACTTCTCAACAGCGTCCAGGTCAATGGGCACATAGGTCAGGAATTCAAATTTAAGGAACTGACCATACTCATTCTTCTCGTCCTTTACACACAGGGTCAGGTTCTCCGTACGGATGCCGTGGCTTCCCTCTATATATAATCCCGGCTCATCGGATGTCACCATTCCCGGCTCCAGGACACCGTTGTCCTGACGTTCAGGAACCATTTTGAAACGGATTCCGTTGGGCCTCTCATGACAGCTTGAAAGATAGCTGACCCCATGGCCCGTACCGTGTTCAAAATTAAGTCCCCTGCTCCACAATGGCTCCCTTGCCACATAATCAATACTCAGCCCACGGCAGCCATGAAGGAACTTTACCGCCCCCAGGCGCAGCATGCTCATAAGCACCAGGGTAAAATGCTCCTTTTCTTCTGCTTTCAGCGGCCCCACCGCAATGGTCCTTGTGATATCGGTGGTGCCCTCATAATACTGGCCGCCGGAGTCAATCAGATACAGGCCCCTTGGCTCCAAAGGTATGTTGGTCTCCTCGGTTGCCGAGTAGTGGCACATGGCCCCATGTGCTCCGTATGCGGATATGGTAGCGAAGCTGGGACTGATGCATCCTTCCTGCTGCTTACGCAGGTTTTCCATGTATTCACATACGCTGAGCTCATCCATGGGTATCTTCCCTATGTTTTTCTTCAGCCAGTAAATGAATTTTGTCACAGCCACCCCGTCTTTGATATGGGCTTTTTTCTCATTTTCAATCTCTACATCGTTCTTAACACACTTCATCAACGCAGTCGGATTCATTTTGTCTATTATTTTATTGGAACTGTCAAGCAGCCGATAGATGGCATAGTTTACCCGGCTTTTCTCCAGCAGTACCTTCTCATTCCTGAGACCTTCTACCATGTCGTACACTTTATCATATGGACGTATGGTAACTCCAATCCCTTCCAGGTATTCCCTGGTGGTCGTGTCATCCGTGTTATCCAAATATGGATATGCCTTTCCATCTATCACATCCTCATTGATAAACAGATACAACTGGTCCATGGTGAGGACTACATAGGACAGCACAACCGGATTATAAAGGATATCATCCCCACGGATATTTAAAAGCCATGCAATGTCATCCAGCGTGGTCAGCACATGGACGGTTGCGTGTGCCTTTTTCATGGCTTCACGCACATCTGCGATTTTATCCCTGCTGCATTTGCCCGCATACTGCGGCGCCAGCACCCAGGCCGGCTGTGCAGACAGGGCAGGGCGGTCCTCCCATATTTTCCCAATCAAGTCTTCACCATAGGATATCCTGATATTCCTGTCCTCCAACAGATCTTCCAGGTTTAAACCAGCGGCAGCATTGACCACGCGGCCGTCAAATCCAAGACAGCCTCCGGCCGGAAGCTTCTGGTCCAGATATTCCTCAACCTCGGGAACGCCTTCATGCCCCATTTTCATCATGGTGACAGATGAACCTTCCAACTCATGGGATGCCTGGACAAAATACCGGCCGTCCGTCCACAGACAGGCCTGGTCCATGGTAACCACGGCGGTTCCGGATGAACCGGTAAACCCGGTTATATATTTTCTGCATTTAAAATGCTCCCCCACATACTCTGTTTCATGATAATCTGCCGTAGGCACCAGATATGCGTCCATGCCCTGTTCTTTCATCAAGGCGCGGAGCGCGCTCAGTCTCTCCTGAATCACATTCATTATTGTTCCCTCTCTTTTCTTTGCTTATATTCTCTGACCCAAACCGGATTTAGACCGGATTCTGACGCATGGCATCCTCTATGGCCGCCCCAATCCCCTCATTATATGTGGGCTGCGCCCTCATGGCAAAGGACATTTCCTGCGCTGTCAGACCGTTGGCAATGGCCGTTGCGATTTCCCCAATCATATCCGTTGCCCTGGGGCACATCATCTGGGCGCCCACAATGGTATTGGAGTATGCCTCAAACAACAGCCGTATGAAGCCGTGCTCTTCGCCGGTAATAATGGATTTGCCATTATCCCTCATGGAAAAATGTCCGCAGCGCACTTTGAGTCCGTACTTTTTAGCTATCTCCTCCGTGATTCCCACCGTGGCAATCTCAGGGTCTGTATAAATACAGTTTGGCACAATTGGCAGCGATACAAACATGCCGTTTGGCACCACCTCAAGCTTGATGCTGTGGGGCCTTCCTGCAATCTTCTCCACCACATAGGTGCCCTGGGCAGCCGCCACATGGGCCAGCTGTGTCCTGGCAGCCACATCCCCGATAGCATATACGCCCGGCTCACTTGTCTCAAAATCACTGTCCACAGCAATCTTGCCGTCCTTCATGTCCAGGGAAATGTCTTTGCCTAAAAGCCGTGACACATCCGGTCGGCGGCCGATTGCCATCAGGATCTGCCCGGCCCGTGTCTTAACCGGTCCGCTTCCGTCATTTGGAGTAATGATGCAGCTTAAGCTGCCTTCCTCTTCCAGGATCTCCGTTACCGTTGCATCACAGTAAACCTTAATCCCTTTGCGCCTAAGCTCCTTTTCCAGTTCCACTGACATGACATCATCCATGGGCGCCATCAGGTGCTTCTGTTTTTCAACTATGGTCACCTGGGAACATAGGTTGTTGAACATAGTGGCAAACTCCACTGCAATCACGCCGCCGCCCATAATGGTCAGGCGGTCAAAATTCCAGCTTTCCGCTGCCAGCAGCCGGTCGCTGTTCCATACCCCTGGCAGGTCGGCTCCCGGTATGTTGTTCATGATTGGGACAGCGCCTGTTGCCAGGATGACTGCATTTCCCTGAAGGAATTCGCGGCCCCCCTCTGCCAGCTCCACTTCCACGGTCCTGTCCCTGCGCAGCCTGGCGGTTCCATGGATAATATCCACATCCAGGCGCTCAAAGCCTGCTTCAATCCCTTCCCTGTACTTTGCCACTGCCTGCTTTTTATATTTCTGCATCTTGCCAAAATCAAATGCAATGAAATCCGTTGACACACCGAATGCATCGCAGTTCTGCATCATATGGAACATATCCGACGCATGGAGCAGCGCTTTGGTAGGGATACATCCGCGGTTCACACAGGTGCCTCCAATCTTCTTCGCTTCTATGAGCGCCACAGAAAGCCCAAACTGCGCAGCCTTAAAAGCAGCCGTATATCCTCCCGGTCCGGCGCCGATTATCACAACATCATAATTCCTAGCCATATGTAATCTCCCATCCTGTTATATTAAATCCATCCGAAATGCCTGCAGGCCTTCCATACCCCATCCCGGTCAATATCATCCGTAATATAATCCGCCACCATCTTCAGTTCCTCCACCGCGTTTCCCATGGCAATACCGATTCCCGCCTCCTGGACCACCTCGTAATCATTCATGCTGTCGCCAAATGCAACCGTGCGCTCCATGCTGATTCCATAGTGCTGGCAGATACGCAAAAGCCCTTTTGCCTTAGATGCTTCCTTCTCCACCACATCCGCTCCCATTTTTCCGGAAAACATGGGGAACTTGAATTCAGGGAAATGCTCCTCCAGCTCCTTTGCCCGGTCTGGCCCGCCTATATACACCAGGGTCCGCACCGGCAGTTCCATAAGCTCCCATCCATCCCTGAAGTTACGCTCCGACACACCCCAGCGAAGCTCATCCATACGCACAACACCCTCGGGATGGATATAATAATCATATCCGCCTGTACCGATTCCAACGGAAATGCCATTTTCATCCGCATAGGCAAGAAGGCGCCCCAGACGCTCCTTATCCATTAAATGCTCATACAGGACCTTTCCCTCTGCAGCTACCTTCGTGCCATTCATATGGATGACAGCATCCGGCCTGATCATGTCCCGATACATTGAGCTCATCTCGTGGTCCATGTTCCTGCCGCTGGCAATGACAATCACGGAGTCCTTTCTGAGACGCTCCAGTGTTTCCATTGCGCTGGACGGTATTTCCCATGTTGCATGGTCCAGCAGAGTCATGTCCAAATCAAAGCTGAATATCCGTTTTTTAACGGCATTTTCCTGTGTCATTTTACATTCTCCTGAATAAATTAAAATTAGGGCTTTTCAAAATGAAAAAACTTTGCTATAATACTAGAGGTTCACAAATAATAACGGAGTATGGCGTAGCTTGGTAGCGCGCTCGGCTGGGGGCCGAGAGGTCGCAGGTTCAAATCCTGTTACTCCGACTACAGAAACCCTTGATTTTACTGGAAGTCAAGGGTTTTTTATTATCCTCTTCGCAGTTTACATAAGTAACTCCCCTAACAGTTCTCCAACATCTTTTTATCAACTGGCAGTCCTGCAAATGAATCATTGTTATTATACCCCGAACATCGGTATTCTTCAAGACAATCTGAATAATGCAGTGAATTCGTCTAAATATTCCGTATGATTCCTTCCATTCTACATGTTTCTGTTTTTCACCTAAAGAACGGAGCCCTCTTAGCAGGCAAAACTATAACAAAAAATCCCTCCGGTGTGCAACACACACCGGAGGGGTAAGCCGTCCATACTGTACCTTCTAAATTTTAATAAGTCAATCATGCCGTGTCCGCTTGCGCCCCCATCTCTTCTGCCGTCAGCTTCCTTGTAAATTTCCCCATGAAAGCAAATACAATGTTTAATATAAACGATGTCCAGAAGGTAATCATGAAAAAGGTATATTCAAAGTTATTCACCCCCAGTACAGACAGGCAAAGCGCTCCGCTGGCAGACCATGGCAGCATGGCATTCCATAAGGCCCCGTTCATGGACATGGTTCTTGCAAGGACTTCCGGATGCACCCCCTTTTTCCGGTAGGCATCCTTATAGATGCTGCCGTTAAGCAGGCTGGAAACATTTGCGGAGCCGGTAAATGAAACCCCAATCAAGGTTGTAATGGATGTATACAATACCAGGAAACCGCTGTTCTCCACCTTTTTTAGCGCAGAATTCATGATCCGCTCCAGCATTCCCATCCGTTTGATGACGCCTGCAAAAGAAAATGCAAACAGAAGCATGATTATGGTTCCTGCAAAGTCCATGATTCCTCCCCTTGTTAAAAGGCCGTCCAAAAACTGGTCCCCCGTAGAACATACATATCCGGACCACATCATATTGGTAACCCCGCCCCAGGTCTCGCCCTGCAGAATGACAGCTTCCGCCATACCTATCAGTGAAGCAATGATTACTCCGGGCAATATCGGGAACTTTATAAACACAAGTGCAAATATCACCACCAGGGGAATAAGTGTCAGCACAGTAAGGTTAAACCCCTGGGCAAGGGAATTTATCAGGCTGTCCGCAGTATGGACCTGGGCCGTGCTAATAGTCATATTCATCCCTATAAAGAAATAGGCAACCGCACCTACAATCATCCCAGGAATAAAAGGAATCAGCGTACTTTTGATGGTACCAATGACATCAGCGGTACCTGCGCTGACGGAGGCAATGACCGGTACTTCATTGATAGGAGAAGCCACATCCCCTACAAAACAGCCGCTGACAATAGCCGCAGCAGCCAGCGGCGCAGGCACTCCCAAAGCTGTCCCGATTCCCATGAAAGCCAGGCCGATGGATGGCAGCAATGCCCAGGGCTGTCCCGTAAAAAAAGATGCAAAAGATGTAATCAAAAATGCCACAAAAAGAAATATGTCTGGATTCAATAATTTCAACCCCCAATAAAACAAAAAGGGAATGGTGCCACTGGCAATCCATGAAGCACTGATAAAACCAACAAACAGGCAGAAGAGCAAACCGAACAAAACCTCGGCTATTGTTTTTGTGATACTGTCAAAAAGAGAGTCCCAGGAGATTTTCAGTGCCAGCATTGCATAGGTACAGCATAAAACCAATGCCAACAGAATGCCCATGGCGATAGGAAATTGTTTACTGAGTGCCGGATATCCTATAACAACAATAGACATGATAAATACCAAAACTGCTTCACCTAAATTTATCTGGCGTTCGGCTTTTATAACGTTTGCACCAGAATCATGTTTCTGATTTTTTTCAGACATTGTCTTTCCTCCTTAGCCTGCTTAATGGTTATCTTCAGGAAATGTTGTCCTTTGCCCGGTCAGATTAGTTTCGGCTGTGACCGCTTATCATATTAGAGCCAAGGTTGTTTTTTAGTATCTCTGTTGAATCCTTACCTAATTCACGGCAAAGTATCTCCATTACTTTCGGGGCGCAGAATCCTCCCTGGCAGCGTCCCATACCAGCCCGGAGACGGCGTTTGATACCATCAACCGTTTCAGCGCCGGGAATCCGGTGAATGGCCTGGACGATTTCAGCCTCTGTCACAGTTTCACACCGGCAAATAACCCTTCCGTAAAGAGGATTGGAAGAAATCATCCGTTCCCTTTCCTCAGGCGTGGCAGACGCAAAACAGGGAATAGCTGCCCGCTTACGGATATAGTGGTTTTTCCGTTCAAATACAATGCCGCTGTCCTCAAACATCATACGTACATACTTTCCAATCCCAAGGCTTGTACCTATTCCATCGGAACGCATGCCGCTTACTTCAAAATACCCTTTTACCTTTTTTGAAAAACCAATGAAATAACCTTCCGGGGTCCTGGTTGGACGCAATCCGGAAAATTCAGTTATGGCATCGTCTAAATTCAAATTAGGGATGATGGCCCTTACGTCCTTTTCAATATCCTTTAACCCCTCATATGTTACTTTTGTATCCGATTTATCAGTGATATCCTCTGCCGTGGGCCCCACCAGCATATTGCCATGTGCGGTGGGCAGCATCAGCTTGCCGCGGGTGTAGGGGGTGGGCGCAGGCATTATGATATGGGACACCCTGCATTTTGTATTTTTGTCCAGTATAAAAAACTGACCTTTCCTCGGATGTACCGTAAAATCGGCCGTGCCTTCAAGCATCCTGGATATCTCATCGCTGTGCAGGCCGGCTGCATTGATTACCCATCGTGTCTGTATCCTGCCCTGGCTTGTGCTTATGTACCGGATTTCGCCATTCTCCACTTCTGCTCCCGTCACTTCACAGTTAAGGATGAACTCCACGCCATTGGCAGCACAGTTTTCAGCCTGGGCATATACCAGATCAAACGTATCCACCACCGTCTCCCTTGGGCTATAGATTGCCCCCAGCATTCCTTTTGCCAATTCCGGCTCCATTGCTTCAGCTTCATCCCTGCTCATGAACTCCACATCATAGTCACAGTTGGCTCTTGCATGCTCCAGCCTCTCTTTTAATACCTCCAATTGAAAACTGTCGTAGGCCGGCATGATACATCCGCAGGGATTATGACATATCTCCAAATCCCTGAGAACCCCGTCAAACATCATCCTCGATGCGTGGGAGAGCTGATACACCAGGCTTCCTGGGGTATTAGCATACCCCGTACCTATAATTGAACTGCAGGCGGGCGTTGCATCCCCTCCCACATCGCCGTTTTTATCTACAACCAGAACCTTAATATTATAATGTGCAAATTCCCGGGCAATTGCAACGCCTACTGCTCCGCAGCCAATAATCAATATATCTGTCTTCATCATTTATCTATACCCTTTTTATACAGGTAGTTGCAACCACGTCAACTCCAGTGTCTGAAATATTATGTACAATCTGCTGATACATCCCTATGGGGGCCTCCATCTCCAGTGAGGTTATGACGCCCATACATTCTTTTATCTTATCCTTTGGGACAGGGCCAGTTGTCCTCACAGAAAAGACAGGCTGCTCACCATGCCTTACCGCCACACTGGATGTGAGGGTGCGCACAGGGCATTTAAATTCATTTATTGCATACTCCTTACCTCTGGGACATCTGTTTCCTTTAACACTGCTAATATCTGTCCCTTTGCCCTCCACAACTATATTGCAGCCAGAAGGGCAAATAACACATGTGATGTTTTTTGTCATTCCCGCTCCTCCTCCACACATATGGTAATATCCCCATCAACAGCCCGCATCATTTCCTTTGACAGGACCAGTTTATCCATTTCACCGGGACTTACACGGGCCGCCCTACGGGAAGTTATTACCTTGGGGCCACACAGAACGGACATTGTCACCTTATTCATGGGACGGCACACCCTGAAGAATAGTTCAGCCTCATTTTCCGCACATGCAATCAGTTGTGGACAGACATAACCCACCCCCCGGCCAGCGGCCGTATTGATATGTTTCATCTCAGGCAGTTTTCCCGCAGCATATAAAGCTGCGCTTCTTCCTGCAATCTCGCTTTCCCGGGTAACATTATCCACCAGATCATTGACATGCAGCACATTCCCACAGGCAAAAACCCCCTTGATGCTTGTCTGCATGAACTGATCCACAACAGGACCTTTTGTCGCAGCGGAAAGCTTAATGCCGGCATCCATGCTTATCTCATTTTCCGGAATTAGTCCCACTGATAACAGTACTGTGTCACATTCAATTATTTCCTCACTTCCCCTTACCGGCATTTTGTTATCGTCCACTTCACATATGGTCACGCTCTCAACTCTGTTTACGCCAGAAATATCAGTTATGGTGTGCGCTAATCTAAGGGGTATGCCAAAATCATCTAAACATTGGACTTTATTCCTGATAAGCCCGGACAGATAAGGAAGTATTTCTACAATAACCTTTACCTCTGCTCCCTCCAGCGTCATACGGCGTGCCATTATCATGCCAATATCACCTGAGCCCAGGATTACTATTTTCCTTCCTACCAGCTCTCCCTTTATGTTCAGCATACGCTGGGCAGCACCTGCGGTATATATTCCCGCTGCCCTGGTTCCCGGTATTTTGATGGCTCCCCGGGTTCTTTCCCTGCATCCCATGGCCAGAACAATGGCCTTTGCCTTCACTTCGAACATGCCTTTTTGTGGGCTGACCGCACAGATACATCCTTTTTCCAGACTCAGCACCATGGTGTCCAACATAATATTTATGTTGTAATCCACAGCCTTCCGGCAAAATCTGTATGCATACTCCGGCCCTGTCAGTTCCTCCCCAAAATATTCCAGACCAAAGCCTGGGTGTATACACTGCTGAAGTATTCCTCCCGGATGGGTATCCCGCTCAATGATAAGTATATTTTCCGCACCAGCCTCCCGCGCGGATATTGCGGCCGCAAGCCCTGCAGGTCCCGCGCCTATGATTGCTATGTCATATGTTTCCCTTTGTGCCATTGAACATTACCTTCCCTTTATTTTGTATGTATCCAATCCAGGCTTCGTTCTACTGCGCGATGCCATAACTCCACTGTTGTCTCACGCTGATCCTGGCTCATGGCAGGTTCAAAACGGTATTTTATATCCACACAATGTTTTATATCACTGAGCGCAGAAAATTCCCCTTGGGCGTAGGCAGAAAGGACAGCCGCCCCATAGGCACTCATTTCTTTTTCTTCAGGTACCTCTACCGGTAAATTAATTAGGTCGGCCTGAAGCTGCATAAGAAACTTATTCTCCACCATCCCGCCGTCAACGCGCACCCATTCAATGGGCAGGGATGATTCCTGTTTCATCACCTCAATAATATCCAGTACCTGCAAAGCAATGCTCTCCAGCATAGCCCGGACAATATGTTCTTTTCTTACTCCGCCGGTCAAGCCAATCATAAGGCCTCTGGCATACTGGTCCCACCAGGGCACAGCCAATCCGGAAAAAGCCGGAACAAACACAACTCCTGCACTGTCAGGAACAGACAGGGCCATTGATTCCGATTGGACCGGTTTTTCTAATAGATTAAGATTATTACACATCCAATCCAGACCGGCCCCGGCAATATAGGCGCTTCCGTTCAGGCTGTAACATTTTTTACCGTCAATCTGCCAGGGCAGGGCAGTCAGAAGTCCCTTTTTGGAAAATATAGGTCTATTTCCCACATTCAGATTCGCAAAACAGCCGGTTCCGTAGGAAACCTTAACGTTCCCCGGTTCAACACAGCCGTGGGCCAGAAGTGCAGAAGCCCCATCTGTTATGGATGCACAAACAGGTATGGAAACCCCAAAAAACACATCCGGACTGGTATGGCCTTTTATAAAGCAGGTTTCTCCAATGGGAGGAAGAATGTCCGGGGGGATTTCAAACAGTTCCATCATCCTGTCATCCCAGTCAGCCTTCTCAATATCCATCAATAAGGTACGGCCCGCACTGCCTGGATCCGTAATGAATATTCCTCCTCCTGAAATCCGCCAGAGAAGATAGGTCTCCAGTGTTCCTGCACGCAGCTCCCCCCTGCGATGCATTTCCCTGACCCCCTCCACATTGTTAAGTATCCAGTTGAATTTGGAGGCGCTGAAGTAAGCATCCGCATATAGGCCGGTTGTTTCCTCAATCTCCCCGCCATGTTCCCGGGCCAGATTGTTACACAGGTCGGCAGTACGTTTGTCCTGCCAGACAATCGCGTGATAGACCGTCTCACCTGTTCTGGCATTCCACATGGTACAGGTCTCCCCCTGATGATCCAGCCCAAGTCCTGCCAGTTCCTTAAAAGAGATTCCGGCATTTTGGACCGCTTCTTTACAGACCTCCAAAAGGGCCTTAAAGATTTCCTCCGGATCATGTTCAACCCAGCCAGGCCGGGGATATATCTGTGTATGCTTTTTATATCCCCTGCCCAGGACCTTCCATTTTCGGTCCAGCACAAGTGCGGTCGTACCAGTGGTTCCCTGATCAATTCCTAAATAATAATACCCCATCTTATTTTCCTCCGCTTAATTACTCCGCATACCAGGCCGTCACTTTTTAACGCACCACGGCCCTGGTATAAGGCAATGCCCAAAACACAAGAAGTATCACCGTAATGACGATTCCCAAAACAACGGATACCTGGGCATACTTAATGTTGCTTCTCAGTTCTTTTATATCCCGTTCTGTCTGAGGGCGTACGTGAAGCATTTTCCTGTAAGCATCTTCAGCGGGTGTAACCTTAGTAACAGCGGAACCAATCACCAGACCTAAAACCGATAGCCCCATTCCCAGGAATGCGCTGTCCAGATAAACAGGGACCCCTCCTCCCTTTAGCGTTGTAAACAGCTTTACCCCAAAGCATCCTGCAAATCCCAGGGACATACTTAGGATTGCACCATATTTATTGACCCGCCTGCTCCAGATACTGGCATAGGACATTGGAAGCCAGCAGCATGCCACCAGGGTAGCACCCAGATACATGATCCAAAACAGGGAGGGAGGATTGGCGTAAGCTAACAGAAAAACAATGGCTGCGGCTGCAACAATGGCAACCCTGGCCCAGAAAAGGCCATCCGACTTATCCTTTTTCCCCAATATATCCACTGTAAAGAATGACCCAATCAGAGAAAGGAAGGTGGTGGATGAGGAAATCCCCGCTGCCAGCATACCTGTAAGAAATACCACCCCAATAATGGCGGGCATCCTGTTCATGACAGTCCATAAAACCGCATGGCTCTGATTCTGGATGTCCGGATTAATCCTGTTGATAAATACGCCTGAAATATTTACCACAAATTCAATTAGAAAAAGGAAGATAGCCGCATAAGCGCCCGACCGTATGCATACGCTCTCATTCTTTGCCATCAGATAACGGCTTGACTGCCATGGCGCAATGCTTGCAATAGCTCCCCATACAATCCCATAACCGCAGGCCCAGATAAAATTCTGGATACCGGTAGGATACATATAATCAAGATTGCATGTCCAGGCCAGCAGCCCAGGCACCTTATCAAAATTTGCCAATGCCTCAATGGACGGAAACCAGCCGCCCGCAGCTTTTACAATAAATCCCAATCCAACAATGGAGGCCGATGAAAAAACGGCAAACATGATTGTGTCAGTCAGAAGCACCCCTTTTGAACCAGACAAAGCAGAAATCAGCGTGAATGTAATCATAACCAATACAATACATAAGATGTAAGGGGCGCCGGTAACAAAAGACATCAAGGTCCCCAACCCCTGTGTCACGGATAACAAATACACAACCATGGAAATAATTGCAATAACAGCTGACAGCTTCCTGACTGCTGTCGAATGAAAACGTACTCCATAGTATTCCGGAAGTGTTGTACAGCCGCTCCGCCGCAGATACCGTCCAAAGAAAACGGAGCCATAAATAGGACCTACCACCTTCATTGTAATAATGGTCAGAAGTGCCGCAAAGAAACCGGCATAACATTCACCGGCGTCCCCCATATACACCCCACATCCTATATATGAAGCAACGATGGATCCAACAATCAAGATAGTAGGCGCATTTCCTTCAGCAATATAGAAATCATTTGCACTTTTTAGTTTACGGCTTACCATGCCTCCGATAATAATATAAAGGGCCATGGAGATAACCATTCCTATAAAATAAATATTCATATTATATGCCTCATCTTCTGGTATTTGAGTCTGTTTCCTGATTCTCTTCTTCCAATTGTTTCAGTTCCCTTTTAAGTTTAATTGTTATTAACACACCAGACGCAGCAACCCAGCCGCCCAAAAAGAATGCCATAAAAATCTCCAAAGAACCCCTCCTTTAATTAATAAATCCATGTATTAGGTTGAATCATGCCTGCAGTTATATGACTAATTGCTCATTTATCCCACCCCCACATCCTTGTCTTTAAATCATTGACCTCCAATGATTTTTTATTAATTTTCACCATAAAACCATACTTTTATCAACATTATATGAATAATTCAACTATAAAACAAGTTAATTCAATTATAACAATCCTTGTATTAATGTCAATAATTATATTGTGTTTTTTGATTTTTTAGTCATTATAACAACATAATTCATAAATCATTATAGTTTTTTCCAATTTTGATGACCATATAATCATTTATAGCATATCTTTTTTGGAACATTTAACTTCCCATCATTTAACCTTACAGAAAAAGGGGCAGAAATATCTTTGCTTTTTTGCCAAAAAAGGTATATGCAGTTGTTGAAATCATCTTTACATGATAAACTAGGCATAGAATTTCAACAGCTTTATACTTCTATCACAAATGGAAAGGGGAACGCCTGATGCGACGCTCGAAAGAATATATGAATTCCAGATTAGAAGAACTAATTGACTATATTGAGCAAAATGGCAATGTAACTGTAACCGATTTGGTTGACAGATTCCACCTATCTCCCTCCACAGTGCGGAGGGCATTGGAGTCCCTAGAACAAAAAGGTCTGGCAATCCGCACGCATGGCGGTGTAAAATCGCTACAGAGAGAGAATTGTCTTTCTTTGGAGATTAAACCCAATGTAAATAACATTGTCCAAAAAAACAGAATTGCCCAAAGGGCACGAAAGTTAATCAAAAACGGAGATGTGATTGCCCTAGGATGCGGTTCCACAACCCTGTTTTTAGCCAAATTACTGCATGGCATGGACAACCTTACCGTTATAACCGACTCTGCTTATGTGGCGGTTGAGCTTATGGAAGAAGAAAATATAGAAATATATTTGAGCGGAGGAATCATTCACAGCAGGTCCGGCGCCGTCTACAGCGCACAGTGTAAAAATCTGTTTGAATCAGCCCTTGTCAACAAGGTCTTTATCGGTGCTGACGGGATTTCCCTGGCCTCCCGCTCCATAACAGCCATGGCTCATCTTACGGAAGCAGAGCGTATGATCCTTACCTGCGGGGAAAAAGTTTATGTTTTGGCAGATAATAGTAAATTTGATAAGAAAACCGTCATTGAACGCCTGGCGTCTTTCAATGAATTTGACTATTTAATCACTGACAGAAAGCCTTCGGATGATATCATAGAAAAATTAGAGGAATACGATATAAAAGTTTTATATTAGCCCGATTGTTTGAATCCGGCTTATAAATACCATATATAACAAAGGCACTGCTTCAAAATCAATCCGCAGTGCCTGTTACATCCTTAATTACTATTTATCCGTCTATATTTTTTTCAATCTCTTTCCTACTTATAAACAGCCAGCCCATCCATCAATATAACCGGGTCATCATAGAAATTGTCCGTCACCAGGGAAACCTCCACGCGCACCGTGTCCTGGCCGGTAATATCCGCACCGAAATAAATGGTCTTTTCATTATAATGGATATCCGGTGATGTATAAAGGACCGTGTCATTATCCCCGTACACCGTTATCTTTGCCATCAGGCCGCTGTCAAACTGGGATGACGGGGCCACGGCTCCTGCAAGCAGCTTGTACCCGCCCTTGGTGTCATACTTTACATAACTGCCCTTTCCTTTCAGGCGGATTGCATTGGTCCAGCGTTCTCCGCTGGCATTCTTGCCGGATGTAATGATATTATATCCTTTTGTGGACAGTCCCTCCGACATGTTCTGAAGCAGGTATGGGGTATTAAGGTCCATGGTATTGGCAGGCTCTACCTGTCCCTCTGCCGGAATCCATACGCCGTCCTGGCCAATCTGGCGTCCGTCAATTGTTGTATTGACCGCCATTGCCCCGTTGGGAAGCAGGAAATACCACTTGTCGTTATCCTTGAACCATCCGTTCTGCATAACGCCTGACTGGTCCATATAATACCATACGCCGTTTATCTGCTGCCAGCCGGTCTTCATATAACCATCTTTATCAAGATAGTACCAGTTTCCATTATCCTTTACCCATTCATTGTAGGCAAATTTGTTTGCGCCTCTCTGATATTTCCATTGATCGTTCACATATTTCCATGTACCTGCATAGGCGGGTACTGCCATAATCACACTCAGCGCCAAAGCTGTCAATGTCATTGCCATACGTTTCTTCATGTTGGATCTCCTTTCATCAACCACCGCATCTGCCTTGTTCAGGGCAGAATCTAAACTTCCTGCACTTGTTACATTATAATTCATTATCCATTTTTATGCAACTGTGTCTTTATTCCAGCAAAACCGAACCAAAAAGGCATTGTCCCTGTTTCGTCATAAGAACAATGCCCTTCCATATCCTGTCCATATTATGTATTTAAATGTTGGCTGCATCAGGTATTCTTCATGATTACGCTTTCCACGATATCCGCCACATGCTCACAGGCATCGCAGCACTTTTCCAGGTAAGAGTAAATCTCCCTCCATGCAATGATCTGAATGGGGTCTTCCTCTTCTGTGTGGAGCTTGCGCATAGAATCGATGAACAGGCGGTCCCCCTCCTCTTCCAGGGCGTTTATCTCAATAATCAGCCCGTGCAGTGTCTTGGACTTCTGGAAGTCGCAGAACTCCTCCATTACTTCCTTTAACGCCTGGCAGCAGCGGATGATTACTTTTGTAAATGCAACCGCTTCCGGCTTGATGCTATGTACATTATTGATGTAAATGCGGATCAGCACATCCTCAATCTTGTCTGTCACCTCATCAATGCCCTGGCTCAAAAGTATGATGTCCTCGCGCTCAATGGGTGTGATGAATGCCTTGACCAGCACGCCCATCATCTCATGCTTTTTCTTGTCCGCATCATGTTCAATCTGATGAAGCTCATCCAGCTTCTGCTGCAGGCATCCCGCATCAAAACTCATCAGGTTTTCCTCCAGCATCTTTGCCGCCTCGCAGCCGCACTGGACACATTCTATAAAATTCTGAAAATAGTAACTATCGCTTTTCTTAGACATCTCATTTTCTCCTTTATCTAACCGTGGAACAGCATCATGAACAGTTTAGCTATGAGGAATCCTATGAGGCCGCAGCCCGGGAATGTCATGATCCAGGTCATCACCATATCCTTAACCACCCCGAAGTTAATGGCGGAAAGCCGTTTCACAGCGCCTACGCCCATGATGGCAGTGGTCTTGGTGTGGGTGGTGCTCACAGGGATACCAAACAGGGAAAAGCCAAGCAGGCAGGCGGCTCCTGCCATATCAGCGGAAAAGCCCTGATATTTCTCCAGGCGGACCATATCCATGCCAACGGATTTGATGATTTTCTTTCCTCCGATGGAAGTTCCCAGGGCCATGGCCGCGGAACCCAGAAGCAGCATCCACAGCGGAAAACGTACGCCTGCCGTACTGCTGCTGCCGTTTACCATACAGATTCCAAGAAGCATGACACCCATGAATTTCTGGCCGTCCTGGGCGCCGTGCATGAAGGCCATGGCCGCTGCCGCGCCGATCTGTGCATATTTGAAGAATCCGGTGGTCCTGCGCCTGTCCATGTTACGGCATGTCCAGGAAACCAGCCTGCAGGAAAAATATCCGCTGAAAAATCCAAGCAACACGGAAAATGCCAGTCCATAAACCACCTTCATCCACTCAGCCCCATTGATCGCTGAGAGTCCGCCCCGGATTGCAATGGCCGCACCTGTAAGGCCGGCAATCAATGCATGGCTCTCACTGGTGGGACAGCCAATGGACACTGCAAAGGATGACCACACCACAATGGAAAACAGGGCCGCGCACAATGCCACCAGGGCAATGGAAGTATCATCCCCAAAATTAACCATGTTGGTAATGGTGGAAGCAACCGTTGCATTAATCATGGTCATGACCACGATTCCGGCACAGTTACACACAGCAGCCATGACAATAGCGACATTGACGTCCAGGGACCTGGTTGATACACAGGTGGCAATGGCATTGGGCGCGTCCGTGATACCATTCACACAGATGACCCCCAAGGTCAGCAGCACCGTTATCAATAAGGCCGGATTCGTCACCAGCTGCCGCAGGAAAAAGGAAAACGACATATCCATAATTCTTTTTTACCTACTCTCTTATTCATTTACTTTATCTTTACGTAAATTTTACATACTCACGAATTTAATTCTAGCACGGTTTTAAATAGTAGTAAAGTTTTAATTTCATTAACATAGAAGGAAGATAATCAAAAATAGATAATGCGGGGGCCGATGATATCCAATATCGGATATCATCGGCCCCCTGCCTTTTTTACCTGTTTTTACTGCATCAAATTGTCTATTGCTATTTTCCATTTTCGGTAAATAGGTATTTTTTTAATCCTACCCCCTGAAAAACACAACCAGAAGATATCCCAGCGTCAGGCAAAGCCCAATACAAAACAGCATAAGTCCAAATGAAAAACTTTCCTCCACCAGCTTTCCGGTACGTTTCAGCACTTCCTCCCCCTCAATGAGGCGCGGGATGACAGAACCGTTCCTTTCCCGTCCTTTTCTTCTTCCCGGCAGGCGGCGCCCCAGGCTGGCCACATAATCAATAAAATGTCCCAATATAAAAGCAGACCTGTCATTTCCCCACCGGACCATTTCCCCGTTCCTCTGCCGGTGGGTAGTCTTCCTGGCCAGCAGGATAAGGCCGTCCGCCATATGGTCAAGGGCCCGGCACAGGACCGCTGATACCTTAAGGAAGAGATTCACAGCCGCGGACACCAGATACCGGTCCACAAACCGGAAAACAGCTCCGAATATACCGGGAAGCGCCACTGCCAGGATGGGACGGTAGATTAATTCCTCTAAATCCAACCACTTAGGCCAGCGGTCCACATACCTGTACAAATACAAGCCGCCTATTTTTCCGTTGGCTCCGCTGTCGTTTCCGCCGTTAACTCCGCTGCTGCTTCCACCATTATCCCACCGTCCCTCCGCCTGTTCCCCGGATTCCGCCTTCTCCATCAGCAGGCCCCGCACCACAGCCATATACAGCACGATTCCTATGCCAATGGTTATGGCGGCCCCCTTCAGATTCCCGGCCGCAAAGTAAGGAACCTTATGTCCCAGCAGGTTCCCCTGAAAAAATCCCTGCCCCAAATCCGCCGCCCGGTCCATGAACAGCTGCGGGCATGCCCCAAACACAGGAATCACAGCCGCGCAAATGCACAGCACCGTGCGGCTCACCGGATTCATATAGCCGGAGGACATGGCATCAAATTCCTGCTGCCGCACCGGATGCCGGTCCACGAAAAGAACAATGAACAGCTTCAGCATATAAGCCAGGGTCATCCCGCCCGTTAACAGGAACAGCCACTCTGCCGCCTTCCATACGGCAGGCGCTCCAAGAACCGCACTTATTCCATAACTCCAGCCGGCAGGATGGACTCCCCCTCCCGCGGACCCAATCAGGCTGCCGGATGCCGGTCCCATTCCCCGCGCCAGCATTTCCCCGTATTCCACAATCCCTTCATGGAGTAATGTCTTGCTCACATATCCGCTCCACATGGGAATCCCGCTGATGCCCAAGGCCCCCATAAGGAAACAGAACAATAGGGCCGGTTTCTTCCTTCCGAATCCCCTTATGTCGTTCAGGTCCAGCTGGTGCAGGTTCATGAACACCACCCCGGCGCAAAGAAACAGTACCAGCTTAAACATGGAATGGTTCACCATGTGGAGGAAGGTGCCGCGGACCGCCAGCCCATTACCTTGGCCGGCGGACTTTAGAAGGCAGCACATCCCTATCCCTGTGAGGATGAATCCAATCTGCGACACAGAGGAGCAGGCCAGCGTCCGCTTGAGATTAACGGAAAACAGGGCAAGCAGGGCGCCCAGAAACATGGTGATGAACCCCAGCACCGCAACCAGCAGGCCCCAGTTCCCATCTGTCCCGAACATCACACAGGACACAACCACGATTCCGAACACACCGGCCTTTGTCAGTATACCGGACAGCAGTGCGCTGGCAGGAGCCGGCGCCACCGGATGCGCCTTGGGCAGCCAGATATGGAGCGGGAAGCAGCCGGCCTTGGCGCCGAACCCGAACAGCAAAAGCCCTCCGGCCGCATACAGCCTGCCGGTACCTCCGGAGCCATATACCCCATTACCGGATAATACCTCCTCCACTGCCCGAACCAGTCCATCCATCTCCAGTGTGCCGGTCATATCATACAGGAGGAACAGTCCCATAAGCATGACAAGTCCGCCGATTACCGCTACTGCCAGGTAGGTTTCCGCCGCCCTCAGGCTTTCCTTCTTTTCATCAAAGGCCACCCACACATAGGAGGTAAATGACATGATTTCAAAGAATATGAATGTGGTATACAGATCCGCTGAAAGGAAAACGCCTGCCGTTGCCAGGAAGGTTATCCAGAAAAAAACATAGTATCTTCTGCGATTCCCATAATGCCTCATATATTCCAGGGAAAACAGGCCGCACACGGCCCACATCACAATGGCTATGAGCACGTAAATAATCCTGAACCCATCCAGTCTCAGGTGCATCCCCATGCCGCAGAATCCCGGGATTACCAGGTCCATTGTATCGTTCATCCTGCCTTACCTCCTATTGCCCGCAATACCTTCATCAGCGGAACCGGGTGGAACCCGAAACAGATAATCACGCCTGCAAATATCACAAGGGGAACCAGCATCATCCAGTTAGGGTCCGTCACCTCCGCGCCGGTTATCGTCCCCTGCTTTGGGACATACGCCCTTACCAGGACCGTAAACATGTAAACCGCTGTCATTAACGCTGAATACAGCAGCACACACGCCCCTGCATAGGGAAGCCAGTATCCCCCCTTCCCTGCCTGGTTCAGGAACCGACCGCAGTCAAACGCAGATTGGGCAATGTTCCATTTACTGATGAATCCTGCAAAGGGAGGGATTCCCGCCAGGGATATGCTGGCAATGGTAAGGCAGGCAAAGGTAACCGGCATTTTGAAGGCCATGCCGTCCAGCTCATGGACATATGTTTTCCCGGACTGGTGCATCACTGCCCCTGCGCAGAAAAAGGAACAGATTTTCATAAATGCATGGAACACCATATGGCTCAGCGCCGCAATCAGGCCCAGTGGGCTCATCATGGCGGTTCCAAGAAGGATATAGGAAAGGTTGCTGATGGTGGAATAAGCCAGCCTCCGCTTCCAATGAACCTCCCTAACCGCCATGGTGGAGCCGTAAACCACTGTGGCCATGGCTGCCCCCATGACAATATACTGGGCAAAACTCCCCCTTAAAAGGGCGGTGCCAAAGCTATAGTAGGTCAGGCGCATCACTGCAAATGCGCCTGACTTCACCACTGCCACGGCATGGAGCAGGGCCGTGACCGGCGTGGGCGCGGCCGTGGCGTCCGGCAGCCATCCATGGCAGGGAAACAGCGCTGCCTTTACGCCAAAACCGAAAAATGCCAGCACATACACAAACAGAAGCGTCCGCCTCTGCGCCGGGTCCGCCCCTGCATCCATGATTCCCCCCGGGATAAACTGGGTATTGCCCGTGGTGGAAAAGTTAAGGACGAATATAATTCCGATAAATGCAAAAGCCGCGCCGCCAATGGCATAATACAGATACTTCCTGCTGGCCCGCACCGCTGCCTTTGTCATGGGATGAAGCACCAGCGGAAACGTCACAAGGGTCAGCAGTTCATAAAACAGGTACAGGGTCACCAGATTCCCTGCAAACGCAATCCCCACCGTCACACCATAGGTCATCAGATAGTAGGAAAAGAAAACCGTCTGCCTCTCCTCATTCCTCATATATTCAAAGGAATACAGCACCGCCAGGGGCCACAGGAACGCAATCAGCCCGGCAAACACGCTGCCCAGGCCGTCCAGGCTGAACATGACCCTCAAATCCCCATACAGCTTAAACAGCACCATCTGCTCACCGGTTCCCGCCTTATGGACAATCAGCCAGCCGATGACCAGGCTGTTCACCAGGGTGATTCCTTCCACCAATAGCGCCAGCCGCCTGTACCGGAAGACGGCATTTCCCTTAAAATGATTCATAATCAGCAGGACCACACCCCCAAGAATGGGAAGGAGCGCCGGAACCGCCAGTAACATTCTGCTCATATGCCAACCTCCGTCAAAGCACTGCAGCTGCAATGGACTCCAGCATGGATATCAATTGTCCGGGAAAGCAGCCAAAGAGGATTGCCCCTGCGGTCAGAACCAGCATGGGAACCGTCATAAGCCAGGAAGGCTCCTGGCCCCCAAGTCCCCTGGACCGTATCTCCCCCTCATCAAAACCAGCCCCCGGAAAGAACCCCCGTATGGCCAGGGGCAGAAGATACCCAGCTGTCAGCAGTGCGCTGATTAACAGGATGATTGGCCCAAGCCAGGACCAGACACCTGTACCAGAAGCCAGGGCCCCTGTGGCAAGATACCATTTGCTTACAAAACCGCTGGCCGGGGGAATCCCGATCAGGGCCAGGGAAACCAGGGTATAACATCCCAGCATCACGGGCATCACCCGTCCCAGTCCGTCCATTTCCCGGGTCCTGGTCCACCCGGTTTTAAAGATGATGGCCCCGGCTGCCAGGAACAGCCCGTTCTTTACCAGGGAGTGGAATACCACATGTGACAAAGCCCCTACAAAGCCCGCCGCGTTAAATAGTCCCAGGCCAAATAAGATATACGACACCTGGCTCACCGTGGAATACGCCAGGCGTTTCTTGAGCACCGGCTCCTTATACGCCAGCATGGACCCCATGAATACAGTGAGAAGTGTAAGGAACATCCACACATCCTGCACCCATGTCCCCCTCAGACGGTCCGGCCCCACAATGTAGTACGCAACCCTGATAACCGCCAGCACGCCCGACTTGGTAATCAGCCCTGAAAGCACGGCGCTGGCAGGCGCCGGGGCCACCGGATGGGCTGTGGGCAGCCAGCCGTGCAGGGGAAACATGCCCGCCTTTGTCCCAAACCCCACCAGCATACAGCACACAGCGCCTAAGAACAGCCCCTCATGGCCATTTATAGACAATCCCATGGAAACCCCGCCCGGTGTGAACGTCAGGCTCCCCGCCGCACCGTACAGGTAAAATATGCCAAACAGCGCAAGGAATGCGCCTGCCACGGAATAGAACAGGTATTTAAGCCCTGCCATCACCGCTTCCTTTGTCATCTCATGAAGCACCAGGGGCAGGGAAGTCAGGGTCATCATCTCATAACATACGTAGAAGGTGACCAGGTTGGCAGAAAAATCAAGCGCGGTCAGGACTCCCAGCACAATCAGGTAAAAACCGAAAAAACGGAATTCATCCCTTTCATGGGTCATATAGGAAATGGAATATATCCCCACCAGCAGCCATACCCCTGATGTCAGGGCTGCAAACAGACGGCTAACCCCATCCACTGCCAGGGCGACCGTTATATCCTCCGTCATCTGCCACAGCGTAAGCCTCCCCCCTGTCATCAGGGCCGCCCATGTCAGGATGACGCCCACGGCCAGGGTACCGGACACGGCTGCAATCAGCAGCTTCCTGTTTTTTCTGAATCCCTTTGCCGTCAGGACCAGGCTTCCCATAACAATGGGGAGCAGGATTGGCAAAAGCAATAACACATTTCCGTCCATATGGTATCTCCTTTTAATCAAACATGGCAAGCCCGTCCCAAATAGCCTGCACAACGGGCTGGGACTTAAGCCCCAGAACCAGGTTCAGCAGGATGAAGCACAGGATAGCCGCCCTGAGCTTCCAGGAGCTTGCCTTTCCTTTCTTCTCACTTCCCCCGCCCGAGTAAAGGGTGATGACCAGGCGCAGGAAATAGATGGCGTTAAGGATGGTACTGACAGCCAGCACGATCAGGGTGGGAATCATCTTGTGAGGGCTTTGAAGGGCTGAGGTTGCAAAAAGCAGCTTGGAAATAAATCCCGCCAGCATAGGGAATCCCACCATGGACAAGGCCCCCACTGCAAAACCGATTCCGGCCAGCGGATTGCGGTATCCGGCGCCCCGCAGGCTGCGGTAATCCTTTTTATCTCCTGAAACCTCATACAATCCCACTGCGCTGATGAACAAAAGGGCTTTGGTGGCGGAGTGGGTAAACATATGGAACACGGCAGCCACCATCCCGGCCTGGGTTCCCAGGCCGATTCCCATATAGATGTAACCGATCTGGGCCACTGAGGAATAGGCAATCATCCGCCTTGTATCCTCCTCCATGATAGCGTGCACAGAACCCATGATCATCCCCGCCAGTCCGAACAGGTACAGGACATTCACAATCTGGCTGGCAATCACATTTTCCCGTCCAAGCACCCTGTAAAATATCTTAATCAGCAGGAATATATACCCCTTGGATACCAGACCGGACAGGATGGCGCTGGCCGTGGGCGTGGCATAGCCATAGGTGTCCGGAATCCAGTAATGGAACGGATACAGTCCGCTTTTAATGGCAAGGCCAACACTGATGACAGCAAGGATGACCAGCATGGGAATCCCATATATGCCGGCCGCCTCAATCAGCGCCACAGCCTCCTTGGCCGGACTCATAAGCAGGTGTCCGGTCACATCATAGAGCAGGCTCAGGCCAATCAGGAACAGGCCCGACCCCAGCTGGCTCATGATCATATACCGTATGGCCGCTGAAAGGCTCCTCCCCTTCTGCCGTATCATGATAAGCCCGCAGCCCGCTATGGTATTGATTTCCACAAACACATAGGCGGTAAACAGGTCATTGGTGTAAATCAGGGCCAGCAGGGAACTGAGCATCATATCAATCATGATGAAAAACAGATTAAGCTTGGTCCCCTCCACATCCTCATAGGTGTGGTCCATGCCGCCCGCAACGGACAGCAGCATGACCACGCCGAAAACCGTTGCCGTCAGCCCCTCCAGGACCCCTGCGCGGATTTCATTTCCCCAGGGCGCCGGGAAATGGCCCATCCTATAGGTATAGCTTGCCCCTGCATCCATACAATACAGGCATACGGCAAAGGACATGACCGTTACAAGGCTGATTGCGCCAAGGCTCACATTCCTGGCACGCCTGCCGTTAAGGGCCAGGGAAAGGATACCGGAAAACATGGCAATAATGATGGAGAAAAAAGGAAAATTCTGCACAAGCGTCATGCCTTTTCTTCCTCCTTTGCCCGTGTCAGGATTTCATCCAGATCAAGGGACCCGTACCGCTCATAAAGCCGTATGGTCAGAGCCAGCATCAGGGCCGTGGTGCTCACGGAAACCACGATTCCGGTAAGCACAAGGCCGCTGGGAACCGGATTGATATAGGCAGACACATCCCGGATCCCATCCACCACAATCGGCACCATCCTGCCCCGGATATACCCCTTTGCAGCCAGAAAAAGGTACACAGCCGTATCCATGATATTCATGCCCATGATTTTCTTAATCAGGTTCTGATGCAGCAGGAGCATGGTGAATCCAATGCCGAACAGGATGACCGACACGGTTTCTTCCACATTCAGGAACAGATGTGACATCATCCTACATACCTCCTTTCCGGAACAGGGTATAAAACGCATACATGGTGCAGGCCACAACCAGGCCCACGCAGATGTTCAGGGGAAGAATCAGGCCGCTGCTTAAAATAGCGCCCGGTGTTCCCAGCGGAATATGGCTTTCCAGACCATTGGCGCCCGTATAAAACGAATAACTCTTCGCCAGACAGTAAAAGGTCAGGGCTGCCAGCGTAATCCTGCGGTACACCTTTTCCGTAAAAAAACGCTCTGTTTTCTGAAAACCAAATGCATTCAGGTAGAGGATAAGCCCGGATCCCAGAACCGCCCCGCCTGAGAAGCCCCCGCCCGGTGAAAGATGGCCGTTAAGCACGATGTAAATACCAAAGACCAGTATAAGGGGCACCAGCACACAAGCGCATTTCTGGAGAATGATATCATTTTTAGGCTCAAATAAACGGTCGTTGGCCTCCTCCAGCCGTTTGGCCGTCTGCCTGTCCCTGCCGGCCGCGTCAATCCGCAGCAGCGCAAATACACAGCAGGACGCAATAAACAGGACACAGGATTCCCCAAACGTATCAAACGCCCGGTAATCCAATATCATTCCGGTCACAATATTCACTGCCCCGGTTTCATCCAGCCCCTTCTCAATATAACGCGCAGACACTTCATTGTTGTCCGGGTTGCCTGCATTGCCAAATACGGGCAGGTAGGCAATGGTCCACAGCAGGACAAATATGATACTGAAACACAGAAGCACCGACATGACCTGGTAAATGCGGTGGAATATCCGGATTCCGCGTTCTTCGCGTATCAGGAGGGATCCGGGGGACGCATCCGGCCCAGACTTACCGGCCAATCCTCCATCTTTCCTGACAGTTCCCGCTTTGCCGCATTCCCCTCCTGCCCCGCCTGTATCCTGGGTTTCTGCGCCGCCATCTTCACTTCCCGGTATCTTTATCTCCATTCCATAATCCAGAGGGTCGATTTCCCCGTCCACCCATTTCCTGAACTTCATCCACCGGCTGTTCTCATAATCATCCCTTCTCCTGCTCATCCCGGCCCTCCCCGCAGATGGTCCTGCCGTCCGCTTCATCGTGAACCTTGCTTATGGCCCTGATTTTCTTCAATGTAATGAAAAACAGGATGCTGGTGACCCCCGCCCCCACGGCAGCTTCCGTAATGGCCAGGTCCGGTGACTGGAGCAGGATCCAGATAACACACATGATCAGGCTGTAGGACATGAAAATAACAATGGAGGTCAGCAGATCCCTGGCAAATCCAACCGATACCGCGCATACTACCAGACTGACCAGAAGTATAATCTCAAACAGCCTCATCTGTGCCCTCCTCCTTCCCCGTCTTCCGGATGATCAAGATCTTACCCAGTTCCTCATCTGTCATGGCCTCCAGCCTGCTTATCATATGGCCTGACACAGGTCCTGCCGACCAGAAGAAAAGGATGACCAGGAACAATTTAAGGGAATCCATGGAAAATCCCCGCATCACGATTAATCCTGCAAACACAAACAGGATTCCCAGCGTATCCCCCATGGCCGCGGCATGCATACGGTTCAGGGCCTTATGGAAGCGGTTTACTCCAAACACAGCCAGGACCATGAATATGATTCCAACCAGAAGGCAGGCAGCCGCTGCTGCCAGCTGTATCCATCTCCACGTCATATGCCTTCCTCCTTTTCATAGGTGTCTGATGCATCCGCCGTATCAACCCCCTGCCTGTTTACATTATCCTCAATGGCTCCCAGGTCAGCCTTCCTATTCTTCCTCTGCAGATAGACACCCGTGTACACCTTGCAGAGGACCACCACCCCAAGGAAACTCAGCATGGCATAAATCAGGCACACATCCACCAGGTAATTCTCATCCAGGTACACGGAAAGGATAGCTATTATCATGATAATCATGGTTCCAATCATATTAACCGCAATAATCCGGTCCGCAATTCCAGGCCCCCGGACCGAACGGATGATACTTAAAATAATCAGGACAGCCAGTACAATGACCGAACCGCCCAGCAATCTGTCATATACCTGCCCAATCACATCCATCTGCTTTCCACTGCCTCCATTTCCAATAAAAGCCCCACAAACACGGAATCCTCCATCCCCTCTGCCAGTTCCCGGTCCAGGCAATGCACGCAGAAGCGGTCATTTTCCACAGAGACCGTAATGGTGCCCGGCGTCAGGGTAATGGAGTCAGCCAACATCACCTTAGCCAGCCCTGTCCTGAACTTTACATCAAAATACACAAAAGCAGGTTCCGGTTCCAGTTCCGGCGAAACGATGATTTTCAGCACGCACACATTTGCCCTGACGATTTCCTTTACCAGAACCCAGAAATACCGGATGAACAGCGGCGTCAGGCGGAACAGAAGCAGTTCCTTGCGCAGGCCGTACTCCATGTACCTGCACATGAAATAAAAAAGAGCGGCGGAAATCAATGCGCCAAGGACGCAGATTTCCACCGTTATTTTACCATTCAATATAATCCACACCGCCAATAACAGAAGAAACATAGGATTATCCCCCTTTGATCCGGTATATTCTCCCTGTATTGCCATCAGCAAATCTTAGACCATTATACTCTTATTTTGTCATAAAAACAAGAATCTATAACGGAACCGCTCCTGACGGATCCGCGGACCCATGAACCTCCGTAATTCCCACATCCATGCTCCCGGACCGGAACCCTTCCAGATCCAAGGCCACATAGGTAAATCCCAGGCCCTTCAGCTGCCGTACCACATCCGCCCTCCTATCCAGCAGCCTGGCAAATGCCTCATTGTCCACCTCCAGCCTGGCAATCCCTCCATGAAGCCGCAGACGTACATTTCCAGGCAGCACATCCCTCAGATACGCCTCCCCCTGTGCAATCCTGTCCAGCACATCATAGTCAATCCTGGTATTATAAGGCAGCCTTGTGGCCATACAGGGGGTTGAGGGCCTTGACGCCACTGAGATCCCGTATTCAGAAGCCATCCCCTTGACCGCCTCCTTTGTGATATGCAGTTCTGCAAGAGGGCTTATGATACCCAGTTCCTTTAAAGCCCGTATTCCCGGTCTGTACACATGCATATCGTCCTCATTGGTGCCGTCCAGTATCCGTCTGACCCCCTTTTCCCCTGCCAGCTTCTTAAGGGTCATGAAAAGATGGCGTTTGCACAGATAGCAGCGGTTTACAGGGTTCATCCGTATCTCTTCCTGTTCCAGTTCATCCACTTCCATGACCTGGTGGATTCCTCCCAGTTCACCGGCCACCTGCCTGGCAATCCTTAAATCACAGGAGGGGTGGAGCCTGCTGTCAAATGTGACCGCATACACCTTTTTCCCTGTTTCTGCGGCCGCATCAGCAGCCGCTTTCAGAAGGAGGCTGGAATCCACGCCGCCTGAAAACGCAAGGCAGATATCCTCAGAAACCAACTCCCTCATCCTGGCCTGCAGCATTTCCCTGTCGCCCATCCTCACAATCCTTTCCGCTCTGCTTCCAGGCGTACATCCTGGTACACAGCCTTAAAATCCCGGCCCGTATCCCGGCAGATACGGCGCACCCCCTCATATTCCGGATAATAAAATTTCCTGCCTTTATAAGTGCACACTTTCACATCTGCCGGTCCGCAGGCCGTATCCACGGTCACCCTTTTTCTGGCAAGCACGGTCCTTGCCACAGGATACTGCCTGATTCCAATGGTCGTTGTATGGATCAGTACGATTTCCTCCAGCTTCTCCCGTTCTTCCCTCCTGCACAGGACAGACAGTGTGTAGGCAGGTCTGTTCTTTTTCATATATATCGGTGTGTACCACACATCCGCTGCGCCTGCCTCCAGAAGCAGTTCCATGACAAATCCCAGGATTTCCCCTGTACAGTCATCCAGATTGGTTTCCATTACCCACATGGATTGGCCGTCCAACGCCATTTCCCCATCGTTTGCCCCTGCATCTGTATGGGAAGTCTCCATCAGCATGGCCCGGAGCACATTGGCCTGCCTGAATACCCGGTTTCCAGCCCCCATTCCGATTTTAAGAAGGCGGCAGGAATCCGGCAGGCTGTCCCTGGTGCGCAGGGCTGCCGCAATTGCAGCCCCGGTGGGTGTAACCATCTCCCCGTCATTATCCGTAAACCGGAGATCCAGCCCATAGGCGGACGCAATATTAGCTGTGGCCGGCACAGGAACCGGAAGGACTCCATGCTGGCAATGCACATGGCCGTGTCCCTCTGCCAGGGCGGACACCACCACGTCATCCACCCCCAGGTTATCCACGCACACCGCCACGCTGATGATATCCACAATTGAATCAATAGCCCCCACTTCGTGGAAATGCACCTGGTCAATAGGCAGGCCATGGGCCTTTGACTCAGCCTCCGCCACTATCCTGAACATCCTGCGCGCCAGTTCCTTCACACGGTCATTGGACTCCAGTTTGTCAATGATCTGATATATGTCAAACAGGTTTCTATGAACAAGGGGGTGTCCATCCCCGTGCTGATGGACATGGGAATGCCCGTGATGGTCCTCATGAGAATGAGGATGGTCATGCTCATGCCCATCCTCCTCCAGATGCACATCAAAATCATACGAATCCAATCCACATACATCTTTCCGCCCAAAGTGCAGATGATATCCGCCTACCCCCAGGCTTTCAAGGGCATGTTCCAGCACATGCCGGTCCGCTCCCAGGTCCAGAAGCGCACCAACGGTCATATCCCCGCTGATTCCAGAATTACATTCCAAATACAATACTTTTCCCATTTTATCTTACCGCCAATCTGTTTATTTGAGTGGCCAGATATCCGGCCCCGTATCCGTTGTCAATATTCACCACTGAAATCCCGTTGGCACAGGAATTCAGCATGGTCAAAAGAGCAGACAGTCCATGAAAGCTGGCCCCATATCCCACCGATGTGGGGACCGCAATGACCGGGCAGTCCGCAAGCCCTGCAATCACGGTCCCCAGGGCGCCTTCCATTCCCGCCACCGCAACAATACAGTTGGCTTTCATAATCCTGTCCCGCTGTGAAAGCAGCCTGTGGATTCCCGCCACCCCCACATCGAAGATCCGGTCCACTGCGCATCCGAAATACTCCGCTGTCTGTGCGGCCTCCTCTGCTACCGGTATATCTGCCGTACCTCCCGTACACACAGCAATAAGGCCTTTCCTTTCCTTGCCCGGGCGTTCCACCTTAAGGATTCTGGAAATAGGGTCATAGACCACTTCCGGTACCGCTGATTTTACCAGCACATGCTGTTCCTCAGACGCCCTTGTCCCCAGCACCTCGCCGTCCCGCTCATAAAACCGCTTATAAATCTCCATCAGGTATGCATCCGGCTTTCCCTGGCAGAACACGGTCTCACCGAATCCGGACCTGAGTTTTCTGTGATGGTCCAGCTTTGCATACCCCAGATCTTCATACGGAAGGTCCTTCAGCGCCTTTTCCGCATCCTCTATCCCAACCGCCCCTGATTTCACCTGTTCCAGCAGTTCCCTTACGTCCATATTGATATTTCCTCCTTCAAATCCACAATCCTGGTACATACCCGCTCCAGCAGTTCCCCGGAGTGGCTCACCACCAGCAATCCCATCTTCCGGCGCTTCACCTCTTCTAAAAGGAAATTCCATATCTGGCTCTGGGTTATCAAATCCAGCATGGTGCTGATTTCATCTGCCAGCAAAAACCGTGTCTGCCCGCCAAGGGCCCTGGCAATGCAGAACCGCTGCAGCTCGCCTCCGGACAGTTCCCCGGGATACCGGTTCATCCAGTCCGGTTCAATGCCCAGCCCCCTGATGATCCGCTCCTCCACCCCATCCCCTTCCTTTATGACCTCCCTCATTTTAAGCTTTGGGTTCACCGACAGTTCCGGATGCTGCCACACCATCTGGACCGGGCAGTACGTCCCATATGCGGACAGAGGTTTTTTGTCCAGCAGCACGCGCCCGGAATCAGGTAATTCATATCCAGCCAGGATCTTGCAGAATGTGGTCTTCCCAAATCCGCTGGGAGCAGTAATCCCCACCCGTTCCTCCTGCTCCAGACCCATGCTTACATTGTTCAGTATCTTCCTGTTTCCATTATCATATTGAAAGGAAATGTTTTCTGCTTCCAGTCTCATGTTCCTGCCTTCCTACATTTTACCATACCGCCTTCATAAGCGCGATACTCTATTTCTTCCATGCAGCCCTGGTCTGCCATCGGACATCTGGGGCCATAGGGACATCCCACGGGCAGGTCCTTTACATAGGGCTGCGCCCCTGGCTGAACCTCAAATCCATGGCTCGGCATGGCTCGGTACAGCGCTCTTGTATACGGATGACGCAGGCGCTCTTCCTTCTGGAAGTCAGACACAGCAGCCTCCTCCACATTGGTTCCTGCGTAAAATACCACAATCCGGTCAGCCACCTGAAGGGCCAGTTCCAGGTCGTGGGTAATCAGCAGCACACCAGCCCCCCCGTCCGCAATCTCCCGGAAATGTGACAGCACCCTCTTGGCCGCGCTGATATGAAGCCCCGGGGTCGGTTCATCCGCAATCACCAATTCGGGTTTCTCCATGACAGCCGTGGAAATCAGCACCCGGCGCGTCATTCCTCCAGACAGCTGAAACGGATAAAGCTCCTCCGTATCCTCCCCCAGCCCATACCTGCCAAGAACTTCCCTGCTTCTGGCTCTGGATATCCCATCTTTATGCCCTCTCCTCACCTGGTCCCCCACCTTCATAAGCGGGTCCAGATACGAAACGCTCTGAGGCACCAGCACCATCTGCCTTCCCCTCAGTTCCCCCACCCTTTTTCCTGTCAGTTCCTCTCCCTTAAAGGCAATCCTTCCCTTCCAGGAAGCATTGGCAGGCAGAAGCCCCATGACCGCATGGGCCAGCAGGCTCTTTCCCGAACCGCTGGATCCCACCACAGCCACGATTTCATGCCCTTTTATATTAATACTCAGATCCCTGATGACCGGAAGCTGGATTTTCCTCCACCCTCTCTCATATTGGGAAAATGAAATCATCAGATGTTCCACCGACAATATTGTTTCCATCCTGCCAATCTCCTTCCAAGCGCCCATGGGCCGCCCTGTACGGTTCCCATTGCCATTCCCATTCCCTGCACAATTTTCCTATGCGCCCATATACCTGCAATTGCCGTATATGGGCTTCACCGCCATACACACTCCACACCCTGTTCCATCTCCCCCGGTCCAGCTACGCCAGCCCAGCCATGCCGGCCCAGCCACCCCGGACAGCCTACATATGCGCCTGATTGGGGTTGATCAGCGTCATCAGGGTATCACCGATAAAATGGAACAGCACCACCACCAGTACCAGCAAACATCCGGGAAACAGGGCCAGCCACCATTTTCCCATGGCCAGATACTTCATGCTCTCTGAAAGGATGACCCCAATGGCCGGCTGTTCCGGCGGAAGGCCGAACCCAAGGAATGTGATACTTGCCTCATGAAGGATGGCGTGAGGAAACAGAAGCACCACCCCCACCAGAAGCTGGGGCAGGAGATGGGGCATCATATGCTTCCACGCTATCTGCATTTTCCCCATTCCCAGTTTTCCCGCAATCTTTATGTACTGACGCTCCTTCAGCTGCATCACCTCTGCCCTCAAAAGTCTTGCCAGGGATGTCCAGTGTGTCAGGGAAATCCCCGCCATCACGCCCCAGAATCCCTTTCCTGCGGCAAAGGAAATCAGGATCAGCAGCAGGATATGAGGAATTCCCATGACCAGGTCAATGACAATCCCCACCAATCCATCTGCTGCTTTTCCCAGACAGGCTGCGGCCGTTCCCATAAAACAGGCAATGAGCGCACTCACTGCCGCTGTTAGAAGTCCAATCCGTATGCTCAGTGAAAGACCTGTTATGGTCCTTACAAACATATCCCGGCCCATCCAGTCCGTCCCAAAGGGATATGCCGGACATGGCGCCAGATTCTTCCTGGAAAAATCCGTCACCATGGCCTCATTTTCCAATACCCTGCCCCCAATGGTAATGACCGTCAGCATAAGGGCAGCCATTATGAGGAAAATAAAAAGGGTCTTGCGCCGGTTCCACGCCGTAAACCATCCCATCACCCTGCCCTCCTTTTTCTGATTCTGGGGTCCACTGCGCCATACAGTATATTGGCGGTGAAATTGCCTGCAAACACAATGGCTGAGCTTATGACAGTAATCCCCAGCAGCAGCGGCACATCCCCTCCCAGGCCTGCCGTAACAGCTGCCTGCCCCAATCCGGGATAAGAAAATACCTGCTCCACCAGGACCGATCCCCCGAATATCTCGCTGACCGAAGCAAACTGCAGGGTCATGGCAGGAAGCAGGATATTACGTATGCCATGCCGCTTCACGATTTCCCACTCCGATTCCCCTCTTGCCCTTGCAAACAGCACATAATCGCTCTCCATGACCTCTGCCATCTTCTCTCTTGTATGAAGTGCGATATTGGAAATGCCGGTAATGGACAAGGCTGCCACCGGTAGGATGCCGTGGACCAGCCTGTCCCCCAGCGTGACAGCGGATGCCTCCATTCCAATGGGAACACTGAGTCCGATAGGAAGCACCTTAAGCCACACTGCAAATATCATCAGCAATACCAGCGCCAGCCAGAAAGCCGGGATGCTGGCAGTTAGCAGCGCATACGCAGAAATCAGCTTATCTGTCAGCCCCCCTTTCCTGGCCCCTGCAGCCACGCCCAGCACAAATCCCACTGCGCCGGATACCAGCCAGGCCGATGCCATCAGCCACAAGGAATTAGCCAGCTTTTCCCCAATTACCTTAGAAACCGGCTGACGGTACAGAAGGGACGTCCCCATATCCCCCCGCAGGAAATCCGCTGCCCAGGACACATACCGTTTAACAGGCGGCGTATTCACGCCCCAGTACTCCTCAAGCTGTGCAATCTGCTCCTGGCTCATGCTTCCCAGCGCTGCCTGCCCCACATTTGTCCTCAATGGGTCAAGAGGCGACACCGTGACCAGGAAAAAGGCCGCAATACTGACCAGCACAAGCAGCACTGACATCCGCGCAATATTCTTACCAACCTGTCTTAAACCCATGTCATTGTCCTTTCATCACAGCCATCCGCTGGTTTTGCATTTACTTACAGTTCCCACATCCAGCCGTTAATCCCGCAGTCATTTACCAATCCCACGGCTATCTGCGGCTTTTTCATTCATTTACGCAACCCACAACAGTACGCTGGCGCCGCTATCATATCTTAATCCGTCTTCTCCCGGCATCATTCCCAGCTCCACTGATCCACATTATTCACAATTGACCAGCCATGGCCGTGGGGATGCAGCTTCTGATCCGCCACCTTAAGATTCTCCCTGGCCCAGTACAGATGGTCAATATTCACCAGCCAGATCCATGGGATGTCCCCATCCTGGGTAATCCCCGTATTTCCATCCCACTGCGCCTTTTTCCAAAGCTCGTAGGACTGTTCCAGGTCGCTGGAGGCCAGGGCCGCATCCATATAACGGTCCACGGTCTCATTGGCATAAGGAGAATACTCTGCCAGCCCCGATTCCTTCATCGTATGGTAAATGTTATAGAGCTCCATCGGCGTATGCGCGCCCCAGCCCCACATCAGGGGCTCTGCCTGCGCCCTGTCATAAGCCGTGTCCCAGCCAACGCCCTCTGTCTTAACCTCAATCCCAACTTCCTTTAACTGGTTGGCCGTGTCTGCTGCCAGGGCCTGGCGGACAGAATCACTGGCCGGGTACATAAGGGTCATGGAGGCCCTGACGCCGTCCTTTTCCCTGATTCCATCGCCTCCAATCACCCAGCCGGCCTTGTCCAGTATGTCCGCTGCCTTTACCGCATCGTACCCAACCTGCGCAGCATCATTATACCATGGCATCTTGTCACAAACGCTGTAGGCCGGGCTTCCGTAACCGCTCAGCACATTGTCAATCATCTCATTCCTGTCAATGGCAAGGTTGATGGCCCGCCGCACCTGCACATCACTTGTAAAATCATTACCAATGGATATGCCGTCCTCTGTCTTCCCTTCATCCGGCACGGCAGGAAGGTTAAATCCCCTGTTATCCACGGTCTCAAAGGCCAGCAGTTCATACCCCGGCAGTGTCTGGTCCGAATAGGAAGCAGCCGTATAGGCCAGGTCTGCCTGTCCCGACATGACAGCTGCGTAGGCCGCATCCTCCTCCATGAACAGGATGGTAACCTTTTTCATGATTGGCGCTTCCCCATAATAATCCGGATTAGCTTCCAGGATTACCTGCTGCCCTTTATCCCACTGCTTCAACATATAACGGCCCGAGCCAACCGGATGCTCCCCGTATCCAGCCCCATAGGCATGTTCCGGCACAATCCCCACAATGGCCATGGTATATGGCCATATGGAGTACGGGCGGTTCATATGGAATTCCACCGTTGTATCATTCACCGCCTGAGCCTCTTTCAGCATGGTAAAATCATTAACTGAACTGGTATCCCTCAATGTATTATAGGTAAATGCCACATCCCCGGCAGTCAGTTTCTCCCCATCTGTAAATGACACGTCATCCCGTATGGTCACGGTCCAGGTAAGGCCATCATCGCTGGCTTCCATACCCGTGGCCAGGTCATAGCCGATTTTCAAATCAGTGGTTGTCACAGTCAGGGTACTCTGGATCAGCGGCTCATGCACATGTTCCCCTGCCCCCCATCCATAAGCAGGATCAAATCCCGCCTCTGGTTCGGATGTGGGTCCCATTACAACAATCACATCATCCCGTACCGTTCCCTGCTGTCCGGTCACTTGTCCTGTTTCCTGCTGCCCCTCCGCCTGTGCTGTCCCCTGTGTTCCCTGCTGCTCCTGCCCGGATGCCGTTACATCTGTGGTACCGGAACCATTTCCCCCGCACCCAGTCGCCAGCATGGCTGCTGCTAACACGGCTGCCATGGTAAAATTAAAACATCGTTTCATTCCCGTCCTCCTATCAGTCCTGAAAACCACCTCATATGGTTCAGGCCCATCTGTTTTTTCGTCTCCCTCTTCCGGATGTTTTTAACACACAAAAATACCAGGAAAACAGACCTATCCCTTAGGGATATCCATTACCTTCCTGGTATTCTCCTGATATCATAAACGCATTGCTGTTAATTACCGTCCGGACCTTAGGTCCATACAGGATTCTTACCCTGCGCAAATGCTGACTTCTGTCAGCCATTAATAAAAATTATACGAAAAACTTGGTGGCCCGTCAATCACTTTCTTTTGAAAACATGTTCTACGGCCTCCTCCTTTTCCTTTTCCCTGTCCGGCCCTTCAGTTCCGGCCTGTTCTGTATCTTATACGCCCTGATTACCTCTTCAATCCGTGTATAATCCCGCTCAAATAGTTCCTCGCTCACCAAGACGGACAATTGCTCCCCAGGCACCTTTGCCAGTATTTTTTCAATGACAAATGCCTTGCTCTTCTCTTTATATCTGGGCATGGCGGTAAGCTCCTGGATATGCGCCAATTCCGGACGCCACAAAAGGCTGAGTTTACGTTTCCAGTTCATCATAGGGTTTTCCTGAGGTTGCCGCAGAACATAAAAATCAATTTCCCGGTCATTCTGCTCCACTGTTATGATTCCCCACCATCCCGGAACATGTTCCCTGACATGGGCCGCGTGGCTGGAACCTGCCACCACCATATTGCGGTCAAAGAAGCGGTCATAATCCTTAACCTGCCGCGACAGACGCACGTAAGAATCAGCATCACTTTTAATCTCAATTCCCGTCAAAAGCCCGGGTAGGACCATCACAATATCCGCCCTTGATTTCCCTACCTGTTTTTCTTCTATAATCCTTAACTTGCCATAAGCTTCCTCCAGGAAATCAAAAAGGGGCTCCCTTATATCTTTATCATACAGCATGCATATTTCCCTATCCTTGCGTATTCCCAATCCGCTCCCATATTTTTGAAAAGCTCTTCTCCGATAGGATTTCATTGGTAACAAACGCTCCATTATAAAACAATGCATATGTTGTAAATGGAACAGGCGCTGCCTGTGCATCCTCTTTGGTTTCAATCTTCCGGAACCTGCACTCCAGCCCAAGTTCCTTCAGATTCCCAGCAAGAAGCGGTACATATTTAGATGTATGCGGACATTGGTCAGAATAATACAGCACCAATCCCTTCTCATCCACACAGCCATTCTTTGCCACATCCTTTATGGACGGCACTGTTTCCGAATCGGAAAAAGGCAGATAGAACAACTCATAATAAGGGCTGGCTGTATCTGCCACCTTAAATCCCCGGTGCTTAAGATATCCCGGATCTGAAAGAAACGGCATCTTTTTTTTAGATGACAGGCAGACAAGACCCCTTTTTCCCTTGGCCTTGCTGTCAGCAATACATTGATCCAGCAGCTGGTCCCCATACCCTTTTCCCTTGTATTGCCCGGAAACCCATAAACAGTCAATATACATATAACCATCTGCATTAATGGGCGCCCAGGCAAATTCTGCCGGTAAATATTCTATGAACACCTTTCCCCGTACATCCAGCTTGTTGAACACAAGCCCCTCCTGCATCCTGTTGCGAAGCCATGACTTCTTGGATGACACACAATTTTCACCTTTCTTATCGGAAATGCAGCAGCATATATGTTCTGCCTCCAGGTTTTCCAATGTGACCTGTTTAAAAACCGGACTATGGTCCATTTTATGATTCCCCCTTAACAAATGACCCAATCTCAACCAGATTGCCTTCCGGGTCAGCCACATAACAGGTCCGCTGCCCCCAAGGCTCCGTAACAGGTGCCATGACCGGCACAGCCCCCTTTTCAATCACACTATTATATGCCTCATCTACCGCCGCATAATCGGATACTGTTAATGCTATCTCAAAATGACCGTTCACCTTATCTGCATAGCAGAACCTCCTGCCAGTCATCTTCTCTAACCCGTCACGCCCATAAAGCAGGAACAATGTACCATCCTTTTCCAGGAATACATTCTCACTCTCTTCATTTTCCTTTATCCCAAATCCCAAAACATCACGGTAAAACCGTATCATAGTCCCCATATCCTTGACGAAAATACCAAATCCATCTAACCTCATGTGTTCTCCCTCTTCCTGTTTTTCCATATTATATCAGAAGAAACATGACATCTGTATGTCATCATTAGGGACTGCGGTTATCCCTCCCGCTTTGTCCGGCTCCATCACCCTTGTCATCATACTTTTTGTTCAATCTAAAAGGAGCCCTTTTATAAGGCTCCTACTATGCGGCTAACAGGACTCGAACCTGCACGGTCTCCCAATGGGACCTAAACCCATCGTGTCTGCCAATTCCACCACAGCCGCAAATCCAATATAATTACAAGAAAAGTCCCAACGCCTTACAGCATCAGAACTTAATTGCAATGCGGGTGGCCGGACTTGAACCGGCACGGTATCGCTACCGAGGGATTTTAAGTCCCTTGTGTCTGCCTATTCCACCACACCCGCATAATACAAATGGGGCCTACAGGGCTCGAACCTGTGACCCTCTGCTTGTAAGGCAGATGCTCTCCCAGCTGAGCTAAGACCCCAAAATGCATATGAATTATGTCGCATTATAAAATGCAAACGACCCGGAACGGGTTCGAACCGTCGACCTCCGCCGTGACAGGGCGGCGCTCTAACCAGCTGAGCCACCGGGCCATTATTTGGATTATATAGTTCTCAATCTGCTTTAGTTAGGAAAGAGTGGACCTTCGGGGACTCGAACCCAGGACCGACCGGTTATGAGCCGGTTGCTCTAACCAACTGAGCTAAAGGTCCGAACTATATTATCTCTTATAAAATTTACTGTTGTCACAGTAAAGCCGATGATCGGACTCGAACCGATAACCTGCTGATTACAAATCAGCTGCTCTGCCAATTGAGCCACATCGGCATGTTCATGCCAATTATCCTGAAACTAAATGACCCCAACGAGATTCGAACTCGTGTTACCGCCGTGAAAGGGCGATGTCTTAACCGCTTGACCATGGGGCCTGAATAAGGTAGTGGTCGCCATGGACTTCCACTAAAAACTCCCCGAGTAGGACTTGAACCTACGACAGCGCGGTTAACAGCCGCGTGCTCTACCGACTGAGCTATCGAGGAATAATGGTACAACTAATTGTCTATTGCGCTGACCAAATCATTATACAATAATTTAATCC